>JAANMV010000004.1_pt1:155000-310056 | contig 310056 bp, 224 predicted proteins | sample 7279661 | NCBI WGS metagenome assembly JAANMV01 (sample SAMN14094540, study PRJNA606508) | bioreactor metagenome | isolation source: A lab-scale SPAN reactor treating ammonium-rich wastewater day 121 | place: Ireland: Galway | collected 2017-05-16
CCTCGCCTGCCCTTCAATCAACCGCTGGACAACCCTGTACGATCGGTACCTGCAGTTTGCGGGAATAATCGGTCCCGTTCCCAGCGAAATACGTGTGGCAGCCCCGCCCTCCTGTTTGAGCAGCGTTTGTTTCCACCCTGGCATGCCACGTTTGGGGCGGAATCTGATTGATTCACGCGGCCCGAACGCATAAAACATAAGTGTGGCTTAACATAGCCCCGTTGCGGGCCGTTTTGCGTTCGATCGTCCCCCCTCCGTGGCGAAGCCTGTGGTTCGCAGGCGCCGGTGGGAGTGTGCCGTGCAAGAAGTTAGTTGCCGGCGTTTGGCGCCAACATTGAGTGATTACGGAATCGACTGCCTTTGGTCGAGGAGTTGAACCTGATGAGTGAAGCTTCCGATACCCGACTTGCTGATGACGCTGCCTCGCGACGTCAATCCGCGGCCGCGGACAAATCTGCGGATAAGTCGGGTTTGCAGTCCTCGAGTTCGCCGCCTGCGGGACGCGCGGACGCTCCGCGCCAGCAGCGGGCTGTTCCGTCCACTCCAGCAGCCAAGGTGTCTGGCGCCAAGCCAGCGGCGCCGCCCGTTTCGGCCGCCAAGGCTGCCGCCGGGGCCAAGCCCGCGGCCGGACCGGCGCCCGCCAAGGCAGGCGGCAAGTCTGCCGCGTCCGATCCGATCGTGCCGCCGGTCGAAGAGGTCGAAGCGCACAGTTATCGCGGCATTTTCATGCTCGCCGGCGCGGTTTCCACCTCGCTGATCGTGCATTTGGGTTTGATCATCGTGCTCGGCCTGATGTTGGCCGTGGCTGTGGCGATTTCCGATCCGCCGGAACTGGCCGCGGTGCAAGAGCGCGAGCAAGAGTTGGTCACCCAAATCGTGGATAATTCCACGGTGGCCTCCACGCAAATGTCGGCGCCCAGTCAAAGTGTGGCGGCCGTTCAAGCCGGCCACACCAGCGCCATCGCCACCTCGGCCACCGAGCCCGCGCTGGAGACCGAGGTTTCGCCCGACTCGCCCGTGACCGTCAACCTGGGCGCGATGGCCTTGGTGGAAGGCGTTCCCGCGGCGACCCTGCAAACCGACTTGCCCGATGGCGCCCCGGGCGATCCGCAGTCGGTGGTCGACAGCATCGACGAAGCGATGGATCGCATCACGCAAGAAATCCTCACCATGCTGACCAACAACAAGGTGCTGGTGGTCTGGATCTTCGACGAATCGGAAAGCATGAAAGACGACCAGCAGGAAATTCGCGCTAAGATCGAGCGGGTGTACACCGAGTTGGGTCTGGTGGGCGCTACCCGGGGCGACGCCCTGATGACGGCGGTCGCCAGCTACGGCAAAGACCTGCACATCCACAGCGAAAAGCCCACCAGCGACCCCGAAGCCGTCAAGGCTTACATCGACAAGATTCCCATCGACGCTTCCGGCGAAGAGCAAATGTGCTTTGCCGTGGGCAAGACGATCAACCACTTCAAGAACTTCGCGATCACAGGCCGCCGGCAAATGGCGGTGATTCTGGTGACCGACGAGTCGGGCGACCAGACCACCAATTACGAACTGCTCGAGCCGACGATCGCCGAGGCTAAGAAGGCCCGCAGTCGGATTTACGTGTTGGGTCGCGAAGCCGTGTTTGGCTATCCCTACGCCTATATGCGCTGGATCGATCCCAAGACCAAGATCGGCTACTGGCTCCGCATCGACCGCGGCCCCGAGTCGCCCAACGTCGAGCAGCTTCAAACCAACGGATTCTGGCGCCGTCAGGATGCGCACGCCAGCGGCTTTGGACCTTACGAACAAACCCGCATGGCCCGTGAAACGGGCGGTGTGTTCTTCATGTTGCCCAGCCCCGAGGTCAACCTCGTGGCACGCGACGATCGCAAGTACGAACTTGCGCGGCTGCGCCCCTACATGCCTAGCCTCGAGCCCCGCGACATTTATGCTCGCGAACGCGACAGCAGCGAACTGCGGAGAACGATCTGGAAAGTGATCAACGATCTCAATCCGTGGAATCCGGAACAAGCCCGGCATATCAACATGCGGGATGATTTCTCGATCGACGACGCCGAGTTCCGCCGCCAGGCCGTGATCGAAATGGAAAAGGCCAAGCGTTACGTGATCTACCTCGACGCGGCCGAAAAGGCATTGGAAAAGCTGGCGGAAGAGCGTCGCAAGGAAGTCTATCCCCGTTGGCAGGCAAATTACGACCTGATTTACGCCCAGGTGCTGGCGTACAAGGTGCGGATCTACCAGTACGGGGCCTACCTGCAGTGGTGGCTCGACAATCCCAATGACCGTCCGCAGCGGAGCATCAAACCGCCCAATCCGCGCACCACCGCCACCAATTGGGACATCCGCACCCGCAAGGATGTGATTCCCACGCCGTTGTTCCCCCAGGAAGAGCTCGACAAGTACATCGCCAAGAGCAGCGAACTGCTGAAAAAGGTGATGGAAGATCACCACGGCACCCCTTGGGAAACGCGGGCCAAGTGGGAATTGGCGCGCGGCTTTGGCGTGCACCTGGTTCAAGAGTGGGATGATCCCCGCCGAGGCCAGGGCGTGCAACTGCCCAAGTACTAATTCGCCCTGGCGATTCCCCAACCCAGTCATTGGCTGCTTCTGAACCGGCCGCGTTTGAACGTTCAACGCGGCCGGTTTCGTTTCCCCCCCGCGGAGCTTGCCCACCGCCCATGGCCATTCCACGTTTTCAGGTGCTGCCGCTGGCCGACCATCAAGTGGTGTTTCAAGTGGCCGGCCAGGAGCGAACCCGCTGGCACTTTGGTCCGCAGTACCCGCGGCCATTTTTCTTTCCGCTGCTAGGGCCCTCGGGCGTGTCGCTCACCCGGATGGGGCACCCCGGCGATTCCGGGCACGACCATCACCGTTCGGTGTGGTTCGCCCACCATGCGGTGGCACATGCCGACTTCTGGTCCGAGCACGGCAAGACCGCCATTCGCCAGGCCCGGTGGTGGTGTTACCACGACAGCGACGACGAAGCGGCCATGGCCGTGCAACTGCACTGGATCAACGCCGAGGGTCGCACGCTGCTGCGGCAGGAACTGGTGGCCGCCGTGCGCGAGCGGCAGGGCAAAACCGCCGCCCGGCCCGGCGAATGGTTTTTGGAATTGCAATCCACGTTTACGCCCGCCGATGGCCCCGGTCCCATCGAGCTCCAGCAAACCAACTTTGGTTTCTTGGCGGTGCGCATGGCCAAGACCATCGCCGCGTACTTTGGAAATGGGCGGATCGCGTGCAGCGAGGGCCGCGTGGGCGAGCCGGAGATTTTTGGCCAGCGCGCCGCCTGGATGGACTACAGCGGATCGGCCACGCCCACCGCGGTGGAAGGGATCACGTACTTCGACCACCCGGCCAACCCCGGCTATCCGGCGGCGTGGCACGTGCGCGAGGACGGCTGGATGGGGGCCAGCTTCAATCGCGAAGCGCCCCGCGAGGTCACCGCCGAGCAACCGTTGCAACTGCGGTACCTGCTGCACGTTCACGCGGGCGGATTGAATGCGGCCCAGGCCAGCGCCATCGCCGCCGACTTTGCCCACACGGCCCCGTATCAGGTGCTCAAGTCCGAAAAAAAGCACACCGGCTACGAGCTCACGCGCGGAGCGTGAAATAATGCCGCGCCAGAAAGCGCTTCGGCAGTTGCGCTACTTGAGCCATTTGGTTAGAGGTAGCTGCGAGTTCAATGGTCTTCGCTGCCGCAGACCGCACTTTTGCGATTGGATCTTCGAGCGTGTGGCGCGCCGTTGCCCGGTCAATTTCCTCGTAGCGCCTGGATCAGCGGCGCTTTCAGGGTGGCTCGCACCGCGATCAGGCCAGCCAGAAAGCCCACGCTGAAAATGCCCGCGATCATCGCCGCCAGTTGCAGTCCGGGCGCCTGCGCGCCCCCGGTCAGCACGTGGGGGAGCACCGCCAGGGCCGCCGCCGCGCTGCCAATCACCAGGCCGGCCGCGAGGAGCAGGGTGTTTTCGGTCATCACCAGGCGGGCGAGTCGGGCGCGGCGAAATCCGGCCGCCCGCAGCAGGGCCAACTCGCCGCGGCGCTCGAACACGTTGCGAAGCTGCACGGTGGCCAGGCCGAAGGTGCCCAGCAGCAGGCCCAGGGCGCCCAGGCTTTGAAAGGTCGAAAGATAGGTGTTTTGCACGGCCAGATAACCGGCCAACCGCGCCGAAGCGGTTTGCACGTCAAAGCCGTAATTGGCCAAGGAGGTTTCCAGCGTGGTTTCGACGGGCCCTGCCCGCTCGACGGGTGCTTCGATCAGGAAGAACCGGAACCCGCTCACGTGGGGAAACAGCCGCAAGAACTCACTTTCCGCAATCATCACATCGCCCTGCACGATGCTGTTGCGGAGCATGCCCACCAGCTTGATGGGAATCACCCGCCCGCGATCGTCCACAATCTCGAACGTCGCCCCCACGTTGTACAACTGCAGGCTGTACATGGCGGTGTTCATGTCCATCACCGCCGGCACGAACGGGCGGCCCTGGGCATCTTGGCCGGCGTCGGCTTGCAGCAGCAGCCAAGGATTTTTCTGTTCTTCGGGCGTGGCGGCCGTTGACGAGGCAAAGTCGAAGCCGCCGCGCTGGATGAAGTTGTTTGGCAAACCAAGGATTCGCGGCCGCGTGGTTTGGTACAGATTGCGGCAACTGGCGTCTTCGCCCGGCAACACGCGGAGGGGCCAGAATCGAACCTCGGCCAGGCCGGCGATTTCGTCGTCTTGCAAACCGCCTTCCACGGCGAGCGTCTCGCGGTCGTTGAGATTGAGCGCGATCGGCGTGGCCGCTTCGGCGACCAGGCTAAAACCCCCGTTGCCGCTGTCGAGGCGGGGTTCTTGCTGTGCCGGGTCGATGCGAAATACCGACAGCGCCGCGATGAGGAAGGTGGCCGCCGCGACCAGTCCGATGGTGAGCGTGCTGCGGCCGGGCTGGCGGGCGCCGTTGCGGGCGGCAAGGCGCACAATGGGAGCGCCGCCCACGCGAACCAGTTGGCCGGTGGCGCCGCGCCGCAGTTGCGACCAGAGCAAGGCCAGTCCGCCAATCAGCGCCGCTGCGCCCGAGCCAAAGAATGCACCAGCCTGCGATTCGCCGCCGCCGAGCACGGCCATGGCGGCCAAGGCGACCGCCGCCGCCAGGCAGGCCACGCCCACGAACATGCTCGTGGTTGCCCGAGTCGGCAGCACATCGCTTTCCTCGTTGGCTTGCCCGGCCAGAAGACGCCGCAGCGTTAAACGCCGCATGCGGCGCAAGGTCCACCAAATGGCCAGAAACGAAACCAGTACGCCCAGGGCAAATCCCAGCACAAAGCTCAGCGGTGTTACGTGCAGCGTAAGAAAGGGCGTGCTGATGGCGGCCACCCACCAGGTGCGCAGACCGTACAACATCAGCCAGGCATAGGCGGCGCCAGCGGCAACGCCGAGCAGGCCTCCGATCACGGAAAGCACCAACCCTTCGGCGGCAAGCAGCTTTCGCACGCGGGCACGAGAAAATCCTTGCGCGAGCAGAAGCCCGATTTCGGCGGCGCGGCTTTCGGTTCCCAAGCGGAACAGCAAGGCCACGAGCATTACCGCCGAAAGGATGATGAAAAAGCTGAAGCCGATAAACAGCACCGAAAAGGGCGTGGTGCCAGTGGCGGCCCGGAGACCCTCGGCCTTCACGGCCTGAAAGCGAAAGCCCTGGTCGGCCGGATCGAGCTTGAGCCGCGCGGCCAGCGTCTGCTCGGTGACGCCGTTGCCCGGCGGAATGCGGATGGAGGTGAGCTGCCCAAACCGGGCGGTCCCCCACAACTCTTGGGCCTCGGCCAGCGAGACGAATGCCTTGGGGGTAGCCTTGTACATTTCCCAGTAACGGTCGTCGATCGGCCGTACCCGGCTTTGATAAAACTCGAACGGCGGGTCCCAGTCTTCGATCGAGGCCTGGTCGGTCACGCCGGGCACCTCGGGCGTGAACGCGGCGTCGGCCGCCACGGAATCTTGCTCCAGCGAAACCACGCCGGCCAGGCGAAAGGTGGCCAACCCTTCGGAGGCGGCGCCGGGATCGTGCTCGGGCTCGAAGTAGGTAATGCGGATTTCGTCGCCCACCGCCAGATCGCCGCCCACTTCGGCAAGCTGGGCCTTGAGGTCGTCAAACGCCCACTCGTTGAGCACGATCTCCCCCTTCTTCAAGGGCGGCATCGGTTTGCCGTCTTGGTTTACCCACAAGCCCAACGGCGGCACGGGCGAGAAGTTGACGCCCGTGAGCGTGGAATAAGGAATTTGGGCTTCGAGCGCGTAGCTCAGGCCGCCCAGCACGCCGGCAGCCGTTTGAACGGCCGGGGCAGGCCCGGCCGAGATCCAATTGGCCAGGTAGGTGAAGGCCGGTTCTCCCCCGAGGGGGCGATAAGCCTTGAGAGCCGCGGTTTCCAAGGCCTCGTCGAACAACATGCGGTCGGTTGTGAGGCTGAAATAGCCTCGCTCGGTTTGGGCGATGCGAATGCCGTAATCGTCGAGGCTTGGCTGCAAGATGCGATTGAGCACCCCGGCCGCCTGGGGCGAAGGATCATGTCCGGCACTCTGTTTCCCGGTGACAAGAATGGCGTTGATCCGCCCTCGCCGATCGAGCAGCGATTGCAGCGTGGACAGCGACGTGAAGGCGTTGGCGGGAAGCTGCTGGTTGGGATGCAAGCCAAAACGCCCGAGTCCTTCGGTGGGAACAATGGCCACGATGGTGAGTCGCCGGGTTTCGACGGTGGCCGTTTTCCGCCCGAAAACACTATCGGCGTTCACCTGGTTGGCCTGTTGCAGCTTCAGCAGCACTTCATCGCCGACTTTCACCCGTTGCGCCTCGATGAACTCGCCGTCGTCGTTCTTGGGCGAAAGCTCATCGGCGAGTTGCTGGTTGAGGATGACTTCGTTGAGTGCCGGAGGGTGAGCTGCCAGATGTGGATCGAGTTTCCAAAACTGTTCGTCGGCCCCGATCACATTCACCTGGCCGGAAAACATGCTGACCTGTTGCCGCTCTCCTTCGCCTGGCGCGGTAAAGATCAATCCGGCGCGCATCAGAATGGCAGGCAACGCCGACTCGAAATGCTGAGCGAAGTCGGGCGAGGCGGCCAGTTCGTCGGCGAGTTCCTTCCGGAAAAAAATGGGCGCCACCAGGGCTTCGTCCACGGGCCCCAGGCGATGAAAAGCCAAGTCGCGAAGGCTGCCGCGGACCGAATCGCCCACCAACAGGGCGCCGGTCAACACCGCGGTCGCAGCCATCACGCCGGCGGCCACGGCCAGATTCACGCGCCAATGGAAGCGAACGCTTTCCCAAACGAGTCGTCGGGCTTTCATGGAAAGTTGAACTGTTGCTTGCGGGGGAGAAAACGCGTGCCGAGCAACCGGCCATGGCTGCCGCGGACGCATCGCGAGGATGGTACGGCGTCATTCTAGCACGGAAGTCCCTTGGTTTCGTGGGGCGAGTTGGTGAAGGTGCGGTCTTGTTGCGCCGGCATTGCGCTGGCGATCTGGCCGCGCGCCCTCGTTCCGCAGATCGAGGTGCTTGTCGGCATTCGATCGCGGGCATTGCAGCGCTATCGCAAGCCGGCGAGACCGTCACGTCCCCGTGTGAATGATCACCGTCTTGGCCTCGGTCATTTCGTAGATGGCATAGCGCGGACCTTCCTTGCCGAAACCGCTGTCCTTGAGCCCGCCGTAAGGCATCAGGTCGGCTCGCCACTGCGTGCCCCAATTGATATGGATGTTGCCCGAATCGACCTCCTGGGCAAATCGCACGGCCGCATCGATATTTTGCGTGAAGATAGCGGCGCTAAGGCCGTAACGGGTGTCATTTGCCAGCCGAATCGCGTCTTCGATTGTGGCCGCCTTGGTAACGCCCACGGCCGGGCCAAACACCTCGTCGCAACTGAGCTTCATCTCCGGCGTAACGTCGGCCACCAGGGCAGCGCCGAGCAGCGCGCCGTGCCGCTTTCCGCCGACGACAAGCCGGGCGCCCGCCTTCACGGCCTCGTCAATCCACGAGTCGACGCGCTCTGCATCGCTCTGGCGAATCATGGGACCAATGTTGGTCTTCTCGTGGAGCGGGTCGCCGGCCGACAGCGATTCCACCTGCGGGGCCAGGCGTTCTAGAAGTTGGTCGTACACGCCGGCGTGGGCGATCAGCCGCTGGGTCGAAATGCACGTTTGACCGGCGTTGGCATAGCCGGTGGCCAGCGTGGCTTTGACCACTTTATCGAGGTCGGCGTCGGGCATCACAATCAAGGGACTGTTCGAACCCAGTTCCATGGTGACGCGTTTGATGCCGGCGGCCTGGCAAATTTTCTCGCCGACGTCGCGACTGCCGGTGAAGCTGATTTTTCGCACGCGGCCATCGCGGCAGATGGCCTCGCCCAATTTGCCGCCGGGGCCGGTCACGCAGGCAATGGCCAGCGGCGGCAGGCCGGCCTCGAGCAGAATCTCGACCAGTTTCAGGGCCGAAAGCGGCGTATCGCTGGCCGGTTTCAACACCACCGCATTGCCGGCAGCCAAAGCGGGCCCCACTTTATGCGTTACCAGGTTGAGTGGGAAGTTAAACGGCGTAATCGCCGCCACCACGCCGCAAGGTACCCGGAGCGTGAACCCCAGCCGGCGCCCGGCCCCCACCGCCCCATCCAGCGGCAGCACCTCGCCGGAGATGCGCTTGGCTTCCTCGGCCGAAAGTTCCATCGTTTCCGCAGCTCGGGCTGCTTCGGTGCGGGCTTCGGCGATGATCTTGCCCTCTTCGCGGCTGATGGTCACGGCTAAATCTTCGGCCCGCGCGCGCATCAGTTCGGTCGCCTTGCGGAGGATTTCGAATCGCTCGTACCCCGACATTCGCCGCATGATCGCCGCGCCCTCCACGGCCCCCGCGATGGCACGGCCGATATCGTCGGGCGTGCCGTGGGGAACGGTGTCGAGCACCGAACCGTCGTAAGGGTTGGTAACGTCGATCGTTTCGGGCTTGCCGACCCAATTGCCACCGATGAACATTTTCATGGCCGTTGATTACTCCTCAACATCCGCGACAGCGTTTGCTGCCGTGCATGCCCTAGTACAAATTGGTTTTGGAAGGCGACGAAGGGAAGATTTTACCGCGCGGCCCTCCGCTTGGCATTCTTCGTTGTACCGCGGCAAATGGCCGAGGGCTGGGAAACTCTCCGCATTCGTGCAGGCTGCGGCGATGGGCGCATGCAAGACACTACCGGCCGATCCGCGGCGCGGGGCTTCTCGTAGGATTCTCGTACCAAATCAGGCCGAGATTGTCGCGTTCCTCGCAGGTGATGATGTCGAGGTCGCCATCGGCGTCGAGATCGACCAGTTGCAGCAGGTCAAACTTTACGCCCTGCGGGCCGCTGACTTCGTGGGTTTGCCACGCCGCGTCGGTCGGCGACCGGTCGTACGACATCCACACCACGCCGGACTTGCCGCCGCTGGCGTTTTCGCACGAGTAAACCAAGTCGGCACGGCCATCGAGATCGATATCGGCAACGCGAACCGATTTGCCAGTGCCGCAGTTGGCCGGGGCGGGAATGGCGTGCGTAGTCCAGCGAATGTCGGCCCCCTTGGTAGATGGCTGTACCCGATTTAACGGTGCCGTGCCCGCCCCTTCACGTCGCAAGAATAGAATGTCGCCGCCCGAAACGGCCACGACCACATCTTTTCGCCCATCGCCATCGAGATCGGCATAGTCGAGAAACATGACCTCTATGCCGAGTCCGCCGATGGGGTGTTTATGCCAGGCTGCGGTTGGTTCCGTCGTCGAACGGCCAAGCCAGTACACGCCGCGTTCGGCCCCCCGGCGGTCGCTTACCACAAGATCCAATTTGCCGTCCCCATCGATATCAGCCGGCAGCAGCGACATGATCCAGCCGGCCTTCATCAGAGGGCGCCATTTCCAGCCCGCCAGGTCGACCGGATTCGCGGGAGCTTGAAACCAGCCCACCTCGGCCCCGGGTCCTTTGGCGCCGGCCACCAAGTCGATGCCGTGCTGTCCATCGATGTCCAGCGGCAAGCAAAACATCCACATGGCCTTATCGGCCGAAGCCGGCAAGGGTTCCGTTCGCCACGCCGCGGGGTCGAGATATCGCTTGGCATCGGTCGGCGCCAGGTGGAAGTACATGGTCCGCACCTTGCCTTCGCAACAGCTCACCACGTCGGGCACGCCGTCGCCATTCACGTCTGCGAACACGGCGTCTTCGGGCGAACCCACTTGACCGACAGTCACTGCCGGCCACGGCTCGCGCACACGACCCGGTCCGGGGTGCAGATAGGCCCTGACCAGGCTTCCTTCTTCCCAGCCGGTGGCAATATCGAGCAGTCCATCGCCGTTCACGTCGGCCAGCCGGACGCCGTCGGCGCCGCGGGAGGTATTGTCGATGACGTGTCGGGGCCAAGGCTCGCCTCGTTCGGCGGCGACGGTCGCGTGGACTGCCGCGAGGGAAATCGTGCAGCAAGCAATGGCGGCAACGGCAATCGAATGAAATCGGCACATGGTGAGCGTGCTTTCCGGTGTCGAGGGGGCGGCTGTGCTGGCAGCGTGAAGCCTCCATGATGATGGGACCGATCGCTTCCGTCCAATGTTTCCCTAGGCGGGCGCTAGCAACGCCATCGGCGAGCAAAGCCGCGACAAACTTGCGGACTTCAGCCAGTTGATCTCCCCACACGCCAGCGAATGTTTTATAGATACCGCGGCGTCGCCGCTTTTTTCAAATGGAGTTGGATTTTCGACGGCGCAGTCCTTTTCACCGACGACGGTGTCCGCATGAAGTTTTCTGAATGGTCTCCGCTCCTCAAGATTGGAATCTGGGGAGCGCTGGTGGCGATTTCGGCCGCCTCGGTGCAAGGCATCACCTGGTTGCTGGGCGTCGATTTCGCCTTGCATTTGGGCGCCGGCAGCGGTGTGGTGCTGGGGTTTGCCCTGGGTTACTTGCTGATGATGATGTCGCTGGATCAACGCCCGGTCAGCGACTATGGCCTGTTTGTCGGCCCTCGCTGGAAGAAATTTGTATTGGGAGGACTCGCCATCGGGGCCGTGAGTTACGGCGGTTATCTCACGCTGGCGACTTTCGCCGGCGCCTATCGTTGGTCGGATCAACCGGTGTCTTCGCGGGCCTGGCTGTGGACGCTATCGGCGGCCATGACCGCCATGCCCGTCGCCATGATCCAGCAAGTCATGTTCAGCGGATATCTGCTCAGCATGCTCCGCGACCGTTACCATTTTCTGGTGGCGGCGATGATCAGCGCATTGCTGTTCGCGGTGCCGATGCGGATGCTCGACCCCGAGCATGCTTTCACCGCCCATAGCCTGGGGATGATCACGGGATTGTTCCTCACCGGCACTCTGCTGGGGCTGTTGCGGCTCATGACCGGCAGCATTTTGGTTCCCGCCGGCTTGCTGGCGGGTTGGATCGTTGTTCGCCGAGTCGTTGCCAAGGCGGCCTTGCTCGAATTCACCGATTCGCCCTGGCTGAACTTGGTCGCTCCCAACCACGATCCGCGTCAGGCTCCGCTGATGTTTGCGTGTTTAGGCTTGGCGTGCATTGCCTGTTCGCTGGTGATTTGGAAGCGGGGAGAACGCAAAATTCCCGTGACCGACGCCACCATCGATCCCAACTTCAAACGCATTTTCCCGCTCTCGCAAGCGAGCATGCTGGCGCCGCTCGACGTTTGGATTCCGCGACTGATCCACGCCCGCTTTGCCGTCGGCCTGGCCTACGTGCCGCGGTTGGCGGCCACGCTGGTGATCAGCGCGGCCAACACCATTTTGACGTTGCCCGAACGGTTGCTGTTGCCGCTATGTTTGGCGTTTCAAAAACCGACGAAGCCGCCGGTGTTTATCCTGGGCGTGCACCGCAGCGGCACCACGCACTTGCACAACATGTTGGCGCTCGATCCGCAGTTCTGCACGCCCAGGGCGTACCACATCATGAACCCAGCGGGTTTTGTGCTTTCAGGCTGGCTGGTCACGCCGCTGTTGAGCATGTTCATGCCCTGGAAGCGTCCGATGGACTCGGTCCGTTTCCACCTGTTTGCGCCGCAAGAAGAAGAATTCATCATTCAGGGCGTATCGCGGGTGTCGCCTTATTGGGGAATTGCGTTCCCTCGACAATGGGCGCATTACGATCAATATATATTCCCCGACAATCTGCCAGACGCTGAGAAAAAGACCTGGCAGCGGGCTTATCAGAATTTTATGAAACGGCTGTGCTGTTTTCATACGCATCAGACGCCGCTGCTCAAGAATCCCTACAACACCGGACGGCCGGGCGCTCTGTATGAATTGTTTCCTGGCGCGAAATTCATGCATATCTCGCGGCATCCGTATGCGGTGTATCGCTCCAACATGCATATGGCCAAAGAAGGGCACGTGGTCAGCCAACTGCAAGACCCCGATAAGCACGACAACTATCAAACCCGCTTCCTCGACAACTATAGCGCCATGGAGCAGGCCTACCTGAATGAAACGGCCGGCTTGCCCTCGGGCCACCTGGCCGAAGTGCGGTTTGAGGACTTGGAAGGCAACGAACTGGCCGAAGTGCGGCGGTTGTATGCCGAACTGGGCTTGGAGTTTTCGCCGAAGTTTGAGGAGCGGCTTACGCGGTATCTGGACAGCATATCCGACTACCAGAAGAACAAGTACCGCCCGCTGCCCGACGACGTTCGCGGCGCCATCGACGGCAAGTTGGGTTGGCTGATGAAGCGATTTGGCTACGGCGCCGACGGCGGCACGCAGCCATTGCCCGGCCAGCAAAGGGCGGCATGATTTCACGCCGTCGGCACTTGCGAGGCTTGTCCTCCAAAACGCATCCCCTACTTTTCTCCAGCCTGCACTGATTTGACATGCACGCCTATCTCATCGAAACCGGTCGCATGATCGCTCCGTTCGAACGCGGGGTGGGCAGCATGAAAGTGCATCGCTCGACCCTGGCCGAAACGCAGGAACATATTCTGCGACGGCTGGGCTGTCAGGTTGAGCGAGTTCGCAGCCGAGAGCAAATCTCGCGATTCCCTTGTCTGGCGATTGAAGACGACCTGTTCTTTACCCATCACGCGGTCAAGAAATTCCTCAAGCAAGTTAGTGCGCAAGAATCTCAAGTGCCGCGGCAAGCTGCCCTCAAGGCCACGGAGCTCACCGAGCGATTCTTCCCCGTGCTGCAAGGAAACCAAGCGACATCGGCGCAGGGCGAGTCGCTTCGCACGTATCCCATGTTTCACATACCAGGGGCCTGCGAAACACACGAACTCGAAGCCGTCGCCAACCTGGTTGCGATTCCCTACCAATTCACGCGGATTTCAGCCAGGGCGAACCGATACTTTGAAGAATCGGGCCGGTTCGTCGTGCCCATCTCGCTGGTGTTCATGATGCCAGTACGGCATTGGGCATCGCTGTTGGCCGTGAACATGCTCGGCATGACGAGCCACTTCCAGCGTTATGCGTGCGAACACGCTGCCGCAACGGCATCGTTGCTTCCCAAAGCAATGTGGCGATCGGGAAGCATTCGCCCGAGTCGCTTGTTGGGCAAGTCGTACTTTGCCGGTCGAGGCTGCCGCGTGGCCGCATCGGCGCATGTCGAGTCCAGCATTTTGGGAAATCGAGTGAAGATCGCGCCCGGCGCGGTCATTCGCAACTGCATCCTGGGCGATGGCGTGCAGATCGGCGCCAATGCCGTCGTCGAAGGCTGCACCCTCGGCGAAAAGTCGGTCGTCAATGCCTCCGTCTTGGTGCGGTCGGTGGTGACCGAGGCCGAAGCCAGCTTGGGCACCGTGTTTTGCCAAATGAGCGTGTTGGGACGAGGATCGGTCATTTGCCCTGAGGCCGGGTTTATGGATACCAGCCTGCGGGGCGACGCCCAACTGGCGCTCGACGGCCGACGCATTGGCTCCGGATCGCGATTGCTGGGCGGCTGCCTGGGCGAGGAAGCCTTTCTGGGGCCGGGCGTTCATGTGAGCGCCGGATTCGAGGTGCCAAACAACTGCGTGCTGGTCGAGCACCCTCGCACTGTGGTGCGCAACGTGGACGAAGCGGTGCCCGACAATGTTTGGCGCCTGGATAGCCGCCGGTTGCGCCGCGGCCAACGATCGGCCGCGAAAAACGCGCAGGTGGAAGACCGCGCGGCGTAACGGGGCACGCGCTTCAACCTGCGATTCCGTCTCTCACTCGCCCAGGTGTTCCTGCAGAAACAGCACCGTTACCGCCGTCAGATAGTCGGCGTTGGCCTTCTTGGCGAATCCATGGCCCTCGTTGTCGGCGTAAACGGTCCAAGGTTTTTGCCCATTCCGTCGCACCGCGGCCACGATTTGTTCGGCCTCGGAGAACGGCACGCGGGGATCGTTGCGGCCGTGCGCCACCAGCAGCGCCGACCGGATGCGATGCGCGTTTTGCGCGGGATCGATGCGGGCGAACACCGCCTGCATTTTTGGATCTCGCTCGTCGCCGTATTCGGCCCGGCGCAGGTCTCGGCGGTAGGCGCTGGTGTTCTTCAAGAACGAGTCGAAGCTGGTCACGCCCACAATGTCCACGCCCGCCTTGATGCGATCGGGGAAATTCATCAGTGAAGAAAGCACCATGTAGCCGCCGTACGATCCGCCGATGACCGCCACCCGGTTGGCGTCGAGTTCTGGCTGCGCGGCGATCCAATCGAGCAAGGCGCCAATGTCTCGCACACTGTCTTCGCGTTTCTCGGCGTTATCGAGCAGCAAGTATGTCTTGCCATAGCCGTTCGATCCCCGCACATTGGGCTTGATGACCGCAATGCCCAATTCGTTCACGTAAAACTGGTCGCTGCCGGAGAAGTACGGCCGCGATTGCGATTCGGGGCCGCCGTGGATGTGGATCAGCACGGGTGCTTTTCGCTGGGGGTTGGCCGTACGAGGGCGGTAATAATCGGCAGGGATTTGTCGCCCATCGAACGAGGGGAATCGAATTGCCTGGGCCGTGGTGAATTGCGAACGATCCAACCCCCCCACCTCGCTGAATGTCCAGCGCACCAGGCCGGGCGCAACCTCGCATTCCTCCGGCACATCCAGCCGCTCGACGTTGGCCTGCAATTGCAGCGAATAAACCTCCGAGGGACAATCTGGCTGCGAAAGCGTGAACCCCAAATGCCCGCCGCGCGGAGAGAACGCAATGCCGCTGATAATTCCTCGCGGCAGTTCCAAACGCTGAGGAGTCTCCTTCTCCAGCAGGTACAGCTCGCTGGCCCCTTCCCGATTGATGGTAAATGCCACCTTGCCCGAGGTGGGTTCCACGGCGATCTCCTCCACGTCGCCCTCCAAGCCCGGGGCAGCCCAGTGGTATTCCTGGGTTTTCAGATCGAGCCGGGCCAATTCACGGAACTCGCCGCGAGCGTCGGTGCAAAGCCAGGCATGGGCCCCGTCGGCCGAAAACGCCATCGCGCCGACCGCAACCTTGCCGCCGGCCGGCTCGGGCGGAGCAATGGCCACCTGTTTCACGTCCGTCGCTTGCCGCTGGCCGTCGACCTCGCGTTCGTTCCAGGTCAGCAGCGCTGGATAGTTTTCGTTGATGGAAACGTACTTTCGCATCAGCAAAGCCTTCTTGCCGCCGGGAGCCAAGTCCTCCACAATCCAGAATTCGCCGTCGGTTTCCATCAGCGGCAACAACGAATCGGCCCGGCGCGGATCGATGAGATACAAGTCGGTGTCGCGCTGGTTGCGGCGATTGCTGCCAAAGGCTATGCGCTGCCCGTCGCGCGAAATCGCATACAGCAGGTTGCGCGACCGACCATCGGTGAGCCGCGTGGCTTCTCCCTGGGCGGGGTAAAACAGGTGTATCTGGTCGTTCTCGTTGCCGCCTTCGCTCATCATCACCAGCACGGCGCCGTCGGTGGCGCGGGGAAGCGGCCGGCCGCGGGTGGGTTCGGCAAAGAACGTCACCTGCTCCCGCCGGCCGCCGGGCGTGTACACCCGATGGAGTTGGGCCGTATCGCCAAATCGCGTTTGTACCAGCAAGCCACGGCCCGCGGGGTCCCAGCCCTGAAATGCCGCTGCCCGCACCGATTGATATTGTCGGAGCCGGGCAACCAACTCGGCGGGCACCACGGGAACCTCTTCCGCAACTATGGCCGCGGGCCGGAAGGGGTCGACAACGATTTGGGCTTCGTCGGCAACTGCCTGCGAAATGCATAGCGACGCGGCCGACAACGACCAAAGCATTGTTCGCCACAACATGAGGTTTCTCCTGAAGATTCGGTGGATCGTTGCTGTTATGGATTCTGGCCCTGAGCGGGGCGGGGTCGGCAATCGCTCTGCCGCGACTGCCATTCGAGGCATGCGGAACTTACCTAGTATCACCAGCGGCGGACACCCGAGGCAAGCTTTCGTGGCAACCGATCGCAAGGTTACCCGCTGGGAGAAGTCGAGTTCCATTTCGATAACCATCGCCCACCGGGAGAACCGACCTGGGCCTGCCGATCGACGTGGCGATCTACCTTCGGTCGAAGGGTACGCCCCGCCCAGGGCAGAGAACCGGCAGCGATGGCCAGGAATTTTTCGCGGGAGGAACTTGCCCGGCGGAGTCACGTCACGGCTGTCGGGCGCCCATCACAAAATCGACCGCCGACAGCAGATCCAACTCGCGAAATGTGAACCCCGATTTCTTGTCTGGGATCTCTCGGCCAGTTCTCTGGAAGATCGCCAGCATGGCGTCGGGCAGCGTTTTTCCATAGGGTTTCCAATCGAAGCCGGATTTTTCGATCGCTTCCCGCAAGATCATCGAGCAACCGGCCGCATGGGCATTCGACGACGACGTGGCCGTGGCCGCCACGAGCAGATCGGTGTTGGAATATCGATCGAGGTGCGCGACGTGCTTGCCTGGAACCGTTCCGCCAATGGCGAAACAATACTCCTGGCAGGCCGGCCACGAAATGCCGTCAGTGTAGTGGTGATTGCCGCAGGGTGCGCTGACCCACACGCCCAACTCACGCAGCCTCCGCAACTTTTCGTCAATCGCCGTTGGCACGGGGCGTTGATGTTTCTGGTCGTCGACCGGCGACAGGTTCACCGCCGTGATGTTGTATTTCTGGTGGTGGTCGATCACCCATTGCAGACCGGCGGCGATGGTTTGCGATTCGTCCTTCCGCAAGTGAACCACGGAGATGCAGCGGACATGGGCTACGTGATTGTTAAATGCCACTCCAAGCGTGCCGTTATGGTTGAGCGAGGACGGATAGCCGACACTCGTGCCGTGGTAGCCCGGCGGCACGGGGCTGGGGTCGTCGTCGCCATCGATGCTGTCGTGCGTGGCGATCACCTTTTTTCCCCAGGGCAGTTCCACCTGCCACGGCGGGGCCTTGAGATCGCAGCCATCGTCGAGAATCGCCAAGGTTTGCCCCTTTCCCCAGGTGAGTTGGCCGGCGTATTTTTGCCAGGTGTCGGTGACCCGCATGGCGTCGAACTGGTCGGCTTTGTAGGGCTTGCCTGGAATCGCGGCGGCCGAAGTCGCCGCGGATGCAATTTCTTGGCCGCCGTGCCGGTCGTCCGATGGGCCCTGGGCAACCAGCACTGCCTGGCCGGCGAGGATGCAGCACCCAGCGACAACAAGTACCAGGCGGCGGGAGAACGTATTCATGCGAAGTCTTTCGGTGAGTGCACAAACGGCGGGTCGATCTCGTGTGTGCGCAGAAACTCTGGCCATCCAGGCCGAGCCGCACGGTCGATGATACTCGGCGAGCGAAAAACCAGGAAACAAAATCAGACGCCCCGAACTGCCCGAGAGGACGGGGAAGTCAAGCGTCGCCCGTGAACGAGAGGTGCAAGAAAATGAAAAGTTGGCGACGCGTTGCCTTGGTGTTAGCCGTGGTCCTGGTCGCCGCGACATGGCTTGCGATTTCATTCCAGACCGGCGCGGTTTTTGATCCCGTCGCCTGGCGCGACGAACCGCGAGTGGAAGCCGGGATCCGGCGGCCGATGGCGGATGACCTGCTCGCCCGGGGTGTGCTGTTGCAGATGACCAAAAGCGACGTCCGAAAACTGCTGGGCGAGCCCACGGCAACAAACAAGTTCGTGGACTGGGACCTGGTGTATTGGTTGGACCAGGAGCGAGGCTTGTTTGCGATTGATTCGGAGTGGCTGGTGCTTCGATTGGATGGCAAAGGAATGGTTTGTGAAGCGCGGATTGTGCGAGACTGAGCGAGGGGGAGTGGAACTTGTAGCGGGTCGGGGGAGTTTCGGGCAAGCGGATGCGCGAAAAAAAAGCCGCCCTGGGATTCTTGGGGAATCTCAGGGCGGCTGTTTGATTGAGCCGGCGACACCTACTCTCGCACTTTGGGTACTACCATCGGCTCTGAAAGCTTAACGACCGTGTTCGGAATGGGAACGGGTGTGACCTTTCAGATATGGTCACCGGCAAGAAACAGCGGCGGCCTTTGGAGCCAGCCGCTGCTTATGCGGCAAAGGTTGTGGTAAAGTGTTTCTCGTGTGGCGCTTTGCCAAGCGCCGAGATTATCTCGGTATCGAGTCTCTCGAAAATCTTTCGATCCGCGAGAGGAATGGATAACCGTGGTCAAGCTTTCGTCCATTAGTACCAGTTAGCTGAGCCCATTGCTGGACTTACACATCTGGCCTATCAACCTGGTCGTCTTCCAGGGGACTCTCGAGCGATTGCTCTACGAAACCTAATCTTGGAGCTGGCTTCACGCTTAGATGCTTTCAGCGTTTATCCTTTCCGTAGTTAGCTATCCAGCCGTGCCGCTAGCGCGACAACTGGAACACCAGAGCTACGTCCTTCTAACTCCTCTCGTACTAAAGAAGAATCTCCTCAGGTTTCGAACGCCCACAGCAGATAGGGACCGACCTGTCTCACGACGGTCTGAACCCAGCTCACGTACCACTTTCATTGGCGAACAGCCAAACCCTTGGGAGCTTCTCCACCCCCAGGATGTGATGAGCCGACATCGAGGTGCCAAACCGCTCCGCCGCTATGGACGCTCGGGAGCGATAAGCCTGTTATCCCCGGAGTACCTTTTATCTGTTGAGCGATGACCCTTCCATACGGAATCACCGGATCACTAAGCCCTGCTTTCGCATCTGCTTGACTTATAGGTCTCGCAGTTAAGCGCCCTTATGCCTTTGCACTCGCTGCCTGATTGCCAACCAGGCTGAGGGCACCATTGGGCTCCTCCGTTACTATTTTGGAGGAGACCGCCCCAGTCAAACTGCCAAACTGAAACTGTCCCCCGCCCGGCTTCACGGGAATCGGGGTTAGAACTAAAGCATGACAAGAGTGGTATTTCACATTGCGGCTCCACCGAAACTGGCGTCCCGGCATCACAGCCTCCCACCTATGCTACACATGACATACCTCAGCCCAATATCAGCCTACAGTAAAGGTTCACGGGGTCTTTCCGTCTTACTGCGGGTACGTGGCATCTTCACCACGACTACAATTTCACCGGGTCACTGGTTGAGACAGTGCTCCTATCGTTACGCCTTTCATGCAGGTCGGAACTTACCCGACAAGGAACTTCGCTACCTTAGGACCGTCATAGTTACGGCCGCCGTTTACCGGGGCTTCGGTTGCGAGCTTCGCCGTGAGGCTAACCCTCTTCCTTAACCTACCGGCACCGGGCAGGCGTCAGACTCTATACCTCCTCTTACGAGTTCGCAGAGTCCTGTGTTTTTGATAAACAGTCGTAGGAGCCGATTTACTGTGGCCCCCAGAGGCTATTCACCCCCGAGGGCACCCCTTATCGCGAACTTACGGGGCCATTTTGCAGAGTTCCTTAACCAGTGTTCTCCCGAGCGCCTTAGACTACTCGTCTCGCCTACCTGTGTCAGTTTTAGTACGGTTAACCAGCTTCAACCCTAGAAGCTTTTCTTGGACATCCTTCAGATGACATTCCGAACATAAATGCGGTTGTCCCGACCATCAGGTCTGGTGCTGCGGATTTGCCTACAGCGACCCTTTGGCCAGGCGAGGGACATTTCTAGCCGTCCCCTCACCCTTCAGATGCCGTCCCTCCATCGGTCCACTGGTTAGCGCAGGAATGTTGACCTGCTATCCATCGTCTACGCCTTTCGGCCTCGACTAAGGTACCGGCTAACCCTGGGCGGATTTACCTTCCCCAGGAACCCTTAGGCTTTCGGCGAGCAGGATTCTCACCTGCTTTATCGTTACTCATTCCGGCATAATCACCTGTACGCCCCGACACCGCTCCTTTCGGTACGGCTTGTGACTGGCGTACAGCGCTCTCCTACCGCTTCATAAAATGAAGCCCACTGCTTCGGTGTCGTGCTTACTCCCGTTCATTATCGGCGCAGAACTGCTCGGTCAGTAAGCTGTTACGCACTTTTTAAATGATGGCTGCTTCTAAGCCAACATCCTGACTGTCTCAGCAATTCAACTTCCTTAGTGACTGAGCACGACTTGGGGACCTTAGCAGATGATCTGGGTTGTTTCCCTCTCGACCGCGAAGCTTATCCCTCGCGGACTGACTCCCGAGATAGTCGCACCGGTATTCGGAGTTTGGTTCAGCAGGGTACCCCGGGAAGGGCCCCAAACCGATTCAGTATCTCTACCCCCGGTGCGTAGTGGCTCGAGGCTAGCCCAAAAGCTATTTCGGAGAGAACGAGCTATCTCTGCGTTTGATTAGACTTTCACTCCTCCCCACAAGTCATCCCCTCGGTTTTCAACCCAAGTGGGTTCGGTCCTCCACGCAGTATAACCCGCGCTTCAACCTGCTCATGGGTAGATCACGCAGTTTCGCGTCTACCGCCCGCGACATATCGCCCTATTCAGACTCGGTTTCCCTTTGGCTCCAGCCCGTAAGGCCTTAACCGAGCCGCAAACGGTAACTCGCCGGATCATTATGCAAAAGGCACGCCGTCACACTTTACTCGCAAGCGAGTCATAGTGCTCCGACCGCTTGTAAGCGCATGGTTTCAGGTTCAGTATCCTCCCCTAGCAGGGGTTCTTCCCATCTTTCAGTCGCCCTACTGAGTTCACTATCGGTCGTCAGAGAGTATTTAGCCTTACGGGATGGTCCCCGCAGATTCAGTCGAGGTTCCACGTGACTCGACCTACTCAGGTACTTTTCGGGAGGTGCCGCCACTTTCGCGTACGGGACTGTCACCCTCTATGGTCCGACTTTCCAGACGGTTCCACTAGCGGGGCACTTTGTAACTCCCATGTGAAAAGCCCTACAACCCCGCAAAGGAAAACCTTCGCGGTTTGGGCTATTCCCCTTTCGCTCGCCGCTACTTAGGGAATCGAGTTTTCTTTCTTTTCCGCCGGTTACTTAGATGTTTCAGTTCACCGGGTTGCCGATACCTGCCTATGTATTCAGCAGGAATCAGTTCGGGAATCCTGGGATCAACGCTCGTTTGACAACTTCCCCAGGCTTTTCGCAGTCTTCCACGCCCTTCTACGTCTTCTGACGCCAAGACATCCCCCATGCGCCCTTGGTAGCTTGACCAACGGTAATCCAGCCCTCTCCATGACGGATCGGACTCGACTCCGAGGCAAACCACCCGCCCAGCAATTTGTGCTGCTGGGCGAGCAACGATTAATCCATCGATCTTGCAGCCAAACACTCACCACCCACCCAACCGGCAATGCCCGAAAGCACTTCCCGAACAGGAGGGTTGATGCGTGGTGCTGCGGCGCTTTCAAAGATCCACCGACAAGGTATTGCTCACGCAACACGCTTATCGTGAGATGCCACTTTACCACAACCAAATTGCCAAAGATCGCAGTCGCCTGCGTCATACACAGGCACCCGTCAACCTCCGCAAAACCGCAGCGTTTGCCGTGTTTTTGCTTCGTTTTGACAGGTCTCGCTCACGTGCGAGACGAGTAACTATATAGGGGTCTTGAAGGCGTGTCAAAGGGCCTCGTGAAAAATTTTCTTGATTTCCAAGAACATCTTTCGAAGCGGCCTGACCACCCTCAAAAATCGGCCGATCGCGGCAAGCGATCGAGTCCGACGCACGCCAAAGAAGTGCCGCGATGCGATCACTGCCTGGTGTGCTGCGGCCGCCCCCTGCGAGCCCATCGCAGCGTTCTCCAACAGACGCACTCTGGGAGATACTGGGATCGGTTCAACGCGGCCGCAGATTTAAATATTTCCCCGAAGGCTTCCGCAGGCAAGGGGGCCAGCCGCGTTTTTACGCGTGGTCAGCCGCTGTCGCCCCGGCAGGCCGAAAATACGGCTGATTGCCGCGTAAGTCTCGGATTTTCTGGCCGGTTCGCGCCGTTGGGACTCCCTCGCGAAAGATGGCGTTAGCTGCCGGTGAGGTCTTGCTCGCTGACAATCGAAAAGCCCTTGGCGGCCAATGTTTCCATGGCCACGTCGGTGTTGTCCACTTTCAAGGCCACGACCGGTTTGTCGTTGTTGCTGCGTGCCAGTAGGGGATAGGTCTGCTGAATGTTGACTTCTGCCTGAAGGAGGGCCGTGCACACGCGGAGCAGCGGTTGAGGGCTCTCGGGCAGTTCCACGCCGATCAGATCGGTTTCAATCAGCGCCAGGCCGGCCCTTTCGAGGATTTCGCGTCCTTGCTCGGGATGGCTGAGTACCAGCCGCAGGAAAGCGCACTCGGTGGCTTCGTGAATGGAAAGCGCCACGACGCGGACCTGGCTGCCTTCAAATCGCCGCACCACGTCGAGCAATTGGCCCACCCGATTCTCCAAAAACACGGTGAATTGCCGCAAACAGGGCCAATTCCGGCCCCGCATGGTGCTGAATTCGGTGCCAGAGCCTTGCCCAATACTCATCGGTGGGCCTTCGCTTTCTGTCCGCGGTTGCAATTAGAGGAAGGATCGGACCAGCGGCCGGCGCAAGTACCTGTGGACCTTACGCGTAACAATAGGAATTTCGGCTACTTCGGTCAACAAGTTCAACATTGGCAGCCAGTGTCGGCCGAGGGCAGGGCGCTCCCACGGGTGAATTTTGACAAGCGTCGTAGTTTATGGCAGCGCCAATTTGCTGCTTGTTCTCGGGGATTTTATACTGCTCGGGGCTGGGTGCCAGAGTTCGTGGCGTCTCATCGTTTGCGAGACAAATTCCTTCTGTGCGCTGCGAACGATGAATCCACGGAACCATGGTGTCCCTCGCGGGCACTCCGCCCCGCCTGCTGCCGGAATCGTGGATTTCCTGCCGTTCTGCGAACTCTTTGTCGAGGTTGCCATGCATTGCTACCGAAGATCGCGTTCTGAGCGTATCGGCTTTTTGGCCGCGACCCAGTTGCCGCGTATTCGAACTTCGAAGTTCATTTTTGCCGTCGCTACCGTAGGGATGGCAGTTGCGGGCACCCTGGTTTCCCCAATTTGCGAGGCTGGCCAGGATGCCGCGCAGCGAATCGTGCTCAAGGGAGGCAGCATTTACGACGGTACCGGCGGTAAACCGTATGTGGGCGATGTGTTGCTCGAGGACGGCCGCATCGCTGCCATTGGCACGGCCGACAAGCCCTTGGCCAATCCCAATGCCGACAGAACCATCGACTGCACCGGCCTGATTGTCGCCCCCGGCTTCATCGATTTGCACAACCACAGCGATACCCCGATTGTTCAGAAAGAAACTCGCGACGGCCGCAATTACCTCACCCAAGGATGCACGACCATCGTCACCGGCAACTGCGGGGGCGGGCAGGTCGATATTGGCAAGTATTTTGGCGAGCTCGACGAAAACGGCATTGGGGTGAACGTGGTTCATCTGGTGCCGGCCGGTGCCGTTCGCAATCGCGTGATGGGGGCCGTCAACCGTCCCCCTTCGGCCGAAGAACTGCAGCGGATGCAAAAACTCGTGGAAGATGGCATGCAGGGCGGGGCGTACGGCATGTCGACCGGTTTGATTTACGTGCCGGGAGCGTACGCCGACACCGACGAGATCGTCTCGCTGGCCGAAATCGTCGGCAAGCACGGGGGTATCTACGCCAGCCACATTCGCGGCGAAGGCAAGACGCTGCTCGACGCCGTTGCCGAAGCCATCGAAATTGGCCGCCGAGCCAATCTGCCGGTGCATGTCTCGCACTTCAAAGCCTCGGGCAAAGCCTACTGGGGCGGCGTGCGGCCGGCCAGCCAATTGATTGAGAAAGCCCGAGCGGCCGGACAAACGGTCACGGCCGATCAATACCCCTACACGGCTTCGAGCACATCGCTGGCCGCCATGGTGCTTTCGAGCGAAGCCCGAGAAGGCAGCAATGCCGATTTGGCAAAGCGATTGAAGGACGAGACGAAGCTGCCCGAACTGCGCGAGCAAATCGCCAAGAACATCATTGATCGGGTCAGGATTCAAATTGCATCGTACGGTCCCAAACCGCAATGGTCGGGCAAGGCCATCGCCGATATTGCCGAGGCCGAGGGCCGCGAACCTGTGGATGTCGTGGTGGAAATTCTGCAAAACGGGGGTTGCGCCGCCGTGAGTTTCACCATGAACGAGGAGGACGTGCGGTTTGTGATGCAGCTTCCGTGGGTGGCTACTGCCAGCGACGGAGCGGTGAAAGTGGCCAACAACAGCAAGCCGCATCCGCGAAGCTACGGCACGTTCACCCGCAAATTGGGCCGGTACTCCATTCAAGAGGGGGTGCTGCCCCTGGAGCAAGCGATTCGCAGTTGCAGTGGCCTGCCTGCCGACATCTTGAGTCTCAGCGATCGGGGCTACCTCAAAACGGGACAGGCGGCCGACGTGGTGGTGCTCGACCCCAAAACGCTGATGGACAAAGCGACGTACGAAGAACCTTTTGAGCATTCCGACGGCGTACGGTACGTGCTCGTCAACGGACGGATAGCAATTGACGACGGCAAGTCGACCGGCGCCTTAGCCGGCAAGCCCCTGCGGAAGAAATAGTCGGCGGGCGTGGGGGAGTTGGCAATGTGCCGCGGCCGATTCGTGCAAACGTTGCGATCATGTGCCGATTCGAGGGCGGACGGTCGCACCTGGATGTTGCGACGCTGAATTCCATGCGACTTCAGCAAAGATGCCCTGGGATGCGCCGGCGACGCCGGCAAGGAAATTCATGGAACGTCATTACGAGTACAGGCAAAAGTGGTCGGCGATCGTTTTGGGCGTCCTCTTTTTTGGCGCGTGTGCCGCGGTGCTCGCCGCCAAGGCCCAGGGAAATGATCGCGGATTGATCATCAACGGCATCTTCGAATTTTCGGCCGGCGCGGCCACCATTTTCTACTGGGTGCTGGCGGCGTTGAGTGCGGGGTTCGTCCTGATCGCCGCGTGTTTGGCCATCGTGCGTCTCACGTCGCGGCGAAGGATCGTGCTCACCGAAAGTTCTTTGGTGGTCCCGCGTTCGCGCTGGTGGTCGACGGAGGAGATGGTTATACCATTTGGCAGCATTCGCGAGGTGTCGGCCTCGCAAGTCACAGGCCAACGCTTCCTCAAGATCGTGCACCAGGGCGGAAAGTTCACTTTGGTCGGGACCATGCTTCCGAAAAAGGACGACTTCGACGAGATTCAGGCCCTGGTTGCGCAGGGCATGTCGTCCACCCAGCCGCATTCGCCCGAAGCGAAAGCGGGGGGCATTCCAAAGGCGTAGCGGCGCGTCATGGTCGCGCGAAGGCCATCACGGTGATATGCACCGCCGCAAACTCCCGCGGCGGCGACTTCCATTCACGCCATCGCTGCCGTGGCCACGGCGGCGTGGTCGGTCATCCGGCCCTCGGCCAGGGCGGTATCGGCCGTGAGTTGCATGCTCACTCGCCATTTGCCGGCAGCGTCGGGTTCCACAATCCAGTGCGGTTGCACAACCACCGACTGATGGACCAGTTCGAACCCGCCTTCCGACTGGCTGACGGTTTCGACTGGGAAAGTCCAGATATGCGACGGCCGATTGATTGCGATGCCCACGTCGATGCCCAACCATTGATCGACCAGGTTCAACTGCTGCACGTCTTCCAGGTCGAGTTGCCTGCCGAGGTGGCCCAGGTTCTGGTGTCCCGTGGCGTGAAAGTAGCGATCGTCGCAGCCGGCCGGCAACCCGGCGAAGTTGAACTCCACGCCAAAATGCAATGGCGTCGGCGGCAGGTCTTCCAACTGGTACGTGACGGTCAGCGTGGGGCTGCCCGCCTGCATCGTCACCGCCTTAGTGATGCGGAACACGTGCCCCGAGGCGTTGCCTTGGCGGGTGAGCTTGATCTGCACGCGGTCGGGGCTGCGGCGGATCGTGGCCTCGTACCCTCCGCAGGCAAAATCGCCTCGTTCGACGGCTTCGTTCCGCGCGATGGATTCGAGCGAGGCCTCGTTGTCCCAGAAATGATCCACCAGGCTCTTGCGCAGGTGGCGATCGTAGTGCAATCGCTGGTCGAGACCTTCTTGTTTGAATACCACGCGGTCGTGGATGCTCGCCACGTTGTCGTCGCCGGCCTGGTTCCCCGCCAGTACTTTGGCATGATACGCCTCGGGACGGCGGGCGAGGGTGGCCAGCAAATTCAGGCAAATGGAGCGGACGTCGAGTTCGTACATGCGGCCGCCCCGAACCGGCGAAAAGAACGCCGACAGCTTGTCGTTCGCCAGCATCACTTCCGGGCGCGCGTCGCAATTGAAGTCGCCGTTTACCGCTTCCACAAATGGCCCCGTGCGACCTGCCGCCTTGTGCAGCAGGTTTTCGGCCGCAATCAAGTGGTTGTAAATGGCGTGGCGCAGGTGCGGCAGGTAGATGCCCCCGAAGGCCCCGTGCCAGTAAGGGCAGTTGCACTGGCCTCGGTACAATTCGGTTCGGGCATGGTCGAGTGCCTCGCGCCGCTGGTCGTCGGAAATCTGGCCGCCATTGTCCACGGGAACCTGTTGTTGCTGCGCGGCCACATGCAGGCTGTTGCTCACCAGCAACATGCGGCTGTACATCTCGTCGGACTCGGGATACTTGATCTTAAAGTTGCGCCAAAAACCGCCCTGCATGTATTGGGACAGAGCCGGCCAGCGAGGGTCGGTTTGCAAATCGTGCCGCAGGTGCTCGTATTCTTCCAGGCGGTCGTACGGCAATGCCCATTCGGTCATTTCGCGATAACTGGCGTTGGGCAGATAGATCTTGCCCGTCGGGGCCACATGGTCGATGGCTTCGCTTAGCGTGGTGGTTTGGAGCCAGCTCTTGTTGGCATCGAGCGCCTCGAAAAACCGGTGCAGCCAACGGTCATGGTACACGTGTTTATGGGTGTCGGGCCAGGTCCCGAATTTTTCACCGTCGTCGCCAAAGACCAGCACCGAGCCGGGATGTTCTTCGGCGATGCCGCGCAAGTAGTCGATGGTGTGCTGTGGCTCGGCAAACGGAATGAGGTACCGCAGGCGTTCGCTGCCCGGGAATACCGAGAGCACGTTGCCGTTGTCTTCGGTCACGTAGTAGCCGTGCAACACGTCGGGCGTGAGGCCGGCGTTGCGAAAGTGGTAGTCGTCGAGCACCGTGTACTTGATTCCGGCTGCGGCCAGGTCGCTTACCAGGCATTGTTCCCACACGCGTTCGGGAATCCACATGCCCCGCACGGTGGCCCCCAGTCGCGATTGCAGCCAATCGGAATAGCGGGCGATTTGTCCCACGCGGTCGCGCGGAGGGATCATCGGCAAAATGGCCTCGTAATAGGCTCCGCCCAATATCTCGATGCGGCCGGCGGCCACCAGGGTTGCCAGGCGGTCGAGGTATTCCGGGTGATGGACGTTGAGCCACTCCATCAACGACCCGCTGATGTGCAAGGAAATCGGCAGGCCGGGATAATGGTCGAACACGTCCAAGAAGGGACGGTAGCTATCGTGGTACGCCTGCTCGAACACGCCGTCGAAGTTGCCGACCGGCTGATGATTGTGCAACGCCAGAACCAGACGAATGGTGGGAGACATGCGAATTCCGTTTCGTTTGTTGCCGTTGAAATTTACGGCAGAATGCCAAGCAGCTTCCTGCCGCCTTCCTGGTTTGCGGTTCCACCGCGTTACGTATCCATGGTCGGTTTACGTGCAAATCTCTTCGCGAACTTTATCACACGTGGATCGGTAAAGTTCGATGTATTGCTCGGCGCTTCGCCGCCACGACCAGTCTTGCGCCATGCCGGTCGCCATGATTTGCGACCAGGTTTCCGGCTGGGCATACATTTCGCAAGCCCGGCGAAGTGTGCGGTTGAGCGCGGCGGCCGAGTATTCGTTAAAGCTAAAACCGTTGGCCGCTCCGGCTTGCAGCGCCAGCGGAGTAGCGTCGGTGATCGTGTCGGCCAGGCCCCCGGTAGCGCGAACCACGGGCACCGTTCCATATTTCAGGCTGTAAAGCTGGCTCAGGCCACATGGCTCGTAAAGGCTTGGCATGACGAACATGTCGACGCCAGCTTCGATGCGATGCGCCAAGGCCTCTGAGAACCCGACGTATACAAACATTTTCTGAGGGTACTGCGAAGCCAAGCGGCGCAGGGTTTGTTCGTATTGGGTGTCACCCGAGCCCAGAAAAACCCATTGCATGGGCGACGACTCCAGCCACTGCGGAACCACGGTTGCCAACAGGTCGAGTCCCTTTTGATCGACCAGGCGGCTTACCATGCCCACCATAGGTATCTCGGGATCGACCGGCATGCCCAACTCTTGCTGCAAAGCAGCTTTGCAAGCGGCCTTTCCGGCCGTGTCGTGGGGGCCGTAATTGGCGGGCAAATGCGGATCGATTTCAGGATTCCAAATGGTGTAGTCCACGCCATTGAGAATGCCGGTGAGATCGTCGCGGCGTTGCCGCAGCACGCCCTCGAGTCCGGCTCCTTGTGGATCGGACTGGATCTCGTCCGCGTACCGAGGGCTCACGGTGCTGAGCGCGTCGGCGAACACCAGTCCGGTCTTCATCAAGTTGAGATGGCCGTAGAATTCCATCTGCTGCCAGTTGAAGTACTTCCAGTCCAACCCGGTGAGCACCATGTCCCAGTGCCAGAAGTTCCCTTGGTAGGCCAGGTTGTGAATGGTGTAGAGCGTTGCGAGTTGTTCGTACCCGGGTATCCAGCGGTACTCCGTTGCCTGATAGGCCGGAATCAAGCCGGTGGCCCAGTCGTTGCAATGCAGCAAATCGGTTTGCAGATTCAGCAGCCGGATGCACTCCATCACCGCGCGACTGAAAAATACAAACCGTTCGCAATTGTCGATATAGTCGACCCCGTTTTGTTGATACAGGCCAGGCCGATCGTAGTAGCGATCCTGGGCAATCAGGTACACCGGAACCTGGCTGCCCGGCAAATGACTTCGCAGGATCTCGCCCAGTACCCGTTTGTTGCCAATGGGAATCTCTACCCGAACTCCCAACGATTCGATCGGCTGTCCACACTCGAATGCTTGACGGAAGGCGGGAAGGATCACGGAAACTTCAACGCCTAGGCGAGCTAGCTCCACAGGCAGGGCAGCGCACACATCTCCCAGACCGCCTGTCTTGGCAAATGGAGACGCTTCGCTGGAAGCCACGAGTATTTTCACCAGCAGAACTCCTGTCAGCGGGTTGCCAGCCACATGCCCGGCAAGCTTGTCGGAGCCGCGAGCCCTGGCGTCATTGCGGGGGGGAGGGGTAGCAGCGTCGGGCATCCCGCCCCACCTTAACAGAAAGGGGGGAACGGGAAAACACCGTGACGGCGGTGAATTCCCGATATCAACGGCACTTGCGTCAAGATGTCGGGTGGGGCTGGCGATCGGCCATTGCCCTGCAAGCTTACCATGGAAAATAGGCACCCGTGCTAATTTTGATGGACGATCCGAACGAAACCTCGCGGGGCGTCAATTGGCCGCTTGAGCTGCTGGGACGAATGTATTTCGTGCTGAAATTTCCGCCTTTTTTACGCCAGACATACTCGCCTGGATCGGCTAGCAGTTTCTGCCTACAATCGCCGCCCGCTCGCGATCCCCGCCTGCCCGCTTGAAAAATCTCCCGCGTTTGTCGTCAAAGGATGGACTTCGATGCGCACCACCACTCGCAAGAGGCGGCCGTTCCGTGATATGCGTTCTGAGAACGATCCGGGATTCGAGCGTCGAGCGGGCCGTAGGCCACCTCGCACTTCTCGGCGCTGGTTGATCGGTGGCGCCCTGTTGTTGGTGCTGGTGGGGGCCGCCCCGATGATTGTGGCCTATACGCCGCTGCGAAATTCTGTACTGGCCTCGGTTTGCGGCGAATTGAATGGAACGGTTACCGCCGGTAGTGCCTCGCTGGGGTGGTTTTCGCCGGTTGTGCTTCACGACGTTGAAGTTCGCGACACGCAGGGCAACCTGATGTTGCAAGCCGAAACCATTCAAGGCAATACGTCGCTGCTGACACTTTTAACCCAGTCGGCCAGCCTTGGTTCGTTCGAAGTGCAAAATCCGCGGTTGCACGTCGTGTTTACCGATGGGGGCAGCAACGTCGAATCGTTGCTGGCAAACTTCCTGAATCAATCGTCGTCGGAGCGGCCCCCCCGGGTTACTGTCCGCGTGGTCGATGGCGAAATTCACGTGGACGATCCGCTCAGCCAATCGCGGTGGAAAATTGGCGACCTGACGGCGAACGCGAGCATTGGTTCGGACGATACGGCGCCCCTGCGAGCCATTGCCTCGGGGCAATTGGTGCAGCCCGACCGTGTTTCACAATTCAATCTTGATCTCGAGACGATGTTGGCCCCGCCCCTGGGACAGTTGTCCAATGGCGAGTTGAATATCGAGTCGGCCAACTTTCCGCTGTTTGCTTTGCAGCCTTTGTTGCGACGCGCGCGGGCAGGCACCCAGGTCGCCGGGTGGTTGAGCGGCAACGCTCACTTTTCTTGGGGCGACGAAAAGGGACAACTCCTGGCCTCATTGACAGGCGACCTTCGCGCCGAGCAATTGGCGGTACGCGACCCCGCGCTGGGTGGCGACATTTTGCGTCTGGAAAAGCTCTCGCTTCCTTGCCAGTTGACGGCGCGCGGAGGACGCGTGTTGTTGCACGAGTTCAACGCCTTTAGTGAAGTCGGAGATTTGCAGTTCGGGGGACGGTTGGAAATGCCGCTGGCCGAGGGCTGGTCCGCCGTGCTCGAATCGCTGCGATCGCACGAATACGAACTGATCGCTCGGCTGGACTTGGCGCGGCTGGCCGGCATTCTCCCGCGCACCCTGCGGATTCGCCCGGGAACGCAAATTGAGTCGGGCAACGTCAACGCGCATCTTTCCCACAAGATTGGCAGCGAGGGCGCCACCTGGAATCTGCTGGCGGTGAGTTCGAACCTGGCGGGGTTCAATGCTGGCCAAAAAATTGTCTGGGACCGCCCCATTCGCGTAGAACTGACCGCGCGCGAAACCCAACAAGGTCCGGTGGTCGATCTGCTGCGGTGCGAATCGGAGTTTCTCACGCTCGATGCCGAGGGCACGTTGCAATCGTTTGCCGTGGCGGCCGAGCACAACCTGGACCGCCTGGCCGTGGAATTGGGGCGATTTGTCGATTTAGGTGCGGTTCGGTTGGGTGGTACCGGTTGGAGCTATCTGTCGTGGGACCGGCGCGCCAATGGCGCGTTCGATGGGCAGTATGAATGCCAGATTCGCGATTTTGAATTCACCTTGCCTGGCCGGCCAGCCTGGCGCGAGCCCACGGTGCTGGCGCTGTTGAAGGCCACCGGCGCCATCGACGAAGACTTTCGATTGAGGGCCGTGCAAACCGCTTCGCTGCAGGTGGAAAGCGGCTCGGAGCGGGCGAAAGTCACGCTGTTGGAAGCGGTGCCGCAAGTGCAATCCCAGTCGCGGTGGCCGCTACGTCTGGATGTGGAAGGCGGGTTGCCGCAATTGCTGGCCCGGGCCGAACCGATCCTCGGCCGCTTCCCCGACGGGGAAATTCGCGGACAACTTCGTCTGTCGGCCACTGGCGACGCGTCGGGCGAGCAGATTGCGGTGCGTCAGAGTCGAGCCGTGGTGCAAGACTTGAATATTCGCCGCGGCAATTGGAACATTGCCGAGCCGCAAGTGCAGGCGGTGGTTGAAGGGATCTGGCATCAGCCCACGCGGCGGGGCGAAATCACCCTGATGTCGCTGACCGGCAGCACCATCACGGCCGATACTCGCCGTGCCGCTCTGCATCTTCCCGTGCAGGGTGTACCGCAGTTTGCGGGCGACATTGCATTCGCGGGCGACCTGGGCCGATTGCGATCGTGGCACCCCAGCATCGCGGCCCTGGAACTGGCCGGAAATGTGAACGGGACCGCCAAGGTATCGCAGGTAGGCGCCCACAGCATGTGGGATGTCGCCGCGCAGTGGAAAAACGCGAGCCTCGTCAGCCCCAACTGGCGGTGGAGCGAACCCAGTTTGTCGGTGGCAACCCGGGCCGACTACGACGAACTTCGCGATGCGATGCAGATTGAACAACTGCACATCGACAGCCGTTCGTTGCGGCTGGCCGGAGCCGGAGTGATCGACAACCTCAAAACGCGGCCTTCGCTCGAAATGACCGGCAACCTCGATTACGACTACCAGAATCTGCTTCCGTTGCTCAAGTCGTACATGGGCGAAGGCGTTACGATTGCGCTTACCCGGCGTTCGCGTCCCTTCCAGGTTTCGGGCCCTCTGGCGCCCCCCGCCCCGCCGCAAGGCGTTTCGGCCGTGGCTGCCAGCAATGCCAAGGAATGGTTGAGCGAATGGACGGCGATTACGTCTTTGGATTGGACCTCGCTGGAAGCCTACGGATTCAGAGCAGGCGCCGGCGAAGCCCAGCCATACCTGCATCAAGGAGTGGCAGGGCTCAAACCGCTCGATCTGGCCGTGAACAACGGACGATTGACCGCCGCGCCGCGGTTCATTCTGGTTGGCGAACGACCCGAATTTCGTCTCGATCCAGGGCTTCTGCTCGATCGCGTCGAAGTGACCGAAGAAATGTGCGGCCGCGGGCTCAAGTATGTGGCGCCGTTGCTGGCCAGCGCCACCCGGCCGCAAGGTCGATTCTCGCTCGACACCACCGGTTGCCGCATGCCGCTGGGTGATGCACTACAGGCCGAGATGGCGGGCCGCCTGATGGTTCACGACATCACCGTGACTCCAGGGCCGCTGTTGCACTTGATCGCAGGCTCGATCAACGCCGTGCGGTTGGCATCGGGTAAAACCAGCGGCTTTACCCGAACCGACGTGGCGCGGCTCAAGCGAGAGTCGGTGATCGCGTACCGGCTGGTCGAAGGTCGGGTGTATCACCAGAATCTAGAACTCGATTTCGACGACGTGACTGTGAGCACCCGCGGTTCCGTCGGGCTCGATCAAACATTGGCGATCGTAGCGCACGTGCGGGCGCCCAGGTTGTTTGCCCAAGTGCCTGCCTTGGCGGGACTGCAAACGCAGGGTTTGGAACTTCCCATCCACGGCACGCTCAACCAGCCCAAATTGGATCGCAGCCATCTGCAATCGCAGGCGGTGATGGGCATTCTAAGCGACGACAATCTGCGCCGCGCGGGAGGCGAAGCCGTGCAAAACCTGCTCAACCGCGGCATGAAGGAAGCCACCCAAGAACTGCAAGGCGAAAAGTTGTTTCAAAACTTCGATCAAGGGCTGAAACGCTTGTTTGGACCCAAGTGATCTGCGTGGGAAGCGAGAGAAGCGGCAATCGCGGTTTGGCGACGACCGGCGGATGAATTGCGATCTGCCGGGCGAAAATACCCCATTCAAGTGGCCCTCGATCCAGCATTCTCTCGCAGAAAGCGTCGAGGGCAATTGCTGGGCTGCGCTTTTCAGGGCGTTGCCGGCGTCGCGGTTTGTTTGAGAGTTGCCCTGTCCTCGGTTATCTTTGGAATCAAGCACGGCTGATCCGTCGCGACGTTTGCCGGAGTTCTATCCGCCTGGTGCTGATTCGATTTACCGCAACTCGAGCTGAGACCGCGCATGTTCGTCCCGCCGCCATTTCCCCAGCCAACCCGTGGTTGGTTGTTTGCAGGCTTTGCCATTCTGTGCGTCGGCATGGTTAGTTCTGGCGAATCGCGAGGCGCCGAAGACGTTTCGATTGTGTTCAGCCGCGATATCCGCCCGCTGCTTTCCGACCGGTGCTACCAGTGCCACGGACCCGACGCCGGACAACGGCCCACCGAATTGCGGCTGGACGACCATGCCAGCGCGGTAGGTGAATTGGCATCGGGCGGGGCCGCGATTGTGCCCGGCGATCCCGGCCAGAGCACGTTGCTGAAGCGGATCACGTCGAAAGATCCGCAGTTTGTCATGCCTCCGCCCGAGAGCGGCAAGACGCTCGCGCCGCACGAGCAAAAGCTGCTGGAAGCGTGGATCCGCCAAGGAGCGCCCTGGGGTCGGCATTGGGCTTTCGAGCCGCCCAATCGTCCCACGCCCCCTGCTGTGCCCTCTGGTTGGACGGCTCACAACCCGATCGACCGGTTCATTCAAGCCCGGCTGGCGAAGGCCGGCTTGGCGCCATCGCCCGAAGCCAACAAAGAAACGTTGATTCGGCGCGTAACCTACGATTTGACGGGTCTGCCTCCCACGATTGCGGAGGTCGATGCCTTCCTTGCAGACGATTCACCCGACGCGTACGAGAAGGTGGTCGATCGGCTACTCAAGTCGCCCCAGTATGGCGAGCACATGGCCCGGCATTGGCTCGACGCCGCGAGGTATGGCGATACCCACGGGTTGCACTTGGACAACGAACGCTCGTTGTGGCCGTATCGCGATTGGGTGATCGACGCCTACAACCAGAATCTGCCGTTCGATCAGTTCACGGTCTGGCAATTGGCCGGCGACCTGCTGGAAAAACCCAGCCTGGAACAGCGGATTGCCACCGGCTTCAATCGCTGCAACGTCACCACCAGCGAAGGCGGTTCGATCGCCGAAGAATACCGCGTGCGGTATGCGGTCGATCGCGTGGAAACCATGTCCACGGTTTGGATGGGCCTGACGCTGGGATGCGCGGTTTGCCACGACCACAAGTTCGATCCGGTCAGCCAGAAAGAGTTCTACGGCCTGTTCGCCTACTTCAGCAACCTGGCCGAAAACCCCATGGACGGCAATGCGCTGCTGCCGCCGCCCATACTGCGAATCACCGATACAGCGCAAGAACAGCGGCTCAAGGCATTGGAAGCCAAAGTGGCCGAGGCCGAACAGCGGAAGCAAACAGCCGGCGAAAACGCCGTATCCGACGTGGTATGGATCGACGACGACCTGCCGGCGGGCGCGCAAGCCTCGGCCAGCGGCAGCGGTGGCAGCGTTTGGAACTGGGTGGCCGCGAAAGAACTTCCCCCGGCCAGCGGCGTTAAGTCGAGCCATCGGCAAAGCACCGGGCTGGGTCAGCACTTCTTTACCGGGGCGAATCCACCGCTCACCATTGCCCAGGGCGACAAACTGTTTGCTTATGTGTATCTCGACCCCGAAAACCCGCCGCGGCAGATCATGCTGCAATTCAACGATGGCAGTTGGGAACATCGGGCTTACTGGGGCGAAAATCAGATCGACTGGGGCAAAGACAACACCGTGAGCCGCAAGCGGTTGGGCGACCTGCCCCCTGCCGGTCAGTGGACGCGGCTGGAAGTAAACCCGGCCGACGTGGGACTCAAACCCGGCAGCAAGCTCAACGGCTGGGCCTTCACGCAGTTCGACGGGGCGGTGTATTGGGACAAGGCCGGCATCATCACCAACACCGTTGAACAAGCGCTGGCCGCCGCCAAGTCCGAGCTCGATGCCTTCCGCAACGCGCTCCCCGGCACCATGGTCATGCAAGATGTGGGGCCCATCAAGCCGGTTTACGTGCTAACCCGAGGGCAGTACGACAAGCCCGACAAGGATCAACCGGTCGAGCCCGGCGTGCCAGCCTCGCTGGGCGCATTGCCCGAGGGCGCCCCGGCGAACCGGCTAGGGCTGGCGCAGTGGCTGCTCGACGAGCGTCATCCGCTCACGGCCCGGGTGATTGTCAATCGCGATTGGCAGCGGTATTTCGGCACGGGTTTGGTGAAGACCGCGGAAGACTTCGGTTCGCAAGGCGAGTGGCCGAGTCATCCCGAATTGCTTGATTGGTTGGCCGTGGAATTTCGCGAAAGCGGCTGGAATGTGAAACAATTCCAAAAGCTGCTGGTCATGTCGGCTACCTATCGCCAATCGTCGAAGGTATTGCCGATTCATTTGCAGAAAGATCCGGAAAACCGGCTGCTTGCGAGGGGACCGCGATACCGCATGGACGCCGAACTGGTTCGCGACACGGCCCTGGCTGCCAGCGGCCTGCTGGTGCAGCAGATTGGCGGCAAGAGCGTGAAGCCCTATCAGCCGTCGGGGCTGTGGGAAGCGGTGGGCTATACCGACAGCAACACCGCGCGTTTCAAACAGGACAATGGTTCGGCGCTATATCGCCGGAGCATGTACATCTTTTGGAAGCGGACGGCGCCTCCGCCCACCATGGCCACGTTCGACGCTCCCAGTCGCGAGGCTTGCACCGTGCGGCGCACCCGCACCAACACGCCCATGCAGGCGCTGGCGCTGATGAACGACGTGCAATTTGTGGAAGCCGCGCGGCATTTGGCGGCTCGTGTGCTGCGCGAAGGGGGCGATACGTTCGAAGCTCGATTGACCCACGCCTATCGGCTGGTGACCGGCCGCCGTCCCGACGCCGAGGAACAGGCGGTTTGCCGCACGCTGTACGAACAAAGCCTGGCCCGCTACCAGCAAGACGCCGACGCGGCAAAAAAACTGGTCGCAACGGGCGAATCGCCTCCGGCTGACGACCTGCCTGCCGACGTCCACGCCGCCTGGACGGTGCTGGGCAATCTGTTGCTCAACCTCAGCGAAACCATCACGCGAGGCTAGAAAGCCCGGTGCGGAAGGTCGCCGCCGTTGCCATGGGCGTAGATGGTCGGCCTTGCGCGTCAAGCACTAGCCCAAGTTTCCCAGCCCTGAAGAAACTTGGCCGGATTTGCATTTTCTGACGTCCAACTGCGAACCCAAATCGTTTGGTGGCGGTTGGCGGCCGGGGGATTCTCTGCCGATGGATCGCCGCAGGTGTTATGGTGACGACCTTTGGTCTTGCTGGGCGCTATGCCCCCGTAGCATCCAGGGCATGTTGATTCGCCAATGCCACCGCACCAAGTACGGCAAGCGTCATGCTTATTGGGCTTTAGCCGAATCCTATCGCAGCGAGCGAGGGTCGCAGCAGCACGTGGTGGCGTGGCTCGGCAAACTGGACCAAGCCGGACGGATCGTCGTGCGTCGGGCAGCCGATGAACGTCGCTCATCCGCGTCGTTTGCCCGGCAACTGACGCTGTTCGACGATGCGGCTGAGAATGAAGCCGAACCTGGCTGGGTGGAGGTCAAAGCCTCGGCGTTGCGGGTGGAAAACTGCCGCCAGTTCGGCGGACCCTGGCTGGCGCTGAAACTCATCCACCATTTGCAGTTGGATGCGTCGTTGGAACGCGTGTTGCCGCGGGGACGCGAAGGGGTGCCGTAGTCTGCCAGCAGCCTGGCCACTGTCCGGCTGTGGGAACAGCCCAGCGAGTCGCACACGGCCGAACAGTGGTATCCGCCCATCTCAAGCAAACGGAAATGCAGGGAAAATTTCGCCACTCCAACTCTTCCACCACCACAACTTGCGCCGGCAACTGGGGAGGTCGGGCTAGCGGCTGCCGCTGGGGCCTGACTGCTGCACGTCTGCTCCGGGCATGGGCATGAACATGTTGAAACTCTTGTCGCCCATATTCGTCCACAGCGTGCCGGCACCGGATTGAAAGAGTCGCAATCGCATGCTGGGGCTGAGGTATTGGGCCATGGTGTAGCGCAAGAAGGCGTCGCTGTCGTTGGCAAAGAGATTCAGTTTCATTCTCTAGAGTTCACTCTTCGCGGCGCTGACGAGCGTTTTTGCTTCGGCGTCGGCATTGCCCAGCAGTCGAGCGCCGCTCGCAATCCGGTAGCAATAGAAAAACGCCAGCCACCCGGGTCCCGGTCGGGTGGCTGGCGTCTCTGGGAGAGCAAACGCCGTGAAGTGCGTTTGATTCGCGTTGAACGGGTCGCGAGGGGTTATTCCCCTTGCCGCAGTTCCTCGACTTGCCGTTTGAATTCGTCGCGTTCGCGGCGGGTGGCTTCGAGATCGAACATCAGGTATTTGAGATCCAGTCGCAGTTGGCTCAGCGCGTCTTGAACCAGGCCCAATATCCGGCGGCGACGCTTCGTCCCTTCCATCACGCGGTCGAAGGTGGGAGCGATCCGCACCCGAATGTCCTCCGGCATTTGCTTGAGCAATGCTTGCAGCTCGGCGATGTCGTGGGGCAAGTCCTGTTCGGTGCGTGTCTCTTGGCTCATGCGGTGATTCCTCGCGACAGGTGACTGGTTTCACCAGCGGGTTAATGGCATTGTCTGTTCCCCACTGCAGCCAAAACAAGACTTTTTTCGTAAGCCATTTAGCGATTGCGATTTACGAATTTGAAGCCGCCCACTGCTAGCAGGCCGGTTGTTGCCGTTTCGCCACGGACTGACCTTGCTCTTGCTGCACAAATCTTGCTACAAGCCGAGCTTGCGCCGACGGCGTCTTCGTGTTGCCACGCCGTGGCGAATTTGCCACACGCTTCCCATTTCGCCTCGAGGTGCTCAGGGGGTTGTTGCTCGTGCGTTGCTGGGTCACGTTGAGTTTGCTGTTTATCACCGGTTTGGTGCTGCCGCGGCAGGCCGCCGCCCAAACGGCAATGCGCGAAGGCTTCGAAGGCGCGACTCCCAGCTTTGCACCCTTGGCGGCCGATTCGCAGTTTCAGACGCAATGCCACGCTCGGGTGCAAACCGGCGCCCATTCGGGTCAAGGCGCGGAATTCATCGAGATCGTGGCCGGGGCCGGCACCTACGTGCACTACGGCATGCCGCTGGGTCCGGCCGCCGTGATTCCCGATTTGCAGCCTTCGATTTGGGTGCGTTCTCCCCGATCGGGGATTCAATTGCTGGGCCGGGTGGTGCTGCCGCGAGCCTTGCACCCGCAGACCGGCGAACCCATTTCGGTGATGGTCCGCGGCGAGATATATCGCCAGGCGGGCGGGTGGCAGCGATTGGAACTCAACAACCTACCCCAACTTGTCGAGCGCGAAGCGCGACTGGTGCGGTTCGAACAGCAAGCGCAAGTCGACGTCCGTGAAGCGTACCTCGATCAGCTGGTGCTGAACCTGCTGGCCGCGCCTGGCGTGAATCGGGTATGGATCGACGACCTGGAAGTTCCCGGCCTGGTGGAACCTCCCCAATTTGGGCGAATTGAAAAGGCGGCCTGGAACGGGTCGCCGGTGGAAACACCCACGCGGCCCGCGGTGCAGCGCAAAGTCACGCGCAGCGGGATGCAATTGCTGGTCGATGGCAAGCCGTTTTTCCCCCGAGCGGTCGAATACCGGGGCGAACCGCTGGCCGAATTGCGCCGGATGGGATTCAACGCCGTGAAACTGCCGGCGACGCCCCAGACGCCCTTGTTGGCGGAAGCCGCCGCGGCCGACATGTGGCTGATTTGCCCGCCGCCCAATCCGCAAAGCGATGGCCGCGCACTCTCGGTACCCACGCTCGGCGCCGAATACGAGCCTGTCTTGATATGGGACCTGGGCGAGAATCTCACCGGCGGCGAGTTCGAGCGGTTTAGCCAATGGGCCGAGATGGTGCGTCGAGCAGACAAGTACTTGACGCGGCCTCTGATGTGCGACGCCCTCACCGATCTCCGCGTGTACAGCCGCCACATCGATGTTCTTCGGCCGTTTCGGCGCCCGCTTGGCAGCAGCCTCGAATTGATGGACTATCTGACCTGGCTCCGCGAACGCCCTCGCTTGGCGCGGCCGGGCACGCCATTTTGGACCACCATCCAAACCCAGCCCGCTTGGTCCACGCAAGAGCAAATTCGCCTTTTCGCTGGCGAGGCGGCGGCTCCGTTGTCGGCCCCCGAGGAACAAATACGCTTGCTCGCATATACCGCGCTGGCGGCGGGCGCGCGGGGGCTCGTTTTCGAGTCGCATGCCCCGCTGGTTGGCGACGATCCCGTGGCGAAACAACGCCGTGCCGTCCTCGAATTACTGAACATCGAGTTAGAACTGATCGAACCGTGGATTTCATCGGGCACCATGGTGACCACGCTCACCAGCCCCGACGGCGAAATCCGCGCCACGCTGTTTCAACTGCAAAGCTCTCGGTTACTCTTACCCATTTGGGCCAAACGCGGGGCGCAATACTCCACCGGACAGTCCGCCGCCAACGCGGTGAACCTGGTGGTGCCGGGCGTGCCCGACTCGAACCAGGTGTTCGAACTGGTACCCACGGCGCTGCGTCCGATCGAACACAAGCGCGTGACCGGCGGCGTGCGGGTGACGATTCCCGAGTTTAGCCTCACCTCCGCGGTTCTCTTGTCGCAAGACCCGCTGGTGGTCACCAGCGTTTCGCGCAACATTTCCAGGCAAAATGAGCGCGCGGCCAACCTGCAGTTCGAAATCGCTCAAACCCGAGTTGCCCAGACTCAGCAACTGGCGACCGCGCTTGCCGCGGCAGGTCAGCAAATTCACCAGGCCTGGCTGACCGCCGCGCAAGGCAAGCTGCAAGCGGCACAAACCGCCCTTGGCGAAAAAAGATGGGAAGACGCCTATCGCGAAGCCACTCGGGCATTGCGGCCCATTCGCGTGATGGAGCGGCACCACTGGGATGCCGCCTGGCAATCGAGCGGATCACCCGTCACCAACCCTCTGCTGGTTACCGGGCAAAGCTTCGTCGGTCACTGGAATTTTGCGGCCCGCCTGGCCAGGACGCAGGCCGGCGCCAATCGCTTGCCGGCGGGCGACTGCGAAAATCGCGACCGACTGGTTTCCAGCGGCTGGAAACACGTGCAGCATCCGCAAGCAGGTTTGGCTTCGTCGGCTGAATTGGTGCCTGGCACGCCGCACTCCGGGCAGTTCAGCCTACGGATGCGCGTGTGGCCCGAAGATGCCGACAACCCGCCCGAGTTGGTCGAATCGCCCCCGATTTGGATCACGTCGGCTCCGGTGAACGTGCGCGCGGGCGAGCTGGTACGAATCCGCGGTTTTGTCCGCGTGCCGGCGCCGGTGGTGGGGAATGTCGACGGACTGATGATTATCGACAGCCTCACCGGACCCGCTTTGGCTGAGCGGGTCGCCTTGGCGGAACAATGGCGGCAATTCACGCTGTATCGAGTCGCGCCGCGCGATGACGCCCTGACGGTTACATTTGCGCTTACCGGAATTGGCGAGGCCTGGATCGACGATGTGACCATTGAGCCAATACAAATGTCGCTGCCCGCCAGCGTGGCACAGCAGGGCATGACGCCTGGAGGACGCGGAGTCCCCCCGGTCAGTCCGGCAAATGCCGTTGGTAGATTGGACGACCGAACGACGTGGCCGGCATCGAACCTGGCCCCGCAGCCACCGGGTTATGTTCCCAATCCCGGCAATGCTTCCCCCCCTGGTTCTCAACCCCCGCAGAATTACTCTCCGCCTGCCGCTGCCGGCCGAACCGGCAGCGTGACGCCGTTCGTGCCGCGGCCCTATCTGCAATGACACGCCGCACCATCGCAAAAACGGCTTCCCCACTGGCCGTGAGCGCTTTGCGCAGGCATGATGGTGAAGTTGCACGACACGATGTCGCACCCGGCCCCCGGTGCCGTGGCGAATCCGACGTCTAAAATTTCACCCGCCTCTTGCCATCCCTTGACTGCCGGTGAGCACTTCAACCGAACCATTGCCGCTAACCAATACAGGGCATCCCGCGACCCAAGAGGAAGCCGTTGCGCTGGTTCGCGAGGCTTATGAGAACTCCACGGCACTCTACCCGCTGGGCGGTTGCACAAGTCTCGACTACGGCTTGCCGGCCAAGTATCGAGGTTGGGGGCTTTCGCTCACCGGGTTGAACCGCGTGGTCGATTATCCGGCCCGCGATCTTACGATCACGGTCGAGGCAGGCATCACCATGGCCCAGTTGCGGCGAACGCTGGCGGCCGAGCGGCAGCGATTACCGATCGACGCTCCCGAGGCCGAGACCGCTACACTGGGAGGGCTGATTGCGACCGGATTCAGCGGACCCCGGCGTTATGGCCACGGAACGTTGCGCGACTATGTGATCGGCATCAGCGCGATCGACGGTCGCGGGGTGCCGTTCCAAGGGGGCGGCCGCGTGGTCAAGAATGTGGCCGGATACGATTTTTGCAAGTTGCTGATCGGATCGCTGGGTACGTTGGCCGTCGTCACGCAGGTCACGCTGAAGGTGAAACCGCTCCCCCAGGCGACGGCGTTTGTGGCGTGCGATGTTCCCCACGTTGCCGAATGCGAACGCCTGCTAGCCGCGCTGGTTCATTCCCGCGCCACGCCCACGGCGGTGGAGTTGCTGTCTGGTCCGGCGTGGGTAACCGACTCTGCGTTCGACGCGCTGCGCGGGGTTGACCGACTGGCGATTGGTTTGGAGGGAACGCTCGAGGAAGTGGACTATCAACAGGCGCAACTTCTGCAGGAATGGAAAGAATTGGGATTCCAGGGCAAAGTTGTGCCGGCCGATCAAACCACCGGACTTTGGGAGCGGCTGACCGAATTTCCGGCGGCGCGCGAAGGTCTGATGATCAAGGCCAGCATGGTGCCCAGTGCCGTGGCGTCCTTTGTTGGAGAGTTGACGCAACTTGCCGCCGATGTCTCCATTCTCGCCCATGCCGGCAACGGGGTGGTGCTGGCCAGGTTTCCGTCGTTGGCCCCGACTGACGTGGCGCGGCACCTGATTCGCACGATTCAACCGGCCGCCCAACGCGCCGCTGGTTCGGTGGTAGTACTCTGGGCGCCCGCCGGCGCCGAATTGACGCGGCAAACCGTATGGGGCGGCGCGACCGCTGCCGATCGTTTGATGCGGTCGATCAAAAATCAATTTGACCCGCTGGGGATGCTCAACCCCGGCAGATTCGTTTACTGACTTCGAGATCCATGCCACATTCTCCGCCCCCCACCGATCACGAGGCCCAGCAGCCGCCGTTTCCCGCGTCGAGCGACGCGACGCCGCGGCCCATCGAAACACAAAACCCCGGCGCGAACATCCAATACCAATTGTTTCTCGACTGCGTGCATTGCGGCCTCTGCACCGCTTCGTGCCCTACCTATGTGGAATTGGGAGACGAAAACGACAGTCCCCGCGGACGGATCTACCTGATGCGGGCCGTTACCGACGGTCGCCTGGCTCTGAACCGCGAAGTTCGCCGGCACCTGGAGCTTTGTCTCGACTGCCGCGCCTGCGAAACGGCTTGTCCTTCGGGCGTGCAATACGGCAAGCTGATCGAACCTTTCCGCGTGGCGATGGAACAGCATGCTGGCGATGGCGCATCCGCCGCCGATCGAAAGACCAACGACTGGTTCCATCGCTGGATTCTGTTCGGCGTATTTCCTTACCCTGGCCGCATGCGCAAGCTGCTCTGGCCAGCCCGGGTTGCCCAGCGCTTGGGGTTGATGCGGCTGGCCGAATCGCTGCGGTTGACGCGACTGCTTCCGAGGCGTCTGCAGCAACTGGTGACCATGTTGCCCCCGCCGCGCAAGGCCGAGGCGCCGCTGCCCGAAACGCTGCCTGCCAAGGGACCGCGTCGGGCCAAAGTGGCGTTGTTCACGGGATGCGTGGGCGACGTGATGTTTCGCCACGCCCATTGGGCCACTGCCCGGGTGCTGCAAGAAAATGGCTGCGAGGTGGTGATTCCGCGCGACCAGGCGTGTTGCGGGGCAATTCACTTTCATGCCGGCAGCAGCGAACCGGCCCAAATGCTGGCCGACGCCAACGTGGCCGCCTTTGCCGCCGCCGATTGCGACGCCGTGATCGTGAACGTGGCCGGCTGCGGGTCGATGCTTAAGGACTATGGGCACCACTGGGACGACGCGCGGACGGCTGCCCGGGAAAGTTTCGCCCACAAAGTGCGCGACATCAACGAATTCTTGGACGAGTTGGGCTTCATTCCCCCGCGGGGAGAACTGCCGCTGAAAGTCACCTATCACGACGCCTGCCATCTGGTGCACGCACAAAAGGTGCGCGAAGCGCCGCGAAAGCTGCTTCGACAAATTCCGGGGTTACAGCTCGTCGATTTGCCCGAAAGCGAATTGTGCTGCGGTGCAGCGGGCACCTACAACCTGACCGAGCCGGAGATGTCGGCCCGGCTGAGCCAGCGCAAATTCAACAATATTCTCAAGACCGGGGCCAACGTGGTGGCCACGGCCAACGCCGGCTGTCTGCTGCAGATCATGCGCGAAGCACGGCTGCAAAACGAAAAACTGGAGATCGTGCACCCGGTCGAATTGCTCGATCGAAGTTACCAAGCGAAGGCGTAGCCCGGCTTCAAGAGTACGCCTGGGTAGTGGGCTTGATCACCAACTCGGCCACGTGGGCTCGGGGCGGCAGTTCGGCGATCATCACAATCGCGGCCGCCACGTCCTCAGGTTTGAGAATGCGAGCCCGATGCTCGTCGGAAACCTTGACCGGGCGGTTGTCGAGAATGGGCGTATCGACCTCGCCGGGATAGATGTTGGTGACGCGGATGCCTTCGTCGCCGAATTCGAGGGCGGCGCACGTGCCTAGGGCCGACATGGCGAACTTGGCTGCGCTGTAAGCCACGCCGCCAAGCAGCCCGGCACGTTTGCCGGAGGTGGACGAAATATTGATGATCAACCCGTCGCGACGTTCGCGCATTTGCGGCAGCACCGCGTGCATGACGTTGTAGGCGCCGGTGGCGTTGACGGCGATGAGTTTGTCCCAATCGGCCGGATCGAGTTCAGCCAGCTTTCGCTTGACGACATTCACGCCCGCGCTTTGCACGACGATATCGACGTGGCCCAGTTCTGTTTGTGCCCAGGCGACCAATTGGTTGGCACTGTTGCGATCGCTCACGTCGGCCACGCGATAGATGATTTTGCCGGGGCCTTGATAGGCGGCGGCCACTTCGCGGAGCTTGTCTTCGCGACGTCCGGCAATGGCCACGCGGCAACCGGCTTGAGCCAATGCGATCGCGGCCCCCGCTCCAATGCCAGTTCCGCCACCGGTAATCAACGCCGTCTTGCCAGCCAGGGTCATCGTAGTTGTCTCCGCCAGAAAGCAGGAATGGTTTTCGGGGGTTGGTGTGAAAGTCGTTCTATCGGCTGAGCCAGGCGCTGCCAAGAGGGCAGCCAGCGGGCGGTCCCCAAACTTTGTAATGAACACGGCCCTCGACATCGCAGGATGCGTTGTCGAGGGCCGTGGTGATATTCCGCTGAGAGCGAGCCGGGAAGTTGCCGGCCGGTGGCGGCCAGTCGGCAAACTTCATCCGGCCCGGCAGTGCGAAGCGGCCGGTCGTGTTCCCGGTCGGTTTAGAACTTGATCAACAGGCCAGCGAAGGCACCGTGCAGGACCAGGTTGCCGCAGGTTTGGATATCGCCCATGGCTTCCAGGTCGTCGCCCAAGTAGGGAATCTGTTCGGTCGCGGTGGCCACACCCGTGGCAGCGACCAGGCGGTAGCCGCCGAAGACGCTGATGTTGCAGGTGAGCTGGTAGTTGAGACCCAGGTCGATTTCGCTGAGCACGGCGAAGTTGTTCTCGTTGCTGCTGATATCGGCCAAGGCGCCGTCGGCGAAGCGGTAGGCGGTGTTGCCCAGGCCGTCGTACACTCGTTGGCGTTGCGTGGCGTAGTTGTTATAGATGCCGAACTTGGGAGCGGCATAGGCCGTGAGCCGGCAGGTGGCCCGCCAATCCAAGCGGAAGCCAATCTGGCCGCCGATGAAGTTGTTCTTGACGTTGATGTCGTAGTAGGCATCGTAAGCAGGATCCACGCCGAAGCTGGTCCAGTCGTGAGCCGTGCCGAACAGCATGGTGTCCTGGAAGCGGAAGTAGCGGACGCCGGCCAGCCACGACAGCCGCATGCAATCGCAGGGGCACCAGACCGGGCCGTTGAGCAGGTTCAATTCAATGTTATGGAATTCGCTGCTGCGAGCCACGAACTGGGCGCGGGCACCGTTATACAAGTCGTTGACGGTGTGCAGCGGCGAGAAGTCGAGGGAACGGAAGTCCTGGATCGAGTTGATCTGTCCCGTGGGATCGGTGATGCCCGCCTCGCCTTCCATCGGGGCCAGCCACCAGTACGAGGCCGCAATCCAGCTACGCTCGCCGACACGCATGCCGAGGTCGATTTGCGCGCCGCCGGTCCAGTCCACGTCGGCGTTGCTGGTGCCCAGCAGGTTGGGTTCGCCGCCGCCGGGAGTGGCGTCGAACGACATCCACACGTTGTCGCAATCGGCACGGGTCATGATCAAACCCGAGGCTGCGGCAAACCAGCGTGCGCAGGGGTCGCCGGGCACCCAGCCGGCTTCGCCGAGGTAGTTGGGTCCGCGGTTCACGTAATCGCCGCCGAGGTCCATGTATCCTTCGCCATCGACGAAACGGCCGGTCGCGCCCAAGGTGCTGGGGGCCGCATCTTGGTTCATCGTTTGCGGCGCGGGCGGCACCTGGTCGGGCTCGGTCAACTCGCCTGGCGCCTGCGGCGGAGCGTCTTGCCGGCGAGCGGAATAGTAGGGAACATACGACGGCGCCGAAATCGAGGGCGGCACCGCGTAGGGATGGTATTGAGCGGAGGCGTAGCTACTACTGACGAGTGCGATTAACGCTGCGAGGATCCAAATTCTCATCGCAAAGCTCCAAGAAACGTGGGGAGTTGGATAACACCCGGATGGTTCCGCGGGTGCGGCAGCCGAGACGCCGGGAGTGCGCTTCGTCTGCCAGTACCGTTGATCGTCAAGCCGCGAATGAAGAACCGCGGAAATCACACGCACTAGGTCACTTTTCTGAAGCATGCCAGGATAAAATCCGTTCAATCGGCAACAAATCAACCTGCGGGTTCGGAAGAAAACGGCAAGCGCCAATGCACCGTTTGCAACCAACGTGATCGACGTTCCCGGCAATCCAAATGCACCGTCTTTGCCTGGTCCAAACATGACGAACATGCCATTTGAAACATCGCGGCCAGGCCCGCGCGACAGAGCCGGCCAAACCTGCGCCCGCGGATTATCCCATCGCGATTACGCCTGCCCCGAGGTGTATGAGCGCGAGAGGGTACGAATATTCCGCCGGCACTGGTTGTGCGCGGCCCACGAGGCGGATTTGCCCCGCCCCGGCGATTACGTAGCCAAGCGCGTCGCGGGCGAGCCGCTGTTGCTGGTGCGAGGAAATGACGGGGCGCCGCGCGCGTTCTACAACATTTGCCGGCATCGTGGGGCACGGCTCACGTCAAGCGACTGCGGTCATTTCGCGGGAACAATCCGCTGTCCCTATCACGGTTGGTCGTACGACCGCGGGGGCGCATTGCTGGCCGCGCCGCACATGGACGAGGTTGGCGATTTTTCGCCTGGCGATTACCCGCTACTGCCGGTTGCCATTCAATCCTGGAACGGCCTGTTGTTTGTGAACCTTGGCGAAGATCGGCCGCCGCTGGATCAAGCGCTGGCTGGTTTGTGGAGCAAGTTCGACCACTACGTTCTGCAATCATGGACCCCCGCATGGCAGCATGCTTACAACGTGCAAGCGAACTGGAAACTGCTGTTCCAGAATTTCCACGAATGTTACCACTGCCCTGTGGTGCATCCTCAGTTGAACGCATTGTCGCCGTACAAGACAGCGGAGAACGATCTGCAAACCGGGGCAGTATTGGGAGGTCCCATGCAGTTGGTCGCGGGGGCGGAAAGCCTTTCCAGGACGGGCGAGGCGTGCGGCCTCATTCCCCCCTCGCTGACCACCGAGCAACGGCGCCTGGTCTGGTACTACGGCATCTTTCCGAACCTGTTGTTCAGCCCCCATCCCGATTACGTGCTGATTCATCAATTGGAACCGTTGGGGCTGGGCGCCACACAAGTCATATGCAGCCTGCTGTTCTCACCGGCCGCACAAGATCGACCCGACTTCGACCCTACTCCCGCGATTGATTTCTGGCATCAAACCAATGCGCAAGATTGGGAAATGTGCGAGCGGGCGCAACAAGGCGTGGCCAGTCCCGCGTACGTACCGGGGCCGTATTCCCCGAGAGAGAACATGGTGGCCGCATTCGACGCCCACTATCGCTCGTTGATGTAAACGACGCGCGGCCATGGTGCCGCGTGCGAGAATCGCTGGCGTGCGAAGCTTACCGGCAGCGGGCCATGTCGCAAGACAGCCCCCCGGCGGCCGGAATGTAGCACTTCTCCACGTAGTCTTTCACCATCCGGTCGGCGTTGAACCGCCAGCCCAGGGTGCGGATCGCCCTTTTCATCCGCGCGATCCAACCTCGGGGAAGTCCATCGCGGTCGCGATCGTAATACAGGGGGACAACTTCCTGCTCCAGGGCCTGGTATAGCCCTTCGGCATCGCGGCCATCGTGAATGTCGAGCACGCGATGAGTTTGCCCGCGGCCAATGGCGAAACCGTTGTCCCCCTGATACGCTTCGGCCCACCAGCCGTCGAGCACCGAAAGATTCAAACCGCCGTTAAGCACTACTTTCTGGCCGCTGGTGCCGGAAGCTTCTAATGGCCGCCGGGGGTTGTTGAGCCACACGTCTACTCCCTGCACGAAGTGCCTGCCCACGTTGATGTCGTAATCTTCCACAAACACAATTTTGCCGGCGAAGCGGGATTCGGCCGCCAGCGATTGGATGCGCTGCAGCACCTGTTTGCCGGGAGCGTCGAGGGGGTGGGCCTTTCCCGCAAACACCAATTGGATGGGGCGCTGCGGATCGTTGATCAAGCGGGCCAGACGTTCGATATTGCGGAGCAGCAGGTCGGCCCGTTTATAGGTGGCAAACCTCCGCGCGAAGCCGATGGTGAGACAGTCGGCGCTGAGCACGCGACGGAGCGATTCCACGGTTTCTTCCGGTTCGCTGTTGCGCCGGGCTTGCTGTACCGCGCGGCGACGAACGAAATCGATCAGCCGGGCCTTCAGGGCCAGATGCGCTTCCCAAAGTTCGCCGTCGTTGACTTGCTCGATCTTTCGCCAAGCCTCGGCGGAGCTGCTCCGCTTGGGCCAATCGGTACCTAAATAACGTTCATAGATGCCGTGCATTTGGGGCGCCAACCAGGTGGGCACATGAACGCCGTTGGTGATGTGGCCGATGGGGATCGCTTCCTCGTGGCGCTCGGGCCAAAGGCTGGTCCACATGGCGCGAGAGACTTCGCCGTGCAGGCTGGAAACCGCATTGGCCAGGCGTGAAACCTTGAGGGCGAGCACCGTCATGCAGAATGGTTCGTCGTGGCGATCGGGATCAACGCGCCCCAGGGCCAGCAGATGATGTTCTGAAATTCCAATCGCTTCGCGGAGCGGCCCCAGGTGCTCTTCGATGAGTTCGGGCGAAAAGCGATCGTGCCCGGCCGGGACGGGCGTATGTGTGGTGAACGACGTCTTGCGGGCAACGCGGCGCATGGCTTCTTCGAAGTCGACGCCGTCTCCTTCCATTTGCCAGCGGATTTCTTCCAGCACGGCAAAAGCGCTATGACCTTCGTTGAGGTGGAGCACACCGGGGTCGATTCCCAGAGCGCGCAGCGCGCGGACTCCGCCTACCCCCAGGAGCAATTCCTGCCGCACGCGCACACGATGGTCGCCGCCGTACAGGCGGGCAGTGAGTTCGCGATCCTCGGGACGATTGCCTTCGACATCGGAATCGAGGAGCAGCAGGGTGCGGCGTCCCACGGCCACCCGCCAAACCCTGGCCAAGATCGCACTGCTTCGCGTTTCAATATGGATCGTGAGTTGTTGTCCCGCGGAAGTGAGAGCAGGCTCGATCGGCAATTGCTCGTGGACCACATCAAGGTATTCTTCCTGCTGCCAGCCTGCGGAATCCATGCGTTGGCGAAAATAGCCTTGGTCGTAATACAGTCCGATTCCAATGAGCGGGATATCGAGATCAGAGGCGCTCTTCAAATGATCTCCGGCCAACAGCCCCAGTCCGCCGGAGTAGATCGGCAACGATTCGTGCAGGCCGAATTCGGCGGAAAAATAGGCGACCGGGCGCGACCTCAGCAGACTGGCATGCGAGGCTCCCCAGGTTTGCTGATCGTTCAGGTATTCGTGCAGGCGGCGGTACGCATAGTGGATGCGGTTGTGCAGCGACAACTGGTCGATGCGTTCTTCCAGCCGTGCCAGCGGCATTTCGGCCAACAAGGCGATCGGGTTATGGTCGAGTTGCCGCCAACGAACCGGATCCAAATCACGAAACAGATTGCAGGTGTCGTAATCCCACGACCACCAGAGATTGCGAGCGAGCGTCCACAATCGCTGCTTGGCGGGAACCACAAACTGCTCGACGCTGCGAACCTCGCTGATGAGGGCGCCCAGTTGCGACGCCGCAGCGCAGAAGGCGTCGATTTCGGCGCCGATGAACGGCACGTCGCCCTGGCGCTGCACGACGAGCACGCCTTGCATCAGACCCCGATCGACCAGTGGCACGCCGAGGAACGATTGGTAGGGCTCTTCGCCAGCGTCCGGAAAATATTTGAAGCGGGGATGGCGAGAAGCCTGGTCGACCACCACGGGCCCCAGTTGTTGCGCCACCAGTCCGGCCAAGCCCTCGTGCAATTGCATGCGCACCTTGCCCACGCTTTCTGGACGCAGGCCAACCGTGGCCGCGAGCACCAGCGTGGCCCGATCGGGTTCCAGCAAGTAGACCGAGCAGACCTCGGTCTGGAGCATTTGTCGGATGCCCTCGACCATGATGGCCAAGGTTTCACTGGGGTCGCGGCGACGTGAGATGAGTTGCCGCAATTCGGGGAGGGTAAGCGGCGACTCCACAGGCGAGGAAGCTTTGCCATTGCCGTTCGTGCCCGAAGAAATCATTTTCAGGGTTCGATCCGTGGTGGGCGCGGTCATGGAATTTCTCAAAGGTGGCAGTTCAGTCATTGGGCAGTGTCGACGCACATGAGTTCACCCATCGGTCAAGGCAATGGTTCGCTGCCGCCCGCGCTCGTGAATTTCCAGTTTGCCTTCGCGTGCCAGCCAGCCCACGGCTTGCATGACCGTATCGCGAGGTTCGCCGACTTTCTTGACTAGCTGCGGCAGCTTCAAAGGGCCCTTGGTTTCGAGCAATTTCCAGATTGCACCGGCCGTCAGTCCGATCTTGTCCAAGGCATCGACGTCGACGATTTTTGGCCTGGCTCGCATCAACATTTCGGTGTCCTCCATAACCCGACGGGTCCTCAGTACGATTCATGTTCTCTGAAGCAGCAGCTCGTTCGCGCTTCAAGTTGGCGTTGCGACTTCACGCCCTTCTGAAGATGTCGTGAAGTCCGTTGGCGGCATCGCCCGGTATGGGTTCTGGAGACATACGGGTAGAATGCGCTTCCGCCGGTGTCGACCCGGTGTGGCAAATCGCATGCCAGCTTGAAAAAGAGGGCGGCCTGAGGTTGTCGCAGCGACCTAACTTGATTATTTCAAATACGTTCACGCACACGATCGCTGAAGTCCCATTCCACCCTGCCAGTAGTTTGGGCAACGATTGCCCAGAACTTCTTCAGCGACTACTTAGGCGGTTCTTGCCAGGATCAACGAGGAATAAATGAGTCAACTCCCTTCAGACCAGATCACGGACGCCTGGCTGGAGCCGCTGCGTTTATCCTGGCAACTTGCCGACGGAGTGGCCTATCTCAACCATGGAAGTTTTGGACCAGCGCCCGTCCACGTTTTAGCCGCCCGCAGCCACTGGCAATTGGCATTGCAGCGCGAACCAATGGATTTTTTTCTGCGCCAAATGCCTGAATACCTGGTGGAAGCCAGGACGGCGATTGCTCAATTTGTAGACGCAGCGCCCGACGACGTAGTGCTGGTGGACAACGCCACGACGGGCATGAATATCGTGGCCGCCACGGTTCGCTTGCAACCCGGCGACGAGGTCCTGTTGAACGACCACGAATACGGCGCCGTTCAGCGCATTTGGCAGCGTGCCTGCGAGCAGGCGGGAGCCCAGATGGTAGTGCATTCGCTGCCGATGCCGCTGGAATCGCCGCAGCAAGTCGTCGATTCGCTGGCCTCGGCAATTACTCCAAGAACACGAATTTTGGTCGTCAGCCATGTGACCTCGCCCACGGCCATTGTGTTTCCCGTTGGCGAAATCGTGGCGGCGGCCCATGCTCGGGGAGTGGCCGTGGCGATCGACGGCCCGCACGCCGTGGGCATGGTGCCCCTTAATCTCCAGGCATTGAATGCCGACTTTTACACGGCCAGTTGCCACAAATGGCTGTCGGCGCCGTTTGGATCGGGCTTCTTGCATGTGCATCGCCGCTGGCAGGATCAGGTGCAAAGTCCTCTGCGAAGTTGGGGACGCCCGCAACCCGGTTGCGAACCGTGTTGGCGCGACGAATTGGAATGGCTGGGCACCCGCGACCCCTCGGCCCTCCTGTCGATACCCGCCGCGATTCATTTTCTCGGGCCCGATGTCCAGCTTGGGTGGGAGCGATTTCGCCAGTACACGCATGGGGTGATCCGCGAATGGAAGTCCCAATTCTGCCGGCAATACGCGGAACCTCCGCTCACATCGGACGACGACCATTGGTTTGGTTCGATGGTGGCCGTTCCGCTGCCCGATGGCGATGCGCCCAAGTTGCAGGCCGCGTTTTACAACCATTATCGCATCGAGGCGCCCGTAATTGCCTGGAGGGGGCGACGGTTGCTGCGGGTGTCGTGGCACCTGTACAACCGGCTCGAAGAGCTGGAACGATTGAACCTTGCGCTCAGGGAGTTGCTCGGTGACGAACCATCGATGACAATGGATTGAGCGGTTTGCCAGGACTTCGGTCGGAGGTTGGCATGGGCGGCGCGGGGCAACCGCCGTGCCGGTGGCGGCCGCCCGACCGGGAACGGCAAAATCAGCGCCCCGTGCCGGCTGGTGAGTCGATTGCTGGCCTCGGTACCTGTGCCGTGATGACTGCACTCCCGCCTCTCAATCCGCGACAGCCCCGCCCCCCTAACTGCTGCTGTGACACATTCCATGCCCGAGGCTTCCCCCACACTGGACGAAAAGGCACTGATCGAGCGCGTTCAGGCGGGCGACCGCACTGCCTTTGAGTCGCTGGTCGAGGCCCACCAAGGCGCGGTATACGGCTATTTTCGAGCACGAGTACTGCAACCCCTCGATGCCGAGGATATGACGCAAGAAACCTTCCTTCGCTGCTACGTGGCCAGGGCTCAGTTCGATACTGCGTTTATGCTTCGTCCCTGGTTGATGGGAATTGCCCGCAACCTGCTACGCGAGTACATCCGCGAACAGCGGCGCCGCAAGGAGGTTGGGTGGACCGAGTTGTGCCTGGAAGTGGACGAGTTTCTGGATGGCGACGATGGTCCCTTTGAAGACGAATTGGCTCAACTGCCCGACTGTTTGCAATCGTTGGGGAACAGTGCCCGCGAAGCGATTGGTTTGAGGTACACGGCCAAGATGCGGCTGGCCCAAATTGGCGAGAAGCTGCGCCGCAGTGAAGGCGCCGTGAAGTTGCTGATGTTTCGCGCCCGTCAGGCTCTGAAGAATTGCCTCTCGCAGCGATGCGGAAGGGACGGCGATGACGGATGAACAACTGCTGCAACTGATTGAGGAAACCCCGGCCGAGGAGCTGACTGCGGAGCAAATCGCCATGCTCCGCGAGCGGGTGCCGCATTCGTCGCAGCTCCAACAGGCAATCCGATCGCAGTTGCGGCTCGAACACACGCTGGCGGCCGTGCTGGGCCGGGTTAACGTTTCGGTGGATGCGATTCTTGCTCGTGCGGCGCGCGAGCGCGGAGTCTTGCGCCGTCGCCTGTGGATGGCCACCGGGGCGGCCGCGGCAATCGCGGCGGCGCTGGTGTGGTGGTGGCTGCGTTCCCCCGACCCAGTCTCGGATCCCGCCCCCCATCCGGTAGCCCAGCAGGGCAACAGCGATCCCCCCGCTCCAGATGGACCCAATTCCCCTGATGGGGAATCTCCTGGCCCTGGGCAACAGAATCCTGCTCCCGCGCCGGAAACCGTAGTCGTTTCGCCGGAAACGGCCATTGCCGACGAAGACGAGCCCTGGGCTTCCGCTTTTAAAGAGGAGGGCGACCTCCCTGCTTTCGACGAAGTTTGCTTTGATGACTTTCCGTCGAGTCAGGCCGCGGTGACGACCGACGATCTCGCCCGCTGGTTTATACCGATCGAACCCGAACGGCTTCGGGTGCAAATCAGTTCGCGTTCGGCATTTGTCGAAGGGCTGGTGCGATTGCGACCTGCCTGGAAGCAGGGCCTGGCCTTGCGTCTGGCCACGCACAGCCAGCAAAACCTGAGGTTGCATCTGTTTAGCGGCAATCGGGGCGTAACGATTTGGGCGCAGGAATATGCCGAACCCGGCTGGGCCGCTTACGTTACTTCGCGGCAGGGAAACGACCCGCGACCGTCGTCGTATTCGTTGGCCGCAACCGACGGCGGCCGCATGCGCCGTTTGGGCCGAGGTACGGTGGAACTGCATTACGAGGCAGGCATGGTGGTGCTCAGCCGGGGCGATGTGCGATTGCTTACCGCTCCGCTGCCGACTCCGCCGACCGAAATTTTTATTGAAGGCCGCGCGGCGTGGCGAGGCATCGAACTGTTTCGCGTGAAGGGATTGCCTCGCTCTGACGAACCTTGTCCGCTCGTTCGCCGCGTTGACAGCCCCGCTACCATACCGTGGCAAAAAACGTTGCCTGCCGGGGCCAGGCTCCAGCCGCAGCCTGACGGCAGCCTGCGTTTGACCGCGACCAACACCGCGCAGCCCGCCTACGCGTGGATGGTTCGTCCTGAATTGGGTCCCTACGAGTACGTGTTTGAGATCGCGAATCCATCGCCGGGAACGGGACTCTATCTCGGCGACCACCAGGGCAAACCCGTGGCCGCGCTGGGGGCTTTCCGCGAGCAGCGTACCGGGCAGGTCGTTCTCGATTACAGCACGCGTGCCGGCTCTCGCGACACGCACCAAATAGACGACCGGCGCGTCGCCACTCCCTATGTAACGGATCGCTGTTGGCTCAAATTGGTGCTGGGAGCCGGAGCATGGAAGTGCTTCATCAGCGCCGACGGCGTCAACTTCACCCCCATGGGTGAACGTTTCGAAACCAACGTGCCGGCAGGTTGCCACACCCTGGGAATGTACTGCCTGGCGGGGGGAAACAGGCAATTGACGCTTCATCACTTGCAGGTCCGCGAACTGGGGGCTTTGGCCTCGTTGGTCGAAGCCGACTTGCGCGACCGCGCGCTGGCCCTCGATGACATGCCCGACGTGGGCAATTGGCTTGCGGCAGTGGTCCGTCATCAGCCGCCCGAGGTGGACGATCGCGACTGGCGACTGGCTTGCGCGGTGCGCACGCTGGGAGGACAACCATCGCCGGCTTTGGCCGCCGGGCTACTCAAGGCATTGGCCACCGAGGGCATCGCCCAACCCACCCCGGTTGCCGTTCGGTGCAAATTGTTGGAGCAGGTGACGCTGCTTTCCAACACGCTCGACGAAAGAACGGCGCTCCATCTGGGTTCGCTGTACGAAGAGCTTGGCCGGAGCGTGCATCAGGAGGGCGAGCCCCGCCCTTACTCGTCGCTGGCGGCGTCTTTGCACGACGCGCCGTTTTGGGGGCCCGCCGCGGTATCCCTGGTGCCGGAACGCCTGGTCCGGTCCGAAATGTTGCAAATGATCTACGGCGGAAATTGGGACCTCGGCGCCGACCTGGCCCGGCAAATCAAATTCTGGAATCGCACCGCCGATCTCAGCCTGCGTTCGCTGCCACCGGGCCGCGAAAACCTGGATCGGCTCGCCGACTGGATGCTGATCAACGTGGCTTTTGCCACCCCCGACCAACAGCCGAGCTTTGTGCCATTGGCCAACCTAGGCGACGATTCTCCCCCGCAGCGCCGCCTGCGGCGCCGTCGGCAAGACGAGCGTCCTTCGCCCCCGCGGTTTGCCGATTGGCGGCATCCCTTTGTCGAGCAAGTCAGCAAGGAAGGTTACAATATTCTGGCCGAATTTCAGGCGGCGCTCAGCGGCGACGCCTACGAAGATGCCTGCCAGGTGATTACCGCGGCCCAAACCGCCGGAACGCTCGGTTTGCTGCCCGACGCTCACGATTCGCAGCTTTTCGTGTCCCTGCCCGCCGCGGTGGCGCTGGCCATGCAAGATCGGCCTGAACTGCGTCGCACCATGCAGGAAAAGTACGGGGGGATTGGCCAATTACGGCTGCGCCAAGCCATGCGCGATGGTGACACGGATACCGTGCGCGGCGTGTCGGTTCAGTTCCACGGCACCCACGCCGCCGCCGAAGCGCACTTGTGGCTAGGAGATCGATCCCTTTCCAGCGGCGATTTCGCGGGCGCCATGGGTCACTACCGAACCGCACTGGAAACCGCGCCGGCGTCGCTCGTGCATTCGCTTACCGCCCGGCTGCGCCTGGCGGCCGCCATGGTTGGTCGCGAGGCCGGCGCACCGGCCACGCAAGACGTGCAATTTGGCGGCGAACGATTGACCGCCTCGGCATTCGAACAACTCGTTCAAGAGCTTCAACAGCAGCGCAAACCGCCGCCAGGCGTGAATGCCGCCGACGGCGTGGCCGCCTTCCGGCTGCCAACCCCCGCTCGCTTCGAGCCCGAAGTGCTGCTGGAGTACGCGGGCACCAAGGGTCGCGACCCCAATGCGGCGCCGCAGCAGGTGGACTGGACCGCCCGGCAGTTGGCCGTTACCCCCTCCGGATCGCGGCTGTACTTCAGCGATGGCTTTGTCACCACGGCGTTCGACATAATCAACAAGAAGGAACTCTGGTCCACCGAGCCGCAGGGGTCTCCGCTGGTGCATGGCTGGTCGTGCGTGGCGACGCCTCCCGTGGTCGTGGCAGGACACGTTCTGATTCGCCAAGTCACCCAGCGGGGTTCGCAAATTCTCTGTCTTGAAGCCAGCACCGGAAAGCAGGTTTGGGAAAGCCGTGCCGATCTGGCGATCGCTTCCAACCCCATATTGCTGCAGGATGAAGTGGTCGCCATTGCCGTAAGCACGCGACGTGACGGCAACCTGACGCTGTCGCTCGTTTCGTTCGACGCCAGAACCGGCGATCTGATGACGCGACAACCGCTGCTGCAACTGGCCGATTATTGGGAATCGCGGCTGCCCTGCCACTTGGTGGCCATTGAAAACCGGCTGGTGGCCAATTGCGGGGGCTGCGTATTCTCGTGCAACCTGCTCGGACAACCGCGCTGGTTGCGGAGGCAAATCTGGCTCTCGCCCGTTGCCGATGCCGAATACCTCCAGCAGCACCATCAGGCTCCGCTCGTGGTCGACAAACAAGTCTTTTCCACCCAGCGAGGCGTGCGAGCCATTGAAGCCATCGACCTCGACACCGGCCGACTTCAGTGGCGCACCGCAGTCGCCGACATTCGACGTTTGCTCGGCGTGCAGGCCGGAGTGCTGGTGGTTGAAACCCAGGCAGGCTGGCTCGGTTTGTCACCCGACACGGGAGAACGCCTCTGGCATCGGGCTGCGCGCGGAAAGCACTTGGAGGGAGTGCTGGTGGGCGACTCTGGCAGCCTGTTGATCGCCGAAGCGCAACCGTGGGAAGGAGACACCTTCCGGCCTGTTTTGGCCTGGATCGACGCAGCCAATGGCGAAGAAATCGCTCATGCTCCGCTCGGCAGCCTGCAAAGCAAGAACCCGCGTCTGGGACCGCTGACCGTGTGGCGCGACCGGGTGATGGGATTTGCGGCCGTGGATGCCGAGCGTGATCCGCAACGAACCTTGTACGAGTTCAAGCGTGCCGGCGCGGCGTTCGCCCTCCGCCCCTTGGATCAATCGCTGCAAGCTTGGGCCTCGGCGTCACCCCTGTTGCACGCGGCGACCGAGCAACTCGCGCCGGGTTGGACCCTGGCCGCATCGCTGGTGGATAAGGAAACCGGTTTGAGAAGCGACACCAGCGTATCGCCCGCCGTGCCATATGTCGCCACGCTCGCCAATCCAATGCATCCTGCTCAGTTTGTGCAGCGATTGGAAGTTCCCGAGGGGGCGAAGGCGCGACTGGTGTTGGAGGCGGCAGCAGCCGGCGACCAGTCGTGGCAACTGGAAGTTTCGGCCGGCGACAAAATATTGCTGCAACAATCGATCGGAAAAACTCCGTTCCGACGAGACATCGACCTGTCGGCATTTGCGGGCCAAAAAACCTGGCTCACTGCGCAGCAGTTGTATCCGCAACGAGGCGAAGCGCACGCGCGATGGCGCAAATTGCAGGTGATTATCACCCCGTAGGGCGATGGAGAACCGCAATTGGCGTCCCCCAGACAAGTCTCGGTGGCCCCCCGTGCCGGAGGGTTCTTCGATTATCCGCATGGCGCCGCTCTGCCCGGCCGAACTCGGTCGGCGGTTGCCGCTGCCCGCGTTGCTGGTGGACTTCAGCGTTTGCCCAACCTGGGACGAATTACGGTCCGCAGGCCTTCGCCCCCTGATAAAACCGCGTGACCGTTCCCAGGCTGTCGAAGATGAACCTGCCGACACTGTAATGGCCGGCGTCGAGCCAATCGATCGGCGGCTGGCCGCAGGTTTCCCAGAGCGCCGTGCCGCAGGCGGGGGGAATCACTTCATCGAACCGGCACGACAGCATCCGCACATTGCGGCGGCGAAGTTGCTCCGGATAACTGGCCGGGTCGATCGGCAGCAGTTCGCGGCAAAGCGTGTCCCGAGTGCCACCTTGCCGTTCCCAGGCTTCCAGCGCCGGTTTTAGTTCGCGGGCTTCCCAGTTCGCCAATCGCATGTCTGCCCCGGCTAGCATCAAGAACACGTTGTGCAAACGGGGTTCGGCGGATGCCGCCAGCGCGGCGGTGATTCCGCCCAGGCTGATGCCAAACACGCCCAAGCGGTTGCGGTCCACTTCATCTTGATGCATCAGCCAGGCCGTCGCACGGCGGATGTCGAGTACCGCCTGGGTCATCCGTTCGACCGTTTGCTTCGGACTGGGAGAAACCATGCGTTCGCGAAGTTCTGCCGGGCGACGCGGACCATAGTAAGGCATTTTGAGAAACAACGCGCACACGCCATGATGCGCCAGCGTGCGGCAGTAAAGCCGCATCAAATCGAAATCGCCGCCTAAAATGTGCAGCACGATCACCGCCGGGTACTTGCCCTGGGTTGCCGGGCGATAGTACTCGCAATGAACGGTGTTGTTTTCGGGATGCGGCGTGGAGACGGGCGATGGAAACCGAATCTCGAATTGCAGCATTTTCTCGGCGGCCGTCGGCGCCGGTTCCTGCTCGTAGGGGAAGCGATGCGCCGCCAGGCGGAATCGCTCGGCAAGTTGGGTTTCTACGTCGTCCGGTTCGAAAGCCACTTCGCCCCGGCGAACCTCGGCGGCCGCTAGCGAAGATAGCAGGCCCCAGACGATTACAATCAGGCCGATTTGTCGGTTTTGGTTCATTGGTTCGTCTCGATCAAGAAAACCCGCTTACCTCGCGCGGCCAGAATGGAGGAATTCGCATGGCCCCCCACTTCCAATGAATCGCTGCCGACCGATAGCAGTCGCACGGCGCTATTGGTTGGCTCGATGCTCGGCTATGCCAAATTGCCCCTTATCGTTACGATACCTCACCCCATTCCAAACGGGAACGCGAACTTTTTTTGCTATCGCGCGCCACCGCTGCTTTCGATGTTTGAGCCGCAACCAACCCACGCTTCACAAGCACCCGCGACCGCCAACCTACGCAGCCCTCGGTTGCGGAGTGCGCCGCTGGCCGACATCGCGCCTCGACGGATTTGCCTGATCAAGCCGAGCGCCCTGGGTGACATTGTGCAAACCCTGCCGGTGCTATCCATGCTCCGCCGGAGGTTTCCCCAATCCCACATCGCTTGGGTGGTAAAGCCCGGTCTGGCCGACATACTCCGCGGCCACCCGGAGCTGGATCAAGTGATCGAACTTCCTGCAGGGAAAGGCTGGCGGCAAGTTCCCGCCTTCGCTGCCCTCTTGCGGCAACTGCGGCGCGAACGATTCGATCTGGCCATCGACATGCAAGGATTGTTTCGCAGTGGGTTGTTGACGTGGGCCACACGGGCGCCGCGACGGCTAGGTTATCGGCACGCGCGTGAAGGTGCCGCACGGGCCTACACCGACACCGTGGACGCCCGGTATTGGGAAATGCCGGCGATCGACCACTACCAGCTTTTCGCGCGGCAGTTGGGCTGCCAGGGCGAAGTTCCGCGGGCCGTGCTGCCGATCACGTCCGAACAACACCGCGACATCGCCCAGCAGTTGGCCCATTTGCCGCGCCCGCTGTTGGCGATCCACGCGGGCGCCCAGTGGGAAACCAAGCGATGGCCGCCGGAATCGTTTGCCTGGTTGGCGCGCCAGGCTTGGAATCAATACGGGGCCGGCGTGGTCCTGCTGGGCGGGCCAGGTGAAAAGCGCCTCGCCGACCAGGTCGCCGAACAAATTTCGGGTCCCCTCGTCAATCTGGCGGAAGCCACGCGCCTGCCGGAACTGGCCGCCGCCGCGGCCGCCGCCGACGTCTTTCTCGCCGGCGACACCGGCCCCATGCACCTGGCCGCGGCGGTGGGCACGCGCGTGGTGTCGGTGTTTACCTGCACTAGCCCCTTGAGGGCGGGGCCTCGGGGCGATGCGCACCTGGTGGTGGCCACGCAGGTCGACTGCGCCGCGAGCTATTTGAAGAAATGTCCGCTGATGAAATGCATGCTGGAACTCACTCCGCAACGCGTGTGGCCCGCCCTGGCAAAGCAACTGGAAGCGGAGAGCAGACGGTTGGCCTCTTAGGATCGCGGCATGTGGAATCAGGTGTGCGCCGTCTCCAAAAGGCACCAATAACGCGGGCGAACGCTGTCCAAATTTTGCATGGTGGAAAACAGCAGTTCGTGGGAGTGGCCATTGCGGTCGCCGGGCAAGAGTCGGGCAAGAGCCGGGCGGCGGGTCTGACATTCCTGAAAGGATCCCAACTCGATCGAGGAATCCACGAGCGCATTTTCAGCGTGAACCAAGCACTGTTGGCGGATCGATCGGTCAGTCCGCCGCATCCTGAGCGGTTTCGTTGGCATCGGTTTCGTCCGCCGCGCGGTGCAGCAACCGGGGAAGTTCGGGCAGGTTGCGAAGCGTCGCGGCAACCTCGGCCGACGCGAACAAGCGGACCCGTTTCACGTAATCGTCGAACTGTTCTCGGGCCAGGGTGCGAACGACGGGCGAAATTTCCCCCAGGGCGCGATAACGGTTGGCTTTCAGAAAGAGCACCGGCACGCGAAACTCCACTTCTCGGGCGGCGGGGGGAGCGTCGAACAACACTTTGTCGGCCGTAATCGCTTGCGACGTGGCCGCCGATGCCAGGCGGGCAAACCGTTCGGCGCAGCGAACCAGCCAAGGAAACGGTCGGCGGGCCAAACGCTCGTACACTTCGCGATCTTCAAAGTAACTGTACTGCGCCACCCGCTTGTAAAGCTGGCGTGTTTCGCCAAACAAACCGTCCAAGATTGGCCCGGCCGGTCCGCCGCGGGCCGCTTCGCGCAGCGTCTGAATAAACGCGGCATCGCCGAGTTGCAGCAACTGCTGGAGGTCCACCTTGTCGCGCAACCGATAAAACGCACGTTGCAACATGGCCGTGGCCGAGCGCACGCCGTGATGCCAATAGACCTCGCTGAACATGACGTACCGCGCGAACACCATCATTTCCGCGGCCGTTTTGCCTTTCTCGGTAATCGCCAGGCCGTCGCCGGCTTCGTTCAGGCACAAGCTGCAAATCAACCGGTGCTGATCGAAGTTCCGTCCGTAAGGAACGCCCGCATGCAGGCTGTCGCGCGTAAGATAATCGAGTTTGTCGATATCGATGGGGCCCGATAACATGCTGGTCAAAATCTTGTCGGCCCGCGATTGAGGTTCGTGGTTGAGCAGGGCGCAAACTTCCGCGGGTTCGATCCGCCACTGATCGCGGAGCAGCTCGGCCAATTCGCCGCTCTGCAAAAACCGCTCGGCGAATGCCTCGTGGTGGGGAATCTCGGGCAGGCCCATGTCTTCGATCGGATGGCAGAACGGCCAGTGCCCCAGGTCGTGCAACAGGGCAGCCAGCAGAAACCGCTCGGCGTCGCGAGGGGAAACGGCTTCGGCAAAGCGGGGGTCGTGGCTGAGCCGCTGCAGAAACAACAGGGCCATGCGATAGACGCCGAGCGAGTGCTCAAAGCGGGAATGGTTCGCGGCCGGGTAAATCAGCGACACCAGTCCGGTCTGGCTGACCTGAAACAATCGCCGAAAGGCGGCCGTATCGATGATCGCGCGCACGCGATCGGTCAGGGGCACATCTTGCTCAGGCGGAATGCGAACCAAATGGCCATACCCATCCAGTCCGGCTACTTCGGGAATCTCGCGAATAGCGTTCATGGTGCTTATGGTACAATTCAACACGACGCGACGGGATAGCGTGCCGGCCCGGTTTCCCTAGTCCGCGACCGGAGATCGTCCCCCGTGCATCGACGCCCTTGACGAGTGGGCTTGCGTCGGGCGATTCACTTCCGACCGCAATTTACCCATTTATTCCCGACGTTTTCCGTTTTTCCTGCCAGCCATGCCTCCTGCCCGACCTCGTCAAAGCCGGCTCATCAAGCTTCTCCGATCGGCCGATTTTCCGATCTACGCGGTAGACGGCCAGGGGGGCCTGGTATTTGTGAACCCGCCTTGCGCGGCGTGGCTGGCGAGCGAGCCCTCGGCCCTGGTTGGCCAGACATGTATCTACGGGGCGGGCAATGATGCAACCCGCGAGGCCGAATTGGCTGCCGTGCTGGCGCCCCCGCCCGCTGCATTTACCGGCCAGATTTGCCAGGCGACGCTTTATCCTCCCGAGGCCCCCAGGGCAAACACCATCGTGGCCACCGATACGGAGGGGACTTCGCCTTTCGAGCCCAGCAAGGATACGCCCTTGAGCAGCCCGCCAGCCCCTTGTGCGACGACTTCTGTCGTTCCCCCCGTGGCGAGCGGAATTTTACCATTGTCGCCGGCGGTGTTTCGCTTTCTGCCGCTGGCAACCGAGCAAGGGGCCGTTAGTTTAGTGATCGGCTACTACCAGCATGCGGGCATCGAGGACAATTCTCCCGAACCGGTCGATCCCATGCCGGCGGAACTTCATGCCCAACTGCAAAAGCTCCGTCGCCGCCGAAGCCGGGCGGGACAACGGCAGCGTTTTGTGGGCGTAAGTGCGCAGATCTGCCGCGTGCGCGAGCAGATTGCAATGGCGGCGGGTTGCCGGGTCCACATAACGATTGTTGGTCCGCTCGGCAGTGGACGCCAGCACGTGGCCGCGGCGATTCACGCCAGGAGCGACCTGGCTGAAATGCCGCTGGTTGCTCTTCCGTGCGCCGATTTGTCGGGGGAATTGTTCGAGGAAGACGTATCGCGGTACTTGCGCGACAGCGAAACGTCTCCACGAACCTTATTGCTGCACGACATTGATCACCTCTCCCTGGAATCGCAGCAGCAATTGCACCGCCTGTTGGTCGAACAGGCCCACGGCTGCCGAATGATCGCCACGGCGCGGCAGTCCTTGCGACCGGGCGTGGGCCAAGGCAACTTTCACCCCGAGTTGGCGTTGCTCCTGACCACCGCCGTGATCGAACTGCCGCCCTTGGAGTCGCGACTGCCCGACCTGCCGCTGCTGGCGCAATCTCTGTTGGAAGAAGTCAACGGCGAAAGCGCCAAGCAAATTGGAGGCTTCAAAGATGAAGCTTTACGGCAACTGCTTTTGCATTCGTGGCCCCACGATGTGGACGAACTGATGGAGGCCGTACGGCACGCGCACAACCACTGCACGGGACCGTTGATCGACGTGACCGATCTGCCGGAAAGCATCCGCCTCGCCAACGAAGCCGCGCGTCGCCCCCGGCGTCCGAACGACACCATCCACCTGGAGAAATTCCTGCTCGACGTGGAGCTGGAATGTATCCAGCGGGCGCTGACCAAGGCCAAGGGAAACAAGGCCCTGGCGGCCCGACTGTTGGGTATGACGCGCCCGCGGCTCTACCGGCGTTTGGAGCAGCTTGGATTGAACCAAGACGATTCGCCGACAAAGCCGTAATGCTGTGTCGAATGCAGAATTCTGAGGCGACGCCATACCCTTCCCACTTGCCGGCAACCGCCTGCCAACGAGCGGAACATCAAACGCGCAGAACATGAAAACTCCATGCTCAGAACCTAGCCTGAGCATGGAGTTACAACATGAAAACCGCCCGACTCTGCCTGGCAATTCAACCGGTCCCAGGAGATTGACCTTCGAAAAGGCCAGGTAAAGTCAGGCTCCCTACGCGTGACACAGCACTACGAACCCAACACGATGTTTATGGCAGGAAATGTTCGGACGCCAGCACGGCGATCAGCGTCAATACCAAGCCAATGGCAAAAATCACGCTGAGAATACCGAAGATTCTGGCGCCGATCAGATAATCGTCCTGCTCCATCGCATGGCGCTGGTCGTCGGTAAATGCCCGCCTCCAGGCTGACCCCTTGGACTCAGGCGTGGCGGGCCGTTGTTTGGGAGGTTGGAATACAACGCTGGCCATGGAAATCCTCCGTTGGTTGGGCGTTCTGCCGTCAACCTGCATGTGTTGAAGGAACCAATCTTGTCTCGGCAGTGCGGCGCGTCGCCGCACTGCAACAACCCCATCGCAACTGGCATACCAAGAGTTGACGGCAACACAAAAGTTTGGCTGCGGGGCATTCGTCTCCGCCCTCGGGCCAGGACAACTTCCGAGCCAACAGGCCTCGACGACTTGCCAACAATCGCAAAGAAATGCGGAGATTTATGCGAAATTTTGCACGTGCGGTTAATGAAACCAGCAGCCGTCAAAAGAGAATGCGCATCATTAAAAACAGTGCCGGCCGACGTTGCGGTAGCCCGCGAAGCACTGTTCCGATTCGCACACTGCGCGCGCTTCCTTGGAACATGCACGCGGTTTGCCGTGACCTGCCGCCCAGCGTTGCCGATCGCCAATATTCCGTTGGGCCAGGCAGAATTGGGGGAACCGCCGGGGGCATGGTTCAAGGTTTGTTCGTGTTTCAAAACGTGGCCCTCTCCTGCCGCGCAATCGGTTCCCCCTTGGGATCGCGAACGCAATCCACCGGCCTGTCCAACCAGGGACCATTCGCTGGGGAAGTTATTCGGGCAAAAACTCCCGACCTCCCTCGGCTGGCATCGTGCCGGTTCGTCTTCCAAGTCCAAGGGTGCTGGTGCACTTAGTTGTTGCCGGTTTCCGCCGCGCGCGTGTTCATCGCGATTTTCTCCCACGGCCAATCGCAAGATATTCCAACGGTTGGCATCTCGTTTGCTTATTAATCTTCTGCATAGAAAATAGAAGAAGAGGATCAGGGGAGGTACAAGCAAGGCAAAGGCTCATCGCGAGCTGCGGGCCTTGGGGAGGAAAATCATGTTGAACGTAAAGGAATATCTCGATTCTAAGGGCGTACATTACGAGGTTCTGCACCATGCCCATTCGTATGGAGCGAAGGGATTGGCGGAATCGTTGGATGTGTCCAGCGCCGAGATCGCCAAACCGGTGCTTCTGCGAGCCGATGGTGGCTTTGCCTACGTGTTGGCAATAGTTCCCGGCAACACCCGGGTTGATTTAAACAAGGTCAGCCAGGCGATGCAGGGCAGCCACTTGGAAGTTGCCACCATGGAAGAAATCGACAGGCATTGCCCCGATTGCGATCCAGGCATTTTGCCGCCATTTGGTTCGGCCTACGACATGGAAACGCTGGTCGATGAATCTCTGACCCTGGGCGATGAGATCGTGTTTGCCGCCAACAGCCGTTTGGAGTCGATCCGCATGCGGTACAGCGATTTCGCCACCCTGGAGCACCCCTTGGTTGCCAAGTTTGCCGTTGCCGAACCCGCAACGGTATGAGTCGAATCGCCGCCGGGCTTGCCCCGGCGGCCTCTCAATGGTGGCGAGCCAGCAGTTCTGTGGCCGCGAACCTCTACTACGCGGTGGGCGAGCCGGTTTCATTTGCTATGCTCGGGGAGCGGGAAGTACCCGCTCCTTTTGTATTGCGCAGCCCTCTTGAATTGCGCAGCCCTCGTTTACAACCAACGCCTCTCGCTCCCGCCATGACCATCGCCAACGAATCCCCTTTGTCGTATTCGGAAAAGCAACGGGTCGCCTTGGTGACAGGCGGAACCAGCGGCATTGGTCTGGCCGTGGCCGAAGCCTTGGCTGTCGATGGCTGCCAGGTGATTGCGACCGGCCTGACCGAACAAGAAGTGGCTGAAGCGAAAAACAGGGCGTCTCAACTCGATGCCCGTCCGCTCGACGTGACCGACGAAGTTGCCATCGGCCGCCTGGTATCGAGCCTTGACCGGCTCGATATTCTCGTCAATTGCGCAGGCACGATCGCCCGCGATGGCCGCGAATTCGATCCGGCGGGGTTCAGCCAAGTGGTCGACGTGAATCTCAACGGCACGCTGCGGATGTGCTCGGCCATGCGGCCGCTGCTGGCAAAACGCGGCGGAGCGATTGTCAATACAGCTTCCATGCTCAGTTTCTTTGGCAGCCCTTATGCGCCCGCCTACAGTGCCAGCAAGGGGGGCGTGGTTCAATTGACGAAGTCGCTGGCCATTGCCTGGGCAGCGGACGGAATTCGCGTGAATGCCGTGGCGCCCGGCTGGATCGAAACTCCCCTCACGGCGGCCCTGGTCCAAAACGCCGACCGCTCCGCCGCCATCACCGCGCGGACGCCATTGGCCCGCTGGGGAAAACCAGCCGAGGTGGCGCCCGCCGTGGTGTTTTTGTGCTCGCCCGGCGCCGCGTTTATTACGGGAGTGGTCTTGCCCATCGATGGCGGCTACTCAATCATGTGAAGGAACAAACGTCCCCGGGGGCATTTTGTTTTCCACGTCTGCTGTGGGACGACAAAATGCCCTGCCGCGGCGCATCCTCCCCGCTGGCAACCGCCATGGAGATCGACCACCATGCCCGACTTGATTCAACGCCCGGCCGAACTGACCTACGGAGCTGCCGACCTGGTCACCACCGCCATTCCCGCCGACGAGCGGCTCTGGGTGCCCCAGGCAGAAAGCGTGTGGTTCCGCCCGCTATGGCTGAACACGGTTACCGGCCAATGGGTCAATTTGCTGCGTGTTCGCCGCTCCGGCGTGCTCAGCCGGCACCGCCATCCGGCGCCCGTGCATGGCTACGTAATCCGCGGTCGCTGGCGATACCTCGAGCACGACTGGGTCGCAACCGAAGGGTCGTACGTGTTTGAACCGCCTGGCGAAGTGCATACGCTGGTCACCGATGAAGGCGTCGAGGAGATGATCACCCTGTTTCACATCAGCGGCGCGCTGATCTACGTGGACGATAACGGCCAAACCTGCGGCTACGACGACGTGCACACCAAGATCGAAATGTGCCGCCGCCATTTTCACGAAGTAGGGCTCGGCAGCGACTTCGTAACACAATTCGTTCGTTAAACCTGAACGGCGCTGCGGCGGCTGGCCGGTTGTTGCCGCGTTGTGGCGTCGCCAACGCGGGCCAAACGGCTGCCACCGGAATTTACCAAGTTTCCGCATCCGCGATCCTTGTCCCCTCGCTCCCATTCGCAACCCTCATGCCCCATGCTCTGATTGCCCTGGGCACCAATTTGGGCAACCGCGAAGAAAATCTGCGGCTGGCCGTCGAAGCCATCCAGCAGTTGCCGAGCAGTCGGATTCTGGCCGTCAGCCGTTGGCTGGCAACACAGCCCGTAGGCGGCCCCGCCGGACAAGGGGAATTTTTGAACGGCGCCTTGCGGCTGGTTACTGAGTTAACCGCGAGCGAACTGCTTGCCGGCCTGCAATCCATTGAGGATCGCCTGGGTCGGGTTCGCACCGAGCGTTGGGGCCAGCGTGTGCTCGATTTGGACTTGCTGCTGCTGGGCGATGAAGTGATCGATACGCCTCGACTGCAGGTTCCGCATCCCGGCCTGGTTTTCCGCCGTTTTGTGCTCGAACCTGCCGCCCAAGTCGCGGCCGACATGGTTCACCCACGACTAGGGTGGTCCGTCGGACAACTGCGGGCGCACCTTGACGAGTCAATCCCTTGGGTGGTGGTGGCGGGCGACTCCGCAGAACTTCGAGCGCAATTTCTGGCCCGCTTGTTGGAGGCCAGCCCTGTGGCGCTGCAGGTAGCGCAACGCGACGATAGCGCCCTGCTGGCCAGCAACCAGGCGGGGAGATCCAACCCCAGGAGCGATACCTGGCAGATCAGCCAAAGCGAAACCGTGTTGAATTGGCCGGAGTCGACCCCGGTTCCACGGCTGATTTTAGCCTTGCTGCCGGAAAGTGCCGCGGGAACCTCGCCGGAAAAGAGCCCGTGCCCTCTACTCGGGCTAAGGGCCGGCGACGTTGCCCGCGACATGGCCGGAGCCGTCGCCGCGGCGGCAGCGGCCATTTCCGCCATGCTGCCCTGGCCAGACCCATCGGGCTGAAGCCGGTCGCAGCCTGAGGGGTGCCGAACTTGGCTGCTGCGACCGCTCTGGAATCTGCTGGCGGCAACAGGTAAAACCGCAACATCGAAGGAACTGTGGCGAATAACATCCGCCGTCGCGTTTTGGCTTCCTTCCGTTCGAGATTGGATTCTCCCCTAGGGCCCATCATGTCCAGCGACCGAAGTACCTCTGCCACTGCCCCGTCGGCTGACAAAAACGCAGCCGATGCCAAAAAGAAAGCAACGCCAGAGCGAATCTACCTGGTGTCGTACCCCAAGGTCATTTTCCTCTATCCGTCGTTCTTGATGGCCATTTTCGCGGGCATTTTTCTCAGCTTGGTGATGGGCGATCAGCCCAACGACCAAAGTTCCAAGGAAACCGCGGTTTCCTTGATCTTCTTGATCGTGCTCGGCGTGAACCTGGTGGTGCTGGGCTTCGATTTTCCGCGCACGACTTCGCTCACGCTATTCTTCGTGGGAGCAACCCTGGTGCTCGGCCTGGTGTTGTTGTTTACTTTCCAGCCCGAGTTGCTGGGCTCGCTGCAAAGCGTGCTGGAAGCGTTGCGGCCCGTGGCCAATCCCACGTTTTACTTTTTCTTTGCCGGCATGCTGGGGTTGATCTACATCGCGGTGCTGATCTCGGTGAATTTTGACTACTGGGAAGTACGCCCCAACGAGTTGCTGCACCATCACGGCGTGTTGAGCAACCTGGAGCGATTTGCCGCGCCCAACTTGCGGATTGAAAAGGAAATTAGCGACGTGTTTGAATACCTGTTGCTCCGTTCGGGGCGTTTGATCCTGACCCCCCGCGAAGCACCCCGGCCGATCGTGCTGGAAAACGTGTTGTTCATCAGCAAGAAAGAAAAGGCGATCACGCGGATGTTGGGCGCGCTGCAAGTTCAAGTTCGCAGCAGCGAAGTTTGAAGGCTGCCCGCGGCGTGCTTCGGCAAACGCAGTTGATCCCGACTTGATCCCAATTCCGGTAAGTCGTTCCAACCGAAACGGCTGCAATGCCAGATGGCGCTGGGCGCTGTTCATGTCTCACTCGCCACCGAGCGATTCGATTGGCACAACGTGCCTGCGCTGCGGCGCGAGGCTCTACTTCAGCCTACAGCAGGCGGGCAAAACCGTACGGTGCAGCGAGTGCCATACGCCAGTCACCATTCCCCAGCCAGTTGCTCCTGCCCCGACCGTGCCGCCGGCGGTGGAAAGCTACGCCATCCGCGCCGACGCCGCGAGCGCCGAAAATACCGCCAAGCACTCAAGCCCCCCGAATTCTCTCGACACCATTCCGCTAACGTGCCCCGTGTGCGGCGCCTTGCGGAGGGTTTCCCAGGAATTTGCCGGCAAACAGACGCACTGCGCGGAATGCGGCGAAATCATGCGTATTCCCCCGCCATTGCCCGCCACCGGGCAGGGTTTCGCGTCTGCCGGCAGCCCGGCTGCCGCCGGCGGCATACCGCCGGCCAGCAGCCCCGAAGGGTTTCGTCCGCTGCAAAAATCCTATCCGGGGAGCGTACCCCCCAAACCTCCCCGCTACACGTTCTTTTCCGGAGTGTTTACCATTGCGTGGCGCGGCGAGGCCAAACTGCGGTGGTTTTTGTTCTCGATCGGATTGAGCATCACCATTTGGGCGGGTTCCTGGTTGCTCGAACTCATCCTTCGCGGCGCCATGTTGGAAGTTGTGGCGGGCGGGTTCCTGTTCATGGGCTTGTTCTGGCTGGCGCTATGGACCTTTTCGTACGGTGCGGCGAACTGCCTGGCTATCTTGGGCCAAACAGCCAACGGCGGCGACGAGATCGAATCCTGGCCCGACGATGATTGGCGAGACTGGATCTATCAACTTCTTGTCCTGTCGCTCCCGCTGGGATTGAGCATTGCTGCCGGTTGGCTGCTGGGAATGGCTCTGGCCCCGTTGACCGGCAGCCCCGTGCTGGTATCTGCCGTGGCAGCAGGCGCGGTGTTTCCCGTGGTCTTGCTGTCCAGTTTCGTCGCTGGCAGCCCCTTTCAGCCGTATTCGCCCACGGTTTGGAAAAGCCTAGGTGGGAACGCTGCCGACTGGCTGCTGGTTTATGGCCTATCCGCCGCCCTAATGCTTCCGGCCGGGCTATTGATGGCGATTGCGCCGTGGACAGGCCGAGGCTTGGCGGTGGCGCTGGCTTCGCCCTATGTCGCGGCGGCATCGTTCGTGTACGCTCGACTTCTGGGACGCCTGCTATGGAAGATTCACCAGGAAGCCCAAAACAACTGAAAATCGACCCCTTGGCTCTCGATCTCGGTCCCTTCACTGGGTTGGGAAAGGAAAAACGGTCGCAAGACAGGCGAAGGCCACGTTAAGTTGGGCGATTAAAATAGTTGACTTTGCCGGTTCCCGAGGTTCCACTACTCGCATCAAGGCTCATGGATGCAGCCTCGCCGCCGTTCGGTGCTGCGGTGAAAAACAGTGCATGAAGCGGGGGGAAAGACACCTTGATTTGGAGATTGCTTATGAAGAAGATTGCGATGTTATTGGTACCCATGGCCGTGGTGGCGGTGTACTTTTTGACCGCCGGACAACAATCCGCGGAAGCCCGGCCTCCGTATAAGGCCGCCTGGGACAAAGCCTACATGACCGAAGGCTCGGCAATGTTCAAAGCGCTCGAGGGCAAGAGCAACTGCAACATTTGCCACGAAGGCAAAGACAAAAAGGACCGCAACGCCTACGGCATGGCCGTTGCCAAGGGAATCGGCGCCAAGAACGAGAAAGACGCCGAAGTCATCGCCGCCGGCATCAAGAAGGCCGCCGCCGCCAAGAGTGCCGATGGCGGCCCCACTTTCGGCGAATTGATCGAGTCGGGCAAACTGCCCGTCACCCCGTAAGCCGCGGTTTAGATGATCGCCTGCCAATCAAGCGGGCTTCGGTCGCCGCCAGCGAGCGACTGGCCGAAGCCCGTTTTTTGCTGCGCTGTTGCCCACTAGCCAAACAGTTCGGCAATCGCGTTGCCGCCGTCGGTGATGGGCACGGGACGCTCGCCCGCGTATAACTCTTTGTGCGGGTCGATGCCCAGGGCCGCGTAAATGGTGGCGTGGAAGTCGGGGATGGAAACCGGCCGCTCGACGACTTCGCGTCCTACCTCGTCGGTCACGCCCACCACGCGTCCGCCGCGCAATCCGCCACCGGCCAGCACGCCGCTGAAGGCCTTGGCGTGGTGTCCCCGTCCGCCGCCGCCGTCGAACTCGGGCGGGCGGCCAAACTCGGTGGCGACCACGATCAGCGTTTTATCGAGCAACTTTTTCTCTTCCAGGTCGGTGATCAACGTCGACAGGGCCTGATCCAATTCGTCGATCAGCACGTGCTGGTTGAGTTGCCCGGCGTTGTGGGTGTCCCAACCGGTGCCATTGACAAAGTTCAAATTCGACGCGACCTCGATGAATCGCACGCCCCGTTCGATCAGCCGGCGCGAAAGCAGGCAGCGCTGGCCGAACTCGGTCCCGTACGATTCGCGGAGCGAGGCCGGTTCGCGATCAAGATCGAACACGCTCATGAACCGAGGACCGGTGAGCCGAAACGCCTGCTCGCTGATTTCGGTGTACGCCTTCACCGCGCGATCGGCGGTACGCTCGGCGTAGCCTTCGCGCAGGCGGGCGAGCAATTCGTCGCGGCGAGATTGCCGCGAAACCGAAATGTCGTCGGGCCGCTTCAATCCGGTGGGCCCGCTGGTGGTGTCGGTCAGGTACATGTAGCTGTACCTGGCGCCAAGGAAGCCCGGCCCCCGGGTCACATTGGGATAGCCCATCACCACGTAGGCCGGTACGCCATCGCCCGCGGCCCCTTTTTCGAAGGCAACAGCCGACCCGATCGAAGGGTAGACGATGGTGCCGCTGGTGGGACGCCCGGTGTGCAGCCGGTTGGTGGCGGCGGCGTGCTCGTCGATCACGTCGTGATTGAGGCTACGCACCAGGACGGCGCGATCGAGCAGCGGCGCGGTGCGCTGGAGATGCTCGCAAACCTGTTCGCCCGCAATCGCGGTGGGAATGGGATCGTAATACGAACCGGCAATTTTTCGATCGGTGCTCTTGCGCTTGGGATCGAACGTATCGATATGGCAGGCGCCACCCCCCAGCCACAAAAAGATGCAATTCTCGGCCTTGCCCAACGGCTTCTCCGGCTTTTTCTCGGCCGCGATCGATGGCGCGGTGGCAAGCCACGACCCCATGGCGGCGGCTCCGCCCATAGCTGCGGCCGTTTGCAGGAACTCACGGCGAGAAGAGGAGGAATCAGAACCTTCACGGGGCATGACGCGATCTCGCTAACCGGGGGGGACGAATACTGTTCGACTCGTTGCCCTCCATCTTAACAGAATCGCGGCTGTGGGGCACCCTTATGTAGCGGGGGCTCTACCGGCGCACGAACGGGGGTTGCATAGCGGCCTGAATGGGGGCTGCAACAACCCGGCCACCCAGGGTTTTCGATGGCATCTATCTCGCTGGCCCGAGATGGCCCGCTATTGGCGAGTGGAGCCGCCTCCTGATGGGGTTTGCCTCGCGACAAAGCGCAAAAGTGATACTGCGAGCAGGCCTGCCCCAATGCCTCAGGCCGGAGGAGCGGGAGCGTCGCCTGCCGGCGGGGCGGGTGGAACTTCCTTGGCTGGCTCTTTCTTCAACGGCAAAGCGGGAGCGTCGTCTGGTCCAGGCGGCGGCGGAGCGGCGCCACCCGGCGGAGCCGGAGCGTCGGGCGGGGCCGCAGGGCCTTCGGCAGAAGGTGCGGGGGCAGCGCCGCCGGCGGGCTTCTCGGGGCGCGGCCGCGGTCCGAACAATCGTTCGCGATAAATCACCAACCCATGCAAGGCATGGTACAGCGATCCGCACTCCACCGACAGATTTTCGGTCAGTTGCAGCATTTTGCACAGGGCCACCACGCCACGAACCAGCCAGGGCTCGCGCAGCCGGCTTTCGGGCAGTGCCTGCACCAGGAACTCGACGGTATGGCCCGTGGTGTTGATTCGCCGGGCGATATCGGTGGTGTTGCCGGGACGAATGAGATAACTGGTGGAGAAGGAACCGTCGGGGTTCTGGAACTCCTGGAACCGCTGCACGGCGCCGTTGATTTTATCTTGCGTCAGCAGCCAGCCGTCTTGGACCTGGCCGCCCAGCGAGATGTACTTTTTGAGGGCGCCGTTGAGCGACATCAAGCGGTGCGTGCCGCCGCAGGCGCTGTTGTTGAGGTCGAAGCCGGCTTCCATGGCCACGATTCGCGCAACCGACCAGTCGCCGCCGTCGCGAGATTTCCACGTTTTGTTGTAATCTTCCAGCGAGTTGATGATGTACTTGTTTAGCCCGGTGAGGGTCCAACTGGCCTCGGCGCCTTCGTAAATGCCCCACTGGGTCTCGGAGACAATGTCGGCGATGGTATACGTTTGGCCGTCGACCACAATCTTGGCGTCGAGGGGGGCATTGGCCTGCGCCATGATGGCCAGCCACTGGTCGTCGTGACCTTGGCCTCGTTTGGTACCCGGTTGCAGAATGGAATCGAGCCCATGCGCGGCGGGCCGGAAGATGAAGCCATCCATGGGGCCGCCATCGAGTCCCCATTGCAGGGCGCCGTACAGTTTGCCTTCGTGGTAAATTTTGCAGTCGTAGCCGTACGCCAGCACGCCATGCATGATTTGCCAGGCGCCATGGTCCACGCTGTTCATGTACCGCTGCTCGTTGAAGTCGAGCACGTTGTCGAGCAGCGCTTTCAACTCGGCATCGTTGGGCAAGCGATCCTGCTTGCCGGCAGCGTTGCCGTCCAAATCCAAGACCGGACTGCCGCAACCCGACGCCAGCGCAAAGAAGCCCAGCACGGCGCATAACAAGGCCAAAGAAACCGAAGATGCTCGCATAAGTCAGTGCTCGCTCACTAGCCGCCTGGGCGCGGCAAGACTCGTTCCTTCTGGGAAAAGAAACGAAAGCGGCATCCGTGTCGCCTTCCGGTAATGCGGGCGCTCAGCCGTTGGTGGCAGAACGCGAAAAGTTCGCCCGGTGAATAACCATGGCGAATCCTTCATTCGTGGCCACCAGCAGCATGAACCGTTCCGTCTCCCCCTGGCTTACGGCGGCCAGGTCAATACCGTCGCTTCGCCTGGGTCGCACAGAACCTTCGCTCTTAGTATATCCGGGAAACCTGGGCAGTTTGTTCAAGACTAATGCCAATTTTCCGAATATGTCAAACCCGACTCCAAAAAACGAAGTTCCCGGCCACAACCATTGAACCGGCTGGACCGATTACCGCATGCAATAAACTACTGAACCCGGCGGTAGGTGCCAAAGTTCTGTTCGGCCAGGGCTTTCAGAAATGCATCGAACTGCGGGTCGGGCTGCAGTCCCACCACGTGCAGGGTGACGCGCCGGGTTCGGTTGGCCTCGGTGAACGCTTTGACAATTGCCTCGGGGGCGAGCACCTTGCCGGCCGTCGGGGCGCCGTCGGTTACCAGGTAAATCGCTTCGAGGTTGGGGTGCGCCAGCGCGGTTTCCAGGGCATCGTACGTGGCGGTCGAGGCCTGGGCTTGAATGGCGGCCGCGTAGTGCAAGGCAAGCTTCTTGGCCGACGCCGAGGCCGTCGTCAATTGCCGTTGCCAGACACCGACCGTTTGGTGAAACGTGACAATATTGAACGAGTGCTCCTCGTCCAATTCGTTGATCGCCGTCATGAGTTGCGACTTGGCATTCGCCATCCGATTGCCGTCGAGCATGCTACTCGACGAATCGATCACAAACACCACCCGGCGGCCATAAACGGGCAGACCGTAAAACTGTGTCTTGCCCCAGGCGATTTTGTCGCTGTCGCTTTCAGCCAAGAGCGGCGTTTGACCTTCAACACGAGGCGGAGCGGCCTCGCCGGCAACCGCGGCCGGCGGGGGAAACTCAAATCCTTCACGCCGTTCTTGCCACCAGGCGGCCCAGGCTTTCACGTCGAATCCATGGTCCTTGCCCGCCAGCGATGTCAAATATCGAATCACATCGCCGCGGATCTCGCCGTCGAGAAACTCCAGCCATTCGATCAGCTTCGATACCGAATCGGCGTTGCGAAGCCCAATGGCGGCTTGCACCACGGCCCGGCGAAAACCAAAGTCGAGTTGGTACGGCTTCGTATGCCGCAGCGTGGCAAACGTGGCGAGCGCAGCAGGTCCGCCTTCGGCGGCCAATCCTTCCAGCAGCACCGTCAGCCGCGACCACCGAGCGGGCAGATTCCCCGCGGTTTCGTCAAATTCGCGAATCAACCGCGGATTGAGATCGGGCAAGTCGCTGGCGGCCAACACGGCAAACAACGCCAAGTAGCCCGAGTCGACTTGACTGATGCCCTCCTTGCGCAGCGCGGCCAACAGATGAGGCACGACCTCGGCCTGGTTGCGGTAAGAGAACAGCGTTTCGTAGGCGGTTCGCGCGACACCTGGGTTGCTATCGCGCAATCGCGGCAGCGCCAACTTTGCCGCCTCGGGGAAAGGAAAATCTCGCAACCGCCGCAGCGCTTCGACCTGCTGCTCCGGCTGTTTCGACAACACCTGCTGCACGAGGGCGCGGCGCTGGTTGCGAAATGCCGCGAGCGCTTCGGCGGAGGGCTCCACGCTGCCTGGCGCTTGGGCCATCGCCGCGACTGGCAAGAACCCCGCCAGGCAGATCGTCAAAAGAAGCGGTCGCATGGGTGACCTCTTTGCTTTGAGCGGAAAAGTCGATTCCCCCCAGAACCGCACGGTGCAAACGTAGCGAACGCCCTTCTGGCTTGAACGGCGACGTTCGCAACTACCTTAAGGCTAATTGGATTTGCCTCTGGAAACAAGGAAATGCGGGAATTGCCGAGTGCCCAGGGCCTTCCGGCACCGTGAGCTCGGTGCGCTTTCGACTGAGGAAATTAAAGTCGGGCCGCCGCGGCCTGGTCGAGAAACCAGGTCAGCGAACCCGGCTGCGGTTTTACGACTTGTGAGGGCAATTCGTCGGGCACGTAGGGGCCGTTGAGCACGCGGTGAAGCACCTCCGCTTTATCCCCCCCCGAAACCAGGAATGCCACGTGCCTTGCCGCGCAAAGAACCGGCGGCGTGAGCGTGATGCGGTTTGCATTCAGCTTTTCGACCCAATGCGCGATTACCCACCGCTGGGTTTCGTGAACGGCGGCGGTGCCGGGAAACAAGGACGCCGTATGGCCGTCGCCCCCCATTCCCAGCAGGATTAGATCGAAACACGGACACTCGCCCGCAAGCGGCTGCAAAACCTGCTGCAAGGTTGCCGCGTAATCGGTGGCTGCATCGGCGGGATCTGCGAAACCCGTTGGCATGGGATGGACCTGCCCCGGCGGAATCGGCACGCGATCGAGCAGCGTTTCCCGGGCCATGCGGTAGTTGCTTTCCGCATCGTCGGCGGGCACGTACCGCTCGTCGCCAAAAAAGATTTCGGTTTGCGCCCAAGGCATTGCCTTCACGCGCTGGCGCAGTTCCGCGTCATTGGTTTCGCCAGCCAACGCGCGATGCAGGCCTTTCGGGGTCGAACCGCCCGACAGCGCCACGCAAAACCGTCCGCGCTCAGCCACGGCCGCAGTAGCGCAATCGACAAAGAAATGTCCCGCGCGATCGACCAGTTGACGAAAGTCGGTGGAAATTACCAGACGGGGCAATGCGGCGTCGGGAGCGGGCATGTTGTTTCTTGTTTCGTGAGGCGAACTTACTGCGACACAAGCGAGCGGACAGGCTCCGCCGCCGGCAGCATTTCTTGCGATATTCTGGCGATGCGTTGGCGAACATTCCGTGCGGGAAGGCTGTCCCTGGGGAGTATTCCCAATGCGATTCGCTACCTTCGGGCACCGGAATCTGGTCGGTAGACATTGTTCCCCAGCGAACGGCAGGGAACAATATGGAAGAGCGCTTTGTCATGCGGATCTGTCCGCCCCATGGCGCTCGGATCGGATCGGATCGTTTCCATTCTTTAATGCATTTGCATGTGAGGCAACGTGAAAGAAAACCATCGCGCCGACGGTTTGGCGCGTGAGTCTGCGGTGTTGGTAGGCGTGGTGCTGCCGGATCACTCGCTGGCGGAAGAACCCCTGACGGAATTGACCGGCTTGGCTGAAACGGCCGGCGCCTGCATCGTTGGGGAATTGACGCAGCGGCGAGACATCCCCGACCGCGCCACCTATTTGGGCAAAGGCAAGGTGGAGGAGCTCAAGCAGCTTGTGGAGAGCCGCGACGCCGATGTCGCGATTTTCGACAACGACCTCACCGCCGGACAAACCCGCAATCTCGAAAAGGCGCTCGGAATCAAGGTGCTGGACCGAACCGAGCTGATTCTCGACATTTTCGCCGGCCGCGCCCAAACGCACGAAGCCCGCCTGGCCGTGGAATTGGCCCAGTTGCAATATTCGTTGCCGCGGCTCAAGCGCATGTGGACGCACCTTTCCCGGCTCAAGACGGGCATGGGCATGCGCGGCCCCGGTGAAAAGCAGTTGGAAGTGGACCGCCGCTTGGTCGTCAAGCGCATTCAAGATCTGAAGAGCGAACTGGCGGTGATCGAACGCCGCAAGGAACGCCAGGTTGCCGGCCGCCGCGACTACATGACCGTTTCGCTGGTGGGCTACACCAATGCCGGCAAGAGCACGCTGATGAACCGGTTGACCGACGCCAACGTGGTTGCCCAAGACAAGCTCTTTGCCACGCTCGACACCCGCACCCGTCGCTGGCATTTGCCTGGCTGGGGTCCGGTGCTGCTCAGCGACACGGTTGGGTTCATCCGTGACCTGCCTCACCAGTTGATCGCCAGCTTTAAGGCCACGCTGGAAGAATCGCGGCAAGCGGACTTGCTGTTGCACATTGCCGACGGCAGCAGCCCCGTGGCGCTGGAGCAAATCGCCGCCGTGTACCGCGTGCTGGAGGAATTGGGCATTGAAGAAAAAGACACGCTCCTGGTGATCAACAAGATCGACGCCTTGCCGCATCGGGCGCGCGTCGACGGCATTTTGCAGCGATATCCCAACGCCATTCCCATCAGTGCGAAAACCGGCGAGGGGCTCGCCCAACTGGCCGAAGCCGCCAGCATGGCCTTGAGCCGTTCGTTTGTCGACGTGGACGTGGAAACCGGCGTGGAAAACGGCCGCCTCTTGGCCTACCTGGCGCGGCACGGCGAAATCCTCGACCAGGAATGCATCGACGAGCGGATGCACGTCCATTGCCGGTTGCCCGTAGCCGCGGCAGGCAAAATCCACGAGGAAGGAACGACCGTGCGGCCGCACAAGAATGTTCCGCGGTTGCAGCAGCAGATGATCAGCCCGCCGCAAGATGTCGAACCGTCGCACCAGACAAACGGCAACGGATTCGCCAGATAACTCGCCGGAACGCCACGAAGTGCGCTGCTGCCGAGCCGCTTCGCGTGTCGTTCTTGCGCCGTTGAGGCAATTCGCTCTCACCTTCCGTTCTGGTCGCACGAGGACAACCCCGCGCGATAGGCCAAGCACTCCGTGGCCACGATGCGGACTACGAAAAGCAATGCGTCTTGGGTAGCAGTGCCAGCTTCTTGCCGCGGCGTACGGTCGAGTATAGACTAAATGCCAGTTGGTTCGCTTTTCGACGAGGAAGACCGCATGACTACCGCTTTGGCCTCCGATCGGCTCCGTGTCGCCCCCGAAATGCCGGCAGCGCCCTCGATTTCGCCCAATGAAGTCGTTGACGCCGCTCCCGCCGTGATCGACGTTGTCCACGCCATTTTGGCCGACAGCCGACAGGCTCCGCAGGTGTTCCTCGACGAGGTGGTTGTTCCCCACGGTGGCGAATAACTTCAAGCCGTTGCATCGCCTATGCGGTTTGGAAACCGAATATGCCATTCGGATTCCAGGCGGGGCGACGCCCGAACGAACACATTTCCACTACTACGAAGGGCTGATCGACTCTCTTCGCGCGCAGGTTCCCCTGGCCAACGCCGCGCTGGATAAATCCGGCTATTTTCTTGCCAACGGCGGCGCGGTGTGGTTCGAAATGAGCAGCATGGTCGACGAGGTGGGCCTCATCGAAGGTTCCACGCCCGAGTGTCGCGGGCCCCGCCAATTGCTCCTTTATCAGCGGGCTCAAGACGCGCTCTTTTCGCAGGCGGCTCAAGTTGCCTCGCCGGCCTCGTTCTATTTGATCAAGAATTGTCGCGATAGTGTCGGCAATATCTACGGCGCCCAAGAAAACTACGAGTTTCCCGTGGCCGAGGGCTGGCGCTTGGCGATCTGGCGAACGGGACTGGTCCTGTTGATCCCGCTGCTGCCCGTCACCTGGTTGGGCTTGATGCTGTTCACCGTGATCTACGTGGTGTCGGCGCTGTTGTTCTTGATAGCAAGCTGCCTGCTATTCCTGCTGTTGGTGGGCTTTGTTCGCGATCGCGAGGCATTGCGCAAGCGAGTCTTGCAGGGACAGGTTCTCGCGAACGGCGGGCTGGGAAACGCCTGGATCGAGCGGTCGGTTACCTTCTTGGTGCTGCTGATCTGCTTGCCGCTTTCGGCTGGCCTGTATCTGCTGTTGTGGCTTACCGCGTTCTGGACGGTTCGCCGGCGGCTGACCGCATTCCTGATTTCTCGCGGCATTTTCTCGGGAGCCGGCACGCTCGATTCCCGAGGGCAGTTTCACATGTTCGAGAAAGCATGCGGGCTCAATTGCCTGATCGGTCTGGGCGGGTTCATTCGCGATCGCCCCTTGTTTTCTTTCGGTCACTTTCTGAAAGCGGCCGTAAGTGAATCGCTCAATACCAAGCGGCGCTACCTGAGGCTCTTTCGACAGCGTCAACGCCTGCAGATTGCCCTGGGCGACTCCAACATGTGCCAAACCGCCGAGTACTTGCGCATCGGCACGACCATGCTGCTGCTCGACATGCTGGAAAACGACGCGCTTGCCGACGCGCCGCGATTGCGGCGACCCCTTCTCGCGCTCCGCAAAATCGGCAGCGACCGTTCCCTCCGGACCACGGTCGAATTGACCTCCGGCGAACGCGTCACCGCGCTGGAAATTCAACGGTTCTACTTGCATGCCGTGCAGGAGTGGCTTTCCCGGCACCCTGGGAATGAAGAAGCGACGGCAATTGTGCGGCTTTGGGAAGAAACGTTGGATCTCTTGGAACGCAACCCGGAGGAATTGGTTGGACAGGTGGATTGGGTCACCAAAAAACACCTGATCGATGCCGCCGGAAGCGAGGTCTCTGGCGCCGAACGCAAAAAGATCGATCTCAAGTACCACCAATTGGGACCCGAAGGATACTTCGCTCCTCTAGAAGCCTGCGGGGCCTGTCCTACCTTGGTGGGCGAAGAAGAAATACAGCAAGCCGGCCGCACGCCGCCGGCCCAATCGCCGGCTGCCGCCCGAGGTCGCTTTATTCGCGAATTTGCCGGCGAAAGGCTGTCGGTGAATTGGGATTTTGTCCTGCTGCGCCGCCGGTTCCGCAAGCAGGTCATCCCGCTCGATCACTATTTCAAGACCCAAGGGCATCGAGAAGAAACCGCCAAGCCCTAGGATATGGGCCTGCGGCAATGACCACAGCGCCGTTCAGCAGGCAAGGCGTTCGTGCTTCCATCGCGGGGACGCCAACCACGCGGGAGCCTATCGCATGGCGTACAGGCCCAGCACCACGGCTGCGCCGAGCACCACGCCCGCGATCGTGTAGAGCACAATGTTGGTGGTGTTCCAGGTGCCGTGTTTGCCGTTGTAGCACGAGGCACAGTTGCGGCACTTGACGTGGGTGAACAGCTTGGGACCCACCAACCCGCCCCACCACGAAAACTTCACCCGGTCGGCATACTGGCAACCGCAGCGGGGACAGGGGGCGAAGACCTCGGCGCCCGGAGGCGGTGCCCATTGCTGCTCCCCCGCAGGCGGCGTTTGTCCCAGAGGTGCTTGCGGCGTGGCGTAAGGATTAGCGCCCGGTGGAAAGCCCTGCGGTATCTGTCCCGGGTAGGCCTGGCCGGGTTGCGGATGGTACCCGCCCGGCGGATTGGGTTGTTGCGGATTTCCAAAGGGTGGGTACTGGCTCACGTGAATCGCCTCGATGATGGAACCATCTGCAAACCGAACTCACCGCAGCAGAAAGGCAATGATCGCAATCAGGACAAAAATGAATCCCAGGATTGCCGTGACTTCCACGGGAATCAACACCAGCACGTAGAACCAGATATTGCCGGTATTCCACCCCCCGGTGCGCCCATTGTACCGTGACTGACAATTGCGGCAGCGCACATGCGTAAACATTTTAGGACCCAGTCGACCGCCCCAAAAAGTGCGTTTCAACCGATCCGCATAGGTGCATCCGCAGCGAGGGCAGGGCGCATACTGCCCCGGCTCTAGCGGCAGGGGAGGCGCCTCCAGCGCCGCTTGTGGTGCCGCATACGGGTTGGCCCCGCTCGTGGTGGGGCAAGGGGGCAGTCGGCTGGACGACGAATCCTGATACACAGTCCATTCACCTGAGTCGGGAGATTTCAAGCCATCGCATCTTCGTCATTATGGCCGAGCGTGCGACGCTAACGCCAGAGATCGACACCGATTGAAAAACTTGCCCCGAGGCCTGCGACGCCGCCGACTGCGCCTCCGTAAAATCGGAATTCGCCGTCCCGCAGCGGCTTGCGGACGCGCGACATGCTGTACTTGTGGCCCATCGTATTCTGGCTTACATTGATATCCAGTCGAGTGTTCGGTGGTTTCTCTGCCAAGGAACCTGCGTTCGCGCGACGATTGCTTCGAACCGCCGCACTTTGATGGTGCGGAGTTACTTCGCTGCGATCCGCCCCACCCGTGGCGGTCCGGCGCGATCATGGACGTGCGTCTGACAAGCCAGGGTTTGCCGTATGACCGTAGCCGCTTCTGCTCCGCCGGTTCACTCGCATTCGTTGGACGAGGCCGTGAGCCGTACCCGTCAATGGTTGCTGAACCAGCAGCAGGCCGATGGATATTGGGTTGCCGAACTCGAAGGCGACACCATTTTGGAGAGCGAGTACATTCTGCTGCTCGCTTGGCTCGGCCGCGAACGCCAACCCAAGGCGCTGAAGTGCGCCCGCTACTTGCTCCAGCAGCAACGTGCCGAGGGAGGCTGGAGCACCTATCCCGACGGACCGCTGGAAATCAGCGCCAGCGTGAAGGCGTATTTTGCGCTGAAACTCACCGGGCACGACCCCTCGTCGGAACCGCTTCAACGAGCCCGACGGGCGATCCTGGCCGCCGGCGGCGCCGATCGCGTGAATAGTTTCACCCGTTTCTACCTGGCCATGCTCGGGCAAATCGATTATCGCCATTGCCCTGCCGTTCCACCCGAAATGGTGCTGTTTCCCCGCTGGTTTCCCTTCAACCTGTCGATGGTCAGCGCCTGGACTCGGACCATTGTGGTGCCGCTTTCGATTCTCTCGGCCTGCCAGCCGGTATCGAAAGTTTCGCCCGAATGCGGCATCCGCGAGTTGTTTATTGAGCATCCCGAGAATTGGCCGCCGCTGCGCCCGCCCGGCGCCGCCGCATCGCAGCGGCTGGTCAGTTGGGAGAGCTTTTTTCGCCTGACCGATCGCGCATTCAAACTGATGCAGCGCCGCAAGCTCACGCCGCTCCGCAACAGAGCGCTCAAAGCGGCCGAACGCTGGATGCTCGACCGTTTCCAGAACAGCGACGGGCTGGGCGCCATCTTCCCGCCCATGGTCTGGTCGGTGATCGGCCTGCGCTGCCTGGGCTATCGCGACGACCACCCGCAGCTTCAATACTGCTACGACCAACTCGCCGGACTCGAAATTGAAGAAAACGGCGTGATTCGTTTAGAGCCTTGCAAGTCGCCGGTGTGGGATACGGCGATTGCCACCCGGGCGTTGATCGATGCCGGCGAACCGCGTGACGGCAAGGCGCTGCAATCCGCGCGGCAGTGGCTGCTCGACCAGCAAATCCTGGCGCGGGGCGACTGGTCCGACACGGTGCACGTGGCCCCCGGCGGGTGGTGCTTCGAGTTCGCCAACGAGCCCTATCCCGACGTGGACGATACCGCCATGGTGTTGATGGCGCTCAGCGAAGGCACGGTTGAGAACGCGGCCGGCGATACGCTGGCTGCCGGCGACGAGTCGAAACCGCAGGCGCGATCGATGGCCTCGGTGGTCACCGTCGTGCACGACGCGCCCCAATCAGCCGAGCAACAACGGCAAGGCCGAGAACAATACGAGGCCGCGATGCGCGGCGAGCGCGCGGTTGACAACCGCTTATCAAGGCGATTACCCCGGCCCAGATACATCGCCGAACGAGCGGCGCAGGCGGCCGCCGCGGGTTTTACCGCGGTTCGGGCAAGGGCGCCCTCGCTCGCCATGCGGCCATCGCTGCTGCGACGCGGTCGGCATGCTGGCGCGATCGAACCGGCCAACGAGCGCGATCGCAAGAACCTTCAAGCAACGAATGCTGCGCCATTGCCCTCGGATAAATCGGCGGAGGCCATCGCCCGCGGCGAAGCCTGGATGCTTGCCATGCAAAACCGCGACGGCGGGTGGGGGGCATTCGACCGCGACAACAATCGCGAATTCTTGTGCCGAATCCCATTCGCCGATCACAACGCCATGATCGACCCCAGCTCGCCCGACATCACCGCTCGGGTACTGGAGTCTTTGGCCGCGCTGGGCCGGACTGCCGCCGATTTGCCGGCAATTCGTCGCGGCCTGGACTACATCTATCGCACGCAAGAACCCGACGGCAGTTGGTTTGGACGTTGGGGCGTGAACTACATTTACGGCACCTGGCAAGTGCTGGTGGGCCTGGCCGCGGTGGGCGTGCCCACCCAGGATCCCGCCGTGCGTGCGGGCGCCTCCTGGCTGATATCGTGCCAGCAGCCCTGCGGAGGCTGGGGCGAAACCCCTGGCAGCTACGACGATCCGCGTCTCAAGGGCCAAGGGCCGGTGACCGCATCGCAAACGGCCTGGGCCGTGCTGGGTTTAATGGCCGCGGGGCAATCGCGATCTCCGGCGGTGCGGCGCGGCATCGAGTATTTGCTCCGCACGCAGCAAGCAGACGGAAGCTGGGAAGAGGCCGAGTTTACCGGCACCGGTTTCCCCCGCGTGTTCTATTTGAAGTACCACTATTACCGAATCTACTTCCCTTTGATGGCCTTGGCGCGATACGCTCAGGCCGTGGAAGCGGAATCCCAGGCCCAGGGCTGATCGTCCGGAATCCATCGCCCGCGGTCGGGTTGCTTGCCAACGGCGACCTTGCCTGGCGACATCGGTTTGCGAAGGCCAGGGCCGAATACTATTCACGGAGGCATTGGTTCACCATGCGTTTTCCCCTTTCGCTCACGCGCCGCATGGCAACCTATCTGCTCAAGAAGAAGCTGGCGCGGCAGCAGAAATTCCCGCTGGTGCTGATGCTGGAACCGCTGCACGCCTGCAATCTCACCTGCACCGGTTGCGGGCGGATTCGCGAGTACGTGAGCACGATCAAGGACAAACTCACGGTCGAGGAATGCCTGGCGAGCGTGGACGAATGCGGCGCGCCCATTGTGAGCATTTGCGGCGGCGAGCCGATGATCTATCCGTGGATCGAGGAACTGGTCGCCAAGATTCTCGAACGCAAGAAGCATATCTATCTGTGCACCAATGGCATGTTCATCAAGAAAAAGCTGGCCGGCTTCAAACCCAGCCGTAACTTTTTCTTCAATGTGCATTTGGACGGCATGGAGAAATCGCACGACCTGGCCGTGGAGCGCGAAGGCGTGTTCGAGGCCGCGATCGAAGGTATCAAGGCGGCCAAGGAGGCCGGTTTTCTGGTGTGCAGCAACACCACCATCTACAAAGAAACCGACATGCACGAGATCGCGGTGCTGTTCGACTATCTCACGGAATTGAAGGTCGATGGTTTCATGCTGTCGCCCGCCTACGGATATTCAGCCGTCCAAGAAACCAATCCGTTGGGGGCCGAAGAAATCTTCATGACCCGGGAAGACGTGCATCAAAAATTTCGCCAGGCCAAGGAACTGCTGAAGCGGCACAAGCTCAACACGTCGCCGATCTATATGGAGTTTTTGCGGGGCGAACGGCAACTTCGCTGCGCTGCCTGGGCCAACCCCACCCGAAATATCCGCGGCTGGAAAGGCCCCTGCTACTTGATCACCGACAAGCATTATCAGTCGCACCAGGATCTGATGCAGCAGACCGACTGGGACAAACTGGGAGCAGGCAATGATCCTCGCTGCGAAAACTGCATGGTGCACTGCGGCTTTGAGCCTGCCGCGGTGTTGGGCGTAAACAAGAAGCTCGGCGACTCGCTCAAGATGGCCCTGTGGCAACTTTCGTGAGCTTGTCCGCTAAACACCACGGTTGGTTGTGCCGCGTTTTCGCCTACTTGATCGATAGCAAATACGCAATCAAATCCGCCAGCGCCTGCGGCGGGATCTGCTTCTCCATTCCTTCGGGCATGATGGAAAGCCCAGTGCTCTGCAACTCGTCGATGTCGTTGCGGAGAACGGTATCGGTTTGATTTTCGGCCCTTTTGAGGGTCACGCTGGTGGCCGTTTCCGCCGCCATCATGCCCGTGACCGAGCGGCCATCGGTAGTGAGCAGCACGTAATTGAGGTACTGAGGGTTCACCTCGCGGTTGGGGTCGAGCACGTTGAGCAGAATGGCTTCAGGTCCGCGGTTTTTCATTGCCGCGAGGTTGGGGCCGATCTCGAAACCCTGGTTTTCCAGGCGGTGGCAAACCGCGCAGTTCTTAGTGAAGACTTGCTTCCCCCGGACGATGTCGCCGGGAAGGCCGAGCGCCGACTGATACTCGTTCACCACTTCGTCGCGGCGGGCGAAGCGCACGTTGGCCAAGAGTTTTTCCGCCCGGCTTTGAATGGCCTGGGTATTATGCTCTCGCAAGGCCTTGACTCGGGCGGGCTCCAAGTCTTGGGGGCGGACCTGTCCCGACTCGATGGCATTGAGCAGAGCCGTGAGCCGATCGGGCCGCGCAAACAGAACCTCGGTGGCTTGGGCGCGGATCGTGGGCGAGTAGCTCGTCCAGTTCGCCAGCACCAAATCGCCGACTTCGGTATCGGTGAATCGCGCCAACGTTGCCAAGGCGGCCGACTGCACCTGCTGCGGTTCGCGGCTGTTCAGCACGCGCGCCAGCAGCGATCGTTCGGTGGCAAAGTCGCTCAGCGCCAGCGATTGGATGGCGGCCGCCCTCAGGGCCGGGTCGGCGCTGGCGTTGGCGGCGATTTCTCGGGCCGAGGCCAGCAGTTTTTCGAGCAGTTGGGGAGCGCTGGCATCGGCCGCGGCCAGTTCGGTTCGAAGCGAACTGCCGGTCTTGCGAAGCCCTTGCCCTAGCTGCTGCACCCAATTTCCGCCCAGGCCACTGCGGCCAGGCGGCAAGGCGGAGATGGACTTGAGCACGGCGGCGATATCGGCCCGGTTGGCCGAACTGCCGATTTGCCGCGCCAGTTCGGCGAGGAAGGCCTGGCCGTCGGCGCCGGCGGCCCAATCGGCATTGGAGGCCAGTTCAAGAAATGCCAGGCCACGTTCGTCTCCCAGAGAACTGAGAATGGCCAACCGCATCCAGGCATCGCCGGAGTTTTGCCGGGCGAGCGAAACGAGTGCCGCGCGACGCTGCGGGGTTTGCGGCAATTCGCCCAAGCTGAAGGCCACCTGGTAACGCACGCGGAGGTCATCGTCGGCGATCATGGCGAGCATTTGCTGCCGCAGCGCCAGGGATTTGAAGGCCAGCGGTTCCGCGAGTTTCACGGCGTGTTCGCGCACCCGCGGATGCGCGTCTTTCAGGGCCGGCAGCAGATCCTCGGCACGCAAGGCATTTTGGCCCGCCAGCACATACAACGCGTGCATCCTCCCTAGCGGTTCGGTGAATTGAGCGGCTGCCGCATGCAGCAGGGGAATGGCGTCGGGCGATTGCCGTTGATAGAGCAGCCGCGACGCGGTTTCGCGATGCCAGGCATTGGGGTGCGCCAGCGTTTGCACCAGTTCGGCAGTCGATGCCTGATCGAGCTTGGGCGCCGGGCGGCGTGCAAACTTTTCGGGCACGATTCGCCAAATGCGGCCCCGGTCGCGACCACTGGTAAGGTCGAGGTGCTGCTTGATCGGCAGCGGAATGCTGTGCGGATGCTCGATCACTTCGCGATACATATCGAGCACGTAGAAGGTGCCGTCGGGCGCGTTGGCAAATTGGGCCGGACGAAACCAGATTTCTTCGGATGCCAGGAATTCCTTGCCTTGGTCGACTCGTTCGCCGCGAAAGCCCACGCCCTCGGGCACAAGTTGCTTGCGATGCACGATGTTGCTGCCGACGTCGCCAATGAACGCCTGACCGCGATACTTCTCGGGCCAGGCATCGCCTCGGTAGATCGAAACGCCGGTGGCGCCGGTGAAGTAGCCGGCTGCTCGTCCGCCGCCTTCCACCGCGCCGCGCACGGTGCCGGCGACGCGCAGCCGGGTGCGAACGATCCGCCAGGGCTCCACGGGGCTCAGGCGGTAGACTTCGGCCTGTCCGCCATCGACCGCGATTAGTTTGCGGGGCGAAGGCGCCGCCAGATAGGGATTGCGCGCCAGGTAGCGGTCGTCGAAGAACACCATTTCGAGGTGGCTGCTGTTGGAGCAAACGAACTTGCGTCCCCAGGCGTCGAAGTCGAGTCCATGCTGGGCTCCGCCGCTGGTCGGTTCCAACTTGAGGGTGCGGGGGTCGAAGGCGAAGTCGCGGCCTTTGATCACCAGCGGGGGATCGTTGGAGCCGGGACGGGTGACGGTGGCCCCGGTGCTGCTGGTTGCGGCGTGGATGCGGTTGTCGAGCCCCCAGCGAAAGCTGTTGAGCATGCCCTGCACGTTGGTGCGGTTAAATCCCGTGAACACGATCTTGTGTTCGTCGGCGCGGCCGTCGCCGTCTTCGTCCTTGAGGTAATAGATGTGCGGGGGCGCGCCGACGAAGGCGCCGCCGTCGTAACAAATGATCGCCGTGGGCCAGGAGAGCTTGTCAGCGAATAGCGTGCTGCGATCGTATACGCCGTCGCCGGTGGTGTCTTCGAGAATACGGACTTCACCCAACTGGTCGTGTTCTTGTTCGCTGTAGTCGCGCATGCAGACCACGAACAACCGGCCGCGCTCGTCAAACGAGCAAGCGATGGGGTCGACAACCTGAGGTTCGCTGGCCGCGAGTTCCACGCGAAAGCCGGGCAGCACGTGCAGCAACTTCTGCGACTGTTGCGGGCTTTGCGGATCGATTCGCGGCAACTCGCCGGAAAAGTCGGCGTTGGGATCGGTGGTCGGTTCGGCAACCGCCTTGGGGGGAGCGGTTTGTGCCGTTGCGGTCGACATCTCAGCTTGGCCAACGGCCAACATGGCCAAAGCCATGCCGGCAATTGCGCAGGAATGACGGAACCATTGGCACAACGGTCGACAAGGAATGGAGCAAGGCATGAGTGGGTCTTAAGCGGGGGTCGGTGGGTGAAAGCGGTGAGTACCCGATGGTCTGTCGATTGTAACCCCAACCGGCGGCCAATGCGAAACGGGCCTATTCAAGGATTGCCATTGTAAGCCGCTACCTCGACTTGGCCTTCCGGTGGATTGTCGTACCAATGACGGGGAATTGATGAGGCGATTGATGGGCCGGTGCGACAACCGGATCTCGCGTCCAAGGAAAACACTTGAGCGTGGGAGGCAAAGCGATCGAATGCCCCGACGGCTTGATCCGTGATGGAATGAAAGCACCGCAATCACGCTCATGGGCGAAAGCATGGTGCAGGGCGAGAAACGCCGGTTTGGCGCATTCGTGAGGTACGCAAGCGAGGCCGGAAGAGCGAGTCTTTACCAGGCGGCATCGGCGGAGCGCCGGCAATCCGCTAATAAACGTCCAACTCAAAGTTGCGATTAAACGCCAACCAATCGACGGGGGGAACTTGATTCATCGCGGAATTTTGCTCAATTGGGGCGATGACGCGTTGTCCGATGTTCGACGCGTCGAAGGAACGCTTAAACGCATGGAGACTTGGGATGGCGACCAAGCCTAGCAGTCGGCTCACGCTTCGGGATCGTCTTAGTCAACTCAACTTTCTGCAAGCCTGCCAACTGCTGGGCGAGAACGGTCGGCAGCTTATTCAAAAGGGCAGCGGCTACGCGATCGACATTGCCGAGCACGTTCGCTTGTCGGGCGACTTGCTGCGGGTAACCGTGCCGGACTGGTCGTCGCGGGTAAACCCGATCGTCACAATCACCATGTCGGCGACCCACCGCGATCGACTGGTGTTCAATTGCACGGCCTGCGATGCCACGTGCGAGCATATTGGCGCGGCAGTGTCACTGGTGCTCGAAGAAAAGATGGCGCTAGGGCTGGCGGCGCCGCCCGAGGACCGCGAGGCGCTGGAAACGTTGAGCGAAGAGGAGTTGGTGCAGCGGGCGATCGCCGAGCGGCAGGAGCGGGCCGAGAAGGAACGGATGACGCTGCGATCGACCGATCCGAGCACGCCGTGGACGGAATACACGATCACTAATCCCGAGTCGGGCAAAACGTACCGGCTGGCGCTGCGCGGACTGGAGCGTGGGCAAAGCTTTTGCAGTTGCCCCGATTTTCGGACCAACACCTTGGGTACCTGCAAGCATTTGCTGCACGCGCTCGAAAAGCTGCCTCGCCGGTTCAGCGCCGACGTTCTCAAGCGTCCCTATCGCAGCAAGCAGTTGGCGATTCACCTTGCCTACGGGAATGAGATCGAACTGCGGCTGGAGACGCCGAGCCGGATGTCAGACGAGGTGCGCGAAGCCGTGGAGCCGCTGGTCGACAAACCGATCACCGACATCATCGTATTGATGCGGCAGTTGAACCGGCTGCAAAAGCTCGGGCAAGACGTACTGGTCTATCCCGACGCCGAGGAATACATCCAGCAGCGGCTGTTCCAAATACGCATTGAATCGCGGATCGCCGAGATTCGCCGCGATCCAGCCCGGCATCCGCTGCGGAAAGAACTGCTCAAGGTGGATTTGCTGCCATACCAGATGGACGGGATTGCCTTTGCGGTGGGGGCGGGCCGAGCGATCCTGGCCGACGACATGGGCCTAGGCAAAACCATTCAGGCGGTGGGCGTGGCGGAACTGCTGGCCCGCGAGGCCGGCATCCGCAAGGTGCTGGTGATTTGCCCGGCTTCGCTCAAGAGCCAGTGGCGGTCGGAAATTCAGCGGTTTTCTGATCGCGATTGCCAGCTCATTTTGGGCAGCACGGCGGAACGCGGCGCGCAGTACAACAACGAGGCATTCTTCACCATCTGCAACTACGAGCAGGTGTTGCGCGACCTGCTCGACGTGGAGTCGGTGCGCTGGGATCTGATCATTTTGGACGAAGCGCAGCGGATCAAGAACTGGGAAGCCAAGACCAGCCGGGTGATCAAGGGGTTGAAGTCGCCGTTTGCGTTGGCGCTGTCGGGCACGCCGCTGGAAAACCGCCTCGACGAGCTTTATTCGGTGGTGCAGTTCATCGACGATCGGCGGCTGTCCCCGGCGTTTCGGTTCTTTCATCGGCACCGCATGGTGGACGAGAACGGCAAGGTGCTGGGGTATCGCAACCTGAGTGAATTGCGGGAGAATCTCCAGCCCATCTTGCTCCGCCGCACCCGCAATCTGGTGCTGAAGCAACTGCCGCCGCGCACCGTGGAGATTGTCCGCATTCCGCCGACCGATGAACAGAAGGGGCTGCACGACAGCCACATGCAAATCGTGGCTTCGATCACGCGGAAACGCTATCTCACCGAAATGGATTTGTTGCGGCTGCAAAAGCACTTGCTGTTTTGCCGATTGGCGGCCAACAGCACCTATCTGGTGAACAAGGAAGAACCGGCCTACTCCAGCAAATTGCCCGAGTTGGAAGAACTGCTCGACCGATTGTTCGCCGAAGAGGGCCGCAAGGCGGTGCTGTTCTCGGAATGGAAGAAGATGCTCGACCTGGTCGAGCCGCTGCTGCAAGCGCGCGGGCTGGGGTACGTGCGTCTCGATGGTTCGGTTCCGCAAAAGCAGCGATTGCAACTGGTAAACACCTTCCAGGAAAACGACGATTGCCAGTTGTTCTTGACCACCAACGCGGGTTCGACCGGTTTGAACCTGCAGGCGGCGAACACGGTGATCAACGTCGATTTGCCCTGGAACCCGGCGGTGCTCGAGCAACGAATCGCTCGCGCGCATCGCATGGGACAAACCCAACCCGTGCAGGTTTTCTTGCTGGTGACCGAGCAAACGCTGGAAGAAAACCTGTTGGGCACCCTCTCGCAAAAGCACGACCTGGCCTTGGCGGCGCTCGACCCCGATTCCGAAGTGGATCAGGTGGACATGAAGAGCGGCATGGAAGAATTGAAGCGGCGGTTGGAAGTGCTGCTGGGGGCCAAGCCCGACGCTGCTGCCGACGAATCGCAAAAACGCGAAGCCGACAAAACCTTGGAGCGACTGCGGGAAGAGCAGATTCAATACCAGCAGCGGGTGGCCGCGGCCGGGGGCGAGTTGTTGGGGGCGGCTTTTCAATTCTTGGGCGAATTGATCAACGACGGCAGCGCCAGCGACGGCGGAGCGAACGGTTCGGCGCCGCCGGCTTCGACGGCATTGGCCATCGACCTGCGCAACCGCCTTGCCGCCTGCGTGCAAGAAGACGGCCAAGGCCGGCAGCAACTGACCGTGACCTTGCCCAACCGCGCGGCACTCGACGGGTTGGCGCAAACGCTTGCCCGGCTTCTGACGAGCGGCGGACCTGGGCCGCAGTGATTTCGCCCGATCGGCGAGTGCTAGCTTCAGTGTGCTTTGCGCCAACCGGAATTTAGTTGGTTCTCGGTCGATGTTCGTTTCGCTGAAGCGAGTTCCAGGGATTTGAGGATCTCGCTCTTGCATCCAACGAGACGTTGCTCCATTTCGGCGCGCCCCTGGTTCTGTTGCGTCCCCTCCCAGCACGGATAAGCGCCCCTCCTCTGGTCACTTGGTCGCCACGTTGGCACAACTTCACGCACCCGGGGTCAACGTTTGGGTGCTGCGACAGACGCCGGGAATGAGTTTAGGGCGAAAACGCCATTGGCACGCGATCTGCTGCAGTTTGTTGGAGATGAAAGCTGAAATCTCAGCCACGCCGCTAACCAAGCGAGGAGAACTCTGATGTCGTATTCGCCATCTCGAATGAACATGGGTCAACAAGGGAAAAGTGGGCGAGGTCCCGAGGAAGCGGAACATGGCATGTTGGACGAGGCCTACGAGAAAGTGGGCCAGGCCTACGAAACCGCGGAACAATGCGTGAAAGATTACCCGACAACCGCCGTTGCCGTGACATTTGCCGCCGGCATGGCGCTTGGCTTTCTGCTGGTGCAAGCATTAAGCCGACCGGCCCCGCAACCGGTTTACAGCCGCATGGGCCGCTTTGGCCGTCGCACCATGGATGCCATTTCCAACGTCCTGCCCGACGCTGTGACCAGCCGGCTGCACATGTAGCACGCCTGTGATGGCTTCCGTCGGAGGCGCCGCCGAAATCTTGTCGGCGGCACGGGGAACCTGGCTGAAGCAGTCGTGGCTGGAAGACATCATTTTTGGCTTGAAATAGAACGCAGCCGGCAGCGCGTCGTCTTGGCGTCAACACGCCCGAGTCCGCGCGGCCGGATGCAACTTCCTACTGTCAAAAACCGTGGTCGAGGCGGATAAAGCACCGGAAAAACGACGATGAATTGGCGCGGCATCTGGAACGTCATCAAATCTGCGGCGAGCGGTTTCATGAACGATGACGCCATGAGCCTGGCCGCCGCATTGTCGTTCTACGCCGCTCTGTCTCTGGCGCCACTGTTGGTCTTGTTGATCACCATCGCCGGCTTCTTGGGCGAAAACGTACAAGCCGGCATCGAGCGGCAAATTACCTCCGAAGTCAGCCCCCAGGCCGCGGAAGCCGTGCGGATGGTGATCGATAACGCGCAAGACAACCGGCGCGGGGGATGGATCTCGGCGACGATCGGCGGCGCCATCCTGTTGTTCGGCGCCGCCACGGTGTTCGCGCAGTTGCAGGCCTCGCTGAACCGGATCTGGAATATTGCGGTTGAGGCTAGCGGGAGTCGCGGCATTTGGCTCTGGATTCGCAAACGGTTGCTTTGCTTTGGAATGATCCTGGCCATTGCATTCTTGCTCGTGTTGTCGCTCACGGTAAGCACGGCGCTGCCATTGCTGCTGTCGACATGGGGATTGTCGATCCCCTGGGTCGATTTTCTGATCACCTTGGCCACGCACATGGTACTGTTCGGTTTGATCTACAAAATTCTTCCCGACGCCAAGATTGGCTGGAGCGAAGTTTGGATTGGCGCCGCCATGACGGCGATGCTGTTCGCCGTCGGAAAATTGGCCATTTCTCGCTACCTGGCATACGCCGGGGTGGGCAGCGCTTACGGCACGGCGGGCTCGGTCGTGGTGTTGCTGGTGTGGGTTTATTATTCGTCGGTGGTGTTCTTCTTCGGGGCCGAATTGACCCAGGCCTACGCCCGCGAGTTTGGCGGACGAATTTTGCCCAATTCTTACGCGGTGCGGACAGAAACGTAAGGGCATTGCTTGATGTCCGCCTGAACGCGTTCCGCCCGGACGGGTTCTCCTGTCCGTGGCATCCGCTTCTGCTCTCTTGCGCACGGTCGTTCCCAAGATCGGCGTTTCACCACTTCTTCATCGGGGGTGAATCTTGCGACGAAGGCAGCCGCCGGTTACGGTAAACATTGGACGTCCCCTCTTTCAGTTCTGCCCGATGCAACCGCCGCTAAAGCCCTGAGAGCCAATTTCGCCTGGCAGTTGCCTGGAGCACTTTTTTTATGCGTGTGAAATTCATCGGTGAAGACGACGCGTACGTGCGCTGCCAAACGGAAGGCGACATTTCGCAGGATCGGTTTGATCCCACGCGCGAGCCGTTGGCCCAAATCCTGGGGGAAAACGTCTACAGCCGACGGGTGTTGCTGGGGCTGGAGGGGTCGAACTTTGTGGATTCCTCGGGCGTGAACTGGCTCTTGCGGTGTCATAAGCGCTTTCGCGAAGCGGGCGGCATGCTGGTGCTGCATTCCGCCAGTCCCCTGGTGGTTCAAACGCTCAAAATTCTGAAACTGGATCGTGTTTTTTACCTGGCCCAGGATCTGGCCGCTGCCCGCGAACTCGTCGGAGCCACCAAATGAGTGAGGCGGTGCATTTTGAGCCGATACGCTGGGAAGAAATGTCGGTGGAAGACGCGTTCCACCAGCTTGTGGATCAAGTTGCGCGGCTGAAGGCCAGCGATCTTTATTTGAGTTCGCTGGAACATCAGATGGAAATTAGCGTGCGACGGATGGGGATGGTGTCGTCGCTGATGCGCGTTTCCAAGGCCTTCGGCCGCCGCGTCACCAACCACATCAAAGTGCTCACCGACATCAGCATTGACGAAACCCGGCGTCCGCAGGAGGGCCGGGTGGTCATCGACACCAGCCGGGGGAAGATGGACCTGCGGGTGAATGCGCTGCCCACGCTGTTTGGCGAGGACTTTTCGGTCCGCCTGCTGATGCGCGACGCAGGTTTGCGGCAGTTCGAAAACCTGGGACTGTTGCCGCGCCAGCATTCGGCGCTGGTGGCCATGCTCAACGGACCTGGCGGTCTGATTCTGGTGACGGGGCCAACCTCGGCCGGCAAAACGACCACGCTCTATGCGTGCCTGGAGCACTTGAATAACGGTCGACGGAAGATCAACACGATCGAAGACCCGATTGAATACGCCCTGGACGGTGTTCACCAATCGCAGGTGAATTACAAGATCAATGTCGATTTTCCCGAATTGCTGCGCAATGTGCTGCGGCAGGCGCCCGACGTGATTATGGTTGGCGAGATCCGCGATCCGCTCACGGCCCAGACGGCGGTGCGGGCCGCCAACAGCGGCCACCTGGTATTGGCGACGTTGCATGCCCCGGTGGCAGGCGCCGCCGTTCACAGCATGTTGGCCTACGATGTGAATCCTTACTTTTTGGCCAACAGCCTGCGCGGCGTGGTGGCCCAGCGATTGTTTCGCACGTTGTGCACGCATTGCCGCGAATCGATCGACCTTACCGAAGCGCCCGAAACGTTTCGCGACATCGAAGATTTGATGCCCCCCAATCAACAGGCCGCCCTGTACTCTGCTCGGGGCTGCCAGAAATGCGACTTTGAAGAATATGCCGGCCGCACGGGGCTGTACGAGGTGATGCCTGTCACCCGGCACGTGAGATCGGCCATTGCCGCCGGGCGGCTGGCACGCGAAATTCAGCAGGCGGCCATCGACGATGGCATGCTCGAGTTTTATCGGGTGGGCATGCTCCGCGTTGCCATGGGCGACACCAGCATTGAAGAGATGATGCGGATTGTGCCGGCCGAATTTTTGGGAGGCGACGCTTAGCATTTGAATTGCGGCCGTCGTGCTTGCGTCGCATTCGGCGGCATGCTTGCCGCTCGAAGGCAAAATGCCTGCCGCACCAGAATGATGGATCGCGAGAACGTCTGTCTCTCCTCCTTTCGGCAGATCCGCTGTTTGCAGGGCGGGTTGTGCGCCTTCTTGGATTCGGCCGGCGAGCCATGCATTCTGGCCCTGCCGCCAGGGAAAAAAACGGCCTTGCCTGTCTTGCGGGGCGCGCCGCTCCGGGGCGACTATTGAAAGTAGGGGTCCTGCGGATTGGCGGGATGGCGACCCCCCTCCCCCCCTCTGAAGTAAGGCCGCCGCCTCGCTACGGGGGCCAAGGCGTGTCCTACATTTCGGTACGGCGGATACGGTTTGTCCGCCCCCGGCTGCCAAATCAAGATCGTTTCCTGTACTGCAAACGACGCGGGAATGGCAGCCCTGCCCCAGAGGTGCCTTGTGTGGCGATCCCGATTTCGACGTCGTTGTGCGACCTGGCTGGCCGCCGTTTGGGCCATCAGTTGCGGTAGTTGCTATCGAGAGCCGCAAGTGCCGCTCCGGATTGGGGTGAGCCCCTGGCCTGCCTGCGGTTACCTCTATTTGGCCGAGGAGCTGGGGTACCTGCACGAGGAAGGCTGCAATGTTCGGCTGTTGATGTTTTCTTCTCTGGCCGACTTGCAACGCGCGTACGCCCGCAATCAATTGCACGGCATGTATGGCACGGCCACGGAGTTGTTGCAGATTCGCGAGCAAACCGAATTGCGGCCGCAGATCGTGCAAGTGGTGGACTTTTCGGTGGGCGGCGACGTGCTCATCGGGCAGCGTCGGCTGGATTCGCTCGACATGTTGAAACGCGCGCGGGTGGGGTGCGAATTGGGAAGTGTCAGCATCTATTTGCTGATTCGCGCGCTGGCCGAGGCGGGGTTGCATCTAAGCGACATCGAACTGGTGGTTTGCGATCAGTACCAGTTGGAGCAGATGTTTCGAGACCAGGCGCTCGATGCGGTGGTGACGTACCCTCCGGTCTCGCTGCAACTGGCCGCCGATGGAACGGGGCACGTGTTGTTTTCCAGCCGCGACCTTTCCCACGACATTTTCGATGCCTTGCTGGTTGAAGAATCGATCGTGCAAGGGCGAACCGACGAGATTGCGGGATTGATACGCGCCTACGAACGGGCCGTGGCGTACGCCGACGCGCACCCGGAGCGGGCGCGTGAGATCATGTCGCACTACTTGCGGATTGATCCCGATGCCCTGGAACGAACGCTGACGCACGATATTCGCCTGGTGCGGCTGGACGATCAACGGAATCTGCTGGAATCGCAACTCCTGCACCACGTGCTCCGCAACTCGGCGGCGGAATTGCGATTGGCCGGGCAGCTTTCGGCGGCCGTGGCAGCTTTGGATTGCATTTGCCTGGAGCCCGTTCTGCGTGCCGCACCGCCTTCCCCCGCCGAGTTAACTCCCTGACCCTCTCGAAACGCATGGTACGCAAATCACGAGGCAGATCGGCAACGAGAGCGCTGGGCAAGCCGCCGCGGATCTCGCTGCGCCGGCAGGTGCTGGTGCCGCTGCTGGCCTCGGGTTTGATCCTCTTCTCGTTGGTTTCGTGGGTGGGTACTCACATTTACCAACAGATGCTGCAATCGCGTTTGCGGGACAAGGCAGAACTGGTGGCCAGCACCATTCAGTCGGCGGCCGGGGTGTCGCCTCACGCCAGTTACTTGCAGAGAATGGTCGAAGCCACGGTGGCCCAGCCCGAGGTTTCGCGAGTGTTTGTGATTGCCGATCAACCTCCGCGAATCTTGGTTTGCACCCGGCGGGAATTGCTGGGGAAAGGACTTGGCGAACTTTCGGATCGGTCGCTGGCGATGCATGCCGCCCACGCACTGCAGCAGCGGCGCGCCAGTCATCAAGCGGCTCCCGAAGGCGTCTTTCGCTATGTGACTCCGATGGAACTGGCGACCCCGGAGGTGCTCGACGAGGCGCGAACGATTCCCGGCGCGGTGATGGTCGAAATCGATTCACTGCCGATTGCCTACGGCGTGATGCAGTCGATTCGGTTGTGGGTGCTGTTGACGTTTGGCGCCGTCGCCGCGCTGTGGCTCTTGGCCTGGGCGCTGCTGCGGCGGCACGTGCTGATTCCCCTGGCGGGAATTACCGAAGCCCTGCGTTTGCCGACCTCAACCGACGGCACCCTGGTAATGCCCGCCCTGGAACTCAATGAATTGGGTTCGCTGGCGGCCTCGTTGGAGCAGGCGTTTCGTCGATTGGTGGAAAGCGAGCAGCGCTCGCAGTTGGCGCTGCGCGAGTTGGCCTTGCAAAAGCAGGCTTTGGACGAGCACGCCATTGTTTCCGAAACCGATGCCCGCGGACGCATTGTCTACGCGAACAGCAAATTCTGCGAAATCAGCGGCTACAGCTACGAGGAATTGCTGGGACAGGATCATCGGATTTTGAATTCCGGTTTTCATCCCCGTTCGTTTTGGAATGAAATGTATTCCACGCTTGCCAGGGCGGGGGTGTGGCACGGCGAGATTTGCAATCGGGCCAAGGATGGCGGACTGTACTGGGTGCAAACCACCAACGCAGCATTCAACGATGCCCAGGGAAAATTGCTCGGCTACGTCAGCATTCGCACCGACGTGACCGAACGGCGTCGGGCTGAGCAGGCCAATCGCAAGCTGGCCGCCAGGTTGCAGGCCATCTTGCAGAACGCAGGGCATGCCATCATTGCCACCGATACCGACGGCGTCATCCAGGTATTCAATCCGGCTGCCGAAAGCATGCTGGGCTACGCCTCCGAAGAAATGATCGGCTCGCAAACTCCCCTCGTGTTTCACAGCTTCCCGGAGGTTGTCCTGGCGGCGAAACGGCTTGGCAAAGAACTCGGCCAACCGATCGACCCCGGTTTTGAGTCGCTGGTGGGACGATCACGGCTGGGGTGGCCTAATCAGCAAGAATGGACCTACGTGCGCAAAGATGGCGCACATCTCACGGTGCTGGTCACCATCACGGCGCTCGCCGACGCCGACGGAAGCATCCATGGATTCCTGTGCGTGGCCAGCGACATTACCGAACGGAAGCGGGTCGAGTCAGAAATCTGCCAGGCCAAGGAAGAAGTAGAACAAGCCAATCGCCACCTGGCCGAGGCGCTCGCGCAAACCAAACGGCTGGCGCTGGCCGCCAAGCAAGCCACGGCGGCCAAGAGCGCGTTTCTGGCCAACATGAGCCACGAAATTCGGACGCCCATGACGGCCATCTTGGGTTATGCCGACTTGCTGCTCGACGAGCAGCGCACTCCCCAAGTTGAACGCGACGAAGCGCTGCAGACCATTCGCCGCAACGGCCAGCATCTGCTCGAAATCATCAACGACATTCTCGACCTGTCGAAGATTGAAGCGGGACGACTCGAAATCGAATCGGTGGAGGTTCCCGTGTGGGAACTGCTCGACGAAGTACACGGCACGATGCGCGTGCGGGCCCAGCAAAAAGGCATCGACTTCTCCATCCGTGCCGCCACGGCGTTGCCCTCTTCCTGCCAGACCGATCCCGTCCGGTTACGTCAAGTGCTGGTCAACCTGGTGGGCAATGCGATCAAGTTCACCGAGCGGGGAAGCGTACTGGTAACGGTTGCCTATCGTGTGCGTCGAGGGCGCGGCGTGCTCAAGTTCGACGTTGCTGATACCGGAATTGGCATGGTCCCGCACCAACTGTCGCGGCTGTTTCGCCCATTCGCCCAGGCCGACTCGTCCACCACCCGCCGTTTCGGCGGCACTGGTCTGGGGCTCACCATTTCCAAACGCCTGGTTCAATTGCTGGGCGGCGAGATCGCCGTCAAGAGCAAGCTCAATCACGGCAGCACTTTCACCATTACGATCGACGCCGGAGCGCCGCGCGAGGCCAATGAATTTCGGCAGCCGACGATTTCCGCGAAACGAGAGGCCAATGCCGTCCAAACCCCCGAGGAGATGCCAGCGACCTTCGCGGGACGGGTCCTGCTGGCGGAGGATGGCCCCGACAACCAGCGCCTGATTGGCCTGCTGCTGCGCAAACTGGGGCTGGAAGTGGAGATTGCCGAGAACGGGCGCCGGGCGCTCGAACAAGCCCTGGCCGCGCGAGAGGCAGGGCAGCCATTCGATCTCATTTTGATGGATATGCAAATGCCCGAGCTGGATGGCTACGATGCCACGCAACGCCTCCGCAAGGAGGGCTATGCAGGCCCCATTGTCGCCTTGACCGCTCACGCAATGTCGGGCGACCGAGATCGCTGCCTGGCCGCCGGTTGCGACGACTACCTGAGCAAGCCGGTCAATCGGCAATTGCTGCTCGAGGCCGTCTACAAGGCGCTGCATGCCACCACCATTGCACCGGCATAGAAACCGGCAATCGCTGACAACACGTCACGGCTCGCTGCTGGGCCACGGCGGGGGGGGGACGGCAGCTTGGCGTGGTGGCGGGCTATTTGTCTTCCACCAGGGGAACAAACCGGCACGGGCACAGCGAGATGGTCCACTGCCGTCCCTCGTTCTTGATGATCGCCACCAGCTCCTGCTGGTAGGACGGGCCCAGGGGAATGACCAGCCGTCCTGGATCGGCCAGTTGCTCGAGCAGGGCCGGAGGGCATTCACTGGCCGCCGCCGTGACAATAATCCGATCGAACGGCGCCTCCGCAGGCCAGCCGCGACTGCCATCGCCCACCATCAGGTGCACATTCTTGCAACCCAACTTCCGCAGTGCGGCCCCGGCGCTCTGCGAAAGGGCGGCGTGCCGTTCGATGGTGTACACCTCTTTGGCCAGCCGCGAGAGAATCGCCGCTTGATACCCGCTGCCCGTGCCGATTTCCAGCACCCGTTCCTGGCCGGTCAGTTCCAACGATTGCGTCATCAGGCCCACGATGTAAGGCTGACTGATGGTTTGCTCGCATTCGATGGGAAGCGCGCGGTCCTCGTAGGCGGCCGACCTCCATTCTTGGAGGACGAACAGATGCCGGGGCACGGCCGCCATGGCTTCGAGCACGCTGCGGGAGGTGATGCCTCGCGCCCGCAACTGGTAGGCGATCATGTCTTCGCGCTGGAGGTGCTCGTTTGGTTCCATGGGAAGGGAACGAGGGTCGTTAGGAATTTGTGGCCGCGGCAGCGGTGGTCGCCGGGATCAGTCCGGCTTGTTTCATGCGGCGAATGACCTGGCGAAAACCGTCGGCGGTGTGCGACAGGTCGGCTTCGGTGTGCACGCTCGACGTGGGACCTCCGGGCCAACCGAAGAAATCCACGCCCTCACACAGCGCAGCCAATCGCATTTGCGTCACCAAGGTCGGATTCCGTAGCGACTTGAGCGTTTGCGGAGAATACTTGCCGCTTTCCACGTCTTGATAGGACGCCCCGGGCTCGGGCAGCCCCGTGATGATGTGGAAGCCTGAAAAACTTCCGTAGACCAGCCAAGGCACGTCTTCCTCGGCGATAACGTCGCGCAACGCCTGTCGGAGTTGCTCCGCATAACGGTTGGCCTTTTCGCACGCATCGGTCTCGGCGACTACCGTCAGCGCGGCAATACCGGCCGCGGCCGATATCGGGTTGGCATTGAACGTTCCGTGATGGGGAATCTTTTCACGCTGCGACCCGCCGCTGGCGAAGCTGAGCGATTCCATGATGTCGGCCCGGCCGGCAATTGCCCCGCCGGGGAATCCACCGGCCAAAATTTTGGCGAGCGTGGTGAGTTCGGGCGTGATGCCGTAGACAGCTTGCGCGCCGCCGGGCGAGCAGCGAAAGCCGCTGATGACTTCGTCGAAGATCAAGAGCACTCCCCGCTCGGCGGTCGCCAGCCGCAAGTCCCGCAGGAAACTTTCCAAGAGGGGAATCTGACCCCAACTGGCGCCAGTGGGTTCGAGAATGACCGCTGCGATTTCACCCGCGTGGCGGTCCAACAATTCGGTGGTGGCGGCAATATCGCCCGGAGGCGCCAGCACCATTTCGCTGGCAACGCCCGGCACGACGCCCGGTCCTGGCGTGCCGTCAAAGCGAGACGAGACTCCAAATGCCATGTGGTCGTGCCAGCCGTGAAAATGCCCTTGAAACCGCATGATTTTGGTGCGGCCGGTGTAGGCGCGGGCGAGCCGCAGCGCCAGCAGCGTGGCTTCGGTGCCCGAGCTGGTAAAACGCACGCGCTCGGCGGAAGGAATGAGGCGTTGGACGAGCTGGCCCCAGCGGATTTCGAGTTCGTGGTTGCTGCCGTAATGGGTCCCGCGCTCGAGCTGCTTGCGAACGGCTTCGGTCACGGCAGGGTGATTGTGGCCCAGCAGCAGCGCGCCGTGGCCACCGGCATAGTCGACGTATTCGTTTCCATCAACGTCCCACTTGTGGCTGCCCTGGGCACGATCGACATAGATGCCATAGGGTTCCAAATGCCGGCCATCGTGCGTGATGCCGCTGGGAAAGACCGTTGCCGCCTCGGTCGCCAGCTTGGCAGATCCCGGCGTACGACGGCAGTAATCAGCAACGATTGGACTATCGACCCGGCTCACGCGACATCTCCCAGAAGTAAAATCACGGCTTCAATTGCGGCCACATTTCCGCCCGTCTTCCCTCAAGATACCGCAGCCGGACGTAAAGGGGAAACAGTTCGCAAACACAGGGTCTTGGCTGGGGTGGGCCCTCGGAACGGCTGCCATGTTGCGGCAAAAGCGTGGGGCGCGCGCCGACTTGTGTTTGACCTGCCGAGAGCGCCCCTCTGGCGGTGCGGCTTGAACGACCAGTAAAGACGGCTCACAAATTACCCTGGAGCGTGAACGGGCCAAAACCCTTCAAGCGGGCGCGAAGATGTGCCGATTGTTCTGGTTAAGCGAATTATTCCAGCGGGGGCGGTATGCGTGCGCCCTGTCTGACGTTGCGTGGCGCTGGGCAGGTCTGCGATCGAACCAGCTATCAGGGGTTGCCGCTGCATGCATTTTCGACTCGTCACGGTCATCACGCTAGGACTGCTAGCGGCTCCCAGCGAAACGTTGCTTGCCCAAGCCGGGGCAGAACAGGCGGCGTTCGAGCCATTTGTTGGCAATCTGGGAGACAGTTCCTTTGCGCCGTACCGGGAAGCCCCGGGGCACCAGGCTGCAACGACGCCCGCGTCCATCTCTGCTAACTTGATCGCGGGTACCGGCGAGTTGTCCGCCGGTCTGGCCGGGGCGCCTGCCAACCCTGCCGCAACCGCCACGCGGCCGCAGGTCTATCCGGTGACCGTTGCTTTTGAGAATGCTCCTCCAGGTCCCGCAATTGGCGCCGTCCTTCCGGCAACGCACGACGGCGTGCAACTCGCGCGGGCCTTGCCGCCGGTCATTCCCGATCTGCCGCCCCCGGTTGCTCCCCCGCTGGAACTCGAGGAGCCGGTGGAGGTGGTCATCGACTCCACCACGCCGGTGCCGGCCGTGAAAATCTGGTCGGGCAATGTCGAGTTGGGCATCAACGGCACGGCGGGCAATAGCGAAACGTTCAACATGAGGGCGGGCGGCCAACTGCAGCGAAAGACCGAAACCAGCCTGTTCAAGGGGATGACCACGTATTTGAAGAATTCGGCCAACGGTACGGAAACCGCCAATCGCAGCTTCACGGAAGGACGCTACGAGTGGCTCAACCCCAACTCGCGTTGGACGCCCTACGTTCACGGCTTGCTCGAGTACGACGAGTTTCGCAATTTTGACCTGCGAATCACGGCCGACGCCGGTTTGGGCTACCAGTTTATCGACACCGAAACCACCGACTTGCAGGCCAGGGCCGGTTTTGGTGCTTCCAAGGAATTCGGCAGTCCCGACGACGACGTCAAACCCGAAGCCGTGTTCGGCGCGGAATTCTCTCGCAAAATATCCGCGCGGCAGTCGATCGATTTATCCGTCGACTACTATCCTTCGGTAGAGGACCTGAACGACTTCCGCCTGAACACGGTGCTCAACTGGGTGTTTGTGATCGACGAGGCGAACAACCTCAGCTTGAAACTCGGCATTATCGATCGCTACGACAGCACGCCCAGCGGGGCGAAGTACAACGATATCGATTACTCGCTGCTGCTCTTGTGGGCCTTTTGAGTCCTTGACTCAACATGGCATTTTGGGCCGCCTTCGCCGATTTGCCGCGAGGCGCGATCGCCACCCGGCGATGACTACGGGGCTATTTGTCCATAGTGATCACCGCGTCGTCGCGGCCTTCCGTGACCTGGTCGAGCACGTTCCACGGTTTGCCATCGCCGTCCTGGCCGTCCTCTCCCACGCTATACAAGACGTACCCCTGCTCGCGGCGGCGATAGATGGGGAGCACATCGCCACCGGCAAAGCGGTCGCGAGGCAACTTCGGCAAAAAGGCCGGCAAAAGGTCTGCCAGGTCGCGCGGATATTCGCCATGTTCGGACCGATATGCTGCCAGGGCCACGGCCAACCGCAGGTGATCGAGCCACTGGTGGTAGCGCATTTCCATGCGTACCATGTGTGGCGAAACGGGGACTTGCGAAAGCGCCTCGCCGAGCAATTCACCGAGTGCAATCCCCGGGTTGGCAGCTCGGGAGATTCTGTTGGCCACCGCATCGGGATCGTTCAGCAACTTTGCAGCCTCATGGTCGCTGGCTTCCAGGGTTTGAATGGCCTGGATGCGGCGGGCATCGTCGCGCTGATTCGCGGCTGCGACGCAGCGATCGGTGTGGCGATTGATCTGCCGCAGCAGGGCGTTGAAGTCGATGGTTTGCCGCTCCAACTTCGAGAGCACTTCCAGCAACGGTTCCTCGGACAAGGGAAAGAACCCCTTGATCCTTTGGGCGAGTTCGTTTCGATCCAACGATGCCAAGGAAATCGCCTCGGCCAAAATGATGCAGCGTTCGCCCCAGTCGATGCGCTCGGCCAGCGTGGGCGAGGCCGGCAACGCCCGTAGATCGCGAAGCGCCTGGGCCAGGTCGGCCCGGCTGGGAGCGCTTTCGCGGAGCCATATGCCGTAGAGCCCCGTGGTATCGCGCAAGAGCTTGTTGCCAATCAGGCTGTCGATCAGCGTGGGGCCGGAAAACGTATGGGCCGCGAGACGCAGCGACGCGAGAATGTCGGCATACGCGCGGGGGTGCTCGCCGGTTCCCACGCGGAGCATCGCCCTGCTCAAGAACGCCTCGGCGAAGTGAGGCAGTCCGATGGCGAAGGCATCGTAAATGCCTGTTCCAGCGGTTCCGACAAACGGCACGAAGTACCGAGGTCGGGCGACGGCCGCAGCGGCGGTGTCGATCGCCCTGTCGTACTTGCCGAGCCAGGTGACAAAGTCGGGAAACTCGTTGGGTTTCCAGGGACGGCTGCGAATGGTCTTGGCCTCGTCGTACAGCCGTTCGTGCGCTTCGTCGTCGAGATCGCCGCCCCGCAGATTCAAGACAAACGAATACGCGACGTCAAACTGCCGCTCGCCCGGCGCCGGCATGTGCAGCAGTCGGTAGAACTCCGCCCGTTTGGCTTCGGGAATGTCCCGGTTTCCCCATAGGTCGAACAAGGGAACGGCCGCATTTTGCTCGGGCCGAATGCCTCTCCCCAGGCGCTGATTGAGCGCCGCGGCGTAATCGACGTAGCCGTTGGCCGCGATGGGCGAGGTGAGCCAGGTGGTTTGCGTCGAAATGGTGAACGGCAGCGCGGCCTGGGCGGCCGGTTCCGCGCCCACGGCACTTCGCATTGATGAGAGCCCCGACCCAGCAAGCGCTGCGGCGCAAGTTTGGATCGCCGCGCGGCGACTGATCGGTTGGGTGCTCATGTGGTTGCCTCTCCGGGCAGCGAACCGTGCATGGTGAACCGACGCGATGAAGTGGGGGGCCAACCAAGATGGAACTGATCGATGGGACGCGCGATCGCCAGGTGCGGTCCGCGCGGTTACTCCGGCTTTTCAGTTTGCCAACGCTTCCAGGCCAGCCCTGGTTTGTCTGCTCGGAATTTTACCAGCCGCGTGTGCTCCACTTCGGTGACGTACACCGTGCGGCCATCGGGGCCGCCGAAGCAAAGGTTGCTGGGACGCGCGCCGAGCACGTCGATCTCGCGCAGCAGTTTGCCCTCGGGCGAAACCACGGCCACGGTACCTTTGCCGTAACGGGTGATGTAGAGGTTGCCGTCGACGTCGCACCGCATGCCGTCGAAACCGTGATCCTCAAACTTCTTGAGCAGCCGCTTGTTGGCCAGCGAGCCGTCTGCGGCGATATCGAACACCCAAACATTGCGCTGCACGCTTTCGTTGACGTAAAGCCGTTTGCCATCGGGGCTGACTTCGATGCCGTTGGTGGTGCCCATCTCGGCTGCCATGCGCGCGACTTTGCCTTGGGTGTCGATCCGCCAGATCTGGCCGGTATTGTTTCCCCAATTGGGATCGCTGGCGTACAGCGTGCCATCGGGAGCGATGGTCAGGTCGTTGGGCTGGTTCATGGCGGGCTCGTGCGCGAATACGGTGATGGCCCGCGTGGCCGGATCGATGCGCAAAATGTTATGGCCCACATAGTCGGCCACGAACATGATGCCTTCTCGATTGAAGCGGATGCCGTTGCCGGCGCTGCCCTGGGGCAAGGTGACGAAAGCTTCGGCCTTGCCTTCGGGGGTCACGCGGCCGATGGTTTCGCGGTTGCCAAAGCTCACGGCGTACACGTTGCCTTGGGCGTCGCAGGCCGGCCCTTCAATGCCGGCGGTGAACAGCTTCGATTCGGTAAACGGCACGGCCCGATCCAACTCTTCGGCGGGTATTAGGGTCGGCGCCATGGCCAAGGCTGCTCCGCATGTCCAGCGCAGGATGGAAGAAAACGTGCGGGTGCAGTTCGCATTCATGGCAGAAACTCCTGGCTGCGGTGTAGTCAAAGGTTGGTGGTCGAAGGGGCAACGGCCCGGTCGCCGATCGTGCCACCAGTCTGTGCTGCTTGGCGGCACGTTGCAATCGCGCAACCCAAGCGTCGCGATCATTCAATCGGCGGCAGCACGTCCGGGGCAATGCGGTAGCCGTCGGCGAGGGCATTGGTGGCGTTGAACGTGGCGACCACGGCCATGAGTTCGCCGAGGCCTTCGTTGTCGAGGCCCAGTTTGCGCACGGCGGCGGTGTGCGAGTTCACGCAGTATTCGCAGCCATTGGTGGCCGAAACGGCCAGGGCGATCATTTCCTTGGTCAGGGCGTCGAGTTTGCCCGGCGCCATGGCCGCCTTGAGCCGCAGCCAGGTTTGTTCCAATAGCGGTGGATAGTGCGCTAGGGTTTTCCAGAAGTTGGGCACGAAGTCGATCTGCTTGGTGGCCTTGATGTCGTCGTAGATTTGCTTCACCAGGCCAGTTGCTTCGTGCTCTTGCACCAAGGCCACGTTGGCGGGACGCGGTTCGGTCGTCATGGTTGGTTCGCTCGGTTGCTGATCGGTTTGAGGAGGGCATTTGCCGAGCCGACAACATACTCCTGATGGCTGCGATTGTCAGCATTTCTGCCGGGGGCCGCCAACCTTTGCGAACCGTGGCGGCCGCCTGCCGATTTGGCAACAACTTTCCCCGATAGGTTGGATTCTGCCCGCCGGTGTGAAATACTGGGTGGGTACCGTGGGGGATGTTGTTTTCCGAGCCGTGGCTATTTCCGCCAAACGGTTCTTTTTGCGTATTTTCGAGATCACCGACAAAGGACTCCCATGCGTTGTCCATCTTTCTCTGCGACCCAATGGACGCTTCGCGAATCGCGCACCGCCGCCTTGAGCTGGGTGCGACCGGCCTTGGCAGGCGCGTGGTTGTGCCTGCTGCTCCTGGGTATCACCGCGAGCGCTATAGCGGACGACGTGGCAGCCGATGGCGCCGAACAGCGCCCGGAGGCGGCCGCGAATGTTCAACCTGTCGCGGCTCCTGGGCTTAATGGCGTGCCTGCCGCACGCGGTGTTCAACCCGAGGCGGCAAATCAGGCCGGCGCCGCGGAACATTCCGTGGAAGCACCTGCGGTGGATCGGGGCGAATCGGCGCAGCCAACCGCTACGAGCAAACCAGCGGCGCCGCCCGCAGAACTGGCAACCTGGATTGCCCAGCTTGGGGATCAGGAGTTTGGCGTGCGCGAAGATGCGACCCGCAAGATCCGCGAGGTGGGTCTGCCGGCCAAGCCGGCGTTGGTGGCCGCGCTGCGCCATTCCGACCCGGAGGTTCGCTTACGCGCCCGGCGATGCTTGACGGAAATTCTCGATGCCGATTTTCAAACCCGCCTCCGCGCGTTTGAGAATGGGCAACTCGCGGACGATCAGGCTTTGCCCGGCTGGGAACGTTTTAAGGTGCAGATTGGCGACGACGCCCCCGCCCGCGACCTGTTTGTGCAAATGCAAAAGGCGGAAGCCGGACTGATGGAATCGGTCGCCGCGGGCGGATCAGTGGCGGCCGAGGCAGTGGCCCTGCGCTGCCAGCAGGCGCTGCAAGTTTCGCGGATTCCCGACGCCAGCATGCGGCAGCAGCCCTCGTTGGGCATGGTGTCGGCGCTGCTGTTCGTCGCCAGCGACCCCAGCCTGAAATTGCCCGAGCAAACGCAAATGCTCGTCTTCAACTTTGTGAACCAGCAATCGTTTCAAACCGCGATCCGTTCGGGCACGCATCAATCCCACGCCCGCAAGCTGCTGGGTAACTGGATTGCCGAAACGCCGAGCAACAATTTGGCTTACCAAACATTGCGGTTGGCGATGCAACACGACATTCAGGAGGGGCTGAAGCCGGCCTTGCGGATTGCCCTGCAAAAGAACTTGTCGTCGTACATGCGGATGCAAGGGGTGCTGGCGGTGGGCAAGCTGGGAAAACCGCATCACGCGGCGGACCTGGTCCCGTTGCTCGATGATGCCACGGTATGCACCAGCCGCACCACGGTGGTCAACGGCAAGCGCACCACTTACCGCATTGAGATGCGCGATGTCACCGTTGCCGTGCTGGCACATTTGACCAATCAGCCGCTCAAAGACTACGGGCTCCAGGCAGTTCGAACCGATCCGAACATGCTGTTCAACACCGGCACGCTCGGCTTCTCCGAAAATGAGCAGCGCGACGCGGCGATCAAGAAGATGAAAGCCTGGCTGGACGAAAATTCGGAGAAGATCGCGGTTCCCGAAGCGACGGACAAGAATGCCGCGAAACAGGGCGCCCCGGCCAGCGCCGATCGGGCTGCCGGCAAAGAAAATGCAGATCGCCCGCCACAAGGAGGCCAGCCGGCCAATGCACAGCCGGTCGCGCCGCCGGCCAATGCAAATCGGGCCAACGCAAATCGGGCCAACGCAAATCCGGCCAATGTGCAGCCGGCCGCCCAGCCGCAGCCAGCGAAGCCACCGGCCAACGCGCCCCCAGCGGCGGGCGCGAACAATGCCGCGGTGCCGGTTCCCGTCATCGTGCAGGCGCAGGTGGCCGCGATGCTGTTGCAGGCCCCGAAGCCGAATGAGCAAACGGCGGTTGACGACGAAGAGGCTCTGGCCGACCGCGAGCTGGCCACGTATCTGGCCAAGGCACAGCAACAATTGGAAAACGAAAACTACACCAACGGATTGTTGCTGCTGGACCACGTGCTGGGCGCCGAACAGGGAGGGCTGATTCGTCCCGCCTTGGAGTTGCCCCTGTATCAAAGTTTGCGCGCCGAAGCCGAACGTACCTTGGCCGATTTGCCGGCGGTTGCCCGCGAAGCTTATGAACTGCGTTATGGCGCGGTCGCTCGCAAAGAGTTGGATCGCGCGCTGGCGTCGGGCGATCTGGAAGCGTTGCAGGCGGCGATCCGCCGTTTTCGATTCACGCAAGCCGGAGCCGAGGCGTCATTGATTTGGGCGAGGCACCTGCTCGACCGCAATCAACCGTTGTCCGCCGCCATCACTCTCGAACGATTGCAACAAAACTGGGCAGCGCCGCCATTCGATTCGGCCACCACCTGGCATCATGCCCTCTCCTGGCTGCGGGCGGGCATGTTCCAAGAGGCGCGGCTGCGACTGGGTTCGCTCTCCGATGGGGAGCGTCGCACCCTGCAATTGGCGGGGCTTCCCGTGGAAATGCCCGATTTGCTGCAGCGGTTTGCATTTGGTCAAACCTGGACGGAGGAGCGACCCGAGGACTGGCTGCTCGTGCGGGGCGATGCCCGACGCAGCGGACGCGACGCGCTTGGGGGCCTGCCTTGGCTGCGATCCCGCTGGTCGCTGCCCACCACCCAAGGCGAGCCCGTCAGCCAAGCACTCCAGTCGCTCCAAACGTTTTATCGCGAGCAGCACTTCAGCGCGCTGCCCGCGGCACAACCCCTGGCGGTCGGCAATCGGGTGCTGGTTCGAACGGTGAGTTCGCTCATTTCGATCGACGCAACGACGGGCCAGCCGGTGTGGAGCGTGCCGTTTGAAGACGGCGTGGAAGTGCTCATGCAGCGCGACCGCGCTTCGTTCTCCGCCACGTCGCCTCAATTGCTAACCGGTCTTGATGAGCGGCAATGGGGCGACCTCACCTACGGCACCATGAGCAGCGATGGCCAACTGGTATTCGGGGTAGAAGATGTCGGGTTTGCGTTTGGATTGATGAATCAGCGACTCACGGTCGGCCCCGATGGCTCGCGGCGGCTCGATCCCGGCTGGCCCCGCGACCACAACCGGCTCACGGCCTACGATGTGGTCAGCGGCAAGCTGATATGGGAAATCGGCGGCCCCCAAGGCGCGCTCAAATTGCCGCTGGCGGGGACGTACTTTCTCGGCCCACCGCTCCCGCTGGCGGATCAATTGTACGTGGTGGGCGAGATCAACCGGCGGATTTATCTGATGGTGCTCGACCGGCGGACGGGTCGCCCGCTGAGCCAACAACTGCTCAGCACGCTGGAAACGGATCCATATGCCCAGGTGAATTTTTACAACGGCATGTTGCCCCGCCGCGAGGCTCGCCGCATGAGCGGCGCCAGCCCTTCCTACGCCGACGGGATTTTGGTGTGCCCGGTTGCGGGCGATAAATTCGTCGCCGTGGATTTGGGAAGCGGCGAGGCTCGTTGGACATTTCAGCCAGAGCAGGTGGCGCAGCGTCCCAACCCGTTTTTTAGAGGCTTCCGCCGCAACGTCAACCAGGTGGATCATCGCGAACGGCGGTGGGTCGATACGTGCGTGAGTTTGGCGGCTGGCCGGGCATTGCTCACGCCGCAAGGGCACGATGCCATTTATTGCCTCGACTTGCAAAGCGGTCGCCTCTTTTGGGAGGCTCCCCGAAGCGATTCGCAATATTTGGCCACCATTCAATTGGGCCTGGGAGCGCAGGTAAATGGAGGCCGGAATGCCCCGCAGCGCGATGCCGTGTTGCTCGTGGGGCGAAGTTCGGTTCGCAGCTTGTCGCTGGATACCGGCGAAGATCATTGGCCGGCGCTCCCCTTACCCGCCGGCGGAGCCCCCTCGGGCCGCGGATTTTCGAGCGAGGGCAACTATTATCTGCCGTTGAACACTGGCGAAGTGGCGGTGGTCGACATCGTTCAAGGAAGAATTCGCCAACGCACGCGTTCGCTTTCCGGAAGCCGTCCCGGCAACCTGATCTGCTGCGCCGATCGCATTGTGTCGCAAACGGTGGACCAGGTGGAAGCGTTCGACCAGATCGACCTGGCGCTGGCAGATACGGCGGCTCGACTTCAAGCATCGCCCAACGCAATCGAGATTGCCGCCGAACGTGCCGAACTTTTGATGTTCTCGGGGGCTCATCGCCAGGCTTTGGAGATGCTGCTCGAACATTACCGCAAGCAGGCGAGCGATGGTTTGCGGCAACGCATCTGTACCACGATCGTTGCTGGTTTGGCCGCCGATTTCGACGCATTTCGTCCCCTGGCCGAAGAACATCAGCCGTTGTTTCACACGGCTGACGAAAAACTGACGCGGTTGCAAACCTTGGCCGACCAACTGGCCCGCGCCGGGGAAAGCCGGGCAGCCTTCGAGGCCTTGTTGCAAATGACGCAGCTAGAATCGGAGGAAACGCCCGACATTGTACAGGGCGATTTGTCCGTGGCCCGCGACCGCTGGCTTGCTGGCCGGCTGGCCGACATTTACCAACGCGCGCAGCCTGCGGTGCAAGGGGAACTGGCTGCCCGGTTGCAAGAGTTGGGGCGCGCCGCACTGGCTGAACCAGGCCTGGAAGCCCTCGAGCGGCAGTTGAAGTACTTTGCCTGGCACCCCTCGGCGGACGAGGTTCGTTGGGCCGTGCTCGACAGAATGGATCGCGCGGATGTGCTCGGCCGCGAGAATCACTTGCTTCGTTTGGCGGCTGCGCCTGCTCGGGCGACCGCTGGTCGGGCCGTGGCCCAACTGGCGCTGCTGCACACCTCGGCCGAACGTCCGGAAGCGGCCGCCTCGCTGTACCAGCGGTTGCGCGACCAGTTTGGCGATCAGATTTGCCATGACGGCAAGACCGGCGCTCAGCTTGTCGCCGAGCTGCCCACCAATCTGGAAGTCAGCCGCTTGATCCAACGGGAAGATCATTGGCCGACCGGGCGCATCGACGTCACTAAGGGCAACCAACGCGTGACCAGTTACCAACGGAGCCTGCCACTGGAACCCGATGAAGATGTTCAATCGCTGCTGGGCGACCTGCGTCTGGAAGCCGAGCAAAATGGCGCCAACCTGCGAATTGTTGCCCGCGATGGCCAGGGCGGCGTGCGGTGGCGGTTTGAATTGCCTTCCCCCGCTGGCAGAAGCGTGGCCGTAAACGCCGGATCGTTGCGGATTCGCCTGGCCGGCCATCTGGCAGTGGTCCATCGTGGCGACGAGTTTTTTGGTATTAGCCTGGCCCACTCAAGCAGCGGAGGAGAAGGCGAGGGGCCCCGCTTGCTGTGGCGGACCAGTCTCACGGCGAAACTGCCCGGGGCTCCCGGAGTGCAAGGCTTCAGCCAATGGGTGCAGCAGCGGCCGGGCCGCTTTCCACGACTGCAAATGGTCGACCCATTCAATGGCGAATTGGCCCAGTTGGCGTTGGTGACGCCCGAGGTGGTGTGTTTTCACAAGATGCAAACCCTGCACGCGGTCGACGCGTTTACCGGCCGGCCCCTCTGGAAGCGTTTCGATTTCCGGCCAGAGAGCGAAGTGATTGGCGACGGTGAAATCATTCTGGTGATGCCCCCGCAGGGTCAAGAGGCGCAAGTCTTGCGCGCGATCGACGGCCAAGAATTGGGCCGTTGCCAGGTGCCCTCAACCGATCACCGCATCGCCTCGCTGGGCCGCCGCGTTGTTTCCTGGCGCCAGGACCAGCAGGGTTCGCATCTGACGCTCGACGACCCCTGGCAGCGGCAGCAAATCTGGAAGAAATCGTTCACGGCTTCGGCAAAATTCTGGCTGATCGGCCTGGACGAAATCGCCGTGATCGATCCCACGGGCCGATTCGCGGTCGTTTCACTCGAAGATGGCCTCTCGCGCGTTGATGTCCAGCTTGACGCCGAACCCGACCTGACCGAAATGTTCGTGATCCGTGGCCCGAACCAGTATTTGCTGTTCGCCAATTCTCCCCAGCCGGTGCAGGGCAACGTGAATCCCGTGCCGGGTGGATATCATTGCCCGCTGGTCGGCGGCAGCGTGTACGGCTTCGATCGCGAGACCGGAAAGAAACTTTGGAAGACTTCCATACCGCAGCTGTCGCTCGATACCAGCCAACCGATCGAGTCGCCGATCTTGGCGCTGGCCTCGAGGGTGTATGTGCAAGACGGCCAGAATCGCATCACCCGCCAGTACAGCCCCCTGGTTTGCATCGACAAGCGCACCGGGCGCAAGGTGCACGAGGAAGAACTCAGCGGCAGCATTGGCCTGCTGAATGTGTCCACCAACCCAGGCAACAAGTCGGTGGAAATTCGATCCAACACATCCAGCATCAAGCTCACACTGACGAGTGAGCCGTGGGACGACAAACCACAAGACAAATAGTCGTCGTCTCGTGAAATCAACGCGGGAATCCCAAGTGGCGGACCGGCGGCAGTGAGAAACTGGCCCCGGTGCGGGGTTTGCCGGTTCGCGCCATCGGCCAATAGAACCTGGCGTGGCACTTCCTGCCCATCGCCAACTTCCGGGGCGAAGTATTTCCCGGGCAGGCAGCGGTTACGCTAGCACACTCGTTATTGCGGTCAAAACACATTTCCTCCGCATGACTGGAAAAAGCCGCAAGTTCGGCACAGGTTCACACGATAACTGTTGTTAGCGAACACCAATAGATCGCGGCGAGACCGCGGTCACGTAGAAGTTCGCTCTCTGAAGCAGAAACGGAAAACAACGAAGCGGCGCGCTGCGCAGACTGCCGGGGTGTTGACTCGGTGGCGATCACCTCGTTGTCCCGTTTCGTGAGTGTGCAATTTCGGGGGCCAACGACGCGCTGGCGCCGGCGTTGGATTGACATTCGACTTTCGTAGAGGGACTTCCAATGTCCGTCCGTTCTCGATTCATGGTGGCGATGCTCATGAGCAGCGCCTGCTTTGTCGGTTGCATTACGGATTACGGCTTCCAGTCAGGGTTGCTCGGAATTCCCACGCCGGTCAGTCCCTATTGGCAAAAAGAGCTGGAAGATACCTACTGGATCAAAGAGCGATACGCGCGGGTGCCGATTCTCGGACCGATTACCTCGGGTGGCCCGATCCAAGCCCTCGATCCGCCCACACCGGACGAAATTTGGCGGGCGATGCCGACCGTGCAGGGCGGCTTGCCGTTCTTGCATGAAATTCAGCGAAACAACGTGCGGATGACCGTCGAGCCGATCGCCGACTATATCGATCCGCCCCGGTTCTATCCGCTGATCGGTTGGGCCCAGCAGCACCACGCGCACTACAAGTGCACGGTGTACTATACCGAGGTCACCCGCGTCGGCTGGCCCATCCCCTACACCACCGTGGATGAAGATGCATCGGAAGTGTTGTATATCGACCACAACCACTTCCATATTGTGGGTGATGTCGACGGCGGCGTAGACAGCAACTATCCGCCCCCGATTCCCTTGCAGTAACTCTGGCCTGGACCGGGCTCGGGGCAATCAGTTTGCAAACGCTTGAATACGCCCCGGCTCATCTCCGGGGCGTATTTCGTTGGCAAAGGCGTTGATGCTCGACCAGGAAACAAACCATGCACGACCGTGGCATGCCAGGGACGCTCGCCAGCAGCGACAGCAGCCTGCGTCGCAGTTCGCCTTGTCAAAACACGGCAGTCGCCGGTACCATCTCGCCCCCGGCAGCGATGCCCCGCCTTTCGCAGCCAGTGTGCGGGGTGCAATGCACCAGACAGTTTGTCATCAAAAGTAGTTCCGGCTGGGCCAGGACATCGGAAATTAAACTCCCAGCCTATGGTTGGAATGCCAGGTTGAGTTGGATTTAACGACAGACTGGCGGCCGCTGGCGGCGAATACCGCGGCAACGGATGTTCCCCGGGGTATTTGTGAGAAACAAAGGGGTCGAGCGGCAAGTCGTAAAACGACGCGGCCGGCACCAAGAACATTTGGAATCGGGTCGCGAAACTCACGTCCACCGCAATGCAATTTCTGCATGTCGGCTGGCCGAACAACAAACAGCAACGGGTGATGTGGAGCCCCGGCGGTTGGCTCGGCTCGCTGCGGATCATGGTTTCACGCAATCTATTCGCGATCGAGGTGCCTACCGTGAACATGGCAACGCGAGCGGCTCGATGCGGAGCCTGGGCGGTTGCATGCTTGCTGCTGGCGAGCGTGCCGGCTGCCGCCAATGAAGCCGACGACCAATACCGTGTCGCCGCCGGCCAATACGCTCGCGGTCGATGGGAATTGGCCTGGCAGGAGTTCGACGCCTTTCTGGCTTCGTTCGCCGATCATCCACAGGCAGCCGAAGCGAGGTTTTACCGCGCCGAGGCCGCCATGCAACTCAGTCGCTACCAATCCAGCCGCGACGATTATCGCAGCTATTTGGATCTCCATGCGGAGGGCCAACACGCGCAGCAAGCGCGGTTTCGCGTCGCCGAAGCCAGCTACCTGCTAGGCGATCGCGATCAGGCCACCCGCGATTTGCAACAGTTCTTGGACAAACACCCTGCCGATCCCTTGGCGGCCTATGCGCTGCCCTACCTCGCAGAGATGGAACTGGCCGCGGGGAAAACCGAGCAGGCGGCCGACCGCTATCAGCAAGCCCTCGATCGCTTTCCGACGGGTCCCCTCGCCGATGATTGCCGGCTGGGTTTGGCGCGTGCGCTCGAGATCCAGCAGCAATGGGAAGAAGCAAGCCTTTATTTGCGGGCGCTCGCGGCCAAGCAGGGCAGCCCCTTGTCCGCCAAAGCGCAATTTCACCTTGGTTTGGGAGAATATCGCCAGGGCCGGATCGACGTTGCCCGAACCGAGTTTGAGCAACTCGCGGTGCGCCACCCTCAGGGAATATGGCACGCCCGCGCAAAACTGGCCCTGGCTCGGTGCGACTATCGTCAAAGCCGCTGGCCCGCCGCCGAACGGCGGCTTCGACCCTTGCTCGACCAGCCCGAAGTGGCCCTGGAAGCTGCCCTCTGGCTAGGACTCACTCAAAAAGCCCAGTCGCAATGGCAGGCGGCGCAAACGACGTTGACGCAAGCAGCCAGCGACGCCGCGAACGGCCCCCAATCCCAAGGTTTATTACGGGCAGCGGTAGTATTTCATGCGGCCGATGCGGCTCGCATGGCAGGCAACCTCGATACCGCGAAGCAATGGTATGGCCGCGTGCTTCAAGAGTGGCCCACCAGTCGATTGGCCGAAGACGCCCTGCTGGGACAACTGCTCACCGCCCTTGCCGCCGAAGACCATTCCCGCGTGGACCGTTGGGGGCAGGAAATTTCCCTGCGATTGCCCTCGGGCCGGCAGCGTGAACATGCCGACCGAGCCTGGGCCCGCTCCTTGCTCTCGCGACGGAAATACAGCGAGGCCGTGGTGGTTCTGCTGCCGTTGGTCAACCAGGTCGTGCCTGCCACGGCGCCGGCAGCCTTGGTGGGGGGCGGCGCAAGCGAAACCCTGCTCGGGGTGTACTCGGCGCCGCTCGACGCCCGCGGAGGCTGGCCCGACAACCTGCTGGCTTCGCACGTGGAAGAGGTTTCCGGTCAACCCGGGCGGCAACGGACCGAAGACCTGTACTTGCTGGCTTTGGCCTACCAGGGCTTGCAGCGGTACCACGAAGCGTTGGTCGTCACCGATCAGATTTTGCCCGCTGCCGCCGACGCGTTGCTGGCCGATACCCATCTCACTCGCGCCGCGATTCTGCTCGCGCTCGATCGCGACCAGCAGTCGATTCCGCATTTGGAACATTACCGCTTGAACCATCCGCTGGGTGACCGGCGGCGCCATTGCCTGGAAGAACTGGCGGTGGTGTATGCCCGGTTGGGCGCGCTGCCCAGGGCGCGATCGACCTACGATGAACTTCGGGACGAATCGCCCGCCCAATACTTGGCGCCCGCGGCCTGTCGTGTTGCACAAACGTTGCAGTCGCGCGGAGAACACGAATGGTCGGGCGAATTGTTCGAGGAATTGCTGAGCCTGAAGCCCACCGACGAAGTCGGCGCAACCGCCCTGTTAGGGCTGGCGCGAAGTTACACGGCCCGCCGGCAACATGCCAAGGCAGCGGAAACCTGGCGACACCTCTTGAACCAATACCCGACGCATACGGCGGCGGGCGAAGCCGCTTTGACCCGGGCCAGGTTTCTTGCCGATCAGCAAGCATGGGCCGAAGCGGCGGCGCTGTATGCACAAGTTATCGACGGCGCCTTGCCGTCGAGCCCCGAACAGCTTGCCGTGGCGATGTGGGGCGCCGGCCAAGCCGCCGATCGGCAGGGAAATCGGGAAGAAGCCCTGCGGCTCTATGGCCAGCTCGATCGCCAGTTTGCCAACCTTTCATTTCGCGATGCGCTGCTTTATCAATGGGCCTGGACGCACCGCGATTTGCAGCAATCGGCCCAAGCCGAAGGGTTGCTCAAACGCCTTGTGGAAGAGCACTCCGAAAGTACGTATTGGCACGACGCGGCGTTTCGCCTGGCCGAAGCCCATTTCGATCGCGGCGAACTCGAAGCGAGCGGCGAATTGATTGCCCGCGTTTTGCATGCCCAGCCTCCAGAGGACATTGCGCCCCACGCCCTGTTCCTATCGGGCCGGTTGGCGATTGCCGCAAAAGACTGGGCCGCCAGTGAAAAAGTCATGCAGCGCGTCGTCCGTGAGCATCCGCATAGTTCACTCGCCAAGATTGCCGTCTATTGGGAAGCCGAATCCGCCTACCAGCAGAACCATTTTGAACATGCCCAGCAGCGGTTCGCGCAACTTCCCGAATCTCTTGCCACCACGCACCGCGACCTGGCAGCCATGTCGGCGTTGCGCCAGTCGCAGTGCCTGGCCGCCATGCAAGAATGGCGTACCGCGAAAGAAAAGGCCGAAGCCGCCCTCGAAAAATTTCCAGACTTTGCGCAACGGTACGAACTCGATTACGTGCGCGGACGCTGCCTGGCAGCGAAAGCGCTGTTTATCGAAGCCCGCGAAGCCTATCGCAGCGTGACCAGTTCGCAGACGGGCGGCAAAACCGAAACGGCCGCCATGGCGCAGTGGATGATCGGCGAAACCTATTTCCACCAGCAGGATTACCAGGCTGCCATTCGCGAATATCTGCGCGTCGAAATTCTGTACGCCTATCCGCTTTGGCAATCGGCGGCGCTGCTCCAAGCGGGCAAGTGTCACGAACGGCTAGGGCAATACGGCCAGGCAGCCGAATTGTTTGCGCGTTTGGTGCAGGATTTTCCAGATTCGCCGCACGCGGCCGATGCCGCAAAGCGGCTGCCGCTGGCAAAACAACGTTCGACCAATAACAAGTAGATACAAGCGGACGGGCCGCGCCGCAGTGCAAATGACGGCCCGCCAGGTTTGGCCCCGGCAACGCTTGGACCTTAAGGTTTGGCGTGTTCCCGGCCAAACACCTTATATGCAAGAGGACCTCCGTTCATGAAGTCACTGGTCCGGATCAAAAGCCTGGTGATGGCGGCTTGGCTGCTGGCGGTGATCGCACTTCCGTTGGCGGCCCAAGGCCCGAACGATGCTGCTCCCGGCGGCAAAACCGAAACGGCCATTCCCGATCGAAACCTGCTGGAGATCATTCACAGCGGCGGGATCCCCATGTATCCCATCCTGCTGTGTTCGTTCATTCTGCTGGTATTCACATTCGAGCGGGCGATCAGCCTGCGGCGAGGCCATGTCATTCCCCGCCCGTTTGTAAAGCGATTCCTGCATCAACTCAACGAAGGCACGTTGACCGCGGACGAAGCCCTGCAGCGCTGCGAAGAAGACGGCAGCGCCGTGGCCACGGTGTTCGCCGGCGCCGTGCGGAAATGGGGTCGCTCGGCCGTCGAAGTGGAACAAGCCCTGATCGACGCCGGCGAACGTGTTACCAATGGCCTGCGACGCCACCTTCGCGTGCTGAATGCCGTGGCCACGGTGAGCCCGCTGTTGGGATTGTTTGGAACCGTGGTGGGCATGATCCAGGCGTTCAACGTGATTGCCTACGACGGCGCGATGGGCCGCGCCGAACTGCTGGCCGGCGGTATCAGCCAGGCCCTGCTCACTACGGCGGCCGGCTTGCTGGTCGCCATCCCGGCCCTGATCATCTACCTGTACTTCGTGAGCTGCGTCGATCGCCGCATCATGGAGATCGACGCGCTCGGCCAGGAGGTGGTGCAGCTCGTTTCGGAAGACGCCGCCGAATTGAAGAAACGAAAAGCCCGCCGAACGGAACAAAAGGCCGCGGCCTGAGGAAAACTTGTGGTGCAGGCACGCAGCCTGCCTAAACAAACGACGGCCCCAGTACGTTTGCCACCGCCAAACGATCCGCAACCCCAAATGGCGCGCACGGAAGCCACACTGACAGAACATTGTACTCGCCGGCCCGCCACCAGGGGCGCCGACGATCCAGCCCAGGGTTGATGACGCATGCCGCTTAAAACACAACCCGATGAACTGCCGACGCCAAACCTGACGCCGATGATCGACATTGTTTTCTTGTTGATCATCTTCTTCATGGTCGGCACTACGTTTTCGCAGATGGACAAGCAGATTGAGCTTCAGGTGCCCGAGGTTCAAGACCGGGGCGCCCTGACGGCGGCGCCCGAAAAACGCGTGATCAACGTCTTGCGCGATGGCAGCATCACCTTGGACGACAACTTTGTCACCCTGGCCGAGCTGGAACAGCGATTGACCGCCGCGCGCTCGCAGTACGCCGGACTCGGGGTGACGGTTCGCGGCGACAGCCGCGCCGCCTTCCAACCCGTCGCCGAAGTCCTCAACGCTTGCAAGCAGGCTGGCATCAGCGAACTGGCCATATCCGTCAAACTTGCCCAGCCCAAACGATAGGCGCCGCGGTGACATACCTTTCCTCAATGCTGAGCTTTCTTGGTTCCACCGACTTTCTGTTGTGGGTGGTGTGGGCGGGGCTGGCATTGTTGACGGTTTCGCTACTGGTGCTCATGCAAACCCGTTGGGGTCGTTCGCGCCCGCTGCGCAAATGCGTGGTCCTCTCGGTACTCGCCCATCTGCTGCTGCTGGGTTACGCGGCCACCATCAAGATTGTGACTGCCGGAAGAGGTCGTACCCAGGACACCAGGGTGCAACTCGCCGACGACGAACCCGACGAACAACAAAAGGACCCGCGGACGCGCGAACCGCTCGATTGGGAACGCCCGCAACCGGCGCCCACTCCCGTGCCAACCGCCGAGCCGCTGGATCGCGCGGCCGTCGATCACGTGGAGTCGCCGCCGATTGCCTCGACCGCCGGCGCCGCGCCCACCGCAACCGCGATCGATGCCGGCCCCAACCTGGCTACCACTTCCGCGGCGATTGCGCCCACCGAGATTCCCGTTTCCGAGACGCCGGTCGACGCGGCGACCAGCCAGGCCGTGTCGGCCGCCGAGTTGGCGGCGCCCATGGCCACGGCCATGGAAGCGCCCGCCTCCCCGCAACCTCAGGCACAGGAATTGGCGAAGCCGAACGTTGCGCCCGAGCTGGCCATTACCGCCAACGCGCCGCTGGAAGCCCCTCGATCTTCGTTGGCGGAAGAACCCAGTTCGCCTCCGCAATTGGAAAACGCCCCCACCGCGCCCTCGCCCGAGGACATCGCCCATAGCGACATGCCGCTGCGCGAAACCCCCGAACCCCTGGCGACCGAAACGCTCTCTGGCGCCGTGAGCAACACGGTGAAGCTTCTCAACAGCGATCCGCGGCTGAAGCTCGAACGCAGCGCCGCGGCGGCGGTCACGGCCGCCAGTCGCAGCGCCGAGTCCTTGCCGCCCGGCATGTCTTCCGAGGCGTCTCCCCCCATGCCGTCGGAGTTGCAGCCTCGGCAGGTGATTGCCCATCATGTTCCCGAAATTTATCGCCTGCGCGTGCAACCCAACCGCGAGGAACTGGTTTCCACACGGGGCGGCAACGCAGCCACGCAAACGGCGGTGCGGTTGGCCCTTCGCTGGCTGGCCACCCACCAAAGCGACGATGGCCGCTGGAATGCCGCCCTGTACGGAGCCGGCCAAGAACGCCAGGTGGCAGGCCACAATCGCGAAGGCGCCGGGGCCAAGGCCGACACCGGGATCACCGGGCTGGCACTGCTGGCGTTTCTCGGCGACGGCCACACCCATCTCGACGGGCCGTATCGCCAGGTAGTGCAGTCCGGCCTCGACTTCCTCATTCGTTCACAAGCCCGCGATGGCAGCTTGAGCGGCGACGCCGAGACGTTTTCGGCCATGTATTGTCACGGCATGGCGGCCTTTGCGCTGGCCGAAGCCTACGGCATGACAGGCGATCCGCGTTTGGAAGTCCCGGTAAAAAAGGCAGTGGCCTATACGCTCTTGGCCCAGCATCCCACCCAAGGAGGCTGGCGTTACCGTCCCGGCGACGCATTCGGCGACACCAGCCAACTCGGCTGGCAGTTGATGGCCCTGAAGAGTGCCGAACTGGCCGGGGTGGAAGTCCCCCAGGCGGCTCGCGATGGCATGATCCGCTTCCTCAAGAGCGTTTCTCACGGCAAGCGTGGCGGATTGGCCAGTTACCGGGCTGGCGAGCAGTCCAATCGGGTGATGACTGCCGAAGCCCTGTTTTGCCGCCAACTCCTCGGCATGACCCGCGCCAACCCGGCCAGCGACGAAGCCGGCGATTACCTGCTGCAAGAACTCCCCGGCCAGCAAATCAACCTCTACTATTGGTACTATGGCACGCTCGCCATGTATCAACTGCAAGACAAGCATTGGGAAACCTGGAACGAAGCCCTGCAAAAGGTTCTGCTCGAGCGACAGTTGCAATTCGGCGCCGACCAGGGCAGTTGGGATCCCGATTGCATCTGGGGCGGATACGGCGGGCGAGTTTACAGCACGGCGCTGGCCACGCTGTGTCTCGAGGTCTATTACCGCTTCTTGCCCATCTACGCTCAAAAGGCCGTGCCGCTGCGCAGATAAATGCCCTTGGCCGTCAACCCGCCGCCGTTTGCTGCAGCGCGGTCAACAACGCTTCGATGTGCTCGGGCGTATTGAACGCCCCCACGCTGATTCTGAGCGTTCCGCCACGCTCCAGCGTTCCCAAGCTGGCATGCATCCGAGGAGCACAGTGCAATCCTGCCCTGGTTTGAATGCGATACACGGCGTCCAAGCCCGAGGCCAGTTCCTGGCTGTCATAACCTTCCACGCCAATGCTTACCACGCCTACCCGGCTATCGGCATCGGTGGGGCCATATATCGTAGCGCCCGGCAAATCGCGGAGACCGTTCAGTAGTTGTGCAACCAGGGCGCGCTGTCGCTGGCCAATCGATTCGATTCCTTGCTTCGCCAGCCAGGTGGTACTGGCTTCCAACCCCACCAACCCCGGCACGTTGTGGTTCCCGGCCTCGTAACGATCGGGCAGTCGCTGGGGTTGGGTGTCTTCTTCGCTGCGGCTTCCGGTGCCACCTTGCCTTAGGGGTTCGATCTGCTCTTCCCAGCCCGAGCGCATGTACAGCACGCCCGTCCCCAGCGGACCGAGCAGGCCCTTGTGGCCGGGCGCCGCCAACAGGTCGATGTGCATTGCGTTGACATCGATTGGCACGTCGCCCAGGGTTTGAGCGGCATCGAGCAAGAACGGTATGCCATGCTCCTGGGCGATGCGTCCGACTTCCGCCGCGGGCTGAATCGCGCCGGTCACGTTCGAAGCGTGCGTGAGCACAACCAACCGGGTGTTCGGTCGCAGTGCCGATCGAACATCTCCCGGGTTGATTACGCCGTGCGCGTCGCAGGGCAAATAGCTCACTTCCACGGCCCCGCGATTGGCCAATGCCCGCAACGGCCGCAGCACCGAGTTGTGTTCAGCGACGGATGTAATCACGTGGGCCGCTACCGCCTGGCCCAGCAAACCGTGCAGCGCCAAGTTCAAGGCATCGGTGCCATTGAAGGCGAACACCACCCGTTCGTGGCTTTCTGCTCCCAAGAGCGTGGCGATGTTTGCTCGGGCGCGGCCAATGGCGGCGTCGACCTCGCTGGCCTCGCCGTACGCGCTGCGCCCGGCCGGCGCGCCGTTAATTCGCTGATAACGATCAACCGCCTCGTAAACTTCGACCGGCTTGGGCCACGACGTGGCGGCGTTGTCCAGATAAATGCGTTCCATCATCGCGGCCAGGGTTAGCCTCCGATTTGGAACATGGCGCGTTCCGGTTTCACGAAGTCGGCCTGATTGATCCCATGCCCTGGCCATTTGGCCGCCACGCAATCGCGCACCAACTGGGCGACTGCCGCATTGCATTCGTGATCGGCCATCTCCGCGCGAAGCAACGCCCGCGCGTCCCACTCCTCGGTGCTGAACAGGCAGTTTCGCAACTTGCCGTCGGCCGTGATTCGCAATCGATTGCAGTCGTGGCAAAAGGGCTGCGTGACCGGATTGATGAACCCGATCCGTCCTCGTCCATCGGCAAATACGTAATCGGTGGCCGGTTGGCTGGGGTCGTCGCGCGAGATCGGCACCAGCGGAGCAATCTCGGCTTCGAGCAAGGCGCGGATTTTTTCGCCGGGCAGCACCTGGTCGTTTTCCCAGGCGTTGTCGGCGTCGAGCGGCATGAACTCGATGAACCGTACCTCCAGCCCATGCTGTCTGGCAAAGTGGCCAAACGGAACCACTTCGGCCTCGGTAATGCCGGCGATGGCCACGGCATTGAGCTTGATTTTTTGGAACCCGGCCGCCTGCGCGGCAAAAATGCCTTCGAGCACGCGTTCGAACCCTTCGCGACGAGTGATTTGGCGAAAGGTTTCGGGATTGAGGGCGTCGAGGCTGATGTTCAACCGATGCAGTCCTGCGGCCTTGAGGTTGGCCGCTTGATCGGCCAGCAAAATTCCGTTGGTTGTCAGGGCAATGTCGTCGATGCCGTCGATCGCGCACAGCTTGGAAATCAGCAGCGGCAACTCGGCCCTCACCAGCGGTTCGCCCCCGGTCAGCCGCAGCTTGTTCACCCCCATTTTCGCCGCCACGCGAACAAACCGTTCGATCTCTTCGAATGTGAGAATTTCTGCCCGGGGCTTGAAGCGGACATTCTCCGCCGGCATGCAATAGAAACAGCGAATATTGCAGCGGTCGGTCACGCTGATCCGCAGATTGTTGTGCCTGCGACCGAAGCGATCGTGCAGCGGACCGCACCATGCGGAATTCGAATCGGGCTGCGGCGGTGGAAGTTGCATGAGTCCGAAAATAGGCTGTTGAGGTGACGTTGGGCCGGGTTTTGGTTGCACTCAACTGCGAACACCGGACGCTCCGTCGACCCGGCTTGCGAAATTAACGATCAGCACCGAGCCCCGCCACCGAGCGGAGTATCGTTCGAAACGGTGCTGCGCGGCGGATGGACCCACTCTTGCGAACCGTCGTCCCAATTCTCGCGTTTCCAAACCGGCACAACTTCCTTCAACGTGTCGATCAGCCACTGCCCGGCCTCGAACGCGTCGCGGCGGTGCGGCGTGCTCACCGCCACGGCCACGCTGGCTTCTGCCAGTTCCAATCGCCCGAGCCGATGCACCAGGGCACACTCCACCAGGGGCCAGCGACGGCGCGCCTCGGCTTCCAGTTCTTCCATCTTCTTGCGAGCCATTTCTGGATAGCACTCGTAATCGAGCGCCAGCGTGCGCCGCCCCGAAGTCAACTCGCGGACCGTTCCTAAAAACAACACCACGGCGCCGGCCTGCGGCGAAGTCACCCTCGCCAGCAGGGCGGCAGTGTCGATGGGATCGTGCGTCAATTCAACCATGAGCAGTGAAACGTGCAGCGGGAACGTTGCGTCGGGCAGGGGGGGGAGGCATGTGCCGCCCAAGGTCCGCCACCCTCTCTCCCTTTTAGCCTATCGCCAGAGACGATGCCGAACAAGGAACCGGTTGCGGGAGAATCACGCCTGCAGTTTCGGGGGGAGCAGCGACGGAATCCAATCCACCGTTCCCACCCCGATCATCGGCACCAATGCGTCGCTGGCCATTGCGACGATCCAGAAAACCGTTTTCGATCGCTGGCCGATTGAAGCACCATTTCAAGACGGCAAAGCAAACTGGGACGCCTGCGAAAAGCGGGTTGGCAACCTGTGGCCGAACCTTGGCTGCAGGAACCTCGGCTGTTACCTGCTCGGGGCGACGACTGCGGCCGCTATGAGGCCGCCGCCCAACTGCAAAGCTGCCGAGGTATTGCCCCGGTGTCGCGGGAAACCCAAACACGCGCAAAGGTGGTACACCTGCTCCAGGTTCGTGCGGCAAACCTGTCACGAGTTCGCCGACCACGCCCGCCGCTGGAGCGGGCGGTCCAAGGTCTGCAACGGTGACTTGCGAGGCAGCGGCCAGAGACGCAATTCGGCCATGCGTGCCGTGGTGTCCAAGTGGAATCGGATCTTATTCCGCACGTGGAAGTACCGAGTGCCGTACGACAAGAATCGCCACGTGCCGAGCTTGACAGCCCGCAATAGTCCGCTGGCAAAACAGCTGGCGGGAAACCTCAGATGACTACGCTCGCTAACAAATCCCCCATCCTTCGTGCGACAACCCGCCAACAGCGGCCGGACGGCCAAGTTGAATTTGGCACTTGAAAGTCGTGGTCGCGCTGAACTCCGTCCAAACCGGTTCGGCCCCCGGCGCTTTGGTCTTGGTTGCTATCGGGCGTGTGGCAGACTGCCCTTCACGTCAGGCATGCCAGAGAGAAAGATCGCTTCGTTTTGATAGTGATGATAACCCAGGAAGATGTATTCGCTCCAAAACCGTTGGTAATGGCCGTATTTCAGAAAATTGTGGAGGGCCGCGCGCTCGTCGTCGGCTCGAAGGATCGACTTTTTGAGATAGGCCGTCCAGTCGGATTTGTTCGCCCCGGTAAGGACATACGGAGTTGTGAATGCGATATGATAGTCGAAAAGTTCGCCCACCGGCGGGCACAATCGGACATACCAAAGTTCACGACGCTTGCCTCGATAGCCCGCTGGAACTAAGCACTCAAACACGTCACCTGTCACCAACTCCCGCAGAAGCACCCTGGTGTCATTGCAGCCACGATTTTCATAGATACCCATGCGGGAATCTTGAAATCCCTGCAGCGTCGCTACCTCGAACGGATGCAATTCCAGCATTTCCGCCATGTCCTGCAGGCATGTGCCCATGGTTTCCTGATCAGGTCCGAACCGAACGTCGAAGAACGCCCAGGTAGTGAAGTAGCTGCGGGTCAGCGGGCTCATCGGTGGTCCGCTGGGCAGGTATTCGTTTTCTGCGGTACAGATGATTTCGCAGTACTCGTCAAATTCGTCGAACACCGACACCGATTCGGCAAAGAAAGACACAATATTCTGCACTGCGATGTAAGCGGCATGAAGAGGGTCGTAGCCGCCTTCAATCAATTGCTGGATGTCCTTGACATCCTGGGCATCTGGACCTACATCCTCCCGCGCTGCTTTGCCTAGCCTTGTGGTGTGCGTGATCTCCCTGCGAAAGCGGTTGGCGAGCTTCCGACTGATTTTGCCCATAATGAATGTCCTCCGTGATACGTTGTTTGTCTCGCTGGAGCACTGCGCGACCAATGTCCTCCGCTGCCGGGGAAAGTTCCCGGCATCTAGGCTCCCGACGGTCGCCTTCCGTTGGTAGCTGCGCATGAATCAATAATTTACAAACCAGCTCGAATATTTTTCAACCAGTTGTCGATTGGGATGGTCACCAACGACTTCGACTTCGGCCAGCGGCAACTCGATCAACTCACGACCCCGTCGTGCCTGACAAAAGTTGCCATATTCGTCGCCGGGGAATTCATCGGGGTCAAGCAGACGGGGCACGGTGATCGAATACGCCTTGGATTGGTACGGCCTCGTCTCGAATGAACATTTTGCTTCAAACGGGAAGGTTCAATTGGCGACCAGGTCTTTGTAGTACGCCGCCACGGAATCGTCGTTGGCTTCGGGCACCGGATCATCGCGCGTCCTGCCGAAGATCGACCTTATACGGTCGTCCTGGTCATCCATCGAGAGGGGCCGGGAGACAATGTTTGTCGGCTGTGCGACTGGGGCTGGCTCTCGGGTATCAGACTCCAAGTCTTCTTCGAGCAGCCAGATTTTCCCTACTTTGAGTCCGTCGCGTTCACACCGCTTTCGGTAGATCGGATGGATGTTGTTGAGCGTGCGCTCGTTCAGCATAACGAGATAGGCTCGGGAGTCGCCGTCCTCAACTTCCGTGATCGTGCCTGCCCAGCCGCCCAACGGAATGTCGGGATAATCGGGATCGGCTATGCCCGGCTTTACTCGAACCGTATCACCAACCCCGAACATGACAGGTGGTTTCGATTTGGACATGGTTCCTCCGTGAGTTGATCTCGTTTCAGGGCGCCCTGTTGCTATGTCTGAGCGATGTGAAAAGTGGATTGCGATGGGAAGAAGCGACTGCGATTCGGACTTCAAATCTTAATACGCCCCAGTTACTGTGCCATCGCCTGTGAGACGAGTAGCGGTGTTGCCGATATTGTAGTCACCGCTTCCGGCTTGTCGGTGCCGTGCGGCACGGCTATTCGACAGCGATCCTAGACTGAGACGCCATTGGGAGGGCGTGGAGTAGGTCCGAGCAACCATCCGTCGGACCTTCGATCCATGGCCTTGGGCACGGCAATCGCGCGTAAGGACGCCTGCCTTGCAAACTTTTCCAACGCATGGCCGTGGCAGCCGGCCCGGTTTCGCTTCGGGCGCTATGTACCCCGTTCCGTATCCTTTTGCTTACCGTGGCCCAGGTGGGCCGTTACGCTGCCGGTCTCTGATGGACAAACGCCGGCGGCCCGGAAACCTGGCTTGCAGGGTGCGGCAGGTCGGCGGTATGGTAGACAGGTGTTTACTGCCATTCGACCGACTGCCCCAGGGGACCCGACCAAATGGACGTGGCCGCGTTTCTCGATGGTTTACGTCTCGAGCCCGATTACGCCGGACAGCTCACGCATGTGGAAGCGCTGCCCGAGCGGCCAGGCCGATTCGCGGCGCCTTCACCGCGTTTGCCGGCGTTGTTGGAAAGGCTGCTCGCCGCGCAAGGCATCGAGCAGCTTTACACCCATCAGGCCCAAGCGTTGGAACTGGCCCGATCTGGACGTCATTTTGTGGTTACCACCGGCACCGCCAGCGGCAAAACGCTGTGCTACCACCTGCCCATCTTAGAAGCCATTGAGACCGACCCGGCGGCCAAGGCGCTGTATCTCTTTCCCACCAAGGCCCTGGCGCAGGATCAGCTCAAGGGGTTGTTGCAGTTGGTGTCTGGCGAGCAGCAGGCGGCGGCCCGATTTCGACCCGGTGTGTACGACGGCGACACCCCCACCGCGCAGCGGCGGCGGATCAAGGCCGAAGCCAACCTGCTGCTTACCAATCCCGACATGCTGCACGCTTCGGTTCTGCCCTACCATGCCAAATGGGCCCGCTTCTTCGGCAACTTGCGCTACGTGGTGGTCGACGAGGCGCACACTTACCGTGGCATTTTGGGAGCGCATGTCGCCTGCGTCTTGCGGCGGTTGGATCGCATTTGTGCCCACTATGGATCGCGGCCGGTTTTTCTGGCCGCCAGCGCCACCATTGCCAATCCGGCGGAACTTTTGGAGCGATTGCTCGGCCGCGAGGTTGCCGTGGTGGCGGACGATGGATCGCCCCGCGGCCGCAAATTCTTCGCCCTGTGGAACCCCGAACCGATCGGGGCCGATTCGCTCGCCCGCCGCAGCGCGGCCGACGACGCCGTGCGGCTGATGGTGGCCGCCCTCGAACACGACGCCCAGGTGCTGGCATTCACCCGCACCCGCCAACAGGCCGAGTTGGTGCATCGCTACACCCGCGAAAAGTTGAGCGAAAAGCATCATCCCGCGGCTAACCAGGTGCGCGCGTACCGGGGCGGTTATTTGCCGCTCGAACGCCGGCAGATGGAAAAGGACCTGTTCGCGGGCAACTTGAAGGCGGTGGCCGCGACCAACGCCCTCGAACTTGGCATCGACGTTGGCTCGCTCGACGTGGCCCTGATGGTCGGCTATCCCGGCACGATTGCCAGTCTTTGGCAACAGGCGGGCCGCGCTGGCCGCCGACAAACCGACAGCCTGGCGATGCTGCTCGCCAGCAACGATCCGATCGACCAGTACCTGCTGCGACACCCCGATTATTTCTTTGGCCTGCCAGCCGAGCATGCCGTGGTCGATCCTGAAAATCCCTACGTGCTCGCCCGCCAACTCACGGCGGCGGCCTTCGAGCTGCCGCTTGACGAGGACGACGCCGAACGGTTCGGGCCGCTCTGTTCCACGTTGGCCGAGCTGCTCCGCGATGCCCAGGAACTGAACGAACTGGCGGGTCGCTACTACTTTGCCGGCGGTCGCAATCCGGCGGTGAACATCAGCTTGCGGCACATGAGCGACAATACCTTCAGCATTGTGCTCATCGACGACCATGTTGCGCCCGGCAATTTGCCTCCGCATTCGCCGAGCCGTGCCGAAAGCCGGCAACGGTCGCATGAAGTCATTGCCCAGGTAGACGCCATCAGCGCGCCCGAGTTGGTTTACCCCGAGGCGGTGTACCTGCACCACGGTGAAACGTACCTGGTACGAGAACTCGACCTCGATGGCAAAATTGCCTACGTCCAACGGCGTGAAACCGACTACTACACCCAGGCCGTGCTGGAAAGCAGTGTCCGGATCACCCAACCGCGGCAGGAAAACCTGGAGCGGTTCCCCGGCGGACAGTGGGGGCAGGGCGACGTCGATGTCACCTGGCAAACCGTGGCTTTCAAGAAGATCAAATTCGGCAGCCGCGAAAACATTGGCCTGGGCCCGGTCGATATTCCGGCGCAAACCCTGCAGACTTCGGCTCTCTGGCTGGCGCCCGGTCCCGAGTATCGCCAGGCCCTGAAAAAGCAGGGATTGCTGCTGGCCGAAGGCCTGATCGGCATCAAGAATTTAGCGATCGTCGCCCTGCCGCTGGTGGCCATGAGCGACACCCGCGACATCGGCGGCGTGGTCGACAGCAAGAATCTTGGCCACAGCACCATGATCCTTTACGACCGTTATCCCGGCGGATTGGGCTACTCGGCCAAAGGCTACGAGCATCCTGCCGAGTTGCTGCAAATCTGTCTGGGCATGGTGGCCAATTGCCCCTGCGTCGACGGCTGCCCTAGCTGCGTGGGCTTGCCCAACCAACGCCCGGCGATTCACTCCGACCCCGACGTCGGTCGCGGTTACCCCATCCCCAACAAGCTGGCGACCAAAAGACTGCTGGAGCTACTGCTGGGAGAAACCGCGCTGGCCCCGCAAATCCAAATCACGTACGGTCCGGCGTAGACCGGCACGCCCCGAGCCCGTAAGAATCGGCATCGTGAATTGCCGGCGCCGCGACTTTCGCGGCTACTTGCTTCCCGTCCGCAACCACTCCAGCATCACCTTTCCCACCTTGCCCAAGCTGGCCGCCGAGCAGTTCTCCGGCGTGTCTTGCTCCGTATGCCAGTGCGGGTAATCGAAGTCGATGATGTCGCAGGTGGGAATGCGGGCGATTTGGTTCAGCGGAATGTGGTCATCGCGCACTTCGTGTCTTGCCCTGGGGATGAATTCCCGCACGCCCACTTTTCGGGCCGTTTCCCAAATGGAACGCACCAGCGGCACCACCGTTCGGTAGCTCAGGCTGGTTTTCTCCTGAAAGATCTGCAGATCGGCGTCTCCGACCATGTCGAGCAGTATCCCCCAGCGATAGCGCGTGCCCGCCGCGCCCCCGCGCGCGTATTCGGTGGCAAAGTATTCGGAACCCAGGAAATAGCGGTCATTCTCGCGGTACACCAACTCCTCGCCGTCGAACAGCACAAAATCCACGCCCAGCTCGCCCGGCAGCGACGGCATGAAATGTCCCAGTTCCATCAGCACCGCCACGCCGCTGGCGCCGTCGTTGGCGCCCACAAACGTGCCCAGGGGATTGCGGCGGTCGCGATCGGGATATGGCCGGGTGTCGTAGTGGGCGCAGAGCAAGATCCGCTCGCGGCGATCGGGATGCCACTCGATGATGAGATTGGCCATTTCCACCGCGGCGCCGGTCACCGGATGCCGCACGCGGAACTCCTGCCGCGTTACGCGAGCACCCTGGCGTTCGAAATGGGCCTTGAGCAGTTCTTGCTGCTTGGTCATGCCGGGCGAGCCGCTGAAGCGGGGGCCAATATCGCACAGGGCTTTGAGATAGCCATACGCCCTTTCGCCATCGAAACCTGCCGCCAAATTCGCCAGATCAGAAACGCGTGCGGAGTTTTGTGGCGTGGACGGCGCCGGCTGCGCGGCGGCCAGGGCCGCCAGCAGCAGGCAAACCAGGCCCGCATGAATGCCCCGGCGCCAGCGGCCAGAAGCCAAGTGACCTGCCGCCATGCGAATTCTCCTGAGAAATTCATCGCGCCCGCGCGCCCGCGAGGGTTCTCCACCGCCGGCGGGAGCCCCCTGTTTCCATCTGGAACCAGGGCGGATAATTTGCCGCGGTTCAATCGGTGGGGCGAATCACGATTTCGCGATACGGCACGAGATCGAGCTTCACGAATACGCCAGAAAACGGCGTTACGCCGCTCCGCAGCGCGCGGTTCCAGGGGAAGCCCAGTGCGACCATTTTGCCAGTCGTCAGTTCCGCGATGTAAAGCACGCAACCGGCCAACTGCACGCCGCCGGCTCCGCGGCGAAACTGTTGGTTGCCGGTCACCATCACATACTTGGGGGCCTTCGTGGGGTCGATGCCCAAGTCGCGAACCACGTTATACTTGTAAACGGCGGTGAAGTTTCCGCTGTTGGGGTTGAGCACCCAGCCCATCACGTCTCCGCTCAAGGCGTCCAGAATAAATACGGCCTCGCCATCGCCGTCCACGCTGCCCGTCGATATCACCAGGTTGTCCAGTTGCGAGGAGGCCGATGCGTTGGCGGGCGAATGGGGGAGCGCGCCGGCCAGAAGCAAACCCGCCAGCAAACCCAATCCCATCCAAATCCCCCGATTTCTTATGAGGTGCTGATACATGAAGCGGCTCCTGCGCGATACAAAGGATTGATGGCAATTCGCTGAGAAACAGCAGAACAGCGCCCCCAACGTCTGGAATACCGAGAACTACAGCACGGAAACGGCCCCCCTTCCACCACGACGGAGAGAAGGCCGCAAACGGACATGGCTTGCTATCATCGTAACGCATATATCGTAACGATTCCAGGCGAAACGGAGTGAAGTCACCCAAGCGTCTGGCGACCGTTTAAGGAATCGTCGCGACGTTTGACCCTGCCACCGGTTGCCGCAGATAATAGCATTATGGGTCAGGCGAGGGGGAATCCCTGCTATCTTGCGGTCCGCGCGAGCGGTATCGCAGCCGAATGCACGGGCCTCCCCTTTCTGGTTTATTTACCCAAAGCCGGAGGAAAATCATGACTCATCACAACGCGGCAGACCTGGCAACCAGGCATTGCGAGCCCTGCGAGGGAGGCGTGCGGGCGTTTTCCGTCGAGGAAGCCCGGCAGCAACTGCAAGAACTGCCCCAGTGGCGGCTCACGCACGATGGCCGACGAATCCGCCGTGATTGGCAGGCCAAGGATTTCGAGAAGGCGATGGAATTCATGGGCCGCGTGGCCCAGCTTGCCGAACTGGAAGGGCACCACCCCGACCTGCACCTCGAAAGCTACCGCAAGGTGTGGATTGAACTGTCCACCCACGCCATTGGCGGATTGTCCGAAAACGATTTTATTCTGGCCGCGAAGATCGACCTGCTGCCGATCGAAACCAAGGATTGATCGCCGAGGAAGGCGCGAATGTCGCGCGTCGTCAGCGGTTCACGCTCTTTCCCTCAAGTCAGGCGCCCGGAGACATTCTGCCCATGTTGGAGTCTGCCCAATCGCGCTGGGGCCTGCGCATCGCAGTCCTGTGTGCCGCCTTGGTGATTGCAGTTGGTGGAGTCCCCGCCGGGGTCGCTGGCGATTGGCCTCAGTGGCGGGGCCCCTTGCAAAACGGCACCAGCGACGAAACCGGCGTTCCCATCTTCTGGCGAGAAGGCGTTGGCATTTCCTGGAAAGTGGAATTGCCCGGCGAAGGCGCCAGCACGCCAGCCATTTGGGGGAACGCCGTGTTTGTCACTGCCCAGCAGGGCGACAAACTGCTGCTGCTGCGGCTCGACAAGGCCACAGGCAAGACGGTTTGGACGCGCGAGGTGGGTACGACGTCGGGCACGGTGCGGCAGGCCGAGCGGGGGCGGCAAAAGTTCCATCGCCTGCACAACGAAGCCAGCCCCTCGCCGGTGACCGATGGCGAGATCGTGGTTGCCCACTTCGGCAATGGCGACCTGGCTGCTTACGATTTCGATGGCCAGCAAATCTGGAAACGCAACCTGCAACAAGACCACGGCGAGTACACCATTTGGTGGGGGCACGCCAACAGTCCCGTCATTTACAAAGACTTGGTGATCTGCGTTTGCATGCAAGATTCGCTGGCCGATCTGCAAACCACGCCGGCCAAGAGTTATGTGGAAGCCTACAACAAACGAACCGGCCGAGTGCGGTGGAGCACGCCCCGCATGACCGACGCCAAGGCCGAAGAATGCGATAGTTACACCACACCGGTGCTGCGATCCACACCCGAGGGCGACGAACTGGTTGTGATGGGAGGAAACCAGCTTGACGCCTACCATCCCGCGACTGGCGAGCAACTGTGGTGGTTGAAAGGCCTCCGCGGCGGACGCACGATCACCGGCCCCACGCTGGTCCGAGATTTCATCTTCACCGCCCGGGGAATGCGAGGCGCCCTGCACGCCATCGATTTGAAGCAGGCGTCGGGAGAGATCCACCGCCGCAATTTGATGTGGCAAACCGAAGCCTCCACGCCCGACAGTTGTTGCCCCGTGTTGTGGAACGACCTGTTGTTCTTCGTCACCGACAACGGCATCGCTACCTGCCTTTCCGGCAACAACGGCCGGTTGCGGTGGCGGGAGCGCTTGAAGGGCGAGTACAAAGCATCGCCCGTGGCGGTGGAAGGCCGGGTTTATTTCCTCAACGAGCAAGGATTGTGTACGATTGTCTCGGCGCAACTGGGGTTCAACAAGCTGGCCGAGAATCAACTGGATGACGAAACCGTGGCCTCCCCGGCAGTCTCCGACGGCAAGCTATTCATCCGCGGCAAGAAGTACCTTTATTGCATTGGCAACTGATTGCCCTGCCGCACGTGTAGTGCGGAAAGAAAGCCGGGAAACGCCTGCGACGCGAGAAAGCGGCCCATGACCATTTTTCAAAAAATCATCGACAAAGAAATTCCCGCCGAGATCGTGTTTGAAGACGACCGGTGCCTGGCCTTTAAGGACATCAGCCCTCAGGCGCCCTGCCACGTGCTGGTGATTCCCAAACGGCCGATTCGCTCGCTGGCCGAGGCCGAGGCGTGCGACGCTTCGCTGCTAGGGCATTTGCTGTTGGTGGCGGGCCAGGTGGCGCGCGAGCAGGGGTTGGAGAATGGCTTTCGCGTGGTGACCAACAGCGGCGCCGATGGCGGACAGTCGGTCGATCATTTGCATTTGCACCTGCTGGGCGGCAGAAAGCTCACCTGGCCGCCCGGCTAGTCGGTGCGATCGCGCGTTGCGGTTGTTATGCCGCGGCCTCGATGATGCACGACAACGACGGTGTTTTCACCACCTGTTTCAATTGCAGGCCCGCCGCGGCAAACAACTCCGCGAATTCTTCCCGAGTGCGCTCGCGCCCGCCGTGCGTGGCGTGAAGCATTTCCAGGTCCATCAGCTTGGCCATCGACCGCTCGTTGCCCGGCGTGATAACCGCTTCCACCAGCAGCACCCGACCGCCGGGTTCCAGGTTGTCGCGCATGTTCTGCAGAATACGGATGGAGTGTTCGTCGTCCCAGTCGTGAATGATGTGTTTGGCGATATAGGCGTCGGCCGAGGGGAGCGGGTCTTTGAAGAAGTCGGCCGCGTGCGTGCCGCAACGATCCCGCAAACCGGCGGCGGCGATGATCGGCGCGGCCCCGGTCACCACGTGCGGCAAATCGACCACGGTGCCCCGCAAGTGCGAGTGATCTTGCAGAATGCGAGTGAGCAACAGCCCGTGTCCCCCGCCCACGTCGGCCAGGTGACGAATGCCGGCAAAGTCGTAGGCCTGGCTCACGGCTTCGGCGTTTGCGGCCGACATGCCGGTCATGGCCCCGTTGAACGCGGCGGAGAATTCGGCATCGGTCTGGCAATAATCGAAAAATCCCTTGCCGTGAACGTGAGCAAACGCCGAGTCGCCGGTCTGCACGCTGTGCAAGAAGTTGCCCCAGCCTTGCCAGTGTGGCGGCGCGCCTTGAAACAAAGCCACGTCGCGCATTGACTGGGGGTGATCCGTTCGCAGCAAGTGGCCCAATTCGGTCAGGGCAAACTCCCGGTCCCAGCGCTCTTCAAAAATGCCCAGGCTGGCCAGAGCCCGAAGCAACCGGTAGGTGGCCTTGGGATGGGCGCCAACTTCCGCCGCCAATTCATCGCTGGTGCGAGGGCCAGATGCCAGGGCATCGGCCAGTTTGAGCCGGGCGGCCGCATAGATGGCCGCGGTAACCCAGTGGCCAATGATCATTTCCATCAGCTGAGCGGCTGGCGGGGGCGAAGATTCAGGTGCGGAGGACATCGTGTCGGGCGCCTTGTTGCAATGGGTCGGGTGTGTTTGGGTAAACCTTACCGGCTGGGAAAAATTAGGCCAATACGGGTTGTTTGCGGTCGCCAGCGCATTTCTTCAGAACAACGAACAGCGCTGGCCGAAAAACACTTTGGAAGGCAAGGAATTGTGCCTCCGGCTGCTACGAAAGACCACGGATGGAACTCGATCCCCGCTTTGGGGGAACGGGCGGTTCAACGCATGTTCTATCTGGAAAGGTCTGACATCATGCCTCTGCCTTGGATTCACACCCTGGTTGCTTCGCTGTTCTTCATGGTGCTGGCGATGGTGTCGAACATCGTGATTCGTCATCGCTAAACTGCGCGCCCGCTTTGCCTGCTGGCAAGGTCGGCCGGGGTTGCGCGCCGGGTGTCAAACTCCACCAGGCGAGTTTCCCTGCTCGAGCACGGCCGCCAGGCCCGCTGAGTGGCGGCAGACCGTATTACGCACGGATCTGGCTCCACTGTTTTTGCAGTCGTTGGGGCGAAACCTTGATCGAGGTACCCAATTCTTGCGCGAACAGCGACACCCGATATTCCTCAAGCATCCAGCGGAACTGAACCAGGGCTTCGTCGTGAATGCCTTGCGCCTTGTTCGTTTCTGCCTGGCGATGGTAGGCCTCGATCCACGGCACAAGATCCTGCATGGCTGCCTGATCGCGCGAGAGCCTCGCATTGCGCAGCTTTTCCAGTCGCACCACCACAGCCCGAACAAAACGCGGCAAATGCGGGAACCATTCCTCGGGTGTTTCGACCAGAAACCCTTCGCTTAACAACCCCTGAAGTTGCTGTTCCATGTCGCGCACGGCGTCGCGCCAACCGGGGGCCTTGGCGTCGTCGAGTTCGGCCCTGGCGATGTGGTAATACTCCAATAGCGGCGTCACCACGCGGCTGATCTCGGCCGCGACGATTCCCAAATTGCGTTTCGCGGCTCGTACCGCAGCGGCGAACGCTTCGGCGCTGCGCGGCAGCGAACCTTCTCGAAACAAGGCCCGGTCGGCCAACAGTTCGGCAAGTTGTGTTCGCAACCCGGTGCGGTGCTTGAGCGTCGAGGCGTAGATTTCCAGCGTGCCCAGATGCGCGAAACGCTTCACCTGCGATTCAATTTCCCGCCCGTGGCTCAGCAGCAGCAATCGCCGCAAGCCGGCTCGAGTATGGCGGGCCGCGGCCGATTCGCTGTCGAGTAGCCGCAACGAAACACGATTGCCTTTGTCGAGCAGGGCGGGGTACGCCGTGACCGAGTAGGCGCCGCGGCGAACTTCCACCCGCGGGGGCAATTCGTCAAAGGTCCAACCGGTGAGCCCGTCTTGCGACCACTCGCCGTTGGTGATTTCGGCCCCGGCGGGAGTCACGTCGCCCAACTCGCTGCGGATGACGCCCAGGTCGCGCGCTTGGGCCAGCGTTTGACCTTGGGGATCGATCACCCGCACGTTCATTCGCAAGTGATCGGGAATCTTATCCGGCTGAAAGTCGCTTGGGGCAATCCGCGTGCCTCCCAGTTCGCTCAACACGCCCGCTAACTGGGGCAAGAACGGCCCCGACGCAAATTGCAGCTTGTTTGCAGCGGCCACGGCGGTATCGGGAGCTGGCACCAACTGCCGCCGTTGGCCTTTGGGAAGCGTGCGGATCAAGGCGGTAATTTTCTCGGTGAGCAGACCGGGCACCAGCCACGAAAGCTGCTCCGAATCCAGGTGGTTCAACCCTTCACGAGGCACCGTTAGCGTAATTCCATCATCGGCGGCTCCTGGTCGAAAGCGATACTCCAGCGGCATTTCGAGCGGTCCCGCGGAAAGTTGCTCGGGAAAATCGGCTTCGCGAATGGCCGCGGCGTCTCCGCCCAACAAATCGGCATGGCTCACCCGCAATTGCTGCGACTGTCGATGGCCTTCGTGCTTGTACCATCGCTGGAATGTGCCCACGTCGTACACATTGGCAGGAATTCGGGTGTCGTAGAACTCGTACAGGGCGTTCTCGTCGACGATCAGATCATGTCGCCTCGATTTGGCGCTCCACTGCGCAATCTCTTCGCCCACCCGGCGATTGTGGCGGATGAAATCGGTCTGCAATGGGCAGTCGCCTTCCACCAGCGCGTGACGCAGAAACAACTGCCGAGCCGTGACGGGGTCGATCGGTCCAAACCGCACCGGCCGACGGAGCACCAGCGGCAGTCCGAACAACGAAACTTTTTCGAAAGCCATTACCGTGCCGCGCTTGGCTGACCAGTGCGGTTCGCTATAGGTGCGTTTAACTAGGTGCGCGGCGGCCGGTTCGATCCATTCGGGCTCAACGCGGCCATTGGTGCGTAAATAGCGGCGCGAGGTTTCCACCAACTCTGCCGCGACAATCCATAGCGGGCGTTTGGCAAAACAGCCCGAACCGGGCCACAAATGAAACCGCGTGCCTCCGGAGCCAATGTACTCGTGCTTGTCGCTGCGCAGGGCCACCCCGGAGAGCAGGCCCGGCAGCAGAGCGCGGTGGATGGCATCGTAATCGTCCCGGCGATGCTCTTGCTTGAGGCCGATCTCTTGCGCCAACCGCAGCAGTTGCAGGTGCACGTCTTGCCACTCGCGCAGCCGGTTGAAGGAGAGGAAGTTTTGCTGGCAAGCTCGCCGCAGTTGATTGCGAGAAAGCGTTTCTTTCAGGTGATGGTAAAAGTCCCACAGCTTGAGATAGCTCAAGTAGTCCGAATCGGGGTGGAGAAACTGCGCGTGGCGTTCGTCGGCGGCTTGCTGCTTGTCGACGGGGCGTTCGCGGGGGTCTTGCAGCTCGAGCGCCGCGGCGATGATCAAGATCTCGTGCAGGCAGCCCTGTTCGTCGCCGGCCAGGATCATCCGGGCCATGCGGGGATCGACCGGCAACCGGCTCAATTGCTTGCCCAGCGAGGTCAAGCGGCGATCGTCGTCGATGGCCCCCAGTTCGAACAGCGTGCGGTAGCCGTCGCGAATGGCCTCGGGCTTGGGAGGATCGAGGAAGGGAAACGATTCGATCTCGCCCAGGTTGAGCGCCAAGCATTGCAGAATCACCGAGGCCAGGTTGGTGCGGCGAATTTCGGGCGAGGTGTAACGATCGCGGCTGAGGTAATCGTCTTGGCTGTAAAGGCGTATGCAAATGCCGGGGCCGATGCGCCCGCAGCGACCTTGGCGCTGATCGGCCGAGGCCTGCGAGACGGTCTCGATGGGAAGCCGCTGAATCTTGGAGCGGGGCGAATATCGGCTGATGCGGGCGGTGCCGGTATCAACCACGTAGCGAATGCCGGGCACGGTCAGCGACGATTCGGCCACGTTGGTGGCCAGCACGATCCGCCGCTGCTGGTGCGGGGCGAATACCTTGTTTTGTTCGGCCGCGGAAAGCCGGGCGTAGAGCGGCAAAATTTCGGTCTGCCCGGCCGAACCGGGTATCGAACGCCCGCGAAGCACCTTGGCCACTTCGCGAATTTCGCGCTCGGTGGGCAAAAACACGAGCATGTCGCCAGGACCTTCCCGGGCAAGTTCGTGAATGGCGTCGCCAATGGCCGTGGCCAATTCGGGTTCGGCGCCGCTGTCTTCGTCGGCTTCGATCGGGTGATAACGCACCTCGACGGGGTACGTGCGTCCCGAAACTTCGATAACCGGCGCCAAGCCTTGCTCATTGCCAAAGTGTTCGGCGAATCGGGCGGCATCGATCGTGGCCGAGGTAATGATTACCCGCAGATCGGGCCGCCGAGGAAGTAACCGTTTGAGATAGCCCAACAGAAAGTCAATGTTGAGCGAACGCTCGTGGGCTTCGTCGATAATCAGGGTGTCGTACTGGTCGAGAAACCGGTCGTGTTGTGTTTCGGCCAGGAGGATCCCGTCGGTCATCAACTTGACGTAGGTGTCGGGCCGGGTGACGTCGGCGAAGCGAATCTTGAAACCTACCTGGGTGCCCAGCGGCGATCCCAATTCTTCGGCCAATCGGGCAGCCACGCTCCGCGCGGCGATTCGCCGGGGTTGGGTGTGGCCGATGAAACCGTCGATGCCGCGGCCCAATTCGAGACAAATCTTGGGGAGTTGGGTCGATTTGCCGGAACCGGTTTCGCCGCAGACGATCACGACCGGGTGGGCGGCAATGGCGGCGGCAATGTCTTCTCGCTTGGCCGTGATGGGCAGGTCGGGGTCGTAGCGAACCGCGGGCGCGTTCGCGGCCCGCCGAGCCCTGAGTTGCTGCGATCGTTCGAGTTGCTCGCGAAACCGTTGCTGGTTGCGGTCGGTGGGTTTTCCGGCGGCCTCGGCGTGATCGATGGATTGCAGCAAACGGCGCAATCGGTGGCGGTCGGCTTGGAGGCAGGCAGAGAGTTGCTGTTCCCAGGAAACCATCGGTGATTTTGGAGGCACAATTCTGCCTTCCCGTTGTGGACGAGCAGGTCTTCTTCAAAAGTATTTTATTTTCAATGATTTACGACGACAATGCGAATCAAAGCAGTCAGGCCCTCCTGCTGGAGGCATTTTCCCGCTGCCAGGTTCATGCGTCCAGGGGGAGCATGGCAGGCGGGGTTAATATTCGGACAATCCTTCCTGTCCCCTTAACTGTGCAAATTCCGCACTCCTTCGTTCATTTTGTTCTTGGTTTTGGGTTCGGGGCCGATTAATCTAACTCGTAGTATCGATCTGCCCGGGGTGCATTCGCGCCAGGGCCGCGCTGAACGTGCACTCTTGGAACAAGAGAGAGCCCTCCCGTCAATTTAGGAGTTGGACCATGTACATGCCGGTCTTCCGGTCCTCCCGGTGGCTGTTGTCGACAGCCTTGTTGCTGGTTCCCAGTTTATTGGTCGCTGCCGAGCGGCGTTTGCCAACCTTCAAGAAGGGGAACTACAACCCTGAGCACGCCACGGTTGAGATGTTCGAGGCCGTGAAGGCTGGTCAGTTGGATGTAAAAATCATTGTGAAGAGTTCGCGGGAAGCGAATGTTTTCCTCGAAAACAAGACGAAACAACCCTTGAACGTGCAACTGCCCGAGGCCTTCACGGCGGTTCTGGCCCAAGGTTTTGGCGCCGATCCCTTTGGTGGCGGTGGCGGCACGGGCGGTGGACAGAACCAAGCTATTGGCGGCGGCATGGGGGGCATGGGCGGCATGGGAGGCATGGGTGGCGGGCAGAACTTCTTCAATGTGCCTGCCGAGCGCGTGGGTGAAATGGCGGTTCCCTGTGTTTGCCTGGAGCACGGCAAAGACGAGCCCAATCCGCGCATCGAATATCGGATTCAGCCCTTCGAATCGTACAGTTCGGACAATCGCCTGAAGGAAGTGCTCGCCCTGCTGGGACAAGGCAAAGTTCCGCAGCGCGTGGCTCAGGCCGCTACCTGGCATTTGGCCAACAACATGAGCTGGCAAGAACTCGCTTCCAAGGAAATCCGCCGACTCAATGGCCAGCGGTATTCGTACTTCAATCCGCAAGAGTTGACAGGTGCTGTTCAGGTAGTGCAGTATGCCACGGTCAAGGCCAAACAAGAGCCCAAGACCGAAGGCCAAAGCCTTTCAGATTCGGTGAGCCAAAACCCGTAAACTTGTGAGGGCAGCAACCCCGGTTGCCTCCGCGAAGTTTTCGACAAAACCAGGTTCAAACTCCACAGGGTTTGCCGTGCCATGGTGCGGCAAGCCCTGTGTTGTTTAACGGCCCCCGAGGCCGGCAATGGCCCTTTGGCGCTCGAGTCACGCGAGCTCGTGCGCATTCCCCCGCTTCGCCACGTTGCCATTGGATGACGGACGACGTTACGACGTCGCGCGACGCCAAACTGCCATTTACGGCAATGCTGGCGATCGCTATGCTCCCGCCCCGGTCTCTGCTTGGGCCATCTCATCTCTGGGAGAATCTGGCATGTCGCCCGTTCGTTGCTTGCTGGCATTCCTCACCCTGGGCGTCGGTGTGTGCCTCGCGGATGACTTTCGCATTCAGAATCGAGTGTACTTGGGCAAGTCGAAAGCACCCGCTTCGACCACGGTGACCCTGTTTCGTGGCGGCTTGGTGTACGACATTCTGGCCAATCCCGAAGAGATCGTCGTCTTCGATCCGGTGCGAGGGCGGTTTGTACTGCTCAAGCCGGCCCGCAGCATCCGCACCGAAATCAGCACCGAAGAAATCGACCGCCTTGTGCTTTCCTTGAAAGAGGAACTGGCGAACCGTGGCGGCGGCTTGTCCGATTTTCTTATCGCGCCGGAATACGAAATCGACGACGCCAAGCCGAGCCAAGTGAAATTTCGTGGGTCGTTTGCCGAGTACCAATTGAAAACGGAAAAGGCGGCATCGCTGATTGCCGCCCGGCAGTTCGCCCAGTTCTCGAATTGGTACACGCGGTTCAACACCATGACCAACCCGGCTTTGTTGGCGCGAATGCCCGTCAACGCCTGGCTGGCTCAAAACGAGCGGATACCCAGCGAGATCGAACTGACGATGTACAACAAGACGCTGGGAATCTCCCGCAAGCAACAGAGCTTGCGGAGCGAGCACGCGATCACCTGGTTTTTGTCGCAGGACGATCTGAAACAGATCGAGCAGATCGATCGCTGGCTGGTGACGTTCACCGCCGTGCCGTTCGACGAGTATCGCCGGACGCCCGCTTTCAAAGCCGATTGATCGCGCGAAGCACGCGGCGCGTCCCTGGCCGACGCTGGTGTTTGCACGGTGGATTCGGCCCTTTGCCTGAACGCCCCCCCAACAGGCAAAGTGCCGGCGAAACGCAACTTCAGGCCACTTTCAAGATCGATTGGGCCGGCATGCTCTTGCGGGTGGTCAATCGGCGATCGGCGAAGTCGGCCACGGTTTCCAGCCGGGTTTTCAGCAGGTGCCGGTGCCGCATCAGTTCGCGCAAGGCCTGGCGGAATCTCGCATCCAAGGGCCGATCGGTTGGGGCCGATCTCAAGTCGCATGCCAGGTGCGCTACGCCGTTCAAGGCGGCCTCGGCCAAGGGTTTTCGCAGGCCGCGCATGTTTTGGCCGCATTGCCACTGGGCAACCGCCGGCGCCGTGCAGAGCCCGTAGCGAATGATCTCGGCCCCCGTTGCCGCGGGCGATCCCGGTCCCCACAATCGCGGCCAGAGCGAGCTTCGTTGCGGGGCAGGCAGCGTGCGAACCGCGTGAATGCCGTGCTTCACCAGCAGGTCGGTATGCGGCGTGAGCGGAAAGTCGCCCCAGGCCAGTGTGCGGATGATGATCCCTAGATCTTGGGCCGTTTCCAATTGCGTTTTGAGCGCGCGGGCGAAGTCTGGCCGCCGCACTTCGGGACCTGCCCAATCGACATCGACCCGCAACGACAACTCGTGACATTCGGTCGCCGCATCGCGAACCTGGGCTGCCTGGGCGGTGTCGGCCAGAGCCAGGGTTACGGGGGCCTCGCACACGGCCAACTCGTGAGCCAGTTCACGCAACCATGCGGCGGGAAACGGTTCGCATTCTCCCAGCTTCCCCGGCAAGTCGATACTGCAAACCAATGCTGCCCGCGTTGTGGATGTCGCCATGCGTGACCCTCCTTGTCATGAACTGTCGGTCGTCTCGCAGGCAAATCCGATCCGCGCCTGCCAGACGAAGCGAGCGGCGCAATGCACCGGTCGCCAACCTAAAGTTCGGCAGAAGTGACAGCATGCCTGTAGCAAAATAGCTGAAGCAAGCGATCTGCGCGGTTTGGGGGGCTGGATCGGTTATGCGGCATCTTCCGACCATGCGCCGTTGCCGGGGCTCGGCCGTCGCGGCGGTTTGGTCGATTGCGGACTGCGCCGTAAGATGCAGGGAGAGAACGCCGCTCCGACCTGGGCACGGGAGGCGCCAACCGCCCTCGCTGCCGAAAGGCAAAGAATTGCCATGATCCAGCCAACGCAATCCGACGCTTCCGCTGCTTATCCCCAAACGAGCAACAGCGGTTTCTGGTTCTTTCTGCTGTTGCTATTGGTTGCCGGAGGGTTGCTGATTTGGTTCGTGGTTCGGCCGCTGGCGATGACCGCCGGAACCGTGGACGAGCCCCTGGCCACGTTGCACCTGCAACCGCTCACGCCGGGATCGTCCGAGGTTTCGCTGGCAGAGCTAGACGGCCAAATTGCGCTCGTCAATTTTTGGGGAACGTGGTGCCCGCCCTGTCGCCGGGAGTTTCCCGACATTGCCGCCTTGGAGGAGAAATATCGCGCCGACGATCGCGTGCGGGTGCTGGCGGTCAGTTGTTCGATGGGTCGCGAAGACGATCTGGCGGCGCTCCGCGACGAAACACAGCAATTTCTCGATCAGCGGCGCAGTAGTTTGCCCAACTACGCCGACCGAGACCACGTGACGCGCATGGCGGTGCGCGACGCCGTGGGCTTTGAGGGATATCCCACGACCATTGTGCTTGATGGGAAAGGCCGGATTCGCCACCACTGGACCGGCGTGGCTTCGCGAAGCGAAATGGACGCGGCGATTGAGAGCCTGCTGGCCGAGCAATAGCGCCCCCCATCGCAACTCTTTTTCGCGGCCGTGATCACGCACCGGCAGCGTGCCCGATCCAAGGTGTTGATGGATCGCAGTCGTGCCTTTCCCCGCGTTCTCGATCGTTTGTACCGAGCGCGCTCCCTACGGCAGCAGCATGATGCACGAAGGGTTGGGCATGGGCGTCGGTTCGCCGGTCGCTTTCAAATTGCCCGACGCGGCGTCAATGCGAAATACCGCCACGTTCTTGCCGGGCATGTTCGCACAGATCAGCCATTTTCCGTCGGGCGTGATTGCCAGGTTTTGCGGGCCTTTGCCGCGGCTGGGTTCGATGCCGAGCAACGTCAGCCGGCCATCGTCGGCGATGCGGTAGGCGGCAATGCTGTCGTGGCCGCGGTTGGTGCCGTACAAGTATTTGCCGTCGGGCGTGATCTTGAGGTCGGCGCAGTAGCTCTTGCCGTCGAAATCGGCCGGCAGGGTGGAAATGGTTTGTTTTTCGGTCAGGCCGCCCGACTTGGCGTCGTAATCGAACACGGTGATGGAGTTGCTCAGCTCGTTGATCACATAGACGTGCTTGCCGGCCGGATCGAACGTGAGATGCCGCGGCCCGGCTCCTGCCGGCGTCTTGGCAAACGGCGGATCGTTGACGGCCAGCTTGGCGCAATCGCCGTCGAGACGATAGATCAGAATCTGATCGAGCCCCAGGTCGGCTGCGTACACGAAGCGATTGTCGGGGCTGACCACAATGCAATGAGCGTGGGGTTCCTGCTGCCGAGCGGGGTCGACGCTGGAGCCCTCATGCTGGAAAAACGAGACCGGTTTGCCGAGCGAGCCGTCGTCGTTGATCGGCAGTGAGGCCACGTTGCCACTGGTGTAATTGGCGACCACGACCGCGCGGCCCCGGCCATCGACATCGAGGTAGCACGAAGCCGTTCCCCGGCTCGATTGCCGGTTGAGCGGCTTCAACTCCCCGGTCTTTCCCTGAAGTTCAAAAGCGGCGACCTGCTCTTCTTCTTTTCCGCCAAACTGCTTGGCGTAAATGGAGTAGAGGTATTTACCGCCGGGCGAGAGGGCGAGAAAGAAAGGATTCTCGACGCCGGCGGTTTTATGCGCCAGGGTGAGCGTTCCGTCGTCGTGATGGAAGCGATACGCGTGAATGCCGCCTTGCTCTCCCGGCGCAAAGGCCGAGATGAACAGCAGCGACTCTTCCGCGTGGGCCGTGATCGGCGAACCGCCGATTGCGATGCTCGACGCCAGCAGCAAACCCCAAAAGCATGAGGGGATGTTCATGGTGCAGGTCCTGATTGATGGGTACTTCTTCGTTTCACAGTAAATGTCGCATGGCCAGCGCAACGGGCGACTGTTTCGCATGCGTCCTTTATTCCAGCATAGTTGCCTGAAGCATGGCGTGGCGGATTTGCTCCACTGCGGCCGGAGTGCAGGCGGGGCTGGGGGAGCGGGGGCGGCCGCCGCGATAGCCCAGCAGGTCGAGGGCCGTTTTGAGTCCCGCGGCGCCGCGGCTAAGAATCTGCCAGTCCGCTTCGAGGATGCGCGTTTGCAGGGCCTGGGCGGTTGCCAGGTTGCCGGTGCGGACCAACCGCAGAATGTCGTGGCATTCGCGCGGGGCCACGTTGCCCAACATCAGACAAGCGCCGTCGGCGCCGATCGCCGCGCCCGGCAGCAGCAGGCTGCCGTTGCCAATCCAGAAGGGCTTGTCGGGCGGCAGGAAAGTTTTCACTCTCGACTCAAAGCGAATGTCGGCCGAGGCGATGTAGCCAAATACGTTGTCTTGGGCGACCCATTCGCCAATTTCTTCGGCGGTGCCGCCCACGGCGGAGGGGCCGCTGAGGAACGTGCCGGGGGCCATTTGATGGATGATGACGACGGGGGCCGGCGCGCGGGGAATTACCTGCTGGAAGTAATCGCGGGCGGATGTCAGCCGCGGAATGCGAACGCGGATCAGGTCCGCACCGGCGGCAACCAGGTTTTCGGCCAATCGCAAGGTTTCGCTCACCGAGGGGCAATCGACGCCGGCAATCAAGAGCTTGTTGCCGCCGCGAGCGCGATGCACGGCGCGCACCACCTCGAGCCGCTCCTGCTCAGAAAGAAAAGATTCCTCGCCGTTCTCCGAGTTGAGCACAAAGCCTGACAGCGGCGTTTCCAGCCACCGCTGCACATTGTGCTCAATGGCCGCGAAGTCGATCGAATCGTCGTCGCGGAATGGAGTGGGGCTGGGGGCCACCACCAGAATGTCGCGGGTAGAAGTGGGCATGGATCGCTCCAACAGACGTGTCGCCATTCTCCGGAAGTGAACCACCGTGGCCGCGATCGTTTGGATCTACATAGCTTGGGCTTGAGTACGACGCCGCAACGTCCAACCATTGGCGGCAGTCACGGCAAGCACGAGCGGAATACTTTACGGTTTGCCGAACTCGTCGGCATCGGTCAGCGCGGCTGGCGAAAGGGGCGGGCGCATCATGCCGGCGAGCACGTTCTGTAATTTGACACGCGCCGCCGCGGCAGCCTGGTCCTCGCGGCCAGCCTCAATCGGCGTTTCTTGAAAGCCTTCTCCGGAGATGGAGAACAGCCGGCCATCGCTGAACAGTTTGTAATCGTGGTCGAGCGCGAATATGAATCGCGAGCGGTTTTCCTTATCCCAACCGGGCCGCGGGTCGTACCAAAAGTAGCACCACTGGCGGCGGGCACGATCTTGTTTGCCGAGCAGAGCCGGCAGAAAGCTTTGGCCTTCGGCGCCCCAACTGGCGGGCAGCGGTTTGCCGGCCAACTCGGCCAGGGTGGGCAAGAAATCGGTGGCGTCGACCAGATCGGAGCAGACGCCGGGCTGAATGCGGCCGGGCCAGCGAACGATCAGCGGTACGCGAATGCCGTTTTGGGTGGGTTCGCCCTTGCCGCCTTGAATTTCTTGATCGCCAAACCGTGAGACAATTCGTCGGTCGGTGCCATTGTCGGAATAGAACAGGACGAGGGTGTTGTCGCGAAGCCCAAGGTCGTCGATGTGTTTGAGCAGCCGGCCCACCAGTTCATCCATGGTTTCGACCATGTCGGGGAAGTAACGCACATCTTCTTCCAGCCGGCGCGAGGGATCGGCCCAGACTTTGGATCGCGGCGTGGGGACCATGGGCCAATGCGGCAGGGCCATGGGGTAGTAGACGAACATCGGTTCGTCGCGATGCCGCTTCATGAATTCGGCGATGAATTCCACCGACAGGTCTTCGCCGTACTTGCCTTCGACCTGACGATGGAGTTTGCCGTCGCGAAGGAAGGTGGGGTTGGCGTAGCGCGAGCCTTTGTCTTCGGTGTGCAGGGCATGGAACAGCGAGTAGGTTTCGAAGCCGGAGTCTTGGGGGTGCATGCCGGTGCCGCGGCGTTTTTCGGCGCCGGGGTAGTCGGGCGGATCGTACGATTGCAACTGCCACTTGCCGGCAATGCAGGTGCGGTAGCCCGCGGCCTGCAGGAAATGGCCAAAGGTTTGTTCTTGTGGATCGAGGATGCCAAAGCACCGCCAGTTGCGATGGTTGTACTTGCCGGTCATGATTTGCACGCGGGTGGGGGTGCAAAGCGGCTGCGAGTAGGCATGCGTAAACCGCAATCCCTCGGCCGCGAGCCGATCGATGCAGGGCGTGGCATACGACCCGCCGCCATAACAGCCAAACCCTTCGATGCCGATGTCATCGGCCATGATCAGCACGATGTTCGGCGGCCTTGTTTGATTTGTGTCGGCGGCTTGATTGGCCGAACCCGTGCCCAGCGGCAGGCCCATGGCAACCGCCAGAAACAATGCGACTCGATATAGCCGTCCGCGATGCCATCTTGGCGAGCGCGTCGTGCAGATCTCAGTTGACATGGTGTATCGCTTCTGTGCGCAAGAGAGCGAAATCGAACCGGCTAGCAAGGGGCTTCTCTAGCCGCCGTGCCATGCATGCACGATCTCGAGGACGCCACGTGAGCCCAGTCACCCAAGGGGCGGGCTTGCAGCGGAAGGGAAGACCACCCGGGGCATAGCCGCTTTGTAGTATCGATGCGGCTTGACCTTGGGTCAACGATTTCGCGCGCTGGCGTCGTCGTTCTCAATCTTGCTCTAGCGAGAGCCGAGCTGCTGCGTTTGCCGCCCGGCGATCTGGCTGCGGGCGATGCCCAAGGCCGCCGACATGACAGGGTCTTCCAGGCTGGAAGTTTGCGGCACCACGTCGCCCGACGGTCGAGCGGCCGACTGCACCACCACGTTGGGTTCCACGCCCACTTTCACAAAGGGAAGGCCGTTGGGCGAGTAGAACTTGGCGGTGGTCAGGCGGACCCCGGCGCCGGCTACGCGGAGGGAGAAAATACCCTGCACCGAGCCCTTGCCGTAGCTGCGGGTGCCCACGATGGTGCCGCGGGCATGGTCGCGAATGGCCCCGGCGAAGATTTCGCTGGCGCTGGCACTGTCGCCGTCGATTAGCACAACCAGCGGCATTTTCCAGGTGCCCGATGCATGGGCCCGATAGGTGTAATCTTCGGCAGTGCTGCGACCGCGGGTCGAAACGATAATGCCGTGCTCGATGAACTTATCGACGGCTTCGACAGCGGCGGTGAGTAATCCGCCCGGGTTTCCGCGGAGGTCGAGGACCAGGCTCTTCATGCCCGAACGGTGCAACTGCCAGAGAGCATTGTCGAGGTCTTTGGCCGTGGTCTTCTGGAAGGAGTTCAAGCGGAAGTAGCAAATACCCGCCGCGGGATCGAGCACCTTGAGGTCGGAGACACTGGGAACCTCGACCTGGGCCCGGCGAATCCGCAGCTCGCGCGGCTGCTGGCCGGGCGTTTCCACCGTGACGGTGACAAAACTGCCTTCCGGGCCCTGGAGCAGGTCGGCGGCGGCATCGCTGCTCATGTCGCGTGTGCTTTGGCCATCGACGGCGGAGATGTAATCGCCGGCCTTGATTCCTCCCGACTCGGCGGGGCTGCTGGGAATCACCCGGAGGATGAACAATCCCCGCTCGCCCGATTTGAGCTCGATGCCCAAGCCGACAAAATTGCCTTCGATTTGCGAGTAAACGTCGTTGAGTTCGCCGCTGGTGAGGAAAGAACTGTAATCATCGAGGGTGTTGGCGGCGCCGCACGCGTATTCAAGAATGACCACGGTGCGTGGCAGCCGCAATTGCTGTTCGGCCATCCAGGCGGCCAGGTTGACGGCGTCTCGGGCCTCGGTACGCGAGCGGACCGGGGTTGCGGCGAGCCGGTCGCGCAGTTCGCGGCGAAAGTTGTTGATGTTGTCGGCACTGACGCCCCGCAAGTGCCGATTCAGAAATACCTCGTCGGTCAGGGCAATTTCGAAGTTGGTGGTGCCGTAGGCGACCAGCGTCTTCCAGTTCGGCGCGTGCACGTAGTGCGATTCAATCTTGAGCGTCAGGTCGGTATAGAGCGCTGCCGCTTCGGTCGGCGTCATTTGCAGCGAGCGGCGGAACGAGTCGTCTGCGTAACGCCGACCCAAGTCGTAATGCATGCGGGCAAAAAGGTGCCGCGTTTGCAGTCGCTGGTCTTGCGGAAACTGCTTGATCGCCTTGTCGTAATGCGCCAGGGCATCGCCCCAGCGGCGATCCCGTTCGAGCACATCGCCGTCGGCGAGCATCCGCTCGATGGTGGGCGATTCAACGCGTGCGTCGGATCGGGCTTGTGCGGCGGCCGGCGCGGAACCCAACACCGCAGACAAGCTGACAAGCAAGCCAGTAAAGACAGATAACCCAAGCTTCGTCATGGAATGACTACCGTCCAAGGGGGAGGGACAGCCTGCCCAAACAGGTCCGGGGGAAGTCAGGGCGAGAAACGCCAGCCATCCTTATGGCGACTGGACTGTCTCGGCCTTGTTCGGGGTGCTGCGCGTTTGGTCCGTCGATAGACGGCCGAAGGACGGGTCCGGTTCTTCAGCCAGTCCGAGTATAGGCTACGGAAGGTCGATGGTCAAAAAAGTTGCCCGTCGAAAACCGTGTTTTTACCGGCGTAATTGAAATAAATGCCCGTCCGATGGCCGTTTATGACGGGTGATGGCGTTGGGTGGACAACGCCTGGCAAGCGGACAAGAGCGCGACAATCGACGGATGATCTTACAACCGGCAGCATCGCTACGACCGCACCGCTGGCGTCGAGGCGAGTGCTCGAACCGACCAACGCGACTGCACGTCGCGATCCCCCGGAAACTTGCCTGCGCCGCGCGACCGCTAGAGACTCTTCAAGTATTCCAATACGGCCAGTTTTTCGGCCGGAGACAATACGTTGGGGAATTCGTGCCCTGCCGCGCTTTTGCCGAATCCCTTGGTATTGAAGTACCATCGTTTTTCGGCCGAACTGCTGGCGGTTTCTGGCACGCGGTCGAACGTGGCGATTTCCAATCCGACCCGGGACTGGTCGTAGCCGTCGATGCTGCGCCGCCAAACCTTCGGGCGCTGCTCGGGGTGCAGCACATGCCACAGGGTGGGAACCGAGCCGTTATGGAAGTACGGGGCAGACGCCCAAATGCCATCGAGCGGGGGCGCGACATACCCCTGGGGCTCGATCAACACCTTTTTCTTCCCGTAGTGAGAAAACCAGTTCTTCTGGTACCCGCGGCGATGCTCGGGCGTCAAGGCATCGAGTCGCACCCGATCGGTGCCCAACTCGTCGATGGCCACGATGCGGTTGGGATAGGTTGGTTTGCTGCCATAGGTACCGTGGCATTCGGCGCAGTTGTTGTTGAACAGGGTCCGCCCTTGTTTGGCGAGGTCCTGATCGATGGCAAAGGGATACTTGGGGGGCTGAAGCGTTAATATCCAGTCGTAGATTTGCCGGTAATCGTCTTCCCAGCCGCGGATGGTTTCGCCGCTGTTTTCCGGGGTCATCAAGAACTGCATGAGGGCTCGATGATCGCGCTCGGCCAAACCATCGGCGTAGAGCTGCTGTTTCTTTTTCATGAGCCACCAGGCCGGGGCATCCATGTCGTGGTGCACCAGCTCGGGGAAGGGTCGGTCGTAGACGATGTTCAAGTCTTCGTCGCGCACCGCTTCCAAAATCACGCCAAACATCACGGCATTGGTCGTACCGACATTGCCCCCGAGCGGAAAACTGCGGCTGGCCAAGTCGCGGAGCGAGAATTTTCGCTGCAGCAGCCGGGTTTTGGCCACGTCTTCGGCCAGGGTTTCCATGGCAAACAGCGTGTTGGGGGCGCCAGGTATCACCCGACCGGCGACTTTGCCGCCGTGGCAGGCAAAGCAATTGATCGCCCATCCGCCGCGGTCGTCCAGCGCGTACTGCAACGGCGTGTCGCGGCCGCCTTCGGGAGTCGGCGTGAGACCGTAGCGATCGTAGGCCATTTGCCGGCGCTGCTCGGCCGTGGCCGCTTCCGCCTTGGCACGCAGTTGCGGCTCCCACGATTGCCACAACTGGTCGAATAGCTGGGTGTCGAACGCCGGTTTGACGTAGGCCTTGTTGATGAGCAGATTGTAGCCGGGAACGAGCGCGGCGTTGTGCTGTTCCGCGATGGCCTTGAGCCTGCTTCGATCTTGCGCGGCAGCGGTTGCCGCGAATGCCGCGAACAGGAAGAGCAAGCCAAGTTGTTGGACGAGCCTGATCAGCCGCATCCACATCTCCTCGTGTACAGGAACCAGCACCTCCCCGATGACCGTCTACTTTAGCAGCAACCGTCGCTGCCTCGGGGCAGTTAACCACCTGGCCGCGTGCCGGTTGGCCGAAGCCTCTGCATTATGTCGCATCCGCTTGAAACGGCCCAGGGCTGTCTCGCCGCCAAACCGCTCGCTGGCGGCGCAAGTCACTTAAGCAGGCTGCGTTCCAGCACTTCGCGCGCCTTGGCAAAGCTATCCTGCCAGTGGATTTCTGGCTGCCCCGTGGCCAGGCAGTCGCGAAGTTTGGCCAGTGTATTGCGCGCCATGTGAGGACATTTATTGCAAGCGCATGTGATGCCGGGCACCGGGTGGTAACGGTGCTGGGGAAACTTGCTCTGCATTTGCCACATCATGTTGGCTTCAGTGGCCACCAGAAAATCGGTGGGTTCGGCAAAGCCGGCCAGGTAGCGCAGCATGGCCTGGGTGCCGCCGATGTAGTCGCTGTGCTCGCGAATGTTGGCGGGGCATTCGGGGTGCGCCAGGGTTTTGGCGTGCGGCATTTGTCGCTTGAGTTTCAGCAGATCGTTCACGCTGAAGATCTCGTGAACCATGCACGAACCCGGCCAAAGGATCATGCTGCGGCCCGTAACTTCCTGCAAATAGCCGCCGAGGTGCTGGTCGGGTACGAACAGAATCTCCAAATCCTCGGGCACGCGGCGAATGATTTCCTCGGCATTGCCCGAGGTGACCACCCAGTCGGACAGCGCTTTCACCGCCGCGGTGCTGTTGATGTAGGTGACGGTTTGAAAGCGGCGGCCTTCCGCCCGAAGTTGAGACTGCAACTCGGCCAACTTGGGAGCGGGGCAACTATCGGCCAGGCTGCAGCCTGCCAGCAGGTCGGGAAGCAGCACCCGCTTTTCGGGGTTGAGCATTTTGGCGGTTTCGGCCATGAAATGCACGCCGCAAAACACAATGGTGCCGGTGCTGACGCGGGTGGCGGCCCGGGCCAGTTCGAGCGAATCGCCGGTATGATCGGCGAGTTCTTGAATTTCGCCGTCCTGGTAATAATGCGCCAGAATGGTCGCGTCTTCGCGCCGGCGAAGTTCGTCGATTTGCTCCATCAGATCCAGCGGGTCTTCATAGGAAGAAGCGGCTGGCGCAAGAACGGTGAGCGGATTGCTGGGGAGGGAGGTCATGGCAGGGACTCCTTGTTTTTCGTGTGGCGGAGGGTCAACCCACATCCGGCATTTAGAGACCGCCTTGGGTCTGTTGAGAATCCGCAAACGGTTTGCGGGCGAAGACCGAGGGAGGCTTCATGGTGATTATACGCACACGTTCCTTCGTCAACCAGGGGCCGAGATGAGCCGCAAACGCTTGCGGACAAAGCACCGCGAGCCGCGGCTTGGCGGGGGCATGGGGAAACGGAAGCTCGGGAAAGCCCCGACGTGGGTCTGAGCGGATCGGTCGCGGCCCCGGTCAGGGAATGCTGAGAAACTGTGGTAGGATTGTCGCGAGAAGGGTTATCCTTTTCGTTGTGGTGGACGCAGTTTCGCCCGCCCTCGCTTGACCATCAGCCGGAGAGGGGAATCATGATCGTTCGCATTTCCAGGCCGCTGGGCATCGTTCTGGCCGGTTTCGCCGTGCTGGTTGGCGTGGCGCGGCAACGTTCGTTGGCGCAAGAACCCAAGTCCTCGGTTCAGTTGCACCTTGCGAAGGCGACTGCGGAGCGTTCGGACGAGGCAACCTATTTTCGTTGCGAGGTGGTGCTTGAGAATGCCACCGGGAACGAGTTGATCGTGAAGTCTTGCTACTACTCCGCATGCGACGGATTGGAATTGGAGGTGACGAGGGCTGGCAAAGGCCTGGCTCGGCGACGATACACGTCGCACCAATCCCCCTACACGTTCTCGCCAAGATCGTTCGCACTCAAGCAGGGCAAAACCACTTTCACGTTGGTGTTTCCCAATCTCGATCTCGGGGAAGCAGCGGATGAACCCTACCAGGTTCGCGTGGAAGGAACCCTGCCGGGCAGCGGATACAATCAGCGGCTGGTTTCGAACACGGTTGACGTTCGGGCCGCGCGGCAAGGCAATTCAGCGCGAAACGACTGAACCGACGGGGTGTTGTGGATCGGTGAGCGGCCGCCGACTCCGCCCGGCCGAGGGCGCGAATTCCGGTGGTGCCGCCCGATTGCTCGATGACTCGACAGTGCAGTTCGATCAGCTCCGCGAATGTGAGATATCGCGTCAGGCCGATCGCTTGGGTAGCTCAGCGTTCCTCTCGAGTCCCCATGCGGCCGTGCATTCAAGATCGGTTTCGGACTTCGCGAGCAGATCGTTGATTGCAGCTTTGGCAAGGTTGTCCACCGAGATGTTCAACCTCCGCGCTGCCTCTGCCTGTCGCCGTAGCTGTTGTGCGTCGAGTTGAAGATTGAGCGTCATTGGGTCGTGTTCCGTCACTGTCAAGATAGCTCAGACAACCGCACGCCATAAACGGTTGCCTTCAACTGCAACGGCATTCAATTCGATATGGCAACCTGGATTCGTCAAACGGCGGAACGCACCGCGAGAAGTTTTCTTTGCGCCACCGGCAGAGGGGGACGCGGGGCAAAAGGGCCAGGGAGCTACCGTCGCCAGCAACGACGGCCAAAGAAAAAAAGGTGAGCCGGGCGGGGGGCAGAACCGCCCGGCTCGGGTGGCCTCGAAGGGGCAGGGTTCAAGACCACCGCCGATAATCGTAATCGAGCAACCCGCGAATGCAACCAAAACTTGGATTCGCTGTGGGGAGACCGCCGCAGGCGAGCCACGCACCCCTCCCGGGCGGCCGGCATGCGCTCGGTGCATTCGATCGTTTGCCGAATTTCCGGCGTTCGCTCCGCAATTTCGGGCATTCGCCGTTCACTTCACCACAAAGTTGACCATGCGGCCGGGGACCACCACGATTTTGACCACCTGCACCGACTGCAATTGTTCGGCGATGCGTTCTTCGGCCCGAGCTGCCGCTTCCAGGGCGGCCTTGTCGGCGTCGGGCGAAACCAGCACCTTGCCGCGAACCTTGCCGTTGATTTGCACGGGGATCTCGATCTGGCTTTCCTTGATCCGCGCTTCGTCCCAGGTGGGCCACGGCTGGTAGGCCAGCGTCTGGTTGTAACCGAGAATCTGCCACAACTCTTCGCACAAATGCGGAGCGAACGGAGAAAGCAGCAACACGAAGGGTTCCATGCACGCGCGGGGGCGGACCTCTTCCTTGGTAAAGAAGTTGGTGAACTCCATCATGCGGGCGATGGCCGTGTTGAAACCGAGATTTTCGATGTCTTCGGTCACCGCCTTGATGGTGCGATGCAGCGCGCGGTACTGCTCATCGCTGGGTTCCACGTTTTGCACGGCGGGATGCAGTTCGTTCTGTTCGGCGCGGTCGTTCACGATCATTCGCCAGGCCCGATCAAGGAAGCCGCGCACGCCGTTCACGCCA
>JAANMV010000005.1_pt1 | contig 294269 bp, 214 predicted proteins | sample 7279661 | NCBI WGS metagenome assembly JAANMV01 (sample SAMN14094540, study PRJNA606508) | bioreactor metagenome | isolation source: A lab-scale SPAN reactor treating ammonium-rich wastewater day 121 | place: Ireland: Galway | collected 2017-05-16
GGCACGAAGACGTGAACCAAACGCAGCGGGGCGTCGACTGGCAGATGAAAATCGATGACGCACGCCTAAAGCTAAAGTCCGTCTACCCTAAGATTAAGACGTAACAAAGCACTAAGCGGATGAGACGTGGGGGGCTGGATTTCGACGAGTGGCGTTTTGGCCGCGACTTGCGCTAGCTTCACGTCAACTTCCGTTGGTGCGTCAACTTGACCTATTTCGCCAACCGAGTGAATACCTTCGAAATTTGGCTTGAGGTGAAATTGCCATGGTGGCGATGTGAAGTGCGAGTGGTCAGTAGCAGGTTCATGCGGGAAACACCATCGGAATCTCTCCGGCCATACGATAAGTTGAGCACGACTTCTCAACCTACTCTTGGACTTGCTCGCCACGCATCGGCGCCCGCAACTATTACAGAACGTTCAAGCTGAAGAGTACAGGAACGTACGAAAGCAGAGCCGCCCGCAGCTAGCGTAACTGGACAGCACTACTTTGGGAGATAACAGCATGCTTCAATCTTCCATTGCTACCCAGGACATTGCCGTTGCATTTAAGCTCACCATCGCGCACAATGTCAAAAAACATAGGCTCAGTAAGCACTTAACTGCGTTAGGTCGCTCGAGGTTGGCGCTGTCCGGCAAGTTGCGGATTTCTTGCTTCAGGAACAGTTGCTCTTCGCCGAACGCGGTCTCAATGGTCCAGCGTTGACGAATGCCCTCCGTGACCTGCACAGCAGGATCTACGGTAGCCAGGATCGACATTTCCTGGTCGCCATCTTAAGTTGCCTAAGCGCCAGCGTGATCGGCACGTGGCGGGTATCACAACATCCGTCGAAATCGTCGTAAACCTCGATGGCCTGCTCAAAAACCTCGCCAGTTTCTTTTTGCCTGCATGCTGTTTCCTCGCGGTAAGCGTCCAGTGCGTGTATTGGGCGTCCTCAGGAACCACGAAACATGCCCGATTGACGTGAATTTCCTATATTAAACTTGACAGTGCAGAAGTTGCGATCGTGGGTCCAGGCCACTGCCGAAAATATCAACTCACGTGAAACGGAAAGCTACGCGCTCGGCGAAAACACAGTTGCGCAACTCATCGATGATGGCGTCTTCCGGCGCGATGACAGGAAGCGGCGACACGCGGCAAAAGTGCTAGCCCACTGGGGCCACGTTCATGAGAATCCGTCGCTCCTCCACAACTTGCAATTGGCGGATAGCCCATACCTACGCAAAGGACGGCGCATGCTAGCGAAGAGCTTATGAAAGGATCAATCAGTGAAGCCAGGATCCTTCGGGCCTTTTTTCACGACGTCGACGCAATGCTCCCGCCCCCGCAACAAACGCACCAATGCCGAAGATGGCGAGCGACGAAGGTTCTGGCACAGAAGAAATTTCAGTGGTTTCGATGCGAAAATTTCGAAAGTCGGCGTAGGCACTACCACCCGTATAGTTTGTCCGCTGAAGACGAATTCCTAGGTGCGTATCGCCATTTAAGACCGCAGCATTTAAGGCGGCTGTAATGTCAAAAGTCAACGGATCGCCTGGGTCATAAGGGCCGTTTGAGAATTGACTAACAAGGGAGAAGGGAACGACGGAAAAGTCGCTAAATAAGCTGATCAGGCCATCACCATGATACGCGGAAAGGTCGATCTGCAAGGGGGCTCCCGCTTCAGTGAAAAGATTGAAGGTGAGAGAGGCAGTGGAGAATGGCGTGAGTGCAGTGATGTCGAATTCCGCAATTCCACGATGATCTTCACCGTAATAGTCGGAAACTACCGCTCGGGTTCCAGCAAAATCGTTGTGGTTACCGTTTGAAGAGGTTTGCACAAACGCAGGTAAGATCGTGCCCGCATCGGCAATCGAGCCGACGATGTTCAGGCTGGCAACAACCAATAGAAGAATTCGACGAAAATGTCGTAGGTACATCCCTAATCTCCATTTTACTTCGTTCGCAAAAGTTTTCACAAGTGTCGTTTCGTTTTCCCCGACCTTACAAGCGATAAAGTCAAAATAAGATAATACCAAGCGAAAGGGGGGCGTGCAACAGTTGAGGCGGAGAATCTTCAGTTTTTCTTAAAGCCGGGCGAAATTAACTCCGCGAGAGGGAAAAAGGGTACAACCCCAATTTCGATTGCGCACTGATGACCTGTGTACACGTCACCTGTTATTGCATTGGGCTTGACCGACCACCCCTTACTGTTTCGCGCTGCCGGTTCAACCTTCGCTTCGCTGGGAAATGTTTCACGCCGCCACTTTGCCTTTTTGGAAAGGAATTACTGCTTCGTGGTATCGGTCTATTTCCTGCCGTTTACGCAAACTGCCAGAGGGAGAGCACCCGCCCGGCTGACGCAACGCCCGCATGCCGGATGCCCCTCCTTTCACTGGGGGCTGTCGTCGGGAGGCAAGACTCCTGTGAAAAGGCGTGCGTCTCGAGTTTTGGGAGCGCGGATTGGCTGTCACGATTCTCTTCCCGATTGGTTCCCCAATTGCTTCCGCCGCGGTTCCCAAAAGATTCTTGGAAATTTGCTGGACAACAGGTTCCAAATTGCTATCATCCAAGAATCATTTAGCGGGTAGCCCCGCGGGTCGAACTTTTTATTTACCGGCCTCTTCTCTGTTCCGGCCCCGCCGCTTCGAGGATTCGAAACGGCGGGGTTTTTTGTTTGGTACCCACGTTGTTTGGTACCCCGCGGAACGGGAGATCGGCAAGAAATGCGGCCCCCTGGCGCTGCAGCTTCTTCTTTCCCTTGCCACCCCCACGAAGATTGTCCCATGCCTCGCGTTCTGGTCACACCTCCGCATTTGCACTCCCGGCCCGGCACCTATCGCGATGTGCTCGAGCAGGCCGGACTGGAAGTCGTTTATCCGCCCGCCGGGCAGTCGATGTTCGACATCGAGCGGCTCAAGGCCGCGCTCGTGGGCATCGATGCGGTTTTGGCCAGTGTGGAACCGTATACCAAGGACGTGTTAAACAGCGCCTCGTTGAAAGTCATCGCGCGGATGGGCGTGGGCTACGACGCCGTGGACGTGCCCGCCGCGACAAAGCTCGGCGTGGCGGTGACCACCACGCCCGGCACCAACGAACACTCGGTGGCCGAAACAGCGATTGCCCTGATCACGGGCGTGTACCGCGGCTTGCCGTGGCGCTATCAGGAGGTGGTTCGCGGGCAGTGGTCAAAGCGGAAGCTGCCGCGATTGGCTGGCAAGACAATTGGTTTGGTGGGCCTGGGACGCATTGGGCGAGCGACTGCCTGGCGCTGCCAAGGATTGGGATTGAAGGTGATCGGATACGATCCCTATCCCGATGAAAAGTGGGCGGCGGAGCAGAACGTGCGGTTGTGCTCGTTTGAGGAATTGCTGGCCGAATCGGACATCGTCAGCCTGCACTTGCCTGCCACGGCCGAAACATTCGATATCATCAATCGCGACACGCTGGCCAAGATGAAGCCGCGCTCGGTGCTGATCAACACCTCGCGGGGGGCGCTGGTGGACGAGGACGCCTTGGCCGAGGCGCTGCGAAGCGGCCATTTGATGGCGGCGGGGCTCGACGTGTTCAAAGTGGAACCGCTGCCCACCGACAGTCCGCTGCTGACGATCGAGAACATTCTGTTTTTGCCGCACATTGCGGGGCTCGACGACGAATCGGAAGAAGCCATGGGGCGGATGGCCGCGCAGTGCATCGCCGATCTTTATCAAGGCGTGTGGCCCGAGGTTTGCGTCGTGAATCCGCAGGTGCGAGAAACCTGGAAATGGAGTTCGGCCCTCGGCTAGCGCATGCGGGGGGGCCGAAGACGGTGCGAGCGTTTGCTTCGAATTTGCCGCCCCCTTTTTGCTGTTGGCTGGCATTGCGCTGCAATAGCAACAATACTGCTGGTACGACGATGCCGCCGGGCTTGCGAAACGAGCGGCGGCCGGGTTTGTGCGTCTCATTCCGAGCTTTACCGAGGGGGTCTTCCATGAATCGTGGGTGCGACATGCCGGCCCCGAACCCGATTGCCCGGTTGGCCGCCGCCACGGCGGCGGGTTTGATCTGCGTGCTGATGGTGAATCCCAATGCGACGGCACAGGAACGCAGCGCGACGGATGTTCTGCCGTTGTCTTCCGGCGACGGGCCGGTCATCGCGGATTCGCCCGACGACACCAACGACTTCGACCCGGTGGAAGCGCCCGCGGGCGATGACCAGCGACGCGTGCGGGTGGTGCTGATCGGCAACACGTTGATCGAACGCGAACAGCGATACGGCTACTGGGAAACCATGGTCTTGGCCGCCGATCCGGCAACGCGATACCAGTTTCGCAATTTGGGATGGAGCGGCGACACCGTAACGGGCGACGCCCGAGCCGGTTTTGGCACGCCGCGCGACGGTTACAACAAGCTGATCGAACAAGTGCGGGCGGCACGGCCCGACGTGGTGATCGTTGGCTACGGCAGCAATGCGTCGTTTGCGGGGCCGGCCGGCATTGCCGATTTTGAGACTGGGATGAACCGGATGCTCAACGATTTGAGCGCCGGAACTCGTCCTCGGTTGGTGTTGTTGAGCCCACCACCGTGGGAAGACGTGGGGCTGCCCGGCGTGGATGTGGAAGCCAGCAACCGCAGACTGGCCGGATACGCCGAAGCGATCGAAGACATCGCCGTCGACTGGCGTGCCGATCATGTCGATTTGTTCCGTGCCTGGGCGTCGTCTCGGAAGCCGCACGAAGCTACACGAACAGACAACGGTCTGCATCTGTCGGCGACGGGCTACTGGCAATCCGCCGCGGTGTTCGCGGCTCCCCTGGCAAAAGCGCAACCATGGCGTCTGCGCTTGACGGCGCGAGAAAATGAACTTGAAACACGCGAGGCCAGCGGCACGACGGTCATCGAAAGCCGGGTGCTGAACGACGCGAGAAGATTTGAATTGCAATGGTCGTTGCGTGATGGGACTTTGCCGCCTCCGCCTCCGCCGCAGGGAAGTCAGGTCGCGGTGGAACCGGCCCGGGTGCTGCAAGTGCTTGGTCTTGCCGAGGGAAAGTACGAGTTGCTCGTCGATCGGCAGTTGGTGGCGAGCGGATCGGCTGCCGATTGGGCACAGGGGGTCGCCGTGAACCGCGGTCCCGACTTTGCCCAAGTGGAAGAGTTGCGAAGTGCCGTTATCGAAAAAAACAGCTGGTTCTTCCACCGTTGGCGACCGCAGAATGAAACCTACTTGTTCGGCTTTCGTAAGCACGAGCAAGGGGAGAACGCGCGGGAGATTCCCCAGTTCGACCCGCTGGTGGCCCAACTGGAAGAGGTCATTTTTGAGTTGTCGCAACCGCGCAGACGGTATTACACCCTGAGGCGGCAAGCAGAAGGGACCTCGATTCCCTCAACTACAGCGGCGGAGACCCCGTGAAACGCACCACCTGGAATTTCTACACGGCGGGCCGACTGACCTTTGGCACGGGCGCGGTGCGGCAACTGGCCGACTGCGTGGCGCCGCTGCAAATCCGACGCGTGCTGGTGGTGACCGATCGCGTGCTGGTAAACGCCGGCCTTGCCGAACGGGCGACGAATCCGCTGATCGCGGCGGGGTTGGAGGTTGAGGTATTTGACGGCGGCGAGCCCGAACCCTCGATCGAAGTGGCCCTGGCTGCGGCCGACGCGGCCCTATCTTTTGGGCCCGACGCCATTCTGGGCCTGGGTGGCGGCAGCAACATGGATCTCGCCAAGATCACCGCCACGCTGGCGACGCACGGCGGTCAGCTTGCGGACTATTTTGGCTGGAACAACGTGCCCGGTCCGGTGATGCCGCTCGTGTGCGTGCCGACGACCTCGGGCACGGGGAGCGAGGTTTCGCACGCCGCGGTGCTGACCGACACGGCAGCGCAGATGAAGGTGAGCATCCTTTCGAACTATTTGCGTCCGGCCGTGGCGGTGGTCGATCCCGAACTCACGTTGAGTTGCCCCGCCAAGGCCACGGCGGATAGCGGAATCGACGCCTTGACGCACGCCATCGAGGCCTGCACCGCCATCGACTTCGCCGATTTGGCGGTGCCCCCCGGCCAGGGCAACCCCTACGACGGGCGTCATCCGCTGGGAGAAATCTTGGCGGAAAAGGCCATCCGGCTGATCTCGCAGCATTTGGCGACTGCCGTACACCAAGGCGATAACCTGGAGGCACGCGAAGGAATGTCGCTGGCCGCCACGCTGGCCGGCATGGCATTTTCCAACTGCGCGGTGGCCGTGGTTCATGCGCTGGAGTACCCGCTGGGTGGTGCGTTGCATGTCTCGCACGGCGCCGGGAATGGGTTGCTGTTGCCATACGTCATGCGATTCAACCTGCCCGTCCGGCAGGCCACTTTTGCCAACATTGCCGCCTGGCTGGGCGAAAACACCAGCGGCTTGGATACCGCCGCCGCGGCCGAACTGGCTATTTCCTCAGTCGAAAGGCTGCGAAACCAGATTGGCATTCCCCAGAGAATCCGTGAACTAGGCGGCACTGAAGGGCAACTCCCCGACTTTGCCGCCAAGGCTTTCGCCATCAAGCGGCTCATGCTGTTGAATCCACGGTTGCCCAGCGAAGCTGACCTGCTGGACATTTATCGCCAGGCCTGGTGACGTGCGTCGTACCGACGAGCCGCGCACGCTGAAATTTTTGCGACTTGGGAGGACGGGGTTGGCGGACGCCTCGTTGTGGTTATCTTTCCCTTAGGGAGCGCTTCTGCTTGAAAGGGCTCCCCGAGCGCGATTATGTTGAAGGTGAAGTTGACGTACGAGGGGCGGTAATGCTCCTCTGCTGTTTCATCTCTTTTCGAGGCTGTTCCGCGTCATGCCCATCCGCATGCATTGTCCGGAGTGTCGCCAGGTGCTGGCGATACCCTCGAGATTTCGTGGACAGCAAATCCATTGCCCCAAGTGTTCCCAGTCGTTTGCGGTTCCAGCCGTCGGCGAAGAAAGCAGCGACTCGCAAGAGGAGGTAACCCTGGGCGAAGATACGAGCAACGGCGCCCATTCCGGTGAGCCGCGGTCGCTGAAACTCGCAGAAGGAAATTCGCCGGCGATCCTGCGCAAGACCGGGCAGGCACCGGCGGTCGCCATTACCAGTCGCAAAGTGCAATTCATTGCTGAAGAGCCTGCCGAAACGTCGCTTCGATTGGGACGCGACGGACGTTTGCCCGAATTGGCCCTGGCCACGCCCGAACAACCGCAGGAAAAAGAGGCCACGGAGAAGTCCTCCAACCCGGCGCTGTTGGCGGCATTGCTGGCCGTCAGCTTCATGATGTCGCTGTTGTTGTTGTTTGTCGACTTCGAGGGCAGTGGCACCGATCGGCGAGAAGCGGAACGGGCTCGAGCGGAAATTGCCCGCGATTTTTTCCAAAGTGCATCCGAAGGAGCGGCCCTGGCCGATTACCAGTTGTATCTTCGCCGGGCTCAGCAAGCGCATGCCCACAACGACCTGGAACAAGAACGTCGCTGGTATCGGCGAGTTCTGGATTTGCTTCATGTGGAGAAGGGGAAGGGGTATGATACGGTAACTGGGTCACGCGAGCGCGACGAGCAACTCCGCCGGCTGTTGGGAGAAATCTTGCGGGCCAACCCGGAAAATTGATGGCATCCCGGCGACTCCCATTTGGCGCGGCGGAATGCTCCGCGGCTGCCGGGTGAACAACCGTCGCGATTGCATTGCGAACCGATGCTCGGCGGCACTGGATCGTGGGAATGGGGTTGGCACAACTCCTTCTGCGTGTCGAGTCGTGTGCGTATCATCCGACCCGCGGCCTACCTGCGGTCGCGCTGCCGAGTTCCGTCATTTCAGCAGATATGCGTCTCAACATCGCTGAGCGAGCCAGAGGCAAGCGGCATGGAATTGCATCAACGTTATTCGATCATCGGCACGATTGGCTCCGGTGATTTTGCCATCGTCTACAAGGCGCGCGATTTGGAATTGTCGCGCGAGGTGGCCATCAAACAAATTCATCAGCAATTTCTGGCCGACAAGCAAAAACTCGACAGCTACTGGAAAGAGGCTGAACTGCTGGCCAGTCTCGAACATCCCAGCATCATGACCATTTACGACATCGTGCGGTCGCAAGGCTGGCTGGTGCTGGAGTTGATGCAAGGCAATCTGAAAGACAAGACCGAGGGCAAGCCGATCAATGTGGATTACCTGCGGCTGGCAATGTTCCATTGTTTGCACGCCCTGAAATTCATGCATGCCAACGGCATCATTCACGGCGATGTGAAACCCAGCAACATGCTGATCGACAAACGCAACCGTGTGAAGATCGGCGATTTTGGCCTGGCCCGTCGCGTGAGCAACGACGAAGGCAGCCTGCTCAAGGGCACCACCAAGTACATGGCGCCGGAGGTGTTTTCCGACCAGTTTGGTCCGGTGACGCCGGCCAGCGATCTGTATTCGCTGGGATTTTCTGCATACGAACTGTTGTGCGGCGATCGCTTCGACGACCTCTTTCCCGGTCTCAATGCCTTTGGACGCGACAAGCAGTTGGCATGGGTGATGTGGCACTCGGCCGCGGATCGCCGCCTGCCCGAGATTCGCCGGGTCATGGAAGGCGTGCCGGAGGACGTGCAGCACGTGATTGGCCGCTTGATTGAAAAAGACCCCAAGAAGCGATATCGAACGGCCGATGAAGCGCTGGCCGACCTCGTTCACCAGCAAGGCGGCAAGCTGGAGGTCTCCGGCGAAGACGAATCGCAGGTTGCCGCCGCGGCTGCCGCTCGCCGCAAGCGAACGCTGGTCATTGCTGCCATGGCCCTGAGCGTGGCGCTGAGCGTAAGTATGCTTTTCATTCCCAGCGGCGGAACGACCACTGCACCGCCGGCGCCAATGGAGGCCGTTCAAGGCCAGGTGGAACAACTGAACCTGGGCCAACGGGTGCTCACGATTAAAACCGACGGAGACAAGTTTCAAGAGCTCAAGATTAGCAACGACGCCGAGATTCATTTGAACGACGAGCGCGTGCTGCTGGGCAAATTGCAACCGGGCGATCAACTGCTCGCCCGCGAGGAGGTGCGCGACGGCGTGAATGTGCTGTTGATCACCGCCGCGCGGCCACGAACCGACGTGGGCTTGATCCGATCGCTGCAGTCGACGGCGGAAAAAATGGTGCTTGTGGTGGAAGAGGGGTCCGAGCGAGGAACGGCTCTGGAGATGGGACTTGGCCATCCATCCGAAATCTATTTGAATAACCAACGCGTGAACTTCGACGAACTGCGCGATGGCGACCAGGTGGTGGTTGTGCATAGCAAACACCCCACCTTGGGACGAACCGCCAGTACGATTCGGGCCACCCGCGTGGTGGAGATGGGGCCAGGTCAAATTGACAATATCGACACCGGCGCGCGCCAAGTGGTGATTTCGCTGGATGGGCGTACGCAATCGCTCACCCTCCCCTTTGATCGCGATGTGCAAGTCACGCTGAACAACTTGGCACTACTCAATGGCGTGCGGCTTACGACCGGTGATTTACAAGCAGGCGACGTGGTGCGAAAGCTTCGCGCTGACACGCAATTGCGTTCGATTGAAGCTTACCGGCAGTATCAATTGCAGGGGCGGGTTCTGAATATTCGCCCCGAGGATGGCACGATCGACGTGGCGGCGGCTGACAGCGGCGACACGCTCACGATTCGGGTTCCATCCGCATCTCCACTGTCGTTGGGGAACGAAAAGGTCGCCCTCCGAGAACTTCAAATTGGCGACACGGTGACCGTTACGCACGATTCGCCCGATCGCAGCACCTTGACCTCGCTGGGCATCAAGGCCAGCCGCGAGGCAGATCCCGGCCGCTGGTCTCTGACGCTGGGGATCGAAAAGTACGACGATCAAGAGTTGGGGAGCCAAGGCGCAATCGCGGCCACCCTCGACGCCCGCCGGGTGCATCAAACGCTCGTCGATCGCTATCGGGTTCCTTCCGCTCAGGCCATGTTGCTGGAGAACACCAGCCGGATTCGCATGGAACAAGAGGTGGAAGACTTCCTGGCCAGGGTGGCACGGGCGCAGCCGCCGGCCAGTCAACTCATTGTGTACTTTGCAGGGCACGCCTTTCTGGATGAAGATGATACCGTGCGGCTGGCTCCCACCGATTTTGCCTTGCGACGGCGCAGCACTACCGGAATTCCCCTGGCATGGCTGGTAGAAGCGCTCGATGCTTCGCCCGCCCGCGAAAAAGTGCTGTTGCTCGATTCGTGCCATCCGCTCCCCGAGGCTCTCGCGGCCGGCCAGCCCTCCACGGAAGAATTGGTGGCGCGTTTTAAGCAGAAGTTAGGACGCGGGGGGGTGCAAACGCTCACCATCGTGGCCAGTTGCAAGCGAGGCCAGCGCGGATTGCGACTTGGTGCGGATCGCCCGAGTCTGTATGCCGAAACATTAGCCAACGCATTTGCAGGACAGGCCGATCAGAACCGCGACAACCGGCTCACGTCGGCCGAACTTTTCGAGTTCACGCAGTCGACGATGCCCAAGCATCTAGGGCCCGACAACCAGGTTCAACATCCGGCGCTGTTTGCTCCGGACGTGATTCAGCCGGTATTCAGCGAGGAGGCCAAGCAACCCATCCTGCAATTGCTGGCAATGATCAGCCTGACGCCGCAACGAATCGAACTGGCCGAAGCGCTGGTGTTGCTTAAGGAAGCTGAATCGCTGGCCAGTGGCGAACCCGACGCAAAATTGGCCTATGCCCTGGTGTTGGTGAGGGCGATTCAGTTGGCAGACGCCCAGCGACAGTTCGAAGAACTCAAGGTTCAGCATCCCAATCTCGTATTGGCTCACCAAGGGGCGGCCTACATTCAGTTTCGCCAGGGTCGTCATCTGTCGGGCTTGGCCGGACTGATCGAATTGGTGCCCCTCATTCCCGATCCGAAACAAGGCGAGTCGCCCCCCGAACGCGACCTGGCCGTTCTGAACTGGTCGGGTCGCTTGCGGGAGTTCGCCGCCACGCAGACCGATGGCCGTAACGTGCCCGCGCTGGCTCAACTCGATGCCGCGGTGGCGTTGCGAGGTGCAACTTTCGAAAAAGCGTACGAGGCTGGTCGTTCGGCCGTCCGGGAGCAGTACCTCAAGTACACCAACGACATTGCCGCAAGCACCGATAGCGCGGAACAAAGTAAATTGCGCATCGCGCAGCGACAAATGCTGAACTACGTCGATCTGGACCTGTCTGCCGCCGCAACTGAAATTCGCAATGGCCTCGATCGCATTCGCTAGCTTTTCACGCAAAATCCAAAATATCGGAACCGAGCTGCGATTTCGTGCGCAATCTCTTGTTGAATTGTTATTTATGGCTAGAGTGACGGCACAGGATTTCCCCAAAATGCACGAGTTGCCTCCCCCTCATCGTGGGCATACGAGGCCTCGGCCTGTATAATTTTTGAAGTGCGGTCGTACCGGCCAACGTCCGTTGCGATCAGTCAAACATTTGTGCGGCTGGGTGAGAAGTTCCTCGCGCCCCGGGTGGCATGTGCCGGATGAGGAAACCGACGCCCCCGCAAGCGGAGAGTATTTCATGTCCATTCGTCTGCTGGTTGTTGACGACCATCCCATGGTGCGTTCTGGCGTGGCGTTTTTGGTGCAAGACACAGAAATCGAAATCATCGGCGAGGCTTCCAGCGGGGAGCAGGCCGTGCAGAAAGTGCAGGAATTGGGCCCCGATTTGGTCCTCATTGATATTCAAATGGCCGACGGCGACGGGCTTACGGCCCTGGGTCAAATCAAGGCGGAACGCCCCCACTTGCCGGTTCTCATCCTTTCCACGTTCGACAATCCGCTTTATGTCGGGCAGGCCATGGCGCTAGGCGCCAGCGGCTATTTGCTCAAAGGTTGTGAACGCGACGAATTGATCCAAGCGATCACCAGGGCGGCCGCGGGCAAGTCGGCCTGGACCCGCAGCGAAATTCGTCGCGTGAGTGGGGCCCTTTCCACGCCGAGGCTGCAAGATATCGACGTGCCGCTTACCGAACGCGAAGCCGAGGTGTTGCGCCTGCTCGCTCTTGGCAAAACCAACAAGCAAATTGCCCGCTCCCTGGCCATCAGTTTCGAAACGGTGAAGGAGCACGTGCAACACATTTTGAATAAAATTGGCGTTTCGGACCGTACCCAGGCTGCGGTTTGGGCGGTACGCGAAGGCTTGGTGTAACGGCCGTTGCTGTGTGAACTTCTCGTTGTATTGCTGAATGGCCATCCGGCGGAAGCAAGCCGACCGCCCTGTAGGCTCGCCCGTTTTTGACATTTTCCGACACCACATTTCGGAACTTCCCGCTTCTTTCCCATCTTGGTGCGGAGCCTGTTCTGACTTCCGCACGAATTCTCAGGAGCCCGACGATGTGCAAGGTGCTTGCCACGGTTGGTTGCGCGGTGTTGATGAGCGTTGTAGTGGCACCTGTGAAAGCCGACGTGTCGGCGGCGGTCGAGAAGATACAGGAATTGCTCCGCCAAGAAGATTTGGCGGCAGTTGAGGCGGCTTACGCCGCCGCTCGCACAGAGTATCCCGATGCGGAGGAACTCAAGTCGCTGGAATACCGCCTGTTTGTGGCGAACGCGCGGGCGGACAAACTTCCCACGGCGGTAGGCCATTTGCTCCGTTACGTCGACTATCAAGTGGATCGTTCGGCCCAGGAACCCAAGACTGCGGAACGGATCCCAAGCTACCTGAACCTGGCCGTTCAGTTTGGTGCCCGAGCGCAACAGACCGAAGAAGTGCTCAAGAAGCTGACCGAGGTCGAAACGCGGCTTCGAGAATTCGATCAAGCCAGTCCCGCGCTGTCTTTTCAGCAGGCCGCGATGCAGACGTTTTCCGAGCGCGTATTATTGCTGGCGCGAAGCGAGCGAGTTGATGAAGCCACCGCTCTGGCGAGTCGCCGGGCAGCGTCGGCGGCCGACGAATTCGCCCAGCGCCCGGAGGAATTGCGGGCGATTCTGGGCCACGCCTGGGCATTGCGATTGCAATCTCAGTTGGCGCAAGAGATTCGCTCGCCGGAACTGCCCGATCGAGAACAGCGATATCTGGAGTTCGTCTCCGAGCAACTGTCGCGGCATCCTCAGCAAGGTCCGTTGCAAGACGCCTATTTGACAGCGCACTTTGGCCAGATCTCGCGCATGATGGGCATCGATGCCCGGCAGGCAGAAAACCTGCGCGGCAAGTTGGCCGAGCGAATCACGTCTTGGAAGGCGGAGGACGGCGAAACCAAGACGCGGGTGGCCAGTGCCTTGCAGGGATTGAACACGTTGAAGGCTCGGCTTGCCTCTGCAATCAAGCATCAGGATCTGATCGGCCAAAAAATCCCCGAGTTACAAGTAGAGAAATGGGTCAACGGTAGCGCGCTGCTCACGGAAGATCTCGCCGGCAAGGTGGTGTTGCTGGACTTTTGGGCGGTCTGGTGCGGTCCTTGCATTGCTACGTTTCCCCACTTGCGTGAGTGGAATGAAAAGTATCGTGATCGGGGTCTGGTGATTGTGGGGCTTACCCGGCAGTATGGTTACGGATGGAACGACGAAACGCGGCGGCCCGAACGTATGCCGAACGTCACCTTGGAAGATGAACTAGAAGGTTTGGAGAAGTTTGCCCGGCACTACGAACTCAAGCATCGTTTTGCGGTGATGCCCCAAAATTCCACGCTGTCGGCCGAATTGGGCGTGAGCGGGATTCCGCACGTGGTGTTGGTCGATGGCCAGGGCAAAATCCGCTTGATTCGGGTGGGTAGCGGCCAGCAAAATGCCCAAGACATTGAAGAGATGATCCTGCAGTTGCTACCCAAGTCGGGCGAGTAGCGCCCGGTGGATGGCTTGAATCGATTGCGTCGGGATGCAAGTCCGGCCTGCCGCTTGCGAGCAGGGCGATCCCGACGTTGAGAACCCGTCATGCCGTGGTAGCATTCACCGAAACAGGTTTCTTGCAAGAGTCATCCGTCAAGGGACACCAGCGGTGACTTCTTGTACGCGGTGAACCGGGCTGCGTAGCGGCTGGTCCGTTTCTCCAACTCTGCCATCGCTTGATCATCGAGTTGTGCAAACTCGCACGCAATGCGGGCATTCGCTTCGACCTCGGCAGGCGTGCTGCATCCGAGAATCGCCGTGCTCACGCCGTCCCAACTGAGGGCATAACCAAGTGCATCGTCTGCCGTTAAGGCGGAAGGTCCAAGTAGTGCTCCTTGTGCGTAGACCTTCATCGCAATGACGCCGAGCGACTGCCGTTTCGCCTCGGGCAGCACCGTTTCTATGAACGACATGCGGTGTCGATCGGCGGCATTCAAAGCGACCAAAACCGTGTCAAAATCGAATCGTCGCATTGCCTCCAACAAGACCTCCGGATCGTGGTGCCCCGTAATCCCGAGGAATCGGACACGCCCGTCCTCGCGGGCTTGTAGCAGAGCCCGCAGCGCGCCGTCCGGGGCAAAGATGCGGTCCAATTCATCGTGGGTGCGAAGGTCATGTAGCTGCCACAGATCGAGGCGGTCGGTGCGCAGTCGGCTCAGCGTTTGATCCAACAATCGGAATGCGCCGTCCCGGCTGCGTTCATGCGTTTTGGAAGCGACAAATACGTCGCTGCGACGATCCCCCAGCGCTTCGCCCAGATAATCGAGGCAGTTTGCGTACGCCGGAGCCGAATCGTAGTAGTTGACGCCCAAGTCGAGTGCCCTTTGGATCACGTCGACCGCTTCGTTCATGCGGCCTGTTGACCGCAGAACGCCTTCTCCGCCCAGGCCAAAAATTGTTGCCTGTTCGCCCGTCCGTCCAAGCGGACGCTTGGGGATTTTCAACATCGCTGTCATGATTTTTTTTGCAACTTGGATTGGCGACGCCAGAAGTGTTGCCTTGCGTCAAGCGACCTCTACCGTTTTCTGCACCCAATGCCGGGAATTCTCCGCATAGATTGGGGCGGAAATTCGGCAATGGTACAATCCATCGCAGACGCCAGGGGGCAAGGCATCGACGCATGATACCAGAACTTCGATTTTAGGTAGTCTTCTAGTTGGAGATTGGTGCCGGGTCGGTCATGGTCCGAACGGGCATTGGACTTATGCTGGCAGGCTAAGTTCAACGCCGCTATTTGCCCAGCCTAAGAGATCCAACTCGAATTGTGATCAATCGAGCCGCCGATCGATTGCGAAGTCTTCTTGCCGCACCAGAATCAATCCGTATGAACGGAAGGGAGGGACCGATGTTTTCGCCCGTTGTAGTGGTAATGCGAAATTACGGTATCGCGCAAGTGCGACGCGCGTCTTGGTATGCCGCGTTCGCCTGTCTATTCTTCGTGGCAGTACCGTCGTCCTTCGCGCAGCAAGCGCAGACCGACTTGTTCACGCGGCTCGATACGAACAAAGACGGCAAAGTGTCATCGGATGAATTGCCGGACCGGCAAAAACCCAACTTTGGCCGCATCGATGCCAACAACGACGGGTCGATCTCGCGGGAAGAGTTGGAAACTTATCTGCGACGCGCGCAACGTCCCAATGCGCAGCCTGGCGAGAACAATCTCGCACCAACCCACGCCGATGTGGCCTATGGGCCGCACGAACGCCATAAGTTCGACCTGTACCTGGTCGAATCGAAAACCCCGACGCCGCTGGTGCTCTTCATTCACGGAGGCGGATTCCGCGGGGGCGACAAGCGTTCTATCGGCGCGGGCGATGTCCGCTCGTACCACAAGGAAGGCTGGTCCGTGGCCGCTCTCAACTATCGCTTTACCGACGTTGTTCCGGCGCCGGGGCAATATCTGGATTGCGCCCGCGCCTTGCAGTTTATTCGTCACCACGCAGCCCAATGGAATATCGATCCGAAACTGATTGCCTCAACGGGCGGCTCAGCCGGGGCAGGCACCTCGATGTGGCTCGCGTTTCATGACGATTTAGTTGAACCCAATAGCGACGATCCAATCAAGCGCGAGTCGACCCGCCTGGCGTGTATCGCCGTTTCAAACGGCCAGTCGTCATACGACCCACGGTTTGCCGAGAAAGCCGGTATCCCGCGGCCAAATTTTGAGCGCCATGTGTTCTTTGAGCCGTTTTACGGCATCAAGGTTTCCGAAGCCGACACGCCCGAGGCGTACCGGCGATACGAAGAGGCCGCCCCCGTTACCTACCTCACGAAAGACGACCCGCCGGCCATGTTGAACTACAGCTATGCCAATGAAGAGGTGACCAATAACAGTTCGCTGGGGCTTGTCGTGCATCATCCCAAGCTGGGCATCGCTTTGAAGAAACAGATGGACAAATTGGGGATCGAGTGCGTGGTGCAATACCGAGACCCCGAAAGCGGCCAGACAATACGGCACGGCGGGGGCCAGCTCACTTCCGCAACGGAATTCATCCGCAAGCACTTCGAAGCGGCAAGAAATAACGCACACCGAGCGCCTTGAAACGCCCAGACCTGGGAACTGAACCAACGGACGTTCGTGCCGAATTTTCCACGACATCTCAGCTCGCCGGCACGACAACGGACGATGCCGCGTTACCGTTCCGCGTCATTGGTTCAAGAGTTTCGTTTTGGAGCGGCCCGACCTTCCAGCATCGAATACACGGCCCCGCGAGAATGATTCCCATGCCCACTCCTCCCCGCTTTCGTGAGATTGAAGTTGCCGGCACGCCCCGCGAAATGGGCCGGCAGATTGGCGAGGCCGCTGGCGAAGAGATTCGCGCTTTCTGCGATCGGGCTTTGGCGCAAGTCAACAAGACTGTTCGTGTTTCACGCGACTCGGCAAAGCGACTGGCAACCGCGTGCATCCCGCTCGCCGAGCAATACAGTATGGACATGATTGACGAGCTGCGCGGCATCGCCGAGGCAGCCCGCGTGTCGCTTGTCGAACTGATGCTGCTGCAGGTGCGCAATCAACTGCGGCCCGACGCCGATGCGGGTTGCACGTCGCTTTCGCTCAGTTGCCCGGCCGGTTCGCACACGGCGAACATCGTCGCTCAGAATTGGGACAACGATCCTGAGCTGGACGCGTATTCGGTAGTCCTCACGCGCAGACCGCATGGAAAGCCCGCGCTGCTCAACGTCACTCAAGCGGGATTGATCGCCTACATTGGTCTCAACGAGGCGGGCCTGGGTGTTTGCCTGAACACGCTGCCCGCTCCCAGCCGGCCATTGGGCGTTCCTCACTACTTCACGGTGCGGGGCATCTACGAGGCCGACTCGCTCGACGGAGCGGTGGCCGCGGTGCGCCGCGCCGAGCGGGCCATCCCTGCCAACATCATGCTGGCCACACCCGACGGCCCCGCCGACTTGGAAGTGACCATTGACGACGTGCACGTACTCCGCGATCCAGCCCGGAGAGGCGTGACGCATGCCAACCACGCTTTGCATGCCGCGTTGGCGGGCGTGAACGGCCAGTTTCCCGAATTGATCCAGTCGCACGACCGGCAAGCGCGGATCGACGCTTTACTGGATTCGCCCAGCGGCGCAAACAGAAGCGTTGCCGCGATCAAGGACGCACTACGCGACCATCAAGGGCATCCACGTTCCATCTGTCGCCACGTTAACGACGATCCCATGAGCGGCATCTGGCAGACCGTCTGGTCGGTCATCATCGAACCCTCCGAACGTCGCATGCATGTTGCCCGCGGTACACCGTGCGATCGCGACTACGAGGTGTATTCATTGCGGTAAACGGTGAGGCGAGACAGCCTGCGTTCACGCATTTTTCGGCTCGCTTGAGGAAGTGGGATTGGTCGTGCCGAAATAGTGCGGCTATGATCAACGACACGACAGCTACGGAAGTGCACCAAATCCAGTTTGGCACCCATGACAACGATCAGCGAAATCGCGCCCGACCTGTTCCGGCTTTCCATTTATGTGCCGGACATTGACATGCAGTTCAATCATTTCCTGGCGCGGGATGACGAGCCGTTGCTTTTTCACGCGGGATTGAAGGCAATGTTCCCGGCGCTGCGGGAAGCCGTGGCCACGCTGATTGATCCGGCGAAGCTCCGGCATATTGCCTGGAGTCACTTTGAATCCGACGAGTGTGGCGCACTCAACCAGTGGCTGCAAGTCGCGCCCCAGGCTCAGCCCGTTTGCACACTCGTCGGCAAAATCGTAAGCGTGGATGATTTCTCGATCCGCCCCGCGCTCGGCATGACGGCCGCGGATGTCCTGAGCACGGGCAAGTATCGCTACCGGTTCTATCTTTCGCCGCACATTCCCCACGGATGGGATGCCGGAGTGTTATTCGAGGAAACGCGCAAAACATTGTTCTGTTCCGATTTGTTTCATCATTTTGGCAATGTCGCGCCCCTCACTTCGTCGGACTTGATTGGCCCGACGCAGCAGGCCATGCAACAAATGCAGCAGGGTCCGCTCGCCGGCTACATGCCCTACACTCGCCATACCGAGGGGGTCTTGCGATCGCTGGCCGACCTGAAACCGGAAACGCTCGCGGTGATGCATGGCTCGTCCTTCACCGGTCACGGCGACCGCCTGCTCACCGGCCTTGCTGGAGTGATTCGGGAGAACTTTGATCAGGCGTGACAGCGCAGCAGCAGATGCCTGTCGCTTGACACCGGTCGGCAGTTCGGAAGGACTTGAACGTTGCCGGTTTCGAAGAACTTCAACTCATCCGCATTCCGGCGGGCGGCCATCCTGTCTACGCCGAACGAGGGCGTGAGTCGCTCGACAAACGGACATTGCGTGCTGCGACGATCCATTCCACGAATGAATTGCTCCCCACTGCGGATGGAATATCACGCGTCGAATTCATTACTACAAAGTGGAAATGCTTGCCACAAGTTGCACGCGCCTTCATCGTCGCACGCGCGCAGCGATCATCGCAATTTGATCGCGGCATCGAAGCGGCCTACTTCGCACCGATGCAATAGAGGTAACGATCCGTGCGCAGAAACAATTGCCCGTTGCTCACCGCGGGCGATGCGTTCGTTCGGCTGTCGTCGTCTTCGAACACGTTGTGCGCCAGCAATTCAAACTTCGGCTGGGCAGCGATGACAAAGGTGCCTTTGCGCTGCGACACGTAATAGAGCTTGCCGTCGGCCAGCACGGGGGAAGACCAGATCGTGCCGGAACCAGGCTCCAACCGCTCTTCGTACACCATCTCTCCTGTCGCAGGGTTCTGGCAACAGGCGATGTTGCCGTCGCGAGTCCAGTAAAGATGGCCCTCAAAATAGATGGGCGACGAGACATTCGAACCTTTATTCATCCGCCAGATACCATGCGAGGCGGAAACGTCTCCGCTGCCGCCGGTGCGCACGGCCAACGACGTGCTGCCGCCGCCGATCACATACACCACATCGTCGTGATAAATCACGCTAGGGCAGACGTAGCGATGCACGCCCTCGGCACGCCACAGTTCTTCGCCCGTGTCGGGATCGAAGCCGACCACATGATCCGCGATGCTCACGATCAGTTCGGTCTTCTGCTTTCCCGGCACCAGCAACGGCGTGTTCCACGACGACCGGATGCCTTTCGCTCTCCACACTTCCTCGCCGGTCATCTTGTTCAGGGCCACCAGCGACCCGCTCTCGACACTGGCGTTAACGATCAGAAGATTTTTGTACAACAGTGGCGAGCATCCCGATCCCCAGCCGTTGGTGCCATCGCCGACGCTCGCCTGCCATAGCTCATTGCCGTCCAGGTCAAAGCAGAACACGCCCGTTTTGCCGAAGAAAACGTACAAACGCTCGCCGTCGGTCGTGGGCGTGCTTGCCGCGTATCCGTGATACGATCCTTCGCCTTGGTATTTGTGTTCCGGCAGCTTCGGCGCAAACTTCTTATGCCACATCACCGAGCCATCTTTACGGTTCAAACACAGCAGATGCCGGATCAAATCCTCTGGTTCGCCAATGTTTGGCTCCAGACCGTACCCCGAGTAGCAAGTGATGAACACGCGCTCGCCCAAAGTGATTGGGCTCGACGCTCCGGGACCGGGCATCTCGGCTTTCCAGACAACGTTGTCCGCAGACGACCATTTCCATGGGATTCCAGTTTCCGTGCTGACTCCCAGCCCACTGCTCCCACGGAATTGAACCCAGTCGGCACCGAATGCCGGGGCAGCAAAAATGGCAATCGATACGACAACGATTACTCGGAAAGCGTGCATCGGCATGGAATGTTCCGGTTTGGTTGAGAATCCGGGATGCGCGAAATTGGCTAAGTGAGGCAGCGAATATTATCAGGGGATTATCAGTTCGCTTCAATACGCGGGGATCCAATTGCCACCAGTCGGGCAGATATGAACCGGACCCTCCGCGGTGACTATCGAGAATCGATTCATCCTCCAGAACTGAATTACCCTCGGTGGATTGGTAAGCCTGCCTCCCTTCACATAGGAACCAGTGCCGTCAAACGTAAGCCCATTCCGATTCGCCCCGATCCACAATGCGGCAGGATCGTACTGACGAACCGCAAATCTTCGTGGGCAGTGCGGAATTCGCCAGAATAAAGATTGCGCCTCGACGCCATTGCGACGTTGTTCAAGACAAGGGGCAGCATCTATTTGCCGTCACCGGGCTTCGCGGACTAAAACTCCGCATTGCCCGGCGTGCGGGGGAAGGGAATCACGTCGCGAATGTTGGCCATTCCCGAAACGAATTGCACAACTCGTTCCAGGCCCAAGCCAAAGCCTGCGTGGGGAACCGTGCCAAAGCGGCGCAAGTCGAGATACCACCAGTAGCTGGCCGGGTCGAGATGCATTTCCTTCATCCGCCGCTCGAGCACGTCGAGCCGCTCCTCACGCTGGCTTCCGCCAATAATCTCGCCCACGCGCGGTACCAGCACATCCATTGCCCGCACGGTTTGCTCATCGTCGTTCAATCGCATGTAGAACGATTTGATCTTCGCGGGGTAATCGTACACGATGACCGGCCGCTTGAATTTTTTCTCGGTCAGGTAGCGCTCGTGCTCGGTTTGCAGGTCGGACCCCCAGGAGCAAGGGTATTCGAACTTTTCTCCACTGGCCTGCAAGAATTCGACGGCCTCGGTGTACGTGATCCGCACGAACTCGCTCTCGACGATGCCTTGCAGTGTGGTGAGCAGCGTGTGCGATTCGTCGACAAATTGGTTGAAGAACTCCATGTCTTCCGGGCAGCGGTCGAGCACGTCGCGAAAGATGGCCTTGAGGAAATCCTCGGCCAGATCCATGTTGTCGTTCAGGTCGTAAAAGGCCATCTCGGGTTCGACCATCCAAAACTCGGCCAGGTGCCTGGGGGTGTTGGAGTTTTCGGCCCGAAATGTGGGCCCAAACGTGTATACCTTGCCCAGGGCGCAGGCGAAAACTTCGGCTTCGAGCTGCCCGCTTACCGTAAGAAAGGCGGGGCGTCCGAAGAAATCTTGCGACCAATCGATGGGTTGCCGCTCTTTGGCCAGGCGCTCGAAATCGAGCGTGGAAACCTTGAACATGGCCCCAGCCCCCTCGCAGTCGCTGGCCGTGATAATCGGCGTATGAACATAGAGAAAACCGTTGCGTTGATAAAAATCGTGGATCGAACGGCAAACGCAATTTCTCACTCGTGCAATGGCGCCAAAGGTGTTGGTCCGCGGCCGCAAGTGAGCCCATTCACGCAGCTTTTCGAACGAGTGCCGCTTTTTCTGCAAGGGATAGGTTTCGGGATCGGCGTCGCCGTGCAGTTCGATGTTGTCGGCGTGCACTTCCGCGGATTGTTCTTTGCCTTGGGACGCCTTAATCTCTCCACGTACGGCCACGCTGCAACCGGCCCCGAGATGCTTGACCACGCTTTCGTAGTTCTCAAGCTCGGCGGGCGCAATCACCTGAATATTGGCCAGGCAGGTGCCGTCGTTTAGTTCGAGGAAGCTGAACCCGCCCTTGGAGTCGCGGCGGGTTCGCACCCAACCTTGCAGCAATGCGGCCTGGCCGACATTTTCAGAACGACGCGCCTCGGCAACGGTGCGAATGGTGGGCATGGTGTGGGAAGTCGACGTTGGAGCAAAGAGCTGAAACGACCGGAGGTCAAACCGCATATAACCGGCATGGAAATTAACCTCTCGGCAAATCGCCGAGAAGTTCAACAGCGTCACGCAACATACTTGAGTTTGGCCACGGTCGACGAAGGCAATCGACAAGCGAAAGCCGCCGATTTGTCGCCTGCTATTTCTCTCCCAAGCAATACAAGTGCCCGGTCGTCCGCAGGTAAATCCGGCCATCGACCAGCGCCGGGGTGGCGTAAATCTCTTCGCCAAAGTCGACGTCCGAAATCACTTCCCACTGCGCCCCAGGCTTGATCACGCTCACGTGGCCTTTCTGGCTGCACAAGTACAACTTGCCGTCGCCAGCCACGGGCGATGCAAAGTAGCTGCCGGTACCGGGCACTCGGGCGGTTTTGCCGGGCTCGCCGCTGGCTGCGTCCAGGCTGGTCAAAATTCCGCCGTCTTTAATGGTGAACACGTTGCCGTCCACCAGAATGGGCGAAGCGCAGAACGGCACAAACTTGGTGTATTCCCAAGCCACGTTCGATTGCGTCAAATCGCCCTGGCCTCCCAAGCGCACGCCCAGCGTGACATTCCGGCCGGACTCGAAAAGCGCGCGGTGAAATTCATACTCTTCGCGGTCGATCGCACCCGATTTGTCGCGATCGATTTGGGGGAAACGGCGTTCCACGTCGTCGCCCTTGGTGAGTTCCGAGCGTTCGAGCGCGCCATTCTTATTGGCGTCGTGCTTGGCCAATGCTTCGTCGTAAGGAACCAGCGCAACGCGGTCGGCGGCATCGCCACCTACGGCCCAGCCCGAAATGTAAAGCATGTTGCCTGGACCCAGCACCGGCGTGGTGCAAACCACGCGCGACAGCCCGCGCACCGTCCATAGTTCCTTGCCATCCTCCAGGTCGTAGCCAATGGCGCGCAGGGTGGCGGCAACGATGATTTGCTTCTTGCCGTCCACTTCGCACACGATTGGCGAGCAATAATTGCGGGGGAATTCGGAGCGATCAACCTGCCAGACCAATTTGCCGTTCTGCTTGTCGTAGGCGGCAATGAAAGAGCCAACGTCGTGATCTTGAACCAGAATCACTCGGTCATCGACGATGATCGGACTGGTGGCGGCGCCGAAGTCGTTCTTGAAGGGGCCCAGCGGTTGATGCCACAACGGCTTGCCTTCGGTGTCGTAGCAAAACAGCCCACACGAGCCAAAGAATGAAACCACCCGCTCGCCGTCGGTGGCCGGGGTGCTTTGGGCATGGCTGCCGATGGTGTGAACCTCTTCGAGCCCTTGGTGCGGCGCCTCGGCCCGCCAAATCTCTTTGCCGGTTTTGCGATCGAGGCACACGGTGAACAGCTTGCCGTCTTCTTCGGCCGCCAGGTAAATGCGCTTTTCGTCGAGCACGGGCGAACCGTGTCCCGGCGGCGTGGCCACTTTCCAAATCACGTTTTTGTCGGGGCCAATTTCATCAGGCAGCGAGCCCGTGCCGGTGGCCAGGGCCGTGCCACCTTCGCCGCGGAATTGCGACCAAACGGCAACTTTGCCGGCAGCATTGCTGGAACCGTCAGCCGACTTGAGCGGCTTGATCTGCACGTTGCGAAATGCCACGGGGTCGTTGTGGCCGGCGAAACCAAAATAGCCTTTCGTGCGATCCTTGCCAGGGTGGGCTTCGTCGCCTTTGAAGTCTTTGACCTCGGCCAGGTCGGCATCGAGAATAATGTTGCCGTTCAGCTCCACGCGAATTTTGGAGCCCTGCACGGTCACTTCTTGATGGTTCCATTCGCCGACGGGGCGCAGATATCCGCGGTGGGCCGCCACCAGGCCGTACGCGCTGCCGTGGTATTGCCGCGGATCGAGCTGCGCGTATTTGGGATGCTCGGAATCGAGAATTTGAATCTCGCACATGCCATCCAAATGGGGACGGCCTTGGCCGGGATAGCGAATGATCAAACCGTTGTTGCCGCCCTCGGGCAGCCGAAACTCGAGCTGGGTGGAAAAGTCGTCGTACTCATCGGCGGTGAACAGGTTTCCGCCGGTGCCGGGCTTGCACACGATGGCGCCGTCGCGGACTTCGTGCTGTTGGACATCGCCCTGCCAGCCAGCGAGGTCTTTGCCATTGAACAGGGACCGATAACCGCGTCCCAGGTTTTGGGACAGCAGCTTGTTGGCCTCTTCGGACGGAATTTCGCGGACGAAGATGTTCCGCCAGCGAATTTCGCCGCCATGGGTTTGCAGTTGGATCGGCCCCTTGGAGAAGAGCGGTTGGCTGCGATCCCAGTAGTTCTCCATGGTGGCGCCATCGACCACGAGTTTGTCGTTGAGCCAAACCCAAGTGCGTGCGCCCACTTGCACAATTCGAAATGAATTCCACTCGCCAAACGGCTTGTCGGCATGCACCAGCGGCAGTTGGCCGGGAGCGCCTTTGGTGTTGTTGAATAGCCCGCCCGATCCCTTATCAGCGTTGCGGTCCCATTTTCCGCCCTCTTTGGTGGTGTCCCAGATTTGCACCTGGGGAGTGCCGCGAAGATAAATGCCGCTATCGGCCTTGGGCACGGTCTTGTATTCGATCAGCAATTCGATATCGCCAAACTCGCGATCGGTGGTAAGGTACGCGCCCTTGCCGTCGTTGACCAGTTCGCCGTCGTCCACGGTCCAGTGCTGTTTCGCGTCCTCGGTCCAGGTTTTGATTTGCGCCGCCCGCTGGTCTTCGGTCATGCCCGCCAGCTTTCGCGGATCGAAATGCGGCATGCCGTGCCAGCCGCTAAGGTCTTTGCCATTGAACAGAACCGTAAAGCCCTCGGGCGGTTTCGGTTCGGCCGCTGTCGCCAACGGTGCCAGAAACAACAACAAACATCCAGCGATCAACATTGATCTTTGACAGGGAAGAAAAGCTGTGGGCATTAAATTATGTCTCCTGGTGCTGGAATCGTGGGGAGAGGGCGTGCAGTGTGAAGCCGAGATTGCGCAAGGTCCGTATTATCAACGGCTCGCCAGGAAATGCAAAACAATCGTTGCATTCGGGCTCATCGTTCCCGGTCTGGGACGCTTCGCCGCATAAATATACGTGGAGCGTCCGCAATTTACAGTGCCGGTTTAGCGAAGGAAACGATCGAAAGGACGTCTTTGGATGGAATTGCCGACGTGCTTGTGGGTGTGAATTGTAAGCGGTCCAATTGCCGGATACACTGCTAGCTCGCCAAGGAAACCCGAACGCGGCATGGCGCCGAACGTTCGGGTAAAATAACCGCTGGCGAATCGATTGGGCGGGCGTTCCGCAGCGCTGAACTGGGTCTGCCCCCATCGATCGTGCATCCCCACCGCAGGCCGCCCTCGGAAGTTCCAAAAGCATTCGTCACCTCCCGCTGGCCTTTACTTCGGCAAAAGGGGGGGTGGCGTTACCAACAGGCGGCGAACGAGGAAAGGAAAGTGTTGATGAGTGAAGTGGCCAAGTTGTTGATCGGTGGAAAAGAGATCGAGCTGCCGGTCATCGAAGGCACCGAGGGCGAGAAGGCGGTAGACGTTTCCAGCTTGCGCGGCCGCACCGGTTACATCACTCTCGACGAAGGCTATGTGAATACCGGCTCGACAACCAGCGAAATCGCCTTTATCGACGGCGAGAAGGGCATCCTGCGTTATCGGGGGTACCCCATTGAGGAGCTAGCCGCCAATTGCAGCTTCGTCGAGGTCAGCTACCTGCTGATCTACGGAGAGCTTCCCACCGCGGCCCAGTTGGATGAGTTTCGCGATTCGCTCCGTCGGCACACGATGCTGCACGAGGACATGCGGACGTTTTACAACGGTTTTCCGCGCGACGCCCATCCCATGGCCATCCTGAGCTCGGTGGTCGGAGCGCTCTCCACGTTCTACCAGGATTCGCTCGATCCGCGTGATCCGGAGCAAGTGAAAATCTCCATCCATCGGTTGATGGCAAAGCTGCCGACGATCGCCGCCTTCAGCTACAAAAAGTCCATTGGCCAGCCGTTCATTTATCCGCAGAACGATCAAAGCTACTGTGCAAATTTCTTGCAGATGATGTTTGCGGTCCCCTGCGAACCATACGAGGCCGATCAGGATTTTGTCGATGCCCTGAACTTGCTGCTGATTGTCCATGCCGATCATGAACAGAATTGCTCGACTTCGACCGTGCGGATGGTGGGGTCTAGCGACGCCAATCTGTTCGCGGCCATCTCGGCGGGCATTTGCGCGCTCTGGGGTCCGTTGCACGGCGGCGCAAATCAAGCCTGCGTGGAAATGCTCGAACGCATTCGCGACGACGGCGGCAATGTCAAGAAATATGTCGACCTGGCCAAAGACAAAAAAAGCTCGTTCCGCCTGATGGGTTTCGGGCACCGCGTTTACAAGAATCTCGATCCGCGGGCCACCATCATTAAGGAAACTTGCAACCGGCTGCTGAGCAAGCGGCACATCAACGACCCCATCTTCGACATCGCCCAACAATTGGAGGAAGTCGCGCTTTCCGATCCGTACTTCATCGAACGCAAGCTGTACCCCAACGTGGATTTCTACTCGGGTGTCATCTATCGGGCGATTGGCATTCCCGTGCCGATGTTCACCGTGTTGTTTGCCATGGGAAGGTTGCCCGGCTGGATTGCCCATTGGTTGGAAATGCATCGCTCGCCGAACAAGCGGATTGCCCGGCCCCGGCAAGTTTATGAAGGTCCGGCCATGCGGCGGTTTGTACCGATTGAAGAACGCTCTTAGCGCCTGGCCGTTGCGACTTCACCTGCGTTAAAGGTGGGTTCTGCAGAAAAAGCGGCTACCCAGGTTGAGTTGGACGCTCTGGAGTTGGCGATGCCGAAGCAATTCGCGGCTCCCCCCATCTTAGGTGGCTGGATGTCCAACGCTCGACATCGTTCGCGGGGCCATCTAAACTGGGACGTAGTCCCGCGAGGGTATTCAACAAAAGTAGCGACACCAACGGTTGAACGGACCGGTGGTCTAATAGTGTGAAGCCGTTGTCCCATGCATTTGGCGAAATGCCGAGTGCCTCCCGTGCGGTCAATCCAACCGCGGCCAAACCCTCGAATTCGATCCTTGCCGCGTAATTTGGTCGCAAACCGCCGAAGAAGTTGAGCAGTCATCAGCAAATCGGCGTACCGACGATCGGGAGTTCTCAGGAAGCCCCCCCGTTACGATGAATTCTGAATCCAGCCCCTTAACGGCCGCCTACTTGGCCGTTCAACAATCGCTGCTTGCCGAGCGCAATACCAGCGGCCATTGGACCGGAGAATTAGCTTCTTCGGCCCTGTCGACGGCCACGGCGGTCAGCGCATTGGCGTTGATGGAACGCCATTTACCCGCCAACGAAGAAGGTGTTTGCGCGCACGAATCGATGCTCGCCCGAGATACCTCGCTGATCATTCGCGGGCTCCACTGGCTGGCCGAGCGACAAAACCCCGATGGCGGCTGGGGCGACACCGATCGTAGCCTTTCCAATATTGCCACGACCATGCTCGTGCAGGCCGCGTTTCATTTGACCGGCGTGCCGGCCATGCACGAGGGCTTGTTGGAGCGAGCGAAGGAATATGTGCAGCGTCAAGGCGGCCTGGCCGGATTGCGCAAACGGTACGGCAAAGACAAAACCTTTGTCGTGCCAATTTTGACCAACTGCGCACTCGCCGGACTGGTGCCTTGGAGCAAGGTTCCCTCGCTGCCCTTTGAACTGGCTTGCCTGCCGCAATCGTGGTTTCGCTTCCTTCGACTTCCCGTCGTCAGCTATGCCATTCCAGCGTTGGTGGCCATGGGGCAAGCACGCTATTTTCATCACAAACCCTGGAATCCCATCAGTCGCGTGATGCGACGGGCGGCGGTCGAGCGCTCATTGCGCCTGGTGGAGCAAATGCAGCCAGCCAGTGGCGGGTTTCTCGAAGCCGCGCCGCTCACCAGTTTTGTGGTGATGAGTCTGGCCAGCATTGGCCGCGCCGATCACCCGGTGTGTCAGCGCGGCCTGAAGTTTCTGCACGACAGCGTGCGGAACGATGGTTCCTGGCCTATCGACACCAATTTGGCGACTTGGAACACCACGCTTTCGATCAATGCCCTGGCCGATGACGATTCGATCGAAATGCTCGGCCAGGATGAGCGGCTGCTCGACTGGGTACTTCAATGCCAGCACAAAGAGGTGCATCCGTACACGGCCGCCGAGCCTGGCGGTTGGGCTTGGACCGATCTTTCGGGCGGCGTGCCCGATGTGGATGACACCAGTGGCAGTTTGCTGGCCATCGCCAGGCTGCATCGTCGCGCCCCGCGGCAGCGGCAGCAGCAAATCGAGGGGGCGTCGGCAGCGGGGCTTCGCTGGCTTTTGTCGGTACAGAATAACGACGGCGGCTGGCCTACCTTCTGCCGGGGCTGGGGCGCCATGCCATTCGATCGCAGCGCAACCGACCTCACGGCCCATGCACTGCGTGCGATTCGTGCCTGGCTGGTGACGGGCCGCTACCCGGAATTGGCGTCTCAGTTAGAATCGGCCGTCGATCGCGGTTTCCATTACCTGGAGCGAACTCAAGCCGCAAATGGCAGTTGGTCGCCGTTGTGGTTCGGCAACCAGTTTCATCCCGAAGAAGAAAACCCGGTTTACGGAACAGCCCGCGTGCTCTTGGCTTATCGCGACTATCGCCGGCTCGACTTGCCCGTTGCCCAGCGGGGATTGCGATGGCTGTGTGAACACGTCAATCCCGATGGCGGTTGGGGGGGCGGATCGTCTCTGGCGAGCGTGTGGGCTCAAGGCGTTGCCTCCGCGGATGGAACAACCCCGAGCCGAACGTCATCGGGCAATCGTCGCCCGGAGGTGGTATCCAGCATCGAGGAAACGGCCCTGGCCGTCGAAACGTTGCTCGCGTGTCCCGACGACGAGCAATGCCGCGCGGCGGCCGAACGGGGCCTGAACCTGCTGCTCGAAGCCGTCCGTACAAATCGACACCGAGATTGCTCGCCCATCGGCTTTTACTTCGCTAAGCTGTGGTATTATGAAAAACTGTATCCGCTGATCTTCACGGCTTCGGCGTTGGGCGAAGCGATCCGTCGCATTCCCACCTGGCCCGATCCGAAGCCGAGACAGGCCCACCCACTTAACGTTTAACGTCGATCCGAACGCGGTCGAGCCGCAATCCCAATCCACGGTGAAGAACAAATTCCCGCGCTCTACCGAAAGATGCCGGGCAACAAAGAGGCACGCGGTCGATTCGCGAGCCAGAAAAGAGGTTGAAGACATTTCGGCACTTGGCGAGAGGCTCACCGAAAAACCAGAAATACAACTTCGGCGGCGGGCGCCTGCGGCCGAAACCTACCAGCCTGCAACCAGATTTGGGACCGGCATTCAACCAAACCTACAGAGGTACACCCTTGGCTACTGCTTCCATCGATTCGGCGCAGGGCGCTCCCGAAACACCTCGGCGGCGGCGACGCAGTACCAGCCACTTGAAGCTGGTGCCCCCGACCAAGTCCCAGCGGGAAGAACTACGCGCCAAATGCCAGGCTGTTGCGGCCCGGCTCGATAAATCGCGTCCCCTCAGCAAAGACGAAATGGAAGCCGTCGCCCGGGCCACCCTTACCGAAATGGGGCTGCCCGAAGGGTTCGTGGGCTGGACCATGGTGGTATTGGCCAGCGAGTTCTGGAAGGACCAAGTTGCCGCGGTGCCGTTTGAACGGCGGTTGTTCCTGCTGCCCCACTGCCTGAAGCATGCCGAAGGCTGTCCGGCCGATTACGATGATTTTGGCCTCGACTGCAAGAGCTGCGGCGCTTGCAGTATTGCCGACTTCCGGGGAATTGCCGAAGACCTGGGCTACAAGGTCCTGGTCGCCGAGGGTTCTCCCATCGTCCTCAAGATCATTGTCTCCGGCTATGTTGACGCCATCGTGGGCGTGGCTTGTCTCAACGTTCTGGAAAAAGCCATCGACAAGATCCTGCTGGCGGGCATTCCATGCATGGCCATTCCGCTGCTATCCAGCGATTGCCGCAATACCGACGTCGATGCTGATTGGGTCATGGACATGATCCAGCTTCAGCACCGCCAACCGGAAGTGCAAACTCGCTCGTACGTGCATTTGCTCCGCGCCGCAAGCAATATGTTCGAGCCGCAGATGCTCGATCATCTCGCTCCGCGGCTTCGCGGCAAAACAGTCGCCACGCCCTCTTCTTCCGCCAACGGGCATGCCAACGGCCACGCTCCCGCGGCCATCGCCGCGAACCCCCGTAAATCGCTCGACCCAGTGGCCGGTACCGAAGAAATTGCCTACGAGTTCTTGGCGAAAGGGGGCAAGCACTCGCGGCCATTCATCACTTTGGCTGTGTACGATGCTCTGACAGGTGGAAATTGCACCGGTGGCGATGGCGCCCGCCAAGCCGAGCAACTCTCCGACGCCGTGCGCCGCGCGGCGATGTCGATCGAGGTGTTTCACAAGGCCTCCCTTGTTCACGACGATATCGAGGACGACGACCAATTCCGCTACGGCGACGATACGCTGCATCGCAAACACGGAGTGCCCACGGCCATCAACGTGGGGGACTACCTCATAGGGCTGGGGTATCGTCTCATTAGCCGCGAAGCCGCTGCGCTAGGGCCTGAAGTAGCCGCCGATATTCTCGATAAGCTCGCCGACGCCCACATGAAACTGAGCGAAGGCCAGGGCGCTGAACTGCTTTGGCGCGATTCGCTCGACAAGCAGCTAAAGCCTCTCGACGCTCTCAAGATTTATGCCCTTAAGACGGCGCCGGCCTTCGAAGCGGCCCTGTTCACCGGCGCTCGATTGGCTGGCCCGATTGACCCCTTCCGCGAGTCGTTTTCGCAATTCGCCCGGCATCTCGGCGTGGCCTTCCAGATTCTTAACGACCTCAAGGACTGGCAGGGAGACGACGACAACAAGCTCACGGCCGGCGGTGATGTGCTCGGCGGACGCCCCACGGTGTTGTGGGCTCTCGCTCTGGAAGGGCTTTCGCCCGCCGATCGCCAAGAGTTGCTCGCGCTGGCCGAACATTCGCGCCAAGCGGCCATGGCCCAATCGGCGGCATCGCAAAATGGCCACGCTCCCGCCGAGACGTCCCTGGGCACGGCGAGCATCGTTCACCGCGTTCGCGTGCTGTACGAAAGAGCCGGTGTCTTTGAAAAAGCCGCCCGGCTGGTTGACAAGTACCAGGATCGAGCCGAAGCGATTGCCGATGAGATCGAGCCCGACGAGCTTCGTCGGTTGTTCTACTACCTCGTCGACTCCGTCTTGGACCGCCAGGAGTCGTCCGCGCCCCCCGCGGTGCTGGTCTCCAGCATCGAAGGCGGACTGCCCATTACCGGCAAACCGTAGAGATCATTCCCAAACATTCGCCCGGGCTTGCCATCAACGGCCTTTTGCTCGGGCTTCTGTTTCGCGGATGTAGACTTCTTTCAGCCGCCGGATCAAGTCGTCTTCAGTATAAATGCGCCCCGTAGGTTTGTTGAAATGGCGGCCGGTCGGCGCATTCGATAACTGCTTGCCGAGGTTTTCGCCTCCCTCGGACTTGGTCATGTAATCGATGAGTTTCCAGCCGTCGGGCCCTTTGATCATGGCAAGAATGTCCTGGCGGCCGTGCGGCATGGCCGAGAGCCGATCGAGCCGGTCGTAGGCGCCAGGATCGCGTTTGATGTGCTGCATGAATTTCAGCCCCGCTTCGGTGCGGAGATTCCGCGGAAGAAACGCCTGGTCTTCGAGGGCGTCCTTGACGATGCCGTCGACGCCGGGTACTTTCCAGCCCGCGCTCTGCACGCTTTCCAGCACGGCTTGAACTTGCGAGCGGGTAATAATGTCGCCAGGGCTGTAATCGGTCTCCGTTGCCAATTGTCGGCGAACGATACCGTCGATGGCCGCAAATTCTGGCCGGGGTTGGTTCCATCGGACGGCTCCCGCTGCCGTGCCGCAAGTGATCAACAGCAGGACCACCCCCATCAGCAGCCACAACGTCATACCCATCCAAGTGCGAACGGCACGGCGCGGTTGGACCGGAGGGACGCAATAGTACATGGCAGGCTCCCGCGAGGATGGCGAAGAGGTAGAGTCGTTTTCAAACCTTAGCACGCTCGGTCAAACCCGGGCGCGATTCCCCGTTGGCACACAAACGCCAGCGAAGATGGTATGATCCCTACTGTCGTATGATTCGGTACCATTGTCCCCCCGCTGCCACAATTGAGCCGCCGATGGCCGTAGAAGTTGTTGCGCTCGACCAGCCGACCGCGCCCGCGTACCGAATGCCCGACCGGTTTCGGCACGACGTCTGTTACTTTATGGCGGCCCCCGATGAACAGGGCGTGCCGCCCTTGGGCCCGGCGGAATATTGGATCCACCTCCACCAAGCAAAGACTTGGTTGGCCGAGGGCGTGCTGTACATCATCTCTCCGCTGGATAGCGAACACCCCGCCGAGGTGGAGATTAGCGAGGAGCAAGAAGGCTGGCTGGAATGGCTGGTCGCGCACGGTGTGCAGCATGTCAAAATTGTGGACGGGTAGCGGCAAGGTACCCCCCCGGCACGAACGCGACCCGATCAAGGCCAAGACCACCCAAACGCTTCAATACGGGCCTGGAAAGATTGCCGGCCGCATTCTGGGCGGGGCGATCGCGCAAGACGCTTTCGCCAAGGGTAGGGTGGTTCGCATCATGGCATGCGGCGCAGAACAGCCATGTAGGGCGTGCAGGACAAACGGCGGGAACTGAGAACGCCGGTTTCCACCAATTCTGCTGATCCTTGTTAACCACCCATGGCGGAAAATCACATTCGGTGTTGCAACCGGGTGTTTGGAACGCTTGCAGAAATAGTTGACACCTGAATCCGCCGCCGTTAAGATGCTGAAAGTGAGACTCAGTCTCAACTTTTCCCCTGCCTGAAAACATTGCTGTTTTTGTCCCGCCCGGTTTGCTTCTCCCCCCCCGCCAAATATGAACGACCAACTTGTACTGGCTGTGCTGCCTGGCGCCCACGAGCGAGAACGCCTTGTTCTGATGATGTCGAGCACTCCAGGGGCCGCCCTGGAGTTAGTTCAGCAAACCTGGTCTGACATCACCGGATGGTACACCCAATCGTCGCTTGAAATGACCAGCGAGCAGGTCGCCCTGCTCCGCGCCGCGCTGGGGCGATCAGGGGCCCCTTCCCGAAACGCGGCGAGCGTCCCTTTCGGCGGTCGGCGGGGCATATCAAGCAGCAAAAGTCCAGCCATCAGCCAGGGCGAATTCCACCCACCAGTCGAAACGGGACCGGATGTCCTCTCGTTCTGCGAATTCCGTCGCGCAGAATCCGCTTAGTGCCGGCGTCGCAATAGTTGCGCCCAGCCTCAGCGGTCTTCATCTCAGGCGATGGAAGCTGCGTAGCCCATGGATTGGTTGAATAGCGTTAGGCCAACGCGTCCAATGAATCCAGGCATTCGTGGCGGTCATCGCACGGATTGTACGGACCTCGCTTGCGGGGGGGCCTCCGTAGCGGATCAGCCCGTCTTGCTTGTCTTTCGGGTCTCGCCAGCGGCGCCGGCGCTGCGTTCATGCACGATCTTCTGAAGTTGATCCACGCCGTCCTGTTCTTCGAGCAGGATGTCTTCCAGCAGCACCACCAGCGGGCGGTTGCCTTCGGCCAGTTCCAGAGCCTCGAGGTAGTGCTTCACGGCGTTCTGCTCAAACTCCAATGCGTGCTGCAACATGCCGTGGATGTCGTCGCCGACCTGCACCTTGTTCCGTTCCAGGGTAGGCACGCCCCCCAGGGCCACGATTTTTTCACCAATACGTTGTGCGTGGCCGTAGCTCTCTTTGGCGCTGTCGAAGAACATTTCGGCGTAGGGCTCGCGCCACAGTCCAGAAACCATGAAGCCCTGTTGGCTGTACTGGGCCACGCCAGTCCACTCGTGGGAAAGGCAAGCGTTCAGCTTGGCAATCAATTTGTCGTTGTTCATTGTTGGCGTCCACCTTGAGGAGAAAAGGAGAAACGAAGCCGTCCATCCGGCTGGGTTGTCTGCGCGAATCTTAGGATCGACAATCGGCTTTGCAAAGCCCGTTTCATCAAGTTTCGATGTCGAAAATGCGTGTTGAGAAAGACTTACAACACGGCGGCGATTGCGGCGCGGCGGCTGGATCAAGAACAGCCAAAATCTGCCCCGTTTCCACGCAAACTGAGACGAATTTCGTCGCCCACGCGCGTTAGACGCCGCATTCGCGAGATGTCAAAATTTTTCAAAAAAAGTTTGTTGCTCGCCGGTCATCTGTGAGGGTTCGGCGGAACCATGACCTTTTCCACCGGCCCCGAGCGCAAAATGGCATTGGTTGGCAAAGTGCTGACCGGGGCATTTTGATTGTCGGGCTGCGAGTCGCGCGGTGAATCAGACATCACCCCCTTTGCTTCAACCGCAGGCAGCACGTACCATCACACGAGGCTCGCGGCTTTATCGCCCTGCAAGAATGAAAAACGTGTAAGCACTGCCCGCAAGAGGGCGGTTTCTTCCGGCGAGTGGGCCGCACGGCCACAGTGGGAGCTTGCCTCAACAAAACATTCACTCAACCCATGGAATAAATCATCATGCCGCAATTGACCGTCGAAGGCGTCGGTACCTTTGAAGTTCCTCAATCCAAGCGATTGGTGCTGGCCCTGCGCGATGAGGCAGGACTCGATCAATTGCACGCTTGCGGCGGCAATGCCCGCTGCACGACCTGTCGCGTGGAATTTGTCGAAGGCGAACCCGAACGCATGACCGCCGCCGAACAGCAGTTGCTGGCCGCCAAAGGGCTGGTCGGCATTCGCTTGAGTTGTCAGATCGTGTGCGAAGGCGACATGACCGTGCGGGCAATCAGCCGACTGGCCGGGAGCGGCCGAGCCGATTGCGGCAACCGCCCCGCCGACGAGATCTTGCCCCCGCCGGTCTGGGTAGATAAGGAATGACCGACGCGTTGAGGTTGGTTCTTCGGTGCCCGGAATCAAAAAGGGAAATTGGTCGTGCGGATTGAAGCCATCGATATTTACCACGTCGCCATGCCACTGATTTATCCCTGGCGCACGGCGTACGGCGAAGACGCGGCGATCGAAAGCGTGCTGGTCTGTCTGCGCAGCGAAGGTCTCGCCGCCTGGGGCGAGGCCGCGCCGTTTGCCGCTCCTTGTTACAGTCCCGAATGGGCGGCCGGCGTATTTCACTGCGTGCGCCAATGGCTGGCGCCTGCCCTGATAGATCAAGACATCTGCAGCGGCGATGCACTCCAGGCCCACCTCGCGCATTTCAAGGGCAACCCCTTCGCCAAGGCGGCGCTCGATACCGCCTGGTGGGACCTCGAAGCGCAGCGGCAAAACCTGCCCTTGCACCGCTTGCTCGGGGCCACCCGCGATCGAGTGCCGGTGGGCGCCGATTTTGGCGTGATGGATTCTCATGACGACCTGCTGAAGGGGATTGCCGCGGCTATAGAAGACAAGTTCCCTCGAGTAAAACTCAAATTCCGGCCCGGTTGGGATCTGCCCATGCTCGCGGCTGTGCGCAAGCAATTCCCCGACCATACTTTTCACATCGATTGCAACAGCGGATATCGGCTGAGCGATGTGAACTTGTTTCGCGCGGTCGATGAATTTGGCTTGGCAATGATCGAGCAGCCTCTGCAACACGACGACGTGCTTGATCACGCCCACTTGCAAATGGCGATTCGCACACCGGTCTGCCTCGACGAGACCGTCGTATCACTCGATCGTGCCCGCCAGGCAATTGATCTAGGAAGCTGCAAATATGTGAACATCAAGCCGGGCAGGGTGGGCGGCTTGACGCCGGCCGTGGCGATCCACGATTTGTGCCGCGAGGCGGGCATTCCCTGCTGGGTGGGTGGAATGCTCGAAAGCGCCGTGGGAGCAAGAATTTGCGCCGCCCTGGCCATGCTCGACAATTTCACCTACCCCGCCGACATCTTTCCCTCCAGCCGGTTCTACACCGAAGACCTGGCCGACCCTCCGCTGGAGTTAACGCCCGACGCGAATGGGGTCCCCCACGTGCAAGTACTGGATGCACCGGGCACGGGCGCGCGACCGCATCCCGAGCGGCTGGCCAAGCTTACGCTGGCAAAGGCCAGCCTGCCTGGATAATTTTCGGCCGCGAACAACGAAGGGGTCGGCATCGAACAAATGGCTACCTGACAACTGCCGAGAGAACGGTGGATTTCAGACAACCGAGCCGATCGTCCTGTTGCGCTCTCGCACCAGGGGCGAACGAATGAGCCAAAGCCGTGGCCATCAACTTTGGTCAGGTGGCGGTTCAACGGATGCCAGCGACAAGCCTGTGCCCATCGCCCGGCAGCGTAAGATTAGACATCCACTGCGCGGAACTCACGCCGCTCGTCGCGTACCAATCGCGAGCACGGGCGATCCGGATCGTGGTCCCAGAATACCAGCCAGTTTTCGTCGGCCGCCTGACCGAGCATCGCCGGCTTGCGACGCCGCGTGTCGAGCGGGTAAACGTCGTACGCCATGCACCACAGACTGGGTAGGTGCGCCCGCGTGGGACAAAGGTCGCCCAGGTAAACGGCCGTGTCGCCGCCCGAGCGAAAAGCCAATGCCTGATGCCCCGCCGTATGACCGCCGGTGACCATTGCCAACAAGCCTGGCACAATCGTTTCATCGCCGTCGATCAGCCGCAGTTGGCCTGCTTCGTGCAGCGGCAGCAAGTTTTCTGGCGGATAACTGCCGCGAAGTTCGGCTGCACCGCTGATGGCGTCGATCCATTCACGCCGCTGTGCCACATAGGTTGCCTTGGGAAATGCTGGCTGCAGCGTGCCGCCCGCCGCCCGCTGCGTTCCGCCGCCGGCATGATCGAAATGCAAATGGCTGAACACCACCAGATCGATATCTTCGGGACCAAGCCCGATGGTCGCGAGGTTTTCAACGAGTGGGCTGCCCGGCGCCGACGAATAAATCTCGCGTTCCTTTTCGCTCAGTTTGCTGCCGTAGCCAGTGTCGACGAGTACGGTGTGTTGGCCATTGCGGGCAAGCAGGCAGTTGGTGGCAAGCGGAATGCGATTGCGCTGGTCGGGGGAAATCGCACGTTCCCAGAGCGGTTTGGGGACCACGCCGAACATGGCGCCGCCATCGAGCATGAAACGACCGCCGCTGACAGTCTGAAGTTCCCAGTTGCCGATCGAAACTGCCATCGCAAACTCGCCCTCACTCGTCATCCCAGGTAGCGATCCGATGTGACGCGACTCGCTTCCAATGACAACGGCCGTCTGCACCGGGCGGAATGACTGGGAACCTCGCCAACCGCTCTGGATGTGCAAAATAGTACGCAAACGCTTGCCGCGAGGCGCTGTCGCCTAGCCGGCACGTAACCAACCTCCGCTCGTATAGTTTGCCTTCGCCCGCCGCCGCTTCCACGGCATCAAGAACTTCAAGCGTGCGCGGCATGTGCTCCGGTTCTAATAGCCATAGTTCGCCAGCAATCAAATCTTCGCCTTCGGCGAGCGCCGGATAAGGCCCCAGATCGTGCAGACGGCCGCGAATGGTGGCGTGTTCGATGCTTTTTGGCCGGTGCGGCCAGCAGCCCGCCCGGCATTCCCCGGTTTGCAGCGTGCCGTAAACGAAAACTGCCGCAATCGGCTCAAACACGATTTCCGATTGATTTTCAGACATCGCGGGAATCTAGTGCGAGCAATTCGAAAAGGGCGGATCTTCAGGCAACGATTGCGTTCTACCGCAGATGGTGCAGGGCCGCAATGTGCTCGGGCGTGGTGCCGCAACAGCCGCCGATCAATCGTGCTCCTTGTGCCAGCCATCTCGCGGCCAGCGCGGCGTACGCTTGCGGATCGGCAGCGGCCGTGTTTCGCCAACCTTGCACCGGATCGGGCTCGCCAACGTTGGCGTACGCACCATAGGGAGTTTCGCCGACCGAGTCGCGCAGGGTGTTCAACATCGCTCCCACCGCAAAGGCCGGGCAGCAGTTCACCAGGATCGCCGCGGGATCGCAGGCGAGCACCGCGGCCACGGCGTCGGCCAACGACTCGCCCGACAGCAGGCGACCATCCGTTCCGCAGACAAAACTCACCATTAGGGGCAAACCGGTCTTCTGGGCGGCGCGTGCGGCGGCAACGGCCTCGCGCGCGGTCGGCTGGGTTTCCACCAAGATCAGGTCGACACCAGCATTTGCCAGGAAGGCCGCGTGCTGACGATGTTCACGGGCCAGGGCTTCGTCATCGGGCGTAAGATCGGGACGGTAACAGTCTTCCAGGGGCGCCGTGGAGCCGGCGATCCAAACCTGGTGGTCGGCGCGATCTGCAGCGGCGCGAGCCAGATTGATCGCCCGGTCCGTCAGCGCCTGCGCCTGGGCTCCCCATCCGCCCGCTGTCAGATTTCGCTGGTGGGTGCGAAACGTGTTGGCGGTGATGACTTCGGCGCCGACGCTCAGGTAATCGACATGAATGGCTTCGACGACTTCGGGCGCATGCACCAGCGCGGCCGCCGACCACAGCGGCAAGGCGGTGTCGACGCCCCGGCGGTTCAACTCGGTACCCAGCGCCCCGTCGAGCAGAATCGCCGGTACGCGGGAAATGCGTTCGCGAAAGGTAGCCATGGGATCTTGCGGCCGAATATAGCGTGCGCCACGAGCGCTTGCATCGACTCATAACGAACTTAAGAAATTTTCCGGCATGCTGCGAATTTTGAGCTATGTTTTTCATGGCGGCGAGGTCTGTTCGGTTCAACCGTCCCGATTTCCCCGGTAGTTCGCGGCTAACTGTCGAGCAAGATCGAAGGCGGCGGCACTTCTTCGTTGCCGCAAAGTTCCGATCGTCTTTGGGCGGAGACGGCGGGGCTTGCGCTCGTGAATTCAAGGACAGACTGAGGGCATCGATCGGTCTCTCCTGGCCCAGTCTTCTGCCCCCTCCTCTTTATTTCTTCGAGGTGCATCCATGCGCGCTGCGTCACGCACTTTTTGCGGTATGTTTCGTGGGAAAAAAACGCTCTGCCGATGGGGCGATCGCCGAGCTTCAGTATTGGTCTTAATGACGGTGATGATCGTGGTGGCGGTGGGCATAGTGGCCCTGGGTGTTGATGTCGGATATATCGCTTCGGTTCGCACGGAACTAAAACGCACGACAGATGCCGGGGCTCTTGCCGGAGTGGGCGTATTGGCGGAAGGACCCGAGGCGGCAACTGTCCAGGTGCACGACTTTATTGCGCGCAATCCCGTGGGAAATCGAATTGTGGATCCTTCGCTTGTGGATATCGAACTGGGGCAGTGGGATCCGAATAGCCGCACTTTCGCGGCGAACGCCGAAATTCCCTCGGCGATCCGCGTCCGCGTGCAACACCAGAATCAGCCGCTGTTCTTCGCCAAGATTTTCGGTCACGACTCCTTCGACCTTACCGATGAATCGGTCGCCGTCTTTCATCCTCGCGACATCATGCTGGTTCTCGATTGTTCGGCCTCGATGAACGACGACAGCGAACTGAGCTCCATCAGTAAAATGGGCGAGGCGAACGTTTTGAACAACCTCTCGCAGATTTATCAGGATCTGGGGTCTCCAACTTTCGGCAGCATGCAGTGGAATCAGCAGCTTTCCTCGAGCGCTTCGATCTCCACGATCCGCAGCCAGCTAGGGTTGACCTATGTGCCCTATCCTTACCCCTCGGGAAGTTGGAACGACTACATCAATTATGTGAAAGGCAACAACGGCAGCTTATTGCCCAGCAGCTATCGGCACCGCTACGGCTACCTGACCTTCATGAACTACCTGCTGGAGAAACGGCCGCTGTATTCGCAAACGCCCGACTTGTGGAAGACCCGCCAGCAGCCGATTACCGCGGTAAAGAACGCGGTCACCGTATTCCTGTCCTACATGCAAGAGGTAGACACCGCCGATCGGCTGGGGCTTTCCATTTACACCAGCGCAAACGGAACGGCAGTGCTCGAGGAGGGACTCACGCGCGACTATTACAAGATCGAAACCAAGAGTCGCCAGCGTCAAGCCGGTCATTACAACCAGTACACCAACATTGGTGATGGCATGAAGGTCGCTCGCCAGGAACTCATCAACCACGGCCGCACGAATGCCTTTCGCATGATGGTGCTGATGACCGACGGCATTGCCAACCGGCCCAGCAACGAAACCTACGCCCGCTCCTATGCCCTGCAAGAGGCGTACCTCGCGGCCGAAGCCCGCATTCCCATTGTGACGGTCAGCTTCGGGGCCGGAGCCGACAAACAACTCATGCAAAATATCGCCGACATCACCGGCGGCGTGCATTTCAACGTGCCCGGCGGATCGAACGTGGCCGAGTACGAAGAAGAACTGAAGGAAGTTTTCCGAAAGATCGCGGACGACCGGCCACTCAAACTGGTCAAGTAGGTTCGCTGGTTATCCCTTGATTTCGAAAATGGCCTCCACCTCCACCGCGGCTCCGGTCGGCAGCGCCGCGAAACCGAGCGCGCTGCGGGCGTGGTAACCGTCGCCTTCTTTGCCAAAAAGTTCGTGCAGCAAGTCCGAAGCGCCGTTGATCACCAGGTGCTGATCGGTGAACTCCAGCGTGGAATTGACGCATCCCAACAGCTTGATCACCCGCAGGTTGTCGAGCGTGCCATGCGCGTGATGAACCGAACGCAGAATCTTTACCGCGCAGTCCCGCGCGGCCTGGTAGCCCTGGTCGACGTTCAGATCAGACCCCAGTTTGCCTTTCAAGTCGCTCACGTGTCCCGAGGTGATCAGCAAATTGCCGGTGCGAATGCACAAATTCAAGTAGCCGGGCGTGAGAGGCTCGAACGTCAGTCCCAGTTCGGCCGCCTTTTTCTCTGCGCTCATTCCAATCTCTCCAGAAGCTGAGGGTTGCCAGTCAAGGTGGCTGAACATATCGCGCGTGGGACGCACCATCAAGTATCGCGTGAGGGAACAGACGGTGCGCAGCAGGGTGGTTTGCCGCGCGGACCGTTGCCCTCGACCCTGTTGCCTGCCGCTACCTGGCGTTTTGGTGCAGGCGTTCGAAAAGTTCCACCAGGGTATCGGCAATCTTGTGTGCCGCGTCCACTTCCACTCGGTTGGTGCCCAGCCAGGTTTCATAACCTCCCAGTTCGTGCTGGGTGCGCGTGGGCAAATAGCCGTAGGCGCCATTGGCCAACGAAATGTTGAATGTGCGGGAAAAGGGACTGCGCTCCTTCAATTCCAGTCCGGTTTCGGTGAAGACCTCAAAGGGAATGGCGGTGATGCCCAAGTCGCCAATCCGAAACGCCTGCAACAAGATCGGAATTTGATCCGGCCACTGGGCCATTTGCAGCGCCCGTTCGGCGTAGGCTTTTTCGCGAACGTGGTTTGGCGCCGCATCGGCGGGACGGGCCATTACCTCATTTGCCCAGGCCAACAGTTTCTTGTCGGGCTTGCGCACCTGCAGCGGAATTTCGGTTTCTTCAGCAGCCAGCTTTACCTGGGGATAATATTTTGTTGACTGGAGCGCTTCGTAAACGACGTCGGCTGCCTGGTGGGCCACAAGCCGCATCTTGGCATAAGGTGCGTAACGTACCGAATCGGTCGAGGTGAGATTGTTGTTGTTCACGTCGCCGCTGGTGCCGTTGCTCATAATGCCGACAAACGGCGGATCTTGTTTTTCGGCCTTCAACAGTTCGCCAATCCGCTCGGCGAACACACCAAAATAGTCGGCCGAAATTTCATTGGGGCGCACGCCTCCGACGTAGTGCAGCGAGTAGTTCGCCAGCAAGGCCAGAGGGCGACCGTCGGCGCTCTGCACCGACAAGAACGAAATCTCCGGATCAACAGGGCCGGCCGGCTTCAGCAGATGATCGCCTCGTCCCGGATTCATTTTTACCTGGTCGGTCCCGCCAAATGGATTGGGGTTGGGAACGCCAGGCTTTAAAAACCAGCGGCGATTGAACACTTGGCCGGGCAACTGCCCCGATCCCCAGCCGACCTGGGCTGGCTCCAGATTATTTTGCGCCCTCCGCAGCCCGTCGGCGATTCGTCGCGCCAAGAACAACTGGTAATCGGTGAATGCCTCGGAGAGCAGCAGGGCACTGCGGCCGCGCGCGCTGGGCCCCGAGTGCGTATGCGTGGACGACATCATTAGCCGGTGGGCGGGAATGCCGGTTTCTCGCTCGGCCAACCGCTTGGCCAGGTCGAACACTTCTCGCAGGATGCCGACGTTGTCGCAAATCACAAAGCCGAGTTGCGTTTCGCCGTCATCGAGCACCAGGCAACGCGCGTACAGTTCATCGTGAATGTGCGTGGCTTCGGGGGTTCCCCAACCGCCAACGATGATGGCCCCCAAGGGCGGAGTGATGTTGCTGGTTGCTGCCCCCGCCTTGAATTGTGGTGCGGTCTTGGCCGCTTGTGGTTCGTCCGCGGTGGCCGATCCTGCCGAAAAGTAAAGCAAACCGACTGCCGCCAGGGCGGCAATCCACAACATAGACGTCATCCAGCCACGTAACCGCATTTCAGAATCTCCATCGCACGTACAACTTGGGCTGCGTGAGCCCATTCCATTCAGCTACGCCGAGTGTACACGCTGGGGCGCTGGGCGGAAACGCTTCCGGCCTCGTGCCCCCCCATTCTGGGGCAAAAATAGTGTCATTCGCTCTCGCCTGCGGTATACTAGGGGGGCCGAGAACACCCCGGCTTGCAGCGCTTGACGGCATTTGTCGCAGCACAAATGCGAAGTCGCAAGCTTGGTGCGCTCGGTACGCCAGTAGGGGGCGTACTTTTCGTTTGGCTTTTCTGAAAATCTCGTTCGAGACCGCTTGTTCGGCGTACGCCGTTTCCACTTCACCTGGATACATGTAGGCGCATGCGCTGAGTTGCTCCTTGACTGTGCCAACCTTACGGAGGACCGCAACCATGTCGACCGTCCAAGATATTCTCAATATCAAAGGCACCACCGTGTATTATGTCGCGGCGGGCGCAACCGTTCTCGATGCCACACGTTTGATGAACGAGCACGGCATCGGCGCTCTGGTTGTGACCGAAGACGAACGCGTGGTGGGCATGTTCACCGAACGCGACGTGCTGCGCCGGGTGGTTGCCGAGGAACGCGACCCCGCCACCTGCCGGGTGGGCGATGTCATGACCGAACGAGTCGCCTGCTGCCGGCCCGACACCAAAATCAGCGAAGCGCGGAGCGTGCTCAAGAACCACCGCATCCGTCATTTGCCGGTGGTCAATGGAGACGAGCAACTGCAGGGCATGATTTCGATTGGCGACCTTAACGCGTATGATGCCGATGGCCGCGAAGCCACGATCTTCATGCTGCAGGAATATTTGTACGGCCGCACGTAGAGCGAGCAGACCGCCATCGAGGAAGATCGCCAAGAACTTCTTCGACCGCTTTGAAGAAGTTTAGGAGGCAGTCGTCCAAAAAAGTGGCCGAAAGTTCGCCTGCGGTATAGGCAGACGCCGACGCCACACCATGGCTTCGGTTGCAACGGCCCCCTACTCGCTTTGGATGCTGCGCTTTACAATCGCGGCAAGTCGTGAAGCAACGATCGGCGCGCCCATCGCCAATTGCATCGTTCAGTTTCGCCGCTAATTGCTGCATTTTGTTCCAGCCAGAGCGCAAGCCCTCCCATGTCGCCGATCCAAATTCGCTGTGTCCACCATTTTGGCCGTCTTACCAAACGGCTGGAAGAAAGCCGCATGTTCTACCGCGAGATTTTGGGGTTCCGGGAGATCCAACGCCCTAACTTCGATTTCGACGGCGCTTGGCTCTACAATTACGGCGTTCAGATTCACCTGATCGTCAATCCGGCGGCCCCCGATCCGGTAGGTGAAATCAACTCGCGCGTGGACCACGTCGCTCTGCACGTCGATGATTTGGATGCCGCGCGCGACCGGCTCATTGCCGCCGGGATCCCGTTCAAAGAGAACTCCGTGCCCGGCCGCAATATTCGGCAGCTTTTCTTTCGCGACCCCGATGGTCACCACATTGAGTTGGCCACCTACCCGGAAACGCCGCCATTCATATCCTAGTTTTGTGTGCGGCAAGGTTTGCGCCCATTTTCCGCTCGCGCCGCGTTGACTCTGGCGGCTTCCGGTCCTCCCGCTGGTTGGCTGCTTTCGATACAATGCGTTGCTTGCTCGTTTCCATGCTCGGGTAATGCAATTTCTTCAGACACGGACGATCATTCATGGCCAGCAACGACGCGCAGGTTGAAGAACTTCGTTGGAAAAAGTTTCCCCTGCTCGACGACGGTTTCGTCTGTTTGGTCGACGTGATGGGCGACGACCAGGCCGTGGTTCAAGCGGCTCGCGTGAGTTATGGTGTTGGCACCCGGCGCGTTTCCGACGATCGCGGATTGATCCGCTATCTCATGCGTCATCGGCATTCCACCCCGTTCGAAATGGCTGAGCTCAAACTCTTAGTGCGCGTGCCAATGGATACCTGGCGGCAATGGATTCGCCATCGCACGGCCAACGTCAATGAATACAGCACGCGGTACAGTGAAGCCATCGATTCATCGCAAACGACGCCCCCCGACCAATGGCGGACCCAAGCGGCGCAGAACCGGCAGGGCAGCGGAGATCTGTTGCCTGCGGAGGTAGGCCGCGGACTCTCGGCCGACGAGTTGGAACTTCAAGACAAAGCCCGGCAGGTTTACGAGGCCCGCCTTGCCGCCGGTGTGGCGCGTGAGCAAGCCCGCAAGGATTTACCGCTTTCCACCTACACCGAAGCGTACTGGAAAGTGGACCTGCACAACCTGCTTCACTTTTTGGCGCTGCGGATGGATTCACACGCCCAGCTCGAGATTCGCCAATACGCGCAGACCATCGGCGAGCAAATTGTGCAGCCGCTGTTCCCCCTGGTGTGGGAAGCCTTTGTCGATTACCGGCTGCAATCGATGCAACTCACCCGGCTCGATCAGCAGGTGCTGAAACGGCTTTGGGCCAAGGCCGCTGCCCAAGGCGGAACGATTACCGAGGCAGACTTTCTCGCTTGCCAGGACGAAACCTGGCTCGACCTCAAGCGGTGCCGCGAACGCGATGAATGCCGCGAAAAACTCGTACGGCTAGGGATCCTCTCCGACCAGGCCGTTTAGAGCCGGCCCGAAAACTCGATCTCGCATCCGAATTCCTCGGCCGCACGACGGGGCGTGGCGGTTCTACGAACGGTTCATGATGTCGCGGCCGGGCGCATGGTCTCGCGTCACTTTCGCGCGAGAAATGCCGCACTTCATTACCTCGCAACGCGAACACACTTTTCTGTCAGTTTTACTGGACACGAGCCCACGGGGCTGTAATCTTAAGGACGCGTTGCCACCGTGCTCATTTCCGACGCGCCCGGCCGCAACGCCTGTACAGCCAGGGGATCACAAGTGCCGCGGCGTTCGCCGCGGGTTTGCCGACCAGACGGTTCCCAGAGGGCGTTCTTCTCGGTACGTTCGTCGGGCCACGGCCCGCAGCACGGCCAGGGCGCTGTTCACGCTCCCGCCGCTGTTGCAAACCGCGGCAGGGACGCCGCGCCTTGGCGGACACAACTTCCTCTCATGCGTCTATTCAGCATTTTTAGGGGAGTCAGATCATGGGGTTACTCGGCAAAGTCAAGGGATGGCTTAACATCGGCGGCGTGTCGGTCAAGATCACGGAGTTTCCCAATCCGATCAAATCGGACGAGAGCATGATCAGCGGCAAGTTTGTGCTCACCACCAAGACCGACCGAACGATTTTGAACACCGGCGCTCGCTTGTTTATGGAAGTGACTTCGGGCGAAGGCGACGAGAAGAAAACCACGACGACGGAACTGGGGCAAATGAATACCGACAAATACCTCATCAACACCGACTACCCTTTTGAACTGGCAGCCAACGAAACCCGAGAAATGGACTTTCACATCTTTAATGTCAACATCGACGGCATGCTGGGAAAGTTGGCCGAGAAAGGCGGCGTGCTGGGAGCCGTTGGCAAGCTCGGCAGCATGGCCTCGAAGTATTCCAACAGGAATTCACAGGTCCGCTATTATCTGGAGGTCACCGCCGACGTGCAGGGCACTCCCCTGGATCCTTCGGACAAGGTCGAAGTGATGGTCGTGCGTTCGTGAAGCCCTGGCACGGCAACATCACACTCGCCGAGACCGAACAATTCGCGGTAAGGAGTCTCCTGATATGGTCGGCCTGCTCGATAAAATCAAGGGTTTGTTCAAAGCAGCGGAGCAAAGTGCCGAAGAACGCGCGCTGATCGAACAAATTCTGCAGTGCCCCGACGACGACGCTCCCCGGCTCGCCTATGCCGACTGGCTTGCCGAGCGCGGAGACCCTCGCGGTGACTTCATCCGAGTCGATTGTGAAATGGAAGGTTTGGATGAAGCAGATCCGCGGCGCGAACCACTCGCCGAGCGTTACAACGCCCTCATCTCCAAGCATGGCAAAAAGTGGGTCAAGCCGCTGGGCGAACTGGGCCTCCGACCGATGTTCAACAACGCGATTTATCCCTCGCTGTGGTTTGAGCGGGGTATGATCGAGCATTTGACCATCGACAAACGGGGCGCCATTCCTGGCAATGCGGAGAAGATTTTTGAGCTGGCCCCCACCGTGCGAAGATTGACGATTGAACGGTGCTCGCCCGACTTTGCCGGCATTGCCCGCTGCCCGCAAATGTCGAGAGTCATCGAATTGAATCTTAGCGGCGAATTGAAGCTGTCGATTGCCGATTTGCAGTTGCTGCTTGGATCTCCGCATTTTGCCCAATTGAGAGTCTTGCGACTCGATTCCAAGCCCTTGGGCGAGGAAATGATCGACGCGATCATCCAGTCCAAGCTATCGCGTTTGGAGGTCCTCGATCTGAATTTTTGCGAATTGGATGGCCATGCCATTGCCAAATTGGTGGGCTCGGACAAACTCGCAACGCTGAAGTCGCTGGGGCTCAACTACAATCGATTCGATGAAACCGCCGCCCAGGTGATGGCGGCTAGCCCTCACTTGCAAAACCTGGAAACCCTGACGCTCGATAGCAACCGGTTTGGTCCCGCTGCCTCCCGAACGCTGGCCGCGGCCCAACTCCCAAGGCTGCGACGGCTATCCCTCGAACAGAACGAACTGGGGCGCCAGGGCCTGGAGAATTTGCTTTCCGGTTCATTGCTGGCAGGTGTGGAGGATTTGTCGCTGGCATTCAACGATTTGCAGGACGGGGGACTGCGGCAACTGGCGGCATCGCCATCCATCGGCAAGCTTTGCAAACTGAGCGTCTACCACAACGAAATTGGACCAGAAGGTTTGCAGGCATTGCTCGATTCGCCTTACCTGGGGCCGCTTGCCAACTTGGATGTCGGCAGCAATCCCCTGGGCAGTTCCGGCATCCAATTGCTGCTCGATTCGCCCAAGCTGAACGGCATTCGCCAACTGACTGTGCGTGACGTGCAACGCGGCCAGGAGGACGCGAGCGAGGACCTTCAGGCGCTGATTGCAAAGTTTGGTCGCGATGTGGTTCGCGATTGATTTGAAACGCCGCCTTCGTATTTGGCTGCTTACCTAGGCAGAACGACGCCCTAAATGTGGGCTCGGTTCGGCCAGGCTCGCCCGAAGCTGAGTGACTTTCTCTTCCAGTCGCTGACGCTCGCGTTCAAATTGGCGCACGTCTTCAATCTGGTGGGTCAATCCTGCGAACAGTTGTTCCAGGGGTGGCGCCGTCGCCCACTGCCCAGCCAACTCGCTAATCTCTGACTTCAAGCCGCGTCGCAACCCCAGGGTGAACAGCCAGAGCAGCAGGCCGCACCACAGCAGCAGCCAAAACAGCGACTGCAAAAAGAAATCGAATCCCAGCACGGGAGCGGCAGTTGGCGACCATCCCAACTCGGGGGCCAGCCACGCATCGTAGAAGTAGTTCTTTCCCAAGCGAAACAGAATGGCCCCCAGCACCAGCAGCAACAATAGTTCGAATGTCCAGCGTTTGAACCAGCCGGTGCGACGTTTCGCTTGATTGCGAATCAAAGTCTGCAGTTGATTGCCGGCAGTGGCAACGAAAGCCCGTCCCGCCCCGGTGGCTTCTCGCTCCACGGCTGTCGTCTCCAGCGATTCGCGCGGCAGCCCGACTTCGTAGGCGTAGCCATCGAGTTCGAAGGCGGCCTGCCGGAGGTCTCCCTCTTCCCAGGCCCAATTCGACGTTTGCTGCCAGGCCTGATCGGCCTTGCTTTCGACTTGCTTGCTGCGCAGCCGCCGGCCACCTTCGAGCACTCCCCAAATCGCTAATTGGGCAGGGGTCCGCATCCGCAGCAGGGTCGCGCCAGAGATCAAACCGCCCAACCCCTGAAAGATTCGCAACACCAGCGAAAACGGGCTCAGTCCCCACCGCGAGGCGATCTCGCCGAGCAGACGGTTTTCCCACACGCGACGATTGGCCAGCAAGTCTTGCTGCATTTGCTCAGCAAGCTTTTCCCCCAATCGTTGGCGGTGCACGAGGATCTCCGCTTGAAGCTTATCGACTGCTGGCAAGCCATCGGCCGTAATGCTGCGGCAGCGTTCAAGCGTTTCTGCCAGCAAGTCCAAAAAATTTGCCCTGCGAATGCGGTTGGCGGCGGTGCCCGCCAGTTCTCGCGATAGCAAATCGACCAGCCGCGCAAAATCGCCCGGGGGGCTGAAGCCGGTTTGGGCGGCCCTCATGGCCGCGGGCGAGTCGACAAAGAACATCGCCCGAGGTTCGATGCCCTGTTTGCGAAGTTGGTCGCGCCAGTCGTCGCGAATATCGGTATCGCGGTCGGCATGAGTCTGCACAAACACCAACTGAGCCCCCTCGGCAGCGTCGCACAGCTCTTGGCTCACTCGGGCATTCATGTATTTTTGCTGAGTGGCCACGACCAGCAGCACGTCGCAATGCGGCAAGATGGCGCGGAGTTTGGCCAAGTTGGTGGCGGCGGCCGCTTCGTCCTCCGTGGTGTCCGGATCGGGGCAGTCCACCAACACCAGGTGTTGCAGCCCCGGCAAGTCGCGATGCACCACTCGCACCGCGTCGGGCTGAATGCCCAGCAAGGCCGGTGAAACGTCGCTGCGGCAAATCAACACGGGATCGGTGGTGGTGGGACGAATCCGGCCCGGTTGCGTCACCTCTTCGCCCACCAGCGCGTTGACCAGCGAACTCTTCCCGCTGCCGGTGCCTCCGAGCGTAGCCACCACGAGGGGAGCGTCGAGCCGCACTCGCAGCGATTCGGCCCGTTCGGTCAACCGCCGCACCAGGGCCTGGCATCGTTGCGCCGGAGGCCAACGTGGCGCGCGGTCCGACCAGTGGCGCAGATCGGCAAGCAACGAGTCGACCTCGGCCAGCAGTTCCAGATGAGCCAGTGCGTCGGTGTGCATGAATTCGCCAGGAGTTTTGCGAGGTTCTTGTCCGCCCATCCTTTTCATACGAAGTGGAGGGCGACAGGGCAACGAGAAATGGGCAGGGCATCCATCCTATCTCCGGCCAAATCGAACGTTTGGCGGAGCGATCGAGGCAATTCGGATTGTTATCTCTTGCGAGTCTGCCGTATCTTGTGGGCGTTGACAATCCGCGCAAGGAGGCCGCCATGAATTCCCCAGCGTTCCCAAGTCCATGGCCGGTGGCGCTGTTCGTGATGATCGCCTGCGCCAACGCGGATATGGCGACTGCCGAGGAAGGCCCGCACCACCAGGCGCTCCAGGGCGCGTTTTGCCCCTCCCCAGGGGTGGTCGCGACCGAGTTATCGGTGGGCAAGCCCTATCGGAAAGTATGGTATCTGCTGCACCGCAAGCAAGCGCGAGAGTTGGCGATTGTCTTTGCGGACAGGCCCCGCAGCATATTCGTGTGGGACCTGGAGAAAGACAGGATTAGCCGCGAATACCACCTCGACGATCATGGCCTCTATTCTGCGTACACGCGCGTAAGCCTGGACCTGGCTCCCAATGAAAACTTCGTGGTTGCCCGCGCGATCTGTTCCCTCGGCGATCTGCCGCTTCCGCTGACAAAGCCCGGGCCCGCTTTTGTCATTCACTTGGAGAACAACACGGTCCATGCCCTGGCGAACTATTCAGAGGGATACGATGTTCAATTCGACCGCAACCGGCCCGTCTTTGGCATCCGGGGAACAAAGCAAGCTGAGTATTACAACGACCAGGGCCTACCGCTGGGAAGCGACGTAACCATCGAGGAACCGCCGCCCAGGCACGAGACCGCGCGCGTTTGGCAACGCTTGGAATACCGGCTTCCGCAAGAAGAACGCGGGATATTCTGCCGAGACGATTCGGGCAACATCCATCGGCTCACCCAAGGCAATTTGGATCACTTCGCCGTCACCGCGGATGGCTTTTTTGTGGGTGTCAAGTGCGGCCAGGAATTCGCGCTGTTTCGCTTGAGCAACGCGGAGGAGGTATTCCGGGCTCGCATTGGCTGGTCGCGATTTGGAAAGTTTCGCTACGATGCAGCCGGGAATCAGTTCATTTGGGGATCCAACGGCGACCAAGGCGAAGGCAGCAGCCTGATCGTCGTCAAGCTGGTGCCTGCGAGGCACGAATAAGGCCCATCCTCCCCAGCAATCGGCTGTGCCCACTCGCTCGCCTAGTATTGTTGCCCAATCTTTTCCAACCCTGCTTCCGGTTGCCACAAGTACAGGAACATGGGCATGCGGGCCCGATCGAGACCGGGGATGCTAAGCGGCATGATCGCCGTACCGGTTGGAATATTGGGGGTGATTTCGTACTGGCTGTAGGCGCGATCGTTGCACCGGCGGAACATCACGACGCGAGCGCCCGGTCCCACTTGGCCCAAACCTTGGGCCATGGCAATGGCGTCGTCGAGATACGCCACTTCGTCGATCAATCCTCGCGATTTCGCTTGCGTAGCCGTAAACACGCGGCCATCCCAATCGTCGGCCTGCATGTTCAAGCTGGGCCGAGACACTTCCACGGTGTAGCGGAAGCGGGCGGCGAACTCCTGGGCCATTTTGGTCAACAATTCTTCCGATCCTTCCACCACCTCCTGCCGATCGGCCGATTGCGAGGCTGGCGACCCCATGTCGATTCGCTCGCCTGCCCGAATCGTCTCGGCCGAAGCTCCCTGTTGATCCATTGCCAGTTGCAGGGAGTAGACATTGAAGATGCAGCCGATGCCGCCCGTGACCGACGTCGGATGGGCGATGATCGTGTCGGCGGCCGTGGCCAGGTAATATCCCCCGCCCGCCCCCACGTCCATCAAACACGCAACCACGGGTAGTCCGGTGATGCGTTTGAACTGTACCAGGTCGCGTCGCATGATGTCCGAGGCAGTGACACCGCCGCCGGGAGTGTTGATTCGCAGCACCACGGCGCGAATGGCCGGATCGCGCGTGGCGGCTTCCAGCTTTTCGCGAAACAGGGCCACGGGGTTTTCGCCCATCGACTCCATGCCGATAAAGTTGCGATTGAACAGCATGCCGTCCACGTCGATCAGGGCAACTTTGTAGCCGTTGCACAACGGAGACTGCGGCGGCAGCGCCACCACGCCCATGCGGGGCGCGGTGTTGTCTTTGGGAGTGTATGTCTTGGCCGTCATGCAGCCGCGCATTTGAATAGCGCAATCCTGGCAACCAACCATCGCCAAGAGCAGTAGCGGCCACACGGCGAAGAAGGGTCGACGGTCCATGTCGGCTCCTGACGGCGATACGCCGGCGCGGGGTGCACTCGCCACCGGCCAGCAATAGCAAGAACGCGGGGGAAACGATGCCCGGCTCGACGCCGCATCCTGCGGCGCACTCTGAAATAGCGCATCGTTCGATACGCTCGGTATCATCGGAACCTTTCTTTGGCCGGCTTGAACGCTCGGCGCCGCGGAACGGAAATGCTTCTGGAGAGGATTTTGCGGATTATGCCAATCGCAATGAAAATGGCATGCGCGACGGTGATGCCGGTCCCTGGTTGCTCCTCGTGCCAGGCATGGGCATCATCGTTGGCGCGCGTGAGAGAAAACTTAGGCAAGATGGTTAAGGACGTCCGCTTTTTCTGGCGCGTCCGTCGGCTTTTTGGGTATTCTCAAAGGAGAAGCTTCTGCGGACGCCACTCCAGGTTTCGCCCCGTTTCCTTGGGGTTGGGCCAGCCAGTCGCCTTCGAGCACTTTTTCTCGCCGCACCTATTCTACGCGGTTGTCACACGGAACCGGGCCATGACCGACTTGAACTCTTCGTCCGGCAACACGTCGTCCGACGTCGAACGTGATATCGACGCCATTTGCGACCGTTTCGAACACGCATGGCAGGCCAAAGCCCCGTTGCGGATCGAAGACCTGCTCGAATCGGCTCCCAAGGAAGAGCAAGGAAGGCTGCTGCGAGAATTGCTCGAACTGGAGATCTTCTATCAAACGCAATCGGGATACCCGCCGCGGTTGGCCGATTGCCTGCAACGGTTTGCCAACCACCAATCCGAGGTTCAAGACGCCTTCGCGGCTGTCCGTCCGCAGTTGGAGCCGCCGACGCAACAACCCAAACCGGCGGCGTCAAGCAAGCCAGGCTCCCTGCCGGAGAACGGTGGAGCTGCTGTGGACCAATTGGCGATTCCATCGGTTCCAAGCGACATCGATCCAAGCGATCGCGAGCGGGCAATCAACGAGCAATTGCTGTTGGCGGTGCTGGCATTTCAGAACGGCTTTGTTGCTTTACCGCAACTGATCACCGCGCTGGAAGAATGGGCCAGGGACAAATCGCAGCCCCTGGGCCAATGGCTGCTCAATCCCCAGCAATTTTCCGCGAATGACTTCGCTCTCTTGCAGGATTTGGCGACGGCACATGTGCGCATGCATGGCAACGACCCGCGCAAGAGTTTAGCCGCCCTCAGTTCGCTGGGTCCTGTTCGAGAGGAAATTGACAAGGCCATTCAAGATGCCGACGTACATGCCAGCCTGATGCTGGTGGGCGCCGCCGGACTTGCCACGGATCCCTATTCCACGGTTGGTCAAATCCCCGCGGCCTGGCCGGCAAAGCAGCACACAGTGTCCGCGCCTGCCCACCAGGGGGATTTCCAACACGATGAAATGTTGTCTTCGGACCAACGATTTCGGATTTTGCGATTGCACAAGAGCGGCGGCCTGGGAAAAGTTTTTCTGGCCGTGCATCAGGAATTCAACCGACGCGTCGCGCTGAAGGAGATCAAGGGCCGTTACGCCAGCGATCCGCAGTTTCGCGCGCGGTTTCTGACCGAAGCCCGCATCACCGGCAACCTGGAACATCCGGGGATTGTGCCCGTTTATAGCCTGGGCCAGCACCAGGATGGCCGCCCGTTTTACGTCATGCGGTTTATCCGGGGCGATAGTCTGACCGAAGCGATTGAAGCTTTCCACCAAGGCAAGACCGAGGATGACTCCACGTATTCATTGCAACTTCGCAAGCTGCTGGGACGATTCATCGATGTTTGCGAAGCGATTGAATATGCCCATAGCCGCGGAGTTTTACATCGCGATCTCAAGCCCGGCAACATCATGCTCGGGCGTTATGGCGAAACGCTGGTGGTCGATTGGGGATTGGCCAAAACCCTGGGGCAGAAGCAGCCGGGCGCCAGCGAAGAATCGGCCATTCATGTCACCGACGACGCCGATTCACAACCTACGCAGTCGGGCACCACGGTTGGCACGCTGCCGTACATGAGCCCCGAACAGGCGGAGGGCAGGCACGATGAACTTGGACCGGCTTCCGATGTGTATGGCCTGGGCGCCACCTTGTATGCGTTGCTCACTGGCCAGGCGCCGTTTTCCGGAAACGACTCCGAGCGGCTCAAGCAGCAAGTGATCCGGGGCGAGTTCGCTCCGCCCCGTTCGCTCAAGCCTGAAATTCCTCGGCAATTGGAAGCCATTTGTCTGAAGGCCATGAGTTTACAACCGCGCGATCGCTACGCGTCGTCGCAAGAGTTGGCCGCCGATGTCGAACGCTGGCTGGCGGACGAGCCCGTGATGGCCTGCCCCGAAACTCGTTGGGAGCGCATTTCCCGCTGGGCGCGGCGGCATCGCCCCCTGGTTCGGGCTGCTGCAATCTCCGCGACCGTGGCCCTCGTGGTGCTGGGCCTGTCGCTGTGGATGGTGAATGCAGCGAGAAATGCCACCACCATCGCATTGGAGAAGGAAAAAGCGGCGCTGGCTCAGGTTCGAGAAACGCAAGAGTTGGAGAAGACGCAACGCTTACGCGCCGAATCGTTGGCGAGCGAGCGGCAAGAACAACTCTCGCGGATTCACGTGGCCAGCGGCGTACGCGCGGCCGAATTGGGCGATCCGCTCGGCGCGCTGCCCTGGTACGCGGCAGCCGCTCGCCTGCACCCCAGCGAATTCGCAAAGGCGACAAACGATGATGGCTCGCCCCACCAGCGGCGATTGAAACAGGCGATTGCGCAATCGCCTCAATTGGCATGGCACCGATATCAAACAGGCTTGATCGCGTTTGACAAGAGCACGAATGGCTCGCACATCGTCACCCTGACATCCAATGGCCAACTCACCATGACCGAGTTAGCCACCGGAAAGGAACGGTCCATTTCGCTGGAAATGCCACAACCCATTTTCGAAACCCGGTTAAGCCCCGGCGGACAACGGCTGCTGCTGTGCGACGCCACCGGCAGTGTGCGGCTGTTCGACGGACGCACCCTTGAACCTCTTGGCCCCTGGTTTCGCTTTGCCGATCAATTCCCCACGCCCGAGGCGGTTCCGTCCGACGATCCATCTCCGCTTGTGCCGCCCTCACCGCCGCCGACAGTGTCGCCCCCACCGCCGCCGTCAGCGCCGCCCCCATCGACGGGCAAGCAGTCCCTGCACACCGGGCGACTCGTCTCCGCTCAGCCGCGGACGACGAACCAGCAAGCCCCTCGGTCGCAGACATCCCCACGACCATCGGCAGATGCCGTAGTGGGCGAGCCGCTTCCGAACGACAACGACTTTTGGTCCGAGATCGATTACCAGCATGATTTTCATTTGCATGAAGACGGCCGTCACGTCTTGATCGAACACCATGGCATGGTTGCCATCTGGGATGGCGTAGCGGGCGTTCGCGTCGGTCCGATCGTCAACCTACGTCAATTGCTCGGCGGACACGATGGAGAATTACTGCAATACGATTTTTTGCCGCAGGGCCGACTCGTCGTTACGGACAGCGCTCGAATTGTGGTTGTCGGCGCGGCCCATGGGTGCATCGAGCGCGAAATCATTCGGGCAAACCAGGATATTTACTCGTTCCCCGAGTTTGGTCCCCCATCTGCTCCGCACAGTTCGGCCGCAACACTCATTAACCCTGCGGCAACGGCAGCGCAGCGGCCACCCCTCAACTCTCAAGACAATCCGGTTATCGCACAACGTGTTTCGTGGCGGGCAACCACCCATCGCACCAGGCAGCCGGAAGAAGCGATGGGCGACTGGCCCGATCTAATTACTCGCCCAAGTCAGGGTGGCGGTAGCGACTTTGTCGTCATGCCCGACAGCGTTCGAGTCGTCGCAGCGGGTTGGCTTTACGATTTGCGCACGGGTTTTTCACGACCGGCATGGCCCATCGAATCGGAGGGCTCATGGAGTGTCGATCGCACATCGCTCTCGCCGGATGGACGGATGGCCGTCATCCGAAATTACACGAACGGGGAGTTGCGTGTCGTTGATTTCGAGACCAATACGTACTGGCCTCTCAAGGGAAATTCGACCAGCACGCATTCGGTGGCGTTCAGTCAAGATGGTCGGCATTTGGCGCTGGTTCATGGCAGTGGCGATGGCATGGATATCTGCGAGATATTCGACGCGGCAACTGGTGAACCGGTCTGCGCGCCGTTGCAGTGGGCTCAGATGCCCGCGGATCAATCGCTATTGGAGTTCGAACTTCTTTCGGACAATCGCATTGCCGTGTGGCGACTGACAATCGTCGAAGAAGATGGCAAATTCGGCGAAGTTGCCGACCTTCTGGTCGATGTGTGGGACTTGCCGCCGCGACCGGCGAAATTTCTCGAACCGGGTCCGCTTGTTCTCCCCGAAGCGACTGGCGACACCGAAAGTTGGTTCCGTCCCAATCGCAACGTAAATGAATTCGGGCTGCTACGCTCGGGGCAGTTCCATACGTTCTTTGTGGAAGCAGAACAAAGGGAACCGGGCTGGTTTCGATATTTGGAAGTCGACGGCGTGTTTCGGGTGCAACTTGAGCCAGGTTTCACCGCCGAAGGCGAACTGCAGCAACCTCCGCCGCTGGATCATGCCCGGCCCGTTCTCCAAGTCAGCATTCGGCCAGGCAGTCGCTACGCGCAAACCGTCGATATCGATCAGAATTGGCGGTTATGGGACCGCAAGACCGGCAAGCTCTTGATCGAAGATCTTGCCTCACCCGAGGGGCAATCCGTGCGAGTTCGCAGGGTGGCCCACGCCCAACCCTCCCTGGCGGCTCCCTCCGGCGCCGCGGCATTCCCCGCAACTCGGCTATCGCCGCAGGTCGGGTTGCCATTTCCCGACGATTCGACAAGAGCGCGACGCGTTATGCAATGGCGGGAGAACGAGTTCCGTTGTCATGTGCGGTTTTCTCCCGATGAAAGCCGGGTGTTGGTGGCACACGATGGCGAGGCACGCATTTATTTGCTGCCATCTGGCAGAATCGCGTCGCGCATCGTTTATCAGGGGGAATTTTTCTGCGCGGAATTCAGTCCAAACGGCAGGCAAGTCGCATTGGCTGTGCATCCCGTATCTGACGACGATCGCGATGGCTTGATGCGGCCGCCCCCTCCTGCCATCGACCCGTCTGCTCGGCGATCCGCTTCCGGCCGCCTCGTGGCCTATGAGCCGGCGGATATTGTCGATGGTCAACAAGAGCCCCCGGGGGCGACCCTCCGGTTGTGGGATGCCGAGGCGGGTCAACCCTTGAGCGACTGGTTGCTGCTCGCCGGCCGCAACCCATCGTTGCGATTCGACGCATCGGGCAAACAGCTGCTCGCGGTGTACTGGGTTCGGTCGATGCAAGATTCGCGACTTGAGGGCGTGGTGATGTCCGCCGCCAGCGGTCAGCGACAGACGTCGCTATCGGGCAAACTCGGCTTCATCTTTCTCGATGCGGCATTTTCGCGCGATGGCAATCACATTCTCACGATTTGCGGCGTCGGAGGCTTGCTCGAATCCCCCGGTACTTCGATTCAACTTTGGAATTCCGCCACGGGTGAACAAACACGGCAATGGTTCAGCCACGCCCTGCGCCACGACAGGTTGGCCGCGCTCAGCGACGATGGGCAGAAAATCGCCTTGGCCATCAATCAAAACACGATTCAAGTTCGTGCCATAGCCGATGACCATCCGATAACACCGCCGATGAGGCTGGCCGGCGACCTGATCGATGTATGGTTCAGCAGTGACGGACGCTACGTGCAGACGCTCAGCGAGTCGCAAGGCAACGTCGATATTCAACGAATCGTCAGCACCATCGTCCCTTATCATCAGGGCGAGGCGCCGCCCGTTGCTGCCGCCCCCAGCTTGGATACCAGTCGCCAGAAAGTTCCGCCGGAACCTGCTCCCGAACTGCGACTGTGGGATGCCGCCACGGGCCAGCCGGTTTCGTTGCCGCCTTTTCATATGCGCGCAGCAATCGACGAAATTCAATTGCCGCCGATCGACAGCTTGGCCGCCGTTTCCCAGTCGCTGGCCGAGCAGCGGATCGACGAAGTGGGCGCGCTAGTACCGCTCAGCCAGGCTGAACTCTTGTCCGTGCGCGGCCAGGCCAGCAGCGTACAGTATCGCTTGGCGGCCCCACTTGCGGCGCAATTGCGGCGAGCAGCCGAGCAAGCTTGGGCAGCGACCGACGAAGGGAATGAGGCGGCCGCAACCGCCTCATGGCATCGGTTGTGCCTGCTGCAGCCCGACGAGTTGGCATGGCGTGAGCGGCTCGCTCACTCCATGGTCGAGGCAGCCCGATATGGCCGGTTCGCGGCCGATCAGTGGGACGATGTCGAGCGAGGTTTGAACCCGCTGCAGCGTTCGAACGTGCGATCCGCCAAAAACCTCTATGCTGAGGCCCTGGTGCGTCTGCGCGTTGGCGACGCCCAGGGGTATCGCAACGCCTGCGAGCGATTGGCAGCCCGCTATGCCGACGTGAATGCCGACTCCCAGTCGACTTGGGTTGTTCGCGCCGCATTGGCGGGCCCCCAAGCACTGATTGATTTCGCCGCACTCGAGCCGCTGCTGCAAGATGCTGAAGATCGGGCTCTCTACTACTTGCGGTTGGGCCAATTTTCCGCCGCGCGCGAAACGCTGTCGCCCGGCGGTGTCACGCCCGCGGACATGAGCTTGCGCGGGCGCCTGCTGCATATTTGGACACAATACGGTCCCCTTCGCGACGCGGCCCCGGCGTTGGGAATTGCCGTGGCGCCCATTCCCGCCAATGCCGGCGAAGCTCTGCACCAGATCCGCTTGATGATCGATGCTCTGGAGCAGACGCCTGCCGACATGCCAGCGCCGCCTCCCGCCGCGCCGCCGGCGTCGTTTCGGCGATTGCCGGCCAAGGCCGTTGATTCATCGGTGCGGAATCAGGGGGAAGTCAGCTATCCTTGGACCGAACGCCTCGAACTGGATTTGCTCTTGGGGGAAGTCCTCGACCTAACGCCGGGACCGTTGCTGCCATTGCGATCGATGGCCGACGATCCCTTGCCCCCTGTCCCGAATCCTCCACCTGCATCCCCCGACCCTTCCACTTGAAGTCTCGCTACAACCTCGCGGGCGAATCGCAACCCGACCATGGCGGCAGGTTTCAGCCATGCATGCGGGCCGCAAGTACCTTCTGGAGAAAGGCACCACCATCGGCCGATCGTCAAGACACTTCATTTCCCGCTCGACAACAAATACCAGCTCTGCGTTCGCCACCCACGTTGCAGATGGTGAAAGCGGCCCGCCGTGACAGGTCGAGGCGGCCAACCAGAAACCGTAGCGATCGCGTTACAGTTCCACACGTAGTGTCTCGGTCTGCTTGGCCTTGGCAGACAACCCGGGGAATTCTCGCGACTTGTTATTTTCTGGATCGAGCACCCGCACCATGTATTTCCCTTCGGCAAACACGTGCGGTCGGAAGCGGTTGCCGGCAACCCGCAAGGCGTACACCAATTCGCCATTCGACTCATCAATGACCTGCACCACCGGGTTGTCCATGCCGGCGACGTCGAGCGTGGGCAGGTACGCCTTCGCCTGCCGACCGTAGTTTGCCAGCACATCTATCTCAATCGGCCAACCGGGAAACTGCGTTCCTGCTTGCGTGGGATCGGCCAGGTAGGGCCAGCACTCAATCGTGATTTTTTGCCGCCGCTTATCAAATCGCACCACGCCCAGCCCCGAAGCCTTCTGTTCCATCACTTCCAAGATCGTGCCTTGGGGGGTCACGGCGCCATTCTTCACGGCAAGCACCGTGAGTTTGTTGCCAAAGTGATCGAGAAAATCGCCGGTAAGTTCCGATGCGCCTTCGCGGCGATTCTGGCCGGGTGCTTTTGGTTCCCACCACCTGGGATATCCCACGTTCACGGCAGGCCCCGCAAATGCCACGCCGGCATCGCCGAAATCGTCCACGCCATAGTGGACCACGGCAGGCAGGTGTTGGTCGCCGGCCAGGTGAACGGCGAATGCCTTGCGAATGAGCCGCAAGGCCTCGTTCCGCGCCGATTGCGGCCAGCCATTGGTGTCGTAGTCGGCACGCAGCACGTCACGAGTGCCTCCGTGCGTGGTGGCCATGGCCGTGAAAATCGTCTGCGAAATCACGGCCTTCATGTCGGCGCCGCGCCAATCGGTCACCCAATCGGTGAGGAACTTCATTTGCCTCGATCCCAACAGCTGCAAGCCGGGCAGATCGGCCGTCTGGGGATCGAAGTTGGGATCGATGACATGGTCGCCGCGACCGCCGGTCGGCGGCACCACCCCCTCGGGCGCCGTCTTGAACATGCGATCGGCGAGCACCGCAAAACTCACCCGGCCATACGTCAGCGGCCCATAATACACGCTGATATTCTGCTGAATCGGCGTCGGATCGTACGGGTCGGGGTGGTGCGAAGTTTGCGTGCGATGCACCACGTTGACCCAGCGGGCATCCATCTGGTATCCGCCCGCCTCTTGCGTGGTGGTTTGCGGCGCACCGCTCAGCCCCCAAATGTTTCCCTGGTAAACATCGTGGTCGTCGGGAATGGAAATGCTTGGGCGGTCGCGCATCAGTTCTCGCCATGTCCACCCGTGCATGTACCACTTGCGCAGGTAGTCCACGATGGCTTTGTCGACCGGTTGCCGCACCACGCCGTATCCGCCGGTGCTTTCGTAGAACTGGTCGCCCGTGAACGCCAGAAAATCCGGCCGGAGCTTCGCCGCACGTTCCAAATACTCATGGTTGGGAAACGCCGCGTGAATATTGCAGGAGATGTCGGCCACCGTGAGCACGTCTTGATCGATAGGATCGCGGCGAATGACGCCAGTCCATTCATGAACGCGTGTCTGCCCATCGGTTAGCTTTTCCAAATAACTCAAGCGGTATGGCACGTCGCGCGTCGCATCCCAGTTTTCGATTTTGAACGTCGCAGTGCGCGCATCGGCGGCGATCGGTGCCGGGTCAAGGCCCACTATTTCTTGCCAGGAGTCTCCCCGTTTGACCATGAGCCCTACCGTGGGCGTGTCATCTTTGCCCAGTGGCGGCATTTGGGCGGTGATCTTGAGAACCCCCCGGCTAAGCGTGTATTGCGAGAACAAAATGGGCCCGTAGCTCCGCTGAGCATGATGCGTCACTTTCGACCCGCTGATGTTCCAATCGGTGAACCAAAATAATCCCGTACCGGCGCCGGCGTTGTTGTTCGTGCCCGGGCCGCGGCCCGTCGTTCCGTAGTTGGCAACCAGTCCCAAATTGCCGACCAGTTGTTCGGCGGGGAGATTGTCGCGTGACACCTCACCCAGTTTTTGTTGACTTTGAGGATCGATGGCCGAGAGCGTCAAGCGGTATCCGGCATTGTGCCGAACGGCGACCAACTTTAATTGCACTTCATTTCGCGCCAGGTCGACGACTCCGTCTTTGGCCGAGGCGATATTGCCAATGAACAACCCTCCGGCCGCCGTGAGCCCTGCGTTGAGTCCCGCTCCAAAAATCAGGCTGTTGCGGTATTCACGCAGCGGTCCCTGAATCCCAATGCGAAAGCCAACCGAGCCGCGACCTTCGGACAGCCGTTTGTTTCCCACCCGCCCCACACGCACTGAAATGTGCAAGTCGCCTTGCGCTTCGGAGAGGTCGTGCGTTAGAACCTGTACGTTGCGATCGATGGCCGGATTGGTGCATTCCGCGCGACCGCCCGCGATCTGCCAATCTTGCAGGGGATTGGCCCAAACCTCGGGTCCCAACCAAACGCGATCGGGATACCTATTCCAAGGGCTTTCAAAGCTGCCGCCCGGCGACGATAACGCTCCAAACCCTCGGTGGGGTTCAAGTGTCGTTCCAGCCACCACGCCACCGGCGGCAACGACGGCAGAACTGCTAAGAAAGCGGCGACGACTGAATTCACTCATGGCGGTTTTCTGAATAGTTGGGAATGGGGGCCGGCTGCAAGCGTTTCGGATTTCCCCGATTCTCACCAACAGACCTGCCGTCATTCAAGCAAATACTACCGCTGAATCGCTGCACGCGTGCGATGCGTGCATCTTGACTGGCCGCAATGAGAGACGTTCGACGCTTGGCAATCACGCGGCCAAACCGCCAGCCAGGTCAACCGGCAAGAAATTTTGCCAGCGGCTGGAATCGCTCCATGCGTTCGAAGGCGATTTTGACCGCAGCCAGAAGGGGGACCGCCAGCAATGCTCCCCCCACCCCCCAAATCCATCCCCAAAACACCAGCGACAAAATGACCATCACCGGGTTGAGATGCATCGATCGCCCAAAAATGGCGGGCGTGATGAAGTTTCCTTCCAGCGTGGTAATGGCGACGTACACCAGGGGAACCACCAGCGCGTTTCCCACCCTGTCAAACTCGGCCAAGGCCACCAACCCGACAACGATCGTTCCCAGCAACGGCCCCAGGAATGGCACGAAATTCAACACGGCGGCCATCACACCCCACAGGGCCGGATTGGGCATTCCCAGCAGCCACATGGCCAGCCCTTCGATCGTGCCCAGGCAAATGTTGATGATCGTGAACGTGAACAGATAGTTGGAGACGCCGCCCTCAATGGCTCGGAAAACCTCCACGGCTTCGCGTTTGCCGCGAAAGGTGGGGGCCAGTTCCACGATCCGGTTAAGGTAGGTGTCGCCCGAGGCCAGCAGAAAATAGAGCAGTACCAGCGTAACTCCCACCGTTGCCAGCAAAGCGCTGGTGTTGGCGATTAAGATGGTGGCCATGCCTGGCTCTTTTTGAACCACCGGCACTGCGTCGGCATGTTCGCCGTTGGTGATTTCGCCCACCTTTTCGCTTGCCTGGTGGATCTCGCTCAGGGAACGAGTGACCGGTTGCAGTTGGGCCTCGATGTTTGCGAGGTAGATCGTCGAGTTGTTTACCCAGTTCTGGGCCGGTTGCAGCAGCTGCGTGACCCCCAACGCAACGGTCGCCACCAGCAGACCTTCGACCAATGCGGCGGCGACAAAGGTGGGAATCCGGAATTGGGCCAGCGAGCGAACTAGCGGACGCAGCAACAAGCACAGCACAAGCGCCAGCGTAATCGGAAACAGAATAACGCGTGCCGCATAAAGCGTGTAAAGTACCGCCAGCCAGGCCAATACGCGGAGGGCATGCGAGCGCACGCGGACCCCAAGTGCCGAATCGTCGGCAGCTTCCACGGCGCTCGCCTCGGGTGAAATCGCGTGCCGCGAATCGCCGATCTCCTCGGAGCTCTGGGTTGGCCGCTGCCGCGGAGAACCATGCATTTGAAAACCGGCATGGGCATTCCGGCGAATTTGTTGCGCTAGCTCGGCGGCGGCGGGAGCCGCGATGGTCGTCGCATCGGGCATGTAGCAACGTCGTCCGGAATCAGCTTGGGCACGACTCGCTCCGTCCATCGCTGCAAACCCTTTGGTTGACACCGGGCGGCACAGACCCTCGCGTCATCCATCCTGGCCGAAAACCAGGGCGACCTCGAGGCGACGGGCGGGGTCACCCGACGGAGATCGAGTTACCACGGCTTGAGTTTCCATCCCAACACAAACCCAATTCCCAAGCACCATAATGCTGCCGTGCCGGGATTGGCGCGGGCATAATCCGTCAGGTATTGCACGAAATCGTCTATCGGTCGCATGCTGTCGTCGGACATGCTGTGTTGACGGACGCTCGACGACTGCGGACGGGAAGATACTTTTTGCGAACCGGACGCTTGGCGTTCATTGGCTGCAGAGCTCATATTCAATTCCTCATTGAAAGAATGGATTTCTAGTTTCGAGAGTTGCTTCGGTTCACAAGTCGACCCGGTCGGGCCGGACCGACCCGCTGGATGATGTATTCCTAGCGATTAGGGCGCCAAGTCACTCCGAACCCAAATTGGTGGGCGACCGGTGCTCGGGGTTTTTCCAGGTGTCGCGGAACCATTGCAGGTTTTGGGAGAGTTCGCGTCCCGAGCGACGGAAGGTGTTGACCCCCGCCCTCAATCGCTTGATGCCTACCCAGGCCAGTATGCCGCTCACCAGCAATCCCGCAGCCGCCGACGTGCCAAACGCCGCCCAACGGGGCCAACCAGCCGAATCGGCTAGCAGCCATCCGAGGGCATACAAGAGCGCACTCACTCCGGCTAGCAGCAGCATGGCGCCGGCCAGAACGAACACGGCACCCGTGATCGATGTCCTGGCGCTTTCCCGGGCATCGAGCAAAAAGAGCCGTGATTGAAGCTCCACAAGCTCCACGACATCGTGGGCCAAGTCGCCGACATTACGGCGGTTTCTGCCGTCGTCGGCGCCTGGAATACCGTTCATCCGCGTCGTTTGATAAGCCATCCTAAAATCACTCCTGCGGTTAAATCCGCACCGATGATCAGCTTCGGGTTTTCACCAACCTGTTTTTGAATGGTTTGCCACCAGGCTGCCAAACGGCCTGTAAGATCGGGTTCCTCATGCTGGCCCGACCTCAATTGCGCTTGCCAAAACTCCTGTTCGAGTTGACTCATTCGAAGGTCCTCCGAGTATCGTCGAACGAGGATTTCTCGGCTTCCTCGCTGGCATCGTCGACGCGATCGGCAACGACCTGCGACGCCAAGGTCCCCAGTTGCCGGCCTACAATGGCTATCAGCCCATGCATCACCGACGACGAAGCGGCACGCATCAACCCTCCCAGTAGGCTGGGAGAACGGGCATTACTCGACTCCACCCGCAGGGGCTGTTGCCTTGCCACTTCGGCGAGTGTTTCGGCATCGGCGTAAATCACGCGTGGGCGCTTGGGCACCAGCAAGTATCCCACGGCTGCCGCGCCCGCGGCCACCGCCCACGGATGGCGGCGGACAAATCCTCGCCAGTCTTTCAGGTCCTGAACCTGTTCCCGGATGCCTTGGACGTCTTCGGTCAATTCGCTCCGGACCTGCGCCATTTGACGCTGTAAATTTTTCGCCCCATTGGATTCGCTCACGACCTTGGTCCTCCCAACCGGGGTTAACGGGTTCGCACGCCATTGGCGCCGCAATGGACATCGCCACTGCGGCGCCCCGTACGATGATTGCGCTCGGCGGATGTGTCTCGCTGGGATTAGCGCGATCGCACCAACAAACCAACCACCACGCCCACCAGCAGGCCGGCGCCAAAAGCCACGCCGACACTACGAACGGGATTCCGCTGCACCATTTCTTCGGCTTCGCCGTAGCCGCCGCGGACGCGCTCGCTCACGTTTTCGTAAGCCCGGCTCATAGCCTCGCCCGTCTGCTTGGCGTATCCCCGAATGGTTTCGCCGGCCGCGGCCAGGGCAGAAGCGCTGCCTTCAGTGACGTCTTGGAGGAACTGCGCGATCGACTCGCGGCTTTCTCCCGTTTTCCGCTGGATGGTCCCAATCAACTGATCGATGTTGCCATCAAATTTCTGGACGTCGTTGTCGGTGAGCTGGCCCCATTTCTCGCGCAGCTTGCCCCGAACCTCTTTCCAACTCCCTTCCAGAACCTGTTGATTGATCATGCTTAGTACTCCTTCAGATTGTGTTGGGCTCGGCTGGCAAACATGGACCACCGGAAACCCCGTCGATTCACGATGCCTCGTCCATTCCCTTACCTGGGGATGAAAGTCACGAAGCCGATGACGTATAGAGCAGTTGGCGTGCCGTTGCGAGCAGGGATCGTTCATTGCATCGAACATCTTTGCGGCAAATGAGATATGCCCCGCCTGGTCATCGCAAAAGATTGATCGGTACTCGGCCAATATGAATCCGCACACGTCAACCGCGCGATTTGGACCACTTCGCCTCGCAGTTGCGGCCCACTGAGGGTTGTCGTGTAAAATCCGCCGCCGCCCAATTCGACGGCGCGCGTAAAAAAGCCCGACCCCAGGTGAGCAAGGGTCGGGCTTGGCATGATCGGAAGAAGGCCGTTTCGCCTTGCTCCCGATTCAATATGTAAACGCGCTTACGGCGCGGTTGGGGTATCGATCCGCAATTCTTGGGTCGCTTCGTCAGCACGGTCGCCCGCCTTTCGAAAGAACTCCTTGCCTTCGCGGATGGCATCTTGCGTATCTTGTTTCATTTCCTGCGTTTCAAATCGAATGTTGGTCGATTCTGGCGTGCGGTTGACGGTAATCCAACCAACAGCCACCAACAACAGCACGACCAAAGCGACAATCAATAACGCTCTCATTGGAATTCACCCTTCTCACCTGCTTTCAACACGGCTGCTGCCGCCGTATCGCTAACCGTCGTTGCGAGGACCGCAGGTGGGCGGTCACTCGCAATGACCATCTCCGCGATATGGTCGCGGTGTCTATAATGCCCGGGCGCGTCCGGTGAACAGCGAAATCAAGAACAGTACCAGGAACACCACGAACAACACCTTGGCAATCCAGGCAGCCGTTCCGGCCAAGCCAACAAAGCCGAGCAGGGCAGCCACCAAAGCGATCACCAAAAACATAACAGCCCATGACAACATGATTCGTCTCCTGAAAAGGAACACTCGTTCGTCGAATATCTCCCAAAGTCCGACGTTTGAAGACCTTGCTTCGAAGCATCGCGGCTTCACGTCGTTGAGGGTGTTAGAAAGCAATCAGCGTGCCAAGCGAACCAGGAGCGGAGGGGATTCTTCTGGACTTGGTTCGTAAACCATTCAGAAATAATGAATTGTCAATAATGTGTCGCTGTTGCTCACACGGAAGCGGCAAGCGAGCACACGCGGCGCAACTCGATTGACGCAGGCAGATACGGTCAACCGTCTGCCAGCCTGGTCACCGCAGGCGCGAGAATGGTCCCTCGTTGCGCACTCCATTGCATGGATCAACGCTCCCCAATTCCGACCGCTCCGCAGCCAGGCACTCAACCGAGGAAGTCGCGGTTCGTCTGCGAGGCCATGCCGGAATCGCACAATCGGCGAGGCATCCGCCCACCTTGCCGCACACCGGCATGATGAAGACGCCACGGCATGATGAAGACGCCACGGCGTGACGGGCGCGCTTTCAATCGCATTAAGAACGCGGCAAGACCGAGAGCACGAACCGGCGAGACACCGGTGCAAATGAAGAGTGGCTGCCATTGCGAGCCAGGAAAGCGACGCCGCGCGAGCTTACTTGTTCAACTCGTACCGTCGACGTTGCTTCGCCCGTTGCGAGGCCGCTTCCAATATGCGGCGTTCTTCCGCGGTCAGACTGTCCGTCCCTTGCTGGTGGATTTTGGCCAGAATGTAATCCACCCTTTCATCCAGTTCGGGGTCGTCCACTTCCTCCGGCTCATGAATGCGCAGTTGCGGACGACGCTTGAACCGTTGAACCTGGGAGCCGATCCACCGGGTGGGCAGCGGAGTGAACAAGGTGACCCGCCACAGGTAATAGGCCACGCCGAACAGCGCCCCCGAGAGATGCGCTGCATAGGCCACGGTGGCGTCCGCACCCCCTACCGCCTGCCGATAGCCAAATAAGTCGAAAGCCAACCAGGCCGTGGCCATGGCCCACGCCGGTACGGGCACCACGCCCCACAGATAAACCATGCGGGTGGGAAAGTGGCACACAAAAACGGCCACCACGCCGGCAATGGCCCCCGAGGCTCCCACCGCGAGTCCCATCGTATTGTGGAACACCAGCCGTTCAGACAATACCCAGCACAAGTTGGAGAGAATCAGTGTGGAGAAGTACAGTTGGGTGAACGCCTTCTTGCCGTGGATCACTTCCACGTCTCGCCCAAAGAAAAACAGGACGAGCATGTTGAACAACAAATGGAAGAAATCGGCATGCAGGAATCCCGCCGTGACAAACTGCCAAAGCTGCCACGTTTCGAACACGTTGACATGCATGGCCAGATAGCGAGTCAGCGGCGAACCGACCTGACCAGGATTCTTCAAAATCAATTCCAGCAGGAAAACGACGGAATTGACGATGATCAGGTTCACCACGACCGAGCGATTGCCGGTGAGTGAGATTCCCTTCGGTTCGTCGCGGTAATACTCGCGGTCGTAGATGCCCATGGAAGGCTGAGTTTAGCGCAAAAGGAACCCCCAGGCGCCGTCAGTGGAGGCCTCGGAGGGATAGTGCCAAATGAACCAGCTTATTCTACACAACCGCCTCAACGTGGCCTACACGTTTCCTATTTGGGTATTTGCAGATGCGCCGCCACTGTCCGCGGGGCTGCGCCGATCTGCCCCCTGCCAATGCTTCTTGTCCATGAAATCGAATGGGGTAGCTTCCGTCAGCCAGGCACCCTAGTCATCCCCCCGATCCGCCTTGATTGAGAACACGCCACCGCTCCTCTTCCCTGTACGCTAAGGACATTCAACTCGCAGCGAGTTGGTGGATGGTTTGTCCGTAGTTCGACCTGGAAATCGCAACAGAACCACGAAAGATAAAACGTTAAACGAAAATGGCTTGCAGGTTTTTTTGTGCGTTCACCGAGTGTACTTCCCCCCAAAAAACACCGTCAGAGCTGGCCAGAATTGCCAGTTATGCCCCCAATTACGCACAAACCTAGGAACATGATCTGACGCGCAGCGAGTAGTTGGTTCGGGGGGGAAGCGAAAGGGCATGTGAATCAGTTCTCGTCCCCGGCAGCGATTCCCCACCCGCGGCCTTCGCAGTGAGAAATGCAGCATAAGGCCCACGCCGATGCTGTCTTAGCCTTTTGGCGGTTCACCCATTTTGGGGGCGGTCGGACCAATGCTGACGCCAGCCGCTATTGCCTGCCATGACCGCCGTCTGGATCCGGTTATACCGGTTTGCTTTGCCCCGATTTTTCTAAATTCCGTACACAAGCTGTGTTTCTACGGTTCGGCTCGATTATCATGAATGGGGTCGCTTTGCGGCTCCTCCTCGGCCGTGGTATCGCGGAACTGTCGCGATCGCGGTCGATGGCGTCTTCATTTCTAACCGTTTCGGGTGAGAAATCATGTTTCGTCGCTCATCGTTGTTGGCATTGCTCCTGGTTTGCGGGAGCTTCGCCACATCTGCTTTTGGGCAAGTCTTTCGGTCGCCACTGATTACGCCAGACACCGCGCGGCGTCACGGACTGGAAAGAGCATGGGCGACTCAGGTCCAGATGGACAGGACTAAAGATCGCATTCAGGACATCGTGCTGTACCAAAAGCAGCTCTTGCCCGGTCCTGCGGCGCCGGCCACGGGCGCTCCGTTGCGAATTGGAGGCGAACCGCCGGCGGCCGACCCATTCCAACAAAACCCTCCCGCCAACAACGACAGCAACCCCTTCAACAACGGCGGCAACGCTGGCAACCCGTTTGGGCAAAACGAGGACGAGGACGAACAAGACGAAAACCCATTTGGCAATGCCCCCAATGATCAGGGAGCGGGGGCCAATCCCTTCGGAAACGCACCGGCAAATGAGCCCGCGCCTCAACCGGGCATTCCCGCTGGTGAACCACCGGCTGGGCCGGGTGGCGCAGCATCGACTTCGGTCGCCGAGCCGGGAACGCTCGTGGTGCAAACAGTTCGCGGAGTGCTGCAAGCTTTTGATGCCGAAACGGGGCGCACATTATGGGTTATCCAGGCGGGAGATCGCATGCAACCCCGGGAAGCGCCGGCCGTCAGCGAAAAGCATGTGGCTGTGATCTATGGCTTGAACTTGATGCTGATCGAACGAGCCAATGGCCGGATCGTTTGGGAGCGTCGTTTGACCAACGTTGCGATCAGTGGCCCCACGTTAACCGACGAGTTCGTGTACACGGTTTCTGTGGGGGGACAACTCACCGCCTACGATGTTCGCGATCCCTCCAAAAGCTGGGGCTACACCTCTTTCGGCCGGGTGGAATCCCCGGTCACGATCGGACGAAAATCGGTCGCTTGGGCAACCGACCGGGGTTATGCGTACATTAGTTGGATTAATGAGCACAACGTGCTGGGGCGATTCGAGACCGGCAAGTCCGTTACGGCGCCCGTCACCTACTGGCCGCCGCTGTTCTTTGTCGCTGCCCAAAATGGCTATGTATATGCCCTCGACGAAATGAAGGGCACGGCCGCCTGGCAATTCTCACTGGGAGAAGTGCTGCGCCAACCACCGGTGGCGGTCGGCGACAGCGTATACGCCATTCCCGAAACAGGCGGCATGCTCGCCCTCTCCACGCAACAGGGGATCGAGCAATGGTTTGCACCGCAGGTGGAAAAGTTTGTTTCGGCCAGTCCGCATCGCCTGTATGTGGTTGATGGGCAACGGCGATTGCTCGTGCTCGACCGCCAGAGCGGTGCGCCCGTCACCAGTCTGCCGCTGGGAGTGCTCGATATGCAGTTCACCAACACCAAGAACGACCGCATCTATCTTGCGACCAGCACCGGCAACCTTCAGTGCCTGCGCGAAATCGAGTTGAAGCACCCCGCGGTCCATACCTGGCCGGCGGAAAAGAAACGCGCTACGCAGGCCGCCAATCCGCTCGGTGGTTCTGGGCCCTGAGCGGTGGAGCGAATCCCCCCCGACTTTGCCCGGGGCGCTATTTGAGCGGTGTGCCATACCGCGGTTCGGCGGTAGACGTATTGGGGCTCCACGGTTGCTTGGGAGCCGCCTCTTGCACCATCCGTTCGCGAGAATCGGCGGGCGGCAGCGATGCCAGCCATTGCGAGGCCTCGCTCATGCCGGGTTTGAGCCGAAGCGCCTGCTGGAAGTGATGCCGGGCAGCATCGTATTCCTTGAGTTGTGCGAGCAGGTATCCGACGTTGTAATACGCCACGGCAGGCTCGTGCACGTCGCTCAGTTGTAAATAGGCTTCTTCGTACTGCTGGGTTTCCACCAGCACGGTTGCCAGGTTGTTGCGATAGCGGGTTTCCTTCGGTTCCAACTGGCAGGCGGTTTGAAGCATGCCGGCGGCTCGCCCCAACTCTCCTTGTCGAGCCAGGCAAAGCCCGTAATCGTTGCGGACCGTGGCGTTTTTCGGATGCCGCTCCAGCGCCTGCTCGTAAAGCCGATTGGCTTGCTCAAAATCTCCCTGTCGGTCGGCCATCCGCGCGTAGCCAATCGCGGCATCCAGCGACGCTGGATCGACCTCCAAGGCCCGCTCATACTGCTGCGCGGCGGCCTGGAAATTGCCCGACCGCTCGTGGGTTTGAGCCATGACCGTGTACAGCGAAGCGTTGGGCTCTGCGCGATTGGCTAGGGACAAGGGATCTTCGGCGGGCGTCTTGGAGGCGACCGCTGATTTTCGAGCGCTGATTAGCTTGCCAAACCCTTTGGAGCTAGCTTCGGGCTTGGCTGCCGTGGGTCCGCTAGCCGGCTGCAATTCGGGACCGGGCATCGGGTTTGAATGTGTCGGTTTCTTGCCAGCGCAGCCGGGTGCCGCAATCAGCAGCGCCAGCGTCGACAGCATGGCCAGCAAACTTCCCTTTTCCATCCGACCGCTCCTTCGTCCGGATCGACCTAACGCGGACCTCATCCATTAGGGCCGTAGCAGAATTGACGGCTGTGAATGCCGCTTGTTCCTCAACATCGTCACTGCAGGCACAACGACTTGACCCAAGTTCTCGCTTCAGTGTGCGAACAGCCCATGGATTCCCCAATTCGGCAACGTCTTGGCGTGTTGCCGAGGAGTTTGCGAATACACATGGCTGCCATTAGGCGAACAGGGCTTTGATCGGTTGCCCCATGTCGGTAATGGGGACCGGCCGATCGCCGTCATACAGGTTCTTGGCATAATCGACCCCCACCGCCGCATGAATCGTGGCGAAGAAGTCAGGCACGCCGACGGGGTCCGACACAATCTTTTTCGCCAGCTCGTCGGTTTCGCCGTAGGCGCCGCAATGCTTCAAGCCACCGCCTGCCAGCACGCAACTGAATGCCGTTCCCTGATGGCCCCGTCCACCGCCGCTGTCGAATTCCGGCGGGCGTCCAAATTCCGTGGTGATGACGATGAGCGTCCTGTCGAGCATCCGCTTGGCTTCGAGGTCGATGATCAACGCCGACACCGCGGTGTCCAACTCTTGAATGAGCGCGTGCTGCTGCAAGATGCCCGTGTTGTGCACATCCCAGCCGGCGCCGTTGAGGAAGTTCAGGTTATGCGAAACCTCAATGAACCGCACGCCCCGCTCCACAAGCCGCCGGGCCAGCAAGCAACGCTGGCCAAATTCGCCTCCGTAGCGGTTGCGCAGATCGGCAGGTTCTTCGTCCAGGTGGAAACTGCGCGTGAACTTCGGCCCGCTCAACTCCAGGCATTGGTCGATGGCACTGTCGTAGTCGCGAAGTTGCGCGTCGTCGGTCGGGGCTTGCGCCTGCCGGAGTTCCTTCAGCATTGCCTGCCGCCGCTGCTGTCGCATTGCCGAAATCCCCTCCGGCCGCGACAGCCCCGCCGGACCTTGTCCGGTATCGGTCAGGTACAAATAGCCCGCGGACGCGCCAAGGAAACCTGGCCCCCGGGTGACATTGGGATACCCGATGAGCACATAGGGCGGAGCACCTTCCGCCGCGGCGCCTCGCTCGTGAGCAATCACCGAACCCAACGAAGGATACACCACCGTTCCGCTCACCGCTCGGCCGGTATGCATGCGGTTGGTGGCTGCGGCATGCTCGTCAATCACATTATGGTTGACGGTGCGCACTACCGTTACTCGATCCATCAGCGGCGCAAGCTGGCTCAAGTGTTCGCACAGTTGCACGCCTGACACCGCCGTTTCAATGCTGTCGTAATACGAACCGGCGACTTTTTTCGCGGCATCCCCGCGGCGCTTGGGATCGAATGTGTCGATCTGCCCCATGCCGCCGCCTAGCCAAATCGAAATCACGTGCTCGGCCCGGCCGCGAATGGCAGGCGACGAACCAGGGGCGGCGGGGGCAATGCGGGGCAAGCTCGCGGCCATCGCGGCGGCGGTCGTGGCTTGGAGAAATTGGCGTCGATGCATGGTTTTCTCGTGGGTTTGACTTGTGGCCGTCGTCCTTCGTGCCTCTTGGCCAAAAGGTCTCGGCCTCGGGTGCTTGGCTGCGTTTCTATCGGGCTATTGGTTTTGAATGATGGATCCGGCTACGGCATCCAGACAAATTCGCGAACGTTGACAACGGTCCAGGCAACATCTTCATAGACCTCGCGCCAGGTGTCGCGGAGTCGCAAATCGGGGTTCGGCCCCAAGCGGGCTCGGCGTTCCATTTCCAAGGCAATTGTATTCGATTCGGGACTCAGGTGATTCGACCAGGTGACTTGAGGAAGCGGAGGCAGTTCAACTGGCGACGGCATTTCTGCCGCCGAAACCAAGCGACTTTCGAAGCCCTCCGACAAAGTCTTGGCTAGCGGCGCCCGTTCCGCCTCGCTCGGCAAGCGGCCGAGATAACGCAAAAAGATGCTGTCGACCAGGTCGTCCGGCGACGTGGCATGCACGGCCAATTCAGCCAGACCGCTTCCTTGGGCCGCACGGGTTAGCCAGACCGAGGCCATGCTGTTCTCCAACACGCCCGGCTGAAGAACGTTCGGCTCGGTTTCTCGATCGGTCCGAGGATTCTGCCTTGCCCCGGTCCAGCCGAACGCGGTGAGCACGTCCGAAATCGCCCGGGCTCGCGGCAGGTTCAAACTGGGACGGTCGCGTTCGTTGGCCAGGTTGGCAAGCATCCACGCCCGTCGCGGCGCGCCCAGCGTCAACCGATTGCTCGAAGCCCGACGCCCGTCGGGATCGAACGTCAATTCTTCCAGGTTTATTTTCTGCCCCCCGGCGGCATACAGCGAATCGACAATCTGTTCGGCCGTCAGGCGACGACGCTCGGGCGCCACAAAAAACCGCAATTCCGACGTAACCGCCAGATTTTTTCCGGTGCTCGCCCGTTGATAAGCTTCTGAAGTGAGGATGAGTCGCGCGACGTGCTTCACATCGTATTGATGCGTGATGAATTCTCGCGAAAGCCAGGTAAGCAAGTCGGGATGGCTGGGGGTGTGACCTTCCCAATCGTCGGCCGGTTCCACGAAGCCAGCCCCCATCAATCGCCGCCACACGCGATTGACAATCACCTGCGCAAATCGTTCATTACGCGGCGAGGTAATCAGCGCCGCGAGCCGTTCGCGAGTGTCCTTGGGATTGACCATCAGCGCGGCCAGCGAGTCGTCGTCGCGGCTTCCCGTTGCCTCGGCAAACGGCCAACTCGGCGGAATCGACTCGTCGAGTTTGAGCGACACTTTGATCAATGATTCCCTGGCTTTGCTGTCAAAAAATGCCGTGGGCACCCGACTGGTCGGAGGTACCGTCACTGGCTTTCGGTCGAACATGGCAGCCAGCGCGTAAAGGTCGCGCTGCTTGGTGCTATGGTAAGGAGAGTCGTGACACCGCGCGCATTGCAACTCGATGCCCAGAAAAGCGCTCGCCACGATTTGACCTTTGGCCGCCAGCGGAGCGTCGTTGTCGCCGGCGATGCCAAAACCGGCGCTGCCGCCGTCGTGGGCGCCGCCCCGCAGCAGAATCAACTCGGTTACCATTCGGTCCATCGGCCTGTTGTCTCGCAAGGCATCGTACAAGAACCAGCGAAACGGCCCCGTGGTGTTCAAACTCGAATTGATCAGCGTGGGATTCTCCGCCAGCACGTCCTGCCAGTAGCTAACCCAATGGTCGGCCCAGCGTTCATCGGCCAGCAATCGGTCAATGGCCCGCTCGCGCTTATCGGTCGAGCGATCGGCCAGGAAACTGCGAATTTCCTCTTCGGTGGGCGGAAGACCGATGGTGTCCAGCGTTACGCGGCGAAGAAAGGCGGCGTCGTCAATCACCGCCGGAGGGGCCACGTCTTCGGCCGTCACCGGCGGTGCGGGCCAGTTTGCGCCCGATTTTACCCAGGCTTTAAGGATGGCGATCTGTTCGGCGGCCAGCGGAGCAGCGCCTGGCGGCATCCGCTCATCGGGATCGTCGGAGAGTATCCGGCGAATGAGCTCGCTGTCCTCCAGGTTGCCGGGCGTGACGGCCGGCAATTCCGAATCGCCCCCCTTGAGCACGGCTGCGCGAGAATTCAATCGCAGGCCGCCGTTGTCCTTGTCGCCATGGCAGCGGAAACACTGTTCGCGGAGGATCGGAAGTACCTGAGTATGAAACTGCCTGGCCTCGGTCACCGAAGTCTTCGCCGATGCGGCCAGGGCCCGCTCAACTTTGGCGGCCAGAAAGGCATCGACGGGATGGCCAACCTGGTTGGGGATGGCGGGAGCGGGGTTTTGCTGGGCCCATGTTTGGGCGGCCGAATGACGTTTCTCCCAAAATGGAACTTGGCTGGCAGCGATCGCACGCCGGTTAAGATCGTCCAGGGCGGACAATCGCGATTCCAGATCTGCCAGCGCGGAGGTCACGCCTGCGTCGGTTAGCGATATTCCCGCTTGGGACGAATCGGCCGGCGCCAACAACTCAAACATTTTGCCGTCGGGCGTTTTCACTGCCACGCAGGTTTCGCCCGGATCGGGGCGAAAACGCTGACCGCCCGCCATCATTTCCAGCACTACGCGGCAGGCGCCGTCGGCACCAATTTCTGCTTCGGCCAAAACCTCTTGCTGGCGATGTTCCGCCGGCCGCAATCCAGGCAGCGGTGGTTGCGCAACGGGGGTGATTTCTTCCTCGCCGTTGGGAGAACTGGTCAAGGGCTTGGTACGTGCAATCACCTTGCCGTTGACCCACAATCGGCTCAGGCCCCGCGCGCGGAGCAAAAAGGTTCGCTGGCCGGGTTCCAGCACAACGTCGGCCGCAAGTCGCACAAGCACCGGCGCCTGCCAGCCTTGGCGAATCCCCCAGGCATCGTACCGCAACGGCAGGCGATCCAGCAGAAAAGAATCGGTTTCCCAACGCACGAAAGCTTCGGGAAGCGATTCATCGTCGTTCAACCAGCGCACATGATCCGGCATTCCCTCGTGAAACGTCGCCAGAACCCGCCCCGCCGGCAATGGTCCCAATTCGGGCATGACTTCGGGGGCAAGTTTGGCCTTGGGTTCTTCGCCCTCGCGACGAAATCGCGTAATCATAACCGCATCGTCGACCGTCAAACGATGAATCGCGATGGAATCGAGCGAACCCCGAAAGCTATTTGCCGCCGCGCCGCCGCGCGACGACCCGATCCACACGGCATCGTTGTCTACAATCGGGGCTTTGGTCGTTTCGCCCCCCATGTCCCAGTTGCCCGTTTGCGGCTTGCCGTCGATCCAACCTCGCACGCTCTTGGGATCGCCGAAGCGATAGGCTACGGCAATGTGATGCCAGGCTTTGCCGGGTGTGAAACCGTCGTTGGTGGTCCAGCGATGCCAATGAGCCTCGGGGTTGGCTGCCCCACTCGCCCTGGGAGTCGCAAACAAGAAACTGACGCACGCCTTGCCTCGTTGCTCGCGAACCCGCAAGGCCCAGTTCTGATTATCCGCGGCAAAGCCAGTGGCTCCTGTCCGTCCCTTGCTAACGACGTACACGTTCTCTCCCGACCGAAGTTCATCTACCTGAACCCAGGCCTCTAGCGTGATGGCGTCGCCGTTGGTGAAATCGAAAAAGCTCTGCTCGCCCGGATCGGCGTAAGACAAATGGGCGCCCCGGCCGTCCAGTTTCACCGCCGTGTTATCGGGCTCAAAGTCGGGATAGATCGGCGGGCGGGGACCAGGCACATCGCGATGCACGCCGCCATGCGATCGCAGCGGCGTTGTTTCCTCTGCGCCGAAGTCCCAGCGGACGACGGTTGGCCGGTCGGCCGCCCAAACCAACGTGGCCCAAGACCCGCACAACAATATCGCCAAGGCGGTCCAGCCGCGAACACTTGCCGACACGCAAAACTTCTTCGCATTTCGAACGGAAGTTTGGTGGCAACTCACGACAGACCAAACGCTACGATGCATAACAATCTCCGCCAACGATAACTACAATGGAGTCGGCAATCCGCCGATGAATACGGGATCGACGCGATGCTCGTCGTCGTTTGCATCCTGAAAGAACAGGCCTTCCACCTGTTCTCCCTCCGCAAATCCCAAGTTCGATAAATCAATGCCCACGGCCAAGGCATGAAAGCGCGTGCCAGGGGCCGCTCGCACACTCGATGCCGTCAACAATTCGTCCAACGAGGAAATCGATTGTGAATACCGGTACAGCGAGAATCGGGCCAGCCGCAGCGCCTCGGGTGAGTTCATGGTGAGATCGTACGTGCCGACGGTCAGCGATTTTCGTCCCGGTCCAAACTCGAGCGGACTCACGTGAAACGCGTCGCCATTCAACGGATTGGAAAACGTTTGCAATTCGAAGAACACCACGTCGGGACCGGGGCCATTAACGATCGGAGTCCGGAAGCGCACGGCAAAACCCGGGGTATTGGGGCGCTGCGGATCCTCGGGAATGTTCATTACCGGATCGCTGGTCAGCGGTCGAATGCTGCCGCCGGGATTAATTACCCCGGAGTTGAGCTTCCCGTCTGAAAGCAAGGTTTTTGGCGACGATGGCATTTGGTCGCCGGCGACAATATGGCCCGAGCGGTCGACGGCATTCGCGGATTGGAACCAGGTCAATTCGGCTGGAATGAGTTGCTCCAGCGGATAGGTTGCCGTTCTGCCGCCGCGTTGAACCGTAACGCTGACGAGTTTTTCGGCCCCGCCGCTGCCGGCGATCGTGGCTTCGTAACCAATCACGCGGTCGGGAAGGCCGCCGCGGTAGTCGCCTGGTCTGAACCGCACCGGCGATACGGCTTCGCCTCCAAAGGTGGTGAACCGGCGTGCTTCCCGCTCGGTGAGCCGAACTTCGCTGGCAAGTTCTCTGGCCGCGTCCTCGGCGGGCGTTGTGCCGTCGGCTCCCGCCGCCGCTGTCGAGGCCAAGGCACGCTGATAAACGTCGGCCGCGCCTTCCACCACTTGCACTTCGGTTTCATTGGTCTCGGCGACGCTGACCGTGAATCGGGTTCCCCGATCCACAATCCGCGTGGCGGGCGTCTCAACGCGAAAGCCCTCGGCGCCCTCGGGCGCATGCACCGAGCACCGACCGGTATCGAGAGCCAGGCAGGTGTCGGACAGCACGCGAAATACCGCCGGCGATTCCACAATGACCGAGGCCCCGCACGAAAACGCCAATTCCACCAGTCCTTCCGTCATCACGTACTCGCGTCCCGGCTCCAGCAAGGCGTCAAGTTGGGGGGCCAATTCGCCAAAGAATCGAGCGTGAAAAGAACCGGATAAACGCACCTCGGGCTGAACGCTGCCGGGTTGTGAATGGACGCCCGCGAGCGGTTTGGCCGGGTCGTTGACTCGCATCGTCCAGATCGCGAGCGAGGCCGCCGCCAAGACGGCCAAGGCCGCGGATAACGTGAGCCAACGAGAGGATTGCGAACGGGATCGCTTGGCCGTGGTCGCATCCAATTGACGCATCACCGCGGTCGCGAACTGCTCGCTATCGACCGGCAGCCGAGCCAAGGTTGAGCGGACAAAATCGTCGCTAGTCGCCGTGGTATCGCCGACGACAATTCCCAGCAATCGATGGGTTTGATAGAGATCGGTCGCGGTCTTCAACAGCCGTTCGTCGGCCGACATCAATGCACGCAGCTCGGCCAAGCCGGCATCGTTCAGCTCGCCTTCCAGGTAGTCCGTCCACAGTTGCACAAAGCGTTTGTCGCCAATGGGGCGTTCGTCGTTCATGGGCTACCCTCCGCGACCGCTTCCCTGCGGTGAATGCACTCTTGCAGTTTCTGGCGGATCAACCAGAGTTGCTTCTTGACGGCGGCCACCGAACGTCCGCACCGCGTCGCCATTTCATCGAGCGAAATTTCTTCTTGATAGCGCCACGTGACAAACTGCCGCAGATTTTCCCCCAACAATCTCAAGCAATCGTGCAAGTGTTCCAGCCTGGCCGTCATGACTTCCTCTGGCTGTTCGCTGCGACGATCCAACTCGCGTTGCAGCAGATCCGGCGCATACCGGGCGTGATAGTCCGCCACACGCCTCAGTCGCGTGGTCTCGCTTCGCAGTTGAAACCTCGCGATCGTGAATAGCCAGGCCGAAAAACTGGTGCCAGGCTGATATTCATCAAGCCGCGTAAAAGCCGCCACGAATGATCGCTGCGCGATTTCGTCCACGTCCACGCCGGGCGGAGCATGCGAGGCCAACCAGGCTCGGAGCGGTCGCTCAAAACGACGCACGATCGGTTCAAACGCCGACACTTCGCCACGTCGCACGAGGCGAAGCGATTCTTCCACAAGAGCATCGTCGGTGTGTTCCATCATGGGCATGCTGTTGGTAATGGCAGCAAATCGAACAAGGTTACCCCCCGGATGGCGGCCATTCTGCACTGCATCCGTGCCGAAAGGCCAGCCGCTGCTTCATGACTCGTCCCGCCGACTTGTGAAAACGGTCGCTTCGTGTCATGCTCGTATTATCTCAGCTTTCCCGCCGTTTTCAGAGGTTTTGCCGGAACGCCTTTGAAATATGATGCCCCCATGAGCGGGCACCGCCGGAATGCGCGCCGCTTTTGACAATCTTGAGCGGCATAAGCTTGTTAACACACATTGCGCACGAGGCGCTAACCGATTAGGCCGGAACGAACCTACGGCCCAACCGGAGAGGTCTTTCATGTACTTTCAATTCCCGTGCGAGCAGTGCGGAAAAAAACTCAAAGTCCGCGATGAACTGGCGGGGCGAAGGGTTCGCTGCCCTTATTGCCACAACACCATCAATGTGCCCCAAGAGATTCCCGAGCCTCCGCCCGAGGAAACCCCGGCGCCGAGCATCGCCAGTGTTCGAGCGCCGAGTCGGACGGGCCGGACCGCGTCCGCGCGCCGTGGCACCACGGGGATATCCGGGCGCCGGGTGTCTTCGGGCGAGCAAACCGATGGAACCAATGTCAGCCTGTTGACCAGTTGCTTGATTGGGTTGGGGTTGGCCGCAGGTTTCAATCTGCTGATGGCCCCGCTCTATTTTGCCAATTCCTACCTGGGCAACCTGTTCCTTGATCGTGGCTGGGTGCCCTTTGCGCTGACGTTTTTGATGGGCTGGTCGGTCGCCATCTTGTGGCTCAAATCGCGGAAGCTGCGCCGCCAGCGCGAGGCCATGTTGTTCGACGCCCTGCCCACCGAACTGGCGCCGGAAATCAACGCCCAAACCATCGACAAGTTTATCGATCATGTAAAAAATCTGCCGGCCGAGCCTGGCGAAAGTTTTCTGCTCACTCGCGTTTTGCGGGGACTGGAGCATTTTCGCGTGCGGCGCAGCAATCCCGAGGTTGCCAGCACCTTGGCCAGCCAGTCCGAAATCGATGCCGGCGCCGTCGAATCGAGCTATGCCATTCTCAAGGTTTTCATTTGGGCGATTCCCATTCTGGGTTTTATCGGCACGGTGATCGGCATTAGCAATGCCGTGGCGGGTTTCTCCAGCAATCTGGAAACTTCCAGCGACCCGGCGGCGCTCAAACAATCGCTCAATGGCATCACCGGTGGCCTGGCCACTGCCTTCGACACCACGCTGATCGCCCTGGTGATGAGTCTGCTGGTGATGTTTCCGGCAAGTTCCATGCAGAAGTCTGAAGACGATCTGCTGGGAGCGGTCGACGAATACTGCAACGAGAACCTGATCAAACGGCTGAACGACGGCGCCACGGTGGGAGGCCGTGGCGGCGACAACCGCGAAGCCTTGCAGCAGGCCATTCATGCCGCCATGGCGGCTCATCATGCCGAATTGCAAACATGGACCACCCGATTGGAAAAGATCGGGGGTGTGGTTACGTCCGAGGTATGCGAGGGGTGGAAAACCATCCAGGATTCGTTGCAGGAGCAGCACCGCCACGTGCTGGGCGAGCAGCAGGCCCTGCTTCGCCAACTTCAAGAAGTGCAATCCGCGGTGGCCCAACTCAACGAAGGCCACGTGGAAGGCCTTCGGAACTCCATGACGCAGTTGGTCAGCGATGCCAACGATGTTCAACAACAGGTCGCCGCCGCCATGAAGCAATCCGCCGAGGCGCTGGACCGTCAATTTGGCGGGTTGAGCCGCGGTCTGGAATCCCTCAATCACGTGCTCGAAAAACTTGGCGAAAAGCAAGTCGTCATCAAGTCGGAATTGCCGGCCCGCCGTGGTTGGTTCGCCCGCCGCAACGGCCGGTAGAAAACGACGATTGCCGCCATGCTCGAATGGGTTTCGACCACCTTCCAAAGTTTGACAATTGCCATGGCCAGACGACGCAAAGCCGATGCGGAAAGCGTGTCGCTGTTTCCATTTCTCAGTATTCTCGCCTGCGTGATCGGCGTGCTCACGCTCCTCATCATGGGACTGGCATTGGGACAAATGGACCAAGGCGTGATCGAAAGGGCTCGCGATTATCAACAGTTGAAGCTGGAGACCGACGCGCAACAAGAAGAAGTTGTGCGACTTGAAGACTTGCTGAAAAACGTTGCTGTCATACGCGAACAATTGGCAGCCGCCGCGGCCGAACTCAAACGCTTGGAAGCCCAGCAAGACCAAATGGAAAAGCGGGACGATGCCAATGTGCAATTGCTCGCACAACTGAATCGAGCCCGCAAACGCATTGCCGACATGCAAGCGGAGAAGAAGGAACTCGAACAATTGTTGGCCAAACTGCGTGCCGAAGTAAAACGACTCAACGAGCCTCCCGGCGAGGCCGAGGTGGTCATTCAACCCGGCGGAAGCGGTACCAAACTGCAGCCCCATTTTGTGGAATGCCGTCCCGAAGGATTGATGCTCCATCACTCCGAACAGCCGCATCGCGTGCGCGCGGCCGATATCCGCTCGGATGCCGAGTTTCTTAAGCTGCTCGACACCGTGGCCAAACGCAGCAAGACCGATCGTATTGTGTTTTTGATTCGGGTCGACGGCATTTCCACGTACAACGCGGCCCGTACGGTCGCCAACGAAAGACTGGCGCCAAACGGCAAACTGGCTGTCTCCGGGCAGGGAAAGATCGACCTGAGCCTGTTCCAAAAGAAATAGGCGGCCCCCGAACTTCTCGGTGCCGCATTCAATTTCCAAGCGAAAGACGGTGCGTGGATAAACACGAGTCGCACCGATAAGGACCGACCGCATGGCCCGCAAACGAAAGTCATCATCCGGCGGAGGCAGCCTCGATTCGCTGCTCGACACCATGACCAACGTGGTGGGGATTCTCGTCATCGTGCTGGTGGTTACTCAATTGGGCGTGGGTGAAGCCGTCAAACGTATCCAAGGAATCGATGCGCCGCTGCTCGAATTAACCGAGCAACAGGTCGAACAAGCTCAACAGCAATCGGTCGAAGTATCCGCCAAGCTCAAGCAACTGGCGGACGCCACCTCGGGCATAAACCTTGCCGCCGAGCAACTCGCCCTCAATCAGCAGCAAAACCTAATTGCCCAATTGGAGAAAGATCTCTCGTCGCTGCAAGGCAAGATCAACCTGGAGCAGGTCCGCAAAGATCTTGAGCTGGAAAAGCAGAAAGAAGCCGAGTTGGAAAAGGTCGTGCTCGCGGCCCAGGAAGAGATTGCAAAGCTGAAAGCACAGTTGGAAACAACCCCGGAAGAACCAGGGGTTGCCCCGACCATTGTCACGTTGCCCGATCCGCGGCCGGCCCCCGACAACGCTCAGGCGGCGGTGTTTCTTTGCCGGGACGAGCAGGTATGGGCAGTGGATGAAAACCGCATCAAGGGTATCGCCAACAACGTGATTCAGCCGTTCACCAACGACAAGAATCGCATCGACGCCGAAAAGGCGATCCGGGCTTTCAACAGCCAGAAACGCAGTTCGTTCGGCCTCGATCTGTCGTTGAAGAACATCAACGAAACCATCTACCTGGTAGTCACGCCCGACGGAAAATCGGGCGACAAGGCCGACCGCCTTGCCACTTCCGCCTCAACCTTCAACCGTCTTCTGCGGCGAATCAATCCGCAACAATTCTATCTGCGGTTTATCGTTTGGCCCGACAGCTTCGAAACATACCTTACGGCCCGAAGCGTGGCCGATGAGTTTGGTATTCAGGCTGGCTGGGAAGCATACGCCCCCACGCAAGAATACCGCCTGTATCTTGGCCGCACCCTCGCCTACAAGCCGCCGCCCAGTTCGGGCCCGACTTCGCCCTCGCTGCCCAGGGAGCAAATCGATTGAGTGGCGCGGGCCAGCATTTTTCATGCGGGCCCGCCGCCCACAGTCTTTCAGTATTTCAGTCCGTTCTTGCGAACATGCAGCATGGGCTCGTCGGAATTCAACAATCGCCCGCCGACGACTTCGGCCAGGAAAATTCGATGGTCGCCCGATTCCAGGTGCTTGTCGGGCCGGCACTCGAGATAGCCGGCGGTGTCGGCCAGCCAGGGGGTTTCGTTCGCGGTTCGTTCGATTCTCAATCCGCTGAAGGCATTTTCATCGGGCCCGAAACCCTTGCCAAAATGCTTCAAAAACTGGTTTTGACCCGCGGCGATTACGTTCAGCACAAAGGGCGTGCCGGCGGCGAGCCAATCGGATACATACCGCCCGTTCTTAACGGCAACGGTCACCATCGGCGGCTCAAATCCAGCCTGCTGCACCCAACTGGCGAGCATCCCGGTTTCCTGGTTGCCTTGGCGAATCGTCAAAATGAAAATGCCGCTGGGTACCCGTCCCAACGGGGCTACCCAAGCGGGCTCAGAACCTTCACTCATAATTCTGTTTTCCAACTGCGGGGAACCGATCCACTGAAGTCGGCAAGACGGTGCCAAGGGGCCAGCGCAAAATCGCCCCGCTCATTTCCTTGGCTCACACCGTGGAATCCCACGCACCGGCCCGAGCCTGCTGAAACGTTTGCAGGAACTCCAATTGCCGGGCAACGCGATCCGCCGCTTCATTATAATCGGTCGCCGACAGAGAGTCGGTCGTTTTACCCGCTGGCGCAGCCAATTGTCCTTGCAACCGTTGCTTCTTGGATTCCAGAAATCCAATGACGTCCACCGGTTTGTCCGGAGGCAATTCGGCCAAATCGAGTTCGAGCCGAACGGCTGCCAGATCTTCCAGTTGGCGGTCGTCGATCACACCGGCCTGGTACAATTGCCGAGCGAGCGCGGAGAACGACTCGGGCGAGATCTTTCTCAGGTCGTGTCGCGAAGCCAATTCGCGCAGGGCGCTGTCGGTAGACAAACCGCCGAGAGACTCGGACGATTCCATCGGTTCTGTCGGTGGTACAGCGGCAGCAGGACCTGCGGGACGCTGGAACAGGGCCCCCAGCGTGGACAGTCCCGTCATAATGCTGTTGATCGGCAGCATGAAACCTCCCTGTTTGCGATGCAGTGAAACTGCCGGTTGCGCATCCTGCGCATCGAACGACTGGAACTTGAGGCGGGCGCGACAGATCGGGTTCGAACGCCCGCGGTCAAGTTGTACCGCATGCCAGGCCGGGAACGAGGCGGCTGGATGCAAGCCCCCTGCGATGGGCGGGGGTGAATGCGATCCGCCCAGCCTGCCGGCGGGCAAGTCTTTAATACTCGAGCATCGCTAGCGGCTCTTCCACCGTATCCAAGGCGTTCTGGCATGCCTCGCGAGCGGTGTTGCCGCTGGCGACGAGTCGGCACTCCAGTTCATGCTGGGTTCGCCGATCCACCCGAAAACTCCACACCTGCCAGGCATAGAGGCCGTGCTTCTGGTTGCGGGCAGGGCGAAGGAACCAGAAACAATCCCAGCGGGGATCGCACATCAAGTTGTCAACTGAGTCAAACGCTGGCATATTCGACGACTTCCTTCCGTCTACGGCGCCCCTTCGACCATCTCACAACAATCAAACTTGGAGAAACCCAACGACGCACTCCGCCGAATGCCGAGCTTTGCTCGAACATGGGCGAACAGCGGGAACGAGCATCCTGGGCATCGCCTAGATGGATTCCCGCGAAACGGGCGTTAACCTCCTTGCTCCGTGACAAAGCGTGAACGCAAGCGAACGCTCGACGGCATTTTGCCTCCGGCCTGGAATGTGTGCAAGGCGAATCGGTTGGCGGCAGTGATTTTGCGGCCCAACCGTTCTGGCTGCAAATCGTCACCTCCAGACAGCTCGCCTGTGTCGCGGTACGCCCCCACAAGCACGCCTAATCTCAAATGCCTGCGAGGACCCGTAAACCGGACAAAAAATCTTCCAGAAAAGTCGAAGAAATTGTCTGCGTTCGCCGTGCCGCCAGGGTCGAACATCCTCGGCTGCTAGCGAGGTTGTTGTTGCGTGATGCAATGAATGGCGCCCAGCCCCAGAATCAGATCCACGGAATCGAGCGCTCGAATTTCGCGATCCGGAAAGCATCGCGCCAGCGTCGCGATCGCGGTTTCATCGGCCGGATCGTTATAGGTGGGCGCCACAACCACGCCGTTGGCGATGTAAAAATTGGCATACCCGGCGGGGAGCCGTTGGCCCTCGAAGTAAACCGGACGCGGCATCGGCAGGGCAATAATCTCCAACGGCTGGCCGTCTTGATCGCTCATGGCTTGCAGCCGGGTGAAGTTCTCCCGCAGCGGCTCATGGTTATCGTCCGTGGGGTCGTCTTCCAGAGGCGCCAGCACCGTGCGCGGCCCCACAAATCTCGCCAATTGATCGATATGGCCATCGGTATCGTCGCCAGCAATTCCGCGACCCAGCCACAGTACTTTCTTGGCTCCACAGTAGTTGCGAAGGTATTTTTCGACTTCGTCGCGGCCCAGGCCTGGATTGCGATTGGGGTTCAGCAGGCACTCTTCCGTGGTCAGAATGGCACCGCGTCCGTTGCCATCGACCGCGCCTCCTTCCAACACAATGCCCGGCGAAAATCGTCGGAAGCCCAGCTTTTCCGCCAGGATTCCGGGTACCCGGTTGTCGTCATCGAAGGGCGGATACTTCCCTCCCCAGGCGTTGTATTCCCAATCAATCAAGGCCGGCGGAGCACCTTGGGGCGCCTTGAGAAACATCGGGCCGTGGTCGCGAGTCCAAGCATCGTTGGTGGGAATGTCCCAAAGAGTCACACCGGGAATCTGGCCCACCATCGCCGTTGCTTCCGCTAGCACTTCGGATCCGCCGGCCAGTACATTCACCGGTTCGTACTCTGCCAAAATTCTCACGAGTCCGGCCCAAATGGCCGGCACCGGTTCAAACTTGCCCGGCCAGCTATCGCGATTGCGTGGCCAGGACAACCAGGTGGCTGCGTGCGGCTCCCACTCTGCGGGAAAGCGGTATCCCAAGGCGGCCGGGGTTTCTGCGTGGTGCGACATACAGGAAAATCAAGAAGTCGGGAAAAGCGGGGGGAAGGTTCTTGGTCGGCGGGGACGGTTTCGAAGATGGCTCAGGACGGCCAGGCGATTCCCCTGAAAGCCGCGGTGAGGCCATGCGGTCGGCCAGATATCTGTAAATATCGATTGAAGCCTCTGCCCTGGTTGTGCCGAACGAATCGAATAGACCAAGATTGACGTAGCGTCGAGGCGGAGCAGTCGGTAATATTCTCTCCCGATTGCGTGTGGACTCCCCTCGTGGGCGATCGCATGCATGCCGCGACGGCAGCCAATCAGAACAAAAAACCGGAAATCGCCGCGATCACGGCCGCCACGCCCAACAGGCCCAGCGCGATCCACCAGGTGGGTCGTCCGCCCAGCGGGCTGGTGTCGGTAATCACGTAATCGCCGCACCAGGGACAGCGCTCCGTATCTTCGTAGATTTGCTGGCCGCAACTTGGGCACGGCACGGTTTCCGATTCGTCGTCACCATTCTCAAATTCAGCGTCCGGTTCGTCGTCCCACATGGCAGGCGTCCCAAAATCTGGTGCTCAGGATGAGCCCGGAAAACCATTCGCCGATCCACTCTTCGCCCTGCGGGGTGCAGGGGATGTAAGGACGAAGGACATGTATCGCAGCACAAAGCACGGACACCGTCAAGGAGGGCGACCGTGAGGTTGTTCAAGTCGTTTGTCTTGACTGGCCTGATGGCTGTGGTCGCCTACGGGGTGTATGCCACCATCGTCAAAGGCCCCGCCACGCAAACCACGGCGGGCAGTTCCGCTCCGTTGTGGCCAAGCGACCCCCCCCCGGGTCCTGTCGAAGTCACACCTGGCGAACCGATGCCTGCGCCGCAAGCGCAGCCGCTTCCCAGCGAGCCAGCGACGCCCCCCACGGTGCCATCTTACCCTGAGTTCGAGTTGCCTCCCGCGCCGGGAGCGGTGGGCGACTCGGCCACGCCTGGCACACCGCCGGCAAATTCCCGGGCCGAGGCCGGAGGGATTCCGTCCGTGATCGCTCCTGGTATGCCAGGCAACCTGCCCGACGACAGTGGCCAGCCTCCCGTGGGGCAATATATGAATTCCGGATCACCGGGGACTTCGAATGCTTTGGCAACGCCTTCGCCCACGGCGTCTGGGAGCGTCGGCAACAGTTCCTTCGATGAAGTGCTGCAGGCAGTGCAAGTGATGATCGCCAGCAATCAGTTGGCTGAAGCGCACATTCAGCTTTCTCGTTGGTACACCGACCGCGCCAAGTTGGGCACCGAGCGTGAGCAAATACTTCTCGACCTGCTCGATCGGCTCGCGGGCGCGGTCATCTATTCGCCCACGTTGCACTTGGAAAGCCCTCATGTGGTGCAGCCCGGCGAAACGCTGGAAACCATCGCCGCTCAGTACGGCGTTACGCCACGCTTGATGGAAAAGATCAATCGCATTCCCAATGTGGCCTCCGTCCGCCCTGGCGCCAAACTCAAAGTGGTTCGTGGCCCGTTCAATGCCGAAGTGAACTTGACGCGGTTCGAGATGACCCTGTTTCTCGAAGACGGGCGATACGCCGGACGATTCCCGATCGGATTGGGCAAAGAAGTGGAAGCCACCGAAGGCGACTATATGGTGACCGACAAGTCGTTCGATCCGGTTTACAGGATCGAACAGAATGGAGCATATCACGAAATTCGCGGCGGAGATCCCAACAATCCCCTCGGCAATCGGCTGGTAGAACTGGGAACGCAATTGGATCAGCCGGGCGAATTAGCCATCCATGGCACCAACAATCCGCAAACGGTGGGCACTATGGCGCACGAAGGCTGCATCCGCCTCAATCCGCGCGATGCCGACGACGTTTACGACATACTCTCCAAGGGCATGTCGAAAGTAATCATCCGTCGCTGATCGCTCGCTGCCCACGAAAATCCGTCCCGAGCCTGCCACTATTGCATGTCGCTGGCGCCGTTCCGTGGATTTTCGAGCGCGGCTTTCGCGGCCTCGTGAATTTGGGGGTCGGAGTCCTGTAAGAGCGGGACCAGCGCGCTCTCATAGGCATCGGGGGCGACGTATCCCCGAAATTTGCCGATGGCTTCAATGGCAGCCAATCGACCGATGAGCGACGTTTTGCTTGGCGATCGGGCAACTCGGGCGATTTCTGCCACGACCAGCGGTGCCCTGTCGCCCCAATAGCTTCGCAAGCCGGTTGCGATATCGATCCCCGGCAGCGCGTCATCTCCGATGCTGTTGAACACGATGTCTTGAATCGACGCATCGTTGGGATCGCAATTCGCTAGGGTCTCCAACGCCAGTGCTCTGGTGTTGTTGGAATCAATTCGTCGTCGGACCACGATATCTTTCAGGGCAGGAATCGCCGCTCGTGCGCGATCCGCGCGCTCGCGAATGATCACCAGTGCATAATCCACAACCAGCGACTCATTCGATGTGTGGACCAAATGGCATAGCTTGGCCAACTGCGGATCGGTGACGTGGTCGTTGAGGTAGTCGATCGAACCCAGCGAGGCCAATTGCACCCGCGTGTCTGAATCGTTGCAGCCTGCGTGGATCAGTGCATCGATCCGGCGAGGCGGCAAGCCACGGAGTTTCCCCAGGGCGATTGCCGCCCCAAACCGCCGCCGGGGTTGGGGATCGGATTGCAGGATCGAAATGAATTCGGGAATCGACCCGTTTCCCAGTTGCGCCAGCTCGCGAAATGCAGCGGAAATCGCCTGGTCGTCGCCGCGTTCAAGGGCAGTCGAATACTCTGCAATCCATCGCGACTCGGGCGACGATCGCCCGCATCCGCCGCTAACAATCAGCACCCAGAGGATTGTCGCGAGGGAAGCACATCTGGCCATTGTCACTGGAAGCCGCACGGGGTACATCGGCAATGCCTCTCAATGGCAGTCCCATCCCGGTCGCTAACCCGATAAATGAGAATGATTCCGTTTGATGTTGTAGCGGCGGATTTTGCGGTCGAGTGTGGAGCGTTCAATGCCTAGAATGCTGGCCGATTGGCTCTTGTTCCAGCCGGTGGCTTCCAGCGTGGCTTGAATATGCCGCCGTTCGAGATCGGCCAGCGAGAGTGGCGAATACTCGTTGCTCGGCGTGCTGGTTTCCGTGGTTTCGCCCGCCGTGGCCAACTTGCTGAGCATGAGGTCTCCTGTGTCGATCGTGTCTTTTTCGCAGAGCACGATCGCGCGTTCCACCACATTCTTGAGTTCGCGCACATTGCCGGGCCAGCGGTAGCGAATCATCTGGTCCATGGCTTCTTGGGTAAAGCCGCGGATCTTGCGGCCAGTTTCCGCCTTGAACCGTTCCAGGAAATAATTCGCCAGAACCGAAATATCCTCGGGCCGTTTCCGCAGTCCCGGCACGTTGATTTCCACCACCCTCAGGCGGAAGTAAAGGTCGCGGCGGAAGTTGCCCCGTTCCACTTCTCGCTCCAGGTCGCGGTTGGTGGCGGCGATCACCCGGACGTCCACCTTGATCGGTTCGCTGCCTCCGACGCGTTCGAAGGGATGCCCTTCCAGTACCCGCAAAAACTTGGCCTGCAGGTGAGGGCTCATTTCGCCGATCTCGTCGAGCATCAGCGTGCCGGTGTGTGCGGCCTCGAACTTGCCAATCTTGCGATCGGTGGCGCCGGTGAACGCCCCTTTTTCGTGGCCGAACAATTCGCTTTCCAGCAGGCTTTCGGTCAGGGCCGCGCAGTTCAAGCAGATGAACACGTTCTTGGCCCTGGGGCTGGAAAAGTGCACGGCCCTGGCCACCAGTTCCTTTCCCACGCCGCTTTCGCCGCGAATAAGCACCGTGGCCTTGCTGGGCGCGGCCTTGGCGATTTGTTCGGTAATCTGGCGGATGACCGCACTCTTGCCGACAATCTCGCTTTGCACGCCCAACTTTTGCCGCAGTTCCTGGTTCTCGCCCAGGATTTGATCGAGATTTTCCGCCAGCGCCTGTCGCTGGTTGAGGTTCTCGATCGCCACGGCCACGGTGTCGGCTACCGCGAGCGTAAACTCCAGGTCGTCGGGGTCGGGCACGCGGTCGGGATTCGTAGAATACAAATGGATCAGGCCGAACACGCGTAGGTTGCGGCGGATCGGGGCGCACATCACGCTGGTGGCGTGTATTTCTCCTTTGCTGTCGCGGGTGCCGAGCGTGCTGTCGCCCAGAATATTTCGCGCCAGCACGGCTTCACCCTCGCGGAGGACGGTTGCCGCCAAAAAGGGCGAAATGCGATGGTAACGAATGTCGGTGTCGCTGCGCGAGGCCGTCACGTGGAGCTGCTCCACCGTTTGCGGCGATTCACCGTCTTTGGGAAACAGGAGCACGGCCCCGGCGTCGATCTGCGTGCCTTCGAACAGGCCATCCAACGCCAGTTTCGCCATCGTTTCCAGGTCGGGGCATTTCGCCAATTCAAACGCCAGCCGGCACAGCTTGGTAGCGGCTCTTCCCACTTTGGGGATGCCGCTTTCGTCGGGCTCGATCGGTTCAAAAAACTTGGTCGAAAACCGCCGATGGGTGATCGTGGTGGGTTCGGCTTCGGTCAGCACATTCACGCCGTCGTAGGTTTCGTCTTCCATGACGTTTTCGCCAATCCGCGTGAGCGAACCGGTATCGGGGAATGCCCGCGAAAGATCGTGAACAAAAACCAACTGCGAGCGACCGATCCGAATGATGTCGCCGGGTGTTAAGGGATAGTCGCGCTCCACGACCTTGTCGCCCACCGCCGTACCGTTGCGGCTGGCCAGGTCGCGCAGAATCCATTCACCCTGGGAAAAGAACACTTCGGCATGGGCCCGGCTGCAACGATCATCTTTGATGACGATTTGATTGGTCGGGGCGCGGCCGATCCGAACCGACTCGCCAGGGACCAGGCGGAAAACATCGGTCCACTTGGAACCTTCACGAATAACCAGATAAGCCAGCATCCTGTCCCGGGCACCTCACGAATGGGAAGAGGCGAAGCAAAGCAGCGGCCTGCCGTCTCTCTTCTATAATAAGCGGAGTTGGCGTGGCGGACCATAATGATCCAGAGATTGGGCGAGGTCTACCGCTCCATAAACACGCTCCCCCACTGTTGCCGTCGGCGAATTCCTCGTACCGGAAGGCGATTCGAATCGCCCGGTCGGCAACGCGCCAGCTCATTGCCGCAGGTTGCCGGTCTCCCTGCTGCACGATGCCGGTAACGTTTGGGCAATTGGCGCCCCTTGCCAACCCCACTTGTCGCTTTATTGCCCCCGTTCGGGTCGTCGCCAGTATGTGTCGAGAGCCGCGTAGAGGTTTATGTCTCCCTCAAATGTTGGATTCACGCCTGCATTTTCGTCGATACCGCAAGTAGCTGTATTTTCGTTCCCAGCCGTACAATCCGCTGGATTTGCCCAAACGCACCCCTGCATCGGGAGAGGTGGCCATGCATGCAGCCGTGTTGATGCTGGCGCTCACCGCGCCAACTCAGCATCCCATCAAACTCGACGCCACGCTGCTCCGGCACGAACTGCGCCTGTTTGGCGACGGCTACCGGCAGGGTTGCGGGCCGGATTGCTATCGCTGTCGAAGCTGCAATGGCGCAGGTCGTTGCTACGACTACCGCCGTGAATTTGGCTACCCATGGCATCCGCGAAGCAGCGACTGCCGTTGGCAACACGGTTACACCTCATCGTCCGTGGCGCCGGGTTTCCGCGCGTCCTATTCGGCGGTGCCGCCGTTGCCTCCCCCGACATTGCCGCCGCCGCTTCCCGAGCCGATGATCCCGTAGCATGCGCACCCCGTGCACTCCATCTCGCGCCTCCGATCGGTGGATTTTTGCTGTGGCGCTGCTGCGCTGCATTTACGCCAGACGCACCGGCCGGCAAGATTTCTACACCATCCCGCACAAATCTCCAGGGCAAACGCCTTGAAGCGACGCCATGGCGGACAGCTGCGCCGCCCTGGCACTTCGGTACCATGAGATCAAGAACTCAACGATCGAAGGCCTTGTGTCCCGCCGTGCAACGATGCAGCAAAAAGATTGCATCCTTCGGCGGCAGGCCTTACCTTAAACCAGGTTAGGAGACCGGAGCCGCGTGGGTCCGGTCGCCTACTTAAGTGGGGACCAGCGGTTTTTTAGTTTGCTTCACAGGAGATGAACCATGATGCGTCCCGCTCGCGATGCTGCCTCGTGCCCTGATTGTCGCTCGGTCGATCGCCGAGAGTTCCTGACGGCTGTGGCTGCCGGCGCCGCGGCTGCCAGCGCGCTGCCCCTGCTGGGCGGCCGCGCCCTGGCTGCCCCCAAACGCGACAGCAAGGCCGAACAGGCGGTTGGACGATTGTTCCAATCGCTCACCCCAGACCAGAAAAAGGAGATGGCTCTGAGCTGGGACGATCCCCGTCGCACTAGGATCAGCGCCAACTGGAAGATCACCAATGCCACGGTGGGATCGTTTTCGAAGGATCAGCAGGCCATCATCGATGAGATCGTCAAGGGAATTACTTCCGAAGACGGCTACGCCCGAATGAAGCGGCAAATGGAAATGGACTACGGCGGATTCGATAAATTCGCCATCGCCGTTTTCGGCAAGCCGGAAGACGATCGCTTCGCGTTCGCGCTCACCGGCCGGCATCTCACCCTGCGTGCCGATGGCGACACCACTCCCGGCGCCGCGTTCGGAGGTCCGCTGATCTACGGCCACGGCGCGCCCGGCAACAGCGACAAGAACCTGTACTGGTATCAAACCGAGCAGGCAAACGAAGTCTTCAAGGCCCTCGATGGTGAACAGCGCAAGAAGGCCCTGCTGGCTCGCGCGCCCCAAGAAAGTGCCGTCGAACTTCGCGACGACGCGGCCCAGATTCCCGGAATCTCGGGCAAGGATCTGTCGGCGGACCAGAAAGAACTGGTGCGCAAGACCTTGGGCGTCATTTTGGCCCCCTATCGTAACGAAGACGTCGAAGAAGCCCTGGAATGCCTCAAAGCCGGCGGCGACATCGACTCGCTGCACATGTCGTTCTACCAGAACGGCGATTTGGGCGACGACGGTGTATGGGACGTGTGGCGGCTGGAAAGCCCCACGGTGGTGTGCCACTTCCGCGGCGCTCCGCACGTGCACGCGTACATCAACATTGCCAAACGCAGTCAGTCGTAGTTCGCGCCCCCGAGGCGATTTCGGTCTGACGTTTTCTACCTGCCGTGTTAGCGATTTATGCCCAATCGATATGTGGAGTTGCCTCGCGACACGAATCAGGCGCGAGGGATCGGGGAGTACGCGCTGGATTTCCTCGCCGGTCGCTGGGGCGAACCCGATGAGGCCGCCTTACGGCAGGTAGAACGTTTCCATTTGGATAGCATCGCGTGTGCGGTATCCGCGATCGCATGCCAGACCAACGCGCCCACGGTTCTCCGGGCCGAGGCGCTCGATTACGTCACTGCCGATCCCCGGCGCGGGGTGCCCCTCTTGGCATCCCGCGCCCGTGTTTTTCCTGAAAAGGCAGTGGTCGCCAACTCCGCGGCTGCCCGCGAGTGGGACGCCAACGGAACCAATTTTGGCTACAATCCCGGCCGCAATGCCACGGCGGGAGAGTTTGGCCACAACGATTTCTACCCCGTGGCCGTGGCCGCCGCACAACTGGCGGGTCTGGATGGTCGGACCACGCTTCGGGCGATGCTCCTCTTGGACGAAATCCGAGGTCGGTTGGCCGAGGTTTTTTCGCTTAAAGATTTTAAGATCGACCACGTCGTCCATGGCGCCATCGCTGCGGCCGCGGTTTATGGCGCTGTCTTGGGCGCCACGCCCGAGCAGATCGAAAGCGCCATCGGCATGTGCGTCGCTCACTATATTCCGTTTCGAGCGATACGGGCGGGCAAGCAGCTTTCCGATTCCAAAGGCGCATCGGCTGCCATCAGTGCGGAAGTTGCCGTGTTGTCCATGCAGCGGTCAATGCGCGGTTTCATGGGCCCGGCCGACATCTTCCGCAATCCCGAAGCAATTTTTTGCTTGTTCCAACCGCCGACCAAGAAAGGAGTCAGCCCGTTCGACCTGGCTTTGACCGCCGCGGGCGACGACTTCGCCGTACAGGGGATGCACTTCAAGTTGGGACTGTACGAACACCAATCGGCCGGCGCCATCCAGGGCCTGATCGATCTGCTCACTGCCCATCCGCAAATTCTCGCCGATCCGTCCGAACTCCAACGATTGACGATCACCATTTATCAGCCAGCCTTCGGCATCATTGGCGATCCCGCCAAGCGCGACCCCCGCACGCGGCAGAGTGCCGATCATTCGATGGTGTACATCGTGGCCACGTTGCTGCGCAAGGCTTACCAAACGGGGCATGCCGGCTGGCAAGAGTTGATGCTGGTTCCGGCCGACTACGATGAACCGGCGTTGTTCGACCCACTCGCCCGCGCCCTGATCGACAAGATCGATTTCGTGCATGGTGGCGAGGAATACGATCGCCGGTATCCCGATGGCATTCCCACCACCCTGGAAATCGAACACGCGCGCCTGGGAAAACTATCCAGCGGCCTGGTGATGTACCCCGCCGGTCATGCCCGAAACACCACGGCCGATCTCGACACGCTGCTTGCCCATAAATTTCGCACGCTTGCAGGGCTGGGCGTTGCCAATCCCGATACGTTGTACCTACGCTTTCATGGCCTGGCGGAAAAATCCGCCGCCGATGTTCAAGACCTGTTCGATTTTGAGCTGCTGCAAGACTCCCGGTGACAGAAGCCTGGCGGCAGAAAACTCGAACCATCGCCTGAGTCAGCAACTGCTAGAGCCATTTCTCGGCCCGATACCAGGCGGCGGTTTCACTCAAACGCGTTTGCAGGTCGGCGGCCGGTTGCCAGCCGAGATCGCGTTGAGCTTTGGCCGGCGAACAGCACCACGAGCCGGCCGCGGCTTCCCGAATTTTGTCGAGGCAAAATACCATGGGCTTGCGCCGCACCCGCGCAACCACCTCGGCCCCCAGTGCCGCCACGCGCGCCGCCAGCAGGGGACACCGGATAACGATTGGCTTGCGCTGCACCGCCTGGGCAATCATCCGACCCAACTCGGCCCAAGTGGGCGTTTGCTCATCCGCCACGTAATAAACACCGTCATAAAAGTTGCTGTCGCTTGGCACGTCTGGCAAGCGTTGACCGCGGGCAGCGGCCGCGGCCAGCACGATTGCCAGATCGGTGGCGTGAATGATCGAATACCGAGGGCTGCGAAATCCTGGCACGGCGTGAACCCGCGTACGCCAGATACTGCGAAACAGGGCCAGACCCGCCACGTCTCCCTCTCCCAGCACGATGGGCGGGCGGACGATCGTGATGGGGACGCGCTTCGCAAACAATCGCACCGCGGCTTCCGACGCGAGTTTGCTGCGGCCGTAATACGATACAGGCGCCGAAGGATCGGTTTCCACGCGCACCCGCGAAACGGTGCACGGTCCGCCGGCGGCCAACGACGAAACATGCACCACCGTGGGGGGTGACGATTGAGCCGCACACGCCTCGAGGAGGTTGCGGCTTCCGACTTCGTTTACCTCCAGGTATTGCCGTAAACCAAAAGCCGACGTGCGGCCTGCCAAATGATAAACGGCGTGCGTCTCGCGAACGGCCGCGTCGAGACTGGCTCGATCGGTGACGTCGCCTTCGGCGAATCGTACGCCCAGGGGCTCCAACCGCGACACGTTCGACCGCTTGCGGCGCAGGCAGATCACGTCGTCGCCTTGCTGCTGGAGCACGCGAACCAGGTGCGGACCGATAAAGCCCGTGGCGCCAGTGACCAATACGGTTGCCATGCGAGGCGTTCCTCGTTGTCGGTTAGGTTGGTTTCCCGCGTGCGGACAGCTTCGCAAGCCGCAAGGATGCTTGCAAAGATAACGTCTGTTTACGGATTGCCCGCGTTAAGAATGCAATCCGGAGAAATCGCTCCCAATGGCCTTGCCCCACAATCGACAACGTCCCAAAAATGGGGCGACGGGGTTTACTTGTGGACAGTTCTTACTCGTGAATCGGTTTTCAAACGGGCCGCCGAGGGCGGGTCCAATTCCGCTCACCCATGGCGGCGATTTCGATAGAATAGCAGGCACAAACGGCCCGAACAGGATGCCTGCCATCCCCTCTAGGATTATTGCACGGAAAGAGACGCCCGATGAACGACCATGTTGTGCTGCTGAGCATTCCCGGTTTGCGAGCGAGCGACCTGGGGGCGATGTCTAACCTTTCGCGAATGGCGGTCGACCAAATGTCGCTGGGACCGAGCTTTCCCTGCGTAACCTGCCCGGTGCAGGCCAACATGACCACTGGCGTCCTGCCGCACAAACACGGTGTCGTTGCCAATGGCTTTTTTTATCGCGACCAGCAACAAGTGGAAATGTGGACGGCCTGGAACGAATGCATTCAGGCGCCGCAGATTTGGGACACTTTGCATGCCGAACGGCCGGGCGTCACGTCAGCGGTGTGGTTTCCCATGCACAGCAAGGGCTGCGGCGCCGATTACATCTGCACTCCGGCTCCCATCCACAATCCCGACGGCAGCGAGTCGCTGTGGTGTTATACCCGGCCGACCGAATTGTATGGGGAACTTCGCGACGAACTGGGGCACTTTCCCCTGCAGCATTTTTGGGGTCCCCTGGCCAATATCAAGTCGTCTGCCTGGATCATCGATTCGGCGATGATTGCCGCGCGCCGGTTCCGTCCCAATTTTTTCTACATATACATCACACACCTCGACTACGCCGCGCAGAAGAATGGCCCCGACAGTCCCGAGGCGCTTCAGGCCGTCAAGGATTTGGATGACGGACTGGGGCGATTGTTCAACGGCGTAACGCAAGGGCTCGGCAAAGACCCCCTGTGGCTGATCGCGAGCGAGTACGTGATTACGCCCGTAAATCATGTCACCTATCCCAATCGCGTGCTTCGCGAGGCTGGTCTGCTGAAGACCAAACCGGCCGAAGGCGGAGGCGAATTGATCGATTTTGCGGCCAGTGACGCCTGGGCCTTGGTGGATCACCAGTTCTCCCACGTTTTTGTTCGCGAAGCCAATGCGCAGGTGGCGCAACAGGTTGCCCAACTCTTTTCTCGCCGCGAAGGCATTGCCGAAGTCCTCACGGGCGACGATCGGCAAAAGTACGATCTGAATCACCCTCGCAGCGGAGAGGTGATCCTGATTTCGTCGCCCAACAGTTGGCAAGCTTATTACTATTGGTTGAACGATGCCGACGCGCCGCCGTTTGCCCGCACCGTTGATATTCATCGAAAGCCTGGCTACGACCCCGTGGAAATGTTTTTTGATCCGGCTACCCGCGGTATTCCCTTGAACGCCACGCTGGTCCAAGGTTCGCATGGTGCTCCAGCGAAATCGGAAGCGCAACGCGGAGTCATCGCGGCTTCGCAACGCGGCGTGCTCGTGGGCAACGCCATGGCCGATATCGACGTGGCTGGCCTGGTGCTGCAACAGTTTGGCGTGTGACGCTTGCCCCGCTCATCACGCATCGAAAATCGGGCGTCGTATCAGGCGTTTTTCTGCGGTCATGCGGCTGAATGCCGGCGGACGGTCAATCGCCAAGGATAGCTTGCCACAAAATGCCAGCGCGGCTCAAGCCATATTCTGGCAACATTGAAAGTCGAAGATGTCCCCCCGGCGCGGTGCGCCCCGCTGCCCTATCGCAGGTCTTCCAGCGACCTCAGGGCGAACGCCACGTGCATGGCGGTTCCTAGCGGCAGCGCGTCTTCGTCCACCTTGAACTTGGGATGGTGCACGCTGTATATCGCGCCTTGCTCGGCGTTTCGCACCCCCAGTCCCACGAAGCAGCCCGGCACCTGCTCGGTGTAAAACGCGAAGTCTTCGCCCCCCATCACCGCGGGGATTTCTTCCACGTGCTGTTCGCCGGCGATTTCGGTGGCCAGCCCGCGGGTGAAATCCCAGCATGCGGGGTCGTTCACAGTGGGTGGATAGTCGTTGCCGGGGAAGGCCACTTCGGCCTCGCAACGGTGGGCCAGGGCCACGTGGCTGGCAATCTCCTGGACACGCTGCTTGATCTGGTTCAGCGTGGTCAACGAGAGGGCCCGCATGGTTCCGCGCAACTGCACTTCCGCAGGAATGACATTGCACGCCGAACCGCCATGGATCGCGGTGATGCTCACCACGCCCGATTGCAGGGGATCGAGTTCCCGCGAGACGATGGTTTGCAACTCGGTGACGATTTTTGCGGCGGCTACCACCGGATCGATCGCGTATTGCGGCATCGCGGCGTGCCCTCCGCGTCCGCGGACGGTCATTTCCAAGAATGAAGTCGCGGCGAGAAACACACCCGGTCGCGAGCCCACCGTGCCCACCGGCAGTTGCGGCCACACGTGCAGCCCAAAAATCCTTTGCACCGGCGGGTCGTCCAGTGCTCCTTCATCGCGCATGCGACGCCCGCCAGCTCCGCCTTCTTCCGCTGGTTGGAAGATGAGCTTCACGGTTCCAGAGATTTCGCTTTCGCGATCCTTGAGCAGTCGAGCCGCCCCCAGCAACATCGCCGTGTGACAATCATGACCACAGGCGTGCATCTTGCCGGGGTGTTCGCTACGAAACGAAACGTCGGCCTCTTCTTCAATGGGCAAGGCGTCCATATCGGCTCGCAAGGCCACGCAGGGCCCGCGGCCGTTTCCCAGCGTGGCCAACACTCCGGTCTCGGCAAGCGGATGCCGGTACCCAATGCCCAACTCGTCGAGCGTGCTGCGCACCAGTTGGCTGGTCCGTACTTCTTCGTACATCAATTCCGGATGCCGATGCAATTGGCGACGAATCTGAACAATCCAATCGCGAATCTCTCGAGCGCTGTCGTAGACCGGGTTTCCCATGGGAAGTGTGCTCTATAAGTTGCGCATCAATCAACACTAGCCCGCAGTGGCTCGGGCCCGACATGCGCATTTCTATAGCGGCGCCAACCTCGACTCGCAATAGTTTGCCTGAACTAGCGCCCACATTCGTCCGCTTGACGACGGCTGCTCGTCAACCAAGGATCGCAAACCTCTCAGGGCACGACCCCGGGGGCGATGCCAGTCTGTTTGAGACAAGATTTGAACCATTAGCATACCTGGGGTCACAAAGGAGGTGACTGATGCGAATGATCATTCATCGCGGGTAAGACAATGCCCGCGGTCGATGCCTTTGCGACGCTGGCGGGGCGGAGTCCTCGATCGGAATCGGCACCGGGGCAATTAACCCTCCGCACACGCACTTTTGGGGAGTGGGTATCCATGCGACGCACTGCCTGGGGTCTGCCAGTTTATTTCCCGCTGTTTTTGGTATGGGCGGCGACAATGTCATCGCTCAATGCGCAGCAAGCCCCCCCCATCGCCACGCGCAATCAATCGGTAAAAACCCTTGCTGCCGAAGTAGATAGATTGCTTGCCAAACGGCTGGCCGAAGAGGGCATCGAGCCGGCGCCGGCTGCCAGCGACGCCGAATATTTACGCAGGGTGTACCTCGATTTGACGGGCGTGCTGCCCCGACTCCACGATAATGAGGGGACAGGAATCCGAGATTATTTGGAAAATGAGTCGCCCGATAAACGAGAGCAACTCATTTCCCGGCTGCTGGAAAAACCTACCCACTCCACGCATTTTTCCAACCGCTGGACCGATCTGTTGCTGCCGGGCGACAGCAATTTACGCCAATTTGGCGGCGGGCAAGGATTTCAAAGCTGGTTGCGGGAGCAGTTTTCCAAAAATGTTCCTTATGACAAATTTGTTGGCGATATTCTTCTCGCCAGCGGCAACCTCGGCCAAACGGGACCGTCGCTGTTCTACTTAGCGCTTGAACGTAAGCCAGAAGAACTAGCCTCGGCCACCTCGCGCATTTTCCTGGGTGTGCAGATCGGTTGCGCCCAGTGCCATGATCACCCGTTCGACCATTGGAAGCGGGATGACTTTTGGGGATTTGCCGCCTTCTTCGCTCGGATTGCCCCTTCTACCGAAAACCGCAATACGCAATTCATGCTGGTTGAAGCCGCCTCGGGCGAACTGACGATTCCCGGCGGCAAAGACGTCGTCGTTCCCAAGTTTTTGGCAGGCGTGGCCAGCCCCGATGCCGAAGAGGCCATCTCGCGCCGCATGCGTCTCGCTAGCTGGATGACAGCAAGGGAGAATGCATACTTCGCTCGGGCTACGGTCAATCGGGTATGGTCGCTGCTGTTTGGACGAGGTTTGGTCGAGCCGGTCGACGACATGGGGCCCCACAATCCTCCCAGCCATCCCGAATTGCTCGACTTGCTCGCCGAGGATTTCGTCACGCATGGCTATGACCTTCGCCGCATGATTCAAGCCTTGTGTCTCACCGAGGCCTACGGTCGGGCCAGCCATGGCAGCACGGCCGCGGAAGACCGCCCGGAATTGTTTGCGCAAATGGCGGTGAAGAGCCTCTCGGCCGAACAAATTTACGACAGTTTGCTGACCGCGGCCGGTCGCGACCCTGCCGCGGCGATCGGGTTCCAGGCCGCCGCCGGCTTCGCCGGCGCGAACAACCGCGAGCAATTCTTGGCCCGCTTCCGCGCTCCGGCTCAAAACGCCACCGAGTTTCAAGCCGGCATTCCCCAGGCGCTCACGCTGATGAATGGACCGCTGATCGCCGAGTTGACGGACCCGGGAACCAGCCCGTTGCTGTCTTCGCTTTCTGCCCCGTTCTTTAGCGACGAACAACGGTTGGAGATCTTGTTCCTTTCGACGCTCGCCCGTTTTCCGCGTGAAGAAGAGCGAGGCCGGTTCATGTCGCATGTGGTACACGCTGCCGACGACGGGCAGCGCGAGCAGGCATTGTCCGACGTGCTGTGGGCCTTGTTAAATACGGCGGAGTTTGTGCTCAATCATTAGCAAATGGCAAGTTTCCGCCACGCATCCGAGAGGTCGTGAGTCCTGTGTCTACTTCGCACTCCCCAACCACTCTTAGTTTCCTAGACAGGAAGGCAGACATGACCGCAGAACTGACTCCAGGTTATCCCCTGCCGGATCATATCGGTCCCCGCTCGACCATCTCTCGGCGACGCTGGTTGCAATCGATTTCGGCTACGACCTTGGGCGGGATGGCGGCGGGAGTGTGGGGAGACCGATTTTCGTCGCTCGCCGCGGCCATGGCCGCCAAGGGGCAGCGGCAGCGAAGCTGTATTTTGTTGTGGATGACGGGCGGGCCGTCCCAGTTGGATACGTTCGACATGAAGCCCAACCACGCCAATGGCGGCGAGTTCAAGGAAATCGAAACCAGTGTGCCAGGCTTGCGCATCAGCGAACACCTGCCCCGGTTGGCCAGGCAAGGCGAGTCGCTGGCCGTGATCCGCAGCTTGAGCACCAAGGAAGGTGACCACGGACGTGGCACCTATCTCATGCGAACGGGCCGGCAGCCAGGTGGACCGATTCGATTTCCCACCGTGGGCGCTGTGCTCGCCAAGTCACTTGGCGACGAAGCGGCCGAACTTCCCAGCTTTGTCAGCGTAGCGCCCTACCAGGTTTTCAACCGCCAAGCGTTTGGGCCCGGGTTCCTTGGCCCGCGATATGCTCCGCTTACGGTGGGCGCAGTCGATGCGTTTCAGGCGAACGTCAACCTCAACCAGCCGCAAAACGGCTACGCCGAACTGCGAGTGGACGACTTGCGAAACCGCCTCGGCGATCGCGCACGCGAAGACGTGCGACTCGACCTGTGGCGAGATCTCCAGCACGGATTCTTGAAAGATCGCCCCAGCGGCTCGGCGCAAAGCCACAATACGGCATACGAAAGGGCGATTCGCATGATGCACAGCGAAGCGGCCCAGGCGTTCGATCTGGAGCAGGAGCCCGACCAGGTTCGCGAAGCATACGGCCGCACTCGGTTCGGGCAGGGTTGCCTTCTTGCGCGTCGCCTGGTGGAGCGGGGCGTGCCGTTTGTGGAAGTATCGCTGGGTAGTTTTGGCGGCGGCAGTCTCGGCTGGGATACGCATCAAGGCAACTTCCCCGCGGTGCGAAACCTGTCGGCCGAACTCGATGCAGGCTGGGGCACGCTCATGAACGAGTTGCGGGAACGGGGCCTGCTCGACACGACTACCATTCTGTGGTTGGGCGAGTTCGGCCGAACACCCGCGATCAATCGCGGCGGCGGACGCGACCACTTCCCCGCGGCCTGGTCGGCAGTGTTGGCTGGTGGCGGCATCCGTGGCGGCCAGGCCTACGGCAAAACCAGCGAGGATGGAACCACCGTCGAAGACGGCAAGACCGATGTGGGGGATCTGTTGGCCACGCTGTGCAAGGCGGTCGGGCTCGATCCCCATGACACCAACATGTCCGAGGTGGGTCGTCCCATTCGCTTGGCCGACGGCGAACCCATCTCCGCTTTGTTGACCTGATTAATGGACGCGACTTGGCGGTTTTGAACGAGGCAGTAGGAATTTTGGCGGCGTAGCCAGCCTGCCCAACACGGCTTCCCGTCGCTTGGTTCGGTTAAGTCTATTTGGAAAGCTCCCCTGCCATGAATATTGTCGGCTTGAATGTTGTGAGCTGCTCGTGGAACCTGGGCGCTTTGGGCCGCAAAGCCATGTCCGTTTGCCTGGCGGCAATCGGGGCAGCCGCACTTGCGTCGGGGGTGGTTTTTGCCCAAGGTGGGGTTCAAAGGCCGGCAGCCGATCCAGCGGAGATCGATCTGGCCCCGGCGGAATCACCGCTTGCAGCAGAGCCGATCGAGCAAGCCCCGCCGTTTTCTCCCTTTAATGAGGATCGCCGAAACCCTGCGGTGTGCGTGCTGTTGATTACCGACCGAGGGCCAATGGTGCTGGAATATGAGATTGAATTCGCAGGGCGGCCCTTTCGCGAGCGCTGGAATCAACTGTTGAACGCTGCCCTGGCGGCCACCGACACCAACGGAGATGACCGTTTCACCTGGGACGAAGCCTTGCGCAATCCCCGGTTCGCGCCCAATGCGTTTGGCCAAACCAATGCCGCGGCGCGCGAAGCCTATTTGAAGCGATTCGACACCAACAACGACGGTCTGGTCGATCGGGAAGAAGTCGATCGGTTCCTGCAGCAATTCGCTCCCGGCGGTCCGCTGCAATTCATCGGCCAGCCGATGCAGTCTTTTGCCCAGGTGATAACGATTCTCGACGTCGACGGCGACAAGGCGCTTTCGGCGGACGAGATTGCCCAAGCGGGATTGCGGCTCAAAGCCGTTGACGCCAACGACGACGACATTCTGCAAACGGCGGAACTACAGAGGCAATCCTCGGGTGCCGCTTTCCGCGGGGGCCGAACCGCGCGGCCTGCACCGGCCATCCTGTTGAACGAGAGCGTTACCTCCGAGGCGATCTTTTCCGCTCTCAAGCAGAATTGTCCTGCCGACGAGGCAGGGTTGCTGCCGCGGGGGTTTGCTCTGATGCCGGCCTTGTTCGATCAATTGGATCGCAACCAGGACCAGCGGCTCACCGCGGATGAAACGGCGGAAATCGTCAATATTTACCCGCACTTGCGGTTGCGAGCCGACCTCGCGGCCGACGGCAAGTCCGAACTTTCGTTCATCGAATGGGATCGATCGCTGCGCAGCGAACCGACGGCGACCGCCCTGGGGACATCGCTTACCCTCAGCGGCGTGCAACTTCAGTTCAGCGTCAACAAGGGAGCGACCCCATACGCTTACAATTATGCGACGATCGCGGCGAACATGATTGCTCAATACGATCGCGACAAGAACGGGTACTTGGAGAAAAACGAGGTGCTTCCCCAAATGGCGGCAACGTTTGCCAGTTGGGATGCCGACAACGACGGCAAGGTGTACGCTCAAGAGATCGAAGACGCCTACAATCGCCAACAGTTGCCCCGGATGTCGCAAACCCGGTTGAATGTGAGCGTCGATCCCGATCCGCTGCTGGCCGTTCTCGACGCCAATGGCGACGGTCGCTTGGGCGCCCGCGAATTGAGTACGGCTCCGCAGCGGCTGCTCTCGCTCGACAAGAACGGTGATGGTCAACTGTCCCCCGAGGAGATTCCCCAAACTCTGGTGTTGCACCTGTCGTCTGGCAACTCTTTCTCGGCATCGCCCGTCGCGGTTCGCACCTTCCAAAGTCCCCAGCCGATGCGCACGATTGGTGAACCGCGATGGTTTCACATGATGGATCGCAACGGCGACGGCGATGTGACGCTTCGCGAGTTTCCCGGCACGTCCGAGCAATTCCGTCAACTCGACCTCAACGGCGACGGCTTCATCGATGAAAGCGAAGCCAAGGCGGCTGGCAAATAGCCCTGACGGTGCTGCCAGCGGGGGCACGACCAGCTGCCGGAAACGACCCAAAGACCAAGTTGAGTTTGGCGTTCTGAATAACCGATTGACCCCAGTTGCCTTTTGCCAACCAGTCACAGTTTAATGCTGCACCTACTTGCCTTTCGCAATGGCCGGTCCCCTATTTCGCCCTTCGGCATATTTCTGGGGGGCGCATTGCTCGGATGTCTTCTCAACACGTTCGCCTGGGCGCAGCCCGGACCTTCTCCTGCGCAGCCCATTGATCCGCCGGCGGAAAAGGGCCCGTTGGAAGCGATTTCCCCGTTTCAGTATCCAGCGCGTGCCGAGGCCGCGCGGCGAATGATGACGGTCGCCGTCATTCAGGCGCGGCAGGGCAATGCCGCGGAAGCCTTGCAGCTTTGCCAGCGCAGTGCTGAAGTGGCCCCCTTTATTGGCGAAACCCATTACAACCTGGCATGCATGCAGGCCCTGGCAGACGAATCGGAGAACGCGCTGGCTAGTCTGGCGAAGGCAATCGACGCTGGATTTGCAGACGCCCGCTTGATGGCGAAGGACGATGATCTGAAGTCGCTCCGCGACGAACCGCGATTCGAGCAGCTTGTCGCCCGGGCAAAGCAGCGCGCTCTCGCTCCGCCGCCGCCTCAGTGGCCAGCGGCCACGCCGGTGAAAGACGGCGTAGCCTTGGTTTCTCGGGAAAATTCCGCTTGGGATCCCCGTACCGGCTTGGTGCGGATTGCATTTGAGCTTCCGCCGGTCGTTGAGAATGTATCGCCCGAGAAGCCGCCGGTCGTGGTGCTCAACCAAGGCGAAGCCGCCAAGAAGATTGCCGAGTGGTACGGCGCAGGCGCCGCTGCGGGCAATCATGGCGATTACTACGATAACTGCGACCGCGATCATTCCAACATGCGGAAACAGGACTTCCCCCAGCTCACTTTCATTGAGTACGCTCCGGAAGTTGCCAATGAAACCGGGTATGGACTGCAAGTCACGCGAATTTACAACGGCGTGGTGATTGGCAATTCGTCGACGGCGCAAACAGCCGGTCCCTACTGGCGCAGCAACCCTCGGCGAGCTTACGTCCAACCCAGCGGGCCAGCGATCCTCGCCTACCAGTATGCGAACAACCATCTCTATTTTTATCCCGAGCATCGCGATCATGACCCTGGCTACAATGGCAAAGGGCCCGACGGAACCGGTCAAGGTTTTGGCGACGTTTATCCAGCCAACACGCCGTACATGGTGATCAGCCAGGGATCGTCGGGCAGCGACCGAGCGTTCCTTAATGCCTTTGCCTGCGCTCTGGCGGCGCTGCGCCCCGAAGTGAAGGAGAAACTGATTGCCGAAGGGGCGACGATGCCCACATTGCAGCGAGTGTTTCGTCAGTCGAACAAGGTTGTGGAACAGCCCGGCGATTATCTAACCGGCGCTGCCCATCCCACGGTGTTTGACAGCAAAAACCTGAACGTGATGAAGATGGTCGAGTTGGCCAACGCCATCACGCTTGAAACGCTGCCGCCCATCGCGGCATTGCAAGTCGTGGCGGAAGATCGGCCTCGGCCGGGCATCGATTATTTTGACGCCGGGGAGCGCGAGCGTCTGTTCGACACGCCCGGGGCAGCCGCCCGCATCTGGCGTTCCACCGCGTACAAGCGAACATACGTGCTCTCGGCCGCTCCCAGTCGCGATCTGAACGACAATCCGCTCAAGTTTCATTGGGTGTTGTTGCGGGGAGACGCGGCGAGCGTGGAGATCAAACCGCTCGATGAGGCCGGCAACCAGGCCGAGATCACGCTCACCTGGCAACCGCGACGGCCGATCGCCCCGGACTCGGAAATGGAATCGAACCGCATCGACATCGGGTTGTTCGCCGACAACGGGGTCCAGCTTTCCGCTCCCGCGTTCTTCTGTGTCAACACGTTGGATAACGAAGTTCGACAATACAACGAAGCCGGTCAGATCCAATCGGTGGTCTACACCGGCGCTGCAGAAAAGGGCAACTATGTCGATCCGGCTTTCGACCTGCCCAAGTCGTGGAAAGACGACTATCGCTACGACTCCCATGGCGCGCTACTAGGCTGGACACGAACTCGTGGCGATCAACAAGAACACTTCACGGCCGATGGCGCTCTGGTCGAACAGCGCGACGACAATGACCGGCCAACTGTCGCACGCACAGTAGGCTACGTGGCCGAACAGAAGGGGCCCAATCAACCGCCCGTGTTGAAGCAGGTTTTGGGAACCGAGCGGCTGTATTACGAATACGCCGACGCCAAAGACCAGCGCGGGCGAATCGAGCGGCGCGAGACCGTGATGCCATAAGCCGCGTATTTGTAGATCACGCGCGGGACGCGGACCTGCGTAAGGCCTGCCCTATCCATGGAACGCACGGGGAGCCTTGTGCGCGAATCGTGTCGCGATTCTGCGATGCTTCCCCATTCCCTGCTGCCCGCCGCGTCAGCGGGGACTCGATGATTTCAAAACTCGAGTTCCATGTTGTCCTCGCCGAGAATGACGTCGGGGAAGATGCGCTGGGCGCGCTCGATTCCGATGGGATTATCGCCGTCGAGCGCCGGGTCGATATGCGTGAGCACGAGCACGCCCACTTTGGCAGCCTTGGCCACCTCGGCCACGCGACTGGTCCAGCTATGTCCGGTGAGCGTGGCCATCTCGTGCTGTTCGTCCGTAAAATTGCATTCGTGCAGCAGCACGTCCACGCCTTCAATCTGCTTCACGTAATCGGCTTGCGGATCCGCGGTGGTGTCCGTTACATAGGCCAGCGAACGGTTGGGCCAATCCAGCCGATAACCTACCGCCCCGCCCGGATGAATCAACGGAAAGTGCCGCAATCTACCGCCGTCGGGCAATGATTCTTCGCCGGATGTCAGCGGGCGAAACTCGTATGCGGGAGCCACCGGGAATAAGTGTTCGGAGAATAAATTTTGCCGCACGGCGTCGATCTTGGCGGGTTGTCCATGAATGACCACCTCTTGCACCGGTCGCTGGTACAGCAGTCCGAGCAGAAACGTCAAACCGACCACGTGGTCGAGGTGGGCATGGGAGAGATAAATATCCAGTCGCGGCGTCATGATCCGATTGCGGATGCGGAACATGCCCGTGCCGGCGTCGATAATCACGCCCAACTCGGGCAGCATGATGCACGAGGTATGCCGCCGCTCGTTGGGGTGATAACCGTTTGTCCCCAGCAGGACCACTTTCATCGGCAACTCGATCGACATGCGAATAGGAACCGGCATCGAACATCGACGTCTCGCCGGAAGAAAAACTGCAATTTACCTGCACTATAGCCTACCATTGAATCCAGGTCTGCCGCGACAATGTGCTCCCCACATTTCGCTTTCAGGGTGAGGCTTGTCGCCCGGCCGGAGAGAATTTTGAACGCGACGCCGACAGAACTTTGAAGGGATTAATGGCGATAAAGTTGGCAATTGCACGGGGCGGGCCCGTTGTTCAGATCAATCCCTGGCATGCCATTGCACGTGGCCTGCGTTTCCCCGCCAAGGACGCTGGTGAAACGCGTCGTCTCTTCCCACCGGGGCTAACAAAAAACCCTTCCTCCAGCGCCCCCCACAGCGTTGGAAGAAGGGTGAACGTTTAGCGTCAATCCGGCATGCGCTTAGGGCAACACGTACACCAGCCCCGAAACGGCCGCAGCCTGGCTGGCCGCCCCGCGAACGCTGAGCGGCGCCTGATACCAGATCTTGGGAGCGCAATCGCCCGGTCGGTAATAACCCAATGCGTAGATGCATTCACCAGGCGGATGCACGCCCATCTTATATGGCAGCACCAATATCGAGCCGAAGAAGTGTGCCCCGGAAACCAGCGGCTGAGCGTAACCCCAGGTGTGCCCATAGCGTTCCGCCGACATTTCTTCAAAATACAGCGGCTTGTGGCACAGCGCCGATGCTTTCCACGTATAGGTCAGGCACGACCAGTTACGTGAGTAAACATCGATGGGGTGGTTCGGGAAGATCACGCTCTCAGGCAGCGGACACTCGGGTGGACGGGTTTCCCCGGGCTTGACCGAAATATTGATGTCGATGACCGAGAAATTGGTCGGATCGAAAAACCGGTTGAGGTCGGCGCAATCGAGCGGACCCGGTGGGCCCCCCCGGTCGTCGCCTGGCAGCGGACGGGGAATCAACGGGGAAGGCAAGCCGCCGGGCGGCTGCGAAAAGTTGTCGCTGGGAAGCGGCTGTCGCACCGGTACCGAACGCTGCGACGGAAAGTCCTCCGTCTGCGGAACCGGCTCGAGCATCCCACGGGGGCCGCTCTCAAACTGCTGCGGTCCGGCCTCGTATCGGGGCGGCTGCAATTCTTCCGTTGGCGGCAAATCCGAAAAGCGGGGGGGAGTACGGACCTCTTCCCAGCCACCGGTCGGCGTGGTTAGCTGGAGACCTTCCCCTTGATGATTCACGCGTCGAAACCGCAACCGGCTGCCACTGGTTGGGGACTCGGCAGCCGTGGTGAACAAAGCGCGGGCCGCGGGAGCATTCCCGCCAGCACTTCCGTAGGGCACGTATTCATTGGCCATTGCCGCGGAAAGCGGCGCGGCGAAGCAACAAAACGCGGCCAGCAGCGAGCCTGTGCACCTTCGCCAACCGTTCGTGCTATTCGTTCTCTCCGCTGAACTCCATGCTGTAGTTGGGAGATTCTTGCGTGATGGAGATGTCGTGTGGGTGGCTTTCCCGCACGGCCGCCGCCGATACCTGGATGAATCGCGCATCCTTTCGCAACTCCTCAATATTTCGGGTTCCGCAGTAACCCATTCCTGCGCGAAGCCCGCCCACTAATTGATAAACGAATGGCCCTAGAGGGCCCTTGTACGGTACGCGCCCCTCGACTCCTTCGGGCACCAGTTTGTCGGGCCCTCGTCCCGGCGCCTGGCGATAACGCTCGCTGGAGCCGGCCACCATTGCCCCGATGGACCCCATTCCGCGGTAAACCTTGAAAGTTCGTCCGTGATATAAAATCCTTTGTCCGGGGCTCTCTTCCAAACCCGCGAATAGTCCCCCGAGCATCACGCAATGGGCTCCGGCCGCCAATGCTTTGGTGATGTCGCCGGAGTAGCGGACGCCGCCGTCGGCAATGATCGGCGTGGCGGTTTCTCGCATGGCTTTGGCCACGTTGTATACGGCGGTGATCTGAGGCACGCCCACTCCCGAAATCACCCGCGTGGTGCAAATCGATCCAGGCCCAATTCCCACTTTCACGGCGTCGGCGCCGGCGGCGACCAGGTCGCGGGCACCCTCGGCCGTGGCCACGTTTCCGGCGACCACGTCAATATCCCAGCGTTCTTTAATTCTTCGCACGGTGTCCAACACGTTGGACGAATGACCGTGAGCGCTATCCACCACCAGCACGTCCACGTCTTTGGCGATCAGGCTTTCCACCCGTTCGTAATCGTGAACTCCCACGGCGGCTCCCACCCGCAACCGGCCTTGCGCATCTTTGCAGGCTTGCGGAAACCGCCGCATCATGTCGATGTCTTTAATCGTTATCAGCCCCGTCAGTTTGTAATTTTCGTCAACCAGCAAAAGTTTCTCGACCTTATTTTCCATCAAGATCTTTTCAGCTTCCTCAAGCGTTACAGTCCCCGTAGCCGTAACGAGCGGTTCGCGGGTCATCACCTCGGAAACCGCCATGTCGCTGGTTTCCAGGAATCGCAGGTCACGGCGGGTGAGAATTCCCACCAACCGCCCCTCGGCCGTGATGGGAACCCCGGACACGTTGTGCTGGTCCATCATTTGCCTTGCGCGGGCAATGGATGCATCGGGGGGGAGCGTCACGGGGTCCATAATGATGCCGTTGGCGCTGCGTTTCACCTTGTCGACCTCTTCGGTTTGCCGTTCGATCGACATATTTCGATGGATGACGCCCAGTCCCCCCTCTTGTGCCAGGGCAATCGCCATTTCGCTCTCGGTGACGGTATCCATGGGCGAACTGAGCAGCGGGATGTTGAGTGCAATGCGATTGGTAAGCCGTGATTTCACGCATACTTCGGCGGGAACCACGTCGCTATGGCGCGGTTCGAGCAGCACATCGTCAAAAGTGATTCCGGCTTGGGAGATTTTGTCCATCGCATTCATCCTTCGCTGCTAGCGGCCATGAGAAAGTGATGGAATTATGCCGATGGACCGCTAGCTTGGCAAACCACTTGCCTCGGATGTGCCGCCCCCACGTAACGAGGAGCACACGAAACGCGGCCGCGAAGCGATGATAGGTTTCTGGCAGCAAACCGCTCGCCTGCGCTGCTGGCATGGGCCGATGGCGGCTTGGCCCTAGGCCGCGGACTCGCCGCTGCCGTGTCCCGGAAATCTCGGCAAACCTTGCCGACTGTTTCGGCCGCGAAGAATGCAAACGGGCTTGCCGGATGCCGCCGATTTTCTCGGCTTTGCCGATACGACATCCGAACTAACTACCATCTGGTTGCCCTGGTTGCGAGCATGGAGGCTCCGTCTTCCCTCGGGAAGGACCAGAAAGAGGCAACCAGCACGCGGGGCCCGCCTGCGGTTTCACGCTCCCCTTGGATGGATGGAGAGGTACGCGTGTCCTTCGCCGATCGACTCGGTTTCTTTTTTCTCTCTCGGTTTTCCCAGCCCGCTGCCGATCGCGCCGTTTACCGGCTGATCCGACAGCACCGCCTGCGAAACATTGTGGAGGTTGGCGTCGGCAACGGCTTGCGCACGGGCCGCATGATTCGCGTCGCCCAGCAGGCGTCGCCCAACGCAATCATCAGCTATTCGGGGATCGACCTGTTTGAAATGCGGCCCGGCGGGCTGAAGCTGAAAGACGCCTACCGCACGCTGAAAGCCACGGGCGCCCGGGTTCGCCTGATCCCCGGAGAGTTTACCTCGGCTTTGGCAATGAAGGCCAACGACCTGATCGGCACCGATCTGGTGATTATCAGCGCCGACCAGAATATCGGGAACGGCGACGCCGCCTGGTTTTATGTGCCTCGCATGCTGCACGCTGCCAGCCATGTGCTGATCGAAACAGCCGATGCCGAGAAATCGACATTTCGCGAGATGAATCGAGAGGAAATCCATCGCGCGGCGAGCCACCACGCGGTATACCAACGGGCGGCGTAGGTTGCCAAACGAAGCGTTCCCCCAGACGGCAGTTTCCTTTCCGCAAAACGTCGCCTACATGGCAACCACGGCCTCGTCCCAACCGTCGCCCTGTTCTTCGTTGAAATTGGGCTTGCGACCGCCGTTGTCGCGCCCGTTCTCACCCACGCTGTAAAGAATGTAACCCGGACCTTGCCGGCGGTAGCGGGGCAGCGATTGGCCGGCGGCGAAGCGATCGCGCGGCAAGTCGGGCAGAATCTGCGGAACCAGCGACGCGAGTTGTTCGGGATATTCCCCGTGCTCGGCCTTGTAAATGGCCAAGGCGACGGCAAGACGCAGGTGGTCGAACTGTTGAAGGGCGAGCACTTCGGTCGAAAGCATATCGACCCACACCCAGACCGATCCCAACGTATCGCCGACGAGCTCCCCCATGGCAATCCCGGGGCTTGCATGGCCGGCAATGGCTTCGAGAAGTTTCCGCGGATGGGAAAATCGTTCCAAGGCTGACTCGGCCGAATTCTTTAGGGGTCGCACGGCATTCTTCCGGTCCGGATAAGTCGGGCGACTTACCGCGGTCACGAGTCGATCGAACCAGTGATTGATTCGTCGCATCGCCGCATTGAAATCGACGGGGTATTCAATCAACTTTGCGACCGCTGCCGCACGTTCATCGTTCTGCTCCGAAATGTGCGAATTCAGAAAGTCTTGGAGCGCGGCCGGTCCTCCACGCGCAATCGCGGCGCAGTGCGCTAATTGGTCGCAGCGATGGGTCAGATTCAGATGTTCTGCGTACGAAATGGGTGAGGGGAGTTCGCGCAAGTCGTCGAGCAAGTTTCGCAACGACTCGGCGTTCGTCGGAGAATTCCGCAGCCAAACCAGACCTGCCTCGGTGGCATTTTCCATCATCATCGCGCCAAAAATCATTTCGACCGCCCATGGACCACGGACGATGTGCGTTGCCAGCCGCAAGGCGGCCAGAACATCGTCATACGCCAAGCGATATTCTCCCAATCCAAGTCGCATCATGCTTCTGCGAATCAATGCCCCGCCAAATCCTCCCGCGTCATAACCCAAACCAAATGCAACGTCCGTGTTCCAAAGGGAGGCGCCAGCGGGCGCAACAACTGGCACAAACCAGTGAGGACGTGCCGCGGCCAAGGCGGCCAGATCGATTGGTTCTTGAAAATTTCGCAGCCATTCTTCGTATTCGGGCAAATCAGTCGGCCTCCACGGCGCGCTGTGAGCTTGGAGGTCTCGTTTCTGGGCGGCTTCGATCTCTGGACCGACGAATTTCCTCCCCCTCTTGATCTCGAAGTATTCGACCCACCCCTGGAACTGCCGTTCCGTTGGCGTTGGAATGCCCAGCCGTCGAAAGAACTCGTCGCGGCTGGCCTCGGCCACGTCGTCCGGGCCGAGCAGTTGAAACAACGGCACGGCGGCGTTGTCGTGCGGAGCGACACCTGCTCCCAATCGTTGATTGAGAGCGGCTGCATAATCGACGTAGCCGTCGGGCGAAACGGGCGACGTGATCCAAGTGGTCGCTTTCGAAACGGTGAAGGGAACCGGAGGGCGGACGGCGCCTGCTGGGTTGCCGGCAATGCCGCTCCGCGGCCCAAGGGCCGCAATGCCGGGCATCGCAGCAGCCCAAGCGAGGTTCTTGATTGCGTCGCGGCGCGAGACGGAATCGTCTCTCATGGACCATCGCTCCGAATGGTTTTCCTGCCGGGTGACGAGGCATGGATTATACCATTTGCGCCTCGGCGGTGCGCCCCCGTTTTGGGCCATGGAACGCCTGTGCTGCGACGAATTGTTTCCCACGATGCAAAGCGTGCCAGAGCATCTGGCGAGTGCCGTTGCCAGTGATCTACAATCAGACGCGGCGCAGTTTCTTCAATCGCCAACCTCGGGTCCTTCGCCATGCAATCGAACGCTTCTACGGTTTCTGAGTACCTGGCCGCATTGCCCGATGATCGTCGCGCCGCGATCGAAGCCGTGCGCGACGTGATACTGCAAAACCTCGACAGCGACTTCGAGGAAGGGATGCAGTATGGCATGATTGGCTATTACGTGCCGCATCGCGTTTTTGCGGCGGGCTACCACTGCGACCCCAAGCAGCCGTTGCCGATGGCCGGCTTGGCTTCGCAAAAGAACTACATGTCGTTGTATCTGATGACATGCTACGGCGAAGGAGAGCACTGGAATTGGTTTCACGACGCCTGGGCCGCGTCGGGCAAGAAACTCGACATGGGCAAATGCTGCATTCGCTTCAAGAAGCTGGAAGACCTCGCCTTGGACGTGATTGCTGAAGCCTTTCGCCGAACTTCTGCTCAGGGATACCTTGAACGGTACCAAGCGATGTTGCGTGACAGGCCAGGCAAGAAAGCCGGCGACAGCAAGGAAGCCGTCAAACCAAAGAAGTCCGCGAGTTCCAAGGCGAAAGCCAAAGCGCCCACTAAAAAAGCAACGAAGGCCAGCAAGAAGAAAAGCAAGCAAGGCCCGTCGCCAAGATTGGCGAAGTGATGGAGTCTTGGAATCGATCCGGCGGCAGCGCATGAATGCGTCGCCCCCCGGCGCGTGTCAAAGACGTCTCACGCAGCGCGGCCAGACCAGGAACAACCGTGCGAACGTGGGCAGCGTCAGACATCCGGGGATTGGAGAGAAATCACAGCGACGCTTGCGGGCATGACCAGAGGTGTGATTTGATTCCGGGCGGAAACCACGGTCAGGATATTCCGCGGTTTCCGCCCGAGAAATCAAATCGGGAGGGTCGCATGCCGATCGGCGTTCCCCCGGTTGCCTGGGCGAAACAATTGCGGCTCGGGAGTGAGCGCAAGGGGTTGCCAGGTGGTGGGAGGGACCCAACACGAGGGAACGGCGATCGTTAGTTAGGACCGGGCAAGTACGTTTGCGGCAGGGTGGGAGCCCCGCCGAACGCCCCCGGGGCGCATGTGTTGCAAGGAGCAGCCATGCACTGATCGGGACAATAGGCCGCGGTTTCGCAGGGCATTCCGCAAGGATCACCCTGGTTCCACCAGCGACATCGCCGACAACCGATGCTGGTCGCCGTCAGGATTACGACGACCGCCAGAATCATCAGCCTCTTCATCTTCGAACTCCGAAAAGCGGGAGGGCCAGGAGGGCGGGCCCATTCAGGCGGATCTCTCATTGCCGTGGCTTCGCTGGCCGGCGGGTCTTGTCTCCACAAGACTGCAGCCGACTTTCGAGGCACGGCAGGGGCGGCTCCTTTCGGGGCCAAGAAACCATACAACGTGGGTTGTGATGTGCAAATGAAACCGTGGTTTTTTTTCATCACGGGTCGTGGTTTTTTTCCGTCACGCGCACGGATTAAAGGGTACAGTTGCGAGTCTTTTACATCAGAGGTGAAGTTGCGCCCGCATTACCCGCACAACCGCACGGGAACTTCCTGCTGAAGTATTGACAAGCCTGCCGCGAATTTGCTTTTCGGTCTGCCGCGTTCGCACCGCAGCAAGCCGTGGTCCTTGCCAAGCCCCCCGCCAGACAAGCCATGCCAGAGAACAATCGCCACCGACCGCTCTCTTTGCAGATTGTCGCCGTCGCTCCAAGCTGCGTGGTTTGGGTTGCGACACGGCGGTTATTCCTGGTGGGCATGTTGCCCCTGATATGGGCGGCGATTTCTCCCCAGGCGTGGGCAGGCAATGACGAAACCACCGTCCACGATCCACACGAATTGCCCCTGCCCAGCCAGAATGACGCCGAAGGCTTGTCTTCCCCGTTGACGACCCCGGCCGACTTGGACGACCTGTGGTTGATCGATAGCCGTGATCCAACGCGGGAGAATCCTTGCCCTCGATTCCACCGCTACAACTGCGGCGATTGGACGGCGGCCGATGAGAATGGTTTTTTAGAGGCTGCGTCGGACGGCATTCCGGTCTGCGTTTGGATCCACGGATATCAATGTCATGCTGAGTCAGCCATCCAAGTAGGGCTCGAGGTTTACCAGCAGATGCGAAGGCTGGCTCCGGCGGAGGTGAAGTTCCGCTTTGTGATCTGGTCTTGGCCGAGTTTGAAAAACGGCCCGTGGCGCATCGATGCCCAGCGCAAGGCGCGGCGCAGCGATATCGAAGGCTACAAATTGGCGCGGGTGCTCGAAAAACTGCCCGCGCACGTGCCGGTGGGACTTCTGGGTTTCAGTTTTGGTTCGCGACTGGCTGGTTCCACCTTGCACTTTCTTGGCGGAGGTTCGATCGCCAACCTGCAACTGCAATCACACTCGGCCCCCGGCTGTCGGCCGGTTCGCGCGGTGTTGCTCGCAGGCGCCGTGGACAACAATGCCTTTGAAACTAACGGCCTCAATAGCTGCGCCCTGTCCGTGGCCGATTGCGTGCTGGTGTTGATCAACCGGCTCGATCCGGCGCTGATCGGGTATCACCATTTGGAAAAGTTTCGAGGTACCATGGCCATGGGACATACGGGTCCCGAGGGCATTTCCGCGACCTGCGTTACCTCGTGGAATGTGACAGCCGCAGTTCGCGTCAGCCATGATTGGCGGCGTTACATTCGCAACGACCACATTATGGGACCCATCACATCGCTCGTGTTGTTTTTCGGCAGTAGCGATGCCTGCGTGGCCCCCGGATCGGCCACCACCGCGATGGGTTCGCGCTGAAATACGCTTGGCACGGCCTTGGAGCGCGCGAACCAGGGACTCGCCCGCATTGTCATTTGGCGGTCATGAATACCGCTTTGACAACTCCCTGCCGTGTTCACGTGGGTCGCCCGACATGCCACAGGGCGCCCTTTTGCTGCAATTTCAATGGCAGGCGTAGGCAGGCAACTTCTTTATCCAAAAGTGCTTACGCGCAGGGCTGGGCAATCAAGCTTGAATCGGGCCGCGGCATCCACTACATTGACAGGGCTAGGCAAGGTGGCCGAGCCGCCTATCTTGTAGGGAGACCGCCATGTCTCAAGTAACTTATTTTGTGCAGGAATGCCCGACCTGCGGACGCAGGCTGGAGATCCGTGTGGAATATTTGGGACGCCGCGTGGCGTGCCAGCACTGCCACGGACAATTTCTGGCCAGCGATCGGCCCGACATCGACGACGAACCCGCGTCGTCGAGCAGCATTCTCAGGCGAGCCAATTCACTTATCGACATGCTTGCCCAGCAGCGCCCCGCGTCTTGATTCGACGGCCTGTGTAGCCAACGGTGCGGCAACTCCGCTGGATTGGCCACGACCAGGACTGTTGACGATGGCGCTGCAGGGCAGCTGGCGAACCGTGTTCACGGTAAGTCCAATGTGCTGGATACCCTCGGGTGGATCGTCGTCGAGGCGGGCATCATTGCGTGTGTGGGTTTGCGTCGTGATCGAGGCGAAGGCTGCCGGTCTGCGCCTTCGGGAGGGACCGGTGTGTCAACCGCGCGCAATTTGTTATAATCGCCTGCTCATTTGTTCAACGATTTGTGGACGGAACCCTCTGCAATGGCTCGCGAACCCATCCTTCAGGACAACACTCCTCCCGAGGAGGAATTTGAAGGACTGCGTCCGCGACGCATGAGCGAAATGGTCGGGCAGAAGGAAGTCGCCGCGCGGGTGGCCATTGCCGTCAACGCGGCAAGAAAGCGGCAGGAACCGTTGGGGCATATATTGTTCGATGGACCACCCGGGCTGGGCAAGACGACCTTTGCCACCGTCATTCCGGCCGACCTTGGCGTCGGACTGCAAATCGCCAGCGGAGCGGCCCTTGACGCCCCCCGCGACCTCATGCCCTATCTCACGAACGCTGCCGCCGGTTCGGTGCTGTTCATCGACGAAATCCACCGCATTTCCAAAGCGGTGGAAGAATTCCTTTACCCGGCGATGGAAGATTTTCGCATCGATATCGTGCTGGGCGAAGGCATCAACGCCCGCACCATCAACATGCCGCTCCAGCCATTCACGTTGATTGGGGCAACGACCCGAGCGGGCATGCTCTCGGCCCCGCTTCGCGATCGGTTCTTGATTCGCGAACACCTCGATTTTTACACCAATGACGAGCTTACCGAAATCGTCCGCCGGAACGCCATCAAGTTACGCACAGAACTTGATCCTCAGGCCGCTCACGAAATTGCCATTCGCAGTCGGGGCACGCCGCGCGTGGCGAACAATCACCTGCGCTGGGTACGAGACTACGCCACCAGCGAAACCACCCATGGCTGCATCACCAACGAGGTGGCGCAAGCAGCCTTGGCCATGCGGAAGGTCGACACGCTGGGCCTCGACGAACAAGACCGCAATTACCTGTTGACCATCATCCGCAGATTCCACGGCGGTCCCGTGGGCGTGGAAGCGCTGGCCCATACCATGAATGCGTCGGCCGATACCCTGGTGGACGACGTGGAACCCTTCCTCCTGCGAACCGGCCTGGTGATTCGCACGCCCCGGGGGCGCAAAGTTACCGTCGAAGGCTACGACCACCTGGGATTGAGCCCCACAGGGCAACAACTCAAGATCGACCGGCAAAGCACGCTATTCAACGAGTAGCGACAGCAAGAACGCGGACGTGGGTTCGCGGCGTTTTCGCGGTGAGATCACAGGGCGGCCACAAACATCGCAAGAGGCGGCGAGTGGGGGCAAACTCGCGAACTCCCGCAAAAAAACCTCCCAGCAAACGGACTTCGCTGTCCAGACATTCACACAACGCTTTCGGTCTCTTCCACCTGAGGTTCGGAGGCGCTCCCCGCCATATTGATTTCGCGGCGGTGTGTGGCTCGGCGATGCAACCAGTAATAGACCAACCCGACCATCACGACCACTCCGACGGCAATCGTCAGCGCAACCTGCGACTCGTGGATTTTCTTCATGATGGTTTCCACGTGTTTCCCGTACCGCCACGAGAGCCCGAACACCAGTCCCACGACGACGGTGGCGCTGATTCCGTCCATGAATAGGAAACGCCCTAGGGGCACCCTCAGAATGCCGGCGGTGACGTACATGGGGGCCCGCACCCCCACCAAAAACCGGGCAGCGAAGAACACCTTCAACCCGTGTTTGCGGATCATGGTTTCTGCTCGCAACTCCGTTTCCGGAGTGAGCAGACGGCCGAACCAAACGCCGCGGCGAAGCAAACCACGGCCAAAGTACCGCCCGATGCCGTACATGCACAGGTCGCCGATCAAGGCGCCAATCATGCAGGCAAGAAAAGCGAGTACGGGATTAAGCTCACCTCGGGAGGTTTGCACGCCCGCGAAGATGATCGCCACCTCTTCCGGCAGCGGCAGACCGCAACCGGTGAGAATGAGAAACACGATGATGCCCACATAAGTGTAGGCTTCGAGAAATCCACTCATGAGCCACGGATGAAAGAACGTGTCTTCGCTAGCATATGCAGAACCTGTGAGTTACGGGTCGGTGTATCTTAGCCGCACATTGCCGCCGCGCCGAACCGAGTCTGCTGCTTTTCATCGTCAAATTCGCAAAAATCACGCCAAAACATGGGCGAAGAACCAGGCGGAGTCGCGTGCCCGTCACTTGGGAAATCGGGGGAATCCGACCCCCGATGCGCCAAGCCCGTTGCCCGCCGGGGACGTTGATTTGTGGCCGATTGACCATCAGCCGCAAATGATGCTGCGGGGGGTGGACTTCCTGGCGTTCTCCTTTGGGAATAGCTGCAGGGACACGGTTTCACGATTCCTGGCAAAGCGCATAACAGCCGTGGCGTCGACGATTTTTCGGAAGGCGATTTGGCCGAAAGAGGCACGATTTCCGGTTGCATTCAACGTTGCACCGGGTTGGCTCGATGCCTCACGATGCCTCGTCGCCCAGCCGCAGCATGTCGTCGGCGAGGCCCGAGTGGATCACGCGTGCGGGACCCAAGTGGTTGCCGCTGCAAACCATAACCATTCCCACGCCCTGGCGGCGAGCACAAATTTCCGCGGCCCGATCTGGCCCAAGCACATACAGCGCGGTGCTCAGCGCATCGGCCTCGGCCGCGGTCGGCGCCACCACGGTGACAGAATCTACTCCCTGGGCCGGCATGCCGGTACGGGGGTCGAGAACGTGCCCATAGCGTTTTCCGGCATGGCGAAAATATTGAAAGGCAGAGCCCGAGGTACCCACCGCGCAGTCCTTCAGCCGCAGTTGGGCGAGGCGGCGTCCTGGACGCAGCGGGTCGCCGATGCCGATTTCCCATCCATGGTCCCCTCCCCCGCGCGATCCGGCTGCCAGTAGGCTGCTTTGCCCCGCATGCCAGAGAAAGTTCTCAATTCCGTTTTCGCGAAGTTGTTCGCCGCAGCGATCCAGTGCATATCCTTTGCCGATGCCCCCCAGGTTCAGTTCCAGCTTGGGATGGTGAAAACGAACGGTTCCCTGTGCTGCGTCAAGCTCCAGGTGCTGGGCGCCCACGCAATCCCGCGCAGCGGCGACTTCGGCGTCGCCGGGAATGCTCCCCTGCCGCCGGAAGAAGCCCCATACCTTGCTGAGTGGTCCGGCCGTCGGATCGAAGGCACCCTCGGTTGCCCGCCACAGGTCGATCGCCGTTTGCAACAGGGCCAACAAGCGGGGTTCCACGCGAACGGGTTCGCTGGCCGCCCGGCGGTTGAGATGCATGATTTCGCTCTCATCGCGATACACCGTCAACTGCGATTCCAGGGTGTCCACAAGATCGAGGGCAGCCAGGGCAGCGCGATTGCCGTGAGTGTATTGGCCGGCATTGAGGCATAACTCGAATTCACAGGCCATTGCCCGTCGCGAGAAGTGGATGAGATAAGACCCACCCGAACCGGGTTCAGAGGGAGGATTCTCTTCGCCCGGCAGGGCCGCGGCCAGCGCATCGACCGCAGCCTTGCCTTTCAGAAAATCTCGACGGTGGGAACGAGGATCGCTCATGACGTTTCCATTATACCTGTCGCCCTGGCCGTCGCCTGACCACCGCCGGTTCCCCATTTTCTGAATGGGAGCTTGAGGATTTTGAGAGGTGGCGATGCGCTATCCCGAGTTGCGCTGCCGTGTATCGCGAGTGGATTGTCCTTTGCGCGTTGGGCCATCAGGATCGCGGTATTGAGTTCTTCCGCAAGATTTCGCGAACTTGAGTTAAAGTTTGGCTTTCGAACCGCATACGTTCCGCTTGGTTCGCATGGGACTTGCCGGGGCGATCGTGCGAAATGCTGCTGAGATCGAGAACACTCTCGTGATCGGCAGTGGGGCAGGTCCAAAGTTGGTACTCGACAGCAGTGGCGCTCTGCTCATTCTGGCTACCGGCCAGTCGACGCACCTCGGCGGCACCGGCTGGTGACAGCCGGCCCTCGCCGACCGCCCGATACCATCTGCCGCAGCGATCGCAGAACGGCCGTCCAAACGCGATCCACACCACCGCGACCGCGGCGATGGCCGCCAAGGCCGCGTCCAAAGCCCAGGTGGCCCAGACCCAGCCGTCGTGGACCACGAACCCTCCCACCAGGGGCCTGCCGCGCCGGGTTTGCAGCGACAGGTACTCCATCAGACTACTGGGTTTTCGCAGTGGGGAGGCGTCGAGCAAGGCGGCTTCTCGTGGCGTTTTGCGTTCGATTTGGTCGGCATACACGCGATAGCTCAAAAAAAACTGCGCATAGAACATTACCGCGACAGCCGCCACGGCGCCGATGACCGCCACGCGGCGGTTGCCCATGTGAAAGGTTCGCAGCGCTGCCGTGAGTGCTGCGCCGAGGGCTAGACCCTGCAAACAGGGAAACAACCACAACGGCGCAAAGTACTCTTGCACCGGCACGCACAGGGCGCCGATCGCCACCGCTGCCACCATGGCCGCCAGCAGCCAGAGCAGCGTGAATTGGAGTTTAGAGGCCGTCGAAACCATGAGCAATTCGTGGGAGTGCTTGGCGTGAATTCTTTACTTGGACGATGCTCCGCAGCGCGCCCCATCGTTTGCGCATCGGCGCCGTTCCGGCGATTCGCCGACTCTGCCCGCAATACGTCACGAAGCGAAAGAGCGGCGATTTACTGGGTTATTTCGATTTCCTGTCCGCTTCGGGCGGCTTGGTCGAGTGCCTCGCAAACGGCCTGCGTGGCGACCGCATCGTTTGGCCAATCGTCGCGGATGTTGCCCTCCTGTATGGTGCGGCAAAAATTCTCGACCATGCATATTTCTTGCGAAGCGGCAGCCGAAACCCGGGTGGACATTTTGCCGTTGGGGCCGTGAATCCAAAATCGCGGTTCCTCCAAATTCCACGGCCGGGTGAAGTCGTCGCACACCAGCGAGGCTTCGGTACCGGCAATCTCGAACCATTTCCGGCGGACAGTCTGAAATCCGCTGTCAAACGAAGCCACTCGGTCGCCCGAAAACCACATCCAGCCGGAAAAATCCAGATCGACATCATGGTGCCAGCGGGCGTGTGCGGCCACGCGCTGCGGCAATTCGCCAAAGGTCCATAGCGAGGCTCGCACACAGTACCAACCTAAATCGAGCAGCGAGCCGCCGCCGAATTGCCGGCTCAGGCGGAACTCATTCTGGGGCAATTCTGGCCAATGGAACGTGAAGGCCGAAGTGACGCGGCGCAACTGCCCTAGCGTTCCATCTTGCAGGCACAAACGCATGTCGGCCGAGCGGGGATGATGCATCCACATGGTGCCGTCGAGTAATTGCACGCCCGCCTCGCGACAAACGGCGGCCATTTCTCTTGCTTCGTTCAAATTCGCTGCGAGCGGTTTTTCACAGAGAACGTGCTTGCCCCGTTCGGCCGCGGCGCGGGTCCACTGCAAATGCAGCGATGGCGGCAAGGGGATATAGACGGCATCGATGGAGTCGTCATCCAGTAAATCGCTGTAACTGCTGTAACTCTGGGCGATTCCCCATTCCTTGGCCCAGGCGGCGGCCTTGTCGCCATCGCGACTAGCCAACGCCACCAGTTCTGCACCGCTGGCTTGTTGGATCGCGGGTGCAAGCGTCTTGGCAATTCGGGCCGCCCCCAAAATGCCAAACCGTAGCGATGCCGGCGATGAGCGGACGTTTTCTGACACGCCTGAACTCCAAAAGGAATGGACGGTTGCGAGAACAACCATCCCTGCCACGATCCTGCCGAGTTGCCGCGGTCAACGGCCCTCGCAAGATTCATTCTAGAGATTGCTGCCTAGCGACTACCACCCACAAAAAAGACCGCGAATCACCCTCGGGTTCCCTGCGGGTTCATCAAGAAAAGCGACCTTGACGCCGATAGGGTACACGTGTACACATTCTGCAGAGGTTCGCCAGCATGACCCACATTCATCCTACAACCGCTCGCGAAGAGATTTTGCTTCGCCTCCGCGAGGCCCTCGCTCAAGCAACGCTCTCGCCGGCAGAGGTGGTTCGCTCTGGCTGCGCTCCTTTGGATGCCGTGTTGCCCGGCGGCGGTTTGCATCGCGGTACGTTGGTGGAGTGGCTGGGGGAGCCCGGCGCGGGCGCCGGCACCTTGGCCTTGCAAGCGGCGGTGGCGGCTTGCGGCGCCGAAGGTACGTTGCTGGTGGTCGATGGCGATGGCAGCCACACCCGGAACGGTCCCCCGGAAGAACGATTCTATCCCCCGGCCGCCGTGCGACTCGGTTTGAGGGTGGAGCAGTTGATTGTCGTTCGGCCGGCCAATTCCATCGATTATGCGTGGACGTTGGATCAATCGTTGCGGTGTTCGGGCCTGTCCGCCGTGCTGGCCTGGCCGAGGCGACTCTCTTCGCAAGCGTTTCGCCGGTTGCAGTTGGCCGCAGAGGCCTCGACCTGCCTGGGGCTCTTGGTTCGTCCGGTTGAAGTTCGCACTGCGCCCTCTTGGGCCGATATTCGTGTGCTGGTTCATCCTCAACTGCCCGTCGATCCGGCCGCCGGCCGCCGGTTGCGGCTTGAATTGCTCCGTTGCCGCGGAGCTTCCCATCGATTGATTCTCGATCTGGAGTACGACCATGCCACGGGTGCTCTGCGTTTGGTTGCGGGAAGCGAATCGGCGGCGTCCTTCCGCCAAGCCGAATGATCCAGCGACGGAGCGCCCCTTTCGCAAAAATGTCTCGCCTGGCAACGCCACAACAGAAGTTACGGCGGAAACTACCCCGGAAACGGTTGCCGAGCGCCGCCTGCGTCGAGCCGAAACGGCGCTCGAGGTTTGCCAGAATTTCAGCCCTACGATCGGCCTGGAACCGTTCGACTTTCCCCAAAGTTTGCTGCTGGATATCACCGGGCTCGATCACCTGTTTGCTGCTGGGAGTGAGTCCAAAGTGCACCAGCCATTGCCGGTTGATCCGTGGCATGGCGTCACGCCGGGCGAACGAGCTTTGATTCGCCGCCTGGTCGTGGGCCTGGGCGAACGCCATATCGAGTTTTCGCTGGCCGTGGCTGCCACCATCGGCGCCGCTTGGGGTTTGGCACACTACCCGCCCCGCCGCACGAACCATCGCGCAAAGCCAACCGATTTTCCGCGGAATGATTTGCCGGTGGAAGGGGCGTCCCTGAGCGAGTTGCCGGTGGCCGCGCTGCGATTGTCGGCAGAAGCCTTAGAACGTCTGGCAGCTTTGGGATTGGAGCAGGTAGGGCAACTGCAATCGCTTCCCCGGTCGAGCTTGTCTTCTCGGTTGGGGACGGAAGTGACGTTGCGTCTGGACCAACTCGAAGGCCGCACGGCCGAAGTGATCGTGGCATACCATCCTCCGGCGCTGGCCGCGGCCAGCATGCCGCTGGAGTTTCCTACCACGCGGCTGGAATTTTTGGAGCAGGTCTTTACCCAACTGCTCGCGCAGGCCATTGCGGCCTTGCCGCCCGGGGAAGGGGTTGAGCAATTGCTTTGTCGACTTCGCGACGAAGGAGGGCGGCGACAGCAATTCGCCGTGGGCTTGTTCCATGCCACCGCGCAGGTGGAGCATCTGCTGGGGCTGGTGCGGCTGCGGCTAGAGTCCATGAGATGGAATGAACCAGTGGCCGAAGTCCAGGTGGAAGTGGTCGCCGCGGGAACGCTTGGCTGGCAGCAGCGCGATCTATTTGCCTCGCACCATCTCGACCAGGTCCGACAACGAACGCTGTTGATCGATCGACTCAGCAATCGCTTGGGGCGCCGGGCGGTGCTGCGGGCGCAATACCTGAGCGATGCGCAGCCCGAGTATGCCTGCCGGCTGGAGCCGCTTATTCCTGCGCGGTTGCCGGGAACCCCGCGGGGGTTGCGGCGTCGTTCCCCTCTCACGCGAAAGAATACAAGAAAACAGTCTGCCCAGGCGCATGCCGCCAGTTCCACGGGGTTGGCTGCGTTTTCCACGGAAAACCCTGCCTGCGATCCCTGGATTCGCCCTTGGCGGTTGCTTTCGCGGCCGATGCCAATCGAAGTACTTTCCACGGCCCCTAGTGGCTCGCCCGAGCGGTTTGTGCTTCATAGCCACCGGGCTGGGCAGTTGGGATGGAAAGCGAAAGCATCGTTTGGGCCGTCTTCGTCATTGGAACCATGCGGCAGCGATCCGCAGCGCATTGTTCGCTATTGGGGACCCGAGCGAATTGAAACGGCCTGGTGGCGTGGCCGACTGGTTCGCCGCGATTACTACCGGGTGGAAACCGCCGATGGCCGCTGGTTTTGGCTGTTTCGCAACTTGCAAACCGGCCGCTGGTTTTGTCACGGAAGCTTTGGATGACGAGCGAGGCGAAACTCGATTCCCCTCCTCGTTCCCGCGGCAATGACCATCCTGATCCTCCATTCCGAATTTTTCGCCCATGCCTGATCCGCCTCCCGATAAACGCCGTCCCTCGCACCCGACGGTTTCTGCGGCAGTCGGCGGCGCTGGAACCGGGCCGGCTTACGCCGAGTTGCACTGCAAGACCAACTTCTCCTTTTTGCAGGGCGCCTCGCATCCCGACGAGCTGGTGTATCGAGCGATTGAATTGGGCTACTCCGCGCTGGCCATCACCGACAATCACAGCCTGGCCGGCGTGGTTCGCGCCCACGTAGCCGTGAGAACAGCAGCAAAAGAACTTGCAGAAGCGGCCGGCAATTCGGACGACGCGGCTTCCCAGGCGGGCGCCGCTTTGCCCTTGCACCTTTTAATAGGAGCGGAAATCGCCCCCGCTGACGGTTTGCCGCTGGTATTGTTGGCGACCGATCGCGCCGCGTACGGGCGGTTGTCGCGGTTGATTACCACGGGGCGTCGCCGCGCTCCCAAGGGCGAATGCCACCTGGCCTGCGACGACATTGCCGCCCATGCCGACGGTTTGTTAGCACTGGTGCAGTTGCCGCCGGACGAATCCCTCCGGCCGGCCACGCCACTGCCCGCGAGTTTTTCGGCTCCTGCCTCGCAATCCGCATCTTCGTCGCTGCTTCGTCTTCGTTCTTATGCTGCGTTGGGTGCGTATCGTGAGCTGTTTGGCGACCGGTGTTATGCGCTGGCGGAACTCCATTACGGGCCCGACGATCGCCGCCAGTTGGAATTGTTTCGCCGCCAGGCCATCGAGGCTCGCGTGCCGCTGGTAGCTGGAGGCGACGTTCATTATCACCACCCTTGCCGCGTGGCGCTGCACGACGTGTTGACTGCCACGCGAAACCATACCACCGTAGCCCAGGCCGGGCCGTTTCGTTTTGCCCATGCGCGATACCATCTCAAGTCGCGGCTCGAACTGGCCCGGCAATTTGCATCCGTGCCCGAAGCCATGGTCCGCACGATCGAAATTGCCGCTCGCTGCCGCTTCTCGCTCGATGAATTGCGGTATGAATACCCCGAGGAGTTGTCTCCGCCGGGATACACACCGCTTCAGTACCTGGTCCAGCTCACCTGGCAAGGCGCGGCCGAGCGCTACCCCGCCGGCGTGCCGACCAAAGTGCGAGGGCTGATCGAGCACGAGCTATCGCTGATTGCCGAGTTGCGCTACGAGGCTTACTTTCTCACCGTGTGGGATTTGGTTCGGTTTGCCCGCAGCCGCGACATTCTGTGCCAAGGCCGCGGCTCCGCGGCCAATTCGGCGGTGTGCTACTGCCTGGGGGTGACTTCGGTCGATCCCAGCCAACTCGACGTGTTGTTCGAACGGTTTGTCAGCCGCGAACGCAATGAGGCGCCCGACATCGACATCGATTTCGAACACGAACGCCGCGAAGAGGTACTGCAATACTTGTACGAAAAGTATGGCCGCGATCGCGCGGGATTGACCGGAGTGGTGATCACCTATCGCGGCCGATCGGCCATTCGCGACGCGGGCAAGGCATTGGGGCTTTCGCCAGATGCGGTCGATCGCCTGGCCAAATCGCTCGATGGCCGCGCCGCGGAACTGAGCGACGAAGCCTTGGCCGAGCGCTGCCGCGACGCGGGGCTCTCCTCCCAATCTCGCGAAGTGCGGCAGCTTCGCTACGTGGTCCAGGATCTGATCGGTTTTCCCCGGCACCTATCGCAACACGTGGGCGGAATGGTAATGACCCAAGGGCTGCTCTGCGAGTTGGCTCCCATTGAAAACGCTGCCATGCCCGGCCGCACGGTGGTGGAATGGGACAAAGACGACCTCGACGCGTTGGGCATTCTCAAGGTGGATTGTCTCGCGCTGGGGATGCTCACGGCAATTCGCAAGTGTTTCCAATTGATTGAACGGCACTGGGGATACACGCTCACCTTGGCCAGCATTCCGCAGGGCGATCCACAGGTGTACGACATGATTTGCGAGGCCGACACGGTCGGGGTATTCCAGATTGAAAGCCGGGCGCAAATGAGCATGTTGCCCCGGCTGCGTCCGCGCTGCTTTTACGACCTGGTGATCGAAGTGGCGATTGTCCGGCCCGGACCGATCCAGGGCGACATGGTCCATCCCTACCTTCGCCGTCGCGCCAACCAAGAGCGGGTATCGTATCCCAACGACGAAATCCGCGCCGTGCTCGAAAAAACCCTGGGCGTGCCGCTGTTTCAAGAACAAGCCATGCGATTGGCCGTGGTGGCCGCCGGCTTCACTCCTGGTGAAGCCGACCAACTTCGCCGAGCCATGGGCGCCTGGCGAAGGCCCGGCATCATTGATCGCTTTCGTCAAAAACTGCTGGCGGGCATGTTGGCGCGGGGACTCAGCGCCGATTTTGCCGAGCGTGTGTTTCTTCAAATTCGCGGGTTTGGCGAATATGGCTTCCCCGAATCGCACGCGGCCAGCTTTGCCTTGCTGGTTTATGTCTCGGCCTGGCTCAAACATTATTATCCGGCAGCATTTGCCGCATCGATTTTGAATAGCCAGCCAATGGGTTTTTATGCGCCGGCCCAACTGGTGCGAGACGCTATCGAGCACCAGGTGACGGTGCTACCGCCCGACGTCAACCATAGCGGCTGGGATCACCGCCTGGAATATCAGCAAAGCCGCTGGGCCTTGCGGCTGGGCTTGAGAAGCATTGTGGGCTTGTCGGAAGCTCAAGGAAGACAGCTGGAAGCCGCGCAGGCCTTGCGCCCTTTTGGTTCGTTTGCCGACCTGGCTCGCCGCAGCGGAGTGAGCCCCGGCACACTCAAACGCCTGGCCGAAGCCGATGCCTACTTGTCGCTCAACCTCAATCGCCGCGAGGCCCTCTGGCAAGCGTTGGCCGAGGACCGCGCCGATTTGCCGCTCTTGAACGACGAACCCGACGAATTCCTCCCTGCGTTGCCTGCCATGCCAGAAGCGGCCCAGGTGATCGCCGACTACCGTTGGCTGGGGCTTTCGTTGCGAGCGCATCCCCTCTCGTTTTTGCGCGGCGACCTGGCAAAACTTGGCGTCGCTGCGGCTCAGACGCTGGCCGACTGGCGAAATAACGGAGCAGTGAAAGTCGCCGGGATTGTACTGTTGCGGCAGCGGCCCGGCACCGCCAAAGGCATCACGTTCATTACGCTGGAAGACGAAACGGGCCAGGTCAACCTGGTGGTGCGGCAAGCGGTTTGGGAACAAGACCGCCACGCCGCGCGAACCGCCACGCTGTTAGCCGCCCAAGGACATGTGGAACGTCGCGACAAGGTGATTCACGTAGTCGTGCGGCGTCTGGAAGACTTTTCACATCTGCTCGGCAAGCTCCGCAACCGGCCGAGGGACTTCCAATAACAAGGCTCGCATCCCCCATGGTGCAACCCGCATTGTCAACCTGATGATCAACATCCGGCGAGACGGTTTCTTCCGCTCCAGCCATACGATTTGAATGCGAACTATCAGTCGTAGCGGCGGCCATGGCGGCAAATGGAAACAATGTCTAATTTTTGGCTCACTGCCCATCTCAATTTGTTGACCGCACACCACCGTGAGATATATTTTCGCGCCGACTTTCTATCCACACGTTCTGCCTCCCCGATACGAGGCAGGAGAAATGGAAGCCATGAACCGCGGAAAACAAACGTTGTGTGCGACGGGCCTGCTGCTGGCAACGGTTCCCTGGTGCGGCGGATGCAAACATTGCTGCAAGAGCGCACCCCCGCAGGATCCTTTCGCTGCCAGCTATAGCCCTGGCGCCGTAGCGCCCATCTTGCCGGGCGGAGGCGCCGAATTCACCCCGCAGCCATCCCTTGGTTATCCGGTCGATTCGGGCATGCCTCAGAGCTACCCAACGCCCTCCACGTTTTCGACGCCGGGCACATACACCGTCCCGCCGACGTATTCCGCCCCTCAAACGTACAACGGTTCGTCCGCAGCACCCTCAACGGTTATGCCGGGCGGCACTTCGGATTACGGCGCGCCCATGACGTTGCCCAACAATCAGCCGACGCCGACACCCGCGTTACGGCCGCACACGTCTTCTCCCTATCAATATCAGAATCAATACCAGCCACTACCGCAGACGTATCCCGCACAGAATTACCCGACAAACGGCTATTCAACCCCAACGTATCAGCCGCAAAGTTATCGATCGCCGCAACCGCAGCGATACTACCCTCAGCCTGGCAGCTACTCGCAACCCAACCCTGCCGTGCACCAGGGGGCATCGAATGTCTACCGATCCCATACGGCGACTTCGGCGCCCAGTGAAGGGAGTTCTGTTCCGGTCAGTCCCATCCCCGCCTCGGACAAGTATCGCTCTACCTCGGCTGCAAGCGGAGATGAGTTGAACGCGCCGTCGTTTCCAGAAGACTCTTATCGGAGCGCCAGCCGCTCCCCAGCGCAGCTTCGATCCGATCAGCCCGCGCCGCAGGTGTCACGACACGTGTCTCGAAGCATCAGCGAGCCACAACGCGCTCTTTTGCCTCAAGTGGTCGGGGCGCCCAGTACAAAACCTCCCGTTGCACCAGCTCCACCTGCCCGCAGCCTGCCGCAAGACCCCATTCCGCTGTTTACCGGCGAATGAACTGCCAGAGGATTGAACGCGGTGAGCGTTTTCGCGGCGAGACGATATCGCGGTCGTCAAGGATGCAGACGGATCGCCGCTCTTTTTGACAAAAAATCGAGCTGTTTCCTGCTCCGATTCGTTACATTTCAAACAGTCGGAAGTGGCTGCAGCATTTCAAGCGGGCGATCCATTTTGGCGCGGTTGAACTGGGGATGGACTTTCTACGACTTACCGGAAAATCGGTTCTGGTGGCGGGCGTTGCCAATCGCAAGAGTGTCGCCTGGCACGTCGCCCAAGTATTGGAATCGGCCGGAGCTCGCGTGATTTACGCGGTTCGCAGCGAGTCGCGGCGTGAAAGCGTAGCCAAGTTGCTTCCTGGTGACGCCGCCATTTACGTTTGCGATGTGGAAGACACCGAACAAATCGAGCGTCTGGCCCAAAGTATTGAGGCCAGCCACGACCCGCTGGCCGGCTTCTTGCACTCGATTGCTTTCGCCGATTACAGCGACGGGCCAAAGCCTTTTCACGAAACCCCCAAGGCCGCATTCTTGAGAGCGGTCGATATTTCTTGTTTCTCGCTGATTTCCATGGCCAACGCGCTAAAAGGTGTGTTGGCGCCCGACGCTGCGGTGGTGACGGTTTCCATTTCCACGACCCGGATGGCGAGCGAGAACTATGGGTTTATGGCGCCGATCAAGGCGGCTCTCGATTCGTCGCTGGCATTTCTGGCGAAGAGCTTCAGCCAATTTTCCCGCGTGCGTTTCAACGCCGTGGCGCCAGGCTTGCTAAAAACCTCAGCTTCCGCGGGCATCCCCGGTTATGTCGACAGCTACCTGTACGCAGAACAGGCAACGCTCAGAAAGCAAGCCGTGCAAACATCCGAAGTTGCTGCCGCTGCCGCGTTTCTGCTGAGCCCCGCCTCCAGCGGGATCAACGCCCAAAGCTTAATTATCGACGCAGGCATGAGTGTGAATTATTTTGACCGCGATCTTGTCCGCCGCGCGATCGACCATGAGTAAGCAATCCAGCCGGTCGCCCCATCGACAAGCCGTGCGGTGGCAGCAACTCAACCAGCAAATTACCAATTGCGAGGCCTGTCCTCGACTGCGTGAGTATTGCCAGCAAGTAGCCGCGGTTAAACGTAGGGCATATCTGGATTGGACCTACTGGGGAAAGCCGGTACCCAATTTTGGTGATTCGAATGCCGCGTTGTTGATCGTCGGATTGGCTCCCGCAGCCCATGGCGGCAATCGCACTGGCCGCATGTTTACTGGCGACCGTAGCGGCGACTGGTTGTATCGGGCTCTATACCGGGCAGGGCTGGCAAATCAACCGCAGGCGGTTTCCGCTGGCGACGGGCTTGAGTTGACTCGCTGCGCGATCACTGCCGTGTGCCACTGCGCTCCGCCCGACAACAAACCCGCTCGCGAGGAACTCGCCGCATGCCATTTGTGGCTGGAGCAAACCCTCGATCTGTTGCCAGCGAGGGTGTTCGTGGCGTTGGGAAGCATCGCATTCAGCCGCATGATCGACGAGGCCCGCCGGCGTGGGTGGTTCACCGATAAGAAACGTCCCCGGTTTAGTCACGGTGCCAGCGTGCGACTTGCGGACGGGAGATTGCTGATCGGCAGTTATCATCCGAGCCAGCAAAACACCTTCACGGGACGATTAACCGAAGCGATGCTCGATGCCGTTTTTGGACAGGCGACCCGCGCCATGGACGGGGTTGACGAGTCACCCCCAATCTGACGGCACATCGGTGCAAAGACGTCGCCGTTGACAATGCCTCCCCCGACATTCAAACGTTTTCCGGCGGTTCAAAGTCAAACTCGCGCCACTTCATGGGTCGGCGGAATGGCTCGATCCGCAGCACGACGTGGCCGTTTTGAAATAACCGCACGGTGCCGTTGCTCTCGCTGACCGCAATGGCGATGGCTTTGGTGGCCCGGCTGATGGCAGCAGCTGCCCAATGCCGGGCGCCGAGGCCCTTGCTGAGGGTGATATCGGTGGCGGGAGCATCAATGTAGCGGCAGGCGGCCAGCACCGTGGCATCGGCCGAAACAATGAAAGCACCGTCCATTTGGGCAATTTCCTTGATGCCCTCGCGCACGCGCATGGACCGCAGATTGCGTTCCTTGCGATTGTAACCCTTCACGGGGTCAAAACCTTGCGAATGGGTGCAGCTTAAGACCTTGCGATGGTCGCCAACGACGAACAGGGTGCCTACCGGCTTGCCCTCGCGGCCTTCGCGGCCGATCTCCAGGCAAAGGTTGACGACAAGCTGAAGCGTGTCGAGCGGCACGCTGGTTTCGAGTTGGCGCAGGTCGCGCACGGTGAGCCGGCCTAAGTGATCGCTGAGTTGGATGATGCTCAGGCAATCGATTTCACCTGCCTCGAAACCGCTGTAGACGGTAACCACGCGGGCGCCCGGTTCCAGAAATTCGTCGGCAACGGCTTCGAGTAACGCCTGGGAGAGCTTGTCGTAAAGCGGGCTCTCTTCCATGTCGAAGACCACGGCCTGAAGGCCGACTTCCTCGGCGCCTTCCAACTCCTCCCGCTTATCGGCGGCGACAATCACTTTGACGTTGCCGCTGCGGTTTTTCATCTCCTGCCAGTTAGTGGGCCCATCGAGCGAAACCAGCACGGCACTGGCCCCTTCCGCCTGGGCAACCTGGATTGCGGCATCGAAAAGTGTAGCAAACTGACCAGAAAAACGATGCGGCTTCATCCACGGCCAAAGGGGAAAAGGAGAACGGATGGACAGATGGCGGAATGTAAAAAATGTACGTGGTTTGCCGCTCACAAGCAACCAGGGGAATTGGCCAGATTCGGTCGGAGACCGTTCTGCTTGAATTCCCCCGGCATTACTTACGCGCCCCGTTCCGACGGTCTGCGCGGCGGCGGCATTCGGCGAGATCATCTCGGCGAGTGCATGTCGACGGTGTCCGGGCTCAAAAATCCCACACAATTTGAGCAGAGTAGGTCAAGTCCGAGGGTTTCCGATCGCCCGGAGTGCTGTCGTAACGGTGGATGCTGCTAAGTCGGACACTCAGGTGGCCGGACTGGTCGATTTTCGATTCCCAGCCGGCGTCGGTCCGCATGCGGTAGTCGGTATAATCGCGGAGATCGAAAAAGGCGTCGGTTTTGGCGGTGAATTTCTGCCGGGCCCAAAGCTTCTTCGAAAACTCGTAGCCGTAGGAGCCTTCGGGCACCCATTCCGCGGCATTTGGCCCTTGGAGTTCGCGCATGGCACCCCAGCCCATGCGAATTTTGAGTTGGGCGCGCTCACCGCGAATCAAGCTGTACGAGGTCCCCGCATCGGCAGTGAAACGTGAATGGTACGCGGTAAAGGGGTCGTTATCCACGCTGCTGTGGATGAATCCCGACCACCGCGACTGCAAGAAGATACGTTCCAACCGACTGTCAGCCAGTAATTGGTCTTCGGTGCGTTTGCCGCGATTGGTACCGGAGTTGTAGTTAATATCGAAGGTAAAAATGGTAAGGTTGGTTTCCCGGCGCAGTTTGCCTGCTGCGCGGAGGTTGGAGAGATCACTATTCCCCGAGGCCCCATTAAATCCCAGCTCGATGCGACCTGACCAGATTTTGGTAGGGGGGGGTATTTCCGGGATGTCTTCTATGGCCGCTTCGAGTGGCGATAGCTCCTCGACTTCCCAGAATTCACCGCCCGGGGAATCCAGTGCCCGGCGAAATGGCGAAAGCTCTTCGGGCATCAATTCCAAGGGGGGCTCTTCCGACTCAGCCGGATGTTCGCTGAAAGTGTCGATGATGGTTTCGGCGAGTTTTTCCGCCAGTGGCACGGGGGGCAGGCGTCGAACATCAGAAAGATGAATTTCAGGAAACCGTGGCCCCTCTGCCTGACACGTCGCCGAAAACGCCAGCACCAAGGCACACACCCCCCACCAATATGCGACGCGGCCGGCGCAATAAGTGGTGAATCTGAGGCTGATATTCATTGCCTGGCGCCATTGCATCGCCGCTTGCTGAAGTTGCACGCCGACGCGGTGGCACCGCACCATGTCCATGGGTCAGAATTGGTTCGTACAGCTCAGCCTGGAGACTACGGGGCGGGAACTGTAACAAATCCACCCATTCCCGACAATGCGAAGAGCCCGCTGGCGAAGCCAGGGTTGCTGTCAGTCGACAGGCAGCAGCTAGCAAAGGACCAATGACTGAAAAACTGGCGGAAAGCCCTGTTTGGTATCGTTCGTTGGCCGCCCCCCAGTTGTAACGCTTGCATCCAGGGCCTACGATACATAAGGAATCAGTTCTCGGTTTACGGCGCACCCCAATTGCCACGATATTGCTGGAGATAGCACAGATGCACATTCGAGCGATTGCCGCCGCGGCGATGATGTTCGCCGCGTTGATGCCGGCCACGACGGCGACGGCCTGTCCCTTCTGCACGGCGGTGGCGCTGACCTTTACCGAGGAAATTGATCAAAGCGACGTGGCCGTATTGGCCAGTCTGGTAGGCCCCCTGAGCGACAAGGCAGACGAGCAATACGCTATTTTCCAGGTTGACACCGTACTCAAGGGCGAGAAGTTCCTCGAAGACCAGAAGAAATTCACAGCCCTCTTTTTTGGCAAACAGCCGCCTGGCACGCAGTTTTTGCTGATGGGCACCGTCGAAGGCAAAATCAACTGGGGAACCCCCAACGCTCTGACCGAGCGAAGCGCAAAATATGTTTTGCAACTGCCCAAGCTGCCACCCAAGGGTGCAGACCGCCTGGTGTTCTTCCAAGATTACCTGGAAGATGCCGATGAACTGCTCGCTCGCGACGCGTTCGACGAGTTCGCGCGGTCCGACTACCAGGACGTAAAGGAACTTAAGCCGCGAATGAAGCGGGAGAAGTATCTGGGATGGGTCGCGGATTCGACCGTGCCGGCAAGTCGCCGTCGCGGTTACTTCACCCTGCTGGGGGTATGCGGCAAGCCCGAAGACGCCGAGATGATCCGCAACATGCTCACCACACCCGTCGAAGAACCGCGAACCGGCGTCGATGCAGCGCTGGCCTGCTACCTGACCCTGAGCGGCGAACAGGGTTTGCCGTTCGTGGAAAGCCTGTACCTGGCCAACAAAGACGCGGAATACACCGACACGTACGCGGCCATTATGGCATTGCGCTTCCACGGTCAGTCGGAAAGTGTGATCCCGAAAAAGCGCCTGGTGGAGTCGCTTCGCCTGTTGCTCAACCGCCCCGACGTGGCCGACCTGGTGATTCCCGACCTCGCACGGTGGGAAGATTGGGAGTCCATGGATCGATTGGTTGAATTATTCAAAAATTCCGATCAAAAGAAGAGCTGGGTGCGTATTCCTGTCGTGCAGTATTTGCTTGCCTGTCCGCTCCCCCAAGCCAAAGCTCATTTGGAAGAACTGCGGAAGATCGACGAAGAGTCGGTGCGCCGCGCCAGCTTGTTTTTGCCGCTCGGGGGTCAAGGCGGGGCCAAACCCACCGATGCCAAGGCCACCAGCGAAACGCCCGACGACGCCAGCTAGTGAGCGAGGCCGGGGTGTTGGGAACGGCAGCGGGCGATAATCCTCTGAGGTCTCGATGACTCACTCCCCGATGGTTCGCGCGGCCCTGGCGGCAGCGTTGGTTGGCTTCGTTCCCTGGTCCGGGCAACTCCGCGCATGCCCCTTCTGCGGACCCGCCGAATCGGCCACCAGTCGCATGGCCATGATCGAGGCCGCCGTGGTTGCGCAAGCAACGGGCGAGCCCACCAATGCGGAAACTCGCTTGCGCCCCTACTGGGTGAAGCATGTCTTGAAGGGTGCCGATCGACTTCCCAAGACCGGACAGCAGCCTGCAACCATTCTGGCTTTTTCCCCCGAAGAAGAACCCAAGCCCGGCGACCGCTATTTTATTTTGGGCGCCGATGACGGGGGCGAATTGTATTGGTCGGCTCCGTATCCACTAACGCCTGGAGCGGTGGAGTATTTGGTCAACGTACTGCCTGATGCTCCCAAGGAAGGGGCCGAGCGGTTGCGGTTTTTTCTCCCCCGCCTCAAACACGAGGAACCATTCATTGCGGACGACGCGTATGCGGAATTCGCGATGACCGACTATGAAATCGTCAAGAAACTCACGCCCCATCTTTCGCGAGCGGAACTTCGCAAGTGGATTGAAGATCTACAGACCACGACTGCTCAGCGGCGGCTGTTTCTCACGCTTCTCGGTTTGTGCGGGCAGCCGGACGACGCCGACTGGTTGGCGCCGTTGATCCCCGTGGAGCAAAAGAAGGAAACCATCGATCGCGCCCTCGACGCACTCGTAGCTTGCTACATCACGCTTCGCGGCGAGGAAGCGCTTCACGATATCGAACGAAAATTCCTCAAGACTCCCGCAGCTGTTTTCGCCGACGTCAACGCCGTGGTGCAAGCATTGCGATTTCATGGGGAACAAGAGTCGGTGATCGAGCGCGATCGCGTGGCCCAAAGCATGCGACTGGTGCTTGCAACGGCCGACTGGGCCGACATCGTCGTTACCGACCTCACGCGGTGGAAAGACTGGTCGGCGCTGGACCGGCTGGTGGAGATCTACAAGAATGCCGATGACGACCATCGCTACGTGCGGGTGCCGATCGTGCAGTACGTGAAAGCTTGCCCGCTTCCCGAGGCCAAAGCGGCACTGGCGGTACTTGAGGAAATCGATCCGCAAGCAGTGCGCCGCGCCAGCGCGTTTGTGTTGCCGCTGGGAATCGGCGGCCCGCGGACGGGCAGGTAGCTCATGACGCCGGTCACGCCTCTCTTGAAAGTGTGAGGCAAATTTTCTTGGGCGGTTGTCCCGCGCGATGGCAACTGCTACCCTTGGCCGCAGTTTGTTGTGGCCTTTTTGTATTCAACGCGCGAACGAAACGATGCAATACCGCAACCTGGGGCGTACCGGTACCAAGGTTTCTCGACTCTGTCTGGGCACCATGATGTTCGGCGGAGCAACCGACGAGGCCGATTCAATCCGTATCATGCAGCGGGCATTGGATGACGGCGTAAACTTCTTCGATACCGCCAACATTTACAATGCAGGGCAATCCGAGGTCGTCGTGGGCAAGGCCATCGCCAATCGCCGACACGACGTCGTATTGGCCACCAAAGGCCGACAGCCGATGGGCGAAGGCCCAAACAGCCGCGGCGCTACCCGGCTGCATCTCGTGCGCGAACTCGACAGCAGCCTCCGCCGGCTGAACACCGATTTTGTTGATATTTACTACGTGCACACGCCGGATTACGAAACGCCGATTGAAGAAACGCTGCGAGCCCTCGACGATATGGTCCGCAGCGGCAAGGTGCATTACATCGCCTGCTCCAACTTTCGGGCGTGGCGATTGTGCGAAGCCTTGTGGACCAGCGATCGACTCAACCTGCACGCCTTTCGCTGTGTGCAGCCGCTGTACAATATCGTGAATCGCGATATCGAAGTTGAATTGCTTCCCTTGTGCCAGGAATACGGGCTCGCAGTCGTCAGCTACAGTCCGCTGGCTCGTGGCATTTTGACCGGCAAGTACAAGCCGGGAGTGGTTGCCCCCGAGGGAAGCCGCGCCGCTCGCAACGACGTGCGGATGCAACAAGCGGAGTGGCGTGAAGAAAGCTTGCAGGTCGCTGCCGAAGTTGCCCGGTATTGCGAAGAAAAGAGCATTTCACCCAGTCGATTTGCCTTGGCCTGGTGCCTGGCCAACCCGATTTTGACATCGGTCATTTTGGGTCCGCGGACCATGGAACAGTACGAAGACAACAAAGCCTGTCTGGAAATCACGCTGACCGAAGAGGACGAAGCCTTCATCAACTCCTTGGTGCCACCAGGCGAGCACAGCGGCAAAGGATTCCAAGATCCCGCGTATCCGGTCACCGGCAGAGGACGGTGACCGGCACGCAGTTCGCCGCTTTTCCGCGGCGAACTGGAGAGAGCGCTTTTCGGTAACAAGCAGGAATATTCGGGAGAGGTCGAGTGCCCCTGGCCGACGCGCGGCCTCTCCAACAGTGGAGTTATCGAGCTTTTGCCTACAGCCTCACGGGGATCCCCCGCGCGGCCAAGATTTGCTTGGTTTCGCGAATCGTGAATTCGCCATAATGAAAAATGCTGGCGGCCAGCGCGGCGTCGGCGTGCCCTTGGAGAATGGCGTCGGCAAGGTGTTCGGGATGGCCGGCTCCACCGCTGGCCACAACCGGAATGTGTACGGCGCGACTTACCGCGGCCGTGATTTCGAGATCATATCCGCTCTTGGTGCCGTCGGCATCCATCGATGTCAGCACGATTTCACCGGCGCCAAGCCGTTCGACTTCCCGGGCCCAGGCCACGGCCTCCAGGCCAGTGCCGATGCGACCTCCGTTGATGTGCACCTCCCAGAATTCCTGGCCATCGCGCTCAACACGTTTGGGATCGATATTTACCACAATGCATTGGCTACCGAAACGCCGTGCCGCCTGGCGGACAAACTCGGGGTTCTTGGGCGCGGCCGAATTGATGCTCACCTTGTCGCAGCCGGCATTGAGCAGATCGCGGATGTCGTCCAACGTGCGAATGCCGCCGCCCACGGTGAGGGGCATGAAGATCATGTCGGCCGTTCGCGCCACCACGTCGAGAATAATGTCCCGCTCCTCATGGCTGGCCGTAATATCGAGAAAGACCAACTCGTCGGCGCCCTCCACTTCGTATCGCGCGGCAATCTCCACTGGGTCGCCGGCATCGCGCAGATTGACGAAATTGGTGCCTTTCACCACTCGGCCGCGATGCACGTCGAGGCAAGGTATCACACGTTTGGCGAGCATGGCGGAAAAATATCTTTCCAGGCAGTACGGGGAATGTCGCTTGGGACCAGGAATGGCGCGAAAACCCAGGAACGGTCAAGCCGATTGCCACTCTAAATTGGCAGTCGGCTGAGGTCAGTCATCCAAATTAACGGGAGGAGTGGCACCCGGCGGGGGCGTGCCGCGTCCTGCCTGAATATACCGAGCTCGTTGACGAGCATACTCTTGGCGGTCCGGTTCGTCGACATCCAACTCTGCCGCCGCCGCCGCGCGATCGAAACATCGTTGCAAGAACGGTCGGCACCAGCCGCACCCTGTCCCTGCCCCGAAGCACTCGCTGATTTGGCTGACACGCCGAGGGCGCTCCACGCGAATGAAATTGACAATTTTTCGCTTGGTTACGTGAAAGCAGAGGCAGATTTCGTCGTTGAGTTCCATGCAGGTCGGTGAATGTCAGGAGCAGCACGGCCAAAGGTTCGAATAGCAGGGTTTGCCTTGGGCCAACTTCCCGTGGATGGAATGACACGCCCCCCCTCCTATGCAAGTATACGGCGTAAAAGGAAGCGGTCGATGGGTTTACCAAAACAGCATTGTCTTGTCCGCCAAAGGCCGAACGAATAAGTCGATCCGTGGATTTTACCGATGGGCGGAGCGGGGTAGGCATGGAGCGATTCCCAGGTGCCTGCGCCAACCGGCCTCACAACAAACTGCCACGCTCGTCTCAAGTCTGGCAGAATCGTGACTGAGACCTTATCCGAGAACCGCCGCGGTACAGCGTGCGGTCGAGGAATTTGGATGGGAAAAGCGGTTTTCGGACCTGCGATGAATTACCGCCTCTAGCCGGTCGTTCGGCAATCACCGTGGCACCGCAACGATCACCCGCCCACGATAAACTGGGGGTTTCATCAAAAAACTCGCGAGATGTTTCTGTCCGGCACGCCGTCTGCCAATGCGTTTTTGAGACAGGTGGGAGCCGCGAGGATGCAAGATCAGTATCTCCGCGGAATGCAGTCAATCACATTTCCCTCCGACCGAAATCGACCCCGTGGCACGAGCCATGAGATCATGCCGGACAAAACAGGGAAAGCGCCCCGCCACCACGTAAACCGGCCATGGCGGTCGGTGGATGATACGTCATGTCGTACGTACCGCCTCAACTCGCTGAGATATCTCGGAGCGCTTGTGGAAAAGTCGACTGCGATGCAATCAATTTTGGCGTCAATAGGAAGGAGATCGTGGCTCGCGACCGGTTCTTGATGGGCGAACTGCAGCCGGCGTTGCGACTTCTTGGACCATCCACATTGGGGAACCCGCAACAGGCAATTTTTGGGGGGGCCGAGGCACAACTTCTGATCTTGGCAAGCGGCTTGGGTGAAGCGACTTCGGGAGCGGTGGCCAGCGCCCTGGTTGTGGAAGTCATCGCCAGGCACCTCCTGGAGTGTCGCTCCGTAAGGCAATCGAATCGGCAGGCGGTCCTGGCTGCTGCCTTGGCGTCGAGCCAAGAGGGCGTCCGCCAGCGGCGAGCGTTACGGGGTGCGGCAATCCCAGGGGGGGCCTCGGTAACCGTGGCCTTGGTGGAATGGCCCGACGTTTGGATTGCACATGCCGGGGATACACGCTGCTTCTTATACAACCGTCTGCGGCTTCGGCAGCTCACTTCGGTGCATACCCTGGGCGCTCGCTGCGGCGAACTGGGCGAAACCGATTCCTGGCTGGCATCGAGTTGGCGAGAAATTCTTTGGAATGCGATTACGGGCGCCGGTCGGGATGCGGAGCCCGAATTCTTGCAAGAAAAGCTATCGCTGGGCGATGCGTTGGTGTTGATGACGGCGCCGGTGGCGAAAGCCGTTTCGGAATCGCGCATTGCCACGTTATTGCGTGAAGACTTTTCGGCAAGCGAGACGTGCCGCCGGCTGGTGGAACTGGCCCAAGCAGCGGGTTACCACGACGAGGGTACGGTGATGGTCGTGCGTTACCGCAGTCCCCAGCGGTGGGAGCAACTTCAGTCCATGCATCGATCCAGTCCGCTGACTGGGGGTGGCAACGGTTCGCGGATAACAGCGCCACATGACGATTCCAACCCAATGCGGGACCTACCCTCTGTGACCATGCCCCTCCGAAATGGCGGCAGCGGTGTTTGGCCTCAGCCAAACGATTAGTGCTCAATCGCTTTCTGCGATCTCGGCGTCGGCGGCTGTTCTCTGGAAACGCCGTGAGTAATGGAAGGTGATGGATCGTTGGATTGGCGCGCAGTTTCCCGTCGAGCGATCGCATCGACCAGGTAAACCAGCGCCGCCGCGGCAAACGTCAAGGCGGCGGGGAGCCAAACTTCATCGCCGGACGGCCATCGGTTCACCTCTTCGCTCTGAAATGGCCAAACTTTGCGAAGCGAACCAAGCATGAAGCCGCACAGTACGGCCATGGTTGCCGCTTCAAAGCGGCTGAGCAAAATCCGCAGAATTTTGCTGAAGCCAACCAGGCCCAGCACGCAACCACTGCCAAAAACAGCGACAAACAGGATATCTTGGGTGGTGATGGCGCCCCTGGCGACGTTGCTCACCACGTCGATCACGTGGTGGTACATGCCAAGAATCACGAGGATAAAGGCACCGCTGATGCCAGGCAAAATCATGGCGCATATCGCCACCATGCCGCAGAGGAAGAGGTATCCATAGCTGACTTCCGCCTCGGTCTTGACCAGTCCGGTAAGCCAAAAAGCAAAGCCCGCTCCCAACATCACCAATCCCACGGTGACATGGTTCCAGCGGGAAACCATGCGCGCCACCAGTACGCTCGATGCGGCAATCAAGCCAAAGAAAACCGCCAGAGTTAGCTGGGGGTGCTCGGCAAGCAGGTATTTCATCAGCTTGGCCAAGGACAGGATTCCCAGCGCCACGCCGGTTGCCAATGCGGCGATGAACCGCAGATCGACATGTGCCGCGGCCTGCTGCCATTTGCGGCGACTCAGCAGGTCGAGAAGTTTGATATCGAAATGGCTGATTGCCGTGACCAGTCGCCGGTAGATCCCCAAAACCAGCGCCACGGTGCCCCCCGAGACTCCCGGCACCACGTCGGCAGCGCCCATGGCCGCGCCGCGCAACGCGGTGGCAACGTCGCTTTTCAAGCTGGTTCGTTCGTCGGGGGGGCTCATCAAAACAGCAGGGAGGGCGGTAAATAGCGTATTCAAGCAGCGTTGGCCACCGCCGCAATCACCACGACGATGTACAACGAGATGATAACGATGGACGCAATTCCCACAAACCTCCAAAACGACAATTGAGCGTTGAGCGCACCCTCGAAATGGTAGGGGGTGCGAAAGCGGCGGTAGCCTTGGATGCTGTTGGCGTACCGCAACAGCAACGTCGCCGCGGCGAAGTACAGCACGAAAAATATCAGCACGCCAAACAACTCAGCACCTCCCATGATGCCAGCACCCGCGTTGATGAACATGCCCAGGAGGCCGAGCGCGCCAAATACAATCATTACGATTCCAATGACCAGCAGCCAGGGCCGGGTGCCCGCCAATTCGCGTTCGAGCATCCATTCCTGGCCGCCGGAAAATTGGCCGCTGGCCTGGCCAGGCGGCGGGCCGTAACCAGTTTGGCCGTATCCCGGCGGGGGATAACCTCCATATGTCTGATTTGGCTGACCCGCTCCCGGCTGGGCAGGATAACCCGGTTGAGGATAGGGATAGACCGGCTGAGATTGTGGGTACCCTGGTTGAAGCGGCGGATATCCAGGCTGCGGCTGGGCATAGCCGGGCGGATTGCCGTAGCCAGGTTGCCCCGGGTGCGGAGGGTGCCCGCCGTAGCCGGGTGGGGGGTAGCCCCCTTGTCCCTGACCAGAAGGATTTCCCGGCGGTTGGCTGCTCATGTGTTGCTCGATTTTTATTTGGGAAGGTCCAGATTTGCGACCATGTTGACCTGGAGAATGGCAATGGCACCGGCAGGATAACAAACCTCGACCGGAATAGTGCGAAACAATTCCAATGGCTAACTCGCGTTGCTTTGGCGCGGCACTATGACATTATGCCTACCAAAACGACGAGAAAGATTGTCACGATATAAAGCAGAATCAATACGCCGCTGAAAACCCAAAAGACCTTTTGACTGCGCAAGGCCAAAGCCATCGACGCCATGTCGTACGTGCGCAAGAAGGCTCCGATTCGAGCCGCGTACATGGTGAGCATGATCGATCCGGTCAATACAACGCCGATGACGACCAGCATGATCAGCACGAGAACGCCCATGCGCATTCCCGGCAGTTCCCGGACGACAGCCGTCACTTGGGTCAGACCGATCAATGCCAGGAATACGTAGATGTAGCCCAAAATGGCCATGAACAATACCCAACCCCGGGTTTGCGACATGATGGACGCGGTGCGCGGGGTGAAGCCTCCAAAGTGCGTCGTTCCCATTCCCATGCCCATTCCAGGAGCCGACTGTGGGGACGCAAATGGATTGGGTTGCGACATGATGGCGATTTCCCACGAATTCCCCAGCGCCACGTGGACCGGTTTCATCCACTAAACGCCAAAAGTTGCGAAGAATTGAGTCGAACTTGGGTCTAGCTTAGGCGGGTGATTTTTCCCAAACAAGGGTGGGCCGACAACTTTTATTCCTGGTGGTGCCGGACGCGCCCCGCAAATCGACTCGGCCAATGGTATTGGCAACAAATCATCGGACGAAGTGGATGCCAGGGGGGCGCAATTCTTCGGCCGCACTCACCGCTGGCGAGGCTTCTCGCGTGCTTCCATGCCGAAGATGGGTGCGTAATCGGTTCCGATTTTCCCTGGAATCGGGATCGCATGAGTTTTTTTGATTCTCCGAATTGGTTTTCCCCTGCCGAACCGAGGAGGAACCCTTCGCGGCGTCCACCTGTGCAGCATTTGTGACGCATGTTAGAGCAGGTTGCGCCAATCTTGGCGGATTCCTCCCTTGGGGAGACATCTTTGTGGCTGGAGGTCGAGAACGAACGTTGGAATTCCTAGCCCGCACGGAAAACGATGCGGCTGTTCCGCTATTGGTTTTCGCGCTCGATTCGCCGCTGGCCGACGTTCAAGCGGCGGCGCTCCATGCCCTGTTGGAGCGGCGGCACCCGCAGGGCTTGCTGGAAATCCTGCGGCGGTTGAACCAGATCCGCCCTGCCTGGCAGGCGATTCTAACCGAGAAGTCGAGCCGGATGGCCACTACTTTTCGTGATGCCGTTCTTGGCAGCGATCGACGCCTGGCCGCTTATGCCTGCGAGGCCATTTGTGTTTTTCATGAATTCGACCTGATGCCCACGCTGCTGACGGGCCTGGAAGCCGAGGGGAATGAGTTTGCGGACTTGCTGGGACGCACGGTCATTCGAATAGCCGATGCTTTGAGTGGCGACTTGGATCGCACCCCCGACCGTCGCCGTCGCGATCCCCAGTTTGTGCGGCGCAGCCTGGTGGCGGCGCTCGAAAAGTCGATCGAGCGATTTGCGCAGCACCGCCGCAAGGAAGCGATCGAAGCGTTCTTGATGTTGGCCTCGCGCGAGAATGCCACGCTCAAGCAGGTGCTGCTCGACGTCCACCACCCTTGCGCCGCCGACGTTTTGCGCGTGCTGAAGACCAGTGGTCGGCCAGGCGTGTTTCGATTGCTGCTGTCGTTCATCGACGACCCGCATGCCCCGTTGGCGGCGCTGCAGGTCATCACCAACCGTACCGACCTCGCGTTTGTATCGGCCCTGCTGCATAAGGTTGCCGAAGAACATCGGTCGGTAGCGACGTACAACCTTCGCCGATTGGATCATATTGCCTGGGCCACGGGCGACCACCCGGAGCTTTGGGGACAACTCAGCGAGGAAGAGCAAACCACGGCGGTCCAGTTCATCGCCGCATCCGGCATGCCTGGCTCGCGTTCGTTCACTTTCATGAGCTATCTGGCGCAGCATGGCTGCACGCCGGCACGTCGCGAGGCCATGAAAGCATTGGCCGAATTTCCGGGAAGCCAAGCGGCACCCATTGTCGTGACGGGGCTGGCCGATCCCGACCCGATAGTCGTGGCCAACGCCGCTCGACAATTGCGCCAACGCAACATCCCCAATAGTCTTACGCGATTGATCGGTTTGGCCGACCACCCCCACGAAGCTGTCCGGCAAGCGGTGCGAGAAAGTCTCCCGGAGTTCTCGTTTGAAAAATACCTGGCGAACTTCGACCACTTGGAGCCGGAGGTGCGCCGCAGCACGGGGGAACTGGTATTCAAGCTCGATCCCAGCGTAACCGAATTGCTCCGCAACGAGATGAAATCCGTCACACGCACGCGACGACTCAGAGCGATATCGATGTTGGTGGCCATGGGGGCCTTGGATCGTATGGAAAGCGATCTGGTTGAGTTACTCGAAGACGATGATCACATGGTGCGTTTGGAGGCGGTGGACGTGCTGGCCACTTGCGGTAGTCCCGGCGCCCGCATGGCACTGCAGTTAGCGATGAGCGACCCGAGCGCGTCGGTGCAACAGGCCGCCAGCCGCGGCTTGAGACGCCAGGAACGCCCCATTTTCGGGGGATGATTTACATTCGGCAGAAAAGGAAGGGCCACGATGCTGTTTGGGGATAATGGAACGGGTTTACTCGCCCAACAGAGCCGCATTGCCGACCTGGGGCGAAATTTTCGAGGGCCCGAGGCCGCTTTGACGTCGCGCGATCTGCTGATTCTGGCCTGCATTGCGCTCGCCGTAACTGCCATGGTGTTGCTCCTCAAACGCCTCTCCCGTGGTGGACAAAAGCGACGCACCAACAGTCCTCGCAAGCTCTTTCGCGAGCTCTGTCGGCTGCACGGACTGGAACACGGCAACCGCCAGTTGCTGATGCGTTTGGCACGCTTCCAGCAACTGGAGCATCCTGGCAGATTGTTTGTGGACGAAGGCTGTTTCGATGCCGCGAACCTCGGCCCACTGGCGGGCGACGAGAAGCGTCTCGCCGCAATTCGCCGGCGGCTGTTTGGCGAGACGCGGCAGTCCACCCCATGACAATCTACCGATGTTTGCAAGAAGGTCATCCTGCCATTCATTACCCCGAGCGGGCGTCCATTCCTCGTCCGTTCGGTCCCTCGGGCGATTCATGGTCAGGCGGCGTGAACGATCCGGTTTTCCCCGGCTTGACGCTCCTTGCCGCTACGGCCTATCTTGGCCTGTTCTTGCGAATTCAAGTCAAGAATGGATTGCCGGCGGATTTTATTTCCATCTCGATTAGTAGAATAAACACTATCTGGCATGCAAAAAACCAAAGTTGCCATCGTAGGGTTGGGAACCGTCGGGACGGGCGTAGCGAGGCTGTTGCTCGATTACGGCGACCGCACGGCGCGGCATGCTGGCCGCACGCTATGGCTGGAGAAAGTGGTGGTGAGCGACTTGCATAAGCCGCGCGACGTTGAACTTCCCGAGGGCGTGCTCACCGATCGTCTGGAAGACGTGATGGAGAACCCCGAGATCGTCGCTGTGGCTCAGTTGATCGGTGGCTTGGAGCCCGAGCGAACGATCATGCTCAAGTTGCTGGAGAGCGGCAAAGACATCGTCACGGCGAACAAGGCCCTGTTGGCGGAGCATGGACCGGAGTTGTTCGATCGAGCCCGCGAGTTGGGGCGCTCGATCGCGTTCGAGGCGGCAGTGGCTGGCGGCATCCCGATCATTGCCAATATCAGTCAATGCCTGTCCGCGAATCAGATCCATTCCATTCAGGCCATTTTGAACGGCACCAGCAACTTCATCCTGACTCAAATGGAGGAGCAGGGAGTGGACTTCAAGGATGCCGTGGTCGAGGCCCAGCGATTGGGGTATGCCGAGGCCGATCCAACGATGGATGTTGACGGCAGCGATGCGGCCCAAAAACTGGCCATCCTGGCACACCTGGCATTCGGGGCTCGCGTGCCCTGGCGCGAGATTTCGCGCCGGGGGATTCACGAACTCAACCCGGCCGACATGAAATTCGCGGCCCAGTTGGGATATCGAATCAAATTGTTGGCGGTCGCTCGCCTGGTGCCCGAAGGTTTGGAACTCCATGTTTCGCCAACGCTGGTCAAAATGGGCACGCCGCTGGCGGAAGTTCGCAGCGCGTACAACGCGGTAAGCGTGGTCGGCGATGCCGTGGGACGCGTCTTTTTTCATGGACTAGGCGCCGGACAAATGCCGACCGCTTCGGCGGTCGTCGCCGATTTGATCGACACGGTGGTTGGTCGCACGGCCATCACTTTCCGCACCTTGGAACTTTGGTCGGAACGGTACGCGATTGTGAGTCCCACCAATCCGGACAACATTCCCGGGCGATATTATCTGCGGTTCACCGTGGAAGACCGCCCGGGCGTGATGGCCGAAATCACTGGTGCGCTGGGGCGGCACGGCATTTCCATTGCTTCGATCATTCAACACGAACCGCAGACGAGCGGAGGGGAAGAAGTCCCGTTGGTGATCATGACCCACAGTACAACCGAAGGGGCTATTCTGAACGCCGTGGCCGAGATCGACAAATTGGCCTGCACCTTTGGCCCCAGCGTGCAGATGCGAGTGATGGAATAATGGCAACCACCGGGATTGAATACGCGCGAGACTGTGTGGCGGGATAAGAAGGGGCGTGACGACGAATCCAGCTCAATTCATGGCTGCCTTTCAACTGCCAACTACGCGACTGCTGTTGCGATCGTGGGAGCGGGATGATCTCGAGGCATTTCTGCCCATTGTGCAAGACCCTGAGGTCATGCGTTATATTGGGCCAGGTCAAACCTGGAGTATCGACCAGACCACTCAATTCATCGCCGACCAAATCGAGAATCAACAACGGTTGGGCTACTGCCTATGGGCGGTGACCTTGCGACAGGGTGGTCCAGTCATCGGATTCTGTGGCGGAAAGCCCCTGACGTGGAATAGCGGCGAACGCGAGCCATGGTCGAATGCCTCTGCCGCATGTGCGGACGAGCAGCGCGGCAACCAATCGACCGAATCGGACGTGGAAATCGGCTGGCGGCTTGCCAGGGCACACTGGGGGCAAGGATATGCCACCGAGGCGGCGCGTACGGTAGTGGCCTATTTGCAGGAGGAGCGCGCGGTTAACCGGTTGGTGGCCTTTGCCCAAACGCCGAATAAGGCATCGATCCATATCATGGAAAAATTGGGCATGCACTACGAAGGAATTTGTGTGCGCAACGGCAATACCGTGGTGCAGTACACGATCGAATCGCCCTGGTCCAGGCAGTAGGAAGTCTGGGCATTAACGCTTTTGTGCCATTGCCTGTTCGATCGCCGTTAGCAATTTGGCAAAGCTTGGCTCATCGAATTTTCGAATGGTGGCGAACTGGGCCATTTCGTCGGTAATGGGAATTGCTGTCCCCTGCGGGATGCGAACCAGCGCGAAGGCATCGGCGGCAGGAATGCCAAGAAAGTTAATGCGATCGCCTTTCACGTTCATGACTCGGTCTTCCACCAGGTTGGGCTTCAGGGACTGGAACGTGACGTCGGCCAGAACGTAGGGTTTGTCTTGGCCTCCATTGTTCGAGTTGGGTGGATCAACGAGCCAGACGAGTGTTCGGGTTTCACCGGAGGCGGGATGCACCCAAATCAAATAACGCACCACCATCAACCGATGCTCGTCTTTATAGAGCATCATGGTGGGCGCATCGAACATCACCGCCTGAGGCGTGCGCGCCACCTGGACGATGTCGTTCAATGCCTTCTCGTTGGGGCCGAACACGCTACGGCCTATGAGCCCCAGATTAGCGCCCAATTCGGCTTCCGTTTCTAGAGTAATCACGGTATCTCGCCCGTTAATCTTTGTGGAAAAACCCACCCCAACCCGATCGAGGTAATGCCCCCGTGCGTGCTGACCGACATGGGCAAGAATCACCAGGTTGAAGAGCTTGGTGTATTTCTGGATGGTGCTGGTAGCGGCATCGACATCACCGGAGCCAAGTCGCCCCTCGACAAACAGAATCAAGCGATTCCAGTCTTGTGGCGGTTGTTTGGCGAATTCCGAAGCGACGAACGCCGTGCCCGGCGGAAGTTGGGGCATACCTTGGGGGGCAAAACTGGATCTCGGCACCTCGCTCCCTCGAGGCGATGGAGCCTGTGCGAGTTGCACCGGAAGAGGCTCTGTCGCGGACGAATCGTGATCGCGGAACGCAAAATAGCCCCCCGCGGCAACCATTAGACCCAAGAGTGCCAGGGGCAATACGTTGCGAGTGGGCATTGAGTTGAATGCCATGAGTGCGATGCCTTCCATATAGATTGATCGGTTCGAAATCCTCGAGCCGGAAGGCCTCCTCCGGCAGTCGTCCCGTGACTTATGGCGTTCTACACGCACGGCCCTTCGTGTCACGTACTCCATTTGTCGGGGCCACCACTAATAGAGGGGGTGCCGGCATTATTGGGCGATCTCCGGGATTGGGCAAGCCTTGTTGCCATGCTGCTTTGCTGGCGATTGCTGCCGACCGGTCCCGTAAGTGCGAACATGATGAAGAATCGGCATGGGTCGAATCGTGCAGTTAGTGCAGCAATTTTTGATCGATCTCGCTGACAAAACCCCTTGTTTGCAGGCGATTTGCTTGACCGTGACCCAACAGGCGGATACCGTGCGAGAGTTGGAGGATCGTCTGGTCGCCCATCTTGAGACTGTCCGATTGTTGCCGCGAACGGACAGAATTCGGAAGGCAAGGCCTCGATCAACCAATCGTCCCACCCGCGAATACCTCTCCCTCTTCTCCACCCCACGTGAAGGATGCTCCCCATGCCGCTGGCAATGCGAGGTTGTGTGCAGTCTTGCAGGCATTGGAAACGATTTGGAACCGGGATCGCCCTGTTGTTGTTGCTGGGAACCTGGATTTCACCATGCCTGGCAGCCGATGAGGCTTCAACGACCGGTTCGCAAGCCAACCAGGATGAGGCGGCGCCAACTTCCGACCCCACCGCAGCCGACGCCAGCTCCGACGATCCTCGTAAGATCGACCCCGCAGCCGGCCACAGTTACCACGGAGAAGTGTTTAATGAGGGCCCGCGGCAAAAAGCATACCTGATGGGCGGCACCGGCGAGGTGCACCTCAAGGCAACGACCAAGGTTCCCGAGGTTCAGCAATTCATCGACCAAGGCATCGGCCAATTGCACGGCTTCTGGTACTTCGAGGCCGAACGCAGCTTCCGCCAAGCCGCGGCGCTCGACCCCGATTGCGCCATGGCCTATTGGGGAATGGCAATGGCCAATTTCGACAACTCCAAACGTGCGACCGGCTTCATCAAAGAGGCCGTAGCACGCAAGGCCAAGTCGAGCCGCCGCGAGCAACTATGGATCGATGGTCTCAACGCCTTCCTCACCAGCAAGGCCGAGGCCAAAGTTCGTTGGCGGGCTTACATTCGCAGCCTGGAGGCCATTCAGTACGAATTCCCCGAGGAACTCGAGGCCAAGGCCTTCCTCGCCTGGGCGATTTGGAGCGCCGACCGCAAGGGTCTGCCATTCAGCAGTCATTTAGCGCTCAACAGCCTGATCCAAGAAGTGCTCGATGCCAACGCCATGCATCCCGTCCATCATTATCGCATTCACCTGTGGGATTACGAGAAGCCGGAGCGGGCGTTGGAGAGTTCTTCGTTGTGTGGTCAGGCAGCGCCAAATGTCGCCCACATGTGGCACATGCCGGGGCATATTTATTGGCGTGTTAAGCGGTACCAAGATTCAGCCTGGCAACAGGAAGCCTCGGCCCGTGTGGATCACGCCCATATGGTGCGCGATCGCGTGATGCCCTATCAGATTCATAATTACGCCCACAACAACGAATGGCTGACGCGCAGCCTGGCCTATGTGGGCCGCGTGAACGACGCGGTATCGCTCGCCAAGAATATGATGGAATTGCCGCGGCACCCCCGGTTGAACCGGCTTTCCAATCGTGGCAGCGGCGCTTATTACGGAAGGTTGCGGCTGTTCGAAGTGCTCTCCCAGTACGAAATGTGGGAAGACGTGGTTGCGCTGGCCGATACGCCGTACTTGGAACCCACGGACGACGAGGGCTTGCAGCTCAAACGCCTGCGACTGCTTGGCGTGGCCCAAATATCCCTGGGACAGAAAGAAGCGGCGGCTGCGCAGATCGCGGCAATTGAAGAGCGATTGGAAAAATTCCGCGAAGAACAACAACAAGCCGTCGCCGCCGCCGAGAAAAAAGCCCAAGAAGCAAAGAAGGCGGAAAAGGATATCGACAAAGCCAAGGAAGAGGCCGAGAAAAAGCTCGATCCCCAAATCAAGCGTTGGGAAGCTGGGCTGTCGGAACTCCAGGCTTACCTGGCCGCAGCCGACGGCGATCATGCGGAAGCGCTGAAATTGTTGACCAAGGTCACCGATCTGCCCAAGGAGCAACTTGCGCAATTCCAACTGGCCGCCGGCGAAACCGACAAGGCCATCGCCACAGCCAAGACCGCGAAAGACACGGGCGTTAACCAAGTTTTGCCGTTGGCCAACTACGTCGATATTCTCCATCGAGCGGGAAAAGCGAAAGAAGCAAAAGCGGCTTTCGACGAACTGCGGGCCCAGGCATCGGCACTCGATACCAACCTGCGCATCTACCAGCGAATTGCCGCCCTGGCCACGGACTTGGAGATTGCGGGCGATTGGCGATTACCCCGCCAATTGCCCACCGATACCGGCGAACGTCCCGAGTTGGCCAGTCTGGGCCCCTTCCGCTGGCATCCCACGGCGGCTCCCTCCTGGGATCTGCCGGGAGGCGAAGGCAAAACGGTGTCGCTGGCAAATTACCGCGGCAAACCGGTCGTGGTGATTTTCTACCTGGGGTATGGCTGCCTGCACTGTGCCCAGCAGTTGGAAAAATTCGGACCGCTCACCGAGCAATTCCGAGAGGCCGGCATCGAATTGGTGGCAATCAGCACCGATTCGCCTGAAAAGCTGCAAAACACCATCACGCAGTACAAGGCGGAATCGGAAGCCAGTAAGGGGTTCCCCTTCCCCCTTGCCGCCGATCCCGATCTCAACGTATTCAAGAGCTATCGGGCGTTCGACGACTTTGAAGACCTGCCGCTGCACGGCACGTTTTTGATCGACGGCGCCGGCCTGATTCGCTGGCAAGACATCAGCTACGAACCGTTCATGGAAGCCGATTTTTTGCTGGAAGAAGCCCAGCGGTTGCTCAAGCAAGAGACTCCGGTATTGCCGGCAACCAGCCTCTCGGGAAAATAGGCGATCGATTCGCATGAGGCGGTTTGCCAGTGCGGATCAATAACAGTTGAGAACTTTCACTAGACAGGTTCGGGAATTGGCCGCTGCTTGTCACTGCTTTTCTCAAGGCAGGATTGTGGCGTTGCGGCAATTCCCGGGCTACTATCTATCCATTGTGAACCATTCCTTTTGGCGGTCCGCTGTATCGCCCTCTCTCCACTCGATATCACCCGGTAAGAGCGTTGTCATGCCTCAGGTTGGATTGTTGAAGGGCAAACGTTGGTTCTTGGTTTTGATGTCTGCCACCGCATTAGCCGGCACGCTGGGATTGCTTTCCACGGTGCAGGTTCACGCCCAAGATGGCAAGCCCAAGGCCTACACCCAGGCTTCTGAAGTTCAACGGAGCCAGGTTCGCGGGCTACCGTCGGCGGATGCTCCGGCCGTTGAGTCAAAGCCAGCGTCCCCAAAGACTCAGCCCGCGGCAACTGCCGGCCCCGCGCCTCAGTGGATTTGGGGCGCCGACCCCGACGGCAAATACTTCTTGCGGCGCAATTTCACCGGAGCCCGCTCCGGGTTGCTCACCGCCAGTTGCGACAACCATTGCACGCTTTACCTCAATGGCAAAAAAATCGCCAGTAGCAACAACTGGCAAACGCCCATTCGCCAGGAGTTGGAACTGGTCTTCAAACAGGGCGAAAACGAATTGCTGGCAGAGGTCGCCAACCAAGGTGGCCCCTCGGGCTTTGTACTCAAACTCGAACTGTATGGCCGCGACGGTCACGGCGAAACGATCATCACCGACGAACGCTGGAAAGCCGCCACGAGCCGGGACTCGCAAGAATGGACCCCGGTAAAAACGCTGGGCAAGCTCGGCGACAAACCCTGGGGAGACGTGTTCGCCGCCGCGAGTACTTCGCTGGCCGCCGCGCCGCGCGACGTGTTCAATGTGCTCCCCGGATTTCAAGTCGAAAAGCTGTTCACCGTGCCGAAGGAAGAACTCGGCTCATGGGTCGCTATCACGTTCGACAACAAGGGCCGGTTGATTGCCAGCGACCAGGGCAACCTAGGGTTGTGCCGCATCACCCCGCCGGCGCCTGGCAGCAACGATGAAACCAAAGTCGAACGGCTCGACGCCAAAATCAGTGCTGCCCAAGGCCTGCTCTACGCCTTCGATAGCCTCTACGTTTCGGTTAACGATGGTGCCCGCAGCGGTTTGTACCGACTTCGCGACACCAATGGCGACGACCAGTTCGACGAGGTCGTCAAACTTCGCGACCTGTCGGGAGGGGGCGAGCACGGCCCGCACGCCCTGCGGCTCTCGCCCGACGGCAAATCGATCTACATCGTGTGCGGCAACCACACCAACACGACCGAGTTTGCCTCGGCTCGGGTTCCGGCCAATTGGGATGAAGACCTGCTGCTGCCGCGGCAGTGGGATGCCCGCGGACACGCCCGGGGCCGCATGGCCCCCGGCGGCTGGATCGCCAAGGTGGATCCCGAAGGCGAGAACTGGGAAGTGGTCAGCATTGGCTACCGCAACAGTTACGACATGGACTTCAACGCCGACGGCGAGCTCTTCGCCTACGATTCCGATATGGAATGGGACATGGGCTCTCCGTGGTACCGTCCCACGCGTGTGACCCATGCTGTGAGCGGCAGCGAATTCGGCTGGCGATCGGGCACCGGCAAGTGGCCCTCGCACTACGTCGACAGCCTGCCCGAGTTAATGAATATTGGCCCCGGTTCGCCGGTGGGTGTTACGTTTGGATACGGCGCCAAGTTCCCCGGCAAATATCAAAAAGCACTGTACATTCTCGACTGGACGTTTGGCACGATCTACGCTCTGCATCTGGAGCCTGCTGGCGCCAGCTACCGTGCCGAGAAGGAAGAGTTCGTTTCGCGCACGCCGCTGCCGCTAACCGATGCCGCCGTCGGTCCCGATGGCGCACTTTATTTCACCATCGGCGGACGTGGCACGCAGTCGGAACTCTTCCGCGTCACTTATTCGGGCGATGAGCCGACCGATCCGGTGGACGCTCGAAACAAGGAAGGGGCCGAACTCCGCGCGCTGCGTCACAAGCTTGAGGCATATCACCAATCCGCGGCCAATGCCGAAGCCGCCCTGGCCGAGATTTGGCCGAACCTCAGCCACGAAGATCGCCATGTTCGCTACGCGGCGAGGGTGGCCCTGGAGCATCAGCCGGTTTCGCTGTGGCAAAACCGGGTGTTGGTTGAAAAGAATCCCACAGCGCTGATTGCCGGCGCGGTGGCATTGACCCGGCAGGGGTCGCCCGACGTCGAGCCCAAACTGCTGGCCGCGCTCAATGCGATCAACTTCGAGAAACTCACGGAAGGTCAAAAGCTCGACTTGCTGCGGGCCTACGCGTTGGTGTTCATTCGGCTGGGCGAGCCGAATAACGAAGTTCGCGCCGAGATCGCCCAGCGGCTCGACGCCTTCTATCCTGCCAAGAGCGACACCCTGAATCGCGAATTGTGCCAGGTGCTGGTGTATCTGAAGAGCCCCACCGTGATTGGCAAGACGCTGGAGTTGATGCGGCAGCCCTACGAGCCGAGCCAGGCCGAGTTGTCGGAACTGCTGGCCCGAAATCCGGGTTACGGTGGCGCCATTGCCAAAATGCTGGCCAATCAGCCGAACCTGCCGCTGATCCACTACGCATTTTGCCTTCGCAACCTGCGCTATGGCTGGACGCTCGAGCAACGTCAAGAATTTCTCGAATTGCTCGACGCCCAACGCGACAAGAGCGGCGGCGCCAGTTTCCAGGGATTTATCGACAACATTCGCGCCGAGGCCCTGGCCAATGCCTCGGAAGCCGAACGCAAAGCGCTCGAAACACTGGTGCCCGTCACGGTGAAAAAGGAAGATTTGCCGGCGCCAATCGGCCCCGGTCACGATTGGACGCTCGCCGAGTTGGTGCAACTGACCAGCGGCGGTCTGCGGGGGCGGAATTTTGAGGGCGGCCGTCGCGCCTACGCCGCGGCCAGGTGCGTGGTTTGCCACCGCTTCGGCGGCGATGGCGGCGCAACCGGCCCCGATCTTACCAACGCCGCCGGCAGGTTCAGCTTCAAGGATCTCAGCGAGGCCATTGTCGATCCCAGCAAGGTAATTTCCGACCAATATCGGGCACACAACATTACCACTTTGTCGGGCAAGGCAATCAGTGGCCGCATTGCCAGCGAGTCGGGCGGCAAACTGGTAGTTTTCACCAACCCCGAAGACATCACCAAGGTGGAAGTGGTGGCCAAAGACGACATCGACGAAATGGTGCCGTCGCCCATCTCCATGATGCCCAAGGATCTACTGAAGTCGCTCAACAAGGACGAAGTACTGGACCTCTTGGCCTACGTGCTTTCCCGAGGCAATCCCGAAGACCCCATGTTCGGGAAATAGGCTGCCGGGCCTGCGACAATCAAACGCCGGGATAAATCGGAGGCGAATCCTTCGAGCCGATGCGTTGGCCTTCGCCTTTCTCCTGCAGATTTTGCACCTCGCCGAAGACCTGCCTGAGCGTTCGGGTAACTACGCGCCGATCGCAGCGAGGCGGCTCGATTCAGAACACGTTGGCCGGCGCGAATCCTGTCAACATACAGGCCAGTTGCCAAGTCGGGGTCGTTATCATCGGGCATGGCGAACTCTGCTATAATCGGGCCCCATGGCGCATATCTTGATCACCTCCGGGCCCACGCGGCAGTACCTCGATCCCGTTCGTTATCTCACCAACGCTTCCAGCGGGCGGATGGGGGCGGCCTTGGCCGCCGCGGCCCTTGCGCGCGGACATCAGGTAACGGTGGTCAGCGGTCCGGTGGAAGTCGATTATCCCGCTGGCGTGGAAGTGTTACCGGTGATCTCTACGGAAGAAATGTTGGACGCCGCCGAAGAACGCTTTGCCCATTGCGACGGACTGATCGGCGCCGCCGCCCCCTGCGACTACCGCCCGGTAGTCGTGGAAAGCGGCAAAATTCAAAAGACCGGACAACCTCTCGAATTGCGGCTGATTGAAACGCCAGACATCGTGGCAACGCTGGGAGCCAAGAAACGGCCTCATCAATGGGTGGTGGGCTTCGCCCTGGAGACCGACGACCAGCGGTTTCGCGCGACGGTGAAAGCCGAAAGGAAAAGCTGCGATCTCATGGTCGCCAACGGCCCCGAGGCCATGCACGCCCTGACCAATCGAGTGGAAGTATTGAACCGCGCCGGCGAAGTGCTGGAACGGATTGAGGGACCCAAGGACGACGTTGCCCGCGGCATCTTGCGGTTGATTCAGCAAGAACTGATCTCCCGTAAGGCGGCTCGAAGGTAGCCGTTCTGCGCTGCCGCGGTGCCAACGGTCAGTCCAGCCAGTCTTCGTCTTCCAACCGCTCAGGCACGTAGACTTCCGTCACGTAGCTGATGTCTTTGCTGATCAGGGCTTCGACTTCCAGCTTGAAGTCGTTTTGGAGCATTTTTTGGATTTCTAGCTGCCAGGGCTTCTTGTTCACGAACCAGGGATACTTGGCGATTTGCTTGGCCCGCTTGATGTCGGTGGGCGTGAGCCCGATCTTCACGCTATCGGAAAGCTGGCAGCGTTCGAAGTCTTTGCTCCGCAGCCCAATGTAACGGGCGTCGGGAATGGCCATGCGGCGGCTTTCAAATGCCAGGTTGATCGAGCCTTGCTTGAGCACGCTGTAGATGTAGTACCCCCAGGGATCGTTGTCGAGCAGGCAATAGACGGGGAGTTTGAGTTCGGTATGCAGTCGGTAGAGCATGCGCCGCACGCCGCGAGGCGGCTGGCCGTTACCGTGCGTGAGAATGCAGTTGTACTTGCGCCAGAATTTATCTTCATTGAACCGTCGCCAGACGGTGTCTTTTTCGACATGCAGAATGAAGTCGGCCTGGTGCTCTTTGAACTGGATGATCTCCGGTTCCACGATCGACGGAATGCTGTATCCGCCTGAGCCCATTCGAGTGCAGTCGATCTCATCGCCACTATCGACCAGCAAGATATTGCCGACCATGGTGCCTCGGTTCGAGGCGTACACGTGCAATTCTTCGCGAAGCGCGTCGAGAGTGACTTCCAAGTCTTCGATCACCGGGTCGCACTCGCCTTGATCGCTAAAGGTTTCTTCCTTGGTGCCTTCGATGGTGTGCTTGAGCAGGTAGAACAGACCGCGGATGCTGGTTGTCTTGCCTTCGCCGATGAGTTGCTTGCATCCACTGGCCACCAGCAGCGTTTGCATGTAGCTCTTGGCCTGCGACAGGTGCAGCATTTGCCGGCGATTGGTGTTCTTGCCCATCTCGATGATGCGCTTTTGCTTGTTGTAGCGCACGTTGGAGAGGGCCCGCGTGGGAATGTCGAGATACGGCTCGCGGCCGGCCTGGGCAAATTTCGATACGTTGTTTGCCAGGCCGACAAGGTCGCCGAGAGTCTTGCGATCGCGGGGCGTCAGTTCCACCGCAGGTTTTCGCTCAGTGGTTTCGCTTGCCTTGGCACGCGCTTTCTTTTTGGCCATGTTGCTTCCGTAGTTCGCGCTCCGCGGCAGGCGGAAAGCGTTCGTCTTCGTTGGGGGGAGGTATGATCGCGAACTTCGGTCGTAGCCTCGCCGTGAAGGCAAATTCGCCGAGTTCACCACGCTCAGTCTGGCAATTCGCGGCCCCGCTATCAAGCCCAAGTCTCTGCCGGCAGCAAGGCTTTGCTAGCAATGAAGTTGTCATTCCTCGAGCGGAACGCGTTGACACCCTGGCGGGCGGTTGGTATTGCTTGCTGCCCTATTTGGGCACGTAACCGTCACCCATCACGAGGGCTGTTCGCGCATGCCTCCGCTGTCCCCCACTTCAGAGAATCCCCTTACGACGACGTTTTGGCGTGAATGGCCGTGGTGGGGGGCGATGCTGCTTGTGGCGTTGATCTACTTCGCCCGTTTGGACCACCTGACCATTCGCGGTGAAGAATCGCGCCGCGCGACCGTGGCCATGGAAATGATGGCCAGCGGCAACTGGCTGGTGCCAACGCAGCAGGGTGAAACCCGATTCATGAGCAGTCGTCCGCCGCTCCAAAACTGGATGATTGCCTTGGCCGCGACGGCCAGGGGGCGATTGGATACCATCGCGGTGCGGCTTCCCAGCGTGCTAGCCATTGCGCTGATTGCCACGCTGTTGTATGCGTACGCGCGAATTTTTTTGTCACCGGTGGGGGCCTGCGCCGCCGCGGTCGGCTATTCCACCATGGGGCAAGTGATGGAGCTGGGCCGATTGGGCGAAACCGATGCCCTGTTCACGCTGTTCTTGAGCGCGGCATTGCTGTTCTGGCACTGGGGATATCGAAGCCGATGGCCGGCCTGGCAAACCTGGATGACGAGCTATGCAGTTGCCGCATTAGCCACGCTGACCAAGGGACCACAAGCCCCCGTGTATTTTGCCGGCAGCATTGGGCTTTTTTTGCTTTGGAGACGCGATTGGCGATTTGCCATTTCTACCGCCCACTTGCTGGGAATAGGCGTGTTTGCCGCGATTTTTGGGACATGGTTCGTGCCCTTTGCGCTGCAGGTAGGCTGGGAAGGCGTGCGGCACACCATCAGCGGCGATGTGGCACTTTACGGAGAGCATTGGGCGATAGCGTCGGTCGTGCGCCATTACGTACGCTTTCCGCTGCAACTCTTCGGCTCGCTGTTGCCGTGGTCGATTCTGTTGATCATTTATCTGTTCCAGGGCTTTCGACGGCAGCTTGGCGAAGCCGCGTCGAGTGTCGCATTCGCCTGGTGCGTACTGGCGGTTGCCGTGCCGACCGTGGCACTGGTGCCCGGTACGCGCAGCCGGTTTCTCATGTCGGTTTACCCCTGCGTTGCCTTGTTGGCCGCCGTGGTTGTCGAGCGATGCGCGCAAGCGGCGGCAAGTAGCCAACTGCAAAGAAACTGGAGAGCGTTCGTCCACGTGATGGCAATTTTAATGGCGGTGCTCGCCCTGGGTTTGCCAATCGCAAAAGCGATAACGCCAGTTCAGTTTCTGGACGCCCAGCCCTGGCTGTTTGTGCTGGGTTTCTCCTGGGTATCGCTGGGGTTGAGCATTGTTGCCTGGCAATTTGCGTATTCGCGGCGACCCGAAATGCAAGTCGGCTGTATTTTGGCCGTCGGTTCGTTCGTCGGATTGATTTTCGCCGGCCTGTTTACCAACTCGCTGATGGCGCAAAGCGTGCGAGCCGACATCGCCATGAGTACGCTGAAAAAACGTCTGCCTGCCGACGCCGAACTGGTTAGCATTGGCCCCGTGCACCATTTATTCGCCTATCACTTTGGGCGACCGATTCCCAAGGCAGCGCCAGAAGAACTGCCTGAGTTGGTGGGTAAGCCGGGCGGATACTTCTGTGTGATGAGTTCGCTTCCCATCTCGGCGCCGTACGAAAAAGTGGCTGAAATCTGCTGCGATCGGGAGAAGGACGACGGCCGTCGTGAAGTGGTGGTCGTCGGCCGGTTGATCGATCCAATGCAGCAGGCCAAGACTCGCGGTAAAATCTCGCCCAACAACCTTCGCTAAACTCCACGCAAACGCGGATCCCTCGTCGCATGCATGCAGCCAGAACGGCATGCTAACGGGAGTGCCGCCGCTACAACCGGCACAATCGTCGCCGCCGAAACATTTCTCCCTTCCCCGGATGTCCATTCCTGCCGGCTCCAAGAGCTATCTTTGCATACGTTGGTGCAACCGCCGTGCAAATTGCCTTCGCGTTTGCTGCGTCTGCGCAGAGACACGCTTTATCCGCTGGCTCCAGGTGAGCGATCTGGGAAAAATGTTGGCCCCGGCTAGTGCCGCCGGCCTGGGGCCGCGTTCGATTGGGGGAAACAACGTTGCCATTGCCATTGCCATTGCTATTCGTTCGATCTTGGAATTTTGCCCTTGTTGGTTGCGGACTGCTGCTGGCGAGTACGGAAGCAAATCTGCAGGCCGCGGGCGAGAAACTCGAACTCACCGTGGTCGACGCCGAAACCGGCCAGCCGATTCCCTGTCGCATTCACCTTCGCGATGCCCGCGGACGACCGCGTCGGATCGGTCGTCTACCTGCGTTGGGCGACCATTTTGCGTGCGATGGCCGCGTGACGATGGAACTTCCGCTGGGCAGCTACCAGTTTGAGATCGAACGCGGACCGGAATACGTGCTGCGCACCGGCCATTTCACGCTCGAAAAATTTTCTGACGACACCAAAACCGTCGACCTGAAACGCATTGTGAACCTCAGTGAAGAAGGCTGGTGGTCGGGCGACTTGCATGTAGCCAGGTCCGTCGAACAAATGGAACGACTGATGCGGGCCGAGGATCTCCATGTCGCCGCCGACGTAACTTGGCGCAACGGTTCCAGCCTCCGCGCGCAACCAGAATCGATGGTGCTGCGATTCGACGGCAATCGGTATTGCGACGTGCTCGTCGGTCGCGATGAGCGTGTCACGGGCGCCCTGTTGCTGTTTGGTCTTCGGCAAGCGGTGCCGCTGCCGCGCAGCCAAGAAACGATTCCCACCCTGGCCGACGTAGCGGCCGATGCTCGGCGAAGTGGCGGTTGGGTCGATGTTGAGAATCCCTTCTCGTGGGATCTACCGGTACTTCTCGCCCGGGGGGAAGTCGATAGCTTTCAACTTGCACACGGTGATTTGCAGCGCAAACAAATGGCCGCGTCGGACCTGGGGAGCCGCCCGCGAAACAAAACCGACTATCCCGATCCCCTAGGCCCCGGCGAGTGGACGCAGCGAATCTACTACCATTTACTGGAAAGTGGTTTTCGCATCCCCCCCTCGGCCGGCAGCGGGTCGGGCGACAATGAGAATCCCGCGGGCTACAACCGGATGTATGTGCAAGTGGGTGGTGAACTGACCTGGGAACGCTGGTGGGAAGGATTTCGGGCTGGTCGGGTGTTTGTGACGAACGGTCCCCTCATTCGTCCGTTGGTCGAGGGCCACTACCCCGGCCATGTGTTCACGGCCCCTTCGGGCGACGAACTTGAGTTGCAAGTGCAACTCAACATGGCCACTCGCGATCCGGTTCCATACCTTGAGATCGTGCAAAACGGCCGAGTAGTTCACGTGGTGCGGCTGAACGATTGGGTGAAGGAGAACGGCAAGTTGCCGCCGGTGAAGTTCACCGAAAGCGGTTGGTTTTTGATTCGCACCGTCGCCGAAAACAACGCTACCTACCGGTTTGCCTCCACGGCGCCATATTACGTGGAAATCGGCGAACGCCCGCGGATTAGCCGTCGGTCTTGCCAGTACTTTCTCGATTGGGTGGAAGAAACGCTTAAAATGCTCGCAGCCGCTCGCCTTCCAGTCGAGACCATGCGCACGCACGGCAACGAACTGGAAGCAGCACGACGGTTCTGGAAAGCCCGGTTGGCCGATGCCACGGTGGAATAAGCCGCGCCGTTGTGTGGTGGTTGTTGCGAATTGAAAGCCGAATTGGAATGGGCGCTGATCTCGCTTGATGCGTGCATTTTTCCGACGGCGCAGGGCCGGGGACCCGTTCTCACAATCTGACCGCCTCGTTATGTTGGATTGATGTGTCGGCCTTGTGCTGACAAGTTTGACTGCTTTGCTCATCCGGGGATGCCTGCTTTGCACCGCGTTTCCCCTTCACATACTGCCCAAGAATTTTACTGACGAGTTCTCCGACCATGTCTCAGGAACCCGAAGAACAGCATCAACCGCCTTCCGCGCAGCCGTACACCGTGGAGGTTTCACCGCGAGTCAAGCGGCTTCCGCCGTACTTGTTCGCGCGAATCAACCAACTGATGCATGAAAAACGCCAGGCCGGCGATGACGTGATCGACATGGGCATGGGCAACCCCTCCGACCCGCCGCATCCCATGGTGGTGGAAAAACTGGCAGAATCCGCCCGCGATCCGCGCAATCATGGCTACATGCCGGTGGCCGGCGTGCGGAACCTGCGGCGGGAAATTTCCTACAAATACTTCAAGCAGTATGGCGTGCGGCTCGACCCCGACAGCCAGGTGGTGGTCTGCCTGGGCTCGAAGGAAGGGTTCAGCCACATGTGCCTGGCCCTGATGGGACCCGGTGATACCGCCATCGTTCCCAACCCTTCGTATCCCGCTCACCTGTATGGGGTGGCGCTCGCCGGCGGCAATGCCATCAGCCTGGAGGTGGCCGACAGCGAAAAGTTCCTTTCGAACGTGGCGTACACCTGCCAGCACATGTATCCCAAACCGAAGGTGGTCATTCTCAACTATCCGCACAATCCCAGCACGGTGACGGTAGAACCCGAGTTCTACGTGGAAATGGTCAAGCTGGCCAAGCGTTACAGTTTCCTCGTCATCAGCGACCTGGCGTACGCCGATGTCACCTTCGACGGCTACCGGGCGCCCAGTTTTCTAGCCGCGCCTGGCGGACTTGATGTGGGCGTGGAATTCACCACCATGAGCAAAGGCTATAGCATGGCCGGCTGGCGCGTGGGCTTTTGCACCGGCAACGCCGAAATGGTCCGCGCCCTCACCACCATCAAGGCCTACTACGATTACGGCATGTTTTTGCCGATCCAAATTGCCTCGATCGTGGCCTTGCGCCATTTGGATGCCGCGGTGGAAGAACAGGCAGCCGTGTATCAAGGGCGAAGAGACACGCTGTGCGAGGGCCTCACTCGGCTAGGATGGGATATCACGCCCCCCAAAGCGTCGATGTTTGTGTGGGCAAAAATGCCCGAGCCGTGGGCCAGCCAAATGGGGTCGCTCGATTTCGCCATGAAGTTGCTCAAAGAAGCCGATGTGGTGGTGAGCCCCGGCGCTGGTTTTGGACCCGCGGGCGAAGGTTACCTTCGCTTGGCCTTGGTGGAAAACGAAGAACGCATTCGCCAAGCCTTGCGAAACATTGGCCGCTGCCTCCGAGAATCCCCCGTCAAGCCGGCTGCCGCAGGCAAAGTGTGAGTATCCGCGGGCCGAATGACTTGAATCGCAATCGGTAACGCCTGCCGAAACTCCCCTGCGGCATGTCGACTGTATTGTGTCACCCACGATACCGGTAACATCACCGAGGCTATGGCGGCGTGCAACTGGCAGCGAGGGATCGCAGGGAAACGTTGAATCGTCGGCAAGTCTTGAATCGCTGGCATTGCTTCAACGCATGTCAGGGAACGGCTTTTGCAGCGGGTTCGGAGGAGGAAGTCATGTCCGGCAGGTTTCGATGTCGCCAATTTCTTGTGTCGATTGTGGCGTTGTTTTCGATGTGCGAGGTTCGGCCGCACTTACTGTACGCGCAATCTTCTGCTGCCCAAACCAAAGCCGCGGAGCAGCCCTCGCTCGAAATCACCTGCAAGGCGCGCGTGGCGTCGCCCATGGTAATCGTTCTGCGTGACACCGGCGTTCGCCGAGAACTGAAGTTGAGCGCGAGCCAGGCCGAAAAACTGGACGAAGCCTTGAAAGGGGTCGCCTACCCTTTGTGGTACGTTCGCGATTCCAGGGACGCCGCAACCTTGGCGGATTGCGCGCGGGCGCACGATCACTTGGAAGAACACCTGCTTAAGATCCTTGATCTCAAGCAGCGGCAACGATTTTATGGGATTCTGCTGCAAGCCCAGGGTTGGCCCGTGGTGCTGACGCCGCGAATTGCCAACGATCTCAATCTTAGTTTGGCGCAGCAAACGCGGATTGCCGACTTGCTGACGGAGGCAGCCACGCCGCCTGGCGAAACAGTCGCCGGGGAGAAGCAGCTCGAGGCCGGGCAGCGCGACGCCCATGACGAAATCAAGAAAGTGCTCGGCGAAGCGCAACAGGGGCGGCTGCGTAAACTCGTCGGCACGCCGTTCGATGTCGCTTCCATTCGTTCACGGCACTGTCCGGCGCCGTCGGTGCAGCCAGTGGAAGAATGGATCAATTCCGAGCCTCTCGACTGGGAAAAAATGCGCGGCAAGGTGGTTGCCGTGCACTATTGGGCGTTCGGCTGCATCAACTGCGTTCGCAACCTGCCGCATTACCAGTCGTGGCATGCCAGGTACGCCGAGCAGGGGCTCGTGATTTTGGGATTTCACACCCCGGAAACGCAGGCCGAGCGCGTTGTTGAGTCGGTGCGGGCAAAAGTAAAATCCAACGGCATGCTCTATCCCGTGGCCATTGATGGCCAGGCAAAGAACTGGAGTGCGTGGTCCAACCGCTGGTGGCCCAGCGTGTATCTCGTGGACAAGAAGGGCTATGTTCGCTACTGGTGGTATGGCGAGTTGAACTGGCAAGGCGCCAAGGGCGAGGAATTCATGCGTCTAAAGATCGAAGAGTTGCTAAGCGAGCAGGATTGACGCGGCTCGACACGCTGACGGCAGCGGCGCGCACTTTGCGGCACGCTACGGCGTTTCTTCCAGGTAGGTGTAACCTCGCATACCTTCTTCGTAAAACCGCATCAGCCGGCCGGCAAGTTCATCATTCAAGCGGCTCTCGCGGACCGCTTTTTCGACATCGGTCCGCAAGTTGCGCACCAGGGCGTCGCTGTCGAAATTCACGTACTGCAAAACCTCTCGAACCGTATCCCCCTTCACGATCGAATCGAGCAGCACGTTGCCGTCTTCGTCCATGTGAACGTGTACGGCGTTGGTGTCGCCGAACAGATTGTGCAGGTCGCCAAGTATTTCTTGATAGGCGCCGGTGAGGAAGACGCCCAGGAAGTAGGGGCGGCCGTCGTAGGTGTGCAGCGGCAGGGTGCGTTTGACGTCGCGCCGGTCGATGAAACGGTCGATCTTGCCATCGGAGTCGCAGGTAATATCGCCCAGCACCGCGGGGTGCCGGGGAGGCGTTTCCAGCCGATGAATCGGCATCACCGGGAATAATTGGTGGATGGCCCAACTGTCGGGAATGGACTGGAACAGCGAAAAATTGCAGAAGTAGGTTTCGCTCAGCAGCGAGTCCAGGCTTTGCAGCTCCTCGGGCACGTAGTCGGTATCCTTGAGTTGCCGCTGGATCTTGCGGAGGATGGCCCAATACAGGCTTTCGGCAATGCAGCGTTGCTCCAGCGGCAGGTAGCCGTTGGAAAACAGGCTGATCACGCTTTCGAGCGCTTGTTGGGCATCGTGGTATCGTTCAAGCAGGTTGCGGCTGGTGAGGTCTTCGAATGCATCGCGGAGGTCGTGCAGGGGCTGTTCAAAATTCTCAGGAACCACGGGAATTTCGCCATTCCCCTGCGCAGCCACGCCCAGCACGTTGAATACCAGCACACTGTGATGTGCCACCAAGGCCCGGCCGCTTTCCGAAACGATATTGGGATGGGCGACGCCCGCATCGTCGCACACGCTTTGCAGGTAGTGGACCACGTCGTTGGCGTACTCTTGCAGCGTGTAGTTCATGCTGCTTTCGAAGTCGGTTTGCGAACCGTCGTAATCGATGCCCAACCCGCCGCCAACGTCGAGGTACTTCAGACCAGCGCCGTTCTTGACCAGTTCCACATAAATGCGGGCGGCTTCTGTCAAGGCGCCCTTGATCCGGCGAATATTGGTGATTTGGCTGCCGAGATGAAAGTGCAGGAGCTTCAGGCAGTCTTCCATGCCGTGGCTTTTCAGTTCTTCGAAGCCTTGCACGATCTCGCTGACGGTGAGGCCAAACTTGGAGCGGTATCCACCGGAGAGTTGCCACCGGCCCGAACCCCGTGCGGCAAGTTTTACTCGCATGCCAATGTGGGGACGCACCCCAAGTTTTTCAGCGTAGTGCAGGATCAACTTCAGGTCGGTGTACTTTTCCACGACGGGCAGAATGTTGCGGCCCATTTTATGGGCCAGCATCGCCATTTCGATGAATTCGGCATCCTTGAAACCGTTGCAAACGATCGGCATTTCGTTGTTGGCCAAGGCCACCACCGCCATGAGTTCGGGCTTGGAACCCGCTTCGAGCCCGAACTGAAACTTTTGGGCGTGCTTGACCACTTCTTCAACGACCTGCCGCTGCTGGTTCACCTTGATTGGATAAACACAGCAGTAACCCGCCTGGTATCCATGGTCGCCGATCGCCTTTTGAAAGGCCTGATGCAACTCGGCCATCCGCGAGCCGATAATGTCGGTGAACCGGAACAGAATTGGCAGGTCAAACCCGCGAAGCGACATCCGGTCGACCAGTTCTTTCAGATCGATCGATCGGGTGGGATCCTTCGTGGGGTGAACGCAGACGTGACCTTGTTGATTGATGCCAAAGTAACCATTCCCCCAACGGGCAACGTCGTACAACTCCACGGCATCCGCTATCTTCCATTCATGCTGCATCGGTAAACCCCGAAGGAAATTGCAGGGGAGAGCCTTCACCGCAACTCGTAGCGAATCCGTGATACGACGGAGAAATAAAAAAGGAAACGGAGTCTGCCACGTTGGTGAACGCGGGCACCGTCTCCTGAAAAGTCCTCGCTCCGGCAGTCGCCTTTCGTTCCAAGCATTTTCAATCCCTTCGCCCGCAGGGCAAGTAGGATTTTCCTCGGGTTTCTCGCACGGCTTGTACAGCGGGCAGCAATCGACTCCCGGGCCGGACCAACCCGAAGGGGGGCGAGCATTCGGCTGAAGAACACCTCGATGACCGGCAACGTTGCGAGACGGTGAATGGCGATTTTGGACGATCCAATACGGGGCGATTCGACCCCCAGGGGTTGGTTTCGAGCGAGTCGACGGTTTGAGGGTTAGAATCTGATTTTGCCTCGACGGTCGCTCCTTGACAGCATCTGGCGACAGTACTACGATTCACGCAAATTGACGCGTTTTCCACGGTTTCGCCTACACTGCGAGGGAACTATTCCAGTGGAATTTCCTTCTCAGAGGGACGCACCCTGGTCGGCAGTTAGGTTCGCAGTCCCGCGGTGCATGCGTCAAGTTTCCTTATTGTTGTTTGAGTTTTCTACCCATTCGGTCGAAGATGGGAAGTGTGAGTTTTGAGCACTTTCCGCCGAACGAGGCACATGGTCTGACGCCATAAGACCGAGCATCCCAAGAAGGAGTATTCTACCCCATGACCCATGTCGTTGCCGAACCTTGCTTTGGTTGCAAGTACACCGATTGTGTGGTCGTTTGTCCGGTGGAGTGCTTCTACGAAGGCGAGAAGATGCTCTACATTCACCCGGAAGAGTGCATCGACTGCGAAGCTTGCGTTCCTGAGTGCCCCGTGGAAGCCATTTTCCACGAAGACAATCTGCCAGAAGAGTGGAAGCCCTTCACGGAATTGAATGCTGAAATGGCGCCGCAGTTGCCTGTGATCACCGAAAAGAAAGAACCGCTCAAGGAAGATTGATCCCTCGAAAAGCGGTTTTGTCGCCAACGTGGCTAAAGCAAGAATTCGGGCCTGCCTTCGTCGCTATGAGGCAGGCCTTTTTATTTGTCCTTGGCTCCCGCCCCATCGATCCTCGTATACCGCAGACATCAATCATTGGCGCCAGTCGAGAGCAGCACCCAACCGTGCGCGGACGGTCGCCGATTTGTGTTGATGCGTGGCCAATTTACCGTCTCGGCGGAATTGCCCGAGGGGGCGGCCCCGTCAGACGGGACCTGATGGGCATCGGTGTGCCTGTAGTGGCCGTACGCATTTAGATTGACGTACAGGAGAACCCCGCCTGTTTTTGGCGCAAGGATGGCCGCCGTGGCGCCAACGGACGACCCACGCGGCCAAACTTCGGTGCTCCTCCTCAAGCCGACCACCGACGACTTCACCGCTAGCATGGATTGACTTTTCAGAGCTAAAGCATTATCCTATGAGCATTAACTGATACCTGCCCCAGTGTCCTCAGCACATCCCCACCGCGCCTCTGGGCACTAAGTTGTCGCCCTCGCCCAACATGCCATTGTGCTGCTTGAATCGTTTCGGGACTTCGGCCACTGAAATCACCGTCTCACATGGCGGCAGATACTCTGGTCGCTGAACGATTTACTTTCATAGGAGGAGTTCTTCATGCAACTCAGCCGCTGCGCTCGATTCTGGCTGCTAGCCGTCGGATGGGTGGTTTGGTTAACCCCCGAGGCCATTGCTGAATCGGGTGATGCGGGCATCGAGTTCTTCGAGAAGTCCATCCGTCCCGTGCTGGTGAAGCACTGTTACGAGTGCCATTCGGCTAAAGCCGATGAAGGCGGTAAACTTCAAGCCGGACTGGCGCTCGACACCAAACAAGGCCTGCTTCGTGGGGGAGAAAGCGGACCGGTGATCGTGCCGGGCAATCCTGAGAAGAGCCTGCTGATCGAGGCGCTGCGTTACGAATCGTACGAAATGCCCCCCTCGGGAAAGCTGCCGGCCGAAGTTATCGACAGCTTCGCCAAATGGATTGCAATGGGGGCTCCCGATCCGCGCGATGACGCGGCGGCCCCTGCTCCACGTCGGGCGGCATTTGCTATCACCGCCGAAGATCGGCGGCATTGGTCCTTTCAGCCTGTTCGCGATACTGCGCCGCCTCAAGTGGCCAACGAACCGTGGGTACGGGATGACTTGGACCGTTATGTGTTGGCCAGGCTCGAAAAAGAGGGCCGGCAACCCAGCGATCCTGCTGACAAATATGCCTTGCTGCGCCGGACAACTTACGCCCTGACCGGCTTGCCTCCCAAGCCCGAAGAAATTGCGGCATTTGTTGCAGACGACGGGCCCGACGCCTTTGAAAAGGTCGTTGATCGACTGTTGGCGTCGCCCGAATTTGGCGTACATTGGGGCCGACGCTGGCTCGATGGCGTACGTTACGCCAGCGATGTGGATAAATCGGGCGAATATCGTCGTTGGGTGATTCACGCGTTCAACGACGATGTTCCCTACGACCAGTTCGTAAAAATGCAGATCGCGGGCGATTTGCTTCCCGCCACTGGCGTCGATCCCAGTCGCGTGTCGGCAAATGGGGCGTCGCTCGACGGCATCACGGCAACGGGAATGCTCGCATTGGCCGTGTGGGAGCAAGTGGGGCGAGATCTTGCCGTGGCCGAAATCGTCGATAGCCAGATTGATGTGGTGGGCAGGCAGGTGCTTGGCCTTACGCTGGCCTGCGCACGCTGCCACGACCATAAGTTTGACCCGATTTCGACCGAAGACTATTACGCCATGGCGGGCATTTTCTTCAGCAGTCACATCGCCACGGGCAAACTGATCGCCGACAATCGACTGGGCAACGAACTGGTCGAGGTTTCACTGTTGAATGCCGAGGAAGAAGCGAAGAATCGTGCGATTGATGCCGCGATTGACGATCTGGAAACCCGAATTTCGTCTATCGAAAAGAAGATTCCGCAAGCCGCAAGGCTAGCCCATCTCAAAGTACAACTGCAGGACCTTTCCTCGCAGATTGAGAAGGCCGCTGCAGCCAACAAGCAGGCGCTCATCGACCAAACCGGCAAGTTGAAAGAAGAACAGGCAAAACTGGTTGCTGACCAGAAGAAACAAGGATGGGACGAAAATCCCGTGGAACTTGCCGAAATTGCGGAATTGCGACTGCAAATTGCCGAATTGGGTAAGTCCAGGATCAAGGCGCCGGCGGCAGTCGCCGTAACCGAGGGCGGCGTGCCCGGAAGCAATCGCGAAAAAATCGGCGATGCGCCAGTGTATTTGCGTGGCGAATTTCAACGCGAAGGGGCGATCGTTCCCCGCCGCTTCCCAATCATTTTGGCTGGCGAACAGCAAACGCCGATCGGCGAGCGAACCAAACAAAGCGGCCGACGGGAATTGGCCGACTGGATCGCTTCCGCCGACAATCCGCTCACCGCCCGGGTGATGGTCAATCGCATTTGGCAGCAGATGATCGGCCGGGGACTCGTTCGTTCGCCGGATAATTTCGGCCGGCTGGGCGATCGCCCCACGCATCCCGAGTTGCTTGATCACCTGGCCGTTCGATTCGTGGCGTCGGGCTGGTCGGTCAAGCAGTTGGTTCGCGAGATCGCGTTGTCGGCCACGTTCCAGCAGAGTAGTTTTGCGGCGCCCAGGGAGAACGAGGCTGTCGATGCCGACAATATCGCCATTGGAAAGATGAACCGCCGGCGCCTCACTTATGAAGAATTCCGCGACACGCTGCTCTTGCTCGGCGAACAGCTCGCGCTCGAACCGGCGTCCGCCTCTTCGACCGAGCGTGGCAAGAAGGAAAAACGCACAATTTACGAACCGCTGGAACGCCGCAAAGTGAACATCACCGCGGCCATGTTTGACGGTGCCGATCCCAAGTCAATTGTCGCCAATCGGGCCGAAACGACGACCGCGCCGCAAGCGCTGTTCCTTATGAACAATCCGCTGGTTGTACAAACGGCCGAACGGCTGGCCAGAAGGCTGGCGGCGGATTCCACGCTCGCCACGGACCAGCAACGGTTACAATTGCTTTGGTTGACGGTGCTTTCGCGACCGCCATCGGATGAAGAAGCCGAGTTGGCCCTCAACTTTATCGACAGCTATTCCTGGGAGCGGTTCATTCAAGCGCTCTTAGGCACGAATGAGTTTGCTTATATAGATTAGCGCAGGTTTGCGGCGAGACGCGCCAAGGAATTCCGCTCGCGGCTGAAAGAAACAGGAGTGACAAACATGGCCACACCAGCAAACGTTGCAATCAACCGCGCGGCGCCAGGCCAGCGTACGGGGGAAATTGACCGGCGACACATGCTGGGTCGGCTCGCCGGGGGATTTGGCTCCGTGGCATTGGCCTCGTTGCTGAGCGACACGGCCTCCGCCGAAGCAAAATCGTCCGCACCGGCGGCCGGCGTGCTGGGATCGCCCCATTTTGAGCCGCGGGCGAAGCGCGTCATTTTTCTGTTTATGAATGGCGGCCCGTCGCAGATCGATACGTTCGATCCCAAGCCCGAACTCGAGCGGTGGGACGGCAAGCGTCTGCCGGTGCTCGACCAAAACACCAACAAGCTGCTCGGCAAACCACGGCCGCTGGGAAACGCGTTTCCGTCGCCTTGGAAGTTTGCCAAGCACGGCGAATGTGGAATGGACGTCAGCGAATTATTTCCGCACGTCGCCCAGCGTGCGGACGATATATGCCTTCTGCGGTCGATGTGCTGCGATAGCTTTTTCCACGCTCAAGGCACGCTGGAAATGATGACCGGCAGCGGCCTGTTCTTGCGACCTAGCATGGGGTCGTGGCTGATGTACGGATTGGGAACGGAGAACCGAAATCTGCCTGGCTTTGTGGTGCTGGGCAACGTAATGGGCAACGTCGACGCAACCAAGGTGTTCAGTTCGGCATTCTTGCCCGCTGAATTCCAGGGCACGCAGCTACCCAGTCTCAAAGAGCCCATCCCCAACCTGCGATCTCCGCTGAGCGAACTCGAGCAGCGAGCACAACTGGACGTGATGCAGCAATTAAACCAGCGGCATCTGCAACCGCGGGCTGAGTCTTCGGCGCTGAACGCGCGTATCGAAGCGTTTGAACTCGCATTTCGTATGCAAACCGTGGCCTCCGAGGCGTTCGACCTCTCGCGGGAAACCTCTGCGACCCGAGATCTCTATGGCGCCGACGACAAAGTGACGGGAGATTACGGCCAGAAGTGCTTGTTGGCCCGGCGATTGGTGGAACGTGGTGTCCGATGCGTCGTGGTGAACCACGTCAATTGGGATCAGCATAGCAACCTGATGGCCGGCCACGAGAAGAACGCCCGCGAGGTCGATCAACCGATTGCCGGATTGCTGTACGATCTGAAGCAGCGTGGACTTCTCGAAGATACGCTGGTGATTTGGGGCGGCGAATTCGGACGTACGCCGAACACCGAAGGCAAGAATGGACGCGATCACAATACCGCAGCGTTCTCCATGTGGCTGGCAGGCGGCGGCGTGAAGGCGGGCTACACGCACGGCGTGACTGACGAGTTTGGCGCCTATGTACGGGAAGGCCGTATGCACGTGCATGACTTGCACGCCACGATCCTGCACCTGATGGGTCTCGATCACGAACGACTGACTTACCGTTACGGAGGTCGCGACTATCGCCTGACCGACGTATTTGGCAACGTCGTCACCGACATACTCGCTTGATCGGAAATACCTTGGGAAGCGGACATGCGGACCGTGCCCCGTTTGCCTCGCGTCTCGCAGCAAGCGGCATGGCATGCACGCGGCCTGAAGCCATCAGGTTGGTGTCCGTGCGTTCCACATCTCGTCACAAAGGATTCACGTCCGCTCGGATGCATTCGTGAGGCCAGTGAGTACTTGTTGCCAACGCTCATGCAGTGTCCCGCGTGCCGCATGCCGCTCGTAACCGAACCGCTGCATGGGCAACGGGTGCACCGATGCGCCACTTGCCATGGCCTCTGGATTGAGCAATCCAAATTGGGGCCGATTCTTTGGCAAATGCCAACGGAGCCGTCCCCTCCCCATGCAGACGCAACGAGGAATAAGAACCCCGCCTGTCCGAATTGCGACCAACCCCTCCGGACTTTCAACTACGCCCACGACTCCGGCGTTTACATCAAAAAATGCGATGCGTGCGGGGGCACGTGGCTGGAATACGGCGAGTTGGAACGCTTGGCCGCTTACCAGCGAGGTACACCAGCGGTCCAACAACTCGGGCTTGCCGCTGCCAACGAGTTGCGAGCATCCAACCGCTGGATCTTCGCGCGAACGTTGCTCCGATCTCGGCTGCTCTCGGGCATGATTGCCCTGGGATACGTGATCGTGCTCTCGTACACAACAGGCAGCATTCTGGTCGGATTGGCTACGGCCATGGCCCTGTGGCTCCCCAACGCATGCATTTGGTTTCCCGATGTCTTGGGCAACCTCAGGGGGCTATCGTTGGGGTTAGGACGCCCGGTGATTACGCACAGCACGCCGGGCGACTGCGTGGCAATCGGCGGTTGGATCGTGCTGCTCAGCCCGATTGTGTGGGCGTGCATTGCCCGCATGATGTAACGGCAGTGCACCCAATCTCATGGATTTTGCAACCGGCGACGACTCGCTTGGCGGTGGCAATACGGATCAAGCGGTTGCTTTGCGCGAGTACGTCGCCGTGTCCGGGCACACATCGACCTGCTACAGGCCAAACGCCACGTCCATTTGCTGGGAGATGCTCGTTAGCGCCGCGAGGTCGCCACCGGACACTTCCGCCGCCACCCAGCCGTGGAAGTTGATCTCAGTCAGTGCCTTGCGCACATCGGCATAGTCAATATCGCCTTCGCCAATCGGCGTGAATTTGTTCATGGCTCGGGAGAAGCCCTTGATATCAAGCTTGAGCACCCGTTTATCGAGCGTGCGAATCCAATCGCCCATGCTGCCGTATTTCCAGTGGTTGCCAATATCGAATTGCATTCCCACCCAGGGAGAATGGAATTCATCCACGTACTTTACGAACTGGTCGGCCGTTTGATCTGCCCCGCCGTCGTGGTCGTAGAGAAACTGGTTCCACACGTTCTCAATGACGATTGCAACCCCGAGCTGCGCCGCAAGCGGCACGGCCTTGGCAATATTCTCCACCGATCGGGCCCAGATTTCTTTTTCCGGTCCATCCTCCCCTTTGCCCACGACCAGCAATACGCTGTGGCCGCCCACGGCATGCGTATCCCGAATCGCGGTCTTGAGGTCGGCCAGCGCCTGAGCCCGGGTCGCTGCATCGCCGCTGGTGTGACGAATATTCCAGTGAGAACTGCACACGGTGCCATCAACCATGATGCCCGATTCGGCAATCGCGCGCTTGGTTTCCTCGACGTCCATGCCGGGGGCGTTCATCTCCACGCCCAAAAATCCGGCCTCTCGGGCGGCCTTGAACTTGTCGCTCAGGCTGCCGGGAACCCGAATCATGCCGATCTTAAGCGTCTTGTATAACCGACCGGCCAATGGATAGGGCGCATCGGAGGGCTTGTCCGCGGCAGCAGCGAGTCGCTGCGAACCCGCCAGGGCGCCAGCGGCAATCAGTGTTGCGTGGCGAAGAAAATCACGACGGTCGGCAGAAAAATAGCTGTTTGTCATGGCAGAGTTTTATCCATATGGGGGGGCGTGAGTTATCATTGACGCGAACAAATCATTGCCGCTTTACATCACTTGAGCAGCGCTTTCATGGCATCCATCAGTACCGTTTCGACCTTCGGCGAGGTGTTCGACGAAGTCGGCTCCACCTCGTAGCCACCCTGCGAATACGCGATTTCGGTGCCGATGTATCCGGTGCTGTAATCGCCATACGCCGCCATGCACACGACGCCGTCGGGCCGCATTCGCTGCGAGGCCAGTTGGTATTCCACGAATAACTCGCCGGGCATGTGTAGCACATACGCGTTGCCCAAACGCAAGCACGACAATTCGATCGGCATGCTGGCCTGCCGACGAAGGAGAAAAGCGAGTTTGCGGGCGGCAGAGATTCTGGCGCTGGCGGCGGCTTCTGGATCGGCAATCGTGGCTCGCAGCGCTTCGGCGTTCAGGTGCTCGCTGGGCGGAAGCTGCACGCCTTGGACACGCCACTGGACATCGGCTGCCGCAAGCGGCGTTTTTTGCGTGGCCTCCCAGGCACGCCGCATGCCGTCGGCCATCCGTTCGGTTAGTACCACGCGAGTCTCTGGCGTGCCATCGTTGTACTTGCCCGCGGCGACATTACCACCGGCTCCATTGAAGTGCACCAGCGGCAAATTGTTCAGCGCCTGCTCGCGCGATGCACGGGCCAGGCCGACAAATTCTGCCGTTACGTCGCCTTTGCCGAAGTAGCTTTGCGGGTGCACAGCGTAATAACTGAGACACGCAATCGGCTGGTCGCCATTCCAAAAGCTGAGCATCTTCAACACCGGATCGATCAAACCTTCGGGCGCCGCCTGGGCCTCTTCCGGATGCAACGGGCTGAGTCGATAGCCCTTTGCTTTGGCGGCCTCGTTAAGCCGTGCCACGATCGAAGGCTCAATTCTCCACGAGCTCATGCGGAACAGGTCCATTTTGCCATCAGGTCCAAGAATTCGGCGATTTGATGCCACTTTTTCCACCTTGGCTTGCCCCACGCCTAGGTGAGTGACCGGATGCGACTGCTCCTTCGCGGCGCGTACGGCTTGCGCTACCTGCGAAATGGTTTTGCGAACGAAGGGCACGTCAAACATGCGTCCCTGCAACCCATATGGGGCTAACAGTTCTTCAACCGAGAAGTCGCACCGCACGCCGTCGTGCTGGTGCAGCACATGGACTGCGACGCGGGAAACATCCGTTCCGGCCGCCTCGGCAAGCTGCTCTCGCCACACGTCGTGACCGCCGTTGCCTATGCCGATCCAGTCCACCGCGCAAAGCACGATGGGTTTGCCCGAACCCAGCAGCACAATTCCCCTCGCGGTTAGCGGGTCTTCGATCTTGCGTGCCGCTGCGTAAGCTACGGGACTGCCCAAGGGCGGAGTGGCATCGACCCGGAACACTCCCACCCGAATCGCGCCATCCGATGGCAAATCATCATAGGCAACGAGGGGCTGGCAGAAAAACCCACCGACCAGAACGCTCAATATCCAAGATGGCACGCGCGGCATCGCAACTCTCTCAGCACAACGTAATGAGGAACGCAGGCGTTGGGGAGCAAGGTTGAACTTTCCCGCAACATCAAGACGTCAAATTCAAGACAATGCGTCGAGAGACCTGCTGCAAGCCGCCCGAACGTCATGATCGGCAGAGTTGTTGGTTGAAGTCCCCGACGCCAACGAAGCTATCTTGAACCATGGCGGCGGACTAGGCAACGACTTCTTGCACCACGCGGCCAGAAACGTCGGTCAATCGGAAATCGCGACCGGCATAGTGGTAGGTTAGTTTCTTGTGATCGAGTCCCAGCAAGTGCAGGACGGTGGCGTGAAGATCGTGCACGTGCATTTTGTTCTCGATGGCTCGAAATCCGAATTCATCGGTTTCGCCGTAGGTGGTACCGCCGCGCACCCCTCCTCCGGCGAGCCACATGGTAAAGCCGTGGTGGTTGTGATCCCGACCGTCTCCATTCTCGGACGTCGGCGTGCGGCCAAATTCCCCTCCCCAGATTACCAGCGTGTCGTCCAACAGCCCGCGACGTTTGAGATCGGCGAGCAATGCAGCGGTCGGCTGATCGATATCCTCACACAGCGACTTCACTTTCTCGGTATGTTTGCTGTGGGTGTCCCAAGGTTGGCCGTTGCCGTAGTAAACTTGCACGAACCGCACCCCGCGTTCGACAAGTCGCCGGGCGAGCAGGCAACCGTTGGCGTAATGCCCTTTGCCGTATTCGTCGCGAATGGATTGCGGTTCCTGGGCAATATCAAACGCATCGCTGCCTTGAAATTGCATGCCAAATGCGGTTTCCATCGCCTTGGTTCGCGCATCCAGCGCGCGGTCATTTCCTCGCAATGCCATGTGCCGCGTGTTGAGTTGGGCCATCAAGTCCAATTGACGCCGCTGGGCATCGCGATCCAATTCCGGATTGCGCAAATGCGGAATCATTTTGGTGGGATCGAGATTGGAGTGATTGATATAGGTGCCTTGATAGGCGGAAGGCAAGAACGCACTATTCCAGAGAATCGAAAAACGCACCGGCCTGCCGGGGCACAGCACCACGTAGCCCGGCAGGTTTTCGTTCTCGCTGCCCAAACCGTACAGAAACCATGCTCCCATGCTCGGCCGCGTGGGCAAAATGGTTCCATTGTTCATCTGCAACAAGGCCGGCCCGTGGTTGGGATTGTCCGCGTGCATTGAACGCAGAACGCAGATGTCATCGATATGGTTTCCCAACCGCGGCAGCAGTTCGCTTACAGGCACGCCGCTTTTGCCTCGCGGCGAAAACTTGAAGGGCGAAGGCAGCAACCCGCCCGTCGGCCGTTCGGTGCGCAGGTCGGCGCCGTCTGGGCGTTGCCCCGCGTATTTTTCGAGCGCGGGTTTGGGGTCAAACAGATCGGCCTGAAATGGCCCCCCGTTCATAAACAAATGGATCACTCGCTTTGCCTTGGCGGGAAAATGAGTGGCCGCCGGCGCGGCCTGGGCGTCGCGGGCAAGCAAATTCGCCAGGCCGACCATTCCCAAGCCCCCACCCATGTTTTGCAAAAGCGCTCGCCGCGATAGCAGTTCGTTCATGGCCGTTGTTGGCTCCCTCGGATCGATCGATGGATAGAGATGGTGTTCGGCGCTCATTCGCGATGCGAATCAATCGGCGTAGACGAATTCGTTGCACCCTAGGAGAACCTGGGCATACGAAGGCCAGTTTTTGGGATCGGCTGCCAGATAATGATTGGCCAGTGCCAACTCCTCGGTGTCGGCGTCGCGTCCAAATAACAACTGGTACGCTCGGTGCACTTGTGAATTCACATTATCAGGAAACTCCCGCTGCACGCGGGCTGCAAGCGCTTTTGATTGCGCCGCCATGAGCGGGCTGTTCAGCACAAACAACCCTTGCAATGCCGTGGTGGTGGCAATTCGTTGGGGGCTATGCGCGTTGGCGTCGGGGAAATCGTGCATGCTCAGAATCTGCGGCATTTCCCGACGATGTACCGTACCGTAAATAGTGCGGCGATTGTTCGCCGCGTTTTCGAGGGCGATGGAACGCCCACCCAGCGTGGGGTCGAGTGTACCCGATGCCGAGAGCATGGCGTCGCGCCACGACTCAATATCGAGTCGCCGCCGATTCATCCGCCACAACCAAAGGTTGTCGGGATCAATGGAATCGTTCGATTCGATCCGGACAGAAGCCTGGCGGTACGTGGCGGACATTACGATCTCGCGATGCAGCCACTTGAGCGACCAGCCATTCTCGACGAAGCGGGCCGTCAAGTCTTCAAGTAGTTCTGGATGCGAGGGCCGACTGCCGCTGGTGCCAAAGTTGCTGGGGGTATCGACGAGTCCACGGCCAAAATGGCCCAGCCAAATACGATTGACGATCACCCTCGCTGCCAGCGGCGCCGCGGCGTCGGCAAACATGGAGTCGGCCAGTTCCAGTCGTCCGCTGCCCTTGGTGAATCGGCGCGGTTCGTCGTCCGAAAGCACGCGCAGGAATCGACGCGGCACGGTTTCTCCGGTGCGATTGGGGTTACCCCGAATGAAGAAGGGCAAATCCCGCGAACCCTCCCGGTAGTCCAGCTTGGTGCCGTCTTGGGGAGATTTGCCTGCCTGAACCACGTACAACGCGGCATCGCTTACTACGTTGGCCAACGGAGTGTCGTACAGGGGGGTGGAGGCCTTGATTTCAGAAATTTGCGACTCCAGGTCTTTGATTTGATCGCTGGGGGCGGGTTTTTCTTTCCGGAGTTTTTGCAATTGGGCTTCCAATTCCGCCACTTTGGCCTTGGCCTCGGCCACCGGCTGGTACATTTGTGCGTCGATCAGCGGTTTTTCGTCGAATCGAATGCTGGCGAACACTCCGGCCAAACCGTAGTAGTCTTCCATGGAGATGGCGTCGAATTTGTGATCATGACAACGAGCGCAGGCCACGGTCAGCCCCAGAAAGGTTTGCGACACCGCATCGATATGCTCTTCCCACTCGTCGGCGACAATCACCTTGATAATATCCGGCGGCAGGAGCAGTTCTTTCCAGTAAGTGGGGCTCAACCCCAAAAAACCGAGCGCTGGCAAATCCTCGGGACCGGTATGGTCCATCATGTCCGTGGCTAACTGCCGCCGCACGAACTCGTCATACGGCAGATCGTTGTTCATTGCCCGTACCACCCAGTCACGGTACAAATAGGCGTGTGCCGTGCTGTTCAGCCACGACTCGGTGACGTCGGTATAACGAGCCAGATCGAGCCAGAAACGGCCCCAGCGTTCCCCAAAATGCGGCGAGGCCAGCAACCGGTTGACGAGATTTTCGTACGCCTCGGGCGAAGCGTCATTGACAAACTCCGCCACTTGCTCGGGCGTTGGCGGCAAACCCGTCAGGTCGAACGAAAGACGACGAATCAATGTACGGCGGTCGGCCTCGGGTGACGGCGACAATCCGCGTTTCAGAAGCTCAGCGCGGACGAACTGGTCGATCGGATGCAGGAGCGTCTGGTCGACCGATTCGGCAGGCAGGGGAGGCAGCGGTTGCCGATTCAGCGGCCGGTAAGCCCAATGTTGGCGGGCTGCCGTGAAATCGATGGCGGCGGTTCTTTCTGCAGCTTTGCCAGTTCGCGGGTCGGGAGCCCCACGCCGCACCCACTCTTCCAGCAAGGCAATCGATGATTTATCGAGTTTGCCATCGGGCGGCATCGCCAGATCGCTCTCGGCATACCGGACGGCCTGAATCAACAAGCTGCCGTCCACATTGCCGGCGATGACGGCGGGCCCGGAATCTCCTCCCTGCTGCCAACCTTGTTGGCGATCAAGCCATAGGCCGCCCTCGCGAGCGTCTGCCTGCTCCGAATGGCATTCGTAACACTTGCTTACCAGGAGGGGGCGAATTCGCTTTTCAAAAAACTCGATATCGGCAGGCGAAGTCTCCTGGGCGCCGATGGCCCCGACAGCAGACCCCCACGCGACCATCGCCCAGACGAGCGTCATTCTTCCACGAGCCAAGAATCCTGGCATTACTACAACCTCGTGCTATTTCGAACATGTTCGCACATTCCCGGTTTGCGTTGGCCAAGTCAGCCAGCGGAACCGTGAAATGGCGATTTTGTTTATTAGAACAGGGCAATCGGCTAATTGTGTCATGGCAGCGCCAACGGTGTACCAGGGCGCCAAGGCCGTCGAACTAAACTGGTGCTGGAACCCCAAAAACGTCGCATCGATTGGGGATCCGCTCACCTGTCGTTAATACCTGATCTCTCCGCAAAACGTTGTAGAGACAGGTTCTGTCAAAATACTTGCTTTGAGTCGAACCGTGGTAGGGTGCTTGCCGTTCGACTCCTTCGAAAACAAAGGGCAAGATTACGGCCGAACAAGGTTGGTTGCGGTTGGACCGCGTTTGGGGGTGGGGCGCGGACTCGATTCGGATTGGGTAACGAAAACGCGTTTTTGGTATTGCATCGGGTGCCTTACCTGGCACAGCCAATCGGGCTGGCCATAATAACCTCAACACCCAGTATATCTTGATGTTAAGGCGATCGGGCACAATTGCAAGCGATTTCAAATGGCCGGCAAAAAATACTTCAGCGAACTGGTTAAACCGAGCGTCTCGCAGGGGAAAGGTGGGCATGATTTGCGAGACTCGGCAATTCGGCAAAACGCAACCGACGCCAATTGCCCAACAGACATGCGGCACGGACCGCGTTAAACTTACCCGCATACTCGTCCCCTGAGGTGCCCGTTTCCATCTCGGGCGTGTTTTCAGTAGCAGGCGCGCCGTGCCAGTTCTATTCCATGAGTCGAAGTACGACCGAGCGGCACCGGGTGCAATGGTTTGAACGCCCCAGGGCGGGAAAATCCATTTGACTTTCGATCCCGTAATGTTTCCTGAAGGAATTCCGTTGAAATGAATGACATGACCCCAGGGCAAGCCTTGCGCGAGGCTGTTGCCGAAGACACGATTCAGGTGCCTGGCGCGTTCAATGCGCTCTCCGCCCGCATGATCGAGGAGTTCGATTTCGACGCAGCCTATTTTTCGGGCGCGGCGTTTTCCGCCGGCACGTTGGCTCTGCCCGACGTGGGACTGTTTACGCTCACCGAACTGGTGCAGCACGTAAGCTACATCACACGCAGTGTCGGCATCCCCATCATTGTTGATGCCGACACCGGATTTGGCGGGCCGCTCAACGTACAACGGACCGTGCTCGAACTCGAACTCGCAGGCGCCGCGGGCATTCAATTGGAAGACCAGCAGTTGCCCAAGAGGTGCGGTCACCTTTCCGGAAAATCTCTCGTCGAGGTTGACGAAATGTGCGCGAAGCTCAGGGCGGCGTCGGCGGTGCGCCAGGACAGCGACCTGGTGATTATTGCCCGAACCGACGCCCGGGGAGTGCACGATTTGGACGACGCGGTCCACCGTGCGCAGCGATACTTGGAGGCTGGGGCCGACTGGATTTTTCCCGAAGCGCTCGAGACTCCCGAGGAATTCGAACGGTTTGCCAAAGCAGTGGACGCTCCGCTGATCGCCAACATGACGGAGTTTGGGCGCAGTCCTCTGTTGAGCCTGGACGACCTGGCACGCCTTGGCTACGCGGCGGTGCTTTATCCGGTGACATTGATGCGAGTGGCGATGAAAGCCGTCGAGGCCGCGCTCGGCGCGATTGCCGAAGATGGAACGCAAGCCGAATTGCTCGATTTGATGCAAACCCGGCAGCAGCTATACGACCTGCTGGACTACAACGATTTTGAAGAGCGCGATCGGGAGTATTTTGAGGGCAGCAGGCCGGAGAAGTGATCGGCTCGGCACTCAACCGCGCTGCTGCACCTCCTGAGTTCTGGCCGGCGTTTTAACGAACGAAGGCGGCAATCTTCAAATTTTAGTGGCGATGATCGTGCGGATGGTCATGTGCGATCTCGCCCCGAAATTGCTTGCCTTGAATCGTAAGCACCAGTTGGCTCTGAGCGTCCTCATCGTGCAAGGCTTCGGCCAGGGCAGCCTCCTGCGACGTAAATCTCGATGACGTTCCGGCCGGGTCGCCTTCGGCGGATTCGGCTGTAAGAAAGAACTGCTGCCCCGCATCGGCCATGCGCACGTTCACGGAGATTTGCGGAGCTTCGATTGCCACCGGGTTTTTGGCGCTGCCGTCGAGCAGATAAATCGTCACCAAGTTCGTGACTTCGTTATGCAACAACTCGGCGTGAAATTCCTCGTTGCCCAATTCAATGAGCATGCCGCCGTGGGGGCCCTTTTCAGCGTGGTCGTGCGGGACATTGAGCACTTGTTCTGGCTGTTTCTCGTGTTCCGCGGCACCGCAACCAGCAAGACATGCGAGCAGCACCGCAGTTCCCATCGTGCGGAGTCGTGCAACGTGCAACATGTTGTTTTCCTTTCGCAGAAAGACAGAATGGTTCGCCAGCAACTCCAAGTTGCCGGCAGGATGATCAGACAGGGTTCAATGACGCCAGAATTCAAATCGCCTCGGGATGGTGAGGGGTACTTTCGCCGACGCCTTCTTCAAACAATTCGGGTTCTTGAGACTGACTTGCCAGCTGGTCTTGTGCCGATGCGCGACCCAGTTGCCAAAACAATGCGGGCCGCACCAGGAATTCCAGCAACGTGCTGGTGAGGAGTCCCCCGATGATGACGGTTGCCACGGGATAGAGGATTTCCTTGCCGGGCTCCCCGGCCGCGAGAGCCAAGGGGACGAGGCCAATGCCCGAAGTCAGGGCGGTCATCAACACCGGCGCCAATCGATCCTGGCCGGCGCGGACGATCATCTTGGTCGTCCACGATTCCCCTTCGTGGCGAACCAGGTGCAGGTAATGGTTGATCAGCAAGATGCCGTTGCGCGACGCAATCCCGCATAGCGAAATAAATCCCACCATCGCCGCAACCGAGAGATTTTGCCCTGTGACATACAGCGCCGCGACCGAACCAATCAGGGCCATCGGCAAGGCGACCATTACCTGCAGAGCCAGGCTCGCGGATCCAAACATCTTGAACAGCACCAGAAACATTCCGCCGAGCGAAACGATGAACAACAGCCCCATCGTGCGCGACGCCGATTGCTGGCTTTCGAACTGACCGCCGTAGCTCACCGAGTAGCCGGGAGGAAGCGAAGCAGCAAGAGGTCGAACGCGGGCTTGAATGTCGGCCACCACGTCGACCAGCCCACGTTCATCGCCAATGTTGCATTGCACCGCGATCCGGCGTTGCACTTGTTCGCGCTGAATGACGTTGGGGCCTGCGGCTTCGTAAATGCGAGCCACGTCTTCCAGCTTGGCGGTGCCGCCGCCAGGAAGGTGGATTGTGAGTCGGCGCAATGCATCCAGGTTTTCGCGAAAGGACTCGTCGAGTCGTACCACCAGATCAAAGGTTCGCTGGCCGTCGAGCACTTGCGACACAACTTCGCCTTGCATGGCCGTAGATACGTATTCGTTGATATCGAGCCGTCGTAGCCCAAATGCTTCTAACTGGCGGCTATCGGCTTCAATGCGAAGTTGCGGAATGAGCGTTTGCTGTTCCACCTGAGGATCGCGCACGCCGGCAACATCGCGGATTGCTGCTTGGACATCGTCGGCCGCGCGCCGCAACACGGCTAAATCGTCGCCATAGATCTTGATCGCTACCTGTGCTTTCACTCCCGAAAGCATGTGCGAAATCAGATGCGCCAGTGGCTGCTCGACGGAAGTGACCACGCCGGGCACGTCTTGCAAGGCGGCGTCGATCTCGCGGATGACCTCGTCGCGGCCACGGGGGGAGTTGGGGTCGATTGTGGCAATGATTTCCGTGACGTTGACGCCCTCGGCATGCTCGTCCAACTCTGCCCTGCCGGTCTTCCGCACAAAGGCCACGATATCTTCCACGTCTTGCAACCGGCGGTCGACCTGGCGGGCGATATGCTCAGAACTTGCCAGCGACGTGCCCGGCGGCAGCAGCACGTTGATTTGCACCGCACCTTCATTAAATGGCGGCAGAAAATCGCTTTCCAATCGAGGATAGCCAATCCGTTCCAGCCATCGATTGATGCCGGGTGGTTGGTACACCACCAGCACCGCCAAGAGCACGGCCACCAACGAGGCTGAAAGCACCAGGTAAGGAACTCGCAGACTGAATCGCATCAGTTTGGCGGCCAGCCATTTGAGTCCCCGAAGAAGCGGGCCGTCGCGTTCGATCGATGGCATTCGCATGGATGGAAGCAGCCAATAACTCAGAACCGGCGTAACGGTGAGCGACACCAGCAGCGACGACACAATCGAAACGATATAAGCCACGCCCAGCGGAGCGAACAGTTGCCCTTCCATGCCTTGCAAGGCAAATAGCGGGATGAATACCAATACCACGATCAAAGTGCCGTAAACGATTGAGTTGCGAATTTCGCAACTCGCCTGGAAGACCACCAATAGGGGATGCTTGGGGGCAGCAGCATGGCGGTTTTCACGCAACCGACGGTAGATGTTTTCGACATCGACAATGGCGTCGTCCACCAGTTCTCCCATCGCCACCGCCAGGCCGCCCAACGTCATGGTGTTGATCGAAAGCCCAAATGCCTTGAAAACCAAGGCGGTTACGGCAAGCGAGAGTGGAATCGCGGTTAACGTGATGAACGTGGTTCGCAGATTGAGCAAAAACAAAAACAGAATGATCACCACCAGCACGCTGCCGTCGCGCAGCGCCTCGGCCACGTTGGCAATCGCCAGATCGATGAATGTTTGCTGCTGATAGAGATCGGGGAAAATCCGCACATCGGCTGGCAGCGAAGGGCCAAGCTGTGCAATCGCTTGCCGGACTTCCGCCGAAACCGCACGTGTATCGGCGCCCGGCTGTTTTTGGATTGTCAGGACAACTGCCGTGCCACCGTGGAATGCGCCCTCTTCGTCGCGGGCGTAGGCGGAACTGCCGCCCCGTTGCGTCTGGGGGCCTTCTACGACGCGCGCCACCTGCGACAATCGCACCGTTTGTCCCGCCCGATGGGCAACGACAATGCCTTCAATTTCCTGCATCGATTTTACCCGCCCGAGCGAGCGCACCAGCAGTTCATTCGGTCCTTGTTCCTCCAGGTAGCCGCCAGCGGTGTTTTGATTGCTTTGTTCAAGGGCGACTTTGACGTCGTGTAAAGTCACGTCGTAGCGGAGCAGATCGTGGGGGTTGACCAGAACCTGGAATTGTTTGCGCTCGCCGCCCATCACGATCACCTGCGATACACCCGGGATGGTGAGGAGTCGTTGCCGTATAACCCAGTCGGCCAACGTTCGCAGCTCCATCGGCGATGTTTTCTGAGGGTCGCCGATCATGCCGATAATCTGAATCTGACCCATGATCGAAGAAATCGGCGCCAGTTGGGGACGGACGCCAGGCGGCAACTGATCAGCTACCAAGGCCAATCGTTCATTGACAATTTGCCGGTGGTTGTAAACGTTGGTTCCCCAATCAAACTCCACGTAAATCACGGAAAGCCCTACTCCGGACGAGCTGCGCACGGCCTGCACGCCGGCGGCGCCGTTCAGTGCCGTTTCGAGTGGAAACGTGATCAGTGCTTCTACTTCTTCGGGCGCCATGCCGGGAGCTTCGGTCATCACGACCACGCGGGGACGGTTCAGGTCGGGAAATACATCGATGGGCAGTTGCTTCGCGTACCATGCCCCCAGCGCAAGCGTTGTCATGGCCAGCGCAATGACCAGTATGCGGTTGCGAAGCGAAAAGCGAATGACGGCGTTGAGCATGAGCAGTTAACGTTGCGTCGAACGAAAGATTGATGATCGAGTTTGAGTTGCCGGCAAAGCCGCGGGACGTAGATCGGCCCCCCCGGTTATTCGTTAGTGATTGTGCCCCGCATGCGGGTCGAGAGCGCCTCCCGACTGGTTTTTCCATGCCAGGTGCATTTGATACGCGCCTTGCGCCGCCACTACGTCGCCCGGAAACAAAGCACCGTCGGCGGCAATCACCACCGATTGCTGATCGCGAGCTAGCACGTGAACTGCCACCTGGTCAAAATGATCGCCGTTTTGCTGATAAACGAAATTTTCGGCTCCATCCTCCACAACCGACGTTGACGGCAGAACCATCTGGTTTTCCAACCGTTCGACGGGCACGCGCAATTCCATCCGCTGTCCCGGCTTGAATCGCCATTCGATAAACCGCTGGCCCGACGGGGTGCTGCGATCGAGCATGACCTCATTGGGCAATGGCAGGTAAAAGTGAAAGGCGCGGGAAGCCGGATCGATCTGGTCGGCGAGATATAGCAACTGCAATCCTCCGACAACTTCGGCACGTCGCTGGCCAACCAGCAACGAAGCGGAAAGCGTGTACCCGCTGCGCACGGCATGGCGTAGTTGCTGGGCGTCGTCTTCGTAGGCGCGACCTTCGAGATACAACTCGCAATGGTCGGCCAGCACGCACAATACTTCACCGGCTTCCACATGTTGTCCCGGCGCTACCGGCAAACGTTGCACGTGGAAGAGGTGGTCGTCGGCGCAATTCTCGTCTGCATCGTCGTGTAATGGGGCGCGAACCGTGAGTGTACTGAGCAGCTGGCGGGTATCGAGAATCTGCTGAATTTGGCCCTCGTCGAGCCCATGCAGGAGCAGTGCCTGTTTGTCCGCCCGTAGCGAAGCGGCCAGCTTTTGCTCCTCGTACTCTTGTTCGATGACGCGACGGCCGGCGATTACGCCGTCGTTGAAACGCTTCAGGCGTTCCACCTCAAGACGGACCACATCGAGGCTCTCTGCCGTGCGCAGAAACTCGCGCTGGGCGGTCACCAGTTCTTCGTGGGTCAGTCGAACCTCGAACAGCCGTCCCCCCGGCTCCACTGCCGCTCCCTGGATGGGGAAAATGCGAGTCACCACGCCGGCCATTGGAGCCGTTACGTGCATTTGAGAGCGGCCGGGCCGTTCGACCACCATCGCCGGCAATGTGACCGTGCGTTCGTATACACCAAGCGAAACGGTGTAGGGGCGAAAGCCAATATTTTTTAGGGCCGCAGGACTGAGGACGATGGAATTTCCCTCCCCGTGGCCGTGGAGATGGTCACTGTGATTGTGCTCGTTGCCACTCGGCGCGCCAGAGCCATGCGCATCTGACGATACTGGGGAAATGGCAGGCCCCGGGTTAGGCCAAAGTTTGCTGGCTAACGGCCACCACGAGGTTCGGTAGATTACCGCAATGGCAATCATGCCCAAGGTTGCCATCACGGCCAGCGACCCCAGAACGAGCTTCTTGTTTCTCATCATCGAATCATCCCCATGACGTCGTGCCGAATGCACGAAGAACAATTCCAGAGAATCGTGCAGCGGGCTTCGGCAAATGCGCAGCCGCATTTCAGCCGAAAAACATGTTCCCAGCGTTGAGAAGCGAGTTTAGATCAGCAGAACGCCGAGCGCAAGATGGGCGCGCAACGCCGGGGAATGGAGCCGCCACCCTCCTCGAAAGGCTGTGGCGGTTGCCGGATGCGCATGATGCAAGAGGGGCTCGACCATTTCCCCGAAAGGCCAACAGCTTTCGTTATCTCCGATTTGCTTCGCTGCCGAGGTTTCTGGAGATGCAGCGAACACGCAGTCACCCTGCGCGCAATCGTGGGACGGGGGCAGCGGAGAGTTCGGCACCGGATCGGACTCGTGGGTCGCGCGACGTCCGTGAGAGCAACAACTTCCGCCGCGGTGGACATGCCGCGGGGCCGGGAGTTGACCAGTGCTGGGACCTCCGACCGCTAGAACGTCGAGCGGGTATTTTTCGTGCGCGTGGTGAGCGCAGCAGCCAACGATGGTGTGCCAAGCCACCATAATTACGCTTGCCCATGCGATTACGCCACGCATGTTAGGTCCTGCGATTTGAAATGGAGTTCTCCCCAAGTACTGTACCAGAAAGACAGGGGACGAGGAAGCTTGCCGCCAACCGATTCGAGTCCGCGGTTGCAGTTAACTGAAACCGTTCTGCCATGGGCACTTCGATCGCAAAGCATTTATTTGCAATAGTTTGCAATGCATTCACTCCCTTCCCGTGCCGCAGCGTCCCGAGAATCGTGGAACTTGCCACGCAGTAGCCGCGTCCTATCAAGAGCTAGGCTTTGCTTCGCTTGAATTGAGCGCCGAACCGCGAAATCCCCGCAAAGGCAAATGTGCCCGGATAGGACGTTTATCCGAGTGGTTTTGGGGGCTCGGGTTCGGTTCCGATGGGACTCACACCCCACATCCCCACTTGGGGTGGGCTTTGCCGTGTTCGAGAGGGCTGAGCGTCCAACTAGTAACAATGTTCGCATAAAGCCCGAGGCCGAATTCCCACGCTTGCGCCGTTACGCCAGTTTTGCAGTATGAAAGCGTCTTATTTCAATTTGGTCTTCCAGCCATTTTGGGCGGATTGTCGTGCCAATGCTGGGGTATTGTTAGGGCTATATGAGCAGCCGGCCTAAGAATTCGGCCTTGAGAGAATTCGACAACATACCGACTTTGGACATCCTGTTGCGGAGAACTGCTGTGCGTCGCTTATTGGTGCTGGGACTGATTTTCCTGATGGGGTTGGCAGCTGTCGCCGCTCAAATTACGAGCGGGCCGCGTTCAGCGCAGTGGAAACAGGTTGAAGAGGCCATGAAAAAAGGGCTCCCCAAATCGGCCATCGAAAAACTCGATCCCATCATCGAATCGGCCAAGAAAGACAAAGCCTGGGCCGAAGCGATCCGTGCGGTGGGTCTCAAGATCGGGCTTGAAGGCAACATACAAGGCAACAAGCCCGAGGAAAAAATCACCCGCATGCGCGAGGCTATTGAGTCTTCGCCAGCCGAAATGAAGCCAGTCATGCAGGCAATTCTTGCCCATTGGTACTGGCACTACTTCCAGCAGAATCGCTGGCGCATTGCCCAACGAACGCAAACTGCCAGCATTCCGGGCGACGACGTGACCGCCTGGTCGCTGCCGCAAATTCTTGACGAGGTAGATCGGCAATTCCAACAGGCTTTGTCCCACGCGGAAGAGTTGAAGAAAACGCCAGTTGCCGATTACGACGCACTTTTGGTCAAGGGCACCATGCCCGATTCGTATCGGCCCACCCTGTACGACTTCTTGGCGCACGAAGCGCTTGCGTTTTACACCTCGGGCGAGTCCACGCTCGTTCAGCCGCAAGACGCCTTTGTCTTGGAGTCCGCGAGTCCCATCTTCGGCACGGTAGAACAGTTCTTGAATTGGGATCTGAAGGAACACAGAGATTCGCAGATTGCCAAGGCAATCATGCTCTATCAAGAACTGCTCAAGTTTCATACCGATGACAAGGAAACCTCCGCCTTGTTGGCAACGGACTTGAGCCGGCTGGTTTTTGGGCACAATCACGCAGTGGGCGAAGAGAAGAACGCGTTGTACGTCGCCGCTCTCCGGCGATTTGCTGCCGCCCATCGCGATCATGACCTGGCCAGCATGGCCTATTTTCATTGGGCCGATGTATTGCGTGTCCAAAACAAACTGGTGGAAGCCCGCGAGATTGCACTCCAAGGCAAGAACCTGCACCCCGAGAGTGTCGGCGGCAAGCAGTGTCACAACACGGTCGTGCAAATCGAAGCCAAGAGCGTGCAACTCATCACCGAGCGGGTTTGGAACAAACCGCTACCCGTAATCGATGTGAATTATCGCAATATCACGCGATTGCACTTTCGTGTGGTAGCCGCCAGCTGGGAAGAACGACTGCAACAACGCCGCCGCCGGCCTGAATGGCTGGACGACAACGATCGTAAAGAACTGCTCGCGAAGACGCCGGTCAAGACGTGGATGGCCAACTTGCCGGCAACCGAGGACTACCAGCAGAGGATCGAATCGCTGGCGGCCCCCGAGGATCTTAAACCCGGCTACTACTATCTGATTGCCAGCCATAACGAGTCGTTTGGCGGGCAAGACAATGTGGTGCAGTATACCGACTTTTGGATAAGCGATCTGGCGCTCGTTACGAGGCACGAAAACGGCGTGGCCAGCCTTGGCGGCCTGGTTACCAACGCCAACAGCGGCCAGCCAATCAAGGGGGCTCAGATCCAATCCTGGATTTATCAGAATCGCACCAACAATTGGAGCAAAGGCCCTACCGCCACTACCGATGACAACGGGCTGTTCAAGATCGATGGAGATGCCAAACAGCAACACCATCTCACGATTCAAGTCAAACACGGCAACGACCAGTTAGTCAGCGCGAACGATTATTATCTGTATTCCTATGATCGCACCGTGCGTGCGGACGAACGTACGATTTTCTTCACCGATCGCGCACTGTATCGTCCCGGCCAAACCATCCAATACAAGGGCCTGAGCATTCGCGTCGACCAGAATGCCAATCAATATCAAGTGCTGAAGAGGCGTACACTCACCGTTGTTTTCAATGATCCCAATGGCAAGGAGATCGCTCGGCAACAGCACCAATCGAACGACTTTGGGTCTTTCAACGGCAGTTTTACGGCGCCGACCGATCGCGTGCTGGGAAGCATGAGCCTGCAAGTGGATGGGCAACCGGCCGGTGCAGCGCAAATTCGCGTGGAAGAATACAAACGTCCCAAGTTCCAGGTGGAGTTCGATCCTGCCCAGGAAGCGCCTCGCCTCGGCGAAGACGTCACCGTAACCGGCAAGGCGACGGCCTACACGGGCGCGCCGATCGACGGGGCCCAGGTTCGCTGGCGGGTGGTTCGGCAAGTGCGATTCCCCGATTGGTGGTTCTGGTGGCGCGGCTGGCGGACCCCGCACCGCGACAGCCAGGAAATTGCCCACGGCACCGCGACCACTGATCGCGAAGGTAAATTCACCGTGACATTTACGGCAGAGCCGGATCGCTCCGTTGCCGAGGAGAGCGAACCGGTATTCACTTTTGCGGTGTCGGCCGACGTTACCGACAATGCTGGCGAAACCCGTTCGGCAGAGAAAACCGTGAGTGCAGGCTATACCGCGCTGCAAGCTTCGTTGAGCGCCGCCGATTGGCAAACAGCGCAAAAGCCCATCGAAATCACGGTTCAAACCAAGTCGCTGGATGGCGAGCCGCGAGCCGCGAGCGGCAAAATTCGCATTCACCAACTTCAACAACCCGGCGAAGTCCACCGTCGTCCGCTGCACGGCCGGTTTGCGCGCCCATCCATGCCGGCAGATGGCAAAGAAGAAACACTCGACCTCAGCAATCCTGCCAACTGGACTCTGGGCGAAGTTGTCGCTGAAAAGACTTTTGCCACTGGCGAGAACGGTTCGACCGAAATTTCATTTGACTTGAAAGCGGGCGCATACCAGGCCGTTGCTGAAACACAAGATCGTTTCGGCAAGCCGGTCACGGCCCGTTTGCAGATTCAAGTACTCGATCCCGACGCCAAGAAGCTTGCAATCAAGATTCCTTTCTTGTTCACCTCGCCGAAGGCGACATTCGAGCCAGGCGATGAGTTTGTCGCCCTGTGGGGAAGCGGTTACGATACCGCCCGCGCCTATGTTGAGATCGAACATCGCCAAAGTGTGGTCAAGGCGTTTTGGACTGATCCGTCCGCGACCCAGGTGAAGATCACCCATCCTGTAACTGAAGAACTCCGCGGCGGCTTTACCGTTCGGGTGACCATGATTCGCGAGAATCGCGCATATACCATTTCGCGGCATGTCGATGTCCCCTGGCGTAACAAGCGGCTGGCAATCAAGTGGGAACGCTTCGTCTCCAAGCTGATGCCGGGCGCAAAGGAATCGTTTACGGCGATCATCACTGGCCCCGACGCCGACGCTGCCGTGGCCGAAATGGTGGCCACGCTGTACGACGCGTCGCTCGACGCCTATTTGCCCCATCGATTCCTCCAATCGCTTGGCGTCTTTTATCAGAATCGCTCCAATCTTAACTCTCGCTTTGAGAATCAAGAGAAGTACTTCAATCATCTCTTTGGCAATTTTCGCGTGGACTACAAGACCGTGGAAATGCGGTACCGCGCATTTCCGGCCGAAATCATTGCCAACCTGTTCGGCTATCAGTGGTTTCACGGTCAGGAACTACGCAAGGGCGGCATGCCGCCGGCGCCTGCGACTGCTGCAACTGGCATGGATGCCGACCGACTAGAGCTCGCCAACGCCAACCCGGCAGAAGCTCAAGCCGCCGACAAGCGAGGTGCTGCGGACGGGCGACAGTTGCAACAAGGGGGGCAAGGAGGAGGCGCGGCGCCCGATTTGAGCCAGGTGTCTGCTCGGCAAAACTTGGCCGAAACGGCGTTCTTCTTCCCGCATCTCGTTTCCAATAGTCAAGGTGAAGTTCGGATGGAATTCACCATGCCCGAAGCTCTTACCGAGTGGAAGTTCATGGGATTCGCGCATGACGCCGAACTGCGCTCTGGATACTTGGAGGGCAGCACGGTCACTTCCAAAGATCTGATGATTCAGCCCAATCCACCTCGATTTGTGCGCGAAGGCGATGTTTTGGAATTCACCGTCAAGGTCACCAACCGTTCACCCCGCGCGCAAGAAGGTTCGGTCCGGCTGAGTTTCAGTGATGCCCGTACCAACGAAAGTGTCGATAGCAAGTTGGGCTTGGATTCAATCGATCAGCCATTCGAAGTTCCTGCCGGCGAATCGCGCAGCTATTCCTGGAAGTTGCAGGTGCCCGACGGACTGGGGTTCCTGGTTTACAAGGCGGTTGGCGCAAGCGGCAAGCTTTCCGACGGCGAAGAAGGTTTCTTGCCGGTTCTGCCGCGACGCATCCTGATCACGGAGTCGCTGCCGCTACCCATCCGTGGTGAAACGACCCGCAGTTTCGAATTCAAGCATTTGCTCGCGTCTGGCGCGTCCGACTCGCTGGAACATCAGTCGTTGACCGTGCAGATGGCGTCCAATCCATCATGGTACGCGGTGCTGGCGCTGCCTTACCTCATGGAGTTTCCTCATCAGTGTAGCGAACAGGTGTTCAACCGCCTGTATGCCAACTCTCTTGGCCGGCACATCGTGCAATCCGATCCCAAGATTCGCCGGGTATTCGAGCTATGGCGAAATACGCCCGCTCTCGACAGTCCCCTGTTGAAAAACCAGGATCTCAAGTCGGTGCTGGTCGAAGAAACCCCCTGGCTGCGCCAAGCTCAAGACGAAAGCCAGGCCCGGCGCAACGTGGCGGTGCTGTTTGATGAAAACCGGCTGAATGCCGAGCTTGCTCGGGCAGCCCAACAGTTGGCCGAGCTTCAGTACGATGACGGCGCCTGGCCCTGGTTCCCGGGTGGCCCGGCCAACGATTTCATCACGCTCTACATTGTCACCGGTTATGGCCGACTGCGACATCTGGGCGCCCAGGTCGATGTTGCCCCGGCTGTGAAAGCCCTGGCACGTCTCGATAATTGGATCGAGAAGACGTACCGTCAGATTCTCAAAGGCAAGTCACCCGAAAAGAATCATCTGAATAGCACGGTTGCTCTTTACCTCTATGCCCGCAGCTTCTTCCTGCAAGACCGTCCAATCGACGACGCGCACCAAGAAGCCGTCGGCTACTTCCGCGACCAGGCGCGCAAGTACTGGCTGCAATTGGCGGTGCGTCAATCGCAAGGCCATCTGTCGCTGGCATTGCATCGCTTTGGCGACAAAGAGGCGGCCCAGGCGATCCTGAATTCTCTCCGCGAGCGCTCGGTAACCAACGACGAACTGGGAATGTTCTGGCGAGACTTGGAACTTTCGTGGTGGTGGTATCGCGCCCCCATCGAAACCCAGGCCTTGATGATCGAGGTCTTCGAAGAAGTTGGCAACGACGATCAGGCGGTTGAAGAATGCAAGGTGTGGCTCCTCAAGCAGAAGCAGACCCAAGACTGGAAAACCACCAAGGCCACGGCCGATGCCGTTTACGCCCTGTTGTTGCGGGGCGGGCTCGACGTGCTCGCCTCAGACAGCCTGGTAGCCGTGCAGCTCGGCAACACGCAAGTGAAACCGGAAAACGTCGAAGCTGGCACCGGATTCTTCCAGCAACGGTTTGTCCGGACCGAGATCAAGCCGGATATGGGGAACATCACCGTGAAGAAATCAGATCCCGGCGTCGCTTGGGGTGGCGTTCATTGGCAATACTTCGAAGACGTAGCTAACGTGCCCATTCACGAAGGCACGCCCCTGAAGATTTCCAAGTCGCTGTTCACCAAGATCCATTCCGAAAAAGGCCCCGTCCTCAAACCGGTGGAGGGCGAATTGGCGGTGGGCAATGAATTGGTAGTGCGGGTGGAAATTCGCGTTGATCGCGACATGGAATATGTACATCTCAAGGATCAGCGTGGCAGCGGCACCGAGCCGGTTGATGTGCTTTCCCAGTATCAGTATCGCGATGGGCTCGCCTACTATCAGTCCACTCGCGACACCGCCAGCCACTTCTTCATCGATTACCTTCCCAAGGGAACGTACGTTTTTGAATACTCCACCTGGGTAGTACATCGAGGCCGGTACCAGTCGGGAATTGCCAGCATCGAGTCGATGTACGCTCCCGAGTTCAACAGCCACTCCAACAGCGTCGAGCTGAAGGTGAAATAGCTGCTGCTGGCAGGTTGTTTCCATCTGTCGTCGACCGCGTTTCATCGAGCCCCTTTCTGTTCATCGCAGAAAGGGGCTTTTGCTTGCCCGGGAAGGAGAAACCGGCGGGCGGGCGTGCTATGATGGTCAATGGTAATGTTGCTTCATTTGCCGCGAATAACCTTCCGCTGCCTCCACCGCATTTGCTTCCTGTTTGAGAGAGTCATGCGTATTGCAACTGCCCGATTGTTGTCCTTGCCCTTGTTGTTCGTCTCGATTCTGCCCGCCGCAGGCGACGAGCCCCCATCGCAGGAGAAACCACGAAAAACGCGAGTGGTCTTTTCCGCCATGGGCGATGTTCCCTATACACCCGCGGAAGACGAGTTGCTGCCCCGTCAAATCGCAGAGTTGCCGGCGCGATCGGAGTTTGCGGTGCACGTGGGAGACATCAAGAAAGGCGCCAGCGTGCCTTGTACGGAAGAGGTTTACCAGAAAGTAGCCGGCATGCTGGCGAAATCCACTCCGCGGCTGTTCATCATCCCTGGAGACAATGAATGGAACGACTGCACCGACCCTGACGAAGGCTGGCAGAATTGGGTTAAACACTTTCAACGGTTTGATGAGCGGTGGTCACCCAGCTTTCCGGTATTCAGGCAGCTCGAGCGCGAGGAGAATTTTTCTTTCGTGCGAGGGGGCGTGCTCTTCATCGCAATCAATGTCGTGGGAGGCCGGGTTCACGACGCCGACGAGTGGAAGCATCGGCATGCGCAAAACCTGGAATGGGTACGGCGAAACCTCCGTAGATTTGGCAAAGAGGTGGCATCGGTCGTCGTATTTGGACACGCCAATCCCAACCCCAAGCGGCACGGAGACTTTTTCGAGCCCTTCGTGGAAGAAGCACTTCGGTTTGAAAAACCCATTCTGTATCTGCATGGGGACGGCCATCGCTGGATTCACGATCGGCCGTTTGCCGCAAAAAATTTGCTGCGTGTACAAGTCGATGCCGGCGGTATTGCTCCGCCGGTTATGGTCACCATTACCGACGACCCCGTTGATCCCTTCGTCTTCGATCGCCGCAAAGCCGATTGAAGGCAATTCTACCGTCCGGCTCGATTTTCAGTTCTCGCGGGCAAAACGCGGAAACCGAACCATCACAAATGGTCGCACGGCATGCAGGAGAATCGGCCGTCCGAGGGTTCAAAATATGAACGGCCAAAGTTGCGAATCCATTTCCGAAAAAGATCCACGCAGCCGTGGCCGCCAAGGAATTTTACGCTCAGTGGCATCGGCGGCGCCGGCCGGTTATTGTAGGGCCTACGGCACGAGACTGGTTGGGCAGGGGAATCCGACGACTGGGAAACACGCCTTGATCCGCAAGAGCTCGCTGTTTCCCGTAATGATCATTCAACCGTTCCAGGAGTTTTACCGATGAAGTTGCGATGTTTTTGCGCGCGGCTCGCCGCGTTGGCCATGTTGGCCTTTCCTGCGCTGGCCACGGCAGAAGTGAAACTGCCGGCCATATTTGGCAGCCACATGGTTTTGCAACGCGAGATGCCGATTCCAGTTTGGGGATGGGACACGCCGGGCGCCGAGGTGACGGTTACCATCGGCGACGCATCGGCCAAAGCCAAAGCCGATGGCGAGGGCAAGTGGATGGTCAAACTGCCCGCCATGAAGGCCGGCGGCCCTCACCAGGTAAGAGTCGTCGGCACCAGCCAGAAGACTTTCGACGACGTGCTGGTCGGCGAGGTCTGGCTATGCTCGGGCCAGTCCAACATGGAGTGGACGGTTGCCCGATCGGACAATCCCGAGCAAGAGATCGCCGCCGGCAAACATCCCAACATTCGGCATATCAAGATTCCGCACGTGCCGGCCGAAACCCCGCAATCCGACGTGGCCGCCGGACCGTGGCAGCTTTGCACGCCCGAAACCGTTGGCAACTTCACCGCGGTAGGTTACTACTTCGGTCGCGAACTGCAAAAGGAATTGAATGTGCCGATCGGGTTGATCGGTTCCAACTGGGGCGGCACCCGCATCGAGCCCTGGACACCTCCCTCGGGCTTCAAGGCGGTGGATTCCCTGAAAGAAATCGCCGGCAACCTGGATAAATTTCCCACCAAGGATCAGTCGGGCAAGGTCAATCATCAAACGCCGCTGGCACTCTACAACGGCATGATTCACCCCTTGGTTCCCTACGGCATTCGCGGGGCCATTTGGTACCAGGGCGAATCGAACAACGGTGAAGGCATGTTGTATCGCGACAAAATGGAAGCCCTCATTCGCGGATGGCGCGACGTGTGGGAACGCGAGGATCTCCCTTTCTATTATGTGCAGTTGGCGCCCTACACCTACGGCGGCGACCCCACCCGGCTGGCTGCCATTTGGGAAGCACAGACCGCGGCACTTTCCATTCCCAACACGGGCATGGCCGTCACGGTCGATATCGGCAACGTCAAGGACATTCATCCCAAGAACAAGCAAGATGTCGGCAAGCGGCTCGCTTTGTCGGCGCTGGCCCAAACCTATGGAAAAGAGAATCTGGTTTATTCGGGCCCGCTGTATGAGTCGATGAAGGTCGAAGACGGTTCGATTCGCATCTCGTTCAAGCACACCGGCTCGGGTTTGGTGTCGCGCGACGGCCAACCGCTGTCGTGGTTCCAGATCGCCGGGCAAGATGGCAAGTATGTCGACGCCACGGCGACCATCGACGGCGATACCGTGGTGGTTCGCGCCGACGGAGTAAAGTCGCCCCGCTCCGTCCGCTTTGCCTGGGACCAGACAGCCGAGCCCAATCTTTCCAATAAGGAAGGCCTGCCGGCTTCCCCGTTCCGTGCCGAGGGCAAGTAGCGATTGCCTCTTGCGGCATGCCAAGTGAATATGTCTGCTCAACTCTCCGCTGCCGCGCCCTCGCGTTGCAGCGGAGAGAGTTTTTGCTGTCCGCCCGATTCGCCCGGGCGGCGTCTGTAGGTCGTTGCACGTTGGCACTTTGTAGATTGCGGCTGTCTCATGTCCCCAGCACTGACACCCCCCGAGGCCATGCAACGTATCGATGGTCTGCTAAGTCATGTGTGGATGGTTCGCACCTTCCTCAAGCATTCGGAGGAAGCCGAGGAGGACGACGAATTGTGCGAAGTCCATCGTGCACTGTACGACTTCAGCCTCGCTCTGGGAGGACCGCTCACCGCCGGCGACGCGGCAGGCTACCTCAAGCAGGCGAAAAAAAAACTCGGCAAGTTGCGAAAAGCCACGGAACTGTTTGAGGAAATCCAGCCCGCCGTTTCCACCCATACCAACTTTCAAATGGCCGCGATTTCACTGCGGCTAGCCGTGGATGAGATTTCGTCCGTTCTAGCAGAAACGCCAGGTTAGCCTGGGACGCGAACCTCTCTTTGCAACCAACGCCCGGCGTAGCGGCTAGCCTGAGGATAGCCACCTCCGGGAGCGGTGCATTGTAATTCAGCGGTATGAATTCCGCCGGCGGCACATCTGGCGGCGATTTGCCGAGTTGGCGATTCAGCGGGACACGGTCGCCGGAGCTGTCCGGCATAACCAGCCGAAGCCGTTGTATCTTTCCTGATTGGCACGACCGGCCCTCGAATAAGTGCATGTCGGCACGACTGCTCATAACGCTTGCAACCCTGGGCGGGATCGTGCCGAAGAAACGGGGGGTTCCGCAGTGTTGGTCGGCGTCGCCATCGGTCAGGCCACCATGCTGCGCTGCCCCCCCGAAAAAGAACTGCCATTGGCTGAAAGCGATGAGTGGGTCGTTCAAATTTTCTGGCGCCGGTCGCAACCTAACCATCGTCATGGCGATGGTTGGCTGTTGGGGATGCGAGACTGCTCAACAGCAACTGCGTTCCGCTGGTCCGCGGGAGCAAAGGCCGACGCACAGTGCCGACGCGCCAGCGATTCAAACACCACAGTCCACCCATGTTCATCGAACCTCGCATCAAGCGGTCGAAGATATCCCCTCAACCTTGCCGCCGCCCTTGCTCCGCAGCCCGGAGTTGATGGATGCAGAACCCTCGCGATATGTGGAAACATTGTCGGACCTGGAAGCCTGGGCCATAACCAACAACCCAACCCTGCGCCGGTTGCAACAGGAAGCGGCAGCGGAATGGGCCAAGACTGGTTATGTCGCCAAGCTTCCCGACCCATCGATTGGGACCATGGTTTACACGCCTCCCATGAATTTCGTGCCCGACCGCCAACTCGCCGAAGTACAGGTCATGCAAATGATCCCTTGGTTGAGCCGACTCAAGGCGGAGGCCCAGCGGGCGCACCTGGAGGCGCTCGCTGCTGCCAACATGTATCAGGCTGAGCGATTGCGTGTCGTTGGCGACGTCCGCGCAACTTGGTTCAAGCTGTATGTCCTTCACAAGCAGATCGAAACAACGGAAGCCGACAGGGCGCAATTGGAGACGCTCATCAAGACTGCCAATGCCCGCGTGGCAACCGGCCACGCACAGCCTGGCGATGTGCTCATGGCGACGCTCGAACTCAGCGCTCTGCAGGAACAATTGATTTCCTATCGTCAACAGGTTGCGGCCACAACGGCGGAACTGAATCGGCTGGCCGGTCGGGGATCGCACCTCCCCATCGTGCCTCCCTCGACCATTGCCGCCGATTTGCCTCACTGGAATCACGAATTGCTGCGAGAGATCGCCATGAGGTCGCAACCAGAGCTGAACGCTGCCCGCTTGCGAACGGCCGCCACGCGCTGGGGCATCGACGTCGCTCGCCTCAAACGCCGCCCTGACCTGACCTTTAGTGCCGGCTGGATCGTCATGGACGCGCCGGGTGCGATGATGCCGGGCGCTGGTGCCGACTCGTTCACGGTAGGAGTGACCGCGAGTATGCCGATTTGGCATCGCAAGTACGACGCGATGACGGCCGAGGCGTCGCGCGAACATTCAGCCGCGCATGCCTCGGAAGACGAAGTGGCCCTGCGGCTCGACGCCATGTTGCACGACCTGTGGGAACAGGCCCTCGCCAGCCAGCAGACGGTCGAACTCTACGAGACGTCCATTCTCCCCCAGGCCAGGCAGACGTTCGAGGCAAATCAGAAGTCGCTCGTCAACAATACCGTGACGTTCGACAGGGTAATCCGCGACTACCGCACGCTCCTGAATCTGGAACTGGGCTATCATCGAGCCCTGGGGCAATTGGCGACCACTTTGGCCCGAATTCGCCAGACAATCGGGGTCGACTTGCAAAATGCGCCGTTGCCGCCGCTGTCGCGGTAATGCGGGCAAACAACTAGACATTGGTTCGGTCCCAGTGGACAATGCAGGCAGATTGTCTCGGGAATGAAACCATGTCTGGGCGTCCAAAACGACTGCAAGTTGCATTGCGCCTCTTGGTGCTGTTGGCAATTGCCAGTACCGGGATCGTGGCAACTGCGCGTAGCAGCCGCTCTTGCCTTGAGGCAAATTCCATCCATTCGGCATCGGCGCGCAAGAATTCCCTGTCGTGCTGCTGTGCCTCCCTTCCCAAGTCGCGCCGCTGCTGTTGCCGACTCTCCAATGAATCGACGGCGCCTCCCCTGTCCATGCTGGCCGAAGTCGAGCAGTCCATCAAATGGGCACCGTGGATGGTTGCCGCCCCGGGCGTGTTGGTCGTCGTTCGACCCGTGCATGCCATGCCCGAATCTGGGCGGAGCTTTTCTTCGCCTGTCTCGCAATCTGTTCAATCGCGACTTTGCGTTTGGCGAATTTGACGTCTCTCCCGCTACCGCTGCGCGCCGATTGTTTCCGGTTTCCGTATGACGGCGCGCATTTTCTTGGTGGTTTGAAGGCTCAACGACTGAGCCGCTCTCGGGAGATTCAAAGCGGATTGAAGCCATCCGTTCGGTTCACGTCAAATTCGGAATACGAGATTTCGCCATGTCGAGCCACTCCTCTCTTTCGGACAACGCCTCCGCGAGCCGTTCGCCCACCATCCGACAACGGTTCGCTTGGATTGCCGGCAAACTGATCCCCGTCGGCCTGTTCTTGGCCGCGGGGGTTGCCCTGATTGTAATACTCGGGGTCGCACAGAGATTAGGCTGGATTGGAGTCGCCTTGGACTCTTCATCCGGCGGCGCCGCCATTTCAGGATCGATTTTCACCTGCCCGATGCATCCTCAGATTCGTCAGCCTGTTCCTGGTCGCTGCCCGATTTGCGGCATGGCCCTGGTGCCCGCTTCGAGCGCGGGCGTCGCGGATCTCGACGAGTTTGCCGTCAGGATAGAACCCGCCCAGCGGCGACTGGCCAATATTCAGACCGCGCAGGTGGAACGCGCGCCTCTGGAAGCCACCCTACAGACCGTGGGCTTGATCGCGATTGACGAAAGCCGGCAGGCCACGATTGCCGCCTATGTCGACGGCAGGCTGGAACGCCTGTTCGCCGACTATACCGGCGTGGCCATCCAAGAAGGAGACCACTTGGCGATCATCTATAGTCCGCCGCTGTACGCAGCGCAGGTCGAGTACCTGGAAGCTCGCCGCGCGGCGAACCTCGCGAGCGGACTGCCGGCGGTGCGTCAGGCTCAAGAGGCGCTCGCGAATAATACGCGGCAGCGACTGCGCGAATTTGGAATGACTGAAGAACAGCTCATCGAGTTAGCGTCGGCAGGCAAAGCCCCGTCTCGATTGACAATCTATGCTCCTCAAGGCGGAACAGTCGTTGAGAAGCTGGCGGTCGAAGGCGAGTACGTCACCGCCGGCGATCCAATTTACCGAATCGCCGAGCTTTCCACCGTCTGGCTGATGCTCAAGCTGTTTCCCGAAGATGCCACGCGCACTCGCTTCGGGCAACGCGTCGAGGCGGTTGTCCAGTCCCTTCCTGGGGAAACGCTGATCGGCCGCGTCGCATTCATCGCCCCTACCGTTGATCCAAAAACCAGAACCGTCGGAGTTCGCGTTGAACTGCTCAACGAAGATGGCCGGCTCCGTCCCGGTGACTATGCCGAAGCCCGTATCCGCTTGCCCATTGGACCGCAAGGCAAGGTCTTCGACGCCGAACTGGCGGGCAAATGGATCAGCCCGATGCATCCGCAAATCATTCGCGACGAGCCCGGTCCATGCCCCATCTGTGGCATGGACCTCGTACCCACGTCGCGCTACGGTTTTGCGGATGAGCCGGTCCCGCATCCCACGTCGCTTTATGTGCCGCGCTCGGCGGTGCTGCTTGCCGGGGGAAACAGCGTGGTCTACGTCGAAACCCAACCAGGACGGTTTGAGATCAGGCCCATCTCGGTGGGCGCTATCTTGAGCGATAAGATCGTCGTCCTCGATGGCCTCAAGGCCGGTGAGAGCGTGGCCACGGCCGGGAACTTTCTGATCGACTCGCAGATGCAGTTGGCCGGCAAGCCCAGCCTGATCGATCCCTCGCGAGCCATCGCTCAAGGCAAAGTTCGCAAGGGCCCGCTGGTTTTTGAGCACGTCGAAGTGGTGTCCCTCGCCGGAGAGGCGGGCCAGCACCTGGAGACCTTGTATGCTGCCTACTTCGCGGTGCAGCAGGCGCTGGCCGCTGACAAGACGCCGCCGCCTGCCGCGGCCCAATTGCTTCATCAGGCGGCGAGCCAACTGCAAGGCAGCGTCACGTTGACTGAATCGTCCGCGAAGCTCGTGCAAGAAATCGCGGCCAGGTCCGAGCATCTGCATCACCTCGACCTCGCGGGCGTTCGCAGGGAATTCAAGCCGATCAGTCATGCGGTTGTCTCGCTGGCCACCCAGGTTCGTAACGAGGGTGCTCAAAAGCCCTATACCCATTTTTACTGCCCCATGGTTCCGGGCGGCGGAGGCGATTGGCTGCAGCCAGGGGGCGAACTTCTCAATCCGTACTTCGGCAGCGAAATGCTCCGCTGCGGCGAAAAAGTCCACGATTTCCCGCCCCTGGGTACTCCGGCGGAGCAGTCCGATTCATTCCAGCAGCAACCAGCCGCTCCGACCCCGAACTCGGGAGCCTGACCATGCTGCGAGCCCTCATCGAGTTCTGCGTTCGCCAGCCGCTGCTAACGTTGTTGGGTGCCGTGGTCGTGGCGGCGATTGGCGGATACTGCGCAGTGGTTGTGCCCATCGACGCCATCCCCAACGTTGGAGAAAACCAGGTCATCGTGTTCACGGAATGGACCGGCCGTTCCCCCAAGGACGTCGAGGATCAGGTGACCTATCCGCTGTCCGTCGCGCTGCTCACGGTTCCGCATGCCCAGAACGTACGGGGCAAGAGCATGTTCGGCTACAGCTTCGTGCAGATCACGTTTGCCGACGGCACCGACTTCTACTGGGCCCGGTCACGCGTGCTGGAGCGATTGGGTACGGCCATCGCGACGCTTCCCGAAGGAGTGACGCCCACGCTGGGCCCGGATGCCACGGCCCTGGGGCAAATTTTCTACTACGTGCTCGAAGGTCCTCCCGAGATGAACCTCGCGGAATTGCGAACACTACAGGATTATGTGCTCAAGTACGAACTGCAGTCCGTTCAGGGAGTTAGCGAGGTTGCCAGCGTCGGTGGGTATGTGCGGCAATACCAGATTGAGATCAATCCCGATGCCCTGCGGTTTCACGATGTACCGCTCGAACGCGTTATTACTGCCGTCAGGGATTCCAATATTGATGTCGGAGCCAAAACGGTCGAGTCGGGCGGAATGGAATATGTCATCCGCGGACGGGGATTCATCGGGCAGAACAACGACACCAATCGGGCCCTCGCTGATATCGAAAAGACCGTCGTCCTTTCCCGAGACGGAGTACCGGTGCGAATTCGAGATCTCGGGCAGGTGCAACTGGGACCGGATTTCCGCAGCGGCGCCATCGATCTCAACGGTTCTGAAGCCGTGGGGGGCGTGGTTGTCATGCGTTTTGGCGAGAACCCGCGCGAAGTCATCCAACGCGTGCGTGAAAAAATCGATCAACTCGCGCCCAGCCTCAAGGGGGTCAAGGTTGTACCAGTTTACGATCGCACGGGGCTGATCGATGAAACCGTGGCCACCCTCACCGGAGCGCTTCGCGAAGAACTGCTCATTACCGCCGTCGTCATTGTGCTGTTCCTACTGCATTTTCGGGCAAGCTTGATCGTGGCCGTCACGCTGCCGATGGCGGTGCTCATGTCGTTTATCGGCATGAAATGGTTTCAGATCGATGCCAACATCATGTCGCTGGCGGGAATCGCGATTGCCATCGGCGAAGTGGCCGACCTGGGAATCATCATTTCCGAAAACGTTTACCAGCACCTCGTGGAATGGGAAGCTGGCCGAATGGACAATGGCCAGACAGCTCACGGTATTGCGGGACAGCCCGTCGCGCGCAGTCGCGCCGAGGTGATCATCGATGCCGCGTACGAGGTGGCTCCTGCCGTGATGACCGGTGTCACCACCACGATTGTGAGCTTCCTGCCGGTATTTTTTCTCACGGGACGCGATTTCAAGCTCTTTTCCCCGCTGGCCTGGACCAAGACATTCGCAATGTTCGCCGCCCTCCTGGTCGCGGTCCTTTTGGTTCCTGCGTTGTGCCGACTTCTCCTGCACAGTACTCGCTGGCCGTTGTGGCGCGGACTGGTTGCCGGTGGCATGGCGACCATTGCCGCAGCCTTCGCGATCGTGTTGTTCTGGCACCCTTCGATCGAATCCGTCTCTCCGTTTCCACTGTGGGCCACTGCTTCCGCCACCGGACTGCTCTTCGGCGGTCTGGTCTTTGCTATGTCGCGTGAGCGCTTGCGCCCCATCGAGCAAAACCCCACGAGCCGCCTCATCCTCTGGATGTATGAACCCACGCTGCGATTTTTTCTGGCACATAAATTCAGCTTCATGGCAGTGCCGCTCATCCTGATCCTGCTAGGCGCCGGGGCCTGGTTTGGCCTGCCGACAATTCTGTATCCCGCCGAGCAAGCGGCCCGCTCGCTAGGGGCCGAGCCCAACCAACTTCCCGGTTATGTAGACCTCAAACACCGCTTTCCGGGGCTGCGAACCGACGACTGGATTGCCCTTGATGAAGGCTCCTGGTTCTATATGCCCACCCTGTACCCGGCGGCCAGTTTCTCCCAAGGGATCGAGGTGCTTCAGACTCAAGGCACTTTGATTCGAGAGATTCCAGAGGTCGAGAATGTCCTCGGTAAGATCGGGCGAGCCGAGTCCGCACTCGATCCCGCGCCCGGCGTCATGATCGAAACCTACGTCATGCTGAAGCCTAAAGACCAGTGGCGCGAGGGGATCACCATCGACAGCATCTGGAGCCAGATCAACGCCGTGGCCACGCTGCCCGGCGTCACTCCGGCCTCGCCCTTGCAACCGATCGAAGGCCGCGTGGTGATGCTCCAGAGCGGCATCAAGGCTCCCATGGCGATTCGCATCTACGGAGACACCCTCGATGGCCTGGCCGAGGCCGCGCGCAACGTCGCCGAGCATTTGCGGCAAATCCCCCAGGTCAATGCGGCCACCGTCAATCCCGATATCGTGCTGGGGATGCCCTATGTTGAGTTCGAAGTCGATCGCGACGCGGCCGCACGTTTTGGCATGACAACGATGGCGGTCAATCAGATTATCGAAACGGCGCTCGGTGGCATGAATCTCACGCAAACGGTTGAAGGCCGAGAGCGCTATCCGATCCGAATCCGGTATCAACGCGACGTCCGCGAGCGAATTCACGATCTCTCACGTCTGCCCGTGGTTACCGACACCGGCGAGGTCGTGCCCCTGCAAACTCTCGCCAAAATGACTACCACCTGGGGACCAGGGATGATCAGCAGCGAGGACGCGAGACTGGTCGCTCATATTGCGTTTGCCCCCTCGGGAATGACCGGCGATCTCGAAACCGTGGCGGCCGTGGATCGCAACCTGCGCCAAGCCCAGACCGCGGGCACCCTCACCCTGCCTGCGGGCTACGCGCTGCTGCCGGTCGGTTCGTTCCAGAATCAGATCGAGGCCAATCGTCGCCTGATTGTCATCATTCCCGTCGTCATTTCGATCAACCTGCTGCTCATCTATTTGCATTTTCGAAATCTGCCCTTAACGCTCATCATTTTTTCGCAGATCCCGATTGCCATCTTCGGCGGAATGATTGGCCTCGGGTGGTACGGCGTGGAGATGAATACCGCGATCTGGATCGGATTGATCGCCTTGATCGGCATTTCCGTGGATGATGGCGTGGTGATCGCCACGTATATGGAACAGCTGTTTGCTCGGCGACCGCTGCGGACGGTGCAAGACGTGCGCGAAGTGACGGTCGAAGCCGGCCGCCGCCGCATTCGTCCCTGCTTAATGACGGCGTTCACAACCTTTGCGGCGTTGCTTCCAGTAATTCTCGCGACGGGCCGCGGTGCCGACGTGGCCCGGGCGATGGCCCTGCCCGTCTTCTTCGGCATGTTCATCGAAATGGTTTCGCTGTTCGTGGTGCCGGTTCTCTACTGCGGATACACCGAGATGAAATTGAACCTGGCGTTAAGTCGTAGCGCAGATCATTCACCGTATGACGAACCGTGACGAAGCGTTGCCCGTTATGAGTCCAATACCAATGGTCCCATTGATGGGATGGGTTACCGCAGCGTCGCGAAGTTCTCAAGGATTCGTAAGCCGTCGGCCTGGCTCTTCTCGGGGTGGAATTGAGTGGCGAACAGGTTGCCACGGCAGATGGCCGACGTGAACGGGATTGCGTACTCGGTAACCGCCGCGATTACCTGCTCGTCTTCGGGTACAACGTAGTACGAATGCACGAAGTACACGTGCGCTCCTTCGGCCAATCCCGTAAAGATGGGGGCGCGGGGCCGATCGGGAGGAAACTGTAGCTGATTCCACCCCATGTGCGGCACCTTGTACTCGGCGGGAATGTCAAACCGCACCACCTTGCCGGGCACAATTCCCAGTCCCTGATGCTCCCCGTCCTCGTAACTCACGTCGAACAGCAGTTGCAGCCCCAGGCAGATTCCCAAGAACGGCTTTTCCCGGGCAACCGCATTCTGCAGCGGTTGAACAAGCTGGCGGCGCCGCAATTCGGCAATGGCGTCGGCGAATGCGCCCACGCCCGGCAGCACAATTTTTTCGGCGTCTTCGAGCACGGACGGATCGTTGGTGATGGTGGCCGGATGCCCTACTTTCGCGAACGCCTTCTCAACGCTGCGGAGGTTGCCCATTCCATAATCAACAATGGCGATCATGTTTACCTTGGGGGAGCGCGGGAACGTGGCAGGAAGCGGCCGAATCGCAATCGCAGGCCACGGTCTGCAATCTCTCCGCAATTTGGCACTCGGCAGCGGGACAAGGAACCAACACACCAAGGCTGAAGGATACAACTTCCTGGCCGCTTTATCAAAGTGGGCAGTTCGGCCGGCAGGTTCGCTCCGTTTTTGCCGCCATGCGGCACAACCATTCGACCAGGACGGCACTGCGCCAGGGTTGCCGAATATTGCCCCGGGCGAGCGCGGTCGAGGGGGCGGATTATGCCTGGTTCAACCGATCGACCATTTGCCGCAGGCGGCCGAGGTTGCGGCGATTGAAATGCAGCACCAGCCGCGGCAGGTGGGCAATCTCCTCGTCGTCGCGTTCCTCGGCCAACGCCTCGGGGCGCAGGGTAATTTGGCCGTCGACCAAAATATCGGCGAATTCGCGATTCAACTCGTCGAGAAACTCCTGGCCAGGCGCTTGATTAAGCCGCACCACTAGGTTGCGTTTCACGTACCGCATGCTGTGGTAGTTGCGGTAAAACGTCAGGATTTCGGCCACCGACTCGTCGATGGAATCGGTGATCTTGTACAGGTGCAGATCTTCTGGCGAGATGAGTCTGCGGGTCAATAAATGATCCTGGACAAAGCCTTGAAACGATTTCCAATAGGTTCCGCCGGGTTCATCGAGAAACACGACGGGGCACAGATCACGTTTCCCGGTTTGCAGCAACGTGAGCACTTCCAGGCCTTCGTCCAGCGTGCCAAAACCGCCGGGAAGCAGCACTACCGCATGGCACTCTTTCACGAACATCAGCTTTCGCGTGAAAAAGTACTTCATGTGAACAAGTTTGGGATCGCCGGCGATCACCGGGTTGGATTCCTGTTCGAACGGCAGCATGATGTTCACCCCCATGCTGTGTTCGCGGCCGGCGCCACGGTGCCCGGCCTCCATGATGCCGCTCGCCGCTCCGGTTACCACCAACCAGTTGTGACGAGCGATGGCTTCGCCAAACCGCACTGCCTGCTGGTAGGACGCCTCTTCGGGCAGGGTGCGCGCCGATCCGAACACGGTTACTTTTCGCCGCCAACGGTAGGGGCTGAAAACTTTGAAGGCGTAGCGGAGTTCTTGGAGCGTGCGACTGAGGATCTTCAAATCACCCCGGCTGGTTTTGTCTTGGGCCAACTTGTCGGCCGACTCCTTGATTCGCTGAATCAGATCATCGGTTCGCTTGGAAAGACCGGGGGCTTGCGGCGTGCCATTGGGAGTTGCTCCGTCGCCTTCCGTGGTGGTGATTTCAAACTTGGCGCGCTTGTCGGCGGAATCCATTAAATTTCTACTCCAGTCAATGTACGTGCTTGTCTTCGTACCAGCCGCGGCCTCTGCCTGACGGGGAACGGCTGCGCGTTTCGCCGAGGAAGATGCCGGAGCGGTGGCGTTGTCGGCTTGCGACCGAAAAATACCCATCGCGGTGCCGCCCCACTCGCGGAGACTCGCCGAGGGACGCAACCGAGCACGACAGCTTCCTGGGAAAACTGCCAGCCGAAGGGCATGGCCAAAACGGCAACCCTGGCTGGCGAAACCAAAGCAGGAATGATTCGAAAATGCAGAGACATGTGCTCAGCATTATACGTAGCGGGGCATCCGCGATCGAGTTGGATTCTGTTTCGCTGCTGGACAATTCACCGTAAGTTAATGAAATCATTATATTTTCGTCTGCGGCAACTCTACGGTTCCACTCCGTTTTGACTTGCGAAACCATGTGACCTAGGGTTGGCCAGCAAGTTTGTTTTGCTCGGTCGGGCAAAACATCACTAACGGCAGCGGTTCGAAGTCCTGGGAGTTTATACCATGCGAGTGTTGGTCGCCGACGATTCCAGCACGATGCGGAAGATCATCGTTCGTTCGCTCTTGGCCGTCGGCGCTCCCGGCGCTGTCGAGGCGGCCGATGGCAACGAAGCCCTGCAGATTTTCAAACCGGGTGAGTTCGATCTGGTGCTCACCGATTGGAACATGCCCGGCAAGAATGGGCTGGAAGTTGTTCAGGGAATCCGCGAACAGGATCCGAACGTTCCGATCATCATGGTCACGACCGAAGCCGAAAAAGGCCGGGTACTGCAAGCCATTCAGGCAGGCGTTTCCGACTACCTGGTGAAGCCGTTTTCGGCAGACACCTTGCGGGAAAAACTGGCCAAGCACGGGTGCTAGCGAGTCTTCGATCGCGGAAGTTCGCCTGGAAATCATCCGCGAGTTGAATACTCAAATCCCGTTCACGAATGCCACGAAACCTGGCAGATGCTTGCGGGGCACGCCAACGATCCGGCCGATTTCATGATAAATCGCCCTGGGTCCATTGGCCATTGATGTTGCGCCAAGTTTTGCCGGTTGGGTTCTTGTCTTGCAAAATGTCGGGCAAACGCTCGGGGCGCACGTTGTCGTAACAGTGCAGCATGGCAAACCGGAGCATTGCCGCCGGGATTCCCACGGCCGTGAATCCGGGATGTCCCGTAGCCGGGTAGGGGCCGCCGTGATTCATGGCGGGACTAACCGCCACGCCCGTGGGCATTTTGTCGTTAAGCAATCGGCCGACCTTGAACCTCAGCAGCGGCGCCAGTTGATCGTAAAGGTTGTCGTCGCTTCCGGAGGTGTCGCTGTAGATGCAACCGGTGAGATTGCCTTCGAGGCTATCGACGATCTGGGCTGCCTGCGCCGCGTTCTTGGCGACCACGATCAGCGAGGCGTTGCCGAACGCCTCCGTTTGCCAAAGTTCGGGATCGGCCAGGAACTTTTCGCCCTGCACTTGCAACAGCGTATTGGCGTGGCAGTAGCCGCGTCCTTCGCCCTTTCCGGCCGTCAATTCCTGGGCGCCGGAACTCTTGAGCTTGCCGACGGCTTCGCCCAGGTTTTTGGCCACCGAGGCGGAGAGCAGCGTGCCCACTGCCGCGGCATTGAATTGCTGGACCAACTTCTCCACAAAGCTCGAAGTCTTGTCTCCTGCCAGCAGGAGCACCAGGCCGGGATTGGTGCAAAACTGGCCCGTGCCCATCAGGCAACTGCCGGTGAATTCTTCGGCGATTTTATCGCCGCGTTCGGCGATGGCCCCGGGGAGAATGACCACCGGGTTGATGCTGGAAAGTTCCAGATAGATTGGTTTGCCAGCAGCATCGGCGGCGGCCTTTAGCTTGAGCCCCGCGCTGCGGCTGCCCGTGTAACCCGTGGCGCCCACGCGGGGATCGGCGACCAATTTTTCGCCGTCGGCATGGCTGGTGCGATAGATCAATTGCACGGTGCCGGAAGGCATGCGGGCTTCCTGCTCGGCCAGCAGGGCTTGTTCGGCCAACAAGCGGGTCGTGCCGGGATGGGAACTGTTGGCCTTGGCGATCACGGGGTTTCCCGCAGCGATGGCTGCCGCGAAATCGCCTCCCGCGATGCTGTTGAATGCAAACGGAAAGTTGTTTGGACCAAACACGCACACCGGGCCCAGGGCCGCGTAGCACGCGCGGATTCCGGCCCCAGTGTCCAAAATGGCATGGCGCCACGAGCCGTCGCGGGCCGCCTTGGCGGCCTGACGAAGTTGGCCGGTCGTTCGCGGCAGTTCCACATCTTTCAAACGAGGCGACACGGGAAGGGCGGACTCCGTGTGTGCCATCTCCACAAGTTCGGCAGCTCGGGATTCGATGCCGGCGGCGAATACTTCCAGAAATTCGGCCAGTTGCGAGCCGGACGCCTGACGAAGCACCTTGGCCGCCGATGCCGCTGCGGTCAAGGCAGCCTCGCAGTCGGCCCAACTGCTAATCGGATACTCATCGGCCAGTTTCTCACGCGTCGCCGGGTTTTCCGCTTGAAAGGTTCCCGCAGCTGCGGCGGCTCGCCAGGCTCCGGCGATGAGGACGGGACGTGTCATGGCAACTCCTTGCGGGGATTCGATCGTCATTTGAGCACTTCGTCGAACAGCTTGTACGCCCTTTCCCGCATTTCCTCGGGAAAGTCGTGGTCGCAATCGGGGTGAGCCACTTGGAGGCGGTCGGGCTTGTCGTACAGCTTATAAACATCCATGGCTGCGGCAACAACGCGATCGACGCTGTCGGCCTTGAAGTTGCCGTCGCGCAGCGGGGCGGCAATGAAGACATGACGCGGCGCCAGCGCGCCGACCATCTCGTGAAAGTCGAAGGGAATTTCCTCCAGCCGGCCCCGATACTCGCGAAGTCGCGGAATGTAACGGGTCTGCGTCCAGCCAGCCTCGGGCAACCAGCGCTTATCGTCGCCGCCCATGTAGTCGAGATACGAATCCAAGCCGCAACTGGAAACCACCGCTTGAATGCGATTGTCGAACACCGCCGTATACACCGCGTTGTGCCCGCCCAGCGAATGGCCAATGGCGCCGTAACATCCGTGACGCACGTAGGGAAGCGAGTCCAACAGATCGAGTCCGCGCATGTTGTCCCACACGGCTTTGAGAGTTCCGCTTTCCCAGCCAAGTTGCTTGATGTCGGGTTGATATCCGGCCAGCAGCGGATACGCGGGCGCCAGCGTCACGTATCCGCGTTCGGCCAGCTCGCTGGCGTATTGCCGATTGGGTCTTCCTCCCACGCCGACCACCACGCCGTGGCCCGTTACGTTATCGGTTGGATGCAAGCAGAGCACCGCCGCGGTTTTCTTGCCGTTTCCGTTCAGCACTTCTTTGGGAACAAGCAAGTACGCCGGCACGCGCGAACCAGGTTCCGAGGCATACGAGATCGCTCGACGCACATAGGTTCCGCAGTCCTCTTCCTTTTCGACCCTCACTTCCAGCGGGCAACGCTTCTCTTCTCCCGGCAGTTTGCCCATCACGGCTTGCATGTTCTCCAGGATTTCTTGCCGGCGACGGAGCCACTGGTCAATCTTTTCGGCGACGACGGGTTTGCCATCGGAACCGCGGTGCAGCAGCAATTGATCGCGAGGCAAACGCGGAGTTTTTGCACTTGCTGACGTTGCTTGGGCGGCATCGTCGGCGGAGTTCTGGTCGCAAAACACAATTGTGCTGGCAAAAGCGAACGTCCAAATCACGAACCTCAACGGGAAAGGCCGTCTCATGGAACGAAGCTCCTCAATACAAAATTTGGCGGGCTGTGTGGTGGGAGAGAATCGCTCATTGCGGAACGGAGTCGCGGGCAGTTCAAGGAACCCCCGGAAACGCCTGGATGGCTCATTCGTTTCCTTCCTGCCCCACTATAGCGAGCAGCCGACACAAACGCGCGTCCCTGACGGCAACTTCTCCCAAATCATCGTCCTCGCCAAAATATGAATTGAACCGCGCGGCAACAATGCGGTACACCTTGAGCAGAGCCGTTGGAACTCAAGCGGACGATCGTCCACAATGCGATGGCTGATGTGTTCCTTTCCCTTGGGATTGCTTGATATGCTGCGAGCAAGCTCTGCGAATGACGTCGGCAAGTCACTGCCTGTCAGGACGGTGAGTCGGCGACCAACCAATCGGCGATGCCCATGGCCCAAGAACAGTTCTTGAATGTGATCGATCGCGACAAGGCCGAACGGCGGTTTCAGGCAGCGTTGCAAATGAAGCCGCTGGGCGATGAGATGGTGTCGCTGTCGCATGCCCTAGGGCGAATCGCGGCCACCGATGTGATTTCGCCGGTCGATGTGCCATCGTTCGATCGCTCCAACTTCGATGGCTACGCGGTCCGGGCGGCTGATACCCACGGGGCCTCGGAAGAGCGGCCTAAGCGATTGAAATTGTTGCCAGGTTCGCTCACCACGGGCATTGTCCCCCATCACGAGGTGACCGCAGGAACGGCCCTGCAGATTTCCACCGGCGCGGTGGTTCCCCGCGGCGCCGATGCCGTGGTGCTCGTTGAGCACAGCGACGAGGAAGAAGGGGAATTGTTGGTGCGGCGGGCCGTGATCGCCGGCGGCGGCGTCAGTTTCGCGGGCACGGACATTTCTGCGGGCGAGATCGTGCTGCGTCGTGGGGAAATTCTCACCAGCCGCGAAACCGGCATGCTGGCCGCCGTGGGGGTGACCGAATTGTCCGTATGGCGGCGCCCCCTAGTGGCGATCGTATCGACCGGCGACGAAATCATCGCCCCTGGCCAAACCATGCGACCGGGACTCATTTACGACTCGAACGCTCAAATTCTCGCCGACGCCGTCACCGAGCAAGGCGGGCAGCCGCTGCAAATGGGTATTGTTCGCGACGACCTCGAACGCCTCCGCGAGGTCATTCAGGCAGCCCTCGGCGAAGCGGACCTGGTCTTGCTCTCGGGCGGAACTAGCAAGGGAGAGGGCGACCTATGCTACCGCGCGGTAAGCGAACTGCCGCCGCCGGGCATTCTCGCCCATGGAGTCGCCTTGAAACCCGGCAAACCCATTTGCCTGGCGGTAACCGGCGACAAGCCCGTGGTCATTCTACCCGGCTTTCCCACGTCCGCGATTTTCACGTTTCACGAGTTTGTGGCCCCGGTGCTGCGAGCCATGGCCGGACGAAGAAACGAGGTCGCTGGTACCCGGCACGCCCGGCTGGCAGTGAAGGTGAATTCCGAAGTGGGCCGCACCGAATATTTGCTGGTCGGACTCGCGCCCAATTCCGGCGGCGAGTTGGTGGCTTACCCCGTGGGGGGCGGATCGGGCTCGGTCACCACTTTCAGCCGTGCCGACGGCTTCATCACCATTCCCCGGCATGCAGAAATCGCGGAAAAGGACTCGCTCGTTACAGTGACTTTGCTCGGCCGCGACTTGCCGCTGGCCGACCTGGTGGTAATCGGCAGCCACTGCACGGGACTCGATTACTTGCTCGGCGTGATGCAAGAACGCGGATTTCATACGCGATTCTTGGCCGTGGGCAGCACCGCCGGATTGCAAGCCGCAAGGCGCGGCGAATGCGATCTGGCGGGCATGCACCTGCTGGATCCCGACACAGGCATTTACAATCAGCCATTCGTGACCGACGATTTGCTGCTGATCAAGGGCTACGGGCGACAACAAGGGATCGTGTTCCGGCCCGGCGATGCTCGCTTCACGGGGCCGATGTCACCGCAGGCAATCGTGCACCAGGTCAAAGACCTGCCCGACTGCATTATGGTCAATCGCAATGCCGGAAGCGGCACGCGGGTGCTGATCGATCGCCTGTTGGAGGGCGCTCAGCCCCCAGGATATGCCGTACAAGCACGGAACCACAGTGCCGTGGCCGCCGCGGTAGCCCAAGGCCGTGCCGACTGGGGCGTGGCCATCGAGCAAGCGGCCAAAGTGTACCAACTCGGTTTTCTGCCGCTGGCAGAGGAAGAGTTCGACTTCGTAATACCTCGCTCGCGTTTGAGCCGCCCCGCCATCGAGGTGTTCGGGGAGTTGCTCGACGAGCCCGCCGTGAGGGCGCATCTCGAGGCGCTGGGGTTCGCCATGTATCCGCGAGGGTGAAGTCGAGCAAAAGAGGCTGCTTTTCCGCGAAAATTGTCTGTCGCTCGGCAGAGGCTGGGCTACACTAATCGCATGATTTCCAGGGGTGGGCGGCCGCCGTTACAAACCGTTTCCCTTGGTTTTCTCGGGCATCTCGATACGTCCATTCATTTCTGACTCGTTTTCCATGTAAGGGGGCGACCATCATGAGCCGTCGTCGCAGCGCGCACTGTTCCGTCATGGCAGTTCTGTTTGCTCTCATCGGATTGCCAATGGCGGGCTGCCAAAATCAGGCGGCGCAAAATTCGCAAGCCGAGGTGCTGGCGGCCCTCGAACGCATCGAAAACCGGTTGAGCGCGCTCGAAGCGGGCCAATCGCACACCGCTGCTACTTCAAATTCCGCAAATGTTCTCGCACCTGCCGATTCCCCGCTCGCCGCGTCCATTGCATCGCTGCGCGACGAATTGAAATCGGTTGCGGAGCAAGTGGCCGAATTGCACTCGCTCGCCGCCATGGTGGCCGCGCAAGACAAAAAACTCGATGAAATCATCGCCACTGGCCTGACGCCCAAGAAGCCGCAACCCCCTATCAACGAAGCCGAGGCCTTGGCCATGTTGCTGCGCAAGCAGGCCCGGGTGGAAACCGACCGCAGCGCGCCAGGCAATCCGGTTCGCAAGGTTTTTCTCGACGGTCGAACGCACCTTACGGAGGACGAGTTACCCTTGCTGGGAGCGCTGACCGGATTGCGTGAATTGAGTTTTGGATACTGGGGTGGCTCCGTCGGCGGAGAAGTGATTCCCATCATCCGGGACTTGAAGGAACTAAATATCTTGTCGTTAGGCGAGGGACTGGTTAGCGATGAGCACCTGCAAGACATTGTGAGTTTAGCCGGACTGGAAGAATTCCGCTTCAACTCGGAAAACGTTACCGATGCCGGCGTGGCCCACTTGGGCAAGCTTGTCAACTTGAAAGAACTTCATCTGCAGGGCGACGGCATTTCGGGCGATTGCCTGGCGCACTTGTCGGAAATGAAGAAGCTGAAGTCCTTGAGCCTGCCGTATGGGATTGGGCTGCGTGACGAACAAGTGCAGCACTTGGCAGCTTTAGAAAACTTGAGCGAATTGTCCGCCGATCTCTCCGAGATTACCAACACGGGTATCGTCGCATTAGCCAAGACCAAGCTTACTTCGCTTTCCCTCAGTTACGGAAAAGTCTCCGATGAAGGGTTGGCGCATCTGGCGGGCATGACGTCGCTCGAATCCTTGTCGCTCGATAGCTGCACGATTTCCAATGCCGGAATGAAACACCTGGCAGGGCTCACGAATCTTACCGATTTGAGTTTGAGCGATACCGGCATTGACGACGAGGGATTGGCATACCTGGCCGACTTGACGGCGCTCGAAAATTTGAATTTAAGTGGAACCAAAATCACTGGCGCTGCGTTCCAAAAGTTGAGCAAATTAACCTCGCTGCGCGACCTCAATTTAGCGGGCTCGAACTTTGCCGACGCCGGTCTTCCCCATCTGGCACCCTACGTTCTCCTGTCCGATCTGAATCTCACGCGCTGTTCGGAACTGACAGGTGTAGGTATGCCGAGACTGTCGGGCTTGAAGTGGTTGCACGCCGAAGAGTGCCCTATTTCCGATGCCGGCCTGGCCGATATCGGCAAGTTGGACGGACTCCAATATATGCAGCTCGCGCAAGCGGCAATTACAGATGCGGGGCTAAAACACCTGGAGAACATGAAGCGGCTGCAATCGCTCTCCATCCGCAACACCCCGGTGCAAGGAACCGGATTGCCCCTGTTGCCGCAACTCACCAGCTTGGAGATGTCCAATACGGCGACAACCGACGAGGGCCTGAAGAACATCGGCCGGTTCGCGGCGTTGACGAATCTTAACCTCAACCAGACGGCGGTGAGCGACGCCGGGTTGGAGTCGTTACAAGGTATGGTCGCCTTGGAACGGTTAGGCCTGGAAGGGACCAACGTGGCCGGTCCCGGATTGGTGCATCTGAGCAACCTCAAGAACTTGAGCAGCTTGCAACTCAACGAATGCGCCGTCGCAAGCAGCCACTTGGAACCGCTGACGGAGTGCCGCAAGCTCTCCAGTCTAGGGTTGGGCAGCACCGCCGTCGATGACGCCGCGATCGACATTTTCAAGAAAATGCCCCAACTGGAATACCTGAACATTCGCGATTCCAAGATGACCAAAGCCGGCGTGGAAAAACTCAAAAAAGAATTGCCCGACTTGTCGATCTACCAAGACTTCGATCTTGATTTCGATTTCTAGTCCCGTTCTCACCCGGCTCCAGAGGAAATTCATCATGTTGTCCAAGCACAGGGCGGCGGATCGCCCCCTCGCCGCCAAGCTGCTCGCGGTGACGGCAATCTGCGGGTTTGCTTGCTCGGGGCAGGCCGAAGAAGCACCGCCCCGCTGGGAATTTACCCGCATGGTCGCCCATTGGGCAGACTATGGCGACCCGGGCTACCTGCCGTTTATCGAGGCGGCGCAGCCCGAGATGGCCCAGATTGGATTCTACGGCGCGCACTTTTGGAGTCTGGCGCATACGCCTTCGTACAAGGGCTACCCAGCGCACTTTCCGGTGCAAGGGCTCGATGAATGCGCTGCCTGGTTCGCTGACATGAACCGCGAGTTGCATGCGCGAAACGTAAAAGTGGTGGGGCACTTCAATACGAAGTTTTTGGTGGGCGACATCGATGGTCCCGAAGGCCCTCGGGGGTTCTTCAAATTCTATCGTGAACTTTGGGACGAACAAAAACTGGGCCCCAAGCCGGTTGCAGACCCCACCACGCTGCTCGAGCGCAATCGCGACGGGTCGCTGCTCGGCAGCGAAAAGTACAGCATTGGAAAAATGAAGGAGTATTGGGGGTGCCTGAACAATCCCCACTGGCGCGCGGTGCTCAAAGCCTGGGTAAAATTCGCCGTGGACCAGGGAGTGGATGGGCTGATCGCCAATTACTTTTACCGACACGATTGCCACTGCGAGCATTGCGTGGCCGGTTTCAAGGGCTATTTGCGCGAGCGATTTCCTCCCGACGAACTTTTGGATCGATTCGGCATCGCCAACTTGCCATCGCATGTATTCGAAGAAATTGTGTGCTGGCACAAACCGGAGGAGTCAACGCCGTTGCGGCGCGAAATGTTGCGATGGTCGCAGATTGCCAACAAGCGCGCGTTCGACGATGTGTTCATCGAGTATGGCCGAAGCCTGAAGCCTGACTTGCGAGTTGCCCAGTGGAACCATCTCAGTTTCTTCAATCAAATCAGCGGCGACGAACGCTGCATGCTGCCGGCCGAATTGTGGGGGCAGGGCGAGGATTACTTGTGGTACAGTTCGGGCGCCGCGGCCCACTTCACCGATCTGGAGGAAGGGCTGCTGGGTGAAGTGACATTGCAGGCCCGGTATATTCGCGGCGCTTTCGACGACAAGCCGTTCACCATTGGCAAGTATGAAAACACCCGCACCCGAGTGAGCATTGCCGAGTTGGCAGCCAACGGCGGGGCTCCGATGGGCTTCTATACCCGGTTTCGCAATCCGTTGGCCGCGGCGGAGATTGCTCGCTATTACCAGTTCATGAAACGGTACGACGCGATTTATCGCGCCAATCGCCCCCACGCCGAAGTCGCCTTGCTGTTTCCACGCAGCCACGTTCACAAGGGCGACTTGGCGCCGCTCGAGCGATTCAAGAGTCTGGGCGTGGAACTATTGAACCAGCATGTTTTGTTTGACGTGATTCCGGACGACATTGCAAGCGACGAAAGACGGCGCGGCTATGCGGCGGTGATCGACCCAGCCCAGGGGAATGCCGACACGAACGCAACCGTGGAACAACTGCCCCAGGGCTTAAGTCGGTTTGCAGGTCCGAGCACGGTGCGGGTTTCGGCCAATTGGCCGGAAAATCGTAGCGAATTGGATCTGCACTTGGTGAATTACAATCGTGTAGAACCCGCGCAAAAGCGCAGTGCAGGCCGCGGCATTGAGGACGAAATGCCAAAGCCAGTCAACGCGTTTTTAGTCGACCTGCAATTGCCACGGGGATTTGTGCCGGGCAAAGCCAGCTTCATCACGCCCGAAGAGCCAGATGGTCAACCGGTGGCTTACACCCTCGAGGCAGGGCGGCTGCAATGCCCCGTGCCCGAGTTTCTCGTGTACGGAGTGCTACGGATACAAGCGGGGACGACCAGCAAAGAGTCCCCCTGACATGGCGACGATTCGAACTACGGTGCCTTGGTAGCAGGCCTTTTCGCGGCGTACGCAGCGCGAATCCAATCGCCGCGCGTGGTTTTACCATTGGGCGGGGGAAGTTTGTTTGTCGGCAGCGCTAAAGACTTGGCCAGTTCTGTCCAGCGTGTCGCCACGTCGCCGGCGAGCACGGTTTCAAGTTCCGCGGCATGTCCGGGGTAGGCTTCATAGTATTGGCCAAGGATATTCGCGCCTCGCTGTCCTGGTCTGGCGGGTGGCGGGCTCACGTCGTGCAGGCCTCCAGCGGTTCCCCACCATTGCACGGCGGCAAAGTTAGCGTTTCCGGGGAGCACGTCGCTCACGTAAATCGTGGCTGCGCCAACTTCGTGCAACCGGCCTTGGATTCGGGAAACCGGAACGTCCTGCACCGGTTTTTTGATATCCAACGATATTGCCGCGGCATGCCCCGCGGCCTGGCCGAGGTTCATCCAAATCGGCTCCAGTCGCAGGGCACAAAAACCCACGTGCGAAGCGCTCATCGCTCCCGGCACCAGCAGATTGGTAACGTGCTTGGGGACCAGCGTGCCGTAGGGAATTTGATAGGGAGGCACCGGCTGGTAAAATTCGCCGACATGTTTGCCGCCGAAACGCGAACCTTCGTGACTGGTGCCGTGGCAGTTGAGCCCATATTCGCCCATGGCAATGGCGTCGGCCCGCAACACGGCCCGCGCGTCGTCCTCTGCGTACTGACAGTCGCTTTGGGTGAACACGTAGAGGCCCCGCATCCGTCGCGCTTCGCGCACGTAAAGCTGCGGGGGAAGATGGTCGGTCTCGGTGAACTCGTCTTTGCACAACCCCCATTTGCGGGCGTCGGCCTGAAATGCCTCGGGCACCTCGGCATCGTTCTGCAAGAAGTACAGCAGGCCGATGTTCCAATAGAGATGATCGTTGAAGATTTGGCGGCGGGTCGCGGCGTCGCCCTCGGGCCAACCGAGGTTTTCCGATGGCAGCGACAGCCGAACCAGGCCGCGCGATACGTCGTTGATGTCGTACTTGTTGTTGGGGAGCGGCGGTTCCTGGGCTTTGTAAATCACGCGTTCGCCGAGCGTGCCAAAAACGCGGACAAAGTTCCGGGGCGTTAGCAACGGCACAATTCCCGCGAAATCTTGGCGACGGTAGCCCCGGGGCGGTTCGATGGCCACCCGATTGCTGGGCTCAGTCGTCAGGATCAAGCGAAAGTTGTAACCCTGGAGTTGCCTGTCTTCGTCCTCGGGGGCGAGCGATTCCCCAAATTCTCGCTGGCTTTCGCGGCCCACGCGGTACGGCACCCCAGCCGCCGCCATCAGGTCGCCTTCGTAGCTGGCATCGACGAAAACCTGGGCTGCCAGCGATACGGGTTTACCGTGGGCGTCGACTACGGTCAGTTGTTCAATCCGCTGGTTGTTTCTCGATTCCGTCCCAACCTGCACGTCCTTCAGCGTGTGCGAACGCAACACGGTGATCTGGGGATGCTCGGCCAGCCAGGATTCGAACACCGCCAGGTTTACCTTGGGCTCGGCATGCGTGCCACGGAAATTGCCTCTTGCTTGCGGCGAATCGGCGCCGTACTCGCGTTCATAGTGCGCGATCACGCGGCGGGTGAACTCATGAAATGCGCCGGTGAGTCCTTCAAAGCTATGAAAATCGGTGTGCGACAACCCCGAGGTAACCATGCCGCCCAGACGCGATGTTGGTTCCACCAGCAGCACGGTGCGACCGTCGCGGGCGGCGGCGAGCGAGGCGGCAATGCCGGCCGGCGTGCCGCCATACACGATCACTTCGACTTCGCGGTCCAGGGGGTGTGACTCATTGGATGTTTGAGCAACAAGGGGTGATACGAGCGCCAGACTGGTAAGCCAGGCAACCGCCCTCCAACATCGATTTCGCAAATAACACCTCCGGTGTTTAGGCCTGGCCACGGCTCAACAAGCCATTGCGGCCTACTCGCACTTCACAATCAGGGTTTCCCATCCATCGTAGTCGCCCCCATGCTCTTGCGCCAACGCAAACAGACTCAGCGTGACGTCGTTGATCGATTCCCAATCGACCGCGTCGATGCGTTCCAACTGCACCCCATAGGGATTCGCTGATGCGTCGTCTTCGCGTATCGATGTATCCTTAGATTCGAATCCAATCAGTATCGCCTGAGCGATATAGGCCGCGCGACTTTCTTCCGACGGAAAGTAGGCCCAGTGGCTTACCGGCCGCGGCACGCTCAAGGCGTCGCCGTGCTGCTCCAGTGCCTGAATGACGTGAAGATTCTGAATGCACTGCATATCTTCCGGCGTGGGAAACAGCACGTTGAAGTACTGCGACCACTCAGGGTCTTCGTGCACGCCGGCATCGAATTCGTAGCCCGGAAAGTTTCGCATTACGCTTGCGGCGGCAACTTCAAAGCCTCCCGGACGTGGACCGTAGAAGTAGAACTCGCGTCGGCCTGAGGTAGTAATACGCCCTACCAACTGCGCCGAGACCCGCTCGCCCAACGTTTTTCCGAGGGCGTCTTCCAATTCGTCAAGGATCGGTGCTTCTTCGGCTTCGTACATGCCGTCGGCGCGCGGATGGCGGAAGGCGACCCAAACCCAAAGCAACCACGGCCGCTGTGCGTCGGGCACTTCGCCACAAATTCCCAAATCGACGAATATCGAAGCGGGCGCGCCGTTGACGTTGGTGAAATAAAAGTCCCAGGAATCGGACATCGCCATGCCCTCGATAAGGATTGTGATGGAAGAGAACTTGTCGAAATGTGGCGCAGATTTCTAGCCCGGAACAGGTGTTAGCATTCCTGGTATCCCTTGCTGGTCTTTTCAGCGATCAGTTTATTGGCGTGCTTCAGTGCGGCGGCTTCGTCGGCGAACGTCTTGGTTTGCGTTTGCCCCTTGGTGCCCAAGCGGCCGAAGCGCACGGTCACATCAACACCCGCGTGGCAAATCTCCCAAAATTTGGCCGACTTGGCGTCGACAAACTCGAAGTGTCGGAAATTGCCGGCTGATTCGGCGGACGACGAGGCTGAATCGGAGGATGATTCCATCGTGGCGTCTTTCTTGGGGGAGTTTTTCTTTTTTGGGTGGCTCTCGTTCGGAGAGATGCTTGAGTCGGGATCGGGTGCCGGGACGGTCGCTTTTTTGATGTTCTTCTTGCGGTTCGGAATGGCCGAGCGGGTTGCGACCATTGGCTTCGCGGGTGATTTCGACGTTTCGATGGCGGTTGGCTTCTCGCCTGCGTGCATTCGAACAAACGAAGGAAACCGAGGCACGCCCGCATCGGTGAGTTCTTGGTACCGGAAGGTGATTTGGCTGCCGACCGGGGGAGGATTCGTCCGCTGCGCGTCGGTAAAGCCGGTACCCACGGAGAACTGTGTGCCGTCGGGCAGTTGGACCAGCAAGGCGCCCAACCGGCCTTGATGGCGACCTGCGCCGGGCATGTGCCGGAGCACGGTGGCTTCGGCGTCGTGGAACCGTTTCACCTTCAGCAACGTGGAAGAACGGCCTGCCTCGTATCGCGAACCGGGTTGGCGCAGCATCAAACCTTCGCCCCCCAGGGCGTCAATTCGCGCCAACTCCTCGCTCAGGTGTTGAATGTCGCGGCATTGCTGGTGTTCCAAGACCTGCATGTGCCGCGGAGACTTGCCGGAGAGGATATCGCGGAGCGCTTCCAAGCGTCGCTCGAAAATGTCGTTGACGTCCGGGGCGTCGAACACCACGAAGGTCAGTTCCCGCCAGTGATCGCTCTTGTCTTGGCGGCGGACAATGCTGATGGTGCGTTGGAAGCTCTTACGGGCCATCCACAGTTCGCCGTCGAGCGGGATCCGCGGCAATTGCTCCACAAACCAGTCGGGGGCATGAAAGAGATTGCCCAACCGCGAGCGAAACTCGTTGCCGGTCCAGTAGGCCCGCACGCCATCGAGTTTCTCGCTCATCCACCAGCCGGAAAGTTCCATGTCGTTGGTCCAGCTTTGGGCCAACAACAGGGGCGGCGCCAGCGCTGCATCTTTGTCGGATGCTTTTTCCGCCGCGGCCGCCAGTTCGCCGCCAATGCGGTCTTGCTCGGCCTGGTCGCCGCGATATTTGCGAAGATGCTTGCAGGTGCGCCGCTCAATGGCAATCGACTGGTTTCTCCAAGCAGGGCAGGTGCAGCTATACACGCCGCCAACATTCTTCAGAATATAGGGCTTCGCCGCCGAACCTTTGATTTCGACGGTATCGCCATCGGCCAGATCCGGCATGGAGTTTCTCCGAATAGAAGTGGGGGCGAATGCGCGGATTTTATCACACGCCCCCCCGACTCTCGATAGTCAAATTCCAACCCGCGCCTACGGCAAACAGTCGCCAAGTTTCTGACTGGACAACCGCCGCCAGATGTCGGAAAGTCGTTTATCGGGAGGCGGGTGAAATCGACTGCCCTGTGATCTCGCAACCAACCCTGGAAAAAAATTCCGGAATCACCGCCATGAGATTTGCGTTGCTGGTTGTCTTGTGTGGAACTGCATTCTTGAGCCCCGGCAAGGCAGAAGAGAAATACGGACCCGACTGGGTTCGCGTGACGGCGGCCGCGGCGTGGAAACCTCGAGATTCGCAGGGCGAACTGGTGTATCGCGATCAGTTGTGGATCTTTGGTGGCTGGTTCGATTCGTACCATGCTCCGCCGCGCGACGTTTGGAGCAGCTCCAACGGCAAGGATTGGAACCTGGTTCAAGCCGAGGCGCCCTGGAAGCACAGCGATCTTTCGATGTCGCTCACGTTCAACAACCAGATGTGGTTCATGGGCGGGTGGTACAACGGACGCCTGCCGGGCCATTCGGCCAGCAACCAGGTGTGGGCGTCGAGCGATGGCAAGCAGTGGCAACAAGTCACCGCAAACGCCGGATGGTCGCCACGACTCGCCGCGGCGCTGGTGGAATTTGACGGCAAAATGTGGATTCTCGGCGGGACCGAGAACTACTACTTCGGCGACGAGAACAGTTTGAAGAACGACGTCTGGTCATCGTCCGATGGCAAGACCTGGACACAGGTCACCGAACGCGCGGCGTGGTCGCCCCGCGCGTATCATCAAGCGGCGGTCCTAAATGGAAAGATGTACGTGTTCGGCGGCGGAAACTATGTTCCGGAGTATCACGCAAAGAACGACGTTTGGAGTTCAACCGACGGTGTCCATTGGAAGCTGGAAACCGAACATGCGCCCTGGAATGCTCGATTGTGGTTTTCGTCGGCCGTCTATCGCGATCGCATGTGGGTGATCGGAGGCTGGTCGAATAACCCTAGCCGAAATTGGGGCGACGTGTGGCACTCCCAAGACGGCAAGCACTGGGAGCAATTGCGCTCGCGGGTGACGTGGAAAGAACGCCATGAGCATTCGGTGTTCGTGTTTCAGGATAAGCTATGGGTGGCAGGTGGGCATGCCCAACCGCTCAGCAACGAGGTCTGGTCCCTGGAACTGCCGCGAGACTTTTTCGTTGATTGACGTAAGGACGCGAGCCATCTCGTTGGCTGAGGCGGACCTTTTCGGTCCGACGGCGCCCGCTTTGTGCCAGAGCCCCTCGCTGAACCGATCGCTTCGCGCTGAATCGCCCCGCAGCAAGTTCCCCAGTTCGCACCGCCACCGCGGGGGGGGGGCGTTTAGTCAAGCGCAGGGGCGGATCTCGATCTGGCGGTCGGCGTCAATCAAGACCAGATGTTGCGGCGGTACTTCCTCCCAGCCGAGTTCGGCGGTGAGAGGTTCGGACGCCACGATGACGGTCTTGGTTTCCGGTCCGTCGAGCATTTTGCAGATTCCCTGGTGGCAAACGTATTCCGTTCCCCTGCGCAACCATAAGGAAGGCGCCGGTTCATCCATGGTGGCATAACGCGAAACGACGGCGCGCTCGCCGTCAGAGACCGCCATGTTTAGCAGCGATCGTCGTGTTGCCCCGACTTTCTTGGTCAGGCGTTCCACAAGATCAATCGTCTCCTGCATGGCGGCAGCCATCGCATCCATGGGGTGCTGCTTGGAGTGGTTGGCATAACGATCCCGAAATACCGCGAACAGGTGCTCCGAATCGGTCGTTCCATGAATCCAAAGAAAACTCTCTTCCGACAACCCCAGGATCAATTCCCGTTTCAGTTTTCGGAAGTCCGAGACCGATCCGTTGTGCATGAAGGCGAACCGATCCGCATTGAAGGGGTGGCAGTTCGGCTCCGACACGGCAAAACCCGTGGCGGCGCGCACATGGGCCAGCACGCACGGACTGCGGCTCACTCGGGCCAGGTGCAGCAGATTGACGTTATTCCACGCCGGTTGGACCGAACGGAACAGCGCGGGTTCGGATGAAATTTCTGGAACATACCAGGCAATGCCGAAGCCATCGCCATTGAGCGGTTCTTCCCGCAGACGCGATCTGAAACTCTGATGGATGATGGAGTGCTCGGGACGCGTGGTCAGCAGATCGAGCGTGATCGGTTCACCCGAATAAAGTACGAAACGGCACATGGGTGCTGCTCAACAATAAAAGGTCATCGGCCCGAGTTTTCCGCTGCAAGAGACGCCATCCGTGCATTGATCTCGCCATGGAGACGTTCGACGGCCTGTTGCGAAGTCGATCCGAGCAGCAGTGCCGATACGCCGGACTGGTGCGTCAACCTGCCGGGGTTGTAAAAAATCAGCGATCCCTGCCGCGAGCGAACGTCAAACAGGACATCGTTGAACGACATTAAGAGTTGCTCGAACGAGACATTTTCCAGCCCCGGCACATGATGAAACTCGCGCATGGCAAAGGGCTGCGACGCCCAGTCGCCAAAGAGCCGGTTCATCAGCATCATGGGCAGCGAGGTGCCGCCCCAGCGCCCGTTGCACTCGATGAACTCAACGCGGCAATTCGAGAGATCGAGGCCGATGAGTATCAGATCGAACGAGCAGCGACCGATGTATCCCAGCCGTTGATAAACCAACGCCAAGAGCCAGCAACGATCGACAATTTGCTGCTGCAAGTCGGAGGGAAACTGTGCCGGCACCGTTCCAATAAATAGACCGGCGATGCCCTCGGTAACCTGCTGGAAGAGTCCTTCGACGATCGGCGGCCCTTCGGTTTCCGGGGGTATCCACAACTGCGCCGAGGGCGAACACAGCACCCGAGGTTCCCAGACGTCCACAAGTAGTTCTCGCTCCCCGCGCCATTCGATTCTGGCCGCGGCGGAGCGAAGAATCTGTTGCAATTCACTCAGCGACTTGCCGCGCATGGGTGCCGTCGGCAAGACAACATTTCCGCATCCGCCCGCCGAATCGGGAAGCTTCAGCCCGATCGCTTCGGCTTCTGGCAAAAGTTCCGTTATTCGACGGGCAAGAACGGAAATGCTCCAGGCAGACAACGTGCGAGGAATAAACTCGGCGCCGAATAGTCGAGTCACCGTTTCGGCGAAAGCTACCTTGTTGTTCACCCATCGCGTCAGCCGGGGAGGCGGCGCCAGCACTCCCAAGGGACAACGTGTTTCGGTTCGCAGGAGCGAGGCCAGTTCCCAGACGGCAAAGGTGCCCATGTGCGGATGCACATAAGCCAGTTCGCCACGGCGAAGCTTTTGTAGCAAAACTTGGCGGACAGATACGTCCTCCCAGCACGCTTCCGCGATTCGCAAGCGACTTCGTGGCGGGTGAGGTCGCAGCCATTGGGGTGATCCGATCCCGAGCATGTCGCGGCAATATTCTTCATACCCCGCGATGGAATCTCCGCACGAGGCGACCAGGTCACCGTCGGCGGCCCGCAACCGCGCTCGATCCTGATAGAAGCGAACGTCCTCTCCGGGATCGAGTCGGGTAATCTCGCTCAAATCATCCAAATGCAGCGCCGGGCCATCTCCCGTCTTCTCGGGAATGAGATCGCGAAAGTCGTCCGCGATGGTCAATTCGGGATGTTCGCTCCGCAAGGATTCCGCCAGTTGCTCCGCATTGCGGCGCTCACTGTCGGGAGGAGCTGCTTTGAAGTGCTCGACGATCGGAACGGTCATCTCAAAATCTTTTCCAGCCAGGCTTCAAGGACGATTTGGCTGCCTTCGCAGACTTTCGGATACACCATATCTGGGCGAGACAGCAAACACGCCCATCAATCATACCCGGCAGAACAGGCTCTCGCTGAGGGCCGCGAATATCGGATGCGCCGCAACCGTTTGACCGACGCTGGCGATAAAGATCCGACGAGTTCAAGGTAATTTTAGCGGGCGAGATTAAGAAACTGCACTTCGTCGCCTGGCACGGTCCCCTCTGGGGCTAGCGGACGTCAATCATTCTCGCTCGTTTGGACGTCAACCTGCAGGACATCCGTGACACGTTGGACTCCGGCCACACGCCTGGCGAGCGCGATGGCCAATTGGCGCAGGTAGAATGAGCCCACGTGTCCCGATAGCGTGATGACTCCGCAATCTTCTCGAACCTTGATCCGCTCAAAGCCTTTGCGATGCGAGTGCAGAAAGAGTTTGACCTTTCTCGCCAACTCGGGGCTTGTCACTTCGGCAACCGTTTGGTGGTGGGAATTGTGGTTCATTGAAGAGTTCCTCCCCTGAGGGAGTATGCAGCATTTGTGCCGTTGTGCAGGTCACTCGTAAACTCGTACGGACTGGCATTTTCCCGAAAGGGGTAAGAACCAGATGTGGGCGGAACCGCACAGCGCGCTCCAAGTCTGTGCGAATGCGATACGCTCGGGCTCATGGACGCCAGCCTCGTCCAAACGCCCCCCATCGGCTGCTATCACGGTAGGGAGCCGGATTTCTGGGAGGCTTGCGCGTCAAAGATTTCATCAACCAGCCAGAGTTCGTGGGAAAACGGTAACTTTGGTTCAAGCCTGAACGGCCGGTTGCCGACCCTCTTAGGACGGGGGAATTTACCGGTTGGGCAAGTTTCGCAAGCTGCAAGGCGCTAGCGTATGGAATCGCCAAACTCTTCCCCGATGGGCGAGCGAACCACGAGGATCGACGAGCCGCACCGACATGCGGTGGAGACGCCAGGCGGAGATGCCGCCCGACATTCCGACCGAACTGCGACGTCCTCGGAACATGTGCTGGTGGGTGATTCGGCCGCAACCAACTCCGAATTGCGTCTGCTCCACCGAGAGGGGGGGCAGCAGTCCATTTGGTTCGAAGGACTGCCAGACGCTTGGGAAGACCACGCCGACGAGCCTTTTCAGGCCGTGCGCCGGCACGCGAATCAGCTTGCCGAGTTGTTACGGCGGCGGCACCGGGAACTGCAGGAGCACGAAGCACTGCTGGCGGAACGAGAACACCAGATCGAACAGCAATTGCAGGCGGCGCAGGACTGGGCCGCTGGCGAAGAACAGCGGCTGGCGGAGCAGCGGCAGGATCTCGCGTCGCACCAACAGCACCTGACCGAGCGAGAGCAGAGTCTAAAAGAGCGTTGCCGTGCCGTTGAAATCCGCGAGACGCAACTGCAGCATGCTGCAAAAAGCACCGAAGCAGCGCAGCGATCGGCAGTTGAGCGTCAGCAGGAATTGGAATCGCGAGAATCCTGGTTGCAGGCCGCCGTTCACCAGGTAAAGACGTTTCGTTCCCGACTTCGCCAGCGAGCCGCGGCCATCGCCCAAGTCGAGAACGAAACCGATGCTGGCCTATTGCAAGCCCAGCAGCAATGGCAGGCCAAACAGCAAGCAGCCGACGAATTGCTTCGCCTTCGCCGCCGGGGCGTGGAACTACGTCGACGGGCCGTGGAACGTCAGGCCGCGGACGTTGTCCAGCATGCTCGGGTGCAGGCCACCGCCTTGGTGCAAAGAGAGCAAGAGTTGCAACGCCAGCGACAAGAACTCGAATATCGCTGGAAGGTTTTCCGCGAGGCTGAGTCGGCGCTGGCCCAAGAACGGGCGGAAGTCACCCTTGCCCGCGGCGAACTCCAAAATGCAATCGCACAGCGGTTGCACGAGCGAGAAGCCGAGCGACTGCGGACCGCCGAGGCTCAAAAGTCGGCAGAGTCTGAATTGCGGCGTCAGCAGCAGGCGGTAGAAGAGCGAACAGCCCGGCTCGATGCTCGCCAACGCGAGTTGGACCGTTTGCAAGTCAAACTGCACCGCGCCCAACAGGAAACCTTGGAGATGCGATTGGCCACGGAAGAGATTTGGGGGCAGCTTTCGGGGGTGTTGCCCGCGGCGGCCCTCACCAAGAGCGTGGGCAGGCTGCGAAATCGACTTGCGGACCAATTTCGGTTGGCTGCGGAAGACCTCTTAGAGCAGCGCGAAGCCATCGAACTGTCGCGTGCACGGCTCGAGGACCAACTCGCCCGCCTGGTCGAACAGCGCACGCAATTGCAACAGTGGCTTCAGCGCCGTCAGCAAGAACTGCAAATGCAAGCTGAAGGGCTGGCTGCCAAGGAACAGGAACTTGTCGAACAGGAAATGCACTTGGAGTCGCTACGCGGTGGCTGGCAAGCCGAACGGGCCCGCTACCAGCGCGAAATCCGGCACCTCCTGACGGCGAGGGATACGGTTATGGTTTGAGTGCCGTGGTTACGTGGGACCGAGTGAGACGCCAGTTGCTTTATCGGGGACGGTTGGGGGGGCATCCCTTCAGCGCCCGTAACTGCCCGCAGGGCTTGCCGAGGCCGCACCATGCGATCTCGGGATCCTCGCCCAGCGACAACGGCACTTCAGAAATTTTGGCTGGTGGTCGATGCGGCCCAATCTGCTTATACTTGAGTGCGATTGGACCGGGGGCCGAAGACCTCCCGCAAGGGCAACGAGTTCCAGATGAAGCGAATTGTCCGTCGCCCGTAAAAATGCTCCAAGGTTCTCGTTGCGTTTACTTGCGCGTGGTTCAGCGGGCTCCCCTGGCATCCCCCCTATTGGCCTCTTAAATTCCCAGCGCTTAGCGTGTTCTGTAAATCCGAAGGTAGCTTCTGATGTCGGAAACGAATCTCGGTTTCCTTTCGCCATTGTCCAGCAGTCACTCCGCGTCGCACAACGGCCACGTTGCCCTCCGAGTCTTGCCGGATATTGCTCAAGACTCGGCCGCCGCTGTTACTGGTAAGCTGGAACGCGTTGGAATGTCGGGCATTGAGGTAGCGCTGCGATTGCCGACCGAGGGTGCACAGTTTCTGATTCCGGCAAAGGCCGATTGTTTCGTGAGCCTGGACGATGCTCACGCCAAGGGCATCCATATGTCGCGGCTATTTTTGCCGCTGCAGTCGAACTTGGAAGACAAGCCGTTGAGTGTCGCCCTGATGCAAGACCTGCTTCGTGCTGCCGTGGACAGCCATGCCGGGCTGAGCGATAGCAGTTTCCTGGGTTTTGACTTCGAATATATGGAGCGACGGCGAGCCCTCATCAGCGAGCACTCGGCCTGGCGGAGCTATCCCGTGCGGGTTGAAGGCGAATACTCCAACGGCAAGTTTCGACATGCTTTGCGGTTGAGGATTGTGTATTCCAGTACTTGCCCTTGCTCGGCCGCGTTGGCGCGGCAACTCATGCAGGAAGGGTTTCAGCGAGACTTCGCGGGACATTCATGGGTGAGCGTGGCCCAAGTCAAAACCTGGCTGGGCTCGCACGACGGGCTACAGGCCACGCCGCACGCCCAGCGCAGCTTCGCCGACATTTGCGTCGTGCTCGACCCGTCGTTGGAAAACTACCCGTTTTCGGAGTTGATCGAGCGTTTGGAAATAGCGTTGGCGACTCCGGTGCAAGCTGCCGTCAAACGTGCCGATGAGCAAGAGTTCGCCCGGCTCAATGCCGAAAACCTGATGTTTTGCGAAGATGCTGCGCGGCGGATGAAAGCCGCGCTTTCAGCGCTCCCCTATGTGCTCGATTTTCGTGTCCAGGCGAGTCACCTCGAAAGCTTGCACCCCCACGATGCCGTCGCCATCACCACCAAGGGAGTGGCTGGTGGCTATCAGCCGTAACAGGTTTTGGCGAATGGCTGCCGGCGTAAAAAACCGCTGCAAGCGGCACGAATTCCCGATTGCGTCGCGTGGCGCACCGCACGCATTGCTGCGATAGCAGGCGTTTTGGAACTGGAATTGACTGGCATGGTCCGCTGCAGCGGACTTTTTTGAGAAACCAATTCTCCGGTTGCGCCTACGAGGGAATACCGTTGAAGCCTGCTGGGTGGTAGATGGAGAGCGCCACGGCTCTGGTAATTCGCGTGATCGACTGGAGTGAAACCAGTGCGGTGGTGACGCTGTTCACGCGCGAGGCAGGACTGGTCAAAGCCCTGGCCAAGGGAGCCCGCCGCCCCAAAGGACCTTTCGAGTCTGCCCTTGACGTGCTCTCGTTGTGCCGTGTAGTGTTCCTCCGCAAATCGTCGGAAGCCCTCGATCTGCTGACGGAAGCCAAACTGGTGCGGCGTTTTCGTCCCAGTCGCGACCTGTCGCGGCTGTACGCTGGCTATTATGTTGCCGAATTGCTGATCCGGCTGACGCACGATTATGACCCCCATCCAGAATTGTTCGATGCTGCGGATGCCGCGCTCGTCTCGTTGGGCGATGACGATCCTTCATTGCCGGCGGCCTTGCACGTGCTGCACTTTGAAATCACGCTGCTGCGATTGCTGGGTTATGTTCCGCAATTTGAGGCCTGCGTGGAGTGCGGGGTTGAGCAAGTGGTTCGCGACGGCAGGGTGGCGATTGGACTGCTGGCTGGAGGAGTGCTTTGTCCGCGCTGCCGCCCGGGAAAACGCCAAGTGGTTTCGCTGTCGGCGACAGCGTGGCAAACGCTGCGAGATTGGGCTCAACTCGGCTCCCTGCCGCGGTCGATTCCGGAACGGAAAGTTGGAAATGAAATTCGGGCGGTGATCTCCCACTACCTGCAGAACCTGTTGGGGAGCAAGCCTCGCCTGCACGAGTATTTGTCTGGATTTTGAAAGCCGCTCTCAAGTGCGCGATCGCGCCCCAGTCGTCAGAGCAACAATCAGAAACGCCTTTCCCATTTGACTTCCCATTCGCACAAAGCCGAGATCCGACCGCGGAGCGGGCGCAACGATATGTTTCGCGCCGCCTTGAAGGAATGCTATTGACCGAGGGTTGGTCGATTTGGATCGCGAATGGTGAAGGCCTTGCGGGAGTGACTCACCCTGGCCTTGATGCCGCCTTGGCCGCCGGCGATGGTGATACCCGCTGCTTTTGACACCGCCAGAGAATTCTTCACCGAAAGACTTGCGAGGAACCGGGGACGATGCAAAGCAAAGCCAGGGCAACCTTGCTGATCGCCGGATGCATGGCCGCGGTGGCCGGATGTGCCCAGCCGTGGAGCCAGCAGGGGCCCGCCCGAGCGATGGTGCAAAGCAATGCCGCCGTGGGGTCCGTATCGGATGGCGATACCGGACAAGACCGGCAGGACTCGACGCTACGAGCCCAAAGCGCAGACGACGGCGTCGATGGTCCTTTGCCGATCGAGCCGAAGAAGAATCAGGGCTTTAAGGGCTTTGTTCGCAAGGCAACTTCGATCACCCGTCCATCCGAAAGCGAAGAAGCCGCGAAGGCGATGTTCAAGGAAGCCGACGCGTTGTTCCTTGAGAAAAAATACAAGGAAGCCCAGGCCAAGTACCAGGCCGCAGCCAATCGCTACCCGGACAGCTTTCTGGAGGAAGACGCCCTGTTCATGGTGGGCGAGTGCCAGTTCTTTCAGGATGACTACCCCGGGGCGTCTGACACCTACGGACGGATACTCAAGCGAAACAGCAATACACGGCACCTGGACCGAATTGCCCGGCGTATGTTTGCCATCGGCGAGTATTGGAAAGAGCGCTATCGCGAGACGCCATCGTGGTTGCTCAAACCAAACCTGACGGACAAAACGCGTCCCTTGTTCGACACCAAGGGAAACAGCATGTCTTCGTTTCGCATGGTGTGGATGAACGACCCCACCGGTCCGCTGGCAGACGATAGCATCATGCAAGTCGCCAACATGCATTTCTTGTATGGCGAATGGCATAAGGCCGACGAACACTATACCCAGCTTCGCCACGATCATCCCACCAGCAAGCACGTAATGCAGGCCTACCTTCTGGGATTTCGAACCAAGCTGGAGTTGTACCAGGGGCCGGGATATGACCGCACGCCGCTCAACGAAGCCGAAGAGCTGATTGAGACGCTGCTCTTGCAGTTCTCCAACGAATTGGGGGAGGAACGCGAGCGCGTGCTGCAAACCCGGTCCGCGGTGCGGGCGCAGCAATCGGAACGCGATTGGGATTTTGCCAGCTATTACGTCCAGGGCGGGCATAATCGCGCCGCTCGCAAGGTGCTCGAAAAGCTGCTGCAGAAGTATCCCGAAACCAAGTTCGCCGAGTTGGCTCGGCAGCAGTTGGCCGACCTGGAGGGACTTCCCGACCATCCCAAGGAACATTTGATTTGGCTGGCCAATATCTTCCCCAAGCCAAAGCAACTGCCCCAACCCATCAATGCCCAGCATCGAAGCGAGTTGCGATGAACGTGCGCCGCTCTACGCTGCTGCTGATCGGCCTGTGGATCATGTGCGGAGGGTGCGCACGTTATCACGTAGGCATCCGGTCACTCTATCAGGCCGATATTCGCACGGTTTACGTCCCCATGTTTCATTCGGACAGCTATCGCCGTGGCTTGGGCGAAATGCTTACCGAGGCCGTGATTAAAGAGATTGAAATGCGGACTACCTTCAAGGTGGTTCATTCGCCCGACGCCGATAGTATTCTCACCGGCCGAATCGGTGCAGACCAAAAAGTCGTTACCATCGAAAACGCCAATGACGATCCCCGCGAGGTGCGTTACGACCTGACCGTGGAAGTTAGCTGGCAAAACCGGAAAGGCGATCTCATCGTCCAACAGGCATTGCCGTTGCCCCCAGAGTTGGTCACCGTCTGGGGATCTTCGACGATCGTTGCCGAAGTGGGACAATCCACCGCGACCGCCCAGGCTCAGATGATGCAGCGTCTGGCCGCTCAAATTGTCGACCTGATGGAGGTGCCTTGGGGCGAAGAGGCGGGGCCGGTTTTCTTGCCCCGCTGAGCCATCCCCCCCTCTGCCGCGTCGCGATTCTTGGCCTCACTCCTTTTGGTTGCCGCGGCATGGCAACCGTGCCCCACCCGAATCGTCTCCTTCAATCTTTCTCCAGATGGCTTGCCAAGTTTGCCGATAAGTCCGACAGGACTGCGTACATCGGCCAAGCTGGCTGCAAGCGTACGATCGCGGTTCGTTTGGATGTCTCTGCTGCCAGGCGTCGTGGCGATGTCTTGGCGGAAGAACGCCACAGGGAGGAAAGATCCATGCGTATTGCCATTACGGGCTTGCTAGCAGTGTGCTTCTGGGGTTTGTGGAATGTGCCGGCGCAGGCCGAGAAATGGTTCCAGCGCATGAAACGCGACTATCATCGCAATGTCGCCTGGCCCGAGCCATTCAACTTTCCCGACCGCGAAGCGGTGTTGGCGCCGTTCGACGTTATGGTGGCCAAGGGTTGGCAGCGTCAAAACACGCTGGCCTCGGACCATTTTGACGACGACAAAGGCAATCTGGTGGAAGCCGGTCGCCGCAAGATTGACGTGATCCTCACCCGGACCCCGGCCGAGCATCGCGTGATCTATGTGGAACGCGCTCCCAACTACAATCTGACCGAAGCACGTGTGATGGCCGTCAAGCAAGCCATGCGTCCATATTTCCCCGACGATCCCGATCCTCGGGTGAACATCAGCATTTTGCCGGCGCCAGGCATTCCCGGCTCGTACATTTCGGACATCAACAGCCGCTTCAAAGACACCACGCCCTCGCCGCGGTTGCCAGCGCCCACTGGCGACATCGGCAATTAAACGGAGGGGTTCATCGCGTTGCCTTGGCCGCGAGCACATGCAGGTCGCGCAGCACCTCGCTGATCACCACGGGACCGACGTCCGCCAGGCGCAGCGCCTGCTGTCGCAAGTTCCAGTGCCAGCCGCCGGTGAGAATTCCTGGCAGCACAAAGCAGCCATTGATGGATTGTTGCTCCCAGCCGTCGGGATACCCGACCGGGATTCCCGGTTCGTACTCCAGCACGGCGGTGATGTTCGCTTGTGGAAACGGTTTGAAGTGCTGGTAAAACACGCCGCCGTCTTGCGGCTGCCCGCGCATCCAATCGAGCCGCTCCAGAATGCCCAGCATGGTCAGCGGATTGAGCTCGCAATGATCGAACTGGTCCAAGCTGTGCTGTTGTTCTTGGCCGGGCTCGAGCGTGTAGACTCGCCGCGAGAGCTGTTCAAAGGGCGGCACGATTTCATAATCGCCGAAGATTTCGGCCCACCGCTGCCGGTCTTTCCCACTGAGATCCGCGGGATGCACGATTCCTACGCTGGAATAGTTTGCCAGCGTGCAGACGCTGTCGTTCGCATCGGCGTAATCGAGTTCTGCCGTCAAACGAAAAGTTCCTGCCAATTGGCCACCTGAATCGTATCCGCCCCAAAGCAGGTTACGAACCAGGTGCGTCATCAAGGGATGGCGCGCCAGCAACATTTCGAACTCTGCCACCGTCCAACGACGGCCCACGACCATCGCCTGCTCCAACCGGGGAATCTGCGTCTTCACGGCCTCGCGCAGTTGCTGCTTGAGCAGTTTCCAATCGGCGACTGACTGGTTGGCAAGTGTGGCGTCGTCTCGAGCGCCCGGCTTGGGTAAATCCGCGCGCAGCTTGCCGCTGTCATCGCGAAGCATGGGTTTAAGATCGGAACCGAATACGAATTGGAATTGCCGCGGGCCAAAGTCGAATGTTCGTGCGCCGTGCTCGTCGAGACCGCAATCGGGAACGATGCGATCGGCCAATTGGGCGGGAGTGAGCCCCTGCTCCTCGGCAATTTGCTGCATAAACAGGCGGGCTTTTTCTTTGAGCCCTTTAAATTTGAGTTTCTGGGCAATGCCGTTGAGCTGCATCAAGGCGGTATCGCTACCAACCGCCCGTAGGCATTCGAGTCCAAACACGGCCCTCGCGTGTTGACTTTCGCCTGGCCACGCCCGGAGCAGCGGCGTTAATTTGAGCACGGAAGCATCGCCACCAAGCAATCCGATCGCTCCCAGACACCACTTGTCTTTGCTGGGACATCCATGTTCTTGCCAGCGCTCGAACAGCCGCCAGGCAAACGCTTCGAGCGAAAAGGGGTCGGCGTGGGCCCGCAGCTCTTTCAACAAAGGCGAAGGCGCATTCAAAGTGCTCTTTTGCAGCGTTTGGAGCACTTGAGTCACGTGTGCCTCGTTCAACCGTCGACCGTCGATCAACAATGCCGGCAAGGACCCGATCGCCAGCCAGTCGGGCAACTTCGATCTCTTGCCCGCGGAACCGGTTTCGGCAAGCAAGGCGTGGCGCAGCCATGAGGGCGTGGAGTGCTCTTCCAGCGTCTCGTACACGGGCTCGGAGTGATCGAGTACGGCGCGACGAACTTTATCGGCCGCATCTGTCGGCAGGCTGGCGGCATGTTCGGCGATGATATTTGCGTAGCCAAGGCGTTTTTTCTCGCGAAGATAGTCGACGGCGGCCTCGGCCAGACGACCTCGTGACGCGGCGGTGGAAACGAGTCCCGCAATGCCGCAACCCACGTATCGATCGAGCCACGTTCTGGCTGGTGCCGGAGCCTTGGAATTCACGACCAGCGACATCATGGGCTCGGCTGCCTCGGGGGCGACAACCGTATTGCAGAACGTTGTCGCCACTTCATCGGCGCGGGTGCGTTCGGTCTCCCGTTGAATGCTTTCCGCCACATAGTCCAGGCCGGCAAACTCGGTCGTCGCCAGCCACGCGCGAATGTAGTTCGACGTGCTGAGTCTTAAATTCAACCTGCGGCAATGATAGTTAACCAGTTCCGGGGACGGCAAACCGAAGACCAGTTGCTGCGGCCGATGGCACCAATCGTTTTCGAGCTGCGCCGAGTACAAGTCGTCGGGCCAAGACGACACCACATCGAGCAACCGTGGATGGCCGACGAACCCAGCCAACTGAAACTCCATGGCCGGCGGCAAATGCCACCGCCGAGGCCAATCATCGGGACTCAAGCCAGAACCAACCCACTCGCGAATCTCGGCGACTTGCTCATCGCTCAGGTAAGGCAGCACAAAGCGCCGAAAGCCCTCTGCCGCGTGCAGCGGCAACTGCGTGGCAACGTAACCGGCGATAAATCCGGTGGTAATGAGCGATTCATCGAGCAAGCACGCTACAAGTTCCTCCAATGAGAGGAATTGTGAGACCGCCAAGATCCAATGGGGACCGAGTGCTCGAGCTCCTGGCCGCGAGCGCAGCCGTTCTTCGACCTCGTAGGGCGTGAGCGGTTCGGAAACATCAATATCTTGCAATTCCTGGCTATGTTGCTTTGGACGCACATTCGGAACAATCGAGGTCATGGCTTCGAACCAAAACCGGGCTTCTTCAGGCGTCATGCTTTCGGCAAGGTTGGCGGTCTCCCAATGCCAGGTCCAGCCGCCATCGGTGACCCGCACCTTGCTGAGCCGCTTGAGACAATCTTCGCGATCGAACGGTTTGGGTTCCGGGCGGAGGCGAACTGTGCGAGGCTTCCAAGTGGCCCACAGTTCATCAAGCGGATCGAGCAGCAATTGCCGGCGCACCTCGACCACGATTTCTTCGGCAGGGCGCGAATCCGTTGACGGAGCGTCGTGTCGCATGGATGGCGGAATTTCCGGCTCGGCCTGGCCGGCAGTCAATGGCTCGATAGTCGCCGCGACTGCCGGGACGTCTTGCCCCGGAATTTCGTGGTAGCCTTTGGCCAGTTTCTCGGCGATCAGTTTGTCATAGCTTTGCTGTGCCTGTTGTTGCGAGCCGAACGATTTCGTCTTGGTTTGCCCTGCCGTGCCGACACGGCCGAATTGCACGGTGTGGCTATCACCATGGAGTTCGATCCGCCAGAACTTGTGGGACTTGCCCTCGTTGAATTCAAACTCGCGATGCACCGCTACCTCCTGCTGCATTCTTGTCCGACCGTCCCCCGTTATTCTCTCGTGAGCACTTCATCGAGATTCAGAATCAAGCTCGCCACCGAAGCATACGCGGCATGCTCCGCCGGAGAAGTCAGGTTTGATCGCGGCGCTTCACCCACGGATAACCACTGGGTCGCCTCCTCGGCATGTTGGCGAAAGTAATCCAGGTTGCGTTGCCACGATGCGAGGAGAATCTGACTTTCGTGCGGTGTGGGCATGCGCGCGGTTGCCAGGCGAAATGCCCAATTGAGCCGAGCCCGGGGATCATTGCCTCCTTCACGAATCATCCGCTCGCCAAACAATCTGGCGGCCTCGGCGTACGTGACGTCGTTGAACATGATCAGCGAGTGCAACGGCGAGTTGGTTCGGCCGCTGCTCACCGTACACACTTGGCGCGGCGTCGTGTCGAACAGATTGGTGGGCCCGATCGAACGACGCCAAAAAATATATACGCTTCGTCGATATAGCTTCTCTCCGAGATCTTGCTGGTACTTGATTTTGTTAAAGCTGAACTCCTCCCAAATGCCCGGGGGTTGATATGGCTGGACTGGCGGACCGCCTTGCTGCTCGACAAGCAATCCCGCCAAAGCCAAGGCCTGATCGCGTAGGGTTAGTGAATTGAGACGCGACCTGGCCGCCCTGGTTAGCAGCCGGTTTTCGGGATCGCGCTGCAACAAGGCATCGGTTACCTGCGAACTCTGACGGTAGACGCCGCTCGTGAGGATCAGTCGCTGCAAACGCTTCACATCCCAATCCTGTTGGAACTCCCAGGCGAGGTAATCGAGCAATTCGGGATGCGTGGGTCGTTCGCCCTGCGTGCCGAAATCCTCGGGAGTGCGAACCAGGCCGACGCCAAAAAAATGCTGCCAGATTCGATTCACGGTCACGCGGGCAGAGAGCGGATTGGCGCGATCGACGAGCCACTGTGCCAAACCCAAACGATTATTGGGAGCCCCCTGCGGCAACGGCGGCAACCAGCCTGGCAGGGCGGGTTCCACTTGTTGTCGGGGTTGATCGTACAGACCTCGATCGAGAATATGTGTGGCGCGCTGTTGTGCACGTTCGCCCATCACCATGGTGATCAACACGGCACGGTTGACGGCATCGAGTTTGCCTTGGGCGGCGGCCTGCTCTTGAAGGATTTTCTGGCGAGATTGATCTTGCGACAAATAATATTCGCGCAGTTTCTTGCGCTGTTCGTCGGACCTTTGTTGCGGATCGATCTCGATCCAGCGGGCAATGGCTGGTGGAATCGCGGGGGCCTCGTGGTCGTTGTTCCGCTCCAAATCGTCCTCGGTGGTTGTAACCGCCAAAATTTCGAGCGCTTTCCGCTGCTGCGATTCCCAACTTGGTTGATTCTCTACAAGCGTTGCCTCGACGACCTTTAATCGATCGCTCCACGAAGCCAATGCCTGGCGAAATTCGCTCCGCTGTCGTTCTTGCTCGGGCGTGGGCAGTTCCACCGTGGGCGCCGCCGTGCCACTGCGGCGATCGACGCCGCCGCTTTCGTCCACATTGTTGAAGTACGCGTAAAGTTGATAAAATTCTTGTTGCGAGAGCGGATCGTATTTGTGGTCGTGGCACCGGGCGCATCCGGCGGTCAGTCCCAACCACACCGTCGCGGTAGTGTGTACCCGATCGACTACGTATTCCACCCGCGATTCCTCGGCAATCCGACCGCCTTCACCGTTGAGCATGTGGTTGCGATGGAAGCCGCTTGCCAAGACCTGATCGAGCGTGGCGTTGGGCAGCATGTCGCCGGCGATCTGCTCGATCGTAAATTGATCGAACGCTTGATTACCGTTGAGCGAGGCCAGCAAGCGATCGCGCCAAGGCCACATGGCGCGGGTACCATCGGTTTGATAGCCATTGGAGTCGGCGTAGCGCGCGGCATCGAGCCAGGCAGGCAGCATGGCTTCCCCATACCGGGGCGACGACAACAACCGATCGACTTGGCGCTCATATGCACCGGGGCGTTGATCGGCAAGGAATGCGTCCAACTCGACCAGGGTAGGCGGCAATCCGGTCAGATCGAGTGAGAGTCGCCGCAGCAGCGTCGCGCGACTGGCTCTGGGGGAAAACGACAAACCCACCGTCTCCAGCCGGTTGAGCACGAATGCATCGATGGCGTTCTCCGCGAGCGCGCTTTTTCGAATGGATGGAGTCGCCGGACGTTGCACGGGCCTGAGCGACCAGTGTTCCTCCCACGGTGCGCCGGATTCAATCCAGGATTTCAGCCGGGCAATCTCTTCGCCGCTCGGCCGGCGCGCCACGTTGGCGGGCGGCATTTGCAAGTCGGCGTCGTCGGTCGTCAACCGTTCCCAGACGGCGCTGGCGGCTAAATCACCGGGCACCACGGCATGGTACCCTCCGCGATCGCCCAATGCGCCTTCGCGCGTGTCGAGCCGCAAACCGCCTTTCCGCTGGCTGGCATCGGGACCGTGGCACGTGAAACAATGCTCGGAAAGAATGGGCCGAATCTGCCGATCGAAATCAAATGCAGGTGGTTTGCTGCCGCTGTTTGTATCGACTGGGTCGGATTCTGCCGCCGACAACGGCGCCGCGGCACAAACTGCAGCAAAGATTGTCAACAGGAAACACGTTCGAGGCGAGGTAAACATCGGAAGCGTAACGGATTGCAAGTGCGTGGGAGAACAAACGGAATCGTAGCCTGCCGCCATTTTAGCCGCCTGCCAGGCCTTGCGGCGACCGAAACTTCCGTCAGCGACGCAGGGGAAAGGCTTGCGATGCCATCGAAGGGGCGATTCAAAGCAAAACGGGCTGGAACCACGACTTAACGCTGGTTCCAGCCCGAGATAATGAATTTGACTTTCCTGGTGCCTATTTATCGCTGGCCGGTTCTTGGATTCGCACCAGGATCATTTGCTGCGTGCGATCCGGTCCATAATGAACCAGGATGGGCGCTTGATCTTTGGTGAGATTGCTCAGTCCCGTTTCGAAGACGACCGTTTTTTTGTCGCCAACCGACCAGGCCGCGCGCTGAGTGCTGGGATCGACTGCTCCATACACCGGCAAAGTATTGTCTGCGACGGCATCGTAGTAGTTTCCGCGAATGACGCCCGACGAGCGGATCGCCAACTGGAAAATGTGCTGGGCGACCGTTTCGCCTTCTTGAACCATGCCAAACACGCCTAGGGATTGCCAGGCTTCGTCGCCTGGCGGTTGGGCATCGCGGCCATTGCCGGCAATTTCCGCGGCCTGGTTGTAATAGTCGGTCGCAGTACCGATGTTGCTACCGTTCACGTACACATTGTCTCCGGTGTAGACCACATTGCCGCCGTAATAATAATCCATGGGATCGGCAGCGATTCCGCAGCATGCGGCTAAGGCTCCCCAGGCAGTAACTCCCCAAAGACCACCAACGCCCCAGTGGTTGGCTGTCCAGGCAGCCGGATGGGCGCGATACCAGTTGGGCGAAAAGCAGTTGTAATGATAGTTGTTGCGAACATGCACACCTTGCGTGCGCAGGTCTGCGGGGCTGACATAGCGAGTGTGATGATTGACACGCCCCCAGGCTGCAGGGCCGCCATTGGGACCGCGAATGCCACCTCCGCCCACACCTTGCGTCCGCACATCGGTGTAGGGATTGCGATCGAAACCGCCGGCGTCGCCTGGGGTTCGCGCACTGTTGGCTGGTGTACGAAGATCAACGCCTCCTACCGGTCCATCGTGCAGGCCGTTGAATGGTCCTGCTCCCATGGCGCCCGGGCGTCCGGCGTCCCAGGCATTGCGATGGGGTCCCAGGTCAGAACGCCCTGGAGTATTGCCGATGCTTACCCCGCCCAACGGTCGAGAACTTTCACGGAAGGCGTCGCCCCCATTGAAGACAGGGCCCACATCGCCAGGATTGCCGGTAAACCCGTTCACGCGGCCGCCGCCAAAATTTCCATGGGACTCTCCGCTTGATTTCAAGTCGCCGCCGCGGAAAGCACCGCTGCCGTCGAAATCGCGGGGCCCCTGGGCACGCAATCCGCCACCAGGACCACCGGCACTCAATCCACTCACACCCCCGCGGAAACCACCGCCACCTCCCCGACCGCCGAAGCCGCGAGCGTTTGCTTCATGCTGAATTGGACCGCACGCGGCAATCGCCACAACAACGCCAAATATGTATGAAATTCTTTTCATTTGGGGGTTACTCACGATAAGAGAAGATCGAAATGCCAGGTTGGTGGCACTATTTGCTGTCGGTGACGCGGATGACCTTGACTGGAGGGGTGTTTGGCAACGAAACGCCCGCGATCGTTCGTTCCACCGACTGCCAGGTGAAGGTGTTGCCGTTGATCGGCACCAGCAGATTCACCGCCGTGGAATGGCTGCCGTCGGGGAGCGTGTCTGCAGCTTGGATGAACCAGCGGGAATGATCATGCACCCACCGCGACTGGCCGGTTACCCCCGAGCTATCGAAAGACCAGCTTTGAACACCGCCGTTGGGTGAATTGCCAAGTAGTTGGATGCCAGAGGAGACTTGCTCGCCGCCACGCCAAAGGGTGTAACGGCTGCGCAAGAAAGTTTTGGAGTCATCGTAAACGTAGGAAATTCGCAATTCGCCCTGATCGGAAACGGCCTGCCATTCGCCAACGAGCCAATCCAGGTTCTCAAGCGTGCCCTGCGCGGTTGACGCAGACGTCCATTCGCGAGATACGGCAATCCGCCATTGCCCATCATCCCAAACGTGGAGTACCGAGTAACGGCTCACTTCGGGTTCGGTTGCGTCGGGCAAGAATAGTTTGAGATGCCCTTGTTCCTGGGCAACAAACCGGCCCAGCAGGCGAATTTCCGAAATCTCGGCCTCAATTCGGGCTTGCGGGTGCTGCCGGAAGAATTGTGTGTAAGCCTTCTCGATGGAATCACGACCTCGCACGACGAGACCGTCTTCCGATGCATACTCTCCGTCGGTTGTCCAGAAACCAGCTACAGCCTTGGCGTCGCCCTCATTGAAGGCCTTGGCGAACGCGGCAGCCGATTCGCGCACTGCGTCCACTTCAGGCGATTGAACCGCAGATTCTTTGGCCGCTGCCGTGGTGACCCAGCCTGTAGACGACCAAGCGGAAATAACCATCGCGACCAAGAAATAAGTTCGACTCATCGATGAACCTTAGAGAATGGGCAGGGGGGGGGTAAGGCTACTGCCAGCGACGTTGCGCGTTTGCGGGCGACAATACCGCCTATGTGACCATAGGTCATGGATTCGGTGCACCTTGCGGCGAAATTGGCCACGACATCAACCAGTTTCGGCACACGGTGCGAGGCGATTGGGCAACCGGGGGGCATGTCGCGGCGGAAACGACCGCAAAATGCCGAGTCGTGCGTGGCCCCAACCCAGGATGTGACGCATATCGCCCTGCCAATCTGCAATTTGCCGAACCGCCATTCGTAACGTACGGTTTCATTGCTGCCGCGTGCGATCGGCACGCCTGCGAACTCGAGCCGGGTTCATCCCGTCCCCCCCAGACTTTCGTCTGGCTCGGCTGTTGTTCGCCAGGCTGAAGCGGCACACTCTTCTCGATTGTCGCTTCCAAATTTGAATTATTTCCCGGTTTGTGGTGGGCTCGTTCCTGCGTAGTTCGTTTCGTGCGCGGTCCGCTTCCGCCGCGCACGAACGAACGCGCAGGCAAACGCCCGCTGCGTCGATTTCCGGTTGCGGAGACCTGGATGACCTGTCAAGAACTGGCGTCGCGGATTGAGCAGTTGCAACCGCAGGCATTGCCGCGCGATGTGGCTCGTCTTTGTTTATTGCTGACGAATCACGTTGACGACTTGAACAGTCTGAACGACGACCAGCGGTTGGGCGAGGCTTGGCGCAACGTGGCATTTCGTCTGCAAGCCGCGGCCGACCAGCACGCCGCGATGACCGAGGAACTCGAGGAACTCGCCTCTCAGAATCCGCGCGAACTCACTTCGGAACAGGTGGGCGCCCTGATCCGCGCCGTAAAGGTGCAAAACCAGGTGTTACAGCTTTATGTCGGCGACCAAGACGTGTTAGCGGAATAAGTCGTTCCGCGAGGACGTTCCGAACTTGCCGCCCGCTGCAATCGCGGTGGAACGAGCAGGTCAATTATTCGCGAGTTCGCCCCGGCTGCCGCGAAACACCTAATGTGTCGGCTCCAAAACCAAACGATGCCGCGTGGCTTCTTCGACTTTCGCCCGCGAGTACAAGAGCGGAAAATACTCCCCATTATCCCAGAGGGGAGCGAGATCGGCGTAATGCGGGCTACCCGGCTGGCCCGATTGACCGGGAGCACTGGTCGCCATACCTTGGTCCCAATCGGCCAGATCGAACAGATGCCGATACGTGGGCCCGTGCAACCGGGAGAAGTTGCGGTCGAATCGCGCCTGGTCGGGCGCAAAGGGATCGGAACCGCTTTCAAAAGGCCCCACGTTGAATGCCGTGGCATGGGCATCGCCAAGGCGCGCAAGCGGATGCTTGAACAATACGTGCTGCAATTTTCCCAGCGTCCAATGCTTGGGATCATCGCCCAAGCGTTGTTTCGCCTCGGCAATCGCCGCAATGAATGTTGTTTGCACTAGTAAGTCGCGCTGCGCGGTGGGCTGTTCGCCAAATCGGGCGGTGCTGGGGTTCTGCAACTCTTTGACCATGGATGGCAAACTGGCCCGGCGCGATACCTCTTCCAGCAATGCCGGTGGACAATCCTTGCCAAAAAAACGTTTGGTGAGTTCGGTTCGCCACAGGGTATAGAGTGCCGCCGCCTGCGAGTTGCGGTCGAGGTTGGCGTCCCAATCGTGCAACCAATTCGCGTATTTTGCGGCGTCGCTGTCATCGATCGAAACTTGCTTGAACACGGCCAAGAGGTCCTTCGCCATGTTCGAAACGTGGTCGTGCTGCATTTGCTGAAAATCGCGTAGCGTGAACTTCTGGCGGCGACTCAACTGCTCGTCCAATCGCGTGAATCGATATGGTTCGGCCCAGTCGAAGGCAATCTTCTGTTTGTAATCGGGGGGGAGAATGTTCTGATTGGCCGTAATGACGTAGCCGCTGGGGGGATCGTACGACTGGGGAAGGTCCTCGAGCTTCAGAAAACCACGCCAGCGATACTTGCCGCTTGCCCCGGGGACGGGCAATAACCCTTCCCAGCCGTCGCGAATCGGCGTCAGCGCCGCCGCGATCCAACCGATGTGCCCATCGACGTCGGCATAGACGATATTCTCCGACGGGGTTTTCCAACGTGCCGCGGCCTGTTTGAATTCGCTCCAGTTGCCTGCCCGATCGACCGCCAGCGAAGCCAGGTAGGCGGCCGTGCCAGGCTCGCTGCCCACCCACCGCAGGGCATATGCGCGGCGTCGTTCGCGGTCCTCGTGAATCACGGGGCCATGCCGGGTATAGGCGAGTTCCAGCTCGACGGTTTCGTAGGCGTTGTCGGTTTTCACCCGGGCCGATTCACGCAATACCGTCATGCGTTCCCAACCGTTGCCGACGCGATATTGATAAGGATCGTCCGGGTGTGTTTCTTCCACGAACAGATCGGCCTGGTCGGTGCCAACCACGGTGAATCCCCAGGCGATGCGTTCGTTATGGCCAATTGCCACGCCGGGCAGTGCCGGTTCGCCGCTGCCAATCACATTCCAGCCCGGCGCATGCAAATGCACCAAATACCGTAGCGACGGCAACGTGATCGAACGGTGCGGGTCGCTGGCCAACATGGGCTTGCCCGAAGCCGACAGAGCCCCTGAAACGGCCCAATTGTTGCTGCCCTCGGGCTCGGGGTTGGGGCGCACCAGAATGGGCGAGGTGACGGCGTCGTAGCCGGCCAAGACCGATTTGTCGATGCCTTCAAGGCTGAATCCGGGGACTGGCGCGAAATCTACCTGGGGATCGGTTGGCATCAATTGCCGGGCACGTTCGACGCCCACGGCGGCAATAAGCTCTGCCCTGGCGACTTCCCGCGAAAGGTTCAGTGCCACGGGCAATAGCGCCATCCGTCCCAGACAATCTTCGGGACGCCATTTGCCGGGTTTGTATCCAAGAAGCTGGAATTCAATCGGCAAGCGATCGTTCATCGAATCGATGCCGGCGTTGATGCCCGCGGTGAAGGCCGTGACGATTTCCTGGGTATCGGGCGCATAACTCTGCCACTCGGCTTGCATGTCGCCGCGATAGCGGGTCAGTCGTGCGAATCGATCTCGCAGCAGCGAGTCTTTGCCAAAGATCTCGGCGGTCTCGCCAACTGCGATTCGCCGCCACAGGTCGATTTGAAACAGCCGATCTTGGGCGGCCACAAATCCTTGGGCAAAGAACAGATCGTGTTGATTCTTCGCGTAAATATGCGGGATTCCCCAGCGGTCGCGAAGCACTTCCACCGGCTGTTTCAGGCCGGGCAACCGAAGCGTGCCGTCGAGTTGCGCCAAAACAGCATGCGCACTTTCGAGCAGCGAGGCTACCGTACTTGCTGCTGGTTGCGGTTGAATTTGCCCTTGTCTTTGGCCAGGCTCCCTGGCGCAGATCGCACTGACGCAGAACAATATCGATGCGACCCCTAGGACCGCACAAACGAAATGCCGCTTCATGGTGTGCCTCGACAAGTGGTGGGGGGCGATTGGGCGGGAGCCGCAGTAAAAACGGTGACTGCGTCCACCATTCTTGAATCGATGCGCGGCAATTACAACGGCTTAGCCACCGGTTCGATGGTTAATTTCGCGTCGGGTATGCAGCAATCCGTCAGCGCATCAACGTTCTGCGCCGCAATTCGTACACTGTTGTGGCAGCAAAATGCCGCAAACACTTCGCGGATGATGGCGTGCATTTTCGCGAAATGCGAATTCTTACACAGCGAGCAAGGATGTCGCTTGAGCTAGCGGAGGCGCCAAACGATCCACTTCGGCTCTCCGAAGTGGGCATCCCCAATCACATGACCGCAAAGTAATTTTCCACGGCAAAGTCGAACATTTCGCGCGACATCGTCGGTGGCATGCCCATGTAATGGCAGTAGTTGATGATTTGCAGCAACAGGTCGCGAGGCTGGCAGCAGCGGAATGGGCGTTTAACGCCGAGGTAGTGCGTTTCGATGAGATAGTCCACGGCCTCTTGGTCCCATTCGATGTTCAGCTTCTCGGCCATCAACTTAAGCAAGTCGCGATATTCCTCTTCGCTGGGGTCTTGGACTTCCACCTTGTAGGGAATTCGGCGAAGGAAGGCATCGTCGACCAGGTGTTTGGGTTCGAGGTTGGTGGAAAAAATGATCAACTGGTCGAACGGCACTTGAATTTTCTTGCCATTGGGCAAGTTCAAGAAGTCGTACCTTTTTTCCAAGGGCACAATCCAGCGGTTGAGAAGCTGGTCGGTACTCATTTTCTGGCGGCCAAAGTCGTCGATCACCAGCGTGCCGCAGTTGCTTTTCAATTGAAACGGCGCTTCGCAGACGCGGGTGGAGGTGTTCAAGGTCACCTCCAGGTTGTCCATCGTGAGTTCACCACCCACCACGATGGTGGGCCGTTTGATCCGCACCCAGCGCTTGTCGATGCGGCTGTCGTGCCATAGCCGATCGCTGGGCTTGAGCGGCACCTCCTCATGCACGCTGGGATCGAACATCCGCATGATTTCACCATCGATGCCGATCGCGCGCGGAATCCAAATGAATGTGCCAAACGCCGACGTAACCCGTTCGGCAATGCTCGTCTTGCCGTTTCCCGGAGCGCCGAACAGGAACAAACCGCGGCCTGAATTGATGGCGGGCCCTAGCCGCTCGAGCATGCGTCGGTTGATGAGCAAGTCTTGGAAGGCTCGTCCCAGATCCTCGGCGGTGGGATGCTGATGCGTGATGGACTGCGCCGCCACGCTGCTGATGTAGTCATCGAGCGACACTGGCACTGCCCCAAAATACGTGCAGTGGTCCAATTGCCGCCGGGCTCGTTCGCGACCGACATCCGTCAATTGATAGACGTAGTCGTTCATGGGCGCCGAGCCGTAATACACGACCAACTGGTCGTTCTTCATGCGGGACAGCAAGTCGTCGATCAGCTTGAAGGGCATTTTGCACTGCTCGGCGACCGAGCGGCCTGTCGCCGTGCCAACCGCCAGCAAGTACTTCAGCAGCAGTGACTCCACCTGCCCTTCGGTAATTTGCGCCGATTCAAACGATTCGGGTTCCAGGGGAACAAAGCCAGCGAGCGTTTCTTCCACCGAAACCGGGGAAACTTCGGACGGCTGTCTGCGCGCATGGGGCGGAGTATTTCGCGGCGGTGGCTCGGGACGCGGGGGGGGTGCCTCCTCCTCGACGGGCAATTCCTCCGCGGACTCTGATTCCTCCAATTCAGAATCGCCGGCGAGTTCCGAAATTCGTCGCAGCAATTCGTTGAGCCGGCTGTCTTGACGCGGCTCTTCGCTCCCGGCGACTCGCGTGGCGACAGCAGTCTGGGCCTGGCCTGCCTCGGGGCTTGCGTGCAGGGCTTGGTGAACTTGAACCGCGATGGACTGATTCGACGAACTGCTTGCATTGGGAGTTACATCGGACGCATCGCCACCCTGTTTAAGAAGGCCCAAGTCGGCCAGTCGCCTGAAAAGATCATCGGGTGCTTCTGCTGCCATCGCACATTTCCGCAAGCGGTAGGCCAAGACTGATTGAGACAGATGTTCGATCTCACCCCGCGCAACCATCGGAATCCGGTCCCAATCGGCGCGTCCAAGAGCGAGCCGACTTAACGGTTGCCTACGATTCTCCGCAAATTGCAGGAACCGTACGAACCCTACGTCTCGGAGCGGGCAGCGTCAAATCCGCCCGTTCCAGTCGAACATGCCAACTGCAGCATTAGCCGGAACATTCCCTCCCAGCGCTGGCTGGGGGTGAGATCCCCTGCCACTGCGGGGAAGGCAAGGGCGGCCGTAAGTGTTTTCTATTCAAAAGTTTAGAATTTGAATTCCGAACACTTGCTTTCGCTGCACAACCGGTAATACTTCAAGTACTGACAGGGCTTTCGAGCCCCTGACAGATCGGCCTTCACAGGTCCCTGCCCCGCCTGTGAAGGCCACTTTTTTGCGCCGATCCTCGCCTTTTCTCGCAGCAGTCTTCGCCAACGGGCGGCAAGACTTTCGGGATTTGTGCGGTTCTTTTCGCCGGCTAATTCTTTCGCCAGGCAGCAAACTCTCCCGCCAGCACGGCAGTGGCAATGCTATGCCAGCGTGCCAGGCGCCCGCAAAGTTTACCTAGTCGTCACCGTCGCTTCAGCAAGGCGACCGATACGCAAGGAATGACCCTCAATTCCGTTAGGGCTTAACTTTCTGGTTCAACTGGTTTGACGCGCGGGACCGATACTATCGTCACATGGAGGCGTGTTCTGTCCGCTCGGACGGAGCCGTAAATGACGATTTTCCTGGGGGGAAAATGATGCGCACTCGCATTGCGTGTACGGTGCTGGTCTGGCTGGCCAGCACAACCATCGGATTGGCGGACTGGTCCGCAAATCAGAACCAAGACCTGGACCTGTTGGTGGAGGACGCTCAGTTTTTCGCGCCGCGCGACCTGAGCACCTTCGACACCAAGCCGCATGCCAACGAAGGCTACTTCTTCACGGCCCACTTCCTGCAATACCGGGTAACTTCTCCACGAGCGGCCGTGATTGGCAACCAGGACGTCGCCGGCGCACTTTCGTTGTTCGAGAGGGCGGGTCGCGTTCCCGAGAATCTGCTACCGCTCCGAATTCAGGAGAATTCGATCGACACGCGGTACTTCCAGAACGAGACGCAACGGGGACAGGAGTTCAGCGGCGGTTTTATCGAAGGAGGCCACGGCTGGATGATTCGGGGCTTCGAAATGCATGGCCGCCGGCAGAACATCACGGCGACCGATGTGATGATGGCGTTCGCCGATCCCCAGGACTTGCTCAAGTTGCGGTACAACGTGATTGAGCGCGATGTACCGGCGCCACCGCCGCCCACCCCGCCGTTCACGTTTATCGAACAACGCTTCTTGAACCTGGGCATTATGTTCGACGAATTGCAGGTCGACCTTCGCACCCGGTTTTACAGTGTGGAAGCCAACTATATGCACCGGCACCGCTTGCACTACGGCGACTACCTGGAGTGCTTTGTCGGGCCCCGGCTATTGTATTTCCAAGAGAGAATGGGCGTGCGGGGTTACGGCGGATTGCTCGACGACAGCATGTGGGACACCAATGCCCACAACTACGTGGTGGGACCGCAGATCGGGTTGCGGTGGTTCAAGCAAGTGTCTTCATGGCAATTCGCGGTGGAGGGACGTTTCACGCCAGCAATCAATATCCATGAAACCCGCCAGCAGGTCCATCTGGCCACGCAAGGCGGAGATCGCCCCTTCGTGATCATTGATCCGTTTTTCCCTGAAGTTCCTGTCACGCGGGACCAGCAACAGACTTATGCGCTGGAAAGTCGCAGCAACGACCGCGCCCAGAGCGTTCGATTCTCGCCCATCGGCGAATTGAAGTTCAGCGCGTCGTACATTCTGACGCGGTGGTGCTCGGTGAGCGCAGGTTACGACTTTCTGTACGTCGGAGGATTGTCACGTCCGACCAACATGGTGGACTACACCTTCCCCCGAATGGGCATCAAGCGAGACGCCGCCGCGCAAGACGTATTTGCCCACGGTTTGAACCTGGGCATCGACTTCCGGCGCTAAGCTGATCTGACCAACTCCTTCCGCTTTCACGCGGCCCTGCTGAAAGCGGGAGGAATGTCAGAACACGTCCGGACTTCCAAATCATTGGGAAGCATCGAAGGCGTTTGCATCGAAGCAGGGAAGTTTGGACCTCCCCGTGAGAGGTTGGGCTTCCACCCGCGGCGGCGAGCAAATGCCATGGTCCAGCGGCTCGCACAGCCAGCACCCGCGATTTCTCGTTCAAGCCCGAATGGGAAACACGGTGAGCCGTTATCCCCAGGAAGCAATTCGGGGCCTGGCAGGGTCATCCCAGTCAGGCCCCGATTGCATTTTGCAAGACGCGGAAACGGCAAGAATTCTAGCCGCGCAGTCCTTATGGCAGGTCAGGGGCATGTTCTTGCTGAAACGCCGGACGGAATCATGGCAACGAGCCTGCGTCGTCCTGCCTCAAGGCATCGCGTGGCGACTGCGGCGCATTGCTGAAACACCGGCTCCTCACCAGGGCTTTCGCTTCCCTGGCGATCGTTTCGAGCCTTCGGCTGATAGATCCTTGAGGCTCCTTCGCAAGTCCACACACGACTGTGGGACTTCAACGGCCGGAGCCCTTCCTGGCATCCTCAACAAGCGGAATTTGCGGCACTAAACCGCGTGGAGGCGGCGAAGTTCTTCAAGCTCCATCCACAGGCGATGTCGCAGAGGACTTTCTGGACGCAGATTGTCCAGCAGCTCTTCTGCCTTTTGGAAGGTTTCTTCCGTCTTTTCGCCTTGATGATGCAACAACCGACCCCACGACCGCGACACTTCTTGTTCGGTGAGCAAGCTAAAACCCCCAAACGAGTTCAGAAACAGAGCACAAACCAAATTGAGAATCGATGCTTCATTATTAGCGGGAACAGGCTCTCGTCGCAAGGTTGAGTGCTACGCGACCGAAAGAATCGCCGATTCGCTGGCAATTTCACCATTCTCACGGGGGGGCATCATGCCGCGCCACAATGGCGTTTTCATCGCTCGCTGCGCCTGCCGCACTTGCGGGGCAACGGTAATTCTCCGCAAAACGGTTATGAACGGGCAGCTTCTTCCTCGTCCTCGCGCACCAGAGGTACGGTGCAGTTGATCAAAAGCCAGGACAACCCGCCCGCGGTATAGATGCAGGCGGCCGTGATGAACACGGGATACCAGCCGAAAGATTCGGCCATGAATCCAAAAACCAGCGGGGCCACGATCTGTCCGATGGCGGCGATCGAGTTGTTGAACGAGAACACCGACGCGGTAGCCTGTCCACCAATATCGGTCACAGTCCCCCAACGGGTGGCCACCTCGGTGTCGGCAAACAACTTCACGATGAACAGCATGCCGCAAAACGCATAAGGATTGTCGTACCAGAGCAAGGCAATCAGCAGCATGACCGCGGCGCCGCATTTACCGCCGCAGCCCACAATGCTGCGTGCCCAGCGACGATTGCCGAGCTTTCGCAGCAGATAATCATTGAGGAATCCGCCCACCACGCCCCCCACGGCGCCGCCCAATAGCGGCAACGCGGAATAAATGCCCATTTCTTTGAATTCCAGGTGGTATACGGTAGCCAGGAAAAACGGAATCCAGTTGGAATAAAGGTTGTCGGCCATGGTGCTCAGCAAAGCCGACAGATTCAGCATGCCCAGGTTGGCCAGTGACCGTGGGCTCATGCGCTTGAACATATCCTTCAGGGGAATGCGTTTGCGGCTGCCGGGGCTTTCGCCGGCTTCGATCAGTTCGGCTTCAGCCTCGTTAACCCAGGGGTGCTGGCGGGGATCGTTGCGAAACAAGACGAAAAACAGAATGCCGTACAGCACGCCGCTCCCAGCCAACACATACACCGCGGTTTGCCAGGGCAACATCAAGGTGCCGATCATGACGGTGGCGAAGATCAAGTTTGCGGACAATCCGCCGATTCGTCCCGAGAACACGCCCATCCAGCCTTGCACGGTGGTTCGCACGCGCAACGGAAACCAGGTTCGGCTGATCCGGCTAATGGCCGCGAAGGCCCCCGACTGGGCGGCCCCCAGTAATCCCCTGGCAACGGTCAGCATCCATACCATCGGGGTGGCATGCATGGCCAAGGCCACCGACCAAATAACGATGGCCGCGCTCAGGTAAACGTGGGCGCCGAACACGTCGGCAACCACGCCAGAAGGAAACTGAAATACGGTGTAGCACGTGGCAAACACGCTATCCATGATCGCCAGTTCGTCTGCCTTGAGTCCCAATTCGGGCTTGATGAGGGCAAACACGTAGCGGTGCAGGTACAGCATCCAACTGGCCCCGCACCCCAGGGCGAAGACCGTCAGTCGCACGTTGGTGGCATGCTCGATCGGTTTCGATGGAGAATCGTGTTGCGACATGGTCAAGATCGCCTCTTAGGCTAAGTGCAATGCGAAGCGGGTGGTGAGAAGGTGCTGCCAAGGGGGATTCCCTGAGCGTGTCGGAACGCAATTTCGCCCCCAAGACTTGGTCGCCCGGTTATGCGTGCGGGTGTAAAAGCCATGAGCGTAACGCCCAGCGGTAGGTCTGTCATGTAATTCTCGCCGCAATGCCCCGCACTGCGTGCAGGCGGAATTCGCCGGTGGCAAGCGTGCCCGGCGGTAGCTACGATAAAACCCAAGTCTTCCGGCACGGTTACCGGGCCTTCCGAATTTTTCACCCCTTGGCCAATACCATGCGAATTTCTTGGATTGTTGCCGCTTGTTGCCTTGCGTTGACTTGTCGCGTTGAGGCACAGGCTGAAGAACACCCCCAGTCGTTCCGCTCTGGCATGCTGGGGGTCACCCGGCAAGGCACGCCGATCGAGTTTGTGAAGGAAACGCCTGCTGCCGCCAACAAAGAGACCGAGCGATTTCACGTGATGATTGTGGCGGGGCTCGACGGCTCGCCAGCCTGTGCGGCCCATGGTCAAAAATTGTTGCAAACGTGGACGACCCTGCCGGACCAAACCCGCGGCCAGTTCGAGCTTACGCTCGTGCCGTGTGCCAATCCCGATGCGGTGGGCGCCCAATCGGGGCCGAAGAATGCGTCGGGCGGAAATCCCACGCGGGGTTATCCGCCCCAGGGCGAGGCGTACCACAGCCAGACCGATCCCGAGGCAGCCTACTTGTGGCGTTGGATCGGCACGCAAGGCCCCGATCTGGTGATCGTGGTCAGCGACAGCGAAAAGGCGGGGTGGTTTGCGCCGGGTTTTGCCAAGGATACTTTCGCGGGGCAAGTGGCGTCGGCTTTGAACGCCGCATCGTGGGATGGCCCTGAAGATGCTCTGGTTCCTCAACTAGTGAAGTCCAAGCCGGCCAATCTCGGCACGATACCGGCGCTGGAGTTTCGCAGTCCCAAGTTGCAGAGCGATTGCCTTGCTGACCTGGTCATTGCTTTGAATTCCAGCAAACAGCGAGAGTTCTCGGCTGCCCATCAAGAATTGATTCGCCGCGCGGGTCGTACTCCCGTGGAAGTGGCAACGGAATTGAGCAAGCACTACGGGCACGACCTGCAAACCGTGGTTTACATTCCCGCGGTGGCCCTGATGGGCCGAGTGCGGTTGGGAGAACTCACCGGCGACAAGAGTCCACTCCAAGACGTGATGAGGATTGTGGCCCCGTACGTGGCAGGGCAAAAAGAGTCGCTACCCGAGAGAGCCTCGGCGAGCCATCTTTCAGGGCACTTGATCTTTGCCGAATTGGCCAGGCTGATGCCCATGGAAAGCAAACAGCGAGAAACCTACCTTTCGCTGGCGAGGCGACCGGCCGATTTGGCCTTCAATGCCGATGGTTCGCCGCGGCCGTCGCTGCCGTACCACAGCGAGATGAGCGATGCAGTTTTCATGGGTTGCCCCATCCTGGCCAGCGTGGGCGAGTTGTCCGGCGAAGCCAGGTATTTCGAGGCTTGTCTGCGCCAGTTGCGGTTCATGCAAAAGCTTTGCTTGCGCAGCGATGGTCTGTATCGCCACTCGCCGCTCGATGAGGCCGCTTGGGGACGGGGCAACGGTTTTCCTGCACTGGGGTTGGCTCTCTCGCTCGACGCCTGGCCAACCGATCAGCCCGGACGCGATGAAGTGCTCAAGGCTTTTCAAGCCCACATGGCTGCCGTTGCTCGCCACCAAGACGCCGATGGCATGTGGCACCAGGTGATCGATCATCCGGAGAGTTACCGCGAACTGACGGCGACCTGCATGATTACCTATGCCATGCTCCGCGGAATTCAAAATGGCTGGCTCAACGAAGACGAATATCGGCCTGCCATCGAGAATGCCTGGCAAGCGCTGAAGGGTCGGATTGGCTCGGATGGACAGTTGATCGACGTATGCACTGGTACCGGCAAGCAACAGAACCTTCGGGCGTATTACGACCGCGGGGCGATTCTCGGACGCGACGCCCGCGGAGGTGCGATGTCGCTGTTGGTGGCGACGGAAATGGCGTCGTGGCAGGCAAAAACGAAGCGGGGAGAATAACGCCGGGAACCCCCTCCGCATGCCCGGCCCGTGACGGACATGCCGTTGCCTTTCACTCCAGAATCCTCCCGCGACTCCCCACGACCTACCTCCGGGAGTTCGCGGCACTCTGCATGCGAACGGAACGCAATTGCTCGAATCGTTAAGATTTTTAAAGTCGGATCGAGCACAGGTACTTCGTGATTTGCTTTCGCGAAAATGCCGGCCGCCGATGACGCGGCGATCGACCCTGCTGCCGAAAAAGTGCTGGAATTCTGCGTCGAATTGCATCAAGCTTGAGAATCCTTCGCTTTACTCGAGTTGCCGGCAAGCAACTCCGCCGAGAGCGGTTGAAATACCAAGTCGATCCAGACTGGGATCGTTCCTGCCAGACCTTCCTCACGCACAAGCAACAACATGTTACGTTCTTGTTTTAATTCCCTTGTAGTTTTGCTCGCCAGTTCGTTGTGCCTGAGTTTCATCCAGCCCACGGCGCGTGCCGCTGGTGACCAGCCGCCCAAGCTAGCGGTGAACATCGATTTTCCCGGAGGATCGGGCGTAGTCGAGGAGATCGACCAGAAGCAGCGGTTGATTCGTATTTTGCCTAGCGATCATCCCCAGCGAGGCTGGCGCTGCTGGTGGTACGTTCACGTGACCGGAATTCAGCCGGGAGAATCCATCACGCTCGATGTCGGCGGCGGTGTTTGGGCCACGCCCGATCAAGCGACCTTCAGCACCGATCGGCGTAGTTGGAAACACACCGAGCCAGGTAAGCGCGTGCCGCAACGAATCGTCTTCAAGCAGCAAATCGACGCCAACGAAGCTTGGTTTGCCTGGGGGCCGCCGTTTGTGCCCAGCGACGCTAAAGAACTGCTCGAGGCCGCCGCGAAACGTTGTCCGCAGGCAGAAGTATTCAACCTCTGCCAAAGCCGCGGGGGGCACGAAACCCCGGCCCTGAAGATCGCGCCGGCCAAGGCCGACTCAGCCAAATTTGGCATTTGGGTACAAGCCCGGCAGCATGCCTGGGAGTCTGGTTCTAGTTGGGTGTGCCGTGGTTTTCTGGAATGGATTACCTCGGACGAGCCGGCCGCGAAAACGCTTCGCGAGCAGGCGATTGTTGTGATTGTACCGATCATGGACATCGACAACGTGACGCGGGGGGCTGGCGGCAAGAACGAAACGCCGCAAGACCACAATCGCGATTGGACCGATCAACCGCATTGGCGGGCCGTTGCCGCGGCCCAACAGGCCATTCTCGCATTGGACAAGCAAGGCCGATTCGATCTGTTTATCGATTTACACAATCCTGCCGCCAACGATCGTGAACCGTTTTACTTCGCTGCGCCCAAGGAGACGCTCCAGCCCGTGGCCCAAGAGAATCTCCAACGGTTGGTCGCGTTATCCAAAGAACACATGAACGGCCAACTCGCCTACAAGGGCCGCGTGCGCGAGTCGGGCGCCAATTATGACGCGGCCTGGCAGGCCATCAGCAAGAATTGGGTCACCACCCATTGCCGCCCCCACGTGGTCGCCGTCACGCTGGAAACCTCGTGGAATACCCCTGGCAGCACAACCGAAGGCTACCTCGAAATTGGCCGGGGACTTGCGCAAGCCGTGGAAAAATACTTGACCCAACGCGAGTGAACCTTTGGGCGAGGTGGCCGCTCTCGCTCCATCGGGGCTTTCCAGCGATTGTTGGCGAATACTTCGTGCCGCGAACTGCCACCGGCAAGACGCAGCCGTTCATTCTTCGATTTCCAGAGCGGTCAGTTCCAATTCGCCTCCCGCGACTACTTGCGCGGCGGGTGAGTCGCAATCGCGGCAACGCAACGATTGCAGCGACTTCGCCGGCCGATCGCCGCCGCAGGTTGCGCAAGAAATGGTGATTGCGGTTTCCTCGATCACCAATCGGCAATCGGCGAGAGGGGTATCGGTCCGCGCCAACTCAAACGCGGACTTCAACGCGTCAGGGACCACACCTGAAAGCGGTCCCACCTTGACATGAATCGCCACGATACGGGCCTGGCACTGCGGCACCTCTCGAATGGCCAGGTCGATCATGTTCAGGGCAACGGAAAGTTCATGCATCGCGGCCACTGCGTTGTCGCATTCATTCGCGCCATACATTGATGCTGGCGAAAACCAAGGCGTACCAATTAGCGGAATTTCATGGTTCAACTTGTGCAGCCGCCCGACTCCTACTGTGTAAACAGCGAGATCATGCAGCGTTGGCAACCGTGTTCAGCGGTTGATCAGCCTGGTGGCCATTCAACCATGACATTCATGTTTACCTCTGCCGAGCAGACAAGACAAGTTCGCGGGTGGCGGCGGATATCGAACTTTCGTCCGGTTAGAGTCGCAACGGTACAAGATGTGCATTAACGGTTTGGCCACTGAGCACAATTTCAAACGGGTGTGATTATATCCGGCATGTTGTTCACCCGAGTGGACGTCATCGCGCCCAACATCTTGGCGAGGCGGCGCTTGCCCGCACTTTGCAAACCGTAACTCTTGTTTCAGGTGGAGCTTTCGCGATGGCCTCGAGCGAAGCTGGCCGGCCTGAGTCGCCGCAAGCCAACGGGAGCAACGTTGATTGCGCCCCCGCACCACGTACAGATCGTCGCACGGTAAGAAGCCGCCGGACGGTGCTTGTTGCCTTATTGGGTAGTGGCAGCGCCATGATGGCCGGATTCCTCGCGATCCCTTCCCTACTGGCCGTGCTGACTCCCGCGTGGAGGAGCAAACGCCGGGATCCGTGGCGACTTGTGGGAAAGCTGGAGGACTTCTCCGTGGGGGGCATTCACAAGGCGATTGTTCCCATCCATCGCAACGATTGGGCCAAGTCGCTTAACGAAAAGTCGGTGTATGTATGGCGGCGTACCGATCGAGAGGTCGTGGTTTACTCCCGCAACTGCACCGATTTGAGTTGCCCGGTCCATTTTGAGGCCGGAAGTGCTTGTTTCTTTTGTCCCTGTCATGGCGGAATCTTCGACAAGGAGGGCACGCCGATCGCCGGGCCTCCCCGGCAGCCTTTGCATCGTTATGCGACTCGGTTGCGGGGCGACGCGATCGAGATTGATCTCGACTCAGTGCCACTCTACGCCTGAACCGTTCGCGAACACTCCAATCCCAAACCCCGGTTTGACATTGCCCGGGCCGGTGGAGCCATTCAGCCCCTGGGGAGCACAATCCGTTGGCAAATCCAATGCGAACATGGCTAGTGGATCGGTTCGCTCTGCAACCGATCTACGACAACTTCTTGAATCGCCGCGTGCCCCGGGCTCCCTGGTACAGCGGCGACGGTGCGACCCTGTTGCTCCTCATCGGAGTTCAAGTCGCCACCGGTGCCATGCTCGCGCTGACGTACTCTCCTGCCGCCGACTCCGCGTATGACAGCATTGTTTACATTACCGAGCAACAAATCATGGGCTGGTTTTTGCGAGGTCTACATTACTGGTCGGCGGGCATGATCATGATCATGCTGTTCTATCATCTATTTCGCCAAGTGCTGCAAGCCGGCTACAAGGCACCCCGCGAGGGAACCTGGATCATTGGGGTGCTCATGTTCTATTGCGTTTTGTTCATGGCTTACAGCGGGTACTTGCTGCGGTGGGATGAGCGTGCCGTCTACGGCATACGGGTCATGTTGCACATGGTATCCCGAGTGCCATTTGTGGGCGAGCCGCTGGCCTCCGTCATTCAAGGGGGCCCCGACCTTGGCCCCCGCACGCTCACCCAAATGTACGCGTTGCATGTGCTCATCGTTCCCATGTTGCTGCTGGCACTGGCCATCTATCACGTGTACCTCATCGTACAGCGAGGCACCATCACCCGCGCCGAACGGCAGCGTCTGGTCCAATCGGCGGAAGAACAGAAGCAGCTCTATGCAGAGGAAGCTCACTCTCCTCAGCGAGGAGAAGACTTTTTTCCGGTTACGGTGTTTAAGACCGGGGTCATGGGGGGCGTTGTGCTGACGAGTGCCGTTGCTCTCACCTTGGCTGTCGGGCCGGCAAATCTTTATCCCGAGGCCAACCTGGTGGCATCTTCGGTCCCCGCAGAGGAATGGTGGTACTGGTGGTACAGCGGCCTCATTGCTTTGTTGCCCCCATGGGCCGCTCCCTGGTTCGTGGTGTTGTTCCCGGTGGTTTGCTTTGCCTTCTTGATTGCGTTGCCATTCATCGACCGCAGCCCCAAACGAGGATTGAAGGCACGCCCGTTTTGGGCCATTGGCGTCGTGTTGACTGTCATTGCCCTGCTTTGGCTCTCCGACTATCGTCGCCGCTCGCCCTTCATGGGGTGGCCTGATCCGCAGCCGCCGCCGGTCCCCGAAGCGTTTGAAATAACGGCAAATGCAGAACGCGGAAGGATATTGTTCGCCCAACATGGCTGCAACAGTTGCCACGCCGTTTCTGGGCACGGGCGCCAAGTTGGCCCCGACTTTGCCGAGCTGCGGTTTCCACGAGCCCGCGACGAATTGAGGCAGTACATTTTGAAACCTCCCGAAGGAGTCGCCATGCCCGGTTACGAAGGCCGACTCACAACTGAAGAGCTTGGCGCATTGGTCGAGTTCTGCCATGTGGCCCAAACTTTCTCTCGTCGCCAATAGCCAAAAAACAGCCGGTTGTCATGGCAAATACAACGACCATCGTGAGTAGAGCTTTCGAGCTGCCGAGGACCCGTGAAAAACGTCCGAGGGCGCCCGGGCGGCGATGCATCACCCGGGCTGCACTCGTCCTTTTCTGCGCAGGCTGCCATCCAAACCATGCCCAATCCATGTTGCATCCGGAGAGTCAGTCAGCCTCGGCAATCGCCTGGTTATGGTGGCTGCTCTTCTCAATCTGCAGCATCGTGTTTGTTGTTGTCGTCACTCTAACAATCGTAGCCGTCGTGGTGCGCCGGAGTGACACGCGAGCCACACCTACCCTGGGCAACAGGTTCATCATCGTCAACGGGGCGATCATCCCCGCCTGCATTTTGATCGTGATCCTCATCGCCTCGTTGAGTGGACAGGTTGCACTGCGTGATCCCGAGACGGCGCTCACCATTCGCGTTACGGGTCACATGTGGTGGTGGGAGGTCGCCTATCCCCGGGAGCAGATCGTTGTCGCCAACGAGATCCATATCCCTGTTGGCGAGCCGGTGCGGCTGGAATTGGCGTCGGGCGACGTCATCCATAGCCTTTGGGTGCCAAATCTTCAGGGAAAGACCGATCTGATCCCCGATAAGTTGAACACGATGTGGCTCGCGGCAGATCGACCAGGGATCTATCGCGGTCAGTGTGCGGAGTACTGCGGGATCCAGCATGCCCTGATGGGAATACGGGTAATAGCGCTGCCACGCCAGGAGTTCGACGCCTGGATTTCTCAGCGGCAACAAGCAAGGGCTCCTCTTCCATCCGACGACCGACAGCGTGGTCGACAGGTGTTTGTCGAGGCGAAATGCAACAACTGCCATGTGATTGGCCAGTCGGTTGCCTTGGGAAAGCGGGGACCGGATCTGACCCATCTCGGGGCAAGACACACCCTCGCCGCCGGCCTGATGCCCAACAGTGCCGACAACCTGGCGGCCTGGATCATCGATCCTCAACACCTAAAGCCGGGAAGCCTGATGCCCGCGACTCGATTGAACGCGGACGATCTGCAGGACCTGGTGGAATACCTTCAAAGTTTACAGTAGGTGAGTCTTGTGGCGCTTTTGCCGGAAAACGAAGCACGGTTGGCGAGTACTTGGGCTCCGGCCAAGGGCTTTCCCGGCTTCCTTTCCGAGGTGAACAACCAGCCGCTTGGCAAGCGGTACATGATCACGGCATTTGTGTTTTTCATCGTCGGGGGTTTGCTTGCGCTGTTGATGCGGTTGCAGCTTGTGGTGTCTGAAAACGATTTCCTCGGTCCACAACTGTATAACGAGCTGTTCACCATGCACGGCTCGACAATGATGTTTCTGTTTGCAGTGCCCTTCCTCGAAGGACTTGCACTTTACGTGCTGCCGCTGCTGATCGGTTCTCGCGACGTAGCCTTTCCCCGCCTGACCGCCTATGGCTACTGGGTATACTTGTTCGGCGGCTTGATTTTCTATGCGAGTTTCCTGTTTGCGTCTGCCCCGGATATTGGCTGGTTTGGCTACACTCCCCTCTCAACAGCGAGGTTTACGGGCATTTCCACCGATTTTTGGCTGCTGGGATTGAGCCTGGTGGAGGTGGCCGGGCTGACGGCGGGCGTGGAAATCGTTGTCACCATTCTGAAATTTCGGGCACCCGGCATGACCCTCGCCCGAATGCCCTTGTTCATCTGGGCAATGCTGGTGGCCGGAGCGATGATCATGATCGCCTTCACCGTTTTGCTCACAGGCACTTTGCTGCTCGAACTCGACCGCGCCGCGGACACAAAAATATTTGACGTGAACAGCGGAGGCAGCAGCCTGCTCTGGCAACACCTGTTTTGGTTCTTTGGGCACCCCGAGGTTTACATCATGTTCTTGCCGGCCACGGGCATTGTGTCTGCCATCGTGCCGGTCTTCGCTCGCCGGGCAATCATTGGCTATACCTTGATAACGGTGGCAATCATCGTCACTGGATTCGTCAGCTTTGGGCTGTGGGCACATCACATGTTTACGGCGGGACTGCCCGCCTTGGCCAAGAGTTTCTTCACGGCCTCCAGCCTGATGATCGCCATCGCCAGCGGAGTGCAAGTGTTTGCATGGATCACCACACTCTGGGGGAGCGGTCCCCGGTTAAGCGTCCCCTTGATGTACGTTCTGGGCTTCATATTCCTGTTCGTCTTGGGAGGAATGACGGGCGTCATGGTAGCGGTTGTGCCGTTCGACCTGCAAGTTCACGACAGCTACTTCATCGTTGCCCATTTCCATTACGTGCTGATTGGCGGCGTGCTGTTTCCCATTTTCGCAGGACTCCATTACTGGTTGCCAAAGATCACCGGGCGGATGCTCCATCCCACGTTGGGCAAGTGCAGTTTTTGGCTGACCTTTGTTGGATTCAACATGACCTTCTTCCCGATGCACATCATGGGTTTCTTGGGACTTCCGCGTCGGGTTTACACGTATTCGTCGGCACTGCAACTCGACGGCTACAACATCGTCTCCACGGTCGGCAGTTTTGCCTTGGCCACCGGCACACTTTTCTTTCTTGGGAATCTGGCGTGGAGCCTGTATCGCGGCCAATCGGCAGGCAACAACCCTTGGGACGCGGACTCCCTGGAGTGGTCTACGACATCCCCCCCGCCGGTTTACTCGTTCTTGTGCCCACCAGTTGTCAAAGGCCGGCATCCTCTTTGGACAAACTCGGGCGAAGAATCCGGGGACGACCATGCGGCACAGCTTCAAGTGGAACTGACTGGCGAGCCCGCCGACTGGCGAGCAACACTGGCCACCGATGCCCTTCTCGCCCGGCCCCAAGCGCTGCAATACTTGCCAGGCAACTCCTATCTGCCATTTTGGGTGGCGTTATGCACCACGCTGGCCGCCGTTGGCGTCTTGGTAAATGCCTACATCTTGGCGGGCGTCAGCGCCTTTGCCGCTGTGGTGCTGGCAACAACGTGGCTGCTGCCGAATCGCCACGTTCTCAAAACATTGCGTGAAAGCCATCTCAGCATTCGTACTGGCCTGACATTATTTCCCAGTGGAACCCAGGCCACGGCGTGGTGGGGAATGGTCTCGGTGATCGTGATTCTGACCTCCGCAATGGGGGCCCTGCTCTATTCCTTCTTTTATATTCGGCTGTTTTCAGAAACGTGGCCGCAGCACTCGCTGCCGATTCCCGACCTGTCCCTTCCGGCGGCGGGATTTATGCTGCTGGCATTGGGTGCGGCAGCACATGCCTGGTCTCTTCGGGCATTCCGCCGGCGGTCATTCACGGTTTCCCGCCTGGGTTTGTGCGGCGCATTCGGTAGTAGCGCCATCTTCACCGCGTGGCACCTCTGGGCGCTTGCATCGCTCGATTTCGCACCCCAGGCGAATGCGTATGCGTCGCTCTTCTACATCATCTCTGGGGCGATGACCGTAGCCGCGGTTGCCGGAGCGGCCCTTGCCGGCGCCGCCTTCATCCGAACGGTTCGCGAGCGCCCTCACCACATTCAACACGCTACCCTGCAAATGGAAATCACTGCCCTCTACGGGACTGTTCTGGCCGTGATGGGCGCGGCCGTGTTTACCGCCTTGTATCTGTCGCCGCATCTCCTGCCCAAATGAGCCGTTGTGATGAACTTACCGTCACAGAGCCAACGATTGAATTCGGTCAACCTGTGGTTTGGCCTGTTCGGGGGAGCCGCCGCCTGGGCAGTCCACCTGCTCAGCGCCTCCGCAATTGCGGAATGGGGATACTATGCCGGACTGAGCCAGGTGAAGTGGCTAGGGCTAAACGCGATTGAATGGCTGATTCTCGGCGTAACAGCAACGACGCTGGCAATTTCCGCCGTCGCGACGTGCGTGGCATACCGGGCTGCCGAGCGCGTCCGCCGGACAGATGGCGGCGAAGTTCGCAATACGTGTTTGTTCTTGATTTATGTCGGCATCGCCGCCAGCGGGACGTTCATGTTCATCATTCTCGCACAAAGCATTCCTCTTATTTTTCTTCGCAATGGCTGACGGAGGCACAGCGATGACTCATTACCCTGCCGTTAGCCGAACAGCGTCATGCTGGCAGCGCGGCAGCATGACGCTGTTTGCTTTTGCCCTGCCTGTGCAGCTTGGTACAAGCGCTGTTTACGCCCACAATGCGCCGTTGGATCGACCCGTGCGCTGGAGTGACTGGAATTTAGACCCCGTGGTCATCCTGGTCTTAACCGGGTTAGCGGTGACGTACTGCCGCGGACTCATTCGGATTTTGAGACGTTCGCCAAGTCGCCGTGATATGGTTTTCAAACAGGGAATTCTGTTCGCCGCCGGCGTGCTGGTGATCGCCGTCGCCCTGGTAACGCCGTTGGATCCGCTGAGTGAACAGTTGAGTTCGGCCCACATGGTTCAACATATGCTGCTGATGACCGTGGCCGCACCGTTGATGGTTGCTGGGAAGCCTGGTTTGACGATGCTCTGGGGGCTGCCGCCCGATTTGCGGCGGGACTTGGTTCAACGATGTCTTGGCGCTTCGTGGTGCCGGAAAACATTGCTGATACTGAGACTTCCTCTTGTCGCGTGGACTGTTTATGCCCTGGCAACCTGGAGTTGGCACATGCCGGCGGCTTTCGACGCCGCCCTCGACAATCCCTTTGTTCACGACATCCAACACGTGTCCTTTTTCTTCGCCGGTTGCGTGTTCTGGCGAGTCCTATTGGATCCTAGCAGTCCGTCTCGCCTTTCTGCTCCCCTGGCTGTCGTCTATCTGTTCACAACCACGCTGCATGCGACGATTCTCGGGGTCTTCATGACCTTGGCGCCGTCGCCCTGGTATGCGGGATACGTGGGCCCAACGGCAATGTGGGGCCTAACCGCCATCGAAGACCAACAGTTAGCCGGGCTGATTATGTGGATGCCCGCCTGCTTTCCGTATTTGGCTGTCGCCGTGGTTCTGTTCGCGAAGTCGCTGATGGAATCCGAAACAGACCAACAAGAAAGAGCGGACATTTTGAGGGCAAATCGGTTGGCAATCGACAGGAACAAGAGAACGCGACCTCTGACGACGACAGTACCAGGCATGTTTTCGGAATAAAACCGAAGCGCGAGTAGGGCCGCCGCCAAAGCCGTATTGATGATGGGAGGCATCGACAATGAATACTCGGTCACGAAGTAGTCGTTTTGGCGTCCTGTTTCTTGTGCTTATGATTTTGGTGGTGTGGTTCTATACTCGCACCAGCGCGTTGCGAACTGATGATAGTCACGCGCATGACACAGGCAACCATGCGGTGATCGCCTCCTTTGCGCAACATCGATATCATGCGGAAATGTTGGTTGAGGAAGGGGGCCTGCTGCGGATTTATATCCGGGGCCAGGACGCATCGCGGGTCGTCGAGGTGCCGATGCAAATTCTGACGGCATACGTGAACGCCCAGGGCGGCGAGGCGGTGCCCCTATCGTTGTCAGCAAGCCCACAACCGGGCGACGGGAACGGGCGGACATCCCAGTTTGTCGGGCAGCTTCCGTGGGGCAGCCGGCGACGAAGCTTCACCGTGATGATTCCCAATCTGAATATGGGTAATGAGCGTTTCGCCCTGGGCTTGGACTGGAGTGGCACGTCGCACGATGGCATGCCCGACAAGGTGACCGACGAATCCGAAAGAGCCTTGTACTTTGAGCCCGGCGGGAAGTATTCCACCGGCGATATCAATGCCAACGGCTCGCAACTGCCTTCGGAAAAGTTTGCGGGTTTTCGCGCCCAGCACGATTTCAGCCCAAAGCCGGGTGATCGGATCTGTCCAATAACTCGCACCAAGGCCAATCCCGAGTGTGCCTGGGTTATTGATGGTCGCCGTTACGAGTTTTGCTGTCCCCCGTGCATCGATGAATTTGTTACAATCGCGAAGGAGCGTCCCGATGACCTGTTGGCCCCCGATGCTTATCGCCCGTAGGCGTCGATCGCGTCGGGTAGCCGACTGCGCAATGCCGCGAGCGTTTACGTTATTGGGGGAGATCGAATTGAAACCCGATCGATAGGCGGGTGCCAACGAATCATCGGACGTGTTTGATTCATTGCTTGAAAATCGTTTGTATGAATCCGCCTGGCTTGAAGGAGAATTGGCGTATGTTGCGGACGTCCCGTGTGTTGCTAGCCTTGACGATGCTGGGGTTCTTGGCGCCGATAGCGTACGCCGCCGAGCACTCGTCCGAGTCGCTGCAGACCGTGAAGACTAATATTACGGAGAAGAAAGCCGTACTGGTCGACGTGCGGGAGAAATCGGAATGGAACCAGGGCCACGTCGCGGGCGCCATCCTGTTGCCACTGAGCACCCTGCAGAACGGCATTACTGCCGAAGTCTTGCAGAGTTATATCCCCAAGGGCGCAGTCGTCTACACGCATTGCGCCATCGGACGACGCTCACTCACCGCCGCAGGAATTCTCCTGAAGTTTGGCTACGACGTACGCGCACTCAAGGCAGGATACACCGATCTGCTTCAGGCCGGTTTTCCTAAGGGCTCGTGAGCACGGACCAGGATAGTCCGTGCGTCTTGCAGGAACACCCGTTATCCATGCCGGGTAAGCAGTGTCGAAAGCCTGCGAACCGCCCTAACGCGTCCAATTCCGCGGAGAAAATCGCTGCCGTCGACATTAAAATTTAGGTTCGACCATGACCGCAACGGATATCCCTGCCAATAGAATCGGGCGTCGAAATCGATGGGCCTGGATCTCTTTGATCTTGGCCGTGGCGGGCACCACGGGAAGTCTTGCGCTCAGTTTGGCAATGGGTTTGAAGGCTTGCCCGCTCTGTTTCTATCAGCGAACCTTTATGATGGCGGCAATGAGCGTGCTGGCTGTGAGTTTATTTAGCCACCGCGAAAATCCCGGCCGAGCTTGTTTTGTGGCTCTGCCATTGGTGTGGGCGGGGCTCGGGGTGGCGGCCTATCATGAATGGCTCGTGCTGACTGGCGTGTTGGAATGTCCACCGGGTCTCTGGGGGATCGGCACTGCGCCGGCGCAAAGCCTGGCTCTGTTTGCTGCTCTGGCGATGGCCTGCTCTGTTGGAACGTCGCCGGGTAGTCCAAATGGGGGCTCGACGAGTTTTCCTGCCATTTTTGTCCTGATTGTATTTGGTGGACTGTTGAGTTGGGCCTGCGTGGCCACATCCCCTCCGCTTCCTCCAGTCCCTGACAAACCTTACGATTCGGAGACCCAACCGCTCGATATGTGTCGGCCGGCATATCGGGTAAGCTACTAATGGACGGGCAACTGTCGCCCCAGGTGGAAGTCGCCATTCGTTTGGGATGTTTCCTGGCGGTGCTCGTTGCCATGGCGGCCTGGGAAGTGTTCGCCCCCAAGCGTGAACTCATTGCGGGAAAGCCTTGGCGGTGGACCAGCAATTTGACGCTGGTCTTTCTCAACGCCGCCTTGGCTCGCCTGGTGATACCCGTCACCGCCGTTGCGGCGGCCTTGTTTGCAAACTCGCAAGGCTGGGGACTGCTGCAATTGGTCAAGTGGCCCTGGTGGCTTGAAATCGCGATTGCGGTCCTCGTCTTCGACCTGGCCATCTACCTGCAGCACGTGATGTTCCACGCGGTGCCGCTGCTGTGGCGACTGCACCTGGTACATCATGCCGATCTCGATTTCGACGTGACAACCGGATTGCGGTTTCACACCTTGGAGATCTTGCTCTCGGCGCTGATCAAGCTGGCGGTAGTACTGGTCCTTGGCCCGCCTGCGGTTGCCGTCGTCGTGTTTGAAGTATTGCTCAATGCTACGAGCATGTTCAATCATAGCAACGTTGGGATGCCGCCTTGGCTGGATCGTCTGCTGCGCCTGATCGTCGTGACGCCAGATATGCATCGAGTTCACCATTCGGTGATTCATCGCGAAACCAACAGCAACTTCGGCTTCAATCTGCCGTGGTGGGACTATTTGCTAGGCACGTATCGCGCTCAGCCGAAATACGGGCACGAACAGATGACCATCGGTCTGACGTCATATCGGAACGAGCATCAAGTGGACCGACTGCCCGGCATGCTGCTCCTGCCATTTAGCAAGGCAGAGGCGCCGGGGTTGCTCTATCGCGGAAACGATCGTGGCGGAAAAGACACCTCCCGTTCGCAGAACAAGGCGGAACACAATTCGGGAGGCCAACGCACGGTGTCGTGAAAGAACGGTGTCGTGAAAGAATTGTTTGGGTTGTCTACCAGGGAGGTGTTGTCAGCGTGCCATGGCGCCGAGGGCAATGGCCGCTCCGGGACTCGAACCCGGACGCCTTTCGGCACAAGATCCTAAGTCTTGCGTGTCTGCCAATTTCACCAAGCGGCCCAATGGCGCCAACCGCTTCTGCAAGGATGAATTTACCCAATTCGCCTAGCGCTGGCCATCCCCCGAAAGTGCCCGCAAACTGAGGAATGGGAGGCTCACCTGATTTTAAACCGTTGGTTGTCGGTGCGCCCGGAACGATCAAAACGAACGTAGTTTGCCGATCGCGCACGCGTCATGGCGGCCATCTTCCAGCCAGCCTTCCTCGTAATGCGCTAATTCCAGACCAGCGGCGGAGCACTGATCTGGCAGTTCGCCGTCCAGCAGCAAGAAGTCGGCCGGGGGTTTCTCATGTCGCGTAAGATTGGTGCGGGTGGGCTGCACGTACACAAAATGCCCTGCGGAAGCGAGCACATTCGCGACCTTTCCAAAGAGTGTGCGGTCGAGAAACATGGTGCAAAGGATCAGATCCCAGGGGCCGGACGGCAGCGGCGATTCATCGAGATCCAAACAGACCGTGCTCAGCGGCAACCCCGCAGCTTCAGCCCGACGCTTGGCGATTGCGAGCCCCGGAGCTGAAATATCAACTGCGGTAACGTTGAATCCTAACTGCGACAACAGCAGCGAATGCCGGCCGGCCCCCGCTGCCACATCCAAGGCGCGAGGACTTTTTACGGAGTTGCCAATCTCGGGACGAGCCGCGGCAAAATATCCGAGTCGAGCCAGCAATCGCCGCACGACGGCAGAAGGGGGCGCTACTTCGAAACCGACGGCCTGATAGCGCTCATCCCATTTTCGACGATCTTCATTCGACATGGCGGCTCAGGGAAAGGGAAACGCCAAAAGTTCCGCAAATCCTGCCGAATCGGCAATGGCACGATCACTTAACAGATGGTTTTCACGGCTTGGCTTCGAGCAACAGCCTCTGGTTGGCCTTCACATTCGGTTGCGTGAGTCGCCCTTTGCCGTGGGGCAGAATGAGTTCCAGGTCGCAGGATTGAAGCTTGCCCAATCCCAAGTGGACGATCGGCTCGGGGGCCGAGGCGTAACCGTAGCCCGCGGCAATTTCTCGCGTTCCAAGCAGCGCCTGCGGGTCGCCTAGCTTGCCGGCCTCGTAAAGGTTGACCCGGCAACCAATGCCCATGCGATTCAGGCCCCCCGATCCTTCCACCTGTACCTGCAGCCAATTACCTGATGGGGTTTCATTTCGCAGGAGGAGGGACGGCGATTCCGACCACCAGTTGGCCAGAAATAAGTCTCGTCGGCCGTCGCGATCGAAGTCGGCACTCGGTCCGGGCGCCATGTAGATAATTTTGCCCTCGGCGATCATCTTGTCGAAGAATTGTCCCGTCCGAGTTTCGGCCTTGTCCGACTCGTTGGGGAAATCGTTGACCGATAACGCGGTTTGTTTGAATTGCGGCAGACCATTCTTGAGGCCGCCGTGGCGGAAAATAACCGGGTATGGCCGCCCATCGGCAAACTTGACAATGCTGGTGTACAGATCGGGCCAGCCGTCGTTGTCGAAGTCTTGCAATTCCACGTGGGGGGCCTTCATCGGCAGGGGCTCGAGTCCCACCTGTTCGGTGACATCTTCGAAACGCGGTACGCCATTGGTGATGCCGCGATTGAGATAGAGTCGGTTGGCGACCGGTTCCATCCAAGGACGTTTGAAGTGTTGTCCCAGTACGATGTCGATCAGTCCATCGCGGTTCACATCGCCAAAGCACACGCCGCAAACCATGTTGTCGCCGGTGGCGTCGGGCCAGTGAAACAGCGTTTGGCTCCCTTCTGCTTCGTGAAAGCGCCCTTTGCCATCGTTGAGAAACAAGCGATTGCCGCCCGCGTGCGAAGCGATGAAGATGTCGGGCCAACCGTCGTTGTTGAGATCGCCCGCGGCAACCCCCAGGCCAGGAATGCCCTCGGGCAGGCCGACCTCGCGAGAGACGTCGTCGAATTGCAGATTGCCGAGGTTGCGGAACAGGCGCGTGCTCTTGGTCTGTGAGCCGTTGTAGCCGGGAATCGGATCTTCTCCAACCAGCAAGTCGAGCAGACCGTCGCCATCGAAATCGAGAGCGCACGCGCTGCGTCCTCCGAAAGCCTCGGGGCAAGCGGCGTTGCCCTGGGAAACGTCGGTAAAGTTGCCTTGGCCGTCATTGCGAAACAACGAACAACCCCGCATGGCGCGACCCTGTCGCTCGGCCGCTCGGCTTCCCGGCGGAACCGGCATGCTCGAAACGTACAAGTCGAGATCGCCGTCGTTATCCAAGTCGACAAACAAGGCCGCGCTGGCCCGGGTAGAAATCTGCACGGTTTTATCGGCGGATGCGCTGAACTTTCCCTCGCGATTGAGCAGCAACTGGTTGGCCGGACCCTCGTTGTGAAAGGTGCCGACATACAGGTCGGGATAACCATTGCCGTTCACGTCGCCCCAGCCGGCGGCATGCCCATGAGCTTGGGCCAGGGGCAACCTAACGCCAGCATCGGCCGATACATCCTGGAATTGGAAAAATTGGCGAACCGCCACGGGCTTTTCTTGGGCCACGAGAAGCGACGACGGCATCGTCGCGATGACGACGATTGCCACCCGCGATGGAACGTACCAAACAGAGCGGTGGAAAAAATCTTTTGTGAACATATCAGATGCTCGGAATCGCGGAGTTTTTTCGGGATTATTGCGGAACCATGACCGCAAGCAACGATCGCCCAGGAACCTCGCCATCGTATCCCCCGGTCGCCTATTCTAAGCGAACGGGTGCGAGGCGAGTCTTGCCACAGCGGGCATGCACGGATGCCAATTCGGCGGCCAAACCGTGCCAGGTCGCGTTAGCGTTCCGATTCAGGAATGTGAATCACCGCCAGGGCGCAGCAATCCCAGGCCCTGGTTCCACGGCTCACGTTCCAGGTAACGTAAACCTTGTCCCCCTCGGGCGAAACGTCGGTGCTGTAGGTGCCCTTGGGAGTAAATCCGTACTTGTCTTGATAGTAGGGATGCAGGAATGCAATCACCTTTTTCTTGCCCGTTTTAACATCGAATTGCACCAAGGGCGAACCATCGCTGGGGCCGCTGCCGTGAGCGCCCGGCACATAGTAGAGGAAACGGCCGGTGGGATCGGCATCGACCGACGCCACGTAGGCGGTGGAGCCGACGGCCAGGGTGCCGATGTTCTTGGCTTCTTCGGTCTTGGTATTGAAGGCCCAAATGGCGGCATCGTCGGCGCGTTGTCCAATCGACACCGTATAGATCATGCCGTCGGTGGTTTCGGCCGTGGCCGCGCGGATTCCCATTTCGACGCCTTTTACAGGCGTGGGTTTGCCGCCCGCGGCCGGGTCGTATCGCATCAACTGTCCGTCCGCGTTACCAGGAACGTAATACAATCGGCCCGTCGAGCGAGCGAGCATCATGTAGCGGGCGGGGCCGTTGTCGCCCGAGTATAAGAGCTTCTTTCCTTGCAAGTCGTAGGCAAAGAACTGAATGTCTTGCTTCTCGGCATCGGGACCGGCGGCGGTGCCACCGTAATAAATGAGCCGATCGGGATCGAGCATGCCGTTGGGAATGCTGTGCTTGGGAACAGGAGCTTGCACGACCACTTCCGATTTTCCCGTGGCGGGATTGGTACGGAAGATCCAGTCGCCGACGTAGTGATTCGCGTCGGAAGCGGCAGCGGGCGAACCCCGGTGGGTGGCGTAGTACAACCAACCGTCGCGTCCCATGTCGACCCGGGTATGGATTTTGCCCGGCGTGTAATGCCCCTGGGGAAGATCGAGCAATTTGGTCACATCGACCAGGCTGCGAAGTGTTTTCTTCTCGGGATCGTACTCGTACACATGCGCGGTGCCGGTGCTTTCCGGAATTGCCCCGCGCCCGACTGCGTAGTGGTCGCCGATCGCGGAATAAAACTTGCCATCGGCCACGCAGCCATCGCCCCAATTCGACCAGGGTTTGCCTGGATAGTTCTGGTTGGGGTAATAAATGAATTCAATGGTAGGAGCGGTCTTGGCGACTGATACGTCGTCCTTGAGCGTGGCTGGCGGTTTCAAAAACTCTGGCGACTTGTCGCTGAGCATCGACTTGCCGTCTGGAAAAGCTGGCGGCCACGGCAAGTCCTCGTCGCGAATCACCGCGGGGCGGGCAGGGCGCTGGGCAACTCGTTGAACCTGTCGTTGCGTTTGCCGCTGATTCGCAGCGGAATCGTTTTCCGCTGGATCGGCCGCCAAGGCAAAGCCAGCCGGGGCAACGGCGGCAAGGCAGACAGCCAGGGCGAACGAAGAGCCTTTCTGAAAGAAGGGCCGATGCATGCGTGTATCTCCCTCAAGGGATAAAGTGAGGTCGCAATGAACTCAGGACCAAGAAGGCAATTTTCGGGATGCCCATCCGCTTCGCACGGTATTCATTCCCCCGTGCGTCGCTCAATGGCCTTGGGCTGACGATTTATCCTAATCGTCTTGCCAAGGCGACGCCACCTTTTGTCAGGAATCACCGACACTCAAGCGAGATATTGCGGGCACGGGCCGTTGCGGGACTCGCGGCAACAGCCAATTCTGCCTTGCAAGCGACAAGGATTCCCATGACGCTGATGCCAGGCCGTTCCCGCTTTATAGCCCGGAAAGCAGGACGCCGCTGAGATGAGAAGGACGCACCAGACAGCATTCCAAAAGTTGCGCGAGCCGGATCGAATTCCGCAGGCAGGGTGAGGCGATGTGCGGCGTGCTCGCGCTGGGCACCGGTGCGTCATTCATGGCCGGAGTTCGATGCGCGTGATGGCTCCAGCGAAAACCGATCGGTTCGAAAGAATGTTCTCGTTTCGGCGCGAGTGCCATTCCGCCAATCCCGAGGGGAACCTGCGCAATCTATCCCGCGACACGCAAGTTGCCTTGCCTACGCGGCATAACCAAGGAGGAGACGCCGAGGCAACCATTGGTTCGGCATGGTTGAGACGGCGGGGCAAATCGAGTGTGTCGTGCGCTAATGGCGTTGCGACCTAGAATGTGAGACTTCGAGCCCCCGATCGCCCGTGGCATGACTCAGGTCGTTGCCTGTTCCTCACGCCGCCTTTCGCCTTTCAGCGGCAGAGGGATTGATCGTCGCAAGTACCGCAGGGCGCTGATTGCGGCCAGAACAGAAGGCGTCGATGGCATCCACGACACACATCACAGCGGCCCAGCTTGAGCTGCCGCGCCGTTGTTGGAATCGCTCGGCCGCAGCGAGTTCCAGCGCAATGCACTCTTCCTCGGTGAGTTTGAACGCTTCGGCGTAGTACGGAACAATCAGTGCGAAGTTTTCGTGGAGCGAGTCCATCTCCGGCGTGGCATTTAAAGGCGCTGGCATGAATCCGTTCCCCTTTCTCTCTCGAATCAGATAGGTCGATATGCCGCGACGGGAGGAAAGGCCTATGCCACCGGCGCTCGACATCGATGCCTTTATCAAAAGTATCGGACTGTGGTTTGTGAAACTTGGCATGGATTTTCCGGTTAGCGCGGATTTTTCGCGAGCAACGGTCGTGCGGGCGGCTAGCGACGACAGCCATCGCGTCTGAACGCGCAGCGCAGGGCGGCAAGGGTGACCTATGCTTACGGTGGCAATGCCATTGTTGGCGCAGATATCGGCGTCGCTGTCGCCTTGCCAACGCCTCGCCAGATGTTTCCTGGCTGCTCTCCCGCTTCTTCACCGCCCCGCCATCGATGTCGACTTTGCCGCACCAAGGCGTTGAGCGCCCGGGCCTAGGCCCAGCAACCACCGAGCGGTTTCGCAGTTGTGGCCTGGTGATAGCTGCGCTGGCGGTGTGGTTGGCGTTCGCCGTGCCAGTTTTGCGAGGGCAGATCTATACTTCGGACGACCTTTGGGCCTTCCACCTGCCCGTACGGGCCTTCTATGCCGAATGCTTGCAGCGGGGAGACACCTTCGATTGGATGCCGTCGCTGTTTGCCGGTTTCTACCTTTCTGGCGAAGGGCAAGCAGGCACATATCACCCACTGCATTGGTTGCTATACCGGTGGTTGCCGTTGCCAACAGCATTTGGATTGGAGCTGTTGCTGGCATACCCCGTGATGTTTGGGGGGATGTACGCAATGCTACGTCGGCAAATGTTGCAGCGCGACGCCGCCCTGTTTGGCAGCCTGGTATTCACGTTTGGCAGCTTCAATACGCTGCACTTCGTGCATCCCAATGCGATTCAAGTGATAGCCCACTTGCCCTGGCTGTTGTTTGCGGTGGACGTGCTTTGCACCCATGCGCAGCAGCATTCAATCAAGCCATCGAGCAGAGACTGGCGCTGGGTGGCAGCACAAGTTGCCCTCGCCCTGTTGGTGGCTTCTCAGATTCTGTTGGGGTATCCGCAATACGTCTGGTTTTCGCTGTTGGCGATCGTGGCGTTTCTGGCATGGCGAACGCGCGAGATTCCTGGCCGATATCGAGTGCAGATAACGCTTCGGGTGGCAATTGCTCTTGGCCTGGGACTGGGACTGGCCGCGGTGCAATTCCTACCCACGGTGGACGTGCTCGCGAACTCGTCGCGTCAATCGGCCGCGGCGACGTTTTATCACAACGGCGACCTTCATCCCATCAACCTATTGCAGTTGGGTTCGCCCTATCTGTTTTCCGGTCGGGTGGCCGGAGGAAACACACACGAATTAGGCTTTTACCTGGGCGCGGCTCCCCTGTTGCTGCTCATTTGGGCCCTGACGCAATGGTCACGATTGGGAACGCTTCGGCCATTGGCGACCGCGGCCCTGGTATTTGCCGCAGTTGCCTTCTTGTTGGCTTTGGGACACATCGGAGGCTTGTACAAGATTCAAACCTGGTTGCCCGTCGTGGGAAAATTCCGACTTCCCGCGAGGTACGTGGTCCTCTCGCAATTGGGGCTCTCCGTAGCTGCCGCGTGCGCTTGGAACGCTTTCTTTTCCAGCAAACGGAATTCCGCGGCGGCGGCGGGCGAGGCACGATCACCAACCCCGGTAGTGCTGCGCCGCGTGATCGTATTTTTCGCCGCCCTCGCTTTGCTCGCTCACTGGATCTGGGGAGATGAGCGCGTTTCTCACTTGGCATTGCGATTAACAGGACCGGCGTTATTGGCGGGGGCGTTAGTACTATTGACCGTGGCGCCGTCGCGTCGCTGGGCGATTGCCGCCTTGATCGGATTCACCGCCGCCGATCTGGCTGTTTACGGCGGCAGCTATGCGATTTGGCGAAACACTTTTTCCTGGCCAACGGCCGTTGCGATTTTGCGTGGCCCCGCCGAGGCATTGCCTGTGCAGCGCCTCGCGACGGATTTGCCCGTTCCCGAAGGCGCGCCGCCGCGACTTCGGACGGGTGATCAACTCACCTTGGCAGGCTGGCGCCAAGTCGACGGTTACGCGGGTTTGGAGCCGTCGCGCTACCTCGATTATCGACAGCCTGCGGCTCTCCGCGCCGCCGGGGTTCACTGGGTACATAGTCGAGATGAAGCGCCGCCAGGACTCCAACGAGCTGAGGGTGATTGGTGGCAAGTTTCTGAACCGTTGCCCCGCGCGGCACTGCTGGCCGAAGTGATTCCTACACATGATCCGGCACGCGACATTGCACGCGTCGACCTGGCACGAATTGCGCTGGTAGACGCCCATCAGGACATCGCACAGGTGCTGGCGACGCTGCCATCGCATCAGGCGAATGCGGAAAACCAGAACGACCAGCAGTCCGAACCCGAATCCGCATACTGTCGCTGGCAAGAAGATCGCCCCGGCCGGCTAGTGCTTACCACATCCTCTCCGGAGCCGCGTTTCCTGGTCATCAATGAGCGATTTCACTCCGGTTGGAAGGCGAGTTTAAACGGTCAGCCCACAACCTTAATCCGGGCAAATGGAGAATTCTTGGGTTGCGTGATCCCCCCGGGAGATCATCGAGTTCGGTTGGAATTCGACCCCGCCAGCCTTCGCTGGGGAAAACGCATCAGCTTGTTCTCGCTGTTGCTGTTACTGATTGTCGCGGGCTGGAATTTTGGCCAGGCACGGTGGGCCTGTAAAGAAAGAATCTGCAAATGAAAGACACGACCTCCGATGCGATTGTCCGCGAAGCGCCATCTTGCTTGAGCGTGGTGCTGCCGGTGTTTAACGAAGTGCACGTGCTGGACGAGCTTGCCCGCCGTGTGGGCGTTGCCGCCTGTCAATGCGCGACAACGTACGAGATTGTGTTTGTCAACGACGGCTCGCGCGACGGCAGCGATGGTGAACTGGATCGGCTGGCCGCTGCCAATCCCAACGTTCGCGTGGTTCACCTGGCCCGCAACTTTGGACACCAGGCCGCGGTGCAAGCCGGGTTGGCACACGCGCTGGGCGACTGCGTGATGCTGATGGATTCCGATCTTCAAGACTTGCCCGAGGCCATCCCCGACTTTGTGGCCCGTTGGCGCCAAGGTTACGACGTGGTGTATGCCGTGCGCTGCAAAAGGAAGGAAGCCTGGTGGAAACGGGCGTTGTTTGCCAGTTTTCATCGATTGCTTTCCCGCGTGGCCGTGGTTCCCATTCCGGTGGATGCGGGCAACTTCAGCCTGATCGATCGCCACGCGGTTGACGAAATCGTGGCCATGGGCGAGAGGGACCGCTACTTGCCGGGATTGCGAAGTTGGGTCGGGCATCGGCAATGCGGCCTGGAAGTGGAGCGGGCCGCGCGCTACGACGATCATCCGCGCGTATCCTTGCGAGGACTATGGCGTTTGGCCAAAACCGCCGTGTTCTCGTTTTCGACCTGCCCTCTGTCGGTGTTTCACTTGATCGGCATACTATCGCTGGGACTATTTCTCGGGCTGGCGGGCTTTTCGTTGTACTGCAGGTTATTCACAAGCCTGGCGATCCCTGGCTGGACCTCGCATATTTTGAGTGCAAGCTTTTTTGGAGCACTCAACGCCCTGGGCATTAGCATCCTGGGCGAATATGTAATTCGCATCTACGACCAGGTACGAGCGAGGCCAATCTATGTGATCGGCCGCCGCGTGAATTTCGCCAACGTCGAAGAACGTGTTCGCTTCGGGAGCGTGGCACTTGCTACGCGGCCAACGAATACGGCTGACGACCCCTATCTGGCGATCCTTGAGCAGGTGCAAGCGTTACGCGCCGAAAACCAGCGAGGCAGCGACCTTGCCCAAGGCAAATACGCGGCGGCCAAAGATTTCTCAACAGACGGAAACTGGCCGCGCTTTCCCAAATAGACTTGACGATACGCGGAACAACCGTGTCGGTACTACTCGAGCTACCTGGCCGGGGAATGAGCCTCCAAGAATTGGGCGATGGCTTCATTGACAGGCTCGGGTTGTTCGAGAGGCGCCATGTGGCCTGCCGCAGGCACTTGAAGGAACTCGGCGCCGGGAATCGCCTTGGCGATTGTTTCCATTTCGTCGGGCGGCGAAATCGCGTCGTGCTCGCCCACAATCACCAGTGTGGGCACCTTGATGTGGGATAGCAGGGCGGTAGAGTCGGGCCGGATCGCCATGCCTCGTAATGCCGCGGCCACTCCCTCGGGATGCGCATTCTCCATCACCTCGCGCATCGCAACAACTTCATCGGTGTTGGCCTTCAGCGTGGCCGGTGCAAAGAGCTTTTGCAGCATGGTTTGCGACAGTTGGGCCATTCCCGCCGTGAGAACCATTTGAGCCGTGGTTTCGCGTCCCGCGGCGGCCTCGGCACTATCGGGCACGGCTCGCGTGTCGCACAGGATCAGGCCCGTGAGGCGTTCGGGATATCGTTCCGCAAACCGGAAGCCGATGTAGCCACCCATCGAAAGTCCACAGAATACTGCTTTCTCGACGTGCAAGCCGTCCAGGAGCGTCACCAGGTCGTCGGCAAAATCATCCATGGAAACGGTTTCGTGCGGAATGTCGCTGCCGCCGAAGCCGCGGAGGTCGGGCGCAATGACCTGATACTTTCCGGCAAACTGCCGAATCTGGTGCTTCCACATGCTGTGGTCGAGTGGAAAACCATGCACCAACAACAGCGGTGGCCCCGCTCCTTGATCTTCGACGTGCAGTCGGGCGTCGCCAACGTAAATGTCCTTCATTGCGGTCTCCTGCTTCGGTCGATGCTCGCAGGAATATAGCCTACCGCATTTGTCGGCCGGGTGTTACCCACCAGAAAAGTTCGAATGATTGCAGTGTCGCCCCCTGGTATGTGGTCGCCGGTTGCCCACCCCAGGTTGGACTACAACAGCACACTGCCTTGCTGCCCCGCCTCTCAATCGATTGTATTTGTACCACGGGGCAACCCGCATGGAGACCGCTTAACCAAACTTGGCATTTCGGCCGTTATTGGCGGATGCTCGTCCATGTTGAGGGTAGGTTTCGGGAAACGTGGGGCTCGTTACTCGCGGGCTAGTGCTCTTTGGCCCAGCGCTCGTTGTAGGGCTGCCAATCCTGCGGGCCCATGGTGGAATCCTTGGGCTTTTGCAGCACCCACCACCAAAATGCAACGGAGCAAAGCACCAACCCAATGCTAATGGTTTGCGAGATCGTCATTCCCCAGAGAAAATTTTGCGGTTCGTCGGTGCGAATGATCTCTTCCAAAAAGCGGGTGATGGGGAACAACGTGAGCAAGGTGGCGAACACCTGGCCATCGCGGCGGCGAAACGGGAAGTACACCCAGGCGAAAAAGGCAAACAGCAGCGCGCCGATCGCGCTATAAATTTGCGTGGGATGAACGGGCAGCGATCCTGGAGGTGTTGATTGAAGCGCCCACTCGACCGGCGCATCACGGCCCAGCACGTAAATTTCGACGGTATCGCCCGGCTGGCTGACGCCGAACAAAATCTGATAGGCATCGCTCAATCGCCGCACGCTCACGCCGTTGATGGCGGCAATGTCTTGCTGCGGCTTGAGCCCTGCGGCTTCGGCCGCCGAACCCGGCTCCACCGCGGCGATCCGCACGCCAGTTACTTCGCCGGGAATCAGCTTCAGACCATGCAGGTAGGTTCGCCCTTCTTCCACCTGGCGAATATGCGCCGGGCTTGCCGCGGGGAACGAAATCGCCGGCAATCGCGGATGTTCGCAAACGCCGCCATAGCAGCAGCCATTGAGCAGGCATCCAATGCGGCCAATCCCTTGCCCCAGCACCAGGCTCGCCACCAGATAATCGGTCAGCGGCAAAATCGGCAACCGATATTTCAAGGTGAACAGCGCAAAGGGGATCGATGCTCCGATCAAGGAGCCATAGACCACCAGCCCGCCTCGAGTGAGGTTGACCATAGCCAACAACGTGGCTCCGATCTGCAGATTGTTGTCGGCGTCGTAACGGAGAAAGTCGCGATAATACTCCGCCACATAGAACAGTCTTGCGCCAAGCACTCCGCCGATGAACACCCAGAACACCAGGCTGTAAATGATCTCGGGATTCACCCCCATTTGCCGCGAACGATGCACGGCCAGCCCAATCCCCAGCACCACGGCCAACAGGAGCATCATGCCGTACCCTTGGACGGGCAGGCCCTGGGGTTCCACAATCTTGGGCACCAAGAACACATACGCCACGGCCGCCGCGATTAACGTGAACAGCGACGAAACGGCATCGCCGCTCCACCCCTCGCGGCGGACTTTGGAGAACAAAAACAACCCACCCGTTAGCACCAGCGCTAGCCAAACCAGGCCGAATCCGTAGTTTTCGTTCCAAATCAGGAACGGCACGGGGCCAATCTTGTTGGGAATAAAAAACAGCGTGCGATACAAGCGAATAGGCTCCGAAATCGAGTGGCTGCCACAAACGGTGCAACTGACATTCGTACGCGAACGACCAGCAAAATCAAACCGTTACTCAATCTTTCCCTTTGTGCTCCACTGCGGGCCAGTACGCTTCGAACCCCAGCTTCACATAGTCGGGACTGTTGTCCAGGTCGTGGCATTGCCGGCAAGATTCGTCGGCCTTGGCCAGCGGAAGCCGCATTTGATCGCGGAGTTTTGCCAGCAACGCGTCGTCGGCCTCGATGTCGCCCTGTTCGGCGGCCACGTGTTGCGATCCTGGTCCGTGGCAGTTTTCACAGCCATTTCCGGCCAGGTGAGGGGTGGCCTTGAGACTCAAAAAGCCGGTTTCAAACGGGAAGTACTTCTGGGGTTCCCACCCGGTGGCGTGGCAACTCACACACTCTGGATCAAATTGTCGCGGCGGATTGAGTTTGGCCAGCGTGTCCATCGCACGGGCGTGTGGGGTGTCCTTCCAGATCTCGAAAGCCTTGGTGTGGCACTGGCCGCACGTTTCGCTGCCCACGAACTTTCGACCGCTGGCATGTGGCGACGCCTTGATGCCTAGCCCTTCCCACCCCAACTGCTTCAATTGATCCTGAAACGCCACCTGCTGCTGATAGATGTCGGGCGAGTCCTTGAACCGAGCGTCGATTGGCGTGCGTTGGAAGCGGCGCGTCTTGAGGTCGTCGCCATAGTATCCTACGACGCCTGCGAACATGCCTTTTTGTCCCACTTCGATCAGCCAGGTCGCACTGCCATCGATCTTGCCTGGTTCGGCTGGTGGGAGACTTGCCCCGCCGGCCGTCGCCACCACGTCAAACTGAGGAAACTGCTTGGCCAAAGCGGTTGCTTCTTCCACCGTGCCGTGCGAGAGCAGTACCAATATCTGGCATTGGTCTCGCATTTCGGCAAGCACCGCTGGCAGAGTCTCCGCGGCCGGTTTGGTTTCAATTTCGGCGTTGTTGATCTCTTGTCGAAACTTGTCGCCAAGCACCGCCGTGATGCCAACCTTGATGCCGCCGGCTTCCACCACGCGATACCGCTGCGGCAGCCCGCTGTCGAATCCCAATATGCCCACGTTGGCGGCGACCAGGCCGTTTTGTTCGTTGGCCACGTCGGAAATCAATTCATCCACCGGCAACCGCAGATCGTATGGACCTAGCCCCACGGCCGCATACTTCATGGTTCGCAGAGCATCCATGCTTGCGTGGAACTTCATTTCTGCCTGCTTGCCAAACCGGCGGACCATGTCGCCCAGGTCGACGGCAACCACTGGCCAACCTTCTTCGCGCAACCCGTTCAAAAACGTTGCCCGTCGTTTGAGGCCGCCTTTCATGTTTTCCAGGCCGGCACACCCACACGGTTCCAAATACCCGTGTTGCTCGCCCGTGATGACCAGCGCTAGCCGGGGCTTGGGCCACCCCTCAAAGATTTTGCCGTTGGCCTCGATGGGATCGATGGGCTTTTTTTTGCCATAACCATCTTCATTGGCCGCTGATTTGATCTCGGCATCGACCATTGGCGAGGCGCCCATGGGACTGGACGGAGGAGAGCCTGCTGGCGGCGCCCCCTGGGGATCGATCTCCGCAGGGCTGGCCGGCGGCGCCGATGCCCCTGGAAGGTTGGAATTCGGTTCGTTCTTGCTCGGCGATAGAGTTCCCGAGGAGTCCAGTTCGTCGGACGAAACGGCCGGCGGGCGCGAGATGGAATGGTCCTTTGGTGTCGCGGAATCCACTCCCGCCGTTTGCTTCGATGTGCTGGACGCAGTGTCGAGTGGTTGGGTGGGATGCTTGTTGCCTGCTTGGGGCTCTCGATCCCAACAACCGGCGATCAGCAGCACGCCCACATAGAGCGAAAGTGCCAGCAGCAATTTACGAGGGCGTGACATGCAACAAATCCTTTCATTCCGTTGAAAAATTTCAGGGCGCCAGCGCCCCCGCTACGTCAGCCCGTATTCTGGTGAACCAATCGCACACCCTGCATCGGATATTCGAGCGTGACAGGTATGCACCGGGGCGTGTCCAGCAAGCAGCGCAAATACCGTTGGCCGAGCAGTCACCTCTATCGAGTCGCCAGTTGGAGGGCATCGGTCAATGGCTTTTTGATCGACTTGACAGCGTTTCGACATCCATTTGTCTCTCGGCAAGTCAAGCGACCTTCGGGCAATAGTTCACTCAGGTTGCTTCAAGGAAAATTGGACCTGAAATTCCAATTGTTTTTCTCGTGGATGGGTGGAGGTCAAGACCACTTTTCCCATCTCCGACGAAGTTTCCGCGTCGTTGACGCGGGATCCCTCGGGCGGAACGATCACTTTTAAGGAAACGCGGGTCATGCGATCTCCCAAGTCCACCGGATCTCCGATTTCTACTTGCATGAAATCAGGTTCGACCGACTGCAACTTCAACTCAAAGTTCCGGCGATAATCGCCGCGAACAAACAGATCGAGTCCTCGAGTAATGCCTTGGGGTCCTATCTCTCCCAAATGCAGGACTTGCTTCTGTTTGTCCCACCCGGTTCCGGCGAAAGTAAGGTCTTGCACAACTTCCACGTGGATCGGCACTTCCAACGGTTCTTCCGCCAGATTGTGCACGACGCGGATTGTCTGCCGAATCGCTCCCGGTGGCAAGCCGGGTTTCAATCGCACCTGAAGTCGGACGCCCGATTGGGCTTCTTCCTTGGCCAGGTCTTCGGTGGACAAGGGCAATTCCTCCAATTCAAAGTAGCTGGCAACGCTGGCGTTGCTGAGTTGTAATTGCTCAATCTTCAGCGGAACATCGCGGCGATAAGCGTAAAGTCGCACAGCGGCGACCACTTCCTGGCCGGGCGCCGTCGTCGTCATCAGTTCTTGAGGCATCGGAGTGACCATCCGCACCGCTCGACCCGACACCATCAATTCGATACGTGGGCGGCGAGGGTCGTTGGTTCGCACCGTGGCGGTTTCGCGAAAGCGGTACACATGCCCTTTGCCGTGCCATTTCACGGTGACGAATGTGGAATCCCCCGGCATTACCACGTTTTTTTCGATGGACCCCACCGTGCAGCGGCAGGAGGAATCTTCGGGATTGGTCTTCAATCGCAGCGGAGCCGATCCTTCGTTGGTGATGCGAAATCGATGTGACTGTTCGCTTAAGGCCTCAACCGGGCCAAAATGGTGCAATTCCTCTTCGACTACCGCGCGAGGCTGGTCTCCCTCGACGACTGGCACAGCCGATGCCACGGCGGATTCCGGCATTCCCAAGTGCCAAACGGCAAAGCCGATCCCCAACGCCACTCCCAGTGCCGCGGAAAGCACAAACCCCAACACAATCTTCATTTTCGGTCTCCCAGCCCGAGGATTGTCTTAACACGGGCAACCCGCAGATAGACGTTGACTCCGCAAACTTTTTCGCAGCTTGTGGAGATGTCAGCCCGACGGGCACGAACCGTTCCGGCCCAAAGTCTTTCGGCATCCTTCTTGGTTCATGGTATTCGGACGGCCCGCAATTGGTCAATTATCGCCGAGCGGCCGCGCCCGTTGGCAGTAGCCCCGCGTTGCGCCTTGGGTGCGGGCCCGTGAATCTCTCCCCGGCAGGCGATTTGAACCTTATGATGGATCGTGGCGTTGATCAAATCCGCGCGCGTTTCACCGAAAGAGACGGCCAGCCATGCTGCCACGCGAAGAATATATCGAGCAGTCGTACTTCTTTCAGGCCCTCCGAGAGCGAATGCAACAAAACGTTGCCACGCAAGATCTGCTGTCGACGCTCAAAGACGAATTGCTCTCCATTTGCAAATTGCCGATGGCGATCGACTTTTTGTGCGCCGAATTGAAGCTGCAAGGCGTGTTTTCGACCGCGATGGCCAGGCTCGGGCATTATTTCACGGCATTTCAGACCTTCCTGATCACCGAAGCCGAAAACGAACGCGCCCGGTTCGACTTCAATCTGGCCCTGGAAATCCTGCAGCGAGAAGCCATGTACCGGGCAGAAGGCGCCGACCCCCAGGGAAGCTTTCTGTACCAGTTTGAGTGCCTCAGTCGGCACCGTCTGCGGTACGATCGGGGGCTGACCGCCATGGCCAGCGACCCCATTTACCCCCCGCCGTGGCAAGAGTTCATTCTGGGCCTGCGCCGCCAGATTGGAATGGTCGACGTCGCCGACCTGATTTACGTGCGCAGCGGTTACTACACCCTCATGCAGCGGAGAAATAACAGCGAATTCCAGCCCGAACTCCCCGAGATCTTCGGCGAAAAAGAGGGCAAGATCGCCCTGGCAAACCGTCGTAAAGATCCGACGTGGTTGCTGGCGGCGCTCCAGCGTCACTTGAATTACCCCGTAGTGCCGCGTGCCAAGAAGCCCGACGAAACGCAATTGCAACTCCCTCGCCTGCAGGCCCGGATCGACCGTTTGGAAACTCGCGTGAACTTGCTCGAGGAAGAAAACCGCGGCGGCATCGACATCACAAAATTCTACGGCCCCCCTCCAGAACCGCCGACGATCGAACCGTAGACGAGGCTTCCCTTGTTTCCCAGTCGAGCACACGGTGACGCTGAATCGACGTTGTCTGGTTTTGCGAGACCGCTGACGGAACACTTGCGGCAGCCACTTCGACCCAGGGCCGTTCGTTATGCCCGTTTCACGGCCAGCACGGCATCGAGCGGCGAACTCGTCCGGCAGCCTGCTACCTGAGCGAAGCCCGCTTGCTCCAGCAACTCGGCGTATTCAGGCAGCGTACGTTCGCGGCCCTCGGTGCAGGCGAGCATGTTGAGGTCTTGCATGCTTGCCCAGCGGGGCCCGGTCTTATCGTCGTCGAGCAACTTCTCAGCCAGCAGCACGGCGCCGTCGGGCGGCAGTCGATCGTGGATCCGCATGAGCAACTGGACGCATTTTTCCTCGGTCCAGTCGTGCAAAATACGGCCCAGGGCAAATATGTCGCCCTCGGGGAGGGGATCGTTGAAGAAATCTCCCTCCTGTAAACAGATGCGGTCGGCCACGGACGATGCCGCCACCATTTGCTGGGCCAGCGGCACGGTCTCGGCCAAATCGAACACCACCCCGCGCAAGTTTGGGTAGCGCTGGCACGCGGCGATCGCCAAATGGCCCGTTGCGCCGCCCAGGTCAACGACCGTGGAAAAACGGCTCAGGTCAAAGGCTCGGACAACGTGCGGCGAACTGATTACCCCGAAGCCGTGCATGCCCAGCAAGAACTCGTGTTTGGCCTCCTCGTCGCGAAAGAAATGCGAGAACAACGGGCCTTCACCTCCGTACACCTGTTGCCAGCGATGTGTGCCTTCGCGAACAGCGTCTTCCAGATGACCCCACAATTGCCACATCGGCCCGTTGGAGTATCGAATATACCCGGTCAACCGGTTGGGACTGGAAGAAGTGAGATAGATCTGTGCCGCAGGCGTGTTGGCGTAGCCCGACGTGTCTTGCGACAACAGTCCCAGGCCAACACTGGCGTTCAGCAGTCGCCTCAAAGCCTCGAGATCGGTCCCCAGACGCTGGGCCAATGTCTCCAGCGATTGGGCGCCGTCTTCCAGGGCGTCGAATACCCCTAGGGATACCCCGGCAAACATAACTTTCGAACGGCGAAAGGCTTCCAGCAGTTCGAGCACGGGCGACGGGTCGGGCAAAGTAGAATCGTCTGTCATGGGGAGCATCAACCGGAAAAAATGGTTTTGGTGTGCCTAACGCAACGCCGCCCTTGGGCCGTTTTCGGCGGTTTTTTGCACCTGTGTTGCTGTATCGATCGGCCAATTTGGAATCACCGACTGCACCGCAACGCTCAAACCCAATCTCCCTCAGACTCAGGGCATGCCAGCGTGATCAGGCGCGCATCGCGAATCGCATCCGCGGGTCCCTGGGCGTGTGCTCTACTTGCCAGGAGCGTGTTTGCGGAAGGGTCGATCGTGCCCACCGCAAAGCACTTTCCTTAAATCGTGTTTAGTTGAATGTCTTCGCGAAGCGCAAGTGCCGGCGGCTTTTGTTGCGTCTCTGCGGCAATCTCTCGCAAAGTTCGGCCAAAGGCCGAATGCACATAGTCAGGATCGAGTTCAGCCAGTGGCACGGCCACAAACGGTCGCCGGGGAATATCGGGGTCGGGAATCTGGCGATGTTCGATACTCAGTGTTTCGTGATCAAATAGGGAGAGATCGATGTCGATGGTCCGGGGAGCGTTCTTGTAACCGGGATGCCGCACGCGGCCCAGGGCCGTTTCCACTCCTACGATCACGCGGCGATGAAACTCGGTCGCCGACAAATTGGTTTCGACCAGCGCCGCCGCGTTCAAGTAGTTGTTTTGGTCCGAGCCATCGAATGGCGCCGACTCCCAAACGTGGCTGACGGCAACCACCCGGCAATGCTTGGCGAGTTGTTCGATCGCGGCCGGTAAATTTCGCTCAGGATCGATGTTCGAACCAAGCGACAAGTAGGCCCGATGCACAGAGGGCTCGCTCATGAGGTGGTAATCGCTTCGATTAGTAATAGGAAATGGTAGTTCCGTCGGGCAGTCGTCCCGCCGGTTGGGCCTGGCGTTGCTCGTGCCCGAACCAAATACGTTCTTCGGGGGCGAGCGTTCGGAGATAGAGCCAGCGTCGCCGAGGCGGCCGCGGCACGCTTGGCAAGTCGGGGGGAGTTCCAGTATGCGACAAACATGAGGACGACGGCCCCGCGGGTTGCTCCACCCCTTCTGCGGCGCGCCAGGGGGCCAGGATTTCGCCCCACGCCTGCCGCCAGTATTTGAGTCGAATATGGATCGGATCCCATCCATACCAATCGGTTTTTTGTTCAACGGTCGGAATGCGACGTGCGTCGCACAAAGCGATCACACGGTCGTTTAGCTCGAGCGACCGGTCGCGGACTTCCGACAAAGTCAGCCGGCAACTGGGAAACATGATCGCCCGAAACATGCGAAATCGCTTTTCCGAAATCGTCAAACCGTTTTTCACGGGAAGTTGCGTGACGGCAATCCGCGCTTGGTGCTCCAAAAGCCGATCCAGGCAGTCTTCAACCCAGCCGGCAATCACGTTCACCGAAGATCCGTACAGCAGATCGTTGCCAATGTCGGTAATCAGGGCGGCCAGCGGAGCGTCGGGCCGAGCACGCAAGGCCCGCCACAACCCGCATTGGCGAATACCCGTGAGGACCCGCCCCAATACGTTGGTCGTAATGCCGTAAGAACGTCCATGTCCCAAGGCAAACAGGGCATCGAGCGGGATCGGCTGTCGAGCCGACCGGGAGTCTGGCGTTGAGGCGACGCCCGGACCCGCAGCGGGCACTCCCCAATAGGCTTGCGCCGTGGCCAGTACGGTCGAAACGCCACGTGTCAGGTTGCTGGCCCCCAACAACACCACGCGGCGACTACATTCCGCAAGTTGCTGCGAATGGTCCGCCATTGAAATCGCATCTGGTTTCGCCGCATCGGCGCGTGGTGCAGAGGTAGGTTGCTGGGTCATCGCTTCCACCAATCGTCATCGTCTGCTTCGTGCCCTCGACCGCCGTACCCGCCTCCATAACCGCCGTGAGCACGTAACATTTGCAGCGCTCGATAGCTGCCAAATGCCAGCATTCCGAACATCAATCCCAAGAACAAACCGGAACCATAGTCCCGCAACCGAAAGAAATGGACCACGGCCAGCACGGCGACCACACCGCCGGTAATGGCCGAAAGCTGCAACGATCGCTCCATGCCTTCGCGAGGACTCTTGGCGCTCATCAATTCGCGGGCAACCTGGCCGCCGTCCAGCGGGAAAACGGGCAGCAGGTTGACCAGACCCCACAAAATGTTGATGTACAAGAGGTTGCTGATCAGAGCTTCCACTCGTATCGGCAAACTGTGCATCTCCCAGCCCACCCCTGTGACCGGATGTCCGAGGACGAAGCGAAAACCGATGGGGCTGATCAGCAGCACCACAGTCAGCAGAGCGGCGAAGGCAAACCCGGCAGCCGGCCCTGCGAGGGCAATTAAGATCATGGACTTGGGATTGGAAGCCGTCTGTTCGTAACTGGGAAGATACGAATGCTCCTCTTCAATCGTCGCCAAGCCTCCAAGTTGGTAGAGAATGATCCGCGAGCGCAGACCAAAGTGGCGAATGGCCAGGGCATGCCCCAATTCGTGGATCAAGATCGAAAAAAACAGAGCCCCGCCGAAGATCAACACCAGCGCCGGGTCGGAGTTTCCCCTTTGCCCGGCCAATCCCAACAGCAAACAAGTAAGCCAAAACCAGGGACTCACCCGAACCGGAAATCGGCCGATGTTAAAATGCAGATCAAAGCGGGTGCGTGGTGGTTCAGCAAACATATTGATGCGGCGAGTCCTGGGCAGGATAAGTACCGGTTCGAGCAGCAAACCACGGGAATACGTCGCTGAATGCCAATTGGATTCGGGGGTACCCTTCGAACCGCGACAGCGTCCGATGCCGTCGACCACTTGTAGCTTATCCGCTGCCGCCGGCGTGCGCAAGGGAGCGAAGCGTTCGTCCCCTTAGGCATGCAATGGCCCCGCCACGATGCCCCCCCCCTTTGGCCGATGCCCCGGTAGCTGTCGTGATACCCAAATTTTTGGAACTGGTCCGAAACGATGGTGTCGGAAATGCATTCCCTGGGGAGGTCAAATAAACGGCCCTGGCAAACCCTATTCCGCGAGGGCCTCTCATGCCGGTAGAATTGCCGGGAACGGTTCGCCCCCAAGGGCGTTTGGGTTTCCATCCTTCCAAAAGCGGCGGCAGCGTGAAAGTCCTCCTCAGCGAAGACGAATTGGCGGCGGGCATTGCCCGGCTAGCCAGCGAAATTTCCGAACGTTATCGCGAGTTGCCGCTGACAGTGGTCGGCGTGCTTACCGGCAGCATTGTTCTGCTAGCAGACCTCATTCGGATGATCGAGGTGCCAATGCGATTGGGGGTTCTGCAAGCCCGAAGTTATCGAGGCACCACCACCCACCCCGGCAAGCTCGAGGTAAATCCCGATTTGATGCCCGAGGTGCGGAACCGGCATGTCCTGTTGGTGGATGATATTTTGGATACGGGCCGAACGCTGTCGCAGTTGGTTATTCAAATGCACGATATGGGAGCCATGTCGGTCCGCACCGCGGTGCTGCTTCGCAAACGAGGCAGACAACAGGCTCCCTTGGAGCCCGACTTTGTGGGGTTTGAAATTCCCAACGAGTTTGTCGTGGGCTATGGCCTGGATTACAACGACTACTATCGCAATCTCCCCTATGTAGCCGCCATGGAGTCCGCCGATCTGGAGGCCGCGAAAACGTGAACGCATTGCGGCCCGTGCTCATCACCCGCCGCTATTGGCCGCTGGTAGGAAGCGACGCCGAACTCACGGCGGTTTTGGCGGGAGGACTGCGCGAGGGAGGCAATCACCCCCTGGTGCTCACCGCGGCCTGGCATGGCACGTGGCCCCAACACGTGTGCCACCGGCAAATACGAGTGGTGCGAATGCCATACTCCAGCCGGAGCCGTTGGGGCGGTTACCGTTACACTCGCTCCATTTCGGCCTGGCTGCGAAAAAACCACGACCGCTTCGATGCCGCCTACGTGGTGGGGCTTCGGGAGGAAGCCGAAGCCGCAATCGCGGCGTTGCATGGAAGCCGCAAGCCCGTCGTGTTGCATCCCGTTTCGGCGGGGTTGACCGGCGATTGCCATTGGCAGTTGGAACAGCCGACCGGAGAACGCATTAAGAATGCCTGCCTGAAAGCGACTGCGTTGGTCGCCGGCGATGCCGCTCAAGAAGCCGAATTGATTGCCGCAGGTTATCCGCGCGAGCGAATTCACTTCATACCCACTGGCGTCGACGTACTTCCCCCGGCCAGCCTCTGGAGTCGCGATCAATGCCGGGCGGCCCTGGTGGAGTGCAATCGAGCTTTTTATTTGCCTCAGCGTGCGCCACTGGCAATTTACGTTGGCGATCTGCTGCCGGGCCAAGGGCTGGAAACGTTGCTCGAAGCCTGGCCAGCGGTGCTGGTACGACATCCCTTGGCTTGCTTATGGCTGGTCGGCGACGGCCCTCTACGGAGCGAACTTCATCAGGCGTGCGACCGGCTGCGACTGCATCAACGAGTGCTGCTGCCGGGGTCGTTCGACCAGGTGACCGACTTGCTGTCGTCCGCCGACGTATTTGTTTTGCCCCAGGCAACCGCCGGCATCCAGTTCTCGTTACTCAAGGCCATGGCTGTCGGATTGCCGGTCGTGGCAACTCAACTTCCCAACCAGACACATCCGCTGTTGGTCGATGGTTGCACGGGCCGATTGGTTCCCGAAGGCAATTCCACCGCAATGGCCGACGCCATCTTGGCGGTGCTCGACGACCCGGTGAGTGCGGGCAGAATGGGGGCTGCCGCCCGAATCGAAGTGCAAGCCAAACACTCCCTGGCCCGGTGCACCGAATTGCACCAACACCTGCTAAGAAGCCTGTGTGATCCGCATTTTCAATCTCACCCTGAACTGATTTCGCCGTGACACTTCGTATCCTGCACTTGCTGGATCACCTGCAACCTTCCTGCGCTCGGACTCAAGCGGAGCAGATTTGTCGTGCCATGGCGCGCGACTGCAAGATGCACCTGGCCACCCTCGAACGCATTGGGGGTCGAAAGGAGTGCCTTGCAGGCGCGGAAAAACTACGCGAGACCGGAGCATGTGTAACCGCCCTCAGCCAGGGAACACAGTTTGATCCGTTGGCTGTGTTTCGCCTGCGGCGGTTGGTGCGTCGTTGGCTGCCAGACGTGATTCATGCCTGGCAGCCGCACGCCCAAACCCTGCTGGGCCTGGCCGGAAATCGCGACTGGCCCGTGGTGGCTACCATCGATTCGTGGCGAAGCGACCAGTCAAGCTGGAACCAATGCTGGCAGCAAAGGGCTTTGTTTCGTGCCAAGAAAGTGGTGGTTCCCTTCACAGAAATGGCGACGGAGCTTGCCCCGTTTGACCTCGTTCCGGATCGCGTGGTAGTGATTCCCCCGGGGGTACATTGGGAAGCGAGCGACGCATCAGCCACTACCGTTTCTCGAAGGACGCTGCTGGCCACCGTGGGATTGCCGCCCGAAGCGAGACTCATCGCCGCAGCCGGTCGCATCACAACGGGCCGTGGGTATCGCGACTGCATCTGGTGCGAAGACATTCTCAGCTTGTTGTTTCCCGATTCGTATCTGTTGATCTTTGGCGATGGACCTCAGCGTTGCGAAACCGAGGCATTCAACCGAGCCATGCGGGGTTGGGCGCACACTCGTTTTGTGGGCTGGCGCGACCTCGGTCCGTGGTGGCCGCACATCGAATTGTTCTTTCATGCCGATCGCGAGCCAGGCATCAGCATGGCCTTGCTGGAAGCTCTGGCCGCCGGCAAGCCGGTCGTGGCCAGCGACACCCCGAGCCATCGGCTGTTTCTTACCGATGGCAACAATGCCAGCTTGGCTGCCGTCGACGACCGCACCTCGCTGGCCAAATGCGGCCGCCGCGTGTTGCGAGATCCCCTACTGGCTCAACGGTTGAGTGAAGCTGGCCGGAGAACAGTGCATGAACGGTTTTCCTTGGATCCGTTCTTGGCGACATATGGCAATCTTTATGCCAACGTGGCCTGTTCAACGGCGCCTCATTCTCGACTGATTGCCTCGCCTTGAAATATCTGTCTTTTGCCATCAATCGCCATGAGAATGGTCCGCATGGCGAAGAAGGATGTCCGAGCGAAACCGTAAGACCTGCCGGATCTTCAGGCCAAAGTGACTGAAGCCCTTGTTTTACGTCTTGTGGACAATCACAGGTTGACGCGAGTAGACATGCATTGTCCGCCAAATCTCCCATCCACTGCTGTGATGACGATTTACGATGGGCGAAGTCGCCCTTGCCGGTTCGCCCTCGTCGCCGTCGCAAAAAGTTGCACTGGGGAAGCAATTTGCGTAGCCTGAAGGTGGGTGTGAACGCCCCCCTGTTCACGCTGCGCCCGAAATCTTCCTGCCTGGTCACCCAATCGCCCCGGTTGCCCCCCATTCATCCCTGCGGAAGCAAGACCATGAAGCTCTGGCCCCGATGGTGCCCGTCTTGCCTGTTGGTAATCACCTTACTTCCATGGGCTGCACATCTGGTGCGGGCTGAAGAGCCTGCGGCCACCGCCAAGCCGGCGCAGTCAGTCGCGACGCCGGCGGTGGATTACCTCCGCGACGTCAAACCGCTTTTGGAAACCCACTGCACTTCGTGCCACGGGTTGAATGAACAGCAGGCCGGCTTGCGGCTCGATGCGGCGGCTTTGATGGTTAAAGGTGGCGATCGCGGAACGGCAATCGTCGCGGGCTCGCCCGAGAAAAGCTTGCTCATCACCGCGGTAAAGGGAAATGGCGATTTATTGCGGATGCCCCTGGAACTCGATCCCTTGTCCAATGAAGAGATTGCGCTGTTGGAGCGGTGGATCGCGCAAGGCGCGCCGGCCCCGGCCGACGAAAAGTTTGCGCCCACACCCCGCAAGCGAAGCAGTCATTGGTCGTTTCAACCCATCCGCGCGGCAGCCCCACCGGCAACCACGCACCTGGCTTGGGTGAAAAACCCGATTGACCACTTCATTGCGGCGAGATTGGAACAGCAAGGCATGAAGCCTTCTCCCCCGGCCGACCGGGCCACGCTGATCCGCCGCTTGTCGATTGATCTTCGCGGTTTGCCGCCCAGCGTGGAAGAGGTTCAGGCCTTTCTGGCGGATGATCAGCCCGGCGCATACGAACGGTTGATTGACGCCATGCTGGCGTCGCCACGATTCGGCGAGCGTTGGGGGCGGCACTGGCTTGACATCGCCCGATATGCCGACAGCAACGGGTATACCATCGACGGAGCCCGCTCGATCTGGAAATACCGCGATTGGGTGCTCGACGCTGTGAATTCCGATTTGCCGTTCGATCAGTTCACCGTCGAGCAGTTGGCCGGCGATTTGCTTCCCAACCCGCAACCGTCGCAAGTTGTGGCCACCGGTTTTCACCGCAATACGCTGATCAATCAGGAAGGCGGCACCGACCAGGAGCAATTTCGCGTAGAGGCCGTGGCCGACCGGGTATCGACCACGGGCGCCGCGTACTTGGGACTTACCCTGGGCTGCGCGCGATGTCACGAGCACAAGTACGATCCGGTCAGCCAGCGCGAATTTTATCAGTTATTCGCCATCTTCAATAATGCCGATGAGCCCAACCTGTCGCTGCCGACGCGCGAGCAGGCGGAAAAACTGCAGGAACTGCAACAGCAACTGAAAGAGGCCGAAACAGCCTTGAAGGAACACGATCGGCAAGCCCAAACGCGACAGAAGGCTTGGGAGGCTAGCCTGGAGGGCGTGGCGACCGAGATTGAGTGGACCGTGATGGAGCCCGCGGCGGTTGCCTCGACTGGCGGCGCCGCGCTGAAAGTCTTGGACGATCGCTCCGTTTTGGTCTCGGGCAACGTGCCGGGCAGCGACGCTTACGAAGTGAACTTGGGCATTCCGGCCAAAACGGTAACCGCAGTCCGTTTGGAAGCTCTCACGCACGAAAGCCTGCCCCGCACCGGCCCCGGTCTGGCGGGCAATGGCAATTTTGTCCTGACCGACATTCGGTTTCGCAGTGCGGTGGAAGGCGTGGATGACGACCGTCTGCCAATCGCCAGCGCGGTTGCCGACCATTCGCAGCCCAAGTTTCCCGTAGAAGACGCATTCGACGGCGACGCGGTGCAGAGCGGCTGGGCCATCAATCAACCGGCCGACAATAAACTGAATACCAATCGCACCGCGATCTTCGTGCTTCGCGATCCGCTCCCCACCAACTCGGCGCCGTTTATCGTTCATCTCAGGCATGCGCACGCCAACCGATACAGTCTCGGCCGGTTCCGACTCGCGCTCACGTCGGCGCCGCCGGCCGCCATCACTGCATCGCCCGAGATTCGCCGGGCATTGGCCATTCCGGCGAGCGAGCGCACCGCCGAGCAAGAACAAACCTTGTTGGAAGAGTTCAGGCTGCACGATGTCGAGCGGAAACCGCTGGTTGAGCGCGTGGACCAACTCAAGAGCGCCATGGCTTCACTCCAGAAGCAAATTCCCACCACCATGGTTATGAAAGAACGGTCCACTCCGCGCGAAACGCATTTGCACGTGCGGGGCGACTTCTTGCGGCATGGCGCCAAGGTAGTGCCGGGGGTGCTGGAAGTCATGCATCCGCTGCCGGAGAGCGTTCAGCGCCCCAACCGCTTGGACTTTGCCCGCTGGCTGGTTGATCCCGCCAATCCGCTCACACCCCGAGTGACCGTCAATCGGGTTTGGCAGCAGTTGTTTGGACGAGGCATTGTCGAAACCGAAGACGATTTTGGCACGCAGGGGGCGCTCCCCAGCCATCCCGAATTGCTCGACTGGTTGGCGTTGGAGTTTATCCGCCAGGACTGGAGCCTGAAGCAACTCATTCGCCTGATTGCGACCAGCGCCGCTTATCGGCAATCGTCCGAGGCCACCGAGGAACAACTCCGCCGCGACCGATTCAACATCTGGCTCGGCCGCCAAAATCGATTGCGGATGGAAGCCGAAAGCATCCGCGATACTGCGCTGACAGCGTCCGGTTTGCTTTCGGACAAGTTTGGGGGGCCCAGTGTGTTCCCCCCCCAGCCGCAAGGAATTTACATTTTCACACAAAACAACAAGAACTGGAAAGTGAGCGAAGGCGACGATCGTTACCGCCGCGGCATGTATACCTATTTTTGGCGCAGCAGCCCCGATCCGTTCTTGATGACGTTTGACGCCCCCAACGCCAATGTTAGTTGCACGCGCCGCGTGCGTTCGAATACTCCTCTCCAAGCGCTCACTCTGGCCAACGATGCCGCGTTTGTCGAAATGGCCCAGGCCCTGGCCACGCGCGTGCTGGTGGAACGACCCGCTGCCAATGATCGAACTCGGCTCACGTACGCGTTTCAGTTATGCCTTGCCCGAACGCCTACGGCCGAAGAGCTTTCGTTGATTTCGGCCTATCTCGATCGTTCGCGGGCGGCATATGCGGATGATCTCGCCGGGGCCGACGACGCATCTCCCGCCGGTCGTCCGCAGGACATCTCCACCGTGGAAACGGCCGCCTGGACTTCGGTGGCTCGCGTGCTGCTCAATCTGGATGAGTTCATTACACGCGAATAACGCCTTGGCGGTTGGAATCTTCACCAGGCGGCGGGTTCCGCAAGAGATGACGTCCGCAGTCGAGCATCAGATGAAATCGCCCGACCAAGTCATCGCATTCATTGGCCAGCGTCTCGCGCACATTTACGAGCGACCCCTGATGTACGGCGGCACGCCCGAAGGTGTCGAACTGCTGCTTCTTGCATATCACGAACTTTGGGCGGAAATTACCGAACGCCGAGTTGAATTCGCGCAGGCAGAGCGCGCCGTGAGCGACGCCGAAGACTGCGGATCGATGGGTTTCGCGACGCGTTGTCGACGAAGTCGCCCTACTGTCTCGCCCGAGGAAGCCGCCCAGTACATCGTGTCGCAATGGCGCAAGATCGGCGACCAACTTGGCATTTCTTTGCCCGCGGAAAAGCCCAGCCAGCCGTAATCACATCAGATCGCTTGACACCCTGCGCCGGTATTTCCACCGCGGTAGAAATTGGGAGATGCACGCATAGAGTTGGCAGAGGAGAGAGGCGAGTTGGGATAAACGAGAAGCGAGGGCCAAGAAGTTCGCCAAGTCCGTTCTGCCTGCGGCACCGGTGGCTACGATTGAGACGTGATTTCAAGGAACTTCGGCCGGCGGTGTGGAGTCTTTCGGCGGGTCGAGGTGCGTTCCGGCGGAAGGTACCTACACTTGCCGTGATCACCACCAATGCTACTAGAAATGCTCGCCCTGCCGAAGGCATGAATACGGCGGAAAAATGGCTATTTTGGTCCGCAAGATGAAAGGCTGTTCGACGCGGGGCCGGTTGGTTTCGCAATACGTTCCGCGACGCAGGTAGCGGCTTGCCAAAGAACCGTCGCCGAAATTCAGCAGGTTGTCATCAAGCGACAGCCCGCTGGCCGGGTCGAACTTGCCGGTTTCATCGTAAAGGTAGGCGAATGCCTGGTCAAACGTGCTGTCGCCGTTGGAATCGACCCGTTTGGCGACCCTTGGCGCCTCCCACGAACCCGTCGCCGTGCCGGCACTACGTCCGCTACGCTCGCTTTGGGGTCACATCATCGACCTAACGGCGACGGCGATCAGCCCAGAATAGCGTCGAAATCGCTACACTCGAACCATACTATTCGCTCCTGTTCCGGATCACGAACTAAGTACCGACTGCTGAGATTTGGAATCTCACTGCCAGCTAAGATTTCCAAATGTCCGATACTAATCTCACTCCACTCTGGCTGCTGAAACGTGAGATTCCGCACTCCCCGAAACGACAAGTACAGCTTCGGGCCATCACTATCAAGTTCTTTTGACAGGACGAGCGAAAGAGATTGCTCACATATGCCGTTCCTTCTGATGCCCTGTGTTATCATTAATGACTGCAATTTGGTGAATTGGGTCGGCTGTAGGCGATAGTATTCACCTATTAATAAGTTAGTTTCATTCATTGCGGAAACTCTCCCGGCATATGGTTCTCATTTTTGCGTCCTAGCGGGAACTGAGCGTTATATTCCCATCGTTCGTAATGCGTGTCCGGAATGCCCGCCGCACGGTTTCCGGCGTTGTAGTCCGTCCTACCAATCATTCGCCCGTGTTCATCATAATGAGCACGCCAAGGCTGCGAACGTCCGAGATCGTCTATGTAGTGGCCTTCGAGTTCTCGTATTCCCGGCGTTACCTGCCTCGGTGCCTTTGATCCGACTGGGCCAAGATTTGTCGGTGCTCCCCGCAATGTTCCTGGAGCACATCCCTTTTGAACTCCATGGCCGACAATGGGTTGCGTATTTCGAATTACCGAACGTGTTGCGGGAGCATTTCTTAAAGAAGAGTTCCGGAGGTTCGGCACCACGGGCAGGCCAGTCGTCTCTTGCACCGCGGTTTCCAAAAGTTCTCGACCCAACGCACGGGCGCTGCTGCCCACTCCGTGCCTGAGCAAGGACAGGGGACCCGTGCCTATCAACCCAATTTCAATCTCGAGATTAGCAGATTCGATGCCTCTTGTTCCCGTTCCTATTTCTCGCCGCTGCAAGTCAAGTCGCCAATGATCGCTGAGGGGTACGCCGCTGGGACGCCCGCCGGCACATGGGTCACGATCCAGCATAAAACGATTGTAAAAACTCTCCAGTTCTTCCATCCTTGCAATCGCGAGATTGTATGACTCCACGAATATTTCATTGTTGCCGCCGGTGCCCAATGATCGGATGACATAGGCCAACTGCGAGGCATCTCTGTCTATTTTGTGCCACATTCGAGACAACTCGGTGGCTAGTTTCCGATGCTCCACGGCGTCCCGCCATAAGCCCATCGCCATAGCTGTTCCGCCAATTACCTCCAACTCATTCACATCGAGTTCGTCCAGCCCGCTGGGGTCCGTCGCATTCGTCGGGCCATTGCCCACGTAGCGCACCAGGTTCGTATCGCCGGCGGCGAAGCCGATGGGGTCTTGGCTGAGGAATTGCCGCGTGGCGGGGTCGTACCAGCGGTGGCGGTAGTACATCAGGCCG